>ERZ837910.26-NODE-26-length-200310-cov-8.557424_pt1 | contig 200310 bp, 187 predicted proteins | sample MGYA00519940_ERZ837910 | MGnify/ENA primary metagenome ERZ837910 (study PRJEB31850, sample SAMEA3708825) | human gut metagenome | biome: human gut; feature: human-associated habitat; material: faeces | place: China | collected 2014 ... | reverse complement strand
TACCACAGGCTTATAGCCGCAGAGGAAACCACCAGCTGAGCTGGTGGTCATGATTATCTTGATTATCTTGCTGTTGTAAACCAAGTGTAAGTGCTCTTACCGGTCTGAATACGGTAAGTATATGGGGCAAATCCTTTATTCACCAAGACTGCTTTGCCGCAAGTTATCGTGTTGCCCGGAGATAACAGCACCTGACCTAAATCATCGACATCTTCAAAGAAGAATCCCCAATCTAAGTTTGTCATCTGTTTTGTAGAGTTTGCTCCGAAGATATTGTAGTAGTAATTAAAAACATCTTTTGCCTTAATTGTCTGTGTACCTGAATGATAGGTAATCTTAAAACGGAAATATAAATATTCCTCATTTGCTTTTGGCACTAAATTAGATGAATTCTTTTTTGCTAATTTAGCGGATTCGGCACCGGAAGCAAAGGACTCTAACTGCATGGAAATTTTTCCGATTTTTTTGCCTTCCTCATAGAAGGTAAAGGAATTGTTGTTATAAGCGGACTTTGGACTTGCCTTTGTTCCTTTTCCAAGTGATCGGTTTTTTACTGTCAGCCGGCAAATCAGCTTTTTGCTGCCAATTTTTGCTGTGATTTTAGCCTTTCCCGCTTTTTTTGCAACTACTTTTCCTTTGGAAGAAACGGTTGCAACGGATTTTTTACCGGAAGTCCATTTTACCTTGCCGGAAGCTTTTTTTACTTTTAATGTGTAATTACTTCCAATATAAAGTGTTAATTTGGATTTATTTAACTTTGGTGCCGCTGCTTTTGCAGTCGAGACATCAGTCAATGTGCCGAGCAGTAAAACGGCGGTTAGTATTTTAGCCATCTGTTTTCTCATTTTGTGTCCCTCCTTGACTTAATTATCTGTATTCTACACCATAAATGTGGAAAAGACAAGGCGGATAGGAACTTTTTGTGGCAAAATATGTGTAATTATGCTAAGATAGGGATAGATTTGTGGTAGGAAAGGAAAGAATTACAATTATGTCAGTTATTGGAAAAGATCATATAAGAAATTTTTGTATTGTAGCACATATTGACCATGGAAAATCAACGCTTGCCGACCGTATTATTGAACGGACCGGACTGCTTACAAGCCGTGAGATGCAGGCACAGGTGCTTGACAACATGGAATTGGAACGTGAACGTGGAATTACGATTAAATCACAGGCAGTTCGTCTGGCGTACACGGCAAAAAACGGTGAAGAATATTTGTTTAACCTGATTGATACACCGGGACACGTGGATTTCAATTATGAGGTATCAAGAAGTCTGGCGGCGTGTGAGGGCGCCATTTTGATTGTCGATGCGGCACAGGGAATTGAGGCACAGACGTTAGCAAACTGTTATCTGGCAATTGACCATGATTTGGAAATTATGCCGGTTATCAATAAAATTGATTTGCCGAGTGCTGACCCGGACCGTGTAAAAAATGAAATTGAGGATGTCATTGGAATTGAGGCACAGGATGCCCCATTGATTTCCGCAAAATTAGGAACGAACATTGAAGAAGTGTTGGAGCAGATTGTGAAAAAAATACCGGCACCGCAGGGTGATGATACAGCACCGCTTAAGGCTTTAGTTTTTGATTCTGTTTATGATTCCTATAAAGGGGTTATTATTTTCTGTCGCTTATTTGACGGTATCGTGAAAAAGGGAACGAAAATTCACATGATGGCGACCGGTTTGGAAGAAGAAGTGGTTGAAGTGGGTACTTTTGGTGCCGGTCAGTTTATTCCCTGCGAAGAATTGACCGCGGGCATGGTTGGCTATATTACTGCCAGTTTGAAAAATGTAGAGGGAACACGTGTCGGTGATACCGTAACAGATGCTGAAAATCCATGCAAAGAGGCACTGCCGGGATATAAAAAGGTAATGCCGATGGTTTACTGTGGTCTTTATCCGGCCGATGGTGCCAAATATCAGGATTTGCGCGATGCACTGGAGAAATTGCAGTTAAATGATGCTTCGTTACAGTTTGAGGCAGAGACTTCGGTTGCCCTTGGATTTGGTTTCCGCTGTGGATTTTTAGGACTTTTACATTTGGAAGTTATTCAGGAGCGTTTAGAGAGAGAATATAATCTGGATTTGGTTACGACAGCACCGGGCGTTGTTTACCATGTCTATAAAACAAATGGGGAAATGGTCGAAGTGACGAATCCTTCAAATCTCCCGGATCCATCCGAAATTGAGCATATGGAAGAACCGGTTGTGGATGCAGAGATTATGGTGACGACAGAATTTGTGGGAGCCATTATGAAACTTTGTCAGGAAAGACGTGGTGTCTATCAGGGCATGGAATATATGGAAGAGACACGTGCGCTTTTGAAATACACACTGCCGTTGAATGAAATTATTTACGACTTTTTTGATTCCTTAAAATCACGTTCCCGTGGTTACGCTTCCTTTGATTATGAGATGAAGGGCTATGAGACAGCAAGTCTTGTGAAGTTAAACATTTTGATTAACAAAGAGGAAGTCGATGCGCTGTCCTTTATTGTGCATGAAAGTTCTGCTTATGAGCGTGGAAGAAAGATGTGCCAGAAATTGAAAAATGAAATTCCGAGACATCTTTTTGAAATTCCGATTCAGGCAGCCATTGGAAATAAAGTAATTGCCCGTGAAACGGTTAAGGCAGTGCGCAAAGACGTCCTTGCCAAATGTTATGGCGGCGACATTTCACGAAAGAGAAAACTTCTTGAAAAGCAGAAGGAAGGAAAGAAGAGAATGCGCCAGATTGGCAATGTAGAAATTCCGCAGAAGGCATTTATGAGTGTTTTGAAACTAGATGAGGAAGAATAAATGAGTACATTTGGCTTGTATCTTCACATTCCGTTTTGCGTGAAAAAGTGTAATTACTGTGATTTCCTTTCATTTCCTGCCAAAGAAGCGCTGAAAGATGAGTATGTAAAAGCACTTGCTATGGAAATGCGGCTTTGGAAAGATAAGGTGTCAAATGATGTGGTAGATACCATTTTTATCGGTGGAGGAACGCCATCTCTGCTTACGGAGGGGCAGTTTGATGTTTTACAGAATGAAATGGTAAAATCATTTCATTTATCTGATAAAATGGAATATACCATCGAATGTAACCCAGGTACGGTAGACGCTGAAAAACTGAAAAATTATAAAAAGGCTGGCGTAAATCGGATTAGTTTTGGACTTCAGTCGACGATTTCTTCTGAGCTTGCTTGTCTTGGCAGAATTCACAGCTATGACGATTTTTTGGTGAGTTTTCATCAAGCAAGAGAATGTGGATTTGCTAACATCAATGTGGATTTAATGTCGGCAATTCCTGAGCAGACTGTAGCAGGATACGAGCAGACATTGACACGTGTGTGTGAACTTGCACCGGAGCATATTTCTTCGTACAGCCTGATTTTGGAAGAGGGAACTCCGTTTTACGAAAAGTATGGGGAATGTCCGCCTGTTTCGGAAGAAGAGGACAGGCAGATGTATGAACTGACGAAAGAGAGGCTCTCGGATTTTGGGTATCACCGCTATGAGATATCCAATTATGCCAAAGCAGGAAAAGAGTGTGATCACAACAAAAAATACTGGAAACGTTTTCCTTATCTTGGACTTGGATTAGGAGCGTCATCGTGCATGGAGAATGTGCGGTTTTCCAATGAGCAAAATTTTAAGACTTATGGGCAAAAAATAAAGAATGGGAAATTGCCGGTTGTTGAAAAAGAGGAATTAACAAAGGAAGACTGCATGGCAGAGTTTATGTATCTGGGACTTCGGATGATGGAAGGTGTATCGAGAAAAATGTTTTATCAGAATTTTTTAGTGCCGATGGAAACTTATTATCAAAGTTCCTTAGAAAAGTGCATTCGTGAAGGATTGATAAAGGAAAATGGTGACAGGTATTGCCTGACTGATTTTGGAATTGATGTCAGCAACCGTGTATTTGCAGAGTTTATATAACAAGGAGGGGTTATTATGGAACAAAAAGTAAGAGAGTGTGTAAAACAGATTCGAAAAATTACAGATTTCAAGCCACAGTCTGCTTTGATTTTGGGAAGCGGACTTGGAGCATTAGCGGATGAGATTGAATGCGTGGCATCCATTGATTACCACGAGATTCCGGGATTTCCGGTTTCTACTGTGGCAGGACATAATGGACGGTTTGTTTTTGGATTAATTGGAGACACGAAAGTTGTCATTATGCAGGGGCGCGTTCATTACTATGAAGGTTATTCGATGGAGGATGTTGTTTTGCCGGTTCGTGTGATGTGTTTACTGGGAGCGAAAATCTTGTTTTTAACAAATGCAGCCGGAGGAATCAGTGAGAAGGTGGAGGCAGGAGATTTGATGATGCTGACTGACCAGATTAGTTCCTTTGTGCCATCTCCATTGATTGGAAAAAACGTAGATTCATTTGGCGTGCGTTTTCCGTCCATGGATACAATTTATGATTTGGAGCTACGGAAGATTCTCACAAAAGAAGCAAAAGTTAATGATATTGTTTTAAAGGAAGGTGTTTATCTTCAGACAACGGGACCTGCGTATGAATCACCGGCAGAGGTGAAAATGTTTGGTATGTTTGGTGCTGATGCCGTGGGAATGAGCACGGCGGTAGAGGCAATTGTCGGCAGACATATGGGAATGCGCGTATGCGGTGTCTCTTGTATTTCGAATATGGCGGGAGGAACAGCAGCAAATCCATTGAGTCATGAGGAGGTAAAAGAAGTGGCTGACCGTGTGGCACCGAAGTTTAAAACGCTTGTGAAATCAGCCATTGAAAGGATGTGTTAGGATGTCTTCCATACGATTATATCATGCGAAAATTCTTACGATGGAAGAAGATGCGGAAGTCTTTGATGGAGAAGTACACATTGATGGAAACCGTATTTCTTATGTGGGGGAAAATAATTCGGAGCTTAATAAAAGAAAATTTACACGGGAAATTGACTGCGAAGGAAATCTTTTAATGCCTGGTTTTAAAAATGCCCACACACATTCTGCCATGACATTTCTTCGATCCTATGCGGATGATCTGCCATTACAGAACTGGTTAAATGACAGGGTGTTTCCAATGGAAGCAAAACTGCAGAAAGGGGATATTGAAATCTTATCCAAGGTGGCAGTTTTAGAATATCTGACAAGTGGAATTACCTCAAATTTTGATATGTATGTGGATAATTATCAGCATGCCAAAACATCGGTTCAAATGGGATTTCGTACAGTTTTTTGTGGCGAACTAAATAATTTTACCGGTTCGCTTGCACGCATAAGGGAGGAATATGAAACGCTGAACAAGGGGGATGAACTGGTGTCATTTCGCCTTGGTGTTCATGCTGAATATACAACAAGCCGCGAATTGTTAGAGGGCATGGCAGAACTTGCTCATGAATACAAACAGCCGGTGTATCTGCATCTGGCAGAGACCAAAAAAGAAGTGGAAGAATGTAAAATGCGTTATGGTATGTCACCGGTCCAGTTTTTGGGTTCAATTGGTTTATTTGACTATGGCGGTGGTGGTTTCCACGGTGTCTGGATGGATGAAACAGACCGGAATATTTGCAGGGAGAAAAAGGTGTCGATTGTTACGAATCCTTCATCCAATGCAAAACTTGCGAGTGGAATTGCGGATTTACCTGCTTTAAAAAAGGCGGGAATTAACCTGGCGATTGGCACGGATGGACCGGCGAGCAATAATGCGCTTGACATGTTCCGGGAAATGTATTTAGCAGCAGTTCTTCCGAAGTTAAAATATGAGGATGCAGCGGTTATGGATGCCGCAGATGTTTTAAAGATGGCTACAACCGGTGGTGCACTGGCAATGGGGCTGCCGGAATGCATGTATGTAAAGGAAGGCCAGTTTGCTGATTTGATTTTAATTGATTTACAGCGGCCAAATATGCAGCCTGTGCATAATCTTGTGAAAAACTTAGTATACAGTGGTAGTAAAGAAAATGTGAAAATGACGATGGTAAATGGCATGGTTCTCTATGAAAATGGCGAGTTTTTTGTGGGAGAAAGTCCATCGGAAATTTATGCAAAAGCAAATGAAGTTACTAAGCGGATTACTCAGTAACTTCAAATTCTTCTAATTGTTCGGCTAACCGTTCCCATTGCTCCATAGCGGCAGTGAGAGCGGTTTCTTTTTCTTCGCGGGCGGTTGATAATTCGTTTAGTTTATGAGCATTGCATGCATATTCCGGACGCATCAGTTCCTCATCAAGATTTGCAATGTCCGTTTCCAGTGCTTCAATTTCTTGTTCGGTTTTTTGATATTCGTTTTCAATTTTTCGCTTTTTCGCTGCCAGTTTTTTCTGCTCCTGCCAGTCAAGCTTACCTTCTTCTTTTGTATCTTTTTTTGCAGAAGTCTGCATGGTTTTATCGTCATCTGTTAAAAAGCGGCTTTCCACCGTATCTTTTTTCTCTAGATAGTACGCATAATTTCCACTGTAGGAGAGCAGTTTGTGCCCGGTTAAATCCAAAATTCTTGTGGCGGTGCGGTTGATAAAATAACGGTCATGCGAGACGTAAAGCACGGTTCCCTCATATTTATTAATTGCGGATTCCAAAATTTCCTTGGAGGTAATATCCAAATGGTTGGTCGGCTCGTCAAGGAGTAAAAAGTTTGCCTTTGACAGCATCAGTTTCGCCAATGATACACGACCTTTTTCACCACCGCTGAGAAGATGAATCGGTTTAAAAACATCATCTCCCGTAAATAAAAAGGCAGCGAGGACATTACGAATTGCCGTATTTGTTAAATCCGGGTAATCATCCTGAATTTCTTCAAAGATTGTTTTATCATCATGAAGCATCTGATGTTCCTGGTCATAATAACCGATTTCGACATGAGAGCCTGTTACGGCGCTTCCTTCATCAACCGGAATCATTCCCTGAATTAATTTTAAAAGTGTTGTTTTGCCGGTTCCATTCTTGCCGATAATTGCCACCTTTTCGCCTCGTTTAATTGAAAAGGAAAGATGGTCAAACAAGTGGTTTTCTCCAAAACTTTTGGCAAAATCCGTGACCGTCAAAACATCATTTCCACTGATTACTGAAGGAGTCAGGGAAAGAGAAAGTGATTTTTCGTATTCCACCGGCTTTTCTACACGCTCGATTTTGGCTAACATTTTTTCACGGCTTTCCGCACGGCGAATTGACTTTTCACGGTTAAAGGATTTTAATTTCTGGATGACGGCTTCCTGGTGTTTGATTTCCTGTTGCTGGTTATAGTAGCGGTGAATCATTTCCTCGCGTAATTTTTCTTTTTTTTCGGAATAACTGGTATAGTCACCGGTAAAAGTTATTACTTTGCCGTGGTCAATTTCAATAATTTTCTCGGCGATGCGGTCGATGAAAAAGCGGTCGTGAGAGACAACTAAGACACTCCCTTTGTAACCGTTTAAATAGTTTTCCAGCCAGCGCACGGATTCCAAATCTAAGTGGTTTGTAGGCTCATCCATCAACAATAAGTCCGGTTCTGATAACAGAAGTTTACCAAGAGCAACCCTTGTTTTTTGTCCACCGGAGAGATTGTTGATGCACTGGTGCATCGCTTCTCCGCGAAAGCCAAGACCGTTAATGACGCCGAGAACTTTACTTTTGTAAGTATATCCTTCACCATCTTCAAAAGCCGTTTGCAGCTTATGGTATTGGTTTAACACACGCTCTAATTCGGCACCTTCTAAAGTTGTCATTTGCTGCTCCATTGCACGGATTTTTTCGTCCATTTCAATGACATCCGATTTGACAGCCAATAATTCCTCATAAATTGTTTTGTCTGAGTGATATCCCTGCTGCTGTGGGAGATAGCCGATGGTACTTCCTTTAGCTGTTACAATTTCACCGGAATCTGCCGGAAGTTCACCGACAATGATTCGCAGCAGTGTTGTTTTGCCGGCACCGTTAATTCCTACGATGGCAGCGCGTTCACCTTCATTTATATGAAAAACAGCATCTGACAAAACGGTTTCGTCTGCAAATGCCTTTGAAATATGATTGCATGCTAATATCATAATGATTGAATCCTCCAAAAAACTTCTAACAAAAACATATTTTATAATAATTTTAATTTTTTTGCAACATTTTGCCGTTTTCAATCGTCTTATTTTATGAACACCAAAAAAGGAAAGGGTGGTTACTATGTGTATCAATCGAATTTATTACGGAGAAGAGGCAATCAGCCGCATTGAGCGCAATGAAGAAGGCAAAAGAAACTGGCTTTCGAAAAAAGAAAAAAAGAAAGTTAAAAAAGTTTCTTTGTGGAAGATTACAAAAGAGTCCTTTGATTTAAATGCACTCTGCGAATTTCCGAATCTTGAAGTGATAGAGATAGCAGGATTTGATGAGTTTAAGCCATTGGAGTTAAAACATATTGAGGTTTTATATCAATTTCGCAGATTAAAATGCCTGCGTTTGTCTTCCTGCCTGATTCCGGAGCCGTTTGAGAAGGGAAAATGGAAACATTTGCGGACATTGGAGATTGACTAATTTTTAACATTCCATTATAATAAGTACAGACAGCTTTTTTTATGGCTGATTTGTACTTTTTATTTTCGTTGGAGGATACTTTTGTGGCAGATAAAAAGATTTCAGCGGCAGTAATTAAGCGTTTGCCGCGGTATTATAGATATTTAAGCGAATTATTGGATAACGGAATTGAGCGTATTTCATCCGGGGAGTTAAGTAAGCAAATGAAAGTGACAGCATCTCAAATCCGACAGGATTTTAATAATTTTGGCGGTTTTGGTCAGCAGGGATATGGTTATAATGTTCCTTATTTGAAAAATGAAATAGGTAAAATTTTGGGACTTGACAGGGATTACCATGTCATTATTCTTGGTGCCGGTAACTTAGGGCATGCACTTGCCAATTATGCCGGTTTTGAAAAACGAGGATTTGTGGTATCAGCAGTTTTTGATGTCAGTCCGGATAAGATTGGCAAAAAGATTGGTCATACGATGGTTTATGACATGAAAGACTTAGAAGGATATGTAAAAGGACATACGGTAGATATTGCAGCACTTACGCTGCCGAAATCAATTGCACCGGCAGTGGCGAAACAGCTTGTACAGTATGGTGTTAGTGCATTTTGGAATTTTGCGGCCACCGATTTGAATCTTCCGGGAAATATTGCGGTTGAAAATGTACATCTGGCAGAAAGTTTGATGCGGCTTTCCTACAATATTTCTAACTTACCGGAATAGGAGGAATGGTATGAAACGACGAGACTTAGAATTTGAAACGCTGGTGAGAGAAGCTTTAAAAGGGAAAAAGGTTCCTATTCTAGTGTTGGACCGTCGCTGGCATACCTTGTTTCCGCAGGGAGAAAAACCGGCTGAGATTATTCAGCTTGAGGAGAAATTAAATGAACTGCTCAAAAGGCAGGGGTATTTAGTAAATGACATCAAAGATTTAAAAAAGACGAAAAAGAAATTGATGGAAGGCATTGTGGCTGGGATGAATGATGCAGAGCCTTTACGTGATAAGAAGAAGAAAAACCAGCAGCGTCTTCTTTTGGAAATCAAAGAGCGGATAGAGACGGAATCGGATGAATTGATTGAACTTCCGAGAATGATAAAAAAGGCAAATGAAGAACTGCTTGCCACAGGGGCACATTATTGTTTTGAGCGTCTAGCAAATGGAGATGAGCAGTTAAAAATTGTAAAGCAGGAAATTGAAGAACTCCGCATTTCCCTCCGTGAGAAAACGGAATGGAAAGATGATTTAGAGGAGAGTATGGACAGTGCCTATTCTTTAATGCATGGGTTATTAGGTCATGACGTAATGAATTTATATGATAAAAGGAAGGGAAAAGAATGATACTTGGAATTGGTGTAGATTCCATTGAGATTTCCCGTGTTGTAAAAGCGATGGAAAAAGAGCATTTTGTCCATCGCATTTTTACGGAAAAGGAACGGGCGGAGATGGAACACGCAAAAAGGAGAGGTGCTTCTGATTTTGCCGGGAAAGAAGCGGTAGTAAAAGCATTTGGTACCGGCTTTGCGGGCATTGATGCCTGTGAAGTGGAAATTCTGCGAAGAGAAAGCGGCGCCCCCTATGTTACACTTTATGGTGCGGCGAGAAAAAAAGCAGAAGAAATGGGGATTACCGATTGGAAGATTTCTATCACAAATACAAAGGAAGTTGCGACGGCATTTGTGATTGCTGTGGCAGACGATGTAAAAGAATAGAAAGAAGGGACTTTTATGAAAGAGATGTATTCCGGTGAACAGGCGAAAGCAATTGATGCCCATGCAATTGATACAATGGGGATGCCAAGTCTTGTTTTGATGGAAAAGGCGGCGATGTCGGTGGTTTCCGTCCTTTTGGAGAAAGCCGGACCATCGGATACTTTTTTATGTGTATGTGGAATTGGAAACAATGGCGGTGACGGCGTCTGTGTGGCACGTATCTTACATGAAATGGGATATCAGGCGGCAGTTACAGTCGTAGGAAATTCGGAACATATGTCAGAAGAAATGAAAACACAGCTTGTAATTGCTTCGGCATGTGACGTCCCGATTCTTACCTATTCACTTGTTTCGATGGATGAATACGACATTTTAATTGATGCCGTCTTTGGAATCGGACTTTCCAGAGAAGTAACCGGTGTGTATGAACAGGTTATTTTAGATATGAATCAAAGTGGCGTGACGGTTTATTCATTAGATATTCCGTCCGGTATTCATGCAAAAAGTGCGAAAGTGCTAGGCTGTGCCGTACAGGCTGAAGCGACGATTACCTTTGGCGTGAACAAAACCGGGCTTGTTTTGTATCCGGGGTGTGAATATGCCGGAAAAGTTTATGTGGCGGATATTGGATTTCCAAGGAAAAGCGTTGATTTTGCACAGGCAGATGCTTACTATTATGAGCCGGATGATATTGTTTGTAACCTTCCAAAGCGCATCGCTTATTCACATAAGGGAACGTTTGGAAGAGTGGTTGTAATTGCCGGGTGTGATACTATGAGTGGCGCCTGCTTTCTGTCAGCAAAAGCCGCATATCGTATGGGAGCAGGACTTGTGCATGTTGTATCGACACCATCAAACCGGGATACACTGCTTAGTGCACTGCCGGAAATTCTTTTTTCAACCAGAGAGGAAATAAAAAAAGTACTTCCGCTTGCAAGTGCTGTCGTGATTGGACCGGGAATTGGTTTATCCAAACAATCAGAGGAACTGGTGGAGTACGTCTTAGCAAATACAAAAGTTCCGACTGTGGTAGACGGTGATGCGATAACCATTTGTGCAAAAAAAGATATTACGTTTCGGGATAATTTTGTCTTAACACCGCATGTTAAGGAAATGAGTGTGCTAACCGGGATTCCGATACCCAAACTACAAGAGGATATTTTAGGAACAACGAAAAATACCGCAAAGACAAGAAATTGTATTTTGGTGCAAAAAGATGCAAGGACTGTTGTCTCGGATGGGACGGAATGTTATGTCAATGTTTCCGGAAATAATGGAATGGCAACCGGTGGTTCAGGTGATGTGCTGACCGGGGTGATTAGTGGTCTGCTTGCCCAGAATGTGAATCCGTTTTTGGCTGCAAAGCTCGGTGTTTACCTGCATGGTCTTTCCGGTGATGTGGCAGCAAAACAGAAAAGTACGTATGGAGTCATGGCATCTGATTTGCTGGATGGTTTGACCGAGGTTCTTACAAATACAAAATGTTTTCAGAAAGAAGGAAATGAAAATGAAACAGTTTAATCGTACTTATGCAGAGGTGAATTTAGATGCCATTCGGCATAATATCGATGAGGTACATAAAAATATAAAAGAAGGAACAAAGGTAATGGCAATTGTGAAGGCAAATGCTTATGGGCATGGTGCCGTACAGGTTGCGAAGGCGTTATATGATCAGGTAGATGCTTACGGAGTTGCCATGATAGAGGAAGCCATAGAACTACGAAAAGCAGGAATTGATAAACTGATTTTAATCTTAGGATATACCGGAGAAGAATCCTATGAGGATTTGGTGGAATATCAGATTTCTCAGACCGTGTATACGTGGGAAATGGCAGAGAAGCTAAGTGAGACAGCATTAAAACTTGGAAAAAAAGCAAAGATTCATATAAAAGTTGATACCGGAATGAGCCGGATTGGTTTTATCCCTTGTGAAGAATCTTTGGATACGGTAGAAAAAATTTCGAAACTGCCGGGACTGGAAGTTCAAGGAATCTTTACGCATTTTGCCAGAGCTGACGAGAAAACCATTGAGCCGGCAAGAGAACCTTTTAGAAAATATATGGCTTTTGTCGAAGAATTAGAGAAACGCGGTGTTAAGATTCCAATTCACCATGTGTCAAATAGTGCTTCAATTATTGGATTTTCGGAAGCTAATCTTGATATGGTGCGTTCCGGTATTACGACTTACGGACTGTATCCGTCTAATGAAGTGGCAAAGGATGTTCTTGTATTGGAACCTGCCATGCAATGGAAATCGATTATTTCTTATATAAAGACCGTAGAGCCGGGAACGAGTATCAGTTACGGTGGTACATTTACGGCGAAGGAAAAAATGACGGTCGCTACAATTCCGGTTGGTTATGCTGATGGCATGAAACGTGATTTGTCAGGCAAAGGACGTGTTTTGATTCATGGACAGTATGCACCGATTTTAGGAAGAATCTGTATGGACCAGTTTATGGTGGATGTGTCTCATATTAAAGAAGCTGCAATCGGAGATATGGTAACAATTTTTGGAAAAGATGGAGAAAAAAATATCCCCGTTGAGGAGATTGCAGAAAAATCACATTCATTTAATTATGAGTTTGTATGCAGTATTACAAACCGTGTGCCTAGAAAATATTTAGGAGAATAATAAAAGCTTTTGAACAAATTGAATATCGCTTCGTATATTGGGAATAATAGGAATATCAAATGAGGGAGTGTGAAACCATGATTGTAAAACGAGGCGATATTTATTATGCAGATTTACGACCGGTCATTGGCTCCGAACAGGGTGGAGTGCGGCCGGTTCTTATTATACAAAATGATATGGGCAACCGTTATAGCCCGACGGTTATTTGTGCGGCAATTACAAGCCAGCTGCACAAGGCAAAACTGCCAACGCATGTAGCATTGGATGCACACAAATATGGAATTGTAAAAGATTCTGTGATTCTTTTGGAACAGGTTCGTACGATTGATAAATCCCGATTACGTGAAAAAGTGTGTCATTTGGACACGGAAGCAATTGAAAAGATTGATACTGCATTATGTGTCAGTTTGTCACTGTCTACATAAGAATGAAAAAATCTCTACAACAGAAAAGACACCTCTGGGAGGAGGTGTCTTTCCTGACACCCGAAGGTGTCAAAGCGTATAATAGGGTGGGAGTAGAAAGTTATAAACTTTCCAAGTGTTAATATACAGATAGTGTGTGTCAAAAATATGTCAACTTTCAAAAAGTTGCATATTTTTTTCTTTTTATTGATGTGGCATTTGTATATGTGCTATACTAGGCATATGAAAGTAAAGGAAGAAACATTATGCAGTATACGATATTATGTGTAGGAAAAATAAAAGAAAAGTTTTATACAGATGCGGTAAATGAATATAAAAAGCGTTTGTCGCGGTATGCGAAAGTAGATATTATAGAAGTTTCGGATGAGAAAACACCGGAACAGGCATCGGATTTGCAGCAGGAGCAGATACGGCAAAAGGAGGCAGAACGTCTGCTTTCCAAAATAAAAGATTCGATGTATGTGATTGCACTTGATTTAAAGGGAAAGAAATTTGACTCAGAAGGATTTGCAAAGAACCTTTCAATGTGTATGAATCAGGGGAAAAGCCACATTGCCTTTGTGATTGGAGGGTCTCTTGGCTTACATACATCCTTACTTGACCGTGCGGATGAGAGGCTGTCATTTTCGGATTTTACCTTTCCCCATCAATTGATGCGCGTTATTTTGTTTGAGCAGATTTATCGTGCAAACCGCATTATGAATCATGAACCATACCATAAATAAGGAGGAGGGATATGCGTTATCCGTCGTTTATTGAAAAAGGAAATACCATTGGATTTGTTGCACCATCGTTTGGCTGTGCGGGTGAACCGTATTATTCTGCCTTTCAAAACAGTCTGAAAAAATGGAATGCGCTTGGTTTTAAGACTGAATTAGGGTTTAACTGTTATGCGTCAGATGGTGTAGGAATCAGTAGCAGCCCGAAAAAATGTGCGGCTGAATTTATGGAATATTATAAGAAAGAAACAAATCAGGCATTGATTTCCTGTGGCGGTGGTGAGTTAATGTGCGAAATACTTGAATATATTGACTTTGGACAATTAAAGCGATTGCCGCCTAAGTGGTTTATGGGGTACTCAGACAATACAAATCTGATTTTTTTACTTGCAACACTGACCGATACGGCAGCAATTTACGGTCCAAATGCAGGAGCTTTTGGTATGGAGCCGTGGCATGCATCGATTCAGGATGCCTATGAATTACTGCAGGGGAAAAAGTTTGAGATGCAAAATTATCCGATGTGGGAAAAGGAATCGCTAAAAGATGAAGAGCATCCGTTAGCTGCCTATCATGTCACAGAGCCTTTTGTTCTGCATACCAATAAGAAAGAAGGCGAATCTTTCAAGATTGAGGGACGACTGCTTGGGGGATGCTTAGATTGCTTATCTCATTTGAGGGGAACGAAATTTGATAAGGTAAAGGAATTTAATCAAAAATATGAAGATGATGGTATTCTTTGGTTTTTGGAATCCTGTGATTTGAATGTATTTGAGATGAGAAGAACTTTGTGGAGCTTGAAGCAGGCGGGCTGGTTTGATACCTGCCGTGGTTTTCTGATTGGACGTCCCGGTGTACAGGGGCAGATAATTGCTGGTCTTGACCAATATGAAGCGGTTCTTTCTATATTAAGTGAGTTTGATGTGCCAATTTTTATGGATTTGGATATCGGACACGTGGCACCGATGATACCGCTTATCTGCGGTTCCTATGGTAAAGTGACAGTAGCCAGAAATGACTGTTGTATTGCGATGAGTTTGCAATAATAAGGAAAGAAGAGGGGATATAATGGCACTGATTTATCTTGTTGAAGATGATGATGGAATTGGAGAAATTGAAAGTTTTGCACTAAAAAATGCCGGGCATGAGGTGGCACTTTTGACAAGCGTTTCCGCTTTTTGGAAAGCGTGCAAAAAAAAATTACCGGATTTGATTGTGATGGATGTGATGTTACCGGATGCAGATGGTTTTCATATCGTGAAAGAAATCCGTGAAAAAGAATTGTATGCAAAGATTCCGATTCTTATGGTTTCAGCCAGAGATTCAGAGTTGGATATTGTGAGGGGGCTTGACTGTGGGGCAGATGACTATTTGACAAAGCCATTTGGTGTAATGGAATTTGTTTCACGTATCCGGGCTTTGCTGCGACGATTTTCGAGCAAAAAGAAACAAATTTCTGTCATTGGAAACCGGCAGAAAATCGAATTAAATAAGGACGCCAGAGAAGTTTTTGTAAAAGGGGAAAAATGCCCGCTTACTTACAAAGAATTTGAATTACTGCAGGTACTGATGAGCCATGCAGACCAGGTGATGACAAGGGATTCTTTGATGGAGTTAATTTGGGGTGTTGATTTTTTTGGAGAATCGAGAACATTAGATATGCATATTCGGACGCTGCGAAAAAAACTTGGTGAAGCCGGCAGCCAGATACAAACGATACGAAATGTCGGATATTGTTTCCGAAAAACGGAGGATGAAACAGAATGAAAAAAAGGATGCAGTTAAACTTTATGGCAATTGCTATGATATCGATGATTGCCGTGTTGTTATTAACAACGGTTGTGTTTTATAATTTGTTTCAAAATGAGGTCATTGAGAATCTTCACACCTGTGCTGATATGTTAGGAGAGGATTTAGCAAATTATAAAGATACTGACCGCATTATCTCGCAGAAAAAAGTTGATAACATACGCGTGACACTGATTGACAAAGACGGAGTTGTCTTAGCTGATTCGGATGTAAATGCAGACGTTTTAGGAAATCACAAAGAACGTCCCGAAGTAAAAGAGGCGATAGAAAAGGGAAGTGGAAAATCCATCCGAACTTCTAATACATTATCTCATGCTTCTTATTACTATGCAATACGGTTAAGCAATGGTAATATTCTCCGTTTGGCAAAAGAAAGTCAGAGTTTTTTTAGCTTTTTGATACGAGTTTCACCATTTATTGGAGGAATTGCGATTCTTTTGTTTGTGGTGTCTATCTTTTTATCAAGATTATTTGCGAAAAGTATTGTTAAACCGATTGAAATGCTTGCAAAGAACATGGATCGCGAGGAACTGGCAACCGGTTACAAAGAATTAACTCCTTTTTTGAATACGATTCAAAAGCAGCACCGGGATATTGTAAAAAATAGTAATATGCGGCAGGAATTTACGGCGAATGTTTCCCATGAATTGAAAACGCCTTTGACATCAATTTCCGGTTATTCGGAACTGATTGCCGGAGGAATGGCAAAGGGGGAAGATGTGGTGCGTTTTGCCGGGGAAATCCAGAAAAATTCGTCGCGTCTTCTGACTTTGATTAATGATATTTTGCAGTTATCTGAATTGGATACAAGAAATTTTAACGATGATTTTGCGTGGGTGAATTTTGCGGATACAGTGCGTAACTGTGGGGATTTGCTTGCTTTGACGGCAGAAAAGAGAAAGGTTATGCTTCATCTAGAGACAGTGCCGGAAGTTGTAATGATTCATGGCGTGGCAAAAATGCTGGAGGAACTGGCATATAATTTAATTGATAACGGAATTCGCTATAATAAAGAAGACGGTCAGGTTGTAGTGTGTTTGAGGGAAACGGAAAGTACTGTGATATTTTGTGTAAAAGATACCGGAATTGGAATCAGCAAAGAAAATCAGGAACGTATTTTTGAACGTTTTTACCGGGTGGACAAAGGGCGTTCGAGAGAAACTGGCGGAACCGGACTTGGACTTGCTATTGTAAAGCATATTGTGGCAGTTCATCATGCGGATATTGAAGTAACAAGCGAGGAGGATAAAGGAACTGAGATTACAGTGACTTTTCATAAGGAAAATGAATGATTGGATACGAGGGATAAAAAAAGGACTGCCGATTGCAATCGGTTATTTGTCGGTGTCCTTTACATTTGGTGTAAAAGCAGTAAATGCAGGAATTCCTGTGTGGATTACGATTTTGATTTCTGTTGCCAATGTAACATCCGCCGGACAGTTTGCCGGAGTGGCAATTATGGCAGCACATGGCAGTTATTTAGAAATGGCAATGACTACGTTTATTATTAATGTGCGATATATGTTGATGTCGTTTTCTTTATCGCAGAAAGTGGACAAGAAGATGACTTTACGCCAGCGGCTGATGATTGGCTATGGTATTACGGATGAGATTTTTGCAGTGTCATCAATGGAGACAGAATCTTTGTCGGCGCGCTTTATGTATGGCTTGATTACGGTGCCGGTCTTTGGATGGACAGTTGGTACCGCAGCCGGGGCACTTGCGTCTCAGATTATGCCGGGGGCTTTGTCAGCTGCGATGGAACTTGGTCTGTATGCGATGTTTATTGCAATTATCATACCGCCGGCAAAAAAGAGCAAGGCCGTTTTATTTGTTATTGGTATTGCTGTTATCTGCCAGTGTATTTTTACTGCGACACCGGTACTCAAAGAAATTTCCATTGGCTTTCAGGTGATTCTTTCTACCGTGATTGCAGCATCTATAGGAGCGTTTATGTTCCCGGTAAAAAAGGAGGTTAAAGCATGACAGAGCAGTTGATTTATATTGCGGTAATGGCAGTGATTACCTATCTGATTCGCGTTCTTCCAATTACGGTGTTTCGAAAAGAAATTACATCGCAGTGGCTTACGTCCTTTTTGTATTATGTGCCTTATGCGGTATTGGCGGCACTTACGTTTCCGGCTATTTTTACGGCAACCGGAAATGTAGTTACTTCTACGGCGGGAACGCTTGTAGCACTTATTCTTGCATATTTTGATACAGGACTTGTGATTGTGGCAGTTGGGGCAGTGGCAGGAGCGTTACTTGCCGGTATTTTTTTATGAAAGGAGGAAAGGTGAATGATGAAAAGAATTTTTACGATGATTTTGGCAGTTATGATGTGCATGATGTGTGGGAAGGTGGATTGTCAGGCAAAACGGGCACTTTCTTCATATTCTACGCGGTCGTATAATTGGGGATTAGGACAGAATTTAAATCACAAAAAACCGAATGGAACCGGACCTGCAGGATGGAAATGTAAAAAAGACCATGCGTATTACACGGGAAAATGTTCGAAAAAGAATAAGGTTGTATATCTGAGTTTTGATTGTGGTTATGAGGCTGGGTATACAAAGAAAATTTTGAAAACATTGAAAAAACATCATGCAAAAGCAATCTTTTTTGTGACAAAAGACTATATTATGTCAAGTCCGGGATTGGTTAAAAAAATGAAAAAAGAAGGTCATCTGGTAGGAAATCACACCACACATCATCCAAGAATGGCAAAACTGAGTGTAAAACGTATTCAAAGAGAAATCAAAGAATGTGAAAAAGCAATGAAAAAGAAGACTGGTTTTAAAATGGATCCTTTTATCCGTCCACCGGAGGGAAACTTTAGCATGCGGAGTATTAAGGTGGCTAAATCAATGGGATATTCGACGATTTTTTGGAGTTTAGCTTATTATGATTACGACACGGCCAATCAGCCGGGAAAGAATTTTGTGATTCGCAAATTTAAGACTTATTACCATAATGGAATGATTCCACTGATTCATGCGTGCTCAAAGTCAAATACCGAGGCGTTGGGAGAAGTTCTTACTTTCCTTAAGAAAAAGGGATTTCGCTTCGGAACTTTAGACGAATTTGCAAAAAACAGTTGACGTATGGGAATTTTATGGTATAATCTTAGGTAGTGCGAAAAAATACCCGATCAGTTGTATTGAAGCACAATCTACAACTGGAGGGAGGTAAGGTGTGATACAATGTCTAGTGTAACAGTTAAAGAAAACGAATCATTGGATAGCGCATTGCGCCGTTTCAAGAGAAACTGTGCAAAAGCTGGTATTCAGCAGGAGATTCGTAAGAGAGAGCATTATGAAAAACCAAGCGTAAGACGTAAGAAAAAGTCTGAAGCGGCTCGTAAAAGAAAATACAAATAAGAAGCACATATGAGAAAGTCTGTTTTCATAAACTATTATGGAGACAGACTTTTTCTTATGCTTTGGAACCGCAACCGTAGGAATGGCATAGAATAAAAGAAAAGGGCTGTGTTTTTATGGGAAACCTTTCGGAAAAACTTCATTTGGCACCGGATATTTTAGAAAACACAACGGTTGTGAATTTGTATGGAAAAGAAATGGTGCTGGTTGAAAACTACCAGTCCATTATTGATTATACATCGGAGCAGATTAAGTTACAGGGAAAGCACAATAAGCTGATTGTCCGCGGCACATGTCTTAGGATAGACCGGTTTACCAAAGAAGACTGCAAAATATATGGTGAAATCTGCTGTGTTGAGTACATTGGCACATAAGGGGGGATTGGACTGAAGTGGTTACAGGGCTATGTTGTCTGCCAATCGCATAAAGGAAGTTTCGAGCGTTTTATGAATATGTGCCGTCATCACGGCATTTTATTATGGGGAGTAAAAAGAGAACAAGCAGTAGAATTTTGTGTTTGTGTGAAAGATTTTAAAAAGATGAAACCCATTGTCTATAAAACGAAATTACATCCACAGATTAAAAGAAAGAAGGGGCTTCCTTTTTATATCGAGAGAATGAAGAAAAACTGGACCTTTTATACGGGCTTTCTGCTCTTTTTCTTCCTTTTGTATTTTTTGTCTACCTTTGTCTGGCAGATTCAGTTTCAAGGACAGGTTACTTATACGAAAGAAACACTATTAAAAACCGTAAATTCTCTGCAGGTATACCGTGGAATGAAACGAAACCGCCTGCACTGTGATGTAATTGAAAAAAGTATTCGTCAAAAGCATCCGGATATCAGCTGGGTGTCCGCTGAAGAAAAAGGAAGTCTCCTTGTGATTTCTATTAAAGAAGCGAATCCGGAAGTGGGACGGGAACGCGCAGGACGGTTCTGTCACCTGGTAGCAGAAAAAAGCGGAATTGTTAAAAAAATTGTTGTAAACCGCGGTGTGGCATGTGTTAAGCCGGGACAAAAGGTGAAAAAGGGGCAAATTTTGATTTCCGGGATTGTTCCGGTTACCGGAGATGATGAGACGGTTGTGGATAAGATGGGAGTGGTAGCAAAAGGAGAGGTTTTACTTGTCTGCGACAGCAAATTTTCTAAAGAAATCCCGGTGAAGGTCTGCGAAAAGGAATATACAGGGAAAAAAATCTACCAGACTGAGTATGAAATCAATCACAAGACTTTCGTGATAAAAAATCCAATTAAACGGTTTAATAACGCTAAGAAATATGATATAATAACAACGATATTGCCAAAATGGGAGGATTTACCGATTCCTTTTACTTTTACGAAACGAAAAAAGGAGTTTCGTGAATATGCGTTTGTAATTCGAAAGAGAAACCGCAAAGAACTTTTTAAAGAAGGAAAGCGGCTGTATCAGAAATTATTACGGCAGTGCAGACAGGATGGATTGGAAATTCTTTCAAAGGAAGCGAAAATAACCAAACAAAATGAAAAGATTTGGTTAATCAGCGGACAGATTCGTTTCCTTTGCAAAAAAACAAGAAAACAATATATCGCAGAGAGCGAACTTAAGATTGATAAGAAAGCAGAGGAAAAGCAGGATGGAGACTCATGAAGTAATCTTAGAGATTCCTTTGGAGCATGAAAGGAATTTGTTTGGCGGTCTTGACTGCCATGTAAAGAAGATTGAACGAACGCTTCAGGTAAGCGTAATTCTGCGCGATGGTGCGGTTAAATTGGTAGGAAGTAAATCGGCAGTTGAACAGGCAAAAAATGTATTTTCGGAGCTTCTTACACTTTCGGAGCGTGGGAATACGATTACGGAGCAGAATGTAGATTATGTTCTAGCACTATCGAAGGAACATTCGGATGTGTCATTGGCAGAGATTGACAAAGAATTGATTGGCTACACCATTCAGGGAAAACCGATTAAGCCAAAAACCAGAGGCCAGCAGAAATATGTAAACCAGATACGAGAAAAAATGATGGTGTTTGGAATCGGACCGGCAGGAACCGGAAAGACCTATTTGGCGATGGCAATGGCAATTCAGGCTTTTAAAAATGATGAGGTCAGTAAAATTATTTTGACAAGACCGGCGATTGAAGCGGGAGAAAATCTCGGCTTTCTGCCGGGTGATTTACAGAGTAAAATTGATCCGTATTTAAGACCCTTATATGATGCACTTTACCAGATTATGGGAGCGGACAGTTTTATTAAGAACTCTGAAAAAGGCCTGATTGAAGTGGCGCCACTTGCTTATATGCGAGGAAGAACGTTAGATAATGCGTTTATTATTCTTGATGAGGCGCAGAATACAACGCCGGCACAGATGAAAATGTTTTTGACGCGTATTGGATTTGGTTCAAAAGTTGTGATAACCGGCGATTTGTCGCAGAAAGATTTACCTTTTCAGACACAATCCGGTCTGGAACAGGCATCGAAAGTATTGGAGCAGGTAGAGGATATCGGTTTTTCCTATCTGACCAATAAAGATGTGGTGCGTCATCCTTTAGTACAGAAAATTGTACATGCCTATGAAAAGTATGAGGCGAGAGAAAACTACAAAGAGTCGCGTAAAAAAGCAAACACACAGACAAAGAAAGCAGGAAAACGATGACAATTTATTTAGAAGATATGGGAGAAGTTACTTTTCCTTTTGAGCCGGAAGAACAAATTGAGAAACTGGCAGCATTTGTTACGGATTTTGTGAAGTGCCCCTATGAGCCGGAAATCAGTGTTACGCTTGTGACAAAAGAAGAAATTCATGAACTCAACCGGACGCACCGAAATGTTGACAGACCAACAGATGTGCTCAGTTTTCCGATGATGGAATATGATGCACCGGCGGATTTTTCGGGGGAGAAGTTCTGCAAGACACTTACTGTTTCCCCGGAATCAGAAGAAATGATGTTAGGAGATATTGTTTTGTGTTCGGAGGTTGTATGCGAACAGGCAGAAGAATATGGACACTCGTTACTGCGAGAGTTTTCATTCTTAGTTGTGCACAGTCTTCTTCATTTGTTTGGCTATGACCATATGGAAGAGGATGAAAGGGCAGAAATGGAAGAAAAGCAGCGTGAAATCATGAAAAAGTTACAAATTTTGAGATAATGAGACTGCGAAAGTGAGGGTAATATGAATCAGAAACAGAAAAAAATTGTTTTAGCTTTATGTGGGATTGCGGTGTTATCGCTGATTGCCGCAGGATTGTATCTGGCTTGTGGAAGAAAGTCTTTGCAGAAAAATAATCCGCAGACGGACAAGCAAGTTCAGACAAAGCAACAGGAAAATGAGCCGCAGGCAACGAAAAATCCATATGAAGGTATGGTTAAAAGTGAGCTTACCGGTAAATATATTAAGCCGTCTGTGGCAAAGAAGCGTCCCTATGCGATTATGATAAACAATATCGAGTATGCGTTTCGAAATCAAAAAGGAACATCGAAAGCAGATATTATTTATGAGGCACTGGCAGAAGGTGGAATTACTCGCATGATGGCGGTCTATGAGGATGTCAGCAAGGTGAAAAAGATTGGTTCAGTGCGAAGTGCAAGACACTACTATGTACAGTTTGCCAAAGAATGGGATGCGATTTTCTGTCATTTTGGACATACCAAATATGCAGTGTCAAAAATTAAAAAGTTGGGAACAAACAATTTGAGTGGTTTGTCAGCAATTGGTGGTGTTGTGTACGCCAGAGATTTATCCATCCGCGCCCCTCACAATGTGTTTACAAATGGAAAGAAAATGAAAAAAGGTGCAAAAAAGCTTGGATATTCATTGACAAGGAACTCCGAGGCAATGGCAAAACATTTTAATTTTGCGAATGAGGATACGGAACCTGCAAATGGCAAAACAGCTAAGTCGGTTACGATTCCGTTTTCGAATTACTCCACTTGTAAGATGAAATACAGCGCTAAGAGTAAAACCTATAAAAAATATGAATACGGGCAAAAACATATGGACACATATTACAAAAAGCAGCTTGCATTTAAAAATGTAATTATACAACTGGTGAGTGAGTCAAATATTGACCACAATGGATACCAGACGATGAAACTTGGCAATACTTCCGGAAAAGGGTATTATTACAGCGATGGCAAACGGATTTCTATTACGTGGAAACGCGTGGAAGCAACGAATGAAATGGCGTACTATGATGAGTCCGGTAATGTGCTGACGATTAACCCGGGCAAAACTTACATTGCCGTGTACCCTAAAAATCGACAGAATTTGATTAAGTGAAAGGACGAATAGAGCATTGAGTACGAAAAAGAAAAATGCGGATTATTTAAAGCAGGGCGGTATTTTGGCGATGGCATCGCTTATCGTACGAATTATCGGTATGGTTTACCGAATCCCGATGTCTAATATCCTTGGCGAAGAGGGAAATGGAATCTATGCAGTTGCTTTTGAGATTTATGATTTGATTTTGATTATTTCTTCTTATAGCCTGCCACTTGCTTTATCAAAAATGATTTCTGCCAGACAGGCAAACAGAGAACATAAAAATACAGGAAGAATTTTGAAAGTTGCCCTGCGTTTTGCCATAATCTCCGGTGGTGCATTTGCTTTGATTTTGTTTTTTGGGGCAGGTGTGATTGAACATACGATTTATCCGGAATACAGTGGTGTTCAGATTCCTTTGCGTGTACTTGCACCTACAATTTTTATTGTGGCCTTATTAGGTGTGTTTCGTGGTTTCTTCCAGGGAAAAAGAACTATGATACCGACAGCGGTTTCACAGATTATTGAGCAGGTGGTCAATGCCATTGTCAGTGTAGCGGCAAGCTATTTGTTTATGAAGTGGAATGCTGATAGTTTGCAACAGGCTGCATGGGGAGCAGCGGGTGGTACCCTTGGTACATGTCTTGGTGCGGCATCGGCTCTTTTGCTTGTTATGTTTGTATACTGGTTATACCGTCCGGTTCAGGCAAAGTTAGAAAAGAAAGATGTGACCGGAAATCTGGAATCTTACCAATCGTTGTTTAAGATTTTGATTCTTACGATTCTTCCGATTGTTCTTTCGCAGACAGTTTATAATATTAGTGGGTTAATTGATTATAAACTGTTTGGTTTTATCTCAGCGAAAAGAGGTTTGGATGCTGTTTCCATTAAAAGCTTTGTCGGTGTGTACAGTTCCAAATACCGCTTATTGTGCAGTGTACCAATTGCGATTTCAACAGCCATTGCTTCTTCCATGATACCAAGTGCGGTGGCAGCATACACGGAGGGAGACGATGAACAGTGGAACTATAATGTTGCTTCCGGTATTAAATTTAACATGATTATAGCAATTCCGTGTGCACTGGGACTTACGGTTCTTGGACAGCCGGTTGTGCGCATGCTGTTTTCATCCTCAAACTATGTCCTTGGCGGGCATATGATGACAGTTGGTGCAACTGCTATTATCTTTTATGCACTTTCCAATGTGACCGGCGGTGCCTTGCAGAGTATTGATAAAATGCGGATTCCGGTAATCCACTCAGCAATTTCGCTGGTGATTCATATAGGAATTGTATCATTTTTCCTAGCTTGTACCAACATTGGCGTTTATGCACTTTTGATTGGTAATATCACATTCCCGATTCTTGTGTTTATTCTGAATCTTCGTGCAATCAAACGCTATGTGCCTTCGTACCGGCAGGAAGTTATTAAGACGTTCTTTGCTCCTTTGGCAGCGGGATTTTGGATGGCACTTGCTGCGGTAAGTGTTTACGGCCTTGTGGGCTTTGTGATTGGCTCAAATTTGATTCGTACAATGCTTGCGGTCTGTGTGGCGGTAGTGGTATACTTTACGGCGTTTCTTCTGCTGAAAGGTCTGACAAAAGAAGAATTGTTTGATTTTCCGATGGGAAGAAGATTATATTTGTTAGCTAGAAAAATGCACCTAATGAGATAAAAAGTGAAGTTTAATTGGTTCAAGACGGGATAATGCGGTGCATTATAGTCTTGAACCGATTAAACTTCCTTTTTTATAGAGAAGTGTTTAGTTGATGGAGTCGCAGTATTCGTTGTAACGTTCATCCATTAATTCATCAATATAGTTTTCGTTGAAGAGAGGAAACTGTTCTTTAACTTTATTACACATTGCCGAGTGGGCGGTGAAGTAGTTTTTTTCTTCTGTTTCTTCTTCATTAATTAAAGATGAGATGTATTCATCAGTGATGTTTGCTTCAATCCAGTCTAATACATCATCACTTGCTCTTTCTTCCTGGGAAACCATGGATTTCATTTTCTTTGCACGCAGAAGAGAAGTGATTCCTACAATGAAGAAGATGACAAAGACAACGACCATGATTAAGGATGAAAATTTATTAAATAAGTTAATGTATTCAAATAAATTCAGTGCCAAAAGACCGAGTCCCAAAAGACCAAATACAATAAAGGAAATACCGCTGAATTTTAAATCTGTGTATTTATCTTTTTTCTTGACATAAACGGAACTGGATTCGGTACGGAGTTCGGAAAGCATTTTACTTGCTTCTTCGTCCTGAATCTGGGCAAGTTCGTCGTCAATATCCGTCATCATGGAAGAAACGGTTTCTTCGGTCATTTCTGATGCACCGTCAAAAGATTCAAATGTTTCAGCTTTTTCATCGTATTCTTCTTTGGCAACGACAACGTAAAATCCATCGTCAAATTCATCTTCTTCGGTAACCGGCATAATTCCTGCGGTAAGTACCCCTTCTACATTCAAATATAAAACCAGTTTTGCACCAATTTCTTCATTGGCAACATGACATAAACGAACCGGTTTTACTTCATCCGTTTCTTCCGGAAGTTCATCGACTAATTCCACACCACAGTCGGCGCAGAGGGTAATTCCATCGACATATTCGTTTTTACATTTTGGACACCACATAATTTGGTCCCTCCTTCGCATAAATTCACTTGTTTCAATATAGCATAAGTTGATTCAAGTGGCAAGATATTTGACAGTATATCATAAAGTTGTGTATAATTGACGAACAGAATGTATGAGAAAGGACAACAGAGCATGAGAAAACTAGCGCTTCGTGATGAAGTTTTAATGCAGGTTGAAAAACCGGCCAGATATATTGGAAATGAAATTAATATGGTAAAGAAAAATCCGAGAGAAGTTGATGTCCGTTTTTGTATGTGTTTTCCGGATGTATATGAGATTGGAATGTCACATCTTGGAATACAGATTTTATATGATATGTTTAACCGCTGGGATGACACCTATTGTGAAAGGGTTTATTCTCCGTGGCCGGACATGGACAAGATACTGCGTGAGAAAAATATTCCCTTGTTTGCTTTGGAGAGCCAGGAGCCGATTCGGGCGTTTGATTTTCTTGGTATTACGATTCAGTATGAAATGTGTTATACCAACATTTTGCAGGTCTTGGATTTGTCGCACATTCCGCTGCACGCCGGTGAGAGAACATGGGATGATCCGATTGTAATCGGAGGTGGTCCGTGCACATATAATCCGGAGCCCATTGCTGAATTTTTTGACATTTTTTATATTGGAGAAGGAGAGACTGTTTACCGCGAATTATTGGATGTTTATAAGGATTCCAGACAAAAAGGAGAGGACCGGTTGACATTTTTGAAGCGGGCATCCGGTGTGGAAGGGCTGTATGTTCCTCTTTTATATGATGTAACGTATCACGAGGACGGAACGATTGCGTCTATGGAGCCAAACTGCAAGGAAGCACCAAACCGTGTAAAAAAACAGGTGGTGACGGATTTGAGTGATACTTATTATCCATCTAAACCGTTGGTGCCGTATATTCGAGCTACGCAGGACCGAGTCGTGCTGGAAATCCAGCGTGGATGTATCCGCGGATGCCGTTTCTGTCAGGCGGGGATGATTTATCGTCCGATTCGTCCGAGAAAACTTGATTTTTTGAAACAGCGGGCAATTGAGATGCTTGACAATACCGGGTATGAGGAAATTACTTTAAGTTCTTTAAGTTCAAGTGATTATGATGAACTGGCGGATTTGGTTTATTATCTGATTGAAGAATGTCGTCAGAGAAAATTAAATATTGCGCTGCCATCGCTTCGTATTGATGCGTTTTCCTTGGATGTTATGAGTAAAGTTCAGGATATCAGAAAAAGCAGTCTGACATTTGCGCCGGAGGCAGGATCTCAGCGCATGCGTGATGTGATTAATAAAGGTCTTACAAAGGATGTGATTTTAAAAGGAGCATGGGAAGCTTTTCAGGGAGGCTGGAAACGTGTTAAACTATATTTCATGTTAGGGCTTCCCGGTGAAACGGATGAGGATATTGCAGCAATTGCGGAATTGGCAAATGATATCGCTGCTACCTATTTTGAACTTCCAAAAGAAGAACGTCAGGGAAGACCGGAGATTACGGCAAGTACGTCATTTTTTGTACCAAAGCCATTTACTCCGTTCCAGTGGGCGCCGATGGGAACGGCAGAGTATTTTGATGAGAAACGCCGGTTCCTTACCGGTAAGGTGAGAGAACAGATAAATCAGCGTTCCATCCGTTATATCTGCCATGATGCTGTGACTTCTGAATTGGAAGGAATCTTTGCCAGAGGTGACAGGAAACTTTCAGATGTGATTGAAAAGGCTTACAAAAAGGGGTGCATTTTTGACGCATGGACGGATTATTTCCGCCCGGATGTATGGAATGAACTTCTTGATGAACTTTCGGTGGACCGTGATTTTTATAATTACAGAGAACGAAACGAAGACGAAATCTTTCCATGGGATTTTATTGATATTGGTGTCAGCAAACAGTTTTTACGCCGTGAATATGAAAATGCAAAGCAGGGAAAGGTTACGCCGAACTGTAAGCAGAAGTGCAGTGGATGCGGAGCTGCTTCGTTCCATGCGGGTATCTGTATGATGGATAGAAAAGCAAGTGGAGGTAGTGCACAATGAAAACAAGAATGCGTTTTGTAAAATGCGGCTCGATGAAGTTTATCGGACACCTTGACTGCATGCGTTTTTTTCAGAAAGCGATTCGACGTGCAAAATTGGATGTTGCGTATTCAAAGGGGTACAGTCCGCACCAGTTAATGAGTTTTGCTTCGCCGCTTGGCGTCGGTGTAACAAGTGACGGAGAATATATTGATGTAGAATTTTATTCACTGCCGGAGCTTTCACTGCCGGAGCTTGTGACCTACTTAAATCAATTTATGACTGATGAAATATTTGTTACAGACATTGAAATCATGCCGGATGGTTTTAAAAATTCGATGTCGCTTCTTATCGCTGCGGATTATATGGTAGTGGAAAAAGAAGCGGGTGTTTTTCCGGAAAATTGGCAGGAAAAATGGCTTTCTTTTATGGAGCAGCAAGAAATTGTGATTGAGAAAAAGACGAAAAAATCTGTGAAAGAAGTGGATATTAAACCACATATTCTTGCCTGGGATTTTTCAATGGATGCTTTTGCTAAAAAAAATGGTGAAAACTATGGAACACTTCACTGTGATTATGAGGGAAACTCGCTGTTTATGCGGCTGACAAGCGGAAGTGAGACAAATATTAAGCCGGAACTTGTGATGCAGGCATTTTATGCATTTTGTGAGAATGAATTAGAACCTTATTCGTATCAGATTCACAGAATGCAGATGATTTTTAAGAAAAAGGGAGAATAGATGATGACAAACCGCAGCCAGATTGTAATTACAAAAGTGCAGGATAAAACGATACTGGTTTCTGTGCATAACGACAAATTATATGATGTTTTAGTAGAAAACGAGGAAAATACTTCCGGAAATGTTGGTGATATTTTTGTTGGGAAAGTGCAGAATGTCGTGGATAACATTCATGCGGCTTTTGTGGAATTTGAGAAAAATAAGGTTGGATTCCTTCCTTTAAGTGAATGTCAGGGGAAAACGGTAAAAGCCGGAGATGAATTTGTTGTTCAGATTAAGCAGGCGGCAGTTAAGACAAAACAGCCGGTACTGACAATTTTCCCGGAAATTGCAGGGCGGTTTGCAGTTGTTTCCACAAAATCAAAAACAAAAGGTGTTTCAAAAAAAATTACAGAGGAAGAAAAAAAGAAAGAACTTTATAAAATCTTAGAAGATTTTTGTGAGGATCCCTATGGTGTGATTCTTCGCACGAGTGCTAAGGCAGCGAGTGAAGAAGAAATCAGAAAAGAGTGCACCGGACTTCTGAAACAAATGCATGAGTTAATGGATTACAGTGAGTATAAAACAAGATTTAGCTGTTTGTATCGCGAGGCGTCATTTTATTTAAAATATATCCGAAGTTTGGAACTTTCAAATTTTGAGAGGATTGTCACGGATTTACAATCGGTTTATGAAGAACTGCATCCGATTTATGGGGATAAGGTGGAATTATATTCGGATGATAGTTATTCGCTGGATAAATTACTCGGCATTTCAACTAAATTAGAGAAAGCCTGCGAAAAAAAAGTTTGGTTAAAGAGTGGTGGCAACCTTGTGATTGAGCCAACAGAGGCATTGACGGTCATTGATGTAAATACTGGTAAAGCGATTGATGGCAAGAGAGCGAAAGAGACGACATTTTACAAGATTAACTGTGAAGCTGCCATTGAGGCTGCGCGCCAGATTCGTCTCCGAAATCTATCGGGGATTATATTGATTGACTTTATTGATATGAAAGAACAAGAACATGTGGAAGAACTGATGCAGCTTCTCCGTATGAAACTTTCGGAAGATAAAGTAAAAACCGTACTTGTGGACATTACAAAACTTGGACTTGTTGAGATTACGAGAATGAAAAAAAATCCACCTTTGCGGGAGGCTTTGTCTAGTAATCACTTGCTTTTTAACTATTTTATATGATAAACTTTATATTGTTATAATATTTAACACCAAAGAAAGGGATAAAAATGAAAAAACTTCAAAAAGCATTTGAAACTTCAGTTAATATATGCTTTGTCAGCGATGAGAAGTATGCAAAACCACTTTGTACATCGTTGTATTCTCTCTTATATAATCGGGACAAGACACGAAATTATGACATCCTTATTTTACAAGATGACATTCCCGGGGAGGCACAAGAACAAATTCATGCACTGGGAAAAGACGAGCCGGGAGTCAGCATCCGTTTTATTAATATGAGAGAAAGAAAAAAGTTTTTTCCGGAAACGGCAAATGCGTATTACACAGCAGCTATCAATTACCGCTTGTATCTGTTTGATGAGATGTTCACAAATTATGAAAAAATGTTGTATTTTGATTGCGACATGATTTTTTTGGAGGATGTAAGCAAACTCTACGATACGCATCTTGGTGAAAAGGAAGTGGCGGCTGTTCGGGCAGAAGATCTTCGTGTTTTGTCACAGACGCGCCGTGCTATTTTTTTAGATGGTATGCCATATAATGTGGATAATTATCGAAGTGACGGTTTGAAGATGCAATATGCAGAGGATTATTTTAATTCAGGGGTATTGCTTCTGAATCTGCAAAAAGCCAGGCAGCATATTACGATGTCGCAGGTTTATGAATTGCTAACGGGGCACAAATATATGTTTAGCGATCAAGATGTCCTTAATATGCTGTTTGATGGCAAGGTGCTGCCTTTGGATTTTTGCTGGAATTATACCACATTTGTGGCAGGACATTTGCAAAGTGGCAATATTCACAGCCAAACATTGTATGCAGATCTTCAAAGGGATAAACCGGCGATTATTCATTATGTCGGGAAACGCAAGCCGTGGTCAACAGGTGAGATACTGCGAGAACAGTACGAAAAATATTATAATATAATGGAAAATGAGATTTAAAATGACAGAAACGGAGGAAAAAATGAGAAAAAATTTTTACAGACAGGCACAAAAAGGGATTTGTATTGCAACATTATCGGCTACGGTGCTTACAAGTATCCCGACCGTATCCTATGCAGAGGCGTATGCCAAGGGAAGGGCAGTTATGGAAGAAATGCAGAAGCTTTCCCTGCCTACAGAAAACGCAGTGACTTTTAATCTGGCAGATGCGGCTCTTAGACAAGAAAAAACCTTTGTAGATGCGTATGGTGAGGATTTTACTACTACCGTCATCGAAATTAATATTGCAAAAAATGGAACTTACATCATCAAAGGCTCCAATGAGATCAATGGTGCATTTGTCGACACTCACATCAAGGTAGAAAAGGGAGTGGAAGCAAATATTATTTTTGATGGAGCACAGATTCAAAATAATCAGATGTATGATTCGGGTGTGGATAGTTGTGGTAATATCTATACCAACCAGCTTTTTCCGGTACTGGACATCGAAGGAACAGCAAATCTGTATGTGGAAGAGGATTCCTGTCTTACATCGCCGGATAAGGATTATAGTTATGTGATTCAGGTAACTGGTGATATGACGCTCAAAGAAGGTAACGGCCGTCTTACTTTGATGCTAGGTAACTGCAAAGAAGATTCAGAGGAAGAAGAAAATTATGGTTATTCTATATTAGGAAGGAAAGAGGGAGAAAATCGTCGTCGGGGAACTGTCACATTGGAAGGTGGAGATCTGGTTGCCTATGGAGCGATTGAGGGGGTGGAAAAATTTACAATGACTGGAGGAAAAGCAGATTTATCCTACGGTGATGGTCGTTGTGTTTATGCTAAGGATATCGCTATTTTGGGCGGAGAACTGTCACTGACTGATGATGCAGAGAAAGAATGGGTTTCGTATTTTCTTAAAGGCAGGAATAGTGTATACATTGACGGAGCGAAGATAACGGCGAAACAGAAATCTCCAACCCAGCAAAGTGTTAAAATTGGCATTGTAGAGTCAGAAGGGTCAAATACGGTAATTTGCAATAGTGTAATTTCCTATGATGAGCAATATTTTACTCTGAATCGCTTGTCAGACGTGTCAGATGTGTATGGCAGGAAAATCAGTCTTTTTACCGTGGATGGACTTTTAGAAAATACCAAAGTGAAAACCATTAACGGGCAGCCAGTCACGAATCTCCAGACCGCAGAAGACGGCACTTTGAAGTGCTTTATGGAATATGGGAAAAACATAATTACATTGGAAGATGGAAGCGTTTATACATATACTTACCAGAGTGATGGGGATAGCGGACATGCAATAGAAAACATGATTAAGGATGACCCGGCAGTAAGTACTCACAAGATTACGCTTCAGGTTGAAGGAGAGACAAATCAACAAGAGTTCGTGGTGCCGGATGGATTCAAATTGGGAAATCGATACTTTGACGGACAAAGATATTACGAATATGACTACGGAAGTGCAGGAACTCCGGACAAAATCACAGAAGATATGATGATTACTTTGCGCGAAGTGGAATTAGGAGTGACTGTGGATGGAGAAAAATTTGAAGGAGATGTGCTGCCGAATGAAGTGTTCTATTTTGCACAGGACAGAAATGGTGATAGTTTTGTCGCCTATCCGGGAGATACGGTAAAACAAGGTGCAAGTTATACATCCTGTCTTCCGGCAGTTAAAAAAGATGGAAAATGGTTTGTGAAAATAGGGGGAAAAGCCGATCTTGATTCGCTGCATAAGCTGCTTCTAAAGGATGATGCATTAAATGTTCTTTTGGATGCTGATATTGATTTTAGTGAAGAAGATGTTTCTGGATTGCTCAATGGTGTCGCAAGTTCATTTTATGGCATATTTGATGGAAATGGACATAGTATTACCAATGTGAAAAGTAACTATTATCCATATATTTTGATGGGAAATAATTATGGTACCATCAAAAATGTGCGTATCCGGAATGCAACGGTGCCATCTAGAAATTATTCGGCAGATTTTCGCTCTGGTATTCTCTGTTCCAACAATTATGGAACAATCGAAAATTGTGCGGTGGAGAATGCTGTCATAAAAACGAAGAAGAAGACAGAGTATGACGATGAAATGACTATTAAACTTCGGGTTCACAGCGCATTAGCCGGCGGAAATTATGGCACGATTAAGGATAGTTTTGTAAAGGACATTACGTTTGATGGGGATGGCGATACTTATCCGCTTAGCCAATCATTTACCGGAAGCCATATTGAAAATACATATTATCTTTCAGAAAAAACAGAAGATAAAAATGCTAAGACGGCACAGCAGTTTGCCTCTGGAGAAGTGTGCAGCCTTCTGAACCATGGGGTGAGTGACGGAAGCCAGTATTGGTACCAGAACATCGACAATGACGGTGAAAAAGACCAAGCTCCGGTGGCGGATTCTTCACACGGAACAGTATATATCGGCTATCAGGAATGTGTGAAGAGTTATTCCAATGTAAAACTTCCGGAATCACCGACTGCTCATGACACAATATATACTGCACAAGGAAATGTAATCACAGGTATTTGTAAGAAGGATTCTGCTCATTCAGTGAGGATGACAGTCAGTGGCAAGGACGCTGTATATGATAAAACAGCCCATGCGGTTGACATTGGTATCGAGTTAAGTGAAGAATGGGGCAAAATAGAAGTGCCTTATGAAATCTTTTATACACGTGAGGGAGCTCAGACAGAGGACCTTACCAGTCCCGGTACCATCAAAGCCACTGTATCGGTAGGCACTGCTAAGGTAGAAGTGGTTTATACCATCAAAGAAGCACCGGCAGAAAAGCCGGTTGTAACGCCAACTGCAAAACCAACTGCAAAACCAACCGACAAACCAACGGCAACGCCAACTGCTAAACCGACCAAGACCTCGGATTCTCAGGCGACGAAGAAGGCTGATGAAAGGGAAAAAGCAGTACCGAAAAAAGTCGGTGCAATACTGAAAGTAAAAGGAAATAAATACAGAGTAACGAAATCAAAGGCAAAGGGATCTGCGGTTGAATTTACAGGCTATACAAACAAAAAGAAGAAGAAAGTCACCATTCCCGAGAGCATTACCGTTCAGGGTGTTAAGTACGATGTTACTTCCATTGGAGAAAAAGCCTTTAGTAACTGCAAAAAACTGACTCTGCTTGAAATCAAAACAAAGAAACTGACAAAGAAAACGGTTGCTAAAAAAACATTTAAGAGCATCCGAAAAAAGACAGTTATTAAAGTGCCAAAGAGTAAATATAAAGCATATAAAAAGGTACTTCGTGCCAGAGGACTGAACAAGAAAGTGAAGATCAAAAAATAAATTTGGGCTGGTTTCGTTTGCGTCAAATGTTCATGAAAAATACTTGACATAGTGTGATTGGTCATGCTATACTGTTAAGCGTATGCCGCACAACGAGGTTATAGTTCTGTCCATTTTTCATGAGACAGGCACCATAGTTGGCGAGTAATTTTATTAGGAGGTGCTATATGTACGCAATTATAGCAACCGGTGGTAAGCAGTATAAAGTAGAAGAAGGCGACGTAATCAAAGTTGAAAAACTTGGTTTGGAAGCTGGTTCCGAAGTTACTTTTGACCAGGTACTTTTAGTTGGTGACAAAGATGTCAAAGTTGGTACTCCGACTGTTGATGGAGCTTCTGTCAAAGCAACTGTAGTAGCAGAAGGCAAAAGTAAAAAGGTTATTGTTTATCGTTATAAGAGAAAAACCGGATACCACAAAAAGAATGGTCATAGACAGCCATTTACTCAGGTAAAAATCGAAAAGATTAACGCTTAATCTTTCAGGTGAATCTATGATTCAGGTAATTGTAAAAAAGCAGAATGGGAACATAACGGGTTTTCATATGGAAGGGCATGCCGGATATGCGGACCGGGGCAGTGATATTGTTTGTGCTTCGATTTCTGTTCTCGCCATTAACTGTGTAAATTCAATTGAAGAATTTACGGAGGATTCCTTCTCGGAGGGTATGGATGAGGAAAGAGGAATGATTTCTTTTGATTTAACAGGAGAAATTTCGGAGAAAACACAGTTATTGCTACAGTCTATGCTATTAGGAATCGAGCATATTGCCGAAGAATATGGAAAGAAGTATGTTCAAATTATTAATCGTTAGGAGGAAAAGACCATGTTGAAAATGAACCTTCAGTTGTTTGCTCATAAAAAAGGAATGGGTTCTACAAAGAACGGTAGAGATTCCGAATCTAAACGCTTAGGCGCTAAAAGAGCTGACGGACAGTTTGTTTTGGCTGGAAATATTCTTTACAGACAGCGTGGCACCAAGATTCATCCGGGTGTTAATGTTGGTAAAGGTGGAGACGATACATTGTATGCTTTGGTAGACGGTGTTCTTCGTTTCGAGAGAAAAGGAAGAGATAAAAAACAGGCTTCCGTATATCCAGTGGAAAGCAAATAAAATCGAAATGATTTGTCAGGGGGCTGCCTTATGTGCAGCCCCTTATTCGTTCATAGAAAGGAAAAAAGTATGTTTGCAGATCGAGCGAAGATAACAATCCGCTCCGGAAAAGGCGGTGACGGTCATGTTAGTTTCCGTCGTGAAAAATACGTTGCTAACGGTGGACCGGATGGTGGCGATGGTGGCCGTGGCGGTGATTTGATATTTGAAGTTGACCCGGGCATTAATACGTTAAACGAATTCCGCCATGTGAGGAAATATTTTGCAGGAGACGGAGAGCCGGGCGGCAAAAGACGCTGTCACGGAGCTGATGGAGAAGATAAAATCGTAAAGGTGCCGGCAGGTACAATTGTACGTGAGGCACAGACGGGACAGGTAATTACCGATATGTCCTACGAAAATAATAGAGAAGTGGTACTAAAAGGTGGAAACGGCGGAAAGGGAAACCAGCATTTTGCAACACCTACGATGCAGGTGCCTAAGTATGCCCAGCCGGGCAAACCCGGTATTGAACTTGAAGTTATCCTTGAATTAAAAGTTATTGCTGATGTTGGTTTGGTTGGATTCCCAAATGTCGGAAAGTCTACCCTTTTATCAAGAGTGACGAACGCACAGCCAAAGATTGCAAATTATCATTTTACAACTTTGAATCCAAATCTTGGTGTGGTTGATTTAGATGGTGCAGATGGATTTGTTATCGCTGATATTCCGGGATTGATTGAAGGAGCTTCAGAAGGTGTTGGATTAGGACATGAATTTTTACGTCATATTGAACGTACCCGCGTGCTCATTCATATGGTGGATGCAGCATCCACAGAGGGCAGAGACCCAATTGAAGACATTCATGCCATTAACGAGGAATTAAAAGCTTATAATCCGGAAATTGCTAAGCGCCCGCAGGTCATTGCTGCCAACAAAATCGATTGCTTTTATGGTGAAGACCGTGAAAAAGTATTGCAGGCAATCAAGGATGAATTTGAACCGGATGGAATTTCAGTATATCCGATATCTGCTGTCAGTGGAGAAGGTGTGCAGGCATTACTTTATCATGTCAAAGACATGCTTGACCATGTCAAAGAAGAACAGGTTGTTTTTGAAAAAGAATACATGATAAAAGAACCGGACTTCTCAAATGAACCGTATACGGTTGAAAAAAGCGAGGAAGAAGAAGGGCTTTACATTGTCGAAGGTCCTCGTATCGAAAGAATGCTTGGTTATACAAACCTGGATTCCGAAAAAGGATTTGAATTCTTCCAAAAATTCTTAAAAACAAACGGAATCCTTGACGAATTAGAAAAACTTGGAATCGAAGAAGGCGACACCGTAAAAATGTACGGCTGGCAATTTGAATTTATGCGATAACTACAAAGCAACGCACATCTGCACGAATACACTTATGCAAGCTCGCTTGCAAATAAGTGTATTCGCGCAGATGTATGTCGCGCGTAGCGCGACCGAGATGAAGCGAGGCGCGCTGCGCATAGCAATGCGAAGCGAGAAGGAGGAAAAAATGACAAGCAAACAAAGAGCCTATTTAAAAAGCCTGGCAATGAAGATGGAACCAATCATGCAGATTGGCAAGGCAACCATCACACCGGAACTTACAGAATCGGTAGAACAGGCATTAGAGGCAAGAGAATTAATTAAAATTAATGTATTAAAAAACTGTGTGGCAATGCCCGGTGATGTTGCAGCACTGTTGGCAGAACGGACTCATTCGGATGTAGTACAGGTAATCGGAAGAAAAATTGTATTATACCGTGAATCTAAAACAAAGAAAAAAATTGAACTGCCAAAGGCAAAAAATACAAAGGAGTAGGTAAAAGAATGAAAATCGGAATCATGGGCGGAACATTTAATCCGATTCATAATGCTCATTTGATGATGGCTCAGGCTGCGTATGAACAGTATAAATTGGATGAAATATGGTTTATGCCATCAGCGAAACCACCGCACAAAAATCAGGATGAAATTGCAGAAAAAGAACATAGAAAACGTATGGTTCAGTTTGCGATTGACAAAACCCCGTATTTTAAATATTCAAATGTTGAATATAAAAGAGAAGGGAAAACATACACGTATGACACACTTGTAGAATTAAAGAAAGAAAGAGAAGATGCGCACTTTTATTTTATTATGGGTGGCGACTCTTTAGCGCAGTTTGAACAGTGGTATCATCCGGAAAAAATTGTGAAATTGTGTACGATATTGGCTGCCTCACGGGATGAGGTTTCCTATGAGCAGACGAAAGAGTACTGCAAGCAGTTAAGTGAACGGTTAGATGGAGATTTTCGTCCACTGAAAATACCTGCCATGTCAATTTCTTCACATGAAATCCGAAAACGTATTAAAAAGGGAAAGTCAATTATCGGATATTGTCCGGAGCCTGTGGTACGTTATATTCAGATGCACCATTTATATGGTGACTCTAGTTTTGAAATACCTAAAAACGAAAAAGAACAGATGGACTGCTTAGCGGCATCGCTTCGGCCGAAACGATTTGTTCATACGTTAGGAGTTGCCAATATGGCGGCAAATCTTGCCATGATGCATGATGATGTTTCACTGCAAAGAGCAAAATTAGCCGGTCTTTTGCATGACTGTGCGAAATATCTGACGAATGAAGAGATGTTTGTCTTATGTGAGAGACTGGAAATTCCATTGTCTGAGTCCGAAAAAAGTACCCCTGCTGTAATTCATGGGAAATTAGGTGCTAAATTAGCGGTGCTTCGATATGGCATAGAAGATGATGAAATTTGTTCTGCCATTGCCTGTCATACAACCGGCAAGTCGCAGATGACGACATTAGAGAAAATAATTTACATTGCGGATTATATTGAGCCAAACCGTGATATGGACTGCAAACCATATCCGCTTGAAAGAATTCGAAGGACAGCCTTTTTTGATTTGAATCAGGCAACAGGTATGATTTTAAAAAACACATTAACGTATTTAGAAGAGAATCAGATGCCGATTGATGAAATGTCACTGGAAGCGTTTCATTATTATTTCACAATAAAATAGAATCAGGAGGAAACGTTAGATGGAAAATCAGTCGAAAAAAATGGTACAGATTGTTTATGATGCCTTGGATGAAAAACTGGGAGAGGACATTGAGATACTTAAAGTCGATGAAATTTCGATAATTGCAGATTATCTGGTAATTGCAAATGGAAGAAATCAGAATCAGTTAAATGCCATGACGGATTTAGTCGAGGAAAAAATGATAGAAGCCGGCTATAAAAGCAAGAGAATTGAGGGGAATAAAAATTCTTCCTGGGTTTTGATGGATTATGGCGATGTAATTGTTCATGTTTTTTCCAAAGAAGACCGCTTGTTTTATGATTTAGAGCGAATCTGGAAAGATGGAAAGAAGATTTCGAGAGAAGAATTATAAAAAAATTCCATGCGTAAGAGATAAGATAACGCTTCGCGTTATAAGCCTCTTACACATGGAATTTTTTTATTGCATTTTGTTCGAGAGAGCAATAAAAAGATTTTATATGCTCTGTTTTTGTGATATAAGTTTAGAAGAAGCGGTATAAGCCGATTACTTTTCCTAATATGATTACTTCGTTTACATAAATTGGCTCCATAGAATCGTTTTCCGGCTGGAGACGGTAACGTCCGCTTTCTTTGTAGTAAGTTTTTACCGTGGCGGAATCATCAATTAATGCAACTACAATATCGCCGTCTCTGGCAGTAGGAGTCTGCTGCACAATGATTTTGTCACCGTCATAAATACCGACATTTATCATACTTTCACCGCGGACATCAAGCATAAATAAGTTACCGGCAGGGAGCTGGTCTGCAAGCATTGGAAAATAATTTTCGATATTCTGCTCCGCAAATAATGGGGCACCGGCGGCAACATGTCCTAACAATGGAATGTTGCGGATTTCGCGCCTGGATAAATTAAAATCATCATCTATAATTTCAATTGCACGTGGTTTCGTCGGGTCACGGCGGATATAACCATTCTTTTCTAATGTCTCCAAATGAGAGTGTACCGAAGATGTTGACTTTAAATGAACAGCTGAACAAATTTCCCGTACTGCCGGTGGATATCCTTTTTCTAAAATTTGTGCTTTTATGTATTCTAATATTTCAGCCTGCTTTGCTGATATTCTGCCATTTCCCATAGAAACCTCCTAAAAAATTAGTAAAATACAAACAATTGTTTGCTTTTTAAATATATCATAATTTATTATGTGTGTCAAACGAATGTTCGTTTTTTTGCGAAAAATGGAATTTATCATAGACAAATGACGACAGAATGGTTATAATAAACAAAGATATTCAAGATAAGGAGTGTAAATGGGAATGAAAAACGAGAAAAAAGGCTTTTTTAGCAGAATGCTGAGTTCAGAACATAAAGTATTTGAGACAAGTATGTTTGGTATTAGCGTGGTACTTACACTTGCGTTAGTGATTGGAATTGGCTATTATATTTCGGTTGCTTTCTTTAATCATAATACGGTTACAGATGAAGAGGCTAATGCTTCTGCTGTATCGGACAGTGCTGTTACGGTAAGAGAAAGTCCGGAGCCAACACAGACACCGGATGAAAATACGATGATTCGTGAAGATGATGCCGATACGCAGGTGGATGAGGAACTGGCAAAGGCAACGGAAGGTTATACGACATCGACTGTTAATATGCGTTCCGAACCGTCTTTGACGGCAAGTGTTGTGGCAAAAGTTCCGGCATCGACAAAACTGACTTTCTCTGGTTTGCAGAAGAAAGAATGGATGGAAGTTGAGTATAATGGACAGAAAGGTTATATCAATGCGATGTATCTCTCTGTTGATAAACCAAAACCGATTGAGACAGTTACTCCAAGACCGACTCAGACACCGGTTCGTACAACGGCTACACCAAAGGCTACAAAAGTACCAAAGGCTACGAAGACACCAAAAGCGTCCAAATCGCCAAAGGCTACGAAGATGCCGAAAGCAACGAAAACGCCAGGTGCTGTTGTTACAAAAGCACCGACTCAGGCACCAACAGAAGCGCCAACTCAGGCACCGACAGAAGCACCAACTCAGGTACCGACTCCAGAGCCGACTGCTAATACAACAGAATAGATTGGAATATTGCGAAAGAGGTAACAAAGACCATGGAACAGTTAACGCCAATGATGCAGCAGTACATGGAAACGAAAAATGAATATAAAGACTGTATTCTCTTTTACCGGTTAGGGGACTTCTATGAAATGTTTTTTGATGATGCCATATGTGCACACAAAGAACTTGAATTAACCCTGACCGGAAAGAGTTGTGGTCTTAAAGAGCGGGCACCCATGTGTGGTGTCCCGTTTCATTCTGCGGAGACATATATTAACCGTTTGGTAGAGCGGGGCTATAAAGTAGCGATTTGTGAACAGGTAGAAGACCCGAAACTGGCAAAAGGATTGGTAAAAAGAGAAGTAACACGTATTGTTACACCGGGTACCAATTGTTTTACCGGTTCTTTAGATGAAACGAGAAATAATTATTTAATGGGAATTGTTTCAGTTGACCATAGTTTTGGCATTTCGATTGTAGATGTCACAACAGGAGAATATATGCTTACCGAAGTAGAGTCGGTAAGTAAACTTTTGGATGAAGTAAATAAATTTATGCCGGCCGAGATTATCTGCAATGATTCCTTTTACATATCCGGTGTTGACTTGACCGATTTGAGTGAACGGCTTGGAATTACCATTTCTGCACTCGAACCGCGCTACTTTGAAAAAGAAAGCTGCCGGGAGGCTCTGTGCCGTCATTTTCATGTAAGCAGTTTAGACGGCATGGGAGTAGAGGAATACTCGATTGGCATGATTGCGGCAGGAGCCGTCATGATGTATTTGATTGAAACGCAAAAGTGTGCCCTAGAGCACATTTCACATTTGCAGCCGTATCATGTTGGCAAGTATATGCTTTTAGACAGAAATACCAGACGGAATCTGGAACTGGTGGAGACACTGCGTGAAAAGCAGAAAAGAGGTTCGCTTCTCTGGGTGCTTGATAAGACAAAAACAGCGATGGGTGCCAGAAAATTGCGTGCTTCTATTGAACAGCCTTTGATTGAGGAAGAAGAGATTCTTGCGCGTTATGATGCGATTGAGGAATTAAATGCGAATGTTATTACCAGAGAGGAAATTCGTGAATATCTGAATCCGGTATATGACTTAGAGCGTCTTTTGAGCAAAATCAGTTACCGTACTGTAAATCCAAGAGATATGATAGCACTGGAATCTTCTTTGGAAATGCTTCCGGCGATTCGTATGCTTCTTGGCAATTTTAAAGCGCCGCTTTTTAAAGACTTATATGATAAGATGGATGCACTGGAAGATATTTACGGATGGATTCATTCGGCAATTGAGGAAGAACCACCGATTTCGGTAAGAGAGGGCGGTATCTTTAAAAACGGTTATCATGAAGAAATTGATAAGCTCAGACAGGCAAAAACCGAAGGCAAAGACTGGCTGGCAAATTTAGAGGCAAAAGAAAAAGAACATACAGGAATTAAGAACCTTAGAATTAAATATAATAAAGTTTTCGGGTATTATTTTGAGGTCACAAAATCTTTTCTTGACCAGGTGCCGGAAAACTGGATTCGAAAACAGACATTGACAAATGCGGAGCGTTACACGACTAATGAACTGAAAGAAATGGAAGATGTGATTCTGGGGGCGGAGGACCGGCTTTATAATCTGGAATATGCGGTGTTTTGCGAACTGCGGGATAAAATATTTGGGCAGATGAAGCGGATTCAGGATACGGCATCGGTGATTGCCTTTTTGGATATGTTAGCATCTCTTGCGTATGTAGCAGAGCATAATCAGTATGTACGGCCAACCATTAATCACAATGGCTCCATTACGATTAAAGAAGGCAGACATCCGGTGATTGAGCAGATGATGACAAAGGATATGTTTATTGCCAACGATACTTACTTAGATGATGATACACACCGTGTCGTGATTATTACCGGACCAAACATGGCAGGTAAATCTACTTATATGCGTCAGACAGCATTGATTTCTCTGATGGCGCAGATTGGCTGCTTTGTTCCGGCAAAAGAAGCAGATTTATCTTTAGTTGACCGTATATTTACCCGTGTCGGGGCATCGGATGACTTGGCGAGCGGGCAGAGCACCTTTATGGTGGAAATGACTGAAGTTGCTAATATTTTACATAACGCAACAAAAGACAGTTTGATTATTTTAGATGAAATCGGCCGCGGAACCAGTACCTTTGACGGACTAAGTATTGCATGGTCGGTTGTTGAACACATAGTAAATAAGAAAAAAATTGGAGCAAAAACATTATTTGCCACACATTACCACGAATTGACGGAATTGGAGGGCAAATTAGAAGGCGTCCAGAATTACTGTATTGCCGTAAAAGAGGATGGAGAGGATATCGTATTCCTTCGCAAAATTGTAAAGGGCGGTGCTGACCGCAGTTATGGTATTCAGGTTGCCAGACTTGCCGGTGTTCCGGATGAAGTTTTAGTCCGTGCAAGGGAAATTGCGGATTTGTTGGAGGCCAAAGATGCCAATAGTAATCTATCAAAACTTACGGATTTAAGTGAGAAAGATTTAAAAGGCGGCACGGAGGCTATGACGCAGCTTTCCATTTTTGATACGATGGAGACGACAAATCAGACGGATGCCATTTTGTTTGAACTGCGTGATATCAATTTATCCAATGTGACACCGATGGATGCGATGAATTTAGTTTACAAGTGGCAGAATAAATTAAAAGAACAGTGGTAAAAAGAAACGGAGGATGTCATGATTCAAGTTCTTGACCAAAAAACGATAAATCAAATTGCGGCAGGCGAAGTTGTGGAACGTCCTTCGGCTGTTGTGAAAGAATTAATGGATAATTCTTTGGATGCCGGTGCATCCGCCATTACAATCGAAATAAAAGAAGGCGGAATTTCTATGATTCGTATCACGGATAATGGTGCAGGTATTGCAAAAGAGGAAATTCCGACGGCGTTTTTACGCCATGCGACAAGCAAAATTAGAAATACTGAAGATTTACTTTCCGTAACAAGTCTTGGATTCCGCGGTGAAGCATTGTCAAGTATTGCGGCGGTGGCTCAGGTTGAATTGATTACCAAAAGAAAGGAAGACATTGTAGGAACCAGATATTCCATTGAGGGCGGAAAAGAGACCGGATGTGAGGAAGTCGGCTGCCCGGAAGGAACTACTTTTGTGGTACGAAACTTGTTTTATAACACACCGGCAAGAAGAAAATTTTTAAAATCAAAAACAACTGAGGGAAACTATATTCATGAACTGGTGCAGCGGTATTCACTGGCTCATGCGGATATCCGTTTCTCTTTTATTGTAGATGGGAAAACAAAATTCCAGACAAGTGGTGACGGACAGGTAAAGACCAATATTTTTTATCACTATGGAAGAGAAATTACGAAAGAACTGATACCGATTTGTCAAGAACAGGATGGCATGCGTTTAGAAGGATTTATTGGAAAACCGATTTTATCAAGGGGAAACCGCTCGATGATGAATTACTTTGTAAATGGGCGTTATATCAAAAGTCCGATTTTGGCAAATGCAACTATGCAGGGATATCAGGGATTTCTTATGGGACACCGTTACCCGTTTGTGGTACTCATGCTTTCGATTGATTCTTCTTTTATTGATGTCAATGTCCATCCGACCAAAATGGAAATCCGCTTTACAAATCAGATGGAAGTTTTATCACTTGTGAGAGACACAGTTACTGAGGCATTGAAGAAGAGTACTTTAATTCCGGATGTCACACTGGATGAAAAAGAGAAGCAAAGTCCGGTAGAAGAAAAACCGATTGAAAAACAGCCGGAGCCGTTTGAATATGAAAGAAAAAAAGAGTGGAGTATGCGCGCACAACCGGAGAAAAAGATGGAAGAAAAACCATTCGTGTATCAAAGTGCACCATTTTCAGGAAAGCAGAATGTATCGATTGTAAAAGAAGATTATAAACAATTGGATTTTAAAAAAGAAGAAGTGAAGCAGGAAGGCGTTGTTTTCCGGATTATCGGACAGGCTTTTGGCACTTACTGGCTTGTGGAATACGAAAAAGAATTATTGATTATTGACCAGCACGCAGCTCATGAAAAAGTGTTATACGAGAAATTAATGAAAAAGTTAAAGGATAAGGAACCGTTGACACAAAATTTGATTGCGCCGATTGTCGTGTCGTTGTCAGGACGGGAAATTGAAGTGTTAGAGGAAAATGTACAGACATTAACTGCCATTGGCTTTTGCTGGGAGGCATTTGGAGACAGAGAGTATTTGATTACCGGTGTACCGGCTGATTTTTTGAACTTAGAGCCGAAACAATTGTTTTTGGAATTGTTAGACAATTTGAGAAATCAAAATACGAAATCAGCACCGGAATTTGTAATCGACCATTGTGCTACGATGGCATGCAAGGCGGCAGTGAAGGGCAATCACACGATGTCTTACGCAGAAGCAAGAGAATTGATTGGGCAGATGTTACAGATGGATCAGCCGTATCATTGTCCACATGGAAGACCGACAACGATTGCAATGAGCCAGTATGAATTTGAAAAAAAATTCAAACGTGTGCTTTGAATGTCAAAAAGGAGTGTATGGATATGAAAAAACCAATTATTGTTTTGACAGGGCCAACCGCTGTCGGGAAAACGGAAATATCCATTGAGCTGGCAAAAGCGGCAGGCGGTGAAATTATTTCAGCTGATTCGATGCAAGTATACAAACAGATGGATATTGGAACTGCAAAAATTAAAAAAGAGCAGATGCAGGGCGTTACGCACTATATGATTGATGAATGGAATCCGGATGAAGAATTTAACGTGATGATTTTTCAAAAACGCGTAAAGGAAATTATGGAAGATATTTATAATCGTGGGAAGATTCCGATTCTTGTAGGCGGAACCGGGTTTTATATTCAAGCAGTGTTAAATGATATTGCTTTTACAAAAGAAAAACAGGGTGATGAAATCAGAGCGGATTTGCAAAATCTGGCAAAAGAAAAAGGTGCTTCTTATCTACATCATGAACTGCAAAAAGTGGATAAAGAATCCGCAGAAGCCATTCATCCAAATAACATAAAACGTGTGATTCGTGCCTTGGAGTATTTTCAAAGTACCGGACAGAAATTTTCAGATCACAATAAAGAGGAGCGGCAGAAAGGGTCGCCGTATAATTTTTTGTATCTGGTTCTCACAATGAATCGGAAGGTGCTTTATGAAAGGATTGACAAACGGGTTGACCAGATGATGGAAGAGGGACTTGTCAAGGAGGTAAAACAACTTTTGGACGCCGGTTATTCAAGAAATTTGGTTTCCATGCAAGGGCTTGGCTACAAAGAAATTGCGTCAGCTCTTTTTAAAGAGTGTACAATGGAAGAAGCTGTTTACCGCTTAAAACGAGACACCAGACATTTCGCAAAACGTCAGATGACATGGTTTCGACGGGAACGAGATGTGACAATGATTAACAAAGATAATTTTTCAAATAACCATGATATTGTAAACTATATTATGAAATTAGCAGTAGAAAAGGGCATTTGTTCATGCCGGGAAGGATAAATCATGACAACAGAAGAAATGTATGAAAAATTTGGAATTAAAAAAGATGTGATTGATTTTGGAAAAACTGTTTTGGGAGAAATCGAAGACCGGTTTGCTAAAATTGATGAAGTGGCGGAAATTAATCAGTTGAAAGTAATTCATGCCATGCAGAAGAACCGTGTGAGTGAAAACCATTTGTGGGGAACAACAGGGTATGGTTATAACGATACCGGAAGAGATACGTTGGAAGCCGTATATGCTGACATTTTTGAAGCAGAAGATGCACTTGTGCGCTCACAGATTACCTGCGGAACGCATGCGTTGACAATTGCTTTATCGTCGATTCTTCGACCGGGGGATGAACTGCTGTCGCCGGTTGGAAAACCATATGATACATTGGAAGGAATCATCGGCATCGAGGGAACAGATACCAAAGGATCTCTTCGTGAATTTGGGGTATCTTATCGACAGGTAGATTTGGTCGGTGACAGTGAATTTGATTATGCAGGAATCAAAAATGCATTAAATGAGAAAACAAAATTAGTCACGATTCAGCGTTCCAAAGGATACGCAATGCGCAAAACCTTGTCTGTTGAGCGGATTGGAGAACTGATTCGTTATATCAAATCGATAAAGCCGGATGTCATCTGCATGGTAGATAACTGTTATGGTGAATTTGTAGAAACCATCGAGCCAACGCAGGTTGGAGCCGATATTTGTGTAGGTTCTCTGATAAAAAATCCGGGTGGCGGTCTGGCACCTTTGGGCGGGTATATTGTTGGACGGAAAGATTTAGTTGAACTTGCTGCATACCGCCTTACGGCACCTGGTCTTGGCAAAGAAGTAGGGGCTTCCCTTCAGGTTAATTCGGCGTTTTATCAAGGATTATTTTTAGCACCGACGGTTGTGGCAAGTGCCTTAAAGTCAGCTATTTTTGCTGCAAATTTATATGAAAAACTTGGCTTTACGGCAAGTCCTAATGGTAAAGAAGACAGACACGATATCATTCAGGCAATTGCTTTTGGCTCACCGGAACGAATTATCGCCTTCTGCCAGGGAATCCAGCAGGCAGCCCCGGTAGATGCCTACGTTCTGCCGGAGCCATATGCGATGCCCGGCTATCACAGCGATGTCATTATGGCAGCGGGTGCTTTTGTACAGGGGTCCTCTATTGAATTAAGTGCAGATGCCCCGATTGAACCGCCTTACAGTGTCTATTTTCAGGGTGGAATTACATGGCCGCACGGAAAGATGGGTATATTAAAAACACTGCAAAATATGATTGATGGTGGATTTGTCGAATTGCCATAGATTTTGGCAAAATTCAAAAAAAATTCACAGAAAAATCTTGCTTAATAGGTATACATTTTTGCCTTGATATGGTAAAATAACAATGTTTAGGTGGAATTTGGTTCCGAAAGGAGCCGAAATGAAAAAAGAAAATTTTACCATGAAAGAATTGCCGGATTCGGAAAAGCCGTATGAGAAGTGTGAAAGAGACGGTGCAAAGTCTTTGTCGAATGCAGAATTACTTGCTGTCATTTTAAAGTCCGGAACAAAGGATAAGACGAGTCTTGCCCTCGCTTTGGAAGTGCTGAGTGCACATCCTTCTTTTCAGGGTTTGATGGGATTGTTTCATCTGACGCGCAATCAGCTTCTTCAGATTCACGGAATTGGTCCGGTGAAGGCAGTTCAGATTTTGTGTGCGGTGGAGTTGTCCAAACGACTGGCAAGAGAGAGTAAGTGTAATGCCACAAATTTTAGCCGCCCCGAACAACTGGCGGCTTATTTTATGGATGAAATGCGAAATCTCGAAACGGAGCATTTGTATCTTGCAGCACTGGATGCAAGCGGAAGGCTGCTCTACGACAAAGCAGTTTTTAAGGGAACTATAAACTATTCTGTGGTAAATCCGAGAGAGATTCTGCGGATTGCCCTGCAATGCGACGCGGCTCAGATTGTGATACTGCATAATCATCCGAGTGGGAACCCCATTCCGAGCGGAGAAGATATCAAGATGACCAAACGGTTATATGAGGCTTCAGATTTGATTGGTATTCCTTTGGTTGACCACATTATCATTGGTGATAACCGCTACATTAGTTTAAAAGAAAGAGGATTGATTTGACATGTTAGGAAAAGCAATAGGAATTGATTTTGGAACAAGTTCAATTAAGTTTTATAAAAATGGAGAGGGAATTATTCTTCATGAAAAAAGTGTAATTGCGATTTACAATAAATCTCATACTTTTGCGGTAGGAAATGAGGCGTATGAGATGTATGAGAAGGCACCGGCAAACATTCAGGTGTCTTATCCGGTAAAAAATGGTGTTATTGCCGATATCGGAAATATGCAGTCGATGATTGATTATTTCTTCCATGAACTGGATGGCAAGAAAAAGTTAAAAGGTGCAGAGTATTATATTGCGGTTCCGACTGATATTACAGAAGTGGAGAAAAGAGCTTATTTTGATTTGATTACAAATACCAATCTGAAACCGAAGAAAATCCATGTCGTTGAGAAGCCGGTTGCAGATGCCCTGGGTATGAATCTCGATATTACAAAATCTACAGGAACTTTGGTTGTGGATATCGGTGCAAATACAACAGAGATTTCCGTGATGTCCCTTGGTGGTATTGTATTAAGCCGATTGATTCCGATTGGCGGAAATCGTTTTGATGAGGCAATTATTAATAAAATCAAAAAAGATAAGAGTTTTGTGATTGGCGAAAAGACAGCAGAAGAAATTAAAATGACAATTGGTTCTGCTTATGTGACGGACGAATCCATTGACGTATGTGGACGTAATCTGGTAACAGGACTGCCAAGTGAAATTACGATTGAGTCAAAAGATGTCCATTCCGCACTGTCTGAATTGTTCCAAAGCATTGTTGATGCTGTGAAAATTATATTGGAGCGCACGCCGCCGGAAATTTCTTCCGACATTTACAAATCCGGTGTTTATCTGACCGGAGGTTCGAGCCGCATTAAGGATTTAGGACGTTTTGTATATGACCAGCTCGGACTGAAAGTAAACTTATGTGAGGAACCGGAAAGCACGGTTGTTATGGGACTTGGTGCAATTATCGAAGACCCACATTTAGCAAAATTGACCTTGTAATTTTTTCCGAAAACAAAGCGGAGGTGTTTGTGTGAAAAAGAGAAGGAAAAATAAATGGATTCATCCCAAAATATTATATATATGTCTCTCGGTTTTGTGTGTACTGTTAGTGCTTCTCTCGTTTAAGTTTACAGACCGGTTTGCCGGTGTGAAAGCATTTGTTGGGAATGTGGTGACACCAATGCAGAAGGGGATTAATTCCGTTGGTAAATACCTTTCGGATAAAGCAGATTTACTTACTTCAAAAGAAACCCTGTTAGCAGAGAATAGGGAATTGCAGGAAAAGTTAAATGACTTAAGTTATAATAATAAAATTCTCGCCCGTGAAAATGCAGAACTGGATAATTACAGAGAATTGTATAAATTGGACAAGGTATATCCGGATTATCCGAAAGTGGCTGCGCGTGTTATCAGCCGCGATGGTAACAACTGGTTCCATGTATTTACGATTGACAAAGGAAAGAAAGATGGTATTCAGGTTGATATGAACGTAATTGCTGGCAATGGTTTGGTTGGCATTGTTTCTGAAGTTGGTGAGTCGTATGCAAAGGTACGTGCCATCATTGATGATAAGAGTAATGTAAGTGCAATGTTTCAGGATACCGGGGAAACCTGTATTGTTAAAGGAAATATGGAGAGTATTTACAAAGGGTACATTGACATTGAGATGATAAGCAACACGGCAAAGATTAAAGATGGTGACGAGGTGGTTACTTCACACGTCAGTGATAAATTTTTACAGGGATTGTCTGTTGGATATGTCAAGGACATTGTAAGTGACCCGTCTTCTCAGACAAAGACAGCGCATTTAATTCCTTCGGTTAATTTTGACCAGTTGGAAAATGTACTGGTGATTACGCAGCTTAAGGACAACTCAGAAATTAAGGACATAAAGAATTATGATTAAAAAACGTATTTTGCCGGTTGTGATGATATTGGCAGCATTTTTGCTCCAGACAACCGTATTTCAATCCATAAAGTTAGCAGGTGCGGTTCCAAATCTTTTATTGGTACTGACAATCACATACGGTTATCTGCGTGGTCGTACTTCCGGACTGGTAATTGGTTTTTTTTCAGGCTTGCTGCTAGACTGCCTGTATGGAAGCGTAATTGGATTATATGCATTTATTTTTATGACAATTGGTTTTGTTGTCGGCTTTTGTAAAAAAATCTATTTTACAGACAGCCTGATTCTTCCGGTTGTTTTAATTGCCTCTGGCGATTTTGTGTATTGCTTTTACTATTATGTCACCGAATTTTTAATGCGTGGCAGACTGCACTTGGGCTTTTATTTTATTCATAAGTTTCTGCCGGAAATACTTTATACAACACTGGCAGGAGTTCTTTTGTTTGAACTGGCAGCTCATTTGGAAAAGCCAAAGGAAAGAAAAAGAAAGGAGATTTAGCAGATGTTTAACGGTATACTGGATATGCTGAAAAATGTGGTAAAATCAAGATTTTTCGCCCTGGTGACAACCTATATACTGCTTTTTAGTATACTTGTCGGACGTATGTTTTATCTTCAGATTGTGAAAGGCGAAACCTATGACAGAGAAGCTTCTCTGCAAAAACAGAAAATTAAAACCATTAAGAGTGCCCGCGGTAAAATTTATGACTGTAATGGTAAACTTTTAGTTACCAATGAGCAGAGTTATTCCATAACGATAGAAGATTCCGGAGATTTGAAAACAAATCAGGAAAAAAATACAATGATTGAGAAGTGTATCACTCTGATTGAGAAACATGGGGATTCTTTAGATTTGGATTTTCCAATCAGCATGAATAAAAATGGGAAATTTAAATACACGGCAAATCAGGCGGCACAGCTTCGTTTTAAAAGAGAGATTTTCTTTTGTAAATCTATCCATGAGCTGACGCAAAAGCAAAAAGATATGACAGCAGAAGAACTGTTTCGTTATATTCGCACTGAAGATAAGGTAAATACCATTCATTTCTTTGATAAAGACGAAACGTATACGGATGCAGAGGCACTGCCAATTATGACGGTGCGCTATGCGTTATTGATGAACACATATTCAAAATATGATCCGATTACATTAAGTTCTAATGTTTCGGATAAAACAGTGGCTGCCATTAAGGAAAATTCTGCTGATTTACCTGGCGTTGAAGTTACCACCGAAATGAACCGTGTCTATAAAGACAGCAAATATTTCTCTCATATTATTGGCTATACGGGATTGATTTCTTCCGAAACGCTAGCGGAAATGAAAGAAAGTGATCCGAATACGGAATACACATCGGCAGACCAGATTGGTAAAACCGGGATCGAAAAAGAATATGAAGATGAATTAAAAGGGAAAAAAGGTTCCGAAACACTTGTTATTGACAGTACATCGCGTGTAGTAAGTTCGCAGAAAACAAAGGATGCGGTAGCCGGAAAAGATATTTATCTGACGATTGATTCCGATTTGCAGGAAGCAACTTATCGTCTGGCAGAAAAACAGATAGCCGGTATTATTACTTCCAAATTAATCAATGGGAAGGGACATGGTACAAAAGGGAAAGATGCTAAAGGTATTTTGATTTCTATTTACGATGTTTACGATGCAATTATTCAAAATAGTATTGTTGATGTATCACATTTCAATACGAGTAATGCGACATCCTTGGAAAAATCGGTGTACCAGACATTTTCCCGCACGAAAAAGAGCGCTATTAACCGCGTAAAAAAAGAACTTCGTGTCAATAATAAAAAGAATGGAAAACAGTTGTCGGAAACAACGGATGGCTATCTGGATTACATTTTCAGTATGTTGAAAACCAATCAGATACTAAATACGTCTACGATGGACACAACAGATACGATGTACAATAAGTATGTAAATAATAAAATAAGTTTGAGTCAGCTGTTAGTTTATGGAATCAAAAACAACTGGATTAATTTAGATAATCTGGAAATTGACAATAACTACTATTCTTCGGAAGAAGTCTTCCAGAAATTAGTTTCTTATATTGTCGATGAAATCCAGGATGATTCGAAGTTTGATAAGAAAGTGTATCACTCGATGGTAGATTCCGGTGTTTTGTCCGGCAGAGAGATTTGCCTTTTGTTGTATGACCAGAAGGTGTTAAAAAAGAAAACTTCTACCTATCAGAAATTACAGGCAGGAATGATTTCCCCATACAATTTTTTGAAATCGAAAATCCGATCGCTTGAAATTTCAGCAGGAGATTTAGGACTTACACCATGTTCTTGTGCCGTTATTGTAACAGATGTAAAGACCGGAAAAGTGAAGGCATTAACGTCTTATCCAAGTTATGATAATAATAAATTTGCAAATTCAGTTGATGCCGATTATTACGCCAAAATCAGTACAAGCAGTGCGTCGCCACTTTTGAACCGTGCGACCCAGCAAAAGGCAGCTCCCGGTTCGACATTTAAGATGGTGACTGCCACAACCGCATTGGAAGAGGGCATTATTAATCCTTATACTCGTATCCATGACGGTGTACAGTTTAATAAAATTAATAAGCCTTGGCCAAAATGCTGGAGTACTTATTCGCATGGTAATATTAATGTTTCACAGGCAATCCAGCATTCCTGTAACTATTTCTTCTATGAAATGGGTTATCGATTAGGAAATGGACACAATACATTAGTGGATAATGAAAAAGGTTTGAGCAAACTGAAAAAGTATGCAGATAAATACGGTTTAACGGAAAAATCCGGCATTGAACTGCCGGAAGCGGAACCAACGTTTTCCGATGTCGATGTTGTTCGTTCTGCAATTGGACAGGGCTCCCACAGTTACACACCGGTTCAGATGTCCCGTTATGTCACAACAATTGCGAATGGTGGAACCTGCTTTGATTTAACTCTGATTCAGAAAATCAAAGATGCTAAATCAAAAACACAGGATAAGAAATCATCAAATGTCCGCAATAAATTGAATTTCCAGTCGTCAACTTTAACGGCAATTAAAACCGGCATGAAAAATGTAGTACAGGCGGGCAGCATTAAGTCACTGTTTAACAATGTAAATGTTACGGTTGCCGGAAAAACCGGTACGGCTCAGATTACAAACAACGAGCCAAACCATGCATTATTTGTTAGTTTTGCACCTTATGAGAATCCGGAAATTTCAATTACGGTAGTAATTCCAAACGGATTTTCTTCTTCCAATGCCGCAGAACTTGCGAGCAAAGTATATCAGTATTATTATGATAAGAGTTCACGTAAGAAACTGATGGATGGAAAAGTTTCGAGTCCGGCAATGGGCGGAACAAGACAAACGGATTAAGGAGTTGGAAATATGAAAAAAGCACCTGTTGTAATTAAAGGAAATAAATCAGGAATACGCATTGTTTTGGATGATGCGCTTCCTTTTCCGGAGATTTTAGAAGAAGTCGAAAAAAAATTCAAGGAAAGTTCGGATTTTCTTGGTGAGGCTCAGGTTGCCGTTTCCTTTGACGGAAGAAAATTAACTGAGGAACAGGAAGCTATTTTACTGGAATGCATCAAGGAAAATTCAAAATTACAAGTCGTGTGTCTGATTGATGAGGACAAGCAGAGAGAAGAATTGTTCAATCAGACACTGAATGAAAAACTGATGGCAATGAATGCAAATTCCGGTCAATTTTTCAAAGGAAATCTTCGTTCCGGACAGGTGATGGAGTTTGAAACCAGTGTTGTGATTTTAGGCGACATTAATGTAGGTGCACAAGTTGTATCGACAGGAAATGTAATTGTGTTAGGAAGTCTGTATGGAACAGTGTATGCCGGAGCTGCCGGAAAAGAAAATGCGTTTATTGTTGCATTGAAAATGAATCCGATGCAGATACGAATCAGCGATGTAATCGCCCGTTCCTCTGACGAAAAACAGGAAACACCGGCAGAGCCGCAGATTGCCTATTTGCAAGATGGAGCAATATACATTGATACTTTGTCAAGACAGACGTTGACAGAAATTGATGTTTGATATTGATATAAGCCATTGTTATGGTGAAAGGAGAGAAATTTATGAGTGAAGTTATTGTGATTACATCGGGTAAGGGAGGCGTTGGTAAAACAACGACAACTGCCAATGTAGGAACAGGATTAGCAAAAGAAGGAAAAAAAGTAGTACTGATTGATACAGATATCGGATTGCGTAATCTGGATGTTGTTATGGGACTTGAAAACCGTATTGTATACAATCTTGTGGATGTAATTGAAGGAAACTGCCGAATCAAACAGGCGTTGATTAAGGATAAACGATATCCGACACTTTATTTGCTGCCTTCTGCCCAGACCAGAGATAAGACAGCAGTTACACCGGAGCAGATGGAAAAACTGACCAATGAATTAAAAGAAGAGTTTGATTACATATTGCTCGACTGCCCTGCCGGAATCGAACAGGGATTTAAAAATGCGATTGCCGGAGCTGACCGTGCAATTGTAGTAACAACACCGGAAGTATCGGCTGTGCGTGATGCAGACCGTATTATCGGATTGCTGGAAGCAAACGAAATCGGAAAGACTGAACTCGTTGTAAACCGCCTTCGTGCCGATATGGTAAAGCGTGGAGATATGATGTCGAGTGATGATGTTGTAGAGATTCTTGCTGTGGATTTGCTTGGTGTTGTCCCGGATGATGAGAATATCGTCGTTTCGACAAATCAGGGTGAACCGCTTGTAGGTAACAAATCGCTTGCCGGTCAGGCATACGAAAACATATGTCACAGAATCATGGGAGAGGATGTTCCATTGTTGGATTTATACCAGAAAAATGGTCTTTTCTCAAAAATTAAAAACAAATTCAAAAGCTAAGGAGATGAATCGTAATGGGATTTGCAGATTTTTTTAGAAAAAAATCCTCCAGTAATGTAGCAAAAGACCGTTTGAAGATGGTTTTGGTATCGGACCGTGCAAACTGTTCGCCGGACATTATGGAGCAGATAAAAAATGATATTATCCATGTTTTGTCGAAATATGTAGAAATTGATTTAGATGGGCTGGATATCAAGATTGAGCAGACTGAATCGGAAGGCTCCAATGGTATGGTGCCGGCACTTTTTGCTAATATTCCGATTAAAGACATGAAACAGACAAAGAAATAAATTAAGGATTGGTAAGGTGGTAAATCATGCGGGAACGCGTTATGAAATGGTTGCAGATTAAGCGGTACAACTGGAAAAATTATGATATTTTTCTGATTGCCGTTGTGCTTATTTTGACATTTATAAGTTCATATGTCATTTCCATAGTCAATTCTGACATTTCCTTAAAAAGACAGTTGGTCGGAGTTGTTATGGGTATAATTATCATAGGTATTTTTTCCATTATTGATTACCATGATTTATGTATGTATATTCCAATTATATACATTGTTACGACCCTTATGGCTATGGCAACCAGATTGACGCCATTAGGCGTTGAGTTGGATACGAATTCTTATCGCTGGCTTGATTTCAAAGTATTTACTTTTCAGCCATCGGAAGTATGTAAAATTACGTTAATATTGGCACTTGCCACCTTTTTTTCAAAGAGAAAAGAAAATTTATCTACGTATAAGAACTTTTTTCTTGCCTCTTTGATTACCTTTGTACCAACTGTATTTATTTTAATACAAACGGATTTATCATCCAGTGTTGTTATGATTGTTATTCTGATTATGATGTTAGCGTCTTCAGGAATTGGTCATAAAATATTGGCACCGGTTGCTGCCGTTGTAGTTCCGGCGGTTGGTGTTTTGTTCTGGTATATTTTACAGCCAAATCAAAAACTTCTGCGTGGCTATCAGTTGGCCCGCATTACCGGATGGCTGCACCCGGAAAAAGAGAGTCTTGGCGTTATGTACCAGCAGAACAACTCGGTTCTTTCCATTGCATCCGGAAAATTGTATGGGAAACTTTTGGATGGCAGCACAACGGCGCGAAACTATACCAGCGTTGATGTAAGAGAAAGTGATTTTATCTGGACACCAATCAGCGAAGAGTTTGGTTTTATTGGATGTATGGTAGTTTTAGCTCTGTTATCCATTATTATTATTAAATGTTTTCTGGCAGCAAAAAATGCGAGAGATTATATGGGAATGATGATTGCTGTGGGAATTGGCGCTATGTTTTGTTTTCAGACATTTTTTAATATCGGTGTGGCAACATCATTGCTGCCAAATACCGGACTTCCATTGCCGTTTTTAAGTAATGGACTCACGTCTCTTATTAGTAATATGATGGCAATTGGTATTTTGCTAAACGTAGGGATACAACCGAATCGAGGAAGCAGCAGCCTAGATTTTTAATTCAGAGAAAGAAGGGATGTAGTTATGAATATTGCCCTAATTGCGCACGATGCAAAAAAAATTCTGATGCAGAATTTTTGTATTGCTTATCGTGGGATTTTGAGCAAACATGAAATTTATGCCACCGGTACGACAGGACGACTTGTTGAAGAGGTAACAAACCTTTCCATTCACAAGTATCTTGCCGGACATTTAGGTGGAGAAAAACAGCTTGGGGTGCAGATTGAAAATAATGAACTGGATTTAGTTATTTTTCTGCGTGACCCATTGACACAGAAAGTCCATGAACCGGATGTAAATAATGTGTTTCGTCTGTGTGATATTCACAACATTCCTCTGGCTACCAATGTTGCCACAGCGGAATTGTTAGTAAAAGCATTAGAGCGTGGCGACTTAGACTGGCGTAATCTGGTTCGTATGTGATTTTATATGTATCGAGTAGGATCCCCTACTCGTTTACTTAATTGTTAATTCGCCCACAGAAACTGATGGCATAAAGTCCGCAGATACCAATTACGGCATAAATAATGCGTGACAATACGGACATTGAACCAAATAAAAAGGCAACTAAGTCCAGTCCGAAAAAACCGACTAAGCCCCAGTTGATGGCACCGATAATAACAAGTACCAGGACAATATAGTCTATTGCTTTCATTTTTGTATACTACCTCCTTTGTTAGATAGTATACCGAAATTGAGAAACACTATTCATTTGAGTGAAAAATAAGAACAATGTCAGGGAAGGAAGACAATCATGGGAAAAAGAAAAGTAGTTTCAATAAAAAAAAGATTTCGGCCACAATCCAGTCTGGCCTTTTTCCTTCTGCTTTTGATTGTTGTTTATATTGTTGTGCTGGCATGGGGATATTTTGCAAAAGAACATATTTCAATTTATGAAGTGAACACAACGGATATTTCAGATGATGCGCCATTGTATGGTTTTGTAATGCGTGCGGAAGAAATTGTGAATTCGGAAGAATCGGCATATATTAATTATTATCTTTCGGAGGGAAGCCGGATTGGAAAGGGAGATGTGGCATACACCGAAGATACCAGTGGAGAAGTGAGTAAAATGCTCGAACAAATCCGAAGCAAAAAAGACAACTCGGAAAATATTGCAAAAATGCGGGAAGTGATTGCCAGCTTTTACAGTTCTTTCCACAACGCCAATTACAGCGAGGTGACAAAACTCCACTACGATGCAGAAAATGTACTGATGGACTTGAATCAGGGGAATTTATACAGTGATTTAAAAAAAGCGATGGCATCTTCCGGAAAAGCGGACAGTTTTACTAAAGTTACGGCAAAAAAAAGTGGAATCATTGCTTACTCGATGGATGGTTACGAGACAACAAAAGAAGAAGACATTACAAAGAAATTATTTGACCAATATGGAAGTGTAGCAAGAAAACAGATGCAGAAAGAGGGAAGCGTCGCAGCCGGCTCACCGGTTTATAAGCTGGTTACAAGTAATGATTGGTCAATTGTTGTAAAATTAGATGACAGTTACTATCAGGAATTAAAGGACAAAACAAGTGTCCGTGTAACCATTACAAAGGATGATATTTCTTTTAATGCTCAGGTAAAATTGTGGGATAAAGATGGCACACATTTTGCTACGCTTAGTACGTCCCGTTATATGGAACGCTATATTAACGACCGCTTTTTGCAGATTGAATTTAACTTAAAATCGGCGTCCGGACTGAAAATTCCAAACAGTTCCGTATTAAAAAAGAATTATTATCTTGTTCCGAAAAAATATGCCGTAAATGGAGATGATGGGATTGGAGTCACCAGAAAAACATCCGATCCAAATAATAAAGCAGGCCATGAATTTGTCTCATTAAAATCGTCTTTGTTGGTTGGCGATAACTATTATGTAGGAAAAAACACTTTATCGGATGGGGATATTCTCATTACAAAATTTGGTGATTCAGAGCAGTACCGGGTACATGAAACAGGAGAATTATCAGGTGTGTATTATGTGAACCAGGGATACTGCCAGTTCCGTCCAATTGAGGTTTTATATAAAAACAAGGAGTACTCCATTGTTTCAGACCATACAGTAAATGGTTTGTCTGCGTATGACCATATTGTTGTGGACCCAACGTATTTAAATGATGATGACTTTATTGAATAATTTCATAAAGATTACAGATTGAGAAAAGAGGTAATTGATATGGTAACAGAAAATCTGAAAAAAGTTGAAAAAAAAATTGAATCGGCATGTACACGTGCAGGCAGAGACCGAAATGATGTTACGTTAATTGCGGTCAGCAAGACAAAACCGGTCGAAATGATGAGAGAGGCCATGCAGTGTGGCATCGTTACTTTTGGTGAAAACAAGGTACAGGAAATTGTGGAAAAACAAAAAGAACTGACAGAACCGTTAGATTGGCATATGATTGGTCATTTACAGCGAAATAAAGTAAAGCAGGTTGTTGGAAGGGTGAAACGAATCCATTCTGTCGACTCAATAAGACTTGCCAAACAAATACAGTTAGAAAGCGAAAAAAGGAATATTACTTCAGATATTTTAATAGAGGTTAATATGGCAAAAGAGGAATCAAAGTATGGATTTATGCCGGAAGAAGTGGAAGAAGCCATACGTGAAATTTCTACTTATCCAAATGTGAAAATTCATGGTCTTATGACAATTGCACCAAACGTTTCAAATCCGGAAGAAAATCGTGTTCATTTTCGTAATTTGCATAAATTACTAGTTGACATTAATGGCAAAAACATTGATAATATTAATATGAACGAACTTTCCATGGGAATGACCGGAGACTACGAAGTAGCGATAGAAGAGGGCGCTACTTATGTACGTGTAGGAACCGGCATTTTTGGAAATAGACAATACTTATAGAAAGGAACGAGAAGATATGGGTTTAGATTCCATTTTAAATTTCTTTAAGATTCCAGATGATTTTGATGACGAATATGAAGAGGAGTATGTGGAGGAGCCGGTAAAGGCAAAACCGGTAAAAACACAAAGACAGCCTGTTTCACAGGAGAATGACTATGAGGAGCCGGCACCAAAGCAGCGCAGTGGATTTTTAGGGTCTAAGCCAAAAGTTGTACCGATGAACCGCACGATGATGGAAGTCAGCATCATTAAGCCGACAACTTTTGAAGACTCCCAGAACATATGTAATATGTTACTTTCCGGACGGCCGGTTGTTGTAAATTTGGAGGGTTTTGACCCGGATGATGCACAGAGAATTATGGACTTTATATCCGGATGTATTTATTCAATCAAGGGACAGTATCATCAGATTTCAAAATATATTTTCATTTTCACACCGGAAAATGTAGATATCAGCGGAGACCCGTTAGGGCTTGATGGTAGTTCGGCAAAGATGCCTACGATAAATCGTGAGTTTTAATCATGGGAACAAAGCAGGAACACTTCTTTTTGCAGCATGTACAGGACTTATACCATCGAACCATTTACAACGATTATCCTTCTTTTACGGAGTTTCTCACAACAGGTGAGATGTCTGCTTTACTGCAGAATCAAAAGATGTTTCCATCGGTTGTACTTCGTATGTGGGGTGGTCATAAAGATTGTGATTCAAAAATGGCCGGTTTTTTCCCGGCTGATTTTGTAGATGCGTATGATCAAGCATTTCCAATTTGCTGTATTCGTATTTCCCCGGTTCACGAAAAGTATGCGGATACTTTAATACACAGAGATTATTTGGGGGCTGTGTTGAATCTTGGAATTTCCCGTTCCACGATCGGCGATATCCGTATTTGTGAAAAGGCTGCGTATCTTTTTTGTGTTGAGGAATTAAAGGAGTTTATACTCTCAAATTTACGGCAGGTAAAGCATACTATAATGGAATGCCGTGAAATTTCTGAATTGGACGAAATTCCGGAAAGACAGTACGAGATACACAGACAAACGGTTGCCTCGGCTCGTTTGGATAATATAGTTGCTGCTATGATTGGTTCTTCGCGCACGAAGGCAAACGAACTGATTACACAGGGCAGAGTATTTATTAACAGTGAGGAGAAAACATCAAACAGTTATCGATGTCCAAGTGATTCCGTTTTTTCAATTCGGGGTCACGGTAAATATCGGCTTACCTTTGATGAAGGAGATATTACTAAAAAAGGGAAACAAAAAATTACTATATATCAATACCGATAAGGAGATGAAGGTTCATGTTATCACCACTTGATTTGAAAAATAAAATGATGGAGCCAAAAAAACGCAAGTACTATGATAAAGATGAAACGGATGATTATTTAGAACTTGTGATGGAGCAGTACAAGCAGTTGTACGATGAAAATTTAGAACTGCAGAAAAATGTAAAATCCTTAAATGATGGGGTGCAGTATTACCGTTCCATTGAAAATACGATGCAGAAAGCATTGGTTCTTGCTGAAAAAACAGCGAAGGAAACAAAAGACGCAGCCCAGTTAAAGGCAGAGGCAATTGAAAAGGATGCAAATACTAAAGCTGATAAAATTGTTGCAGAGGCAGAGCAGGAGTATGATAAATTAAAGGAAAAATGTCTTTCTCTGGTTCAGCAGTTTAATCAGTATAAAATGCAGTTAAAACAGGTTGCATCTGCTCAGTTGGAGTTAATTACCAGTGATTCTTTTGATGTATATTCGCCGGAGATTGAAGCAATCCGGAATGAAAAAGACAATATGATTGCAGAGCAGGTACCGGAAGAACCGAAAGCGCCAAAGGCACCGACAAAAATGGAGATACCGGAACCACTCGTAAAAGAGCAGCCTGTTATGAAAGAGACAGTGGAAAAAGAGCCGGAAGATTTATCGGAAACAATGGTTCTTCCGGATGTAAAAAAAGAAAAACGAGCAAAAAAAAAGAACGAAGAACTGCAGGAAGATATTCTCACGGCAGATACCATTGATTTAAGCGATACCTTAAATCAGATTCAGAAACCAAAAGACGCAGACACAAAAGAAGTAACGGATGCCCTTGTATTAGATCCGGTGGATGCTGTTGTTAAAGAACCTTTTGAGGCAGTGCCAAATTCTGCGGTAACTTTGGAATCTAATCAGGAAATGCTTTCTTTAGAGCCGGAAGAGGACAAGAAAGAAAAAGAGACTCCATCCTTGGATTCTCTGCTGCAGAATATAAACTTGGGTAAGAAGAATAAGAAAAAGAAAGGAAAGGACGAGGACCCTTTTGAGTTTCTTGGTTCGGTAGATGATTTTTAATGGTTCAGAATAAAAAACAAATAATACATCATGCAGTATTTGCACTCGTATTTATTTTGCTTATTTTCGGAGACCGCATAACGAAAAATTTTGCGATTACTTCTTTAAGGCAGGATGATATTACAATAATCCCCGGTGTATTTACATTACATTATTTAGAAAATCCGGGTGCAGCATGGGGAATTTTTCCGAATGCTATATGGTTTTTTGCCATAATTACGATTGTTGTCCTTGGTGCAATGATATATTTTTACAGCAGAATACCGGTACAAAAGAAATTTCTGCTGCTTCGATTTACCATTATCCTTTTGGCAGCTGGGGCAATAGGTAATTTTATTGACCGTATGATGTGGCATTATGTAGTTGACTTTTTGTATATAAAAGCAATTAATTTTCCGGTATTTAATGTGGCAGACTGCTATGTTTGTGTTGCGGCTGTCTTACTGATTTATTGCTTACTATTTCGATATAAGGAAGAAGATTTTTTGTGGAAGAAGAAAAATTAATAATTGATGTAGAAACAGAAGAGGAACGCCGAATTGATCAGTTTTTGGCTGATCAGATGGAATATTCGCGTTCCTTTATCCAAAAATTAATTAAAAATGAAAAGGTTACAGTGAACGGGAATGTCATCACGAAGGTGAAATATCCCGTTTCTTTTCGTGATAAAATTATAATCGAAATTCCGGCACCAACGGAACTGGAAATTAAGCCGGAGAAAATGGATTTAGACATATTATATGAAGATAATGATGTCATTGTTATTGATAAGCCAAAAGGAATGGTTGTACATCCTTCTGCGGGACATATGAGCCATACTTTGGTGAATGGTCTTTTGTATCACTGTAAAGGAAATTTGTCGGGAATAAACGGTGTATTGAGGCCCGGAATCGTACATCGAATTGATATGGACACAACAGGCGCAATCATTGCATGTAAAAACGATATTGCCCACCAGTCACTGGCAAAACAATTGCAGGTTCATTCAATTACAAGAAAATATGAAGCTATTGTATATCATAATTTGCAGGAAGAAACAGGCACAATCGATAAGCCAATTGGCAGACATCCTGTTCATCGAAAAAAGATGGCGGTAGTTCAGCCAGAGAAAGGTAAGAGAGCAGTTACACATTATCGAGTACTTTCTCATCTAAATCACAAATTCAATTATATTGAATGTCAGCTTGAAACAGGACGCACACATCAGATTCGTGTACACATGGCATCCATTATGCATCCGTTACTGGGGGATGAATTATACGGTCCAAAACCACAAAAAATGTTTGAAAAACTACAGGGACAGACACTACATGCAAAAATTTTAGGATTTCAACATCCGGTTACCAATCAATATATTGAGGTTGAATCGCCACTCCCACAATATTTTGTAGAATTGCTAAAAAACCTCGGAAATTCGTGATATTTCAGGTAAAATATTGCTTGACAATTACATTACTATAGGTGTAGAATTTAGTTACTTGGCAAATGTTCGTGAAGTGACAACTTGTAGAATCTTTAGGGGGGATATTCTATTATTGTAGTTTCTTTTGTCTACAAATGTAGATAACGTGATTTTTGCTGCTGACATTGAGGAGGATTTGTTTTTATGAGTAAGAGTTCGGATAAGGAAATGCGGTTGCATGAGGGGGAATTAAATGTCATGGAATTGTTGTGGTCCAATAAAGTTTTGGCTGCTAAAGACATTTCTAAAATCATTAAAGAATATATTGGTTGGGAAAAAAATACGACATATACCGTAATCAAACGCTTGATTAATAAAGGAGCCATTCGGCGTGAGGATCCGGGATTTTTATGCAGTGCTGAGGTGACAAAAAAAGAAATCCAGGACATTGAGACAAAAGCATTGCTTAATAAAATGTATAATGGTTCCCTGAGCACATTTATTAATGATTATTTGGGAAATCGGAAACTTTCATTAGAAGAGACAGTGGAGTTAAAACGAATTTTACATCTTAATGAATAAGATAACTCGCATCCGGAAAACAATATAGCAGGGTGCGAGTTAAATTTTTGCCCCTTTTGCTCTCTTGGACAAACTCCAGTTTTTCAAAAAGACTTGACGGGAAAATACCTATTTGCTATAATTTTATTGGAATTACTTATATACTTATTGGATTTAGGAGGTTTAAGTCTATGGATAAGAAAATTACTTATCATGAGCAGACAAGCCGTGAAAATACATTAAAACTGCGTAGCGTCTTACAGACACTGCCGGATTTTACAAAGGATTTTTTTCGTGCCATTGAGCCAAATACATCTGCTAAAACCAGAATATCTTATGTATATGATATTCGTTTGTTTTTTCAATTTTTGCAGATAAACAATCCGGTGTTTGCTAAAAAAGATTCAATTAAAGACATTCGTTTAGAGGACTTAGAACAATTGCAGCCCGTTGACATTGAAGAATATTTAGAATATTTAAAATATTACAAAGATGCAGATGGTGTAATTCATACCAACAAAGAACGAGGGATTCATCGTAAATTAGCGGCATTACGAAGTTTTTATGCTTATTATTATAAACGCGAGTATATTCATAATAATCCCACATTAATTGTTGATATGCCTAAGCTGCATAAACGTGAAATTATTCGTTTAGACCCGGATGAAGTTGCCAATCTTCTAGATTATGTAGAACACGGTGGTGATGAAATGACAGGGATGAAAAAAGTTTATTTTGAAAGAAATAAAATAAGAAATCTCGCATTGTTCACTCTTCTGCTCGGCACAGGAATTCGTGTATCCGAATGTGTTGGATTGGACATTGAGGACGTTGATTTTGACAATAATCGGATTAAAATCGTGCGTAAAGGTGGCAAGGAAGATTTTGTGTACTTTGGAGATGAAGTTGCCGAAGCTTTATACGATTACTATGCAGAACGAATGACGATTACAACAAAAGAAGGTCATGAACATGCTTTGTTTTTATCCATTCAAAAAAGACGTATCTGTGTACAGTCAATCGAAAATTTAGTTTCTGATTGTGCGAAACATGTTACGACATTAAAGCATATTACGCCTCATAAGCTTAGAAGTACATATGGTACCAATTTATACCGTGAAACGGGCGATATTTATCTGGTTGCTGAAGTATTAGGCCATAATGATGTAAATACAACCAGGAAACATTATGCAGCGCTGGAAGAAGACAGAAAACGAAAGGCCGCTTCGGCAGTTCGTTTGCGAGAATCCTAATCCCCTATCCTACCGACCGGTAGGATAGGTTTGGAACATTGTCTGAATACTCTTATAAATAGAATTTGCCGCATTCTTTTGGAAGGTGGCATTTGTTAATTTAGAATAATCACTGTTTCCGGAGATAAATCCAAGTTCAATCAAAATAGCCGGGACTGTATTGTGTTTTAATACATAATAAGCAGCTGTTTTTGTACCACGGTTTGTTGTTTTTAAATCCGCTAATAATTGAGTACGGAACAAATTTGCCATGGCTTTACTTGTAATACCACTAAAACTTGTCTTGTTATTGGATACGGAATAATATACTTCCGTTCCATTAGCAGACTTGCTGGTAGCAGAATTCATATGCAGACTGATAAACGCATCCGCACGAACAGATTTTGCAAAAGCTGCCCGATTGGCAAGGGTAACATAACTGTCATTTGTTCTGGTCCAGTACACTTTTGTGTCCGGTGCATTTCCTGCAAACTTATCCTTCATCAATGTGTAAATAATCTTGTGAGTTAAATCTTTTTCATTTGTTCCATTATTTTGTGCGCCAGGATCATGACCACCATGACCTGCATCCAAAACCAAAACATTCTTAAATATTTTATTTGGCTGTCCCATTAATACACTGAGTGTATTTCCCTTTTCATAAATTTTATATCCAACTAAAGATGTTGTTGTAATCGTAATTACTGTATTATTTCCACTTTTTGCAGTCATAATATTTTTTATCGAACTGTGATTTATCACAATTGGATTTGTTTGATAATAGGACACATAATCACCGGGAATAATAATCTGAAACTTTTTGTTCAGATATAAATCCTGATTTTTTACTTGATTAATGTGTACATTTGCAGGACGTGGTATCGATAGGGAGTAATTTGTTACACTTCCATCTCCTGCCTGATAGGCACGCAGTATATTAATTTCCAATGTCTTATTATGAATGATATAGGAATAATCCGCTGTGTTGTAACAAGTAAAGGTAATCGTTACCGTTGTTTCACTGTTGGTTACATCCATTTTCTGAATAATCTCACCAAAGCGCTCAAAACTTTTGTTTGCTAACAAGTATGAGGATTTAGGCAGTGAAATCGAAACCGTGTTTCCGGTTCGATTTACCGTTGCCGTTTTCATAATCTCTTCACTTGTACCCGATAACTGGAACGAAATCGAGCCGGTTCCATTTTGCTCCTGATAAAAGGACTGAAACGTATATAAAGAGTTGGTTGTTGTGTTTGCTTGTTGTACCGTTGACTGTTTTGATGCCTGTTTCGTACTCCAATTAAAAAATTGTTTACTCTGAATACGGTAGCATAACAGGCTCTTATCCCAGCTTTTGGTATAATTTAATTGTCCTAAAACGGAGGATGCCGGTATACATAAAATATTTTTCTTTGTTTTGTGCGAATAAATCATTTTAGGAGGTGCTGTCAATGTCACATTTTTCCCATTTAATATAGCTTGACGGCTGTCAAGCACGCCACGAAATGACATATCTACATCGGAATCCGATACCTGTAGTTCTTTTGTCTGCTGATTATAGGAGTAAGTAAGTCCCATAATAGAAGAAAGAGTTTCTTCTGCAGGCAGGTACATCTTTCCGGATAATTTAATTACCGGCAATGAACGAAGTGTATATTTGTTATGATTGTAATAAATATTTCCCTGTGTACCCGTGTAATAGGTTAATTTCCCGTTATATGTAAGCTTTAATGGAGCACCTAAACGAATGGTTTTTCCGGTTTTTTTATAAGAAAACCGAAGTGCTTTAGCAACATAATTTATAGGAATCAGTATTTTAGTCTTTTTCTTGGATATAAAACGAACAGAAACAGGAGCTGCTTTTAATTTCACTTTTTTCCCATTTTTGTAAGCTGTCTTTTTTCCAACCTGCATTTTTAAAGAAATGCCATTTGCCGATAAGGTAAGAACCTTTCCTTTCTTTTTGTATTTACAGGAAACCTTCATCCCCTTCTTAAATACGTCAGCATAGGAAACCATATAGTTTTTCTTGATGACAACTGCCGGGTAGGATTTTTTTGAAACTTTCTTGTTCTGGTAAGTTACTGACATTTGTTTCGAACGATTAATGGAAGTTTTTCCATTGTAGCGAAGTTTAATTCCCTTTGATTTTGCTAAACTCTCTGCTCCGGAAATAAGCATAAATACACTGCTGAGCACAAAGCACATAGTAACAAAAATAATTCTATAATAAATTTTGTTGTGTTTTTTCATAATGGCACCTCTTTACTTGGTTTTTCTACAGTTTATCAATATGAATTGACAGAATATTGTCAGTTACGCATAGATTTACTCAAAAAGGTGCGAATGCTTCTATTTCTTGTCTATTTGAAATTAGGCAGTAACAAATAACCACCGGCATGAATATTTTCTGAAGAAAGGCTGTTTAATGAAATAATAGCTTCCTCATATTCTGCCTTTGATAAGTTGGAATACTTCTCTGCATAGGTATCAGCAAGGGAAGAAAGCGTATCACCGGATTTAATTAATACATTTTCATAGCTTTTCATTGTGTGCTGACCACTCATATCTGCAGAAGCAGTCTTTCCGGTAAAGCCGCTCAAAAAAACAAGCAATAAAATAATCGCTGGTACAAGAATAAATGTAAAACGTAATTGTAATAATTTTCTCATAATAGTCACTCCTTATTAATCGAACGTACAGTCCGAACATCTGTTTGTTGTATATAATATATCATCCGAACAGATGTTTGTCAATGACTATTTTCAAAAAAAGAAACGATTTGTATTTTACATAACAAATCGTTTCGGCTTATACAATATTTCTATCTACTCTTCTGCATCGTCATCTTCTGCGTCAATTTTAATGGCACCGGAAGATAATTCATCGATAGCAATGGAAAGCGCTTTTGGACAGTCATTATGGTCTGTTAAAGGCTCAGAGCCGGCAATAATCTGTCTGGCGCGTTTCGCAGTTGCCAATACAATGGAATAACGGCTGTTTACAACAGGCTGTTCTCCTTGCTCAACTTCACTGTTTGCAATATTCATAAGGTCTGTGTACGATGGATGTAACATAATAATTTCTCCTTTCAATTTAACAATTGTTATTATATCATGGTTTTCCAAACTGATTCAATGGCCAAATACGTAAAAATACTTTTCCGGCAATGTTTTCTCTTTTTACAGGACCCGGTGCATCCGGATCTTCACCCTGTGGAATACTTCGGCTGTCTAAACTTACGGAACGATGATCTCCTAAAACATAGTATTCATCTGATTTTAAGGTGTATGGTTTCTCTTTTGTTCCCAATTCAATCTGACTATCGTCCATGGCATCTTTTGCATATGGGTCGTCAATCTTTTTGCCATTGATATAAATGGAATTATTATCAATGTAGACCGTTTCACCCGGGAGTCCATAAATACGTTTTACATAGTACTCATCAACGTCATGACCTTTTGGGTAAAATACAATAATATCGTATCGCTCCGGGTCATGAATACGGTAAATAAACTTATTAACCAATAAACTATCTCCGTTTTGCAAAGTATCCTGCATTGAATTGCCATCGACAACCGTCCGTTGCAAGATATAGGTTGGTACGACGAAAATACAAAATACAATAATGGCAACATATAACAGCACCTCAAAAATAATGCTAAACGGACTTCTTTTTTTTCTGGCTGCCTTACGATTTTCCTGTAAATCATCAACAACCATTGTCTTTGCCTGTGAGGTTTGTGCTTCCTTCATATCCATAGTTTGATTACTCTCCCTCCGAATGATTTTTTAATTCTGATTCCATATGTTCAATCAGATTTTCGCAGTTACAGACACGGCAGTGTTCGTTCTGAATAATCTGATTCACACATTCTACGGCATCTTCTAACTTGTCATTAACAACAAGATAGTCATAGGACTTCATATATGCCACTTCTTCGCCAGCACGCTTAAGTCGTTTGCTAATCTGTTCCTCGGTCTCAGTTCCTCTTCCTTTTAAGCGTGAAGCAAGTTCTTCATAAGATGGTGGTGTGATAAAAATCAATACCGCTTCCGGAAACTGCTCTTTTACAAGCATACCGCCCTGCATTTCAATCTCCAAAAGAACATCTTTTCCTTCTGCAAGCTGATCTTTTACAGCCTGTTTCGGTGTGCCATAATAGTTGCCGACATATTCTGCCCACTCGATTAACTCACACTGCTCTATCATATGTTCAAATTCCTCACGGGTATGAAAATAGTATTCACGCCCATTTACTTCTCCCTCTCTTGGCTTACGTGTCGTAGCCGATATAGAGAGAAAGTATGGATACTTTTCAATCAATTGTTTCATAATGGTCCCTTTTCCGGCACCGGAAAAGCCTGAAATAACGGTTAAAACGCCTTTCTTTGACATAGAGAAAGCTCCTTTCGTTTATTGATTCATTCTTGCAGCAATGGTTTCCGGCAGCAATGAGGATAATACAATGGTCTGATTATCCAATACTAAAACTGCTTTTGTCTTGCGGCCGCAAGTGGCATCAATCGCAGCCCCCTGGTCTTTTGCCTGCTGGATTAACCGCTTAACCGGAGCAGCATCCGGACTTACGATACTGTAAACCTTATCACTGTTTACTACATTGCCAAAACCAATATTAATAAATTGCATCGTATGCGCCTTTCTATTCGATATTCTGAATCTGTTCACGAATTTTCTCGATTTCGGTTTTTAAATCAATTCCATACTCGGAAACTTCGGAATCATTTGCTTTGGATAATGTCGTGTTTGCCTCACGATTCATTTCCTGAATTAAGAAATCCAGTTTACGCCCGATGTTTTCTCCAGCCGCTAAGGTTTCTTTGACATGCTCAACATGAGTACGCAGACGAACCATTTCCTCATCGACACAAATTTTATCGCTAAACATAACAATTTCTGTTGCCAAAAGATTTTCATCGATCTGTGTATCACCAAGAAGCTGTTCGACTTTCTCGGTAATTTTCTTTCGGTATTCTTCTACAATCTGAGGAGAACGCGTTTCTATTTTATCTACTAAATCAGAAATATGATCCAGTTTTTCTGATAAATCTTTTGCTAATTTTTCTCCCTCGATGCGTCGGCTTTCCGCAAATTTTTCACAAGCATCACGTAATGCCTGTGTCACAATCGGAATCCATTCTTCTTCGTTGTCATCCTCTTCTGCTTTTGTAAAAACATCCGGAAATCGTGCCAATTGATAGGCCTGAATCGTTCCGTCAATCGAAAATTCATCTGCCATCTGGGAAATGCCGCTTAAATAAGCAGCTGCAATTTGAGGATTATACTGAATCGATTCTGCGTTTTCCTGCAATTGTTCCATGGAAACGAAAATATCGATTTTTCCTCTTTTTGCAAACTCTTTCACCTGATTTCGAATGGCAGGCTCATAAAAATTTAATTTTCTTGGGAGACGAACCGACAAATCCAGATAGCGGTGATTCACCGACTTCATTTCGATGGTAACCTTATATTTTTCATTGGCTGCCTCACCGCGGCCAAATCCCGTCATGCTCTGAATCATGATAAGCCTCCTTTTTTATCCAATCTGTATTATTATAGAGCATCGCAGTCGATAAGTCAAGTTTGTTGCCCTCTTTCCGGAAATATTGTATAATAGGAAAAGATGAAAAGAAAGGATGAATACGCATGGCATTTGATGGTTTTACAATTGCTGCCTTAGTCAGCGAAATGGACGCCAAATTAACCGGTGGTCACATACAAAAAATTGCACAGCCGGAGGCAGACGAACTTCTGCTTTCCATAAAAAATAATAAAACACAGTATAAATTGCAGATTTCAGCGAGTCCTTCTCTCCCGCTGATTCATTTGACAAATTCACCAAAACCTTCGCCATTTACAGCGCCGGGATTTTGTATGCTGTTAAGAAAACATTTAGGTGGAGCAAAAATTCTGTCATTTGAGCAGGTCGGATTGGAACGCGTTATTAGAATTCAGTTAGAAAACCTGAATGAATTAGGGGATGTTGTTCAAAAATCACTGATGGTCGAGATTATGGGAAAACACAGTAATATTATTTTAGTCGACGAAAAAAATACGATTGTTGACAGTATTAAACATATTAATGGATTAACCAGTTCTGTCAGACAGGTACTACCCGGGCTTGATTATTTTATACCAAATACACAACATAAAATAAATCCATATGAGGTTACTACAAATGACTGGAATGAAACTCTTTTTATAAAACCGGTTTCGATTGCAAAAATGTTATACGGCTCCTTATCCGGGTTTAGCTCTTCACTCTCTCACGAACTCGCTTATAGAAGTCACCTCGACGGAGATGCACCAACGGCTTCCTTAAACGGGAATGATAAATCGGCGTTGATGGAACAGTTTCGCAGCATAATGCAGCAAACAAAAGGAAGGGATTTTTCTCCTTGTATTGTTTTTCGAGGGGCAAAACCGATTGATTTTGGCGCTTTTTCATTTACGATGTACACAGATTGTACCTGTAAAATATATGAATCGATGTCCGAAGTGGTAGAAACCTTTTATGGAGAAAAGGATACGCTTGAGCGCATCAGACAAAAATCAATTGATTTGCGTAAATCCGTGACTAATATTTTGGAGCGGAACTATAAAAAACGTGATATGCAGTATAAGCAATTGAAAAAAACAGATGGAAAAGAGAAATATAAAGTGTACGGTGAATTACTGACAACATATGGTTATCAGCTCTCCGAGACAGATACTTCGCTAACTTGTGTGAATTATTATAATAACGAAGAAATAACAATTCCGGTTGATGAAACGATGACGGCAATTGAAAATGCAAATAAGTATTTTGCCCGTTACAACAAACTAAAACGTACCGAGGAGGCCGTCAAAGAGCAGCAGGAAGAAACCGAAGAAACTATTACACATCTGGAATCCATTATGACAGAACTTGATATTGCACGAAAAGAAGAAGATTTACTAGTCATAAGGCAGGAATTAAGTGATTTTGGATATATGAAGGGAAAACGGTCAGGAAAAAAAGGGAAACCGATAAAAAAAAGTAAACCACTCCACTTTATTTCCAGTGACGGGTATGATATTTTTGTTGGAAAAAATAATTACCAGAATGACGAACTGACCTTTAAGACAGCAACCGGAAATGATTGGTGGTTTCATGCTAAAAACATGCCCGGTTCTCATGTGATTGTGAAAACAAATGGCGAAGAACCGCCGATTAAAACGTTTGAAGAAGCAGGAAGTTTAGCTGCCTATTTCTCTAAAGGAAAAGGGGCAGACAAGGTGGAAATTGACTACACACAGAAGAAAAATGTAAAAAAACCAAACGGAGGAAAACCGGGATTTGTTGTATATTATACCAATTATTCCTTAATGGCATCCTCCCATATTGAGGGAATCCGGTGCGTAAATGCCGAAGATTCCGTATTTCTTGAAAGGAGTTATGTGTAATGGCAGTCAAAATGGACACACACATTCACACGTCATTTTCAACAGATAGCGAAACTGATATGCAGGAACAGATTTTAACTTCTTACAAAAAAGGCTTAGAGGGAATCTGCATTACTGACCATATGGATTACAATTTCCCAGAATCTGCGCTGGAACATCCGGTTGACGGGATTCCGTTCTGTTTTGATTTGAATGATTATTTTAAGCGTATTCATACACTGCAAAAGACTGCACCACTCTCTGTCTATACCGGTGTGGAGTGTGGTATGCAGCTTATTACTGATGTAGTGGATAAAAATAAAGCGTTATGCCGAGATAAAGAGTTTGATTATATTATTGGCTCACTTCATTTGGTTGACGGAAAAGATCCATACTATCCCTCATTTTGGGAAAATCAAGAACCAGCCGAGTGCATTCAAACGTATTTTGAAAAGATTTATGATAATATAACAACATTTCATGAAATGGATTCTTTGGGACATCTGGATTATATCGTCCGGTATGCACCGACAGATTACAAATACCAGCCGGAGCAATTTAGAGAAATTTTAGAAGCTATTTTGCAAACGCTGATTCAAAAAGACCTTGCGCTTGAAATTAATACTTCCGGATTTAAGACACCTCTTTCACGTCAAAATCCACATGAGAAAATTATTGAATGGTACTTAGCACTTGGCGGCGAAATGGTAACGATTGGTTCAGATGCTCATTCTCCTGAATTTTTGGCGTTTCATTTTGATGAAGTGGCAGTCCTATTAAAAAAATACGGAATCCGTCAATATACAGTGTTTGAAAAACGGACTCCGGTATTTTATGATATTTAATGCCTGTTATTTTCGAGAAAAATATGATATTTGGCGTTTAAATTTCTGTTTTTTTCAATTATTTCTTTTAATGCATCTACTGTTCTATCAATTTCTTCCTTCGTTGTATGGGAAGAAAGGGTAAAACGGACAGTTCCTCTTGCCAAACTGCCGGTTAATCCAATTGCTTCAATTACATGAGAGGTGATGGATTGACCAGCATTGCAGGCGGAGCCGGCAGAGACGCAAATTCCTTCCATATCTAACAAAATAACAATCGTTTCTCCATCGACAAAAGAAAAACTTATATTGATGTTATTAGGAAGGCGTTTTCTTCTTGAACCATTCAAATGACAATAAGGAATTTCCTGCTCTATTCGGTGAATCATGTAATCACGTAATTGCGACATCATATTTGATTTTTCCATTAAGATTTCGTTTACTAATTGAGCCGCTTTTCCCATACCAACAAGAGCAGGAACATTTTCTGTACCGGCGCGGAGTCCGCTCTCTTGTTTTCCACCGTGATGGAAGGAAGGCAAATTCACTCCTTCCCGTATATACAAAAATCCGACACCTTTTGGGCCATAAAATTTGTGTGCACTGGCACTTAATAAATCTACATTCATTTTTGTGATGTCAATCGGAATCTGTCCATATGCCTGAACGGCGTCAGTATGAAAAACAGCCCTGCTGTTTGCTTTTACAAGTGATGCAAGCTCAGGAATTGCCTGAATTGTGCCAATCTCATTATTTGCAGTCATAATGGATACCAAAATGGTATCTTTACGCAATGCCTGCAGTAATTTCTCCGGTTTTATAAACCCCTGTTCATCCACATCTAAATAGGTAATTTCAAAACCTCTTTCTTCCAAATAGGCACATGTATTTAATACGGCATGATGTTCTATTTTTGAAGTAATAATATGATTTCCGTTCTTTTTGCACTGCTCGGCAGTGCCGATGATTGCCCAGTTATCTGATTCCGTTCCACCCGAGGTAAAATAGATGTTTTGCGGGTTGGCACAATTAAGCGTTTTGGCAATTCGCTTTCGTGCCGTTAATAATGCAGACTTATTAGCGACACCTAAGTCATATACACTGGATGGATTTCCGTAGGAATCCTTTAAATAAGGCATCATTTCTTCTAACACTTGTTCTGAAAGAGGCGTGGTGGCGGCGTTATCCAAGTAAATCGTCTGACTCATACCTCATACCCTCTCTCTTGTATCTATCACTATATCTTATGCATTATTCGACAGATTGTGACAAATTACATTAGCGAATGGTAATTTTATGATAGGAACGCTTACCGATTCCGTTTTTTCGTACAATTTCTTCACTGTGAACTTCCTGCTCAGGCTCAATCTCTTCTGGCGGAACAGTAAAATCAACAGCCTCCGGTGTATCGGACGCTTCCAATGTATTGAATGTTTGCGGTGCTTCCTCCATGCTTGTAGCAACTGTTTCAATAATTGGTTTGGAATCATCTTTCCACTGATTTTCTAAATCATGGATTGTTGGAACTTCATCATATTCACTGATATTTGAATACTGGTCATCCAAAGGAATACTAACCGGCTGAATATCAAAATCAAATTTTGGTTTCTGATATTTGGGCAGGGTGCTTTTGGATGGCTTAAGAGGCAGTGCTTCAGATAATTCTACCTTTTCTTCATCGCGCTCAATTACATCCGCCATATCTTCCTGGGCACTCTCGTTCATACGTTTAATCGGTTCAGCCATATCCAGACGGTTAAGTAAATTACTTAACTGTTCCTCTTCTGTCTGTGCCGATAAGTAAGTATTTTCAACCAGTGCAGCCGAAGGAGTTTCCGGCTCTTCTTCAATTTCCATCTGTTTTTCTATAAATTCTTCCGGCATCGTCCACTCAGGAATTTTATCTTTGTTTTTTCCTAAGGTTTTCAAGATAAGATTTTCCTTTTCTTTCGCTTCTTTGTGCGGTAACGCCTCTTTTGGTTCCGGTACAGGTTCTGGTTTTTCTTCGCGTTTAGGTTCTTCACTCTTTGTTGCAGTTTCCAAATTTTTTGTTTCCAAATCTTGTGTCTCGGCATTTTCCGGTTCAAGCATTTCTGTTTCATTTTTTTCTGTTTCCGACAGAATTTCTTCCGGCAAAAGGATATTACTGAATCCGTAGCCGGTTAAAATTGGCAGAAAACACGTAATGCAGTAAAAAATATTTGTGTGTTCAGAGCACAAAATATAGTAACATACAGCTGCAAAAAAAGTGATAAGAATCGGTCCAATATAAGAAAACCGATTTCGTATAGCATAATATCCGGCTAAAACAGCAAAGAAAAAGAAAAGCATAACAAACACACCGTTTGAAAATGGTGCAAAAAAGTAAAATAATGGTTTCGCATATTTTAAAAGAATGTAATCTACCATGGTACGCCAGCCATCCAATGGAAGGGATGCATCTTTTACAAAAGTTATATTTGTAACAATTGTTTTTTCAAAGAAAAACAATACTGCTAATATGCCTGCCGTAAATACAAGAAAATAAACGGCGCATAAACTACCTTTTGAAAAAATGGATGGATTCGGATTATTTTGTCCGGCAAAAAACAAAGCCAGAAAACACCCCAAAAATAAAACGGTTACAAGTGGATTGATTCGAACAGCAAATGCGAAAACCACGCCAAGAAACAAAGCACCGAAAACGCAGGAAAAAACACTTGTTTTCTCTCCGAATCTTAAAGCCTTTAACCAAATCAAAAAACAAAGATATGGAATTAAAAAGCTAAACATATTCAGCGTCATCTGCTCCGGAAGATACTGTGCCTGATTCAGATAAACAACTAAATAAATGCTGCTTGCAAAACTGATAATTCCACAAATTCGTCCATTGCAGAGACGTCCAATTGCATAAATGCATAAAGTCAGTACCAAAGATGTAGCAGCTGTTTTCCATCCGTAAACTAGGTTCTGCCACAAGAAAAGACCTACGCCGACAAGAACAACAATAATCGTCTCTAAAATAATAGAAATAGGACGACTATTCTCGGCAATAATTAACCATTTTTTTTGTTTTATAAAGTACGCGGCAATTAGAAAAAGCAGTACGCCAAAAACAACGCCTCCTACCAGAAAATATCTATTTTGAGAATTGGTCATAACCAAATTGATAATCTCAAACATGCTTAAAAGTGCGACCGGTAAGTAAAAAAGGGCACACACAACACGAAAAACATTTCTTTTTAATAACACAGGTATCTCTCCTTTTGTACATAAACATTCCTATTTATCATACTATAAAATAATGATTTTAACAACATTTTTTCGTGATTTGACACATATATTAATAAAAAAAGAATGAGGTGTGCGGTGAAAGACCAATTATTAAAGGGAACAATGATTTTAACAATCGCCGGATTTGCCACAAGAGTTATTGGCTTTTGCTATCGAATTTTTCTTGCCGGTGAATTAGGGGAAGTAAATTTAGGAATTTACCAATTAATTTTTCCGGTCTATTCGATTTGTTTTACAATTTATGCCGCTGGCATCCAGACAGCTGTATCACAGTTGATATCGCATCAGCCCCAAAAAAATCATGGACAAATTATAAAAGCCGGTATTACACTTTCTCTTTGTCTGGCAGTCATTTTGTCGTTTAGCCTTTTTTCTTTCCGCACAGTAATTGCACATTCTTTTTTAGGTGCAGATAAAACGGCACCGCTTCTTTTTGTTTTGGCTTTTATCTTTCCTTTTTGTGGTGTCACTTCCACAATCAATGGATATTTTTACGGAAAAAACAATGCCAAGATTCCGGCTGTCACACAGATTATTGAGCAGTTAGTCCGGGTTGTTTTTGTTGTCTCTTTCTGCTTTTACGATTTGCTTCCGGTTTCGTCTCTTATTTTGTCCGTAGCCGGACTTGTCATTGGTGAACTGGCAAGCAACTTTTATAATATGTATCATTTGATAAAAGAGTCTTCCTTTACCCATTTATTTTGTCAAAAAGCTCAGTTTGGTAATGTAATTCGTATGGCACTGCCGCTCACCGGCACAAAATTAATTATTGCACTTCTTGGCAGTGTAGAATCGGTTTTCATTCCGCCGATTTTATGCAGGGCAGGTTCTTCTTTAGAAGATGCACTGGCAATTTATGGGATTTTGACAGGTATTGTGCTGCCTTTTATTCTTTTTCCGGGAACCATTACAAACTCACTTTCTGTTCTTTTACTGCCCGCCATATCCAGAGCAAGTGGCAAAAAAGATAATCACCATGTGCGGCAGACAACTTCTGTTACAGTCCGTTATTCCCTACTGCTTGGCGTGCTCACCTGTGCTGTCTTTTTAAATTATGGAATGGACCTTGGACAATTTGTGTTTCACAGCGAAAATGCCGGAAAACTTTTGACGCTGCTTGCTTTTTTATGCCCATTTCTATATGTGACAACAACTTTAGGCAGCATTATCAATGGACTCGGGAAAACGGTAATCACTTTTGCTTTTACCGTAATTGGTCTTATCATTCGAATTGGCTGCCTGTTTTTTCTGGCTCCTGTTTATGGAATCTTTGGTTATCTGTTCGGACTTTTATGCAGCCAGATTGTCATCTGTTTGTGTCATGGAATCTACCTGATGAAGAAAACACACATTACCATTCAGGTTGCAAAATATTTTGTCTGGCCGTTTGTTTTTCTTGTGAGCCTTCTTTATATCAGTAAAATATTCTGCCGTAACCTGATTCATTTAACAAATCAGCCTTATTTATCATACTTATTGCTGATTCCGGTTCTTTTTGTATCCTTTTTGTATTTTTATCAATGTGGCTTGATTTCCAAAAAGGATATTAAGCTTTTTCGTTAGCCTCTTCAATCATCTGAGCAAGTGTGGCTTCCTCAATAATCGGAACCGAAAGTTCTTTTGCTTTTTTGTTTTTAGAGGACTGGGAAGTAATATCATTATTCACCAGATAACTGGTGTTTTTGCTGACACTTCCTGCCACTTTCCCACCGAGCGATTCAATCATGTCTTTGCACTGATTACGGTTATCAAATGTATTTAATGTCCCTGTGATAACAAAGGTAAGGCCGGCAAATGGCTGATGCTCTTTTTTCTCCGGATAAGAAACAATAAGCAGGGCATCTAAATTCTTTAACTGTTCCTGATTGTTTTTATCTGCAAAGTACCGGACAAAAGATTTTGCTAATACCTCTCCAATGCCATCCACTTGAAGCAGGTCTTCTTCTGTGATTTCCTGCATTTTTATAATCGGATACGGGTATTTTTCAGCAATAAGTTTTGCCATACTTAAGCCAATGCCTTTAATGCCAAGGCTGTATAGTAAATTGGCAAGTGGTATTTGTTTTGCCTTTTCAATAGACTCAATGAGATTGTCGTAGGATTTTTCACCAAACCCTTCCATCTCAACAATTTTATCCTGATATTTTTCTAAATAAAAAATGTCTGTCAATGAATGAATCATGCCATCTGCTACAAATTTTTCAAGTGTGGATTCTGATAAGCCGTCGATGTTCATAGCATTACGACTTACAAAATGTGTCAGCAGTTTTATTTTCTTTGCATAACACTCTTTATTTGGACAGAGCAAAAAGACAGAACCGTGTTCCTGCTCTAATGTTGTAGACGCACCGCAGACCGGACATTTATCAGGAATTACGCACGTTCCGCTCTGTGTTTTGTTTTCCTGTATCTGAGGAATAATCATATTGGCCTTATAGACTAATATTTTATCACCAATTCCCAATTTCAGTTCTTTCAAAATGCTTACATTATGAACACTGGCACGGGAAACAGTGGTTCCTTCTAATTCAACAGCATCAAAAACGGCAACCGGGTTAATCAAGCCAGTACGTGAAGCACTCCATTCAATTTCCCGAAGCGTCGTTTCTGCCAGTTCATCCTGCCATTTAAATGCAATCGAATCATGAGGAAATTTAGCTGTACGTCCAAGTGTAGCACTATAGGCAACATCATCAAAAGTCAATACCAAACCATCACTTGGCAAGTCGGACTGCTTTACATAATTTGAAAAATAAGTTATCATGTCTTCTATGTTTGAAGCAGAAACTTCACGGTAAGGTGCCACTTCAAAGCCCTGTTTCACAAGCCAGACTAGCCCCTCTTTTTTCTTTGTGAATGAAATTTCATCTCCAATCGAAATAATATTATAGGCGTAGAAATGCACACGGCGTTTTGCCGTAATCTCGTTATTTAACTGTCGTACGCTTCCACTGCAGAGATTTCGCGGATTTTTATACTGTTCTTCTACATTTTCCTGCTTATTTAATTCTTCAAAATCGGAATATCGAATCAAAGCTTCACCACGAACAATTAAAGTGCCGGTATACTGAATACGTCCCGGTATATTTACAAACGTTTTTGCATTATTCGTGATGACTTCTCCAATTTCACCATTTCCACGTGTCAATGCTTTTACTAATTCACCGTTTTCATAAGTCAAAATAATACTCAGACCATCTAATTTCATTGACAAAAGACCTTGCTCGTTTCCAAGCCATGCAACCAAATCCGCCGGTTCTTTTGTTTTATTCAGAGAAAGCATTGGCTGAACATGCTGCTCTTTTGGAAGTTCACTAATGGTTTCATATCCGACATGAATGGTTGGGCTGTTATTCATTGTAATGCCTGTTTCTTTTTCCAATGCAAGCAGTTCATCATAAAGTTTATCATATTCAAAATTTGACATCACTTCACCCTGCCCCTGATAATATACTTTGGCAGCTTGGTTCAAACGTGAAATTAATTCTTTCATGCGGGATACATTTTCCATTATTCTGCTTCTCCTTTATTCTGTGCCAGATTTTTCAATGTTTTTATTTCGGATGGTGTCAGCTCACGCCATTTACCGACAGGGAGCGAACCAAGTTCAATATTCATAATCCGGATTCTTTTTAAACTGGTGACACGATAGTCAAAATATTCACACATTCGACGAATTTGACGGTTTAATCCCTGCGTTAATGTAATGTAGAAGCAGTCTTTTCCCATTCGGCGTATCTTGCATGGTCTGGTTATTGTATCTAAAATCGGTACCCCCTGCGCCATTGCCTGCAATACAGAATCCGTAATTGGTTTATTTACATGAACAATATACTCTTTTTCGTGATAATTGCTTCCCCGTAAAATATCGTCCATCAATTGTCCATTATTGGTAAGAAGCAATAAACCGGTAGATTCTTTATCCAGTCTTCCTACCGGATAAATCCGCTCCGGGAAATTCAAGTAATCAATTACATTATTCTTATCTATTTTGCTTGTCGTGCACACAATACCGGCAGGCTTGTGAAATGCAAGAAGATATTCTTTTTGGCAAGGAGTAATTGTTGTATGATGAACCATTACCGTATCGCCGGGCATCACTTTTGTTCCCATTGTTGCCAAAGTACCGTTAATCCATACTTCCCCTTTTTCAATCAGCCGATCAGCTTCTCTTCTGGAGCAGTAGCCACACTGACTCATATATTTATTAATTCGCGTACCTGTTTCCTGCATAGTTTTATCATCCTTTATTCTCTTTACTTAGGAATAAAATGGTACGTCTGACGATTCAAACGTACCATCTTTGTAATTCATTTTCTTTTGTCAGTTTGCTGCTGGTGCACTACTTGCACTCGGAACGGAACTTGGTGCCGTACTCGGAGCAGTGCTTGGAACTGCGGTTCCATTACTCGCAGCTGATGCTGCCGGTGATGCGGAAGAACTTTCACCATTTGCTGCCGCTTTAATCTCTTTTTGCATTTTCTGATAATACTGTTTAAAGGTGGCATCCTTTTCCAATATATCGGACATGCTTTTGTTTACTTCCTGCTTCAATTTCTGAATTTCTTCGTTCTTATCTGCCAGGTTAATAAACTCCACTTCGGAATTGTCCAAAGCACTAAAGTAAATGACATACTTTCCTTCGGATGTTATTTTAACATAATACTTGGTCAAACAAGGAACCCAGCTTTCAATATTCTTTAACTTCATGTTATACTTTACATAAACACGATACGAATCCATTTCCTCATTTTTAATGCAATAACAATCAAAATCCTTATAGTTTTCCACATAACTGGCTAATATCGTATAGCGATCTTTTGGAATTCTGCTTGGATCACTGACTAACTCGCTTAAAGCGTCCATATTGACGGACTTTTTGGCATTAAAGTAATTTTCAATCAGTTTATTAATGTCTTTGTTCTCGTTTAAGTTCAAATCTGCTGTCTGTGCATTCTGATTCGGACTTCCGTTATCCAAAAAGACAAGTGCTACAAATCCAAGTGCCATAACAACAATGGATGCAATGATGACCATTTTCTTATATTTTAATTTCATAGTATATTCCAGCTTTCTATTGTAATTCGTTTTACCCTATAACAGTATAGCAATTTTTGGTGTCTTTGTCTATTCTTTTAAGCCACTTTTTATCTGCTTAAGCTCCTCTATGGAGAATGAATAATTGGAATTACAAAAATGGCAATGCAGTTCAATTGATTCACCATCTTTTATAATATCTTCCAATTCCTTACTTCCAAGACTTACAAGAGCACGCTCCATACGCTCCTTCGAGCAGTTACAGTGAAAGCAAACCGGAAGTTTTTCTTCTGACAGTTCCACCTCAAAGCTATCTAAAATTGCCGCAAGAATCGATTCCGGAGAATGGCCTTTCTCGAACAAGGTTGTTACCGGTTCAATGGAGGCTAAACGCTTTTCTAATATTTCGATGGTTTCTTCCTCGACATCCGGCATAAGCTGAATGATATAACCACCAGCCTGCGCAACGGTATTGTTTTTATTCATCAGCACACCTAATGCTACCGATGATGGAGTCTGCTCCGATGCTGCAAAATAATATGTGAGATCCTCTGCAATTTCCCCGGAAACCAACTGCACCTGTCCGGAATACGGCTCTTTCATGCCGATATCCTTAATTACCGTTAAAACGCCTAAATCAAGTGCACCTCCAACATCCAGCTTGCCATCTTTTCTGGCAGGAAGAGATACCACCGGATTTACTGCATAGCCTTTTACATGCCCAAAAGCATCTGCTGTTACTGTGAGTCCCTGCACCGGTCCGCTGCACTGAATCTGCAGTGTCAATAAATCTTTCTCCCCCTTCATCATGGCACCCATCATAGCACCACCGGATAATAATCTGCCAAGTGCCGCGGTAATGACAGGGCTTGTTTGATGACGGCTTCTTGCCTCTTCTACTAAATTTCTTGAAGTAATGGCAAAACAGCGAATTTGACCATTTGCCGCTGTACCACGTACGATATAATCCTTTTTGTTCTCCATGTAATCTCTCCTTTTAAGCCAGAGTCTAATGCATAAAAAGAATGCACCTGGAGGGATTCGAACCCCCGACCAAAGGCTTCGGAAGCCTCTACTCTATCCACTGAGCCACAGATGCATTACTCATCTATTATATATCAATGGATTCGACTTTGTAAAGTGTTTTTTACATATAAAACGATTTTTCCTTATGGTCATAATAGTAGGCACAATCGGACAAAATTTCCTCCTCTTTTACATGATTTTCATTGATTTCTTTTACCATATCGGATAATTTTGATAATGACAAGGAACCATCTTCTGCCGGCATAATAATCAGTTCATGAATACTGCTTGGAATCACATATAAATCCGTACCCAGTTTTTCTGCCAGTCCATCCAGTAATCCATGATATAACAATACAGATGCACCATTAATCTGATACTTATTTGTCATAATATGCATCGGAATAGGCTTATTGGAATCCCCGGCAGGTTCAATTGCGCAGTTAATCTCTCCCATAAGTAATTCCAGCGTGTGTTCCATCGTATCAATTACCGGAGGCAAAAGAATGGGTGTGTTTTTTTCGGCAATAATATAGAGTGATTTTGCGGAAAGTCCCCATTTTCCTGCCAATTCATTTGTTACGCAGATTGATTCCATACCTTCTTTCGATACATGATGAATGATATAAAAAACTACCGCCATATTCAGGAAAGGAAGATGTGGTACCGATTCCAAAAATTGTTTATTCCTCTCTTTTGAAACAAGCCGGTATGTTATTTTATTGCTGCAATCGGATAATTCGGCAGAAAATTCCTGATATGCTTCTATCTTATCCTCAAAATCGTGCATCTGCTCATAAATATGACTTGCTGTTTCGGAGATTGTTGTTCTTCCGTGTTCAAATTCAGAGTAAAAATTGTCCAGATAAATTGTAGGTGATACCGTCCCTTCGATTTTTTTCAAAAGAATGGCATACCGTTTTGTATCATTGTTTTTCAGCAAAACACTGCCCTCTAACTGATACTGCTCCGGTGAAAAATAACGATACAGTTCTTCAATCAATTGTTCCATAAAATCTTGTTTTGTCATAATGACTCCCTTCCCATTATTATAACCCATCACCGTGTAACAAAAATTGTATCAGAGAAAAGATGGATTTGCAAGGATTGTTTGACGCTATTTTTGGCGCATTACGACATAAAAAGAAGCCAGCCTTTTTTGAGGCTGACTCCTAAATCGTTATTCATTTAATTGATTAAACAATTCCCTGAGCTGTCATAGCTTCAGCAACTTTCTCAAAACCAGCGATGTTAGCACCTACAACATAGTTTTTCTCAAAACCATATTTCTTTGAAGCATCATCACAAGCATGAAAAATATTAACCATGATACCCTGAAGTTTTGCATCAACTTCATCAAAGGTCCAGCTAAGTCTCTCACTGTTCTGGCTCATCTCAAGTGCAGATGTAGCAACACCACCGGCGTTAGAAGCTTTACCAGGTGCAAACAGAACACCGTTCTCCTGAAGATATTCAGTAGCTTCCAAAGTAGTAGGCATGTTAGCACCCTCAGCAACAGCGATAACGCCGTTAGCAACCAATGCTTTTGCATCATCTAAGTGCAATTCGTTCTGAGTTGCACATGGAAGAGCAACATCACATTTAACAGACCAAACGCCTCTGCCTTCATGATACTCAGCGCTCTTTCTAGCTGCTGCATACTCAGTAAGACGTGCTCTCTTAACTTCTTTTACTTCTTTCAAAAGTTCAACATCGATTCCTTCCGGATCATAAATCCAGCCGGTAGAATCCGAAACGGTAACAACCTTTGCACCAAGCTGCTGAGCTTTCTGTGTTGCGTAAATAGCAACGTTACCAGCACCGGAAACAACAACTGTTTTACCAGCCAAATCATGTCCGTTGCATTTCAACATTTCCTGTGTATAGTACAAAAGACCATATCCGGTAGCTTCTGTACGAGCGAGAGAACCACCGTAAGTAAGTCCTTTACCTGTCAGAACACCTTCATACAGGTTGCGGATTCTCTTATACTGTCCGAACATATAACCGATTTCACGTCCACCAACACCGATATCACCGGCAGGAACGTCTGTATCTGCTCCGATATGTTTGCAAAGTTCTGTCATAAAACTCTGGCAGAATGCCATAACCTCACGGTCTGATTTACCTTTTGGATCGAAATCAGAACCACCTTTACCGCCGCCAATCGGAAGTCCGGTCAGGGAGTTTTTGAAAATCTGCTCGAAACCAAGGAATTTAATGATACCAAGGTTTACGGATGGATGGAAACGAAGTCCACCTTTGTATGGTCCGATAGCACTGTTAAACTGAACACGGTAACCGGTATTTACCTGTACCTGTCCTTTATCATCAACCCAAGGAACACGGAACTTAATCTGTCTCTCTGGATTAACAAGACGCTCAAGCAAAGCATCTTTACGGAATTTTTCCTCGTTCTGCTCTACAACAGGACGAAGTGATTCAAGAACTTCTTTGGCTGCCTGATGGAACTCCGGCTCAGCAGGGTTCTTCTCGATTAATTCAGCCAATACCTCATCTACGTATGACATAGTCATAACCTCCTTCGTTTTTTGTCACTTAACATTATAAGACGCAAAAACGAAATTGACAAGTAAAAAATTACTTTTGGGCTAAATAACTATTTGTATAGTCAACTTTTCCGCTTACATCCTCTAAAAACCATGACGGTTTTTCAAACAATTTACTTTCTTCAACAGAGTCAAACTCCACTTCTGCCAGAATAAGTCCTTCATAACGGTCATGAAAGATATCCAGTTCTATCATATAATTCTGATATGGGATGCAGTATCTCGTTTTCTTTATGCAGATGCCATCACATTTTTGTTTCAAATGAAAGAAACTATCTTTTGTCAAAGGCATCTCCCGCTCATCCGAAACATTCAATGCCTCGTCATCAACAGCAATGCGGTTTTTATAAGTCAAAATATAGTCGTCATTTTTCCTGCGGATCCGCACGGTCGGTTCCGAACACAGATATCCCTGTTCAATTTCAAACACTTTGACCGCCTGGCTTAAATCCGGAATGTCACTCACTAAAAATTTTTTCTCAATTTCCATTATTCTCACCATCCTGCGGATTTTCAACTGAAATTTTTCCAAGTCTTGCATTGCGGAAATCATCCAAAAGCAAAAAAGCAGCCTTATCATGGTCTAACTCATTTCCTTTTTTCAGACAGCCGCGGTTTACAGCAATTGCATTTAAAATAGCAACGGAATCCTCAGATTCATCAACGGAATATGTTTTACCAAGAATTCCCGGATAACTTGCCGTTAAAAACTCAATCAAATCCAGTGCAAGTTCTACACTCTGGATTAATTCATCTTTAATAGAACCGATAAAAGCTAAATGCTGTCCAACTGTCTGGTCTTCAAACTTCGGCCATAAAATACCCGGTGTATCTAAAAGTTCTACCTGTTTATTTAGGCGAATCCACTGTTTCCCTTTGGTAACGCCCGGTTTATTTCCTGTTTTTGCACATGCTTTTCCGGCAAAACTATTAATAAATGTAGACTTTCCAACATTCGGGATACCAACAATCATAGCACGAACCGGACGATTTTTAATGCCTCGTTTGCGATCGCGCTCAATTTTCTTTTCACAGGCTTTCTGCACTAACGCATTCACCTGTTTTAATTCATTTTTCTTTTTTGAATTGACTGCCAATGCTAAAAAGCCCTGTTTCTCATAATATGAAATCCATGACTGAGTCTTTGCCGCATCCGCCATATCGCTTTTATTTAACAGTAAAATTCTTGATTTTCCCTGTGCCAGCGAATCAATATCAGGATTTTTGCTGCTTCGGGGGATTCTAGCATCCACCAGTTCAATAATGACATCAATTAGTTTGATATCTTCCTGCATGGCACGTTTTGCTTTTGTCATATGCCCCGGATACCATTGAAAATGCATCGAAACTTCCTCCTATTCCGTTTTCTTATCTTCTGCCGTTGGCCCTCCAATTAAGGAAAATGGGTCAAGCCGCAAAATTACTTTTCCGATAATATTCTTTTTCGTAACTTTTGTAAAAGATGAATTCCGACTGTCATCCATGTCATTGCGGCTGTCACTTAGCACAAAATACTCATCGTCTTTGAGCGTAATTTCATTGACTGCCCGTCCGCCGGAATGCATCGCTTCAAAATCATATTTTTCTTTCTGTTCTTCTCCATTAATATAAAGTTTTCCATTTTTAATTTGTACTTTTTCACCGGGAAGACCGGCAACTCTGCGGATGTGAATCATACTGTCACTGTTTATTGTCTCCTCCTCGTCCTGTACTTCCGGATAAAAAGCAATAATCTGATTTCTTTTTGGTGGAAAAAGCACATAAGAAGTTTTGTTTACAATCACATCTTCCCCATTGTAAAGTGTCGTTTCCATGGAACTGCCAATTACACTTACTTTTTTTAAGGCAAACGTAATAATCAGCCAGGCAAGAAATACAACCGCTGCTGCCATAATCAAAAAGCGGATGGCTCCTTTTAGAAACTGCATTCTCTGTTCGTGTTTTTTTTCTTCTTCAAACCTTAAATTCATAGCAATACCCCTTTGCTCATTTACTGAAAAAGACGCATGAGCCAAGCCCATGCGCCTCGATGAAAAGCAAATATTTACTTAACAAGTTCTTTAACCTTAGCTGCTTTACCTATGCGTCCGCGCAGATAATTCAGTTTTGCTCTTCTTACTTTACCAAGACGAACAATTTCGATTTTCTCAACAATTGGAGAATGAAGAGGCCATGTCTTCTCAACACCAACACCATTGGAGAACTTGCGGACAGTAAATGTCTCGCGAGTGCTTCCGCCCTGGCGTTTTAATACAACACCTTCAAAAACCTGTGTTCTTTCGCGCTGTCCCTCTTTTACTTTGGCATATACTTTAACGGTATCACCAACGTGAAATTCAGGTACTTCAGCTTTCAACTGCTCTGCTTCGATTTTCTTGATAATTTCGTTCATTGTTGTTCCTCCTAATCTAATTTTGATGTTCTTAATGATATATTTCCATCAGAGGACCATCTACTTTATTCACAACATTAAAAATATAACATACTTCACTTGTACAAGTCAAGTATTAATTTTCGTCAAAGACCTCTTTGCCAAAGCGCACAGCGATGGAGTTTGCGTGTGCTGTCAAATGCTCTGCTTTCGCAAATTTGATAATGTCCTCATGCGCTTCTTCCAGTGCTTCACGTGAATAGGAAATTACGCTGGATTTCTTGATGAAATCATCAACGGACAATGGGGAGAAGAATTTCGCTGTTCCATTTGTCGGAAGGACATGGTTTGGTCCGGCAAAATAATCGCCAAGCGGTTCACTGGAGTATTCACCTAAGAACATGGCACCGGCATTCTTTACACGCGTCATTGTGTCAAACGGATTTTTCGTAATGATTTCCAAATGCTCGGAAGCAATCTCATTTACCACGTCAATTGCCTCATCCATATTGTCAGCAATCAAAAGGTATCCATAGTTTTCCAAAGATTTTGAAATGATTTCCTTACGGGATAAAGAAGCAACAAAAGTATCCACTTCTTTCGATACCTGTTCTGCCAGTTCACGGCTTGTCGTCACCAAAATTGCGGACGCTAACTCATCGTGTTCTGCCTGGGATAACAAATCAGCAGCCACGTAACGTGGATTTGCAGTTTCGTCTGCAAGCACAAGAATTTCACTCGGGCCGGCAACCGAGTCGATGCTGACATGTCCGTATACCGTTTTCTTGGCAAGGGCAACAAAAATATTACCGGGACCTACAATTTTATCTACTTTCGGAATTGATTCCGTTCCATAAGCGAGTGCTGCAATCGCCTGTGCACCGCCAACCTTTACAACTTCTGAGGCGCCGGCCAAATGAGCAGCTACCAAAGTGACCGGTGTCACTTTTCCGTCTTTTCCCGGAGGAGTTGCCATAACAATACGTTTTACGCCAGCCACTTTTGCAGGAATAATATTCATCAAAACACTGGATGGATAAGCTGCTTTTCCGCCCGGCACATAAACACCAACACTTGCTAATGCTGTAATGCGCTGTCCTAAAATCACACCATCCTCTCTTGTGTGAAACCAGCTGTTTCTCACCTGACGTTCATGAAAATCGCGAATGTTTGCAATCGATTTTTTCATTGTCTCAATTAAGTCAGCATCAACAAGAGAATATGCCTCTTTGATCTCTTCTTCTGTCACATACAAGGTCTCTTTAGAAATATTGGCTTTGTCAAAGCGCTTCGTATAATCAAAGACCGCCTTGTCTCCTTCTTTTTTTACATTTTCCAAAATTTCATTGACTGCTTCCTGATACTCATCATACTGGTTCGGGCTGCGTTTCAACAAATTTTCCAAAATATTTTCTTTTTCCTGTTTGGTAAGCTGTACCATGCGCATGTTACCATTCCTCCTTATTCCAGTGCCTGTTTTAAATCTTTAATCAGTTTCGTAATACGCTCACGCTGCAATTTCATACTTGCTTCATTAACAATCACGCGGGCGGATAATGGACAAATTGTTTCCAATACCTCTAGTCCGTTTGCCTTTAATGTCGAGCCCGTCTCAACAATATCAACAATGACCTCGGACAAACCAACAATTGGTGCAAGTTCAACAGAACCATTTAATTTTACAATTTCCACAGTCTGATGTTTCTGATTATAAAAATAGTTTTTCGCAATTGCCGGATATTTCGAGGCAACACGAATCACCTGATTATTATGCAGCAATTCTTTTGCTGAAGCAGGACCTGCGACACACATATTGCATTTGCCAAGTCCTAAATCCAAAACTTCTAATACTTTTCTTCCCTCTTCCATAATTGTATCGCTTCCTACGACACCTAAATCTGCCGCGCCATACTCCACATAAGTAGGTACATCCGATGTTTTGGAAAGGAAGAATTTTAATTTCAACTCCTCGTTGATAAAAATCAACTTTCTTGTATCTTTGTCTTTCATTTCCTCGCAGGTAATGCCGGTCTGCTCAAGCAGTGCAAGTGTCTGTTTTGCAAGACGGCCCTTTGCGAGTGCAATCGTAATATATTTCATGAAAACCTCCATTTCAAACTTTTGTCTGCATTACATTTCCGATAAGTCAAACTCTGAAATTTCACCGGTGTCATCAATATAAAGGAGCTTGGAAACCTCATTTCGCTTGCCATAGGCAATATACTCACTTAATGGTGTCTGTGCGTCCTTTCGAAGCAGTCTTGCCGGCTGATTATCCGTACGATAAGATTTTGCCATCTCTAACGCTTTTTTTCGATTCGCTGAGCGGTACAAAATCAGGTAATCTTTCTCCTGTGCCTCAATTGGAATCTCCTGGCTTCTAAGTGCTTCCATCAATTGGTCTAACAGTAACGCAAATCCAACCGCGGGGGTCTTTTTACCGAACTGTTCGACCAGATTATCATACCGGCCACCGGTCACAATCGCATCTCCGGTACCATATGTATAAGCCTTGAAAATAACTCCGGTGTAATATTCATAATGCGACAAAAGTCCCAAATCAAATGTGATATGGTCTTCTAAACCGGATACCGACAAAATCTCATAGATTTTTTCTAATCGCTCTAACGCTTTTAAGGCACGTTTGTTTGTGGTCTGTTCCTTAACATAAGTAATGGTTTCGATTCCGCCAAACAAATCCGGCATTTTTACCAAAAGATTTTTACATTCTTGTGGCATATCGCGGTTTTCGAGCATATCCTCAACCGCAAAAATATTTTTGTTATTTAAATAGGTTTTTAACGTCTCGATTTCTTCTTCGGATAAATCCGTCTCCTCAATAAGCCCGCGGAAAATATCAGCGTGTCCAATATCGACTTTAAACTCTTTCAAACCCGATTTTTGCAGACATTCAATCGTCATGGCAATAATTTCACCATCGGCATCGGAAGACGCATCATTCATCATTTCCGCACCGAGCTGTGTGATTTCCGAAAGTTTTCCCTGATAACCGCTTAAGCGGGTAAAGGTACTTCCTGTATAGCACAGACGAATCTGCATTTCTTCTTTTTCATAATACTTAGCCACACAACGTGCAATCGACGGTGTGATATCCGGACGCAGCACAAGCGTATTGTTGTACTGGTCAAAGAACTTAAACATATCAGCAGATTTTACAGTTCCACGTTCTCTGTTAAAAATATCAAAGAACTCAAAAGTAGGCGTTTGAATATTCTTAAATCCATACTGTTTCATAATCGTATGAATTCCCTGCTGAATTTTGGCTCTTCTTTCACAATCTTCTCCGTAGATGTCTCGTACACCTTCCGGTGTAAAGAGTAATGATTTCTGGTCCATCACGGCTCCTCCTTTATTGGTAAACGGCAGTCGGCTGTTCCGGTTTCGGTGTATACCCTGCCTTTTTTAATGCTGCAATAATGGATTCTTTATGGTCATTGCCAAACGCTTCCATCGTAATCGTAAGTTCCACGGCGGCATTTCGGTTAATGCTGACAAACTGGTTATGCTCTAAGCGGATAATATTTCCCTGTGCTTTTGCAATCACATCTGCCACCCGTACCAATTCACCCGGACGGTCCGGAAGCTGGACACTCACGGTAAAGATTCTGCCACGCTGAATAAGTCCGTGCTGAACAACAGAAGACATTGTAATGACATCCATATTACCGCCGCTTAAGATACAGACAATTTTCTTGCCTTTGCAGTCTAACTGCTTCAGTGCAGATACCGTAAGCAGACCGGAATTTTCAACTACCATTTTATGATTTTCCACCATGTCTAAGAAATTAACAATCAAATCGTGGTCATCCACGGTGATAATTTCATCTACATTTTTCTGGATATATGGGAAAATATTATGTCCCGGTGTCTTTACTGCCGTACCATCTGCAATGGTATTGACATTTGGTAGAGAGACAACTTTTCCCTGCTTTAACGACTCCTGCATACAGTTTGCACCTGCAGGCTCTACACCAATGACTTTAATATTCGGATTTAATAATTTGGCGAGTGTTGAAACGCCGCATAACAAACCGCCGCCGCCAACCGGTGCTAAAATCATATCAACGGTTGGAAGTTCTTTAATAATCTCCATGGCAATGGAGCCCTGTCCGGTTGCCACTACTTCATCATCAAACGGATGAATAAAAGTGTATCCTTTTTCCTCTGCTAACTGCAAAGCATAAGAACACGCATCGTCATATACATCACCGTGAAGAACTACCTCTGCACCATAGCTTTTTGTGCGGTTTACTTTGATTAACGGTGTTGTATTTGGCATTACAATTACTGCCTTTACCCCAAACAATTTCGCTGCATAAGCAACGCCCTGTGCATGGTTTCCGGCAGAAGCGGTAATGAGTCCTTTTTGTCTGTCCTCTTCTGACATGGTACTGATTTTATAGTAGGCACCACGAACTTTATAAGCACCTGTATACTGCATATTTTCCGGCTTTAAGTAAATTTTTCCGCCGGTCTGTGCACTGTAATACTCACTATATATTAAATTTGTAGGAAGAATTACATTCTGCACCTTTTCACTTGCCTGCTCAAACTGATCTAACGTCATCATCCGGTAAAACACAACCTTTCTCTATTCTTCAAATAATGCATTCACAAACTCTTCGGCATCAAATCTCTGTAAGTCACCAATTTGTTCACCAATTCCGATATACTTAACCGGAATGCTTAATTCTGACTGAATGGCAATCGCAATACCGCCTTTTGCGGTTCCATCAAGTTTTGTTAAAATAACACCTGATACATCTGCCACTTCGCTAAATTCTTTTGCCTGTGCCAGTGCATTCTGTCCCGTTGTACCATCAACAACAATCATGGTCTCTAATAAGGCTTCCGGGTACTCTTTTTCGATGATGGTATGAATCTTGTGAAGTTCTGCCATCAAATTTTTCTTATTATGAAGTCTTCCTGCTGTATCACAGAGAAGAATATCAACATCTCTTGCTTTTGCGGCAGCAACCGCATCGTACACAATCGCAGCCGGGTCAGAACCTTCCTGTCCTGCAATAATATCTACGCCGGCACGATTTGCCCATTCTTTTAACTGATCAATTGCACCTGCACGGAATGTATCAGCGGCAGCAAGCATTACCTTTTTACCCTGATTTTTGAACTGTCCTGCCAGTTTGCCGACACTGGTCGTCTTACCAACACCATTTACACCAATCAATAATAAAACAGACTTTTTGTGTTCAAATTCATAAGCGTCTTCATGAATCTGCATCTGCTCCTTAATGGTATCAATCAAAAGCTGTTTGCAGGCAGAAGCTTCTTTAATTTTTTCTTCTTTTACACGTTCTTTGAGTCCATCAATAATACTCATTGTAGTATTAATACCGATGTCCCCCATTACCAGTAATTCTTCCAGTTCTTCATAAAAATCATCATCAATCTCCGAAAAACCGGTAAACAAAGAATCAATTCCGGAAACGAAAGAATCTCTCGTTTTGGAAAGTCCATTTTTTAATCGTTTGAAAAATCCAACTTTTTCTTCCATTGCTGTCTCCTTACTTTTAGTTGTCTAACTGCTCTTCAATGAGTTTTACGGATACCAGCGTAGAAACGCCTTTTTCCTGCATGGTAATACCATACAGAACATCCGCTGCTTCCATCGTGCCCTTTCGATGGGTAATTACAATAAACTGTGTGTTTTTTGTAAGCTTATGCAAGTATTTAGCATACCGCTTTACGTTGGAATCGTCAAGTGCTGCCTCAATTTCGTCAAGCAGACAAAACGGAGAAGGTTTCAAATTTTGAATAGCAAACAAAAGTGCAATGGCTGTTAACGCCTTCTCTCCACCGGACAACTGCATCATGTTGCCAAGTTTCTTTCCCGGCGGCTGCGCATTGATTGTAATGCCGGCTTCCAATACGTCTTCTTCCTCGACCAATTCCAAAGTACCTTTTCCGCCTCCAAACAACTCGCGGAACACCTTGTCAAACTGTTTCTGAATATCCGCAAATTTTTCTGTAAACTGTTTGCGCATTTCTTCATCTAAATCAGCAATAATCTTTTTCAGTGCGTCTTCTGACTCAATCAAGTCGTCATGCTGCGTTTTCAAAAGTGTATAACGCTCACTGACGGATTTGAAGTCTTCTATTGCATTTACATTGACATCGCCAAGACCACGAATTTTGTTTTTCGTATCCGTCACATTTGCCTTCATGCGTGTGTAGGAAATGGAATGGTCGATATCAATTTCTTTGGCACTGCGGTATGTAAGCTCATATTCATTCCACATATGATTGACTTTTGCTTCCATCTTCTCTTCGATGTTCTGCTTTCGCGACTCTAAACGGAAAGACTCTTTGTCGAGTTCGCTCATATGATTCATCAGCGCATCCCGCTTCTCAAAAATATCTTTCTGGGATGCCATCATTTCTTCTTTCTGCTTACTTTCCTCTTCAATTTCTTTGGTCAGGCGGACAATTTCTTCCTGTAACTGTTTGTTTTTCTCTTCGTAACCGGCAATTGCCTGTTCCATCTCAGAAACCGTATCATCCGAATTTTTCTGCTCCTGCATCAATTTGTTGTATTCTGTTTCCAGATCATGAAGTGATTCTTCAATTCGGTGAATATTTTCAGCTACATAATTGTTCTTTTGCTGGAACGAAGAAACTTCTAAGCGGTTTTGAGAAATTTTCTCTTGTAACTCCACTTGTTTTTCACGTTCTTCATCCAATTTGACAGATAAAAGTTTTACCTGCTCTTTTGCCTGCTCCTCTTTCTGCTTCGACAATTCCAAATCACTGTCGATTCTTGAAAGAGAATCTTCAATTAATGCCTTCTGGTTTTCAATTTCTTTTCCATCATTGGCAATAGCGCGGTATTCTTTTTCCTTCTGCTCTTTTACCGATACTGCCTGCTCATATTTAATCTGAGCCGTATTTTTCTTTAATTCCAGTTCTTTAACCGTCTCTTCTTTGGCATTGGCATCTTTAACAAAGTTTTCCACCTGTTTCTGTGCTGTCTGAATTTCTTCTTTCACGGAAGCAATTGCACTCTCAATCGTCTGTTTTTCTTTTTCTAATGCTTCCTGCTCCTTGCGGCGGCCAAGCAGATTTGAATTATTCTTAAAGGTACCACCGGAAAGAGAACCGCCCGGATGGAACAATTCACCCTCTAATGTTACAATACGCACTCGGTACTGATACTTTTTACTAATCTGCATCGCATGATCAATCGTATCCACAAGAAGAAAACGCCCTAACAGATATTCGATAATTAATTTATACTTTTCATCGCAGTCTACCTTGGAAGCTACATTTCCAAGAACACCATCTTCCTCTAGAATTTCATCCCGGAATGGCTTTTCTTTTTTCGGTGTAACTGTCGTCAGCGGTAAAAATGTAGCACGCCCCAAACGATTCTTTTTTAAATACTGAATCATTCGTTTTGCAACATGTTCATCCTCTGTTACGATATTTTGAATATTTCCGCCAAGTGCTGTCTCAACAGCAGTAATATATTTTTCTTTCACCCGGATAATATCTGCAACAACACCAAGCACACCTGGTTCCTGTTTCTTCTGCTCCATCACACGGCGGATACTCTGACTGTACCCCTCATAGCGCTCTGCCATGTTTTTTACCGTTTCCAGTTTAGAATCAATGATATGGTAATTCTTTTGTTTTTCCTGCTGCTTTTTCTGCAAAGATAAAATATCCTGCCGTTTTATATCTGCATTTCGTAAGAGTTCTTTTTTCGCCACATAAGCAGAGTCTAACTCTTTCTTTGCCGCCTTCAAAAGTTCCTCTTCTCTTTTCATTTCTTCTTCCGCTGAAGAATATTGTGTTTTATTTGCTAAAATCTTCTGATTTAATTCTGCTTTACGAATCTTATTCTGCTCCAGCATGGATTTCGCTTTCTGCTGTTCCACAGTAATCTTACTGGAAGCATTCATCGAATCCATAATCTGCTCATTCTGTTCGTTTAACTCGATTTCATCTTCTAAAATTGCTTTCTCTAACTGCTCCATCTGGCTGCTAAGCGATTTTTCTTCGTCTGTAATTTTCTCGAGTTCTAAAAGTGCCTCTTTCTGGGAAGCGGTATAAGAAGCCAGTTCCTCATTTGCTGCCTGTTTGGATTCCTCCAATGCATCCGTACGCTCTTTGTAATATTCTTTTCCCTGTGCGGCAGACGAAATTTTTTCCTTGGTAATACGAATTTCTCCTTCAAAATTCGTAATCAAAAGTTTATCCTGATTTACTTTTTCCTTTTTCTTCTCAACCGAACGATCAAACTCCGCAATTGCAGACTCTACCGAATCATATTCAGAACGCGATTTTTCTTTATCCGCTTTTGCCTGTTCCAATTCTTCTTTTGTATGGGAAAGATTTTTCTCAATTTCTTCTGTTTCCTGCTGTAATGTCTCATAATCCATGCAGAATAGTCCTACTTCAAACTGTTTTAACTCTTCTTTTAACTGAAGGAATTCTTTCGCCTTTTTCGACTGTTCTTCCAGTGGACCAACCTGTTTTTCTAATTCTGTCAAAATATCCTGTACACGAAGAAGATTTTGACGTTCTGTCTCCAGATTTTTCTCAGCAGCAGCCTTTCTTTTCTTGAATTTAACGATACCGGCAGCTTCGTCAAATAATTCTCTTCGCTCTTCCGGTTTACCACTAAGAATTTTGTCAATCTGTCCCTGCCCGATGATGGAATAACCTTCTTTTCCGATACCGGTATCAAAAAACAATTCCTGTACATCACGGAGACGGCAGGTTACACCATTTAACAAGTATTCACTTTCACCGGAACGGTACACTCTTCTCGCTACCTGTACCTCTTCATAAGGCAGATTTAATTTGTGGTCCTCATTGCTGATTGTCAATGCAACATATGCATAACTTTGTGGTTTGCGCATCTCCGTTCCCGAAAAGATAACATCCTGCATGCTCGAACCACGTAACTGCTTAGCACTTTGTTCGCCTAATACCCAGCGGACCGCATCGGCAACATTACTTTTTCCACTGCCGTTTGGTCCGACAATTCCGGTAATTCCATTATGAAATTCAAATACAAGTTTTTTTGCAAAGGATTTGAAACCCTGAACTTCTATACTTTTCAAATACATGGACTACTTCTCCTGTCTCAATAATAATATCGTTTCATACGCCGCCTTTTGTTCGGCCGCCTTTTTCGTACGGCCTTTTCCACGGCCATAGGCTTTCTCATTTACCATGCAGACCACTTCAAACGATTTATTGTGGTCAGGGCCTTCCTCTTTTTCCAGTGCATAAGAAAGATTTGTTTTTTCGTGAAATTTGCTCTGGATAATTTCCTGCAAAATTGTCTTACTGTCATAAAATAACTGTTTCTTTTCGATGTCCGATAAAACATACTGCAAAATAAACTCTCTTGCCGGATTCAATCCACCATCCAAATAAATTGCGCCAATTACAGCTTCAAAAGCGTCAGACAAAATCGAGTCTCTCTTGCCGCCACCGGTAACCCATTCGCCGTGTCCCAGTTTCAGATATTCTCCTAATTTAATTTCCCTGGCAGAAGATGCAAGACTCATCTCGCATACTAAACTGGCACGCAGCTTCGTCATTTTCCCTTCTACCATATCCTTATGGTTTGAGAAGATATAATCACTGCTTACCAATTCTAAAACAGCATCTCCCAAAAATTCCAGCCGCTCATTGTTTCTCTCATATTTCCAATGCCTCTCATTAGCATACGAACTATGTGTCAGCGCATTGTTAAGCAGCGAAAGATTTTGAAAGTGATATCCAATTTCGTCCTGTAACTGTGTTAATTTGTCTTCTTTCACAGCACAAAGCCTCCTTTAAGCCTGAATCTTGTCCTGTATTTTTTCATTAATACTATTTTCTTTAAATGTAATACATTGTCCCAAAGCCGTTTTGATTTCCGCACTCTTGGAATTTCCATGAGCCTTTACCACAAGCCCATTTAATCCTAACAACGGGGCACCGCCCTGGCTGCTGACATCAAATGTCTTTAATAATCCTTTTAATGCCGGTTTAATCAGCATACCACCGATTTTTGTTCGGAGGCTCTTCATAATGCCCTCTTTGATGCAGCCTAAGAATGTTTTAGCAACACCTTCAAAAAATTTCAAAATCACATTGCCGACAAAAGCTTCACAGACAAGGATATCTGTGCCGCCTTTTGCAATATCTCTTGCCTCAACACTTCCGACAAAATTAATGTTTTTGCAGTCACGAAGCAACGGATATGTTTCTTTCACAAGCTGATTTCCTTTTTCCTCTTCGGTTCCGATATTTACAATACCAACCGTTGGATTTTTTTTGCCCATAACGTTTTCAAAATAAACCGAACCCATCTGAGCAAACTGAACCAGATGTTCCGGACGAGCGTCTACATTCGCTCCACAGTCGATTAACAGAGAAAATCCGTTTTTAGAAGGTAAAAATGGTGCAAGTGCCGGACGCTTGATTCCTTTGATTCGACCAACAACAAGTTGTCCACCAACCAAAATGGCACCTGTACTTCCTGCCGATACAATCGCATCCGCCTTTCCATCGCGTACTAATTTCATGGCAACAACTAAAGAAGAATCTTTCTTCTCACGAATTGCCTTTGTTGGGACTTCACCCATATCAATAATTTCTGTTGCATTCACAATTTCAATGCTTGCTTCCTCATAGGTATATTTTGCAAGCTCACTTTTTATTTCTTCTTCTCTGCCAACAAGAATTACTTTCATACCTTTATTCTCATTTACTGCCTCTACGGCTCCTTTTACTGTTTCAACCGGTGCGTAATCGCCACCCATGGCATCTAACGCAATTACAACTTTATTTTCCATCTTTTTTACCTCCTAAAAAAACTCATACGTTATAAATATACTAGAAAATGAGAAAAAAAGCAATCAAAAAACCACCCGAAGGTGGTTTTCTTACTGTTTTTCATAAAAAAATGACTGAATTCCCTGGAAATTATACTTTTTCGCACCAATAATCTGCTCAGTGCTTCCTACAAACAAAATTCCCTGTTTGCATAAGGAATCCGAAAATCGGCGGTAAATCCGCTCCTTTGCCTCTTCCGTAAAGTAAATCATCACATTCCGGCATACAATCAGATGAACTCTCTGCGGATATCCATCCTTTAACAGATTGTGCTGCTTAAAAGAAATACATGATTTTAATTTGTCAGAAACACGGTAAATACCATGCTCATCTTTTTCTAAAAATTTATCTCTGTAACGCTGCGGCAGTCCTTTAATGCTCTGACCGGTGTAACACCCCGCCTTTGCTTTTGCTAAAACTTCCGCGTCCATATCCGTCGCCAAAATCTGAACTTGACTCAATGGAAGAAAATCACTTAAAACCATCGCCAGCGAATATGGCTCATCACCTGTTGAACAGGCTGCACTCCAAATACGCAAAGGTTTTGGAAAGCGTTTCAAAAGCAGTGGAATGATATCCTTTTCCAAGGTCTGCCATTGCAGAGGATTTCGGTAAAACTCTGATACATTGATAGTCAAATATGTAATAAAACTATCATGAATTTCTGTATCCTGTCTAAGTAATGACAAAAAAGTGTTATAATCATCTACTTGATGTTTTTTCAAAAAATTATCAATCCGCCGCTTCATCTGCCCTTCTTTGTAGGAATTTAAATCAATTCCTGACATTGAAAGGAATCCGCTTTTAAACCATTCGTAATCGTAAAGACCCATTATTCTTCTTCGGAATCTTCAACATCTGCTACTTCGTTGCGTTTCTCAATCTCAAGTGCTTTTACACTTAAGCTGATTTTCTTTGTTTCTTCATTGAAATCAACGATTTTAGCAGTAATTTCCTGACCTACTTTCAAAACATCGGAAGGTTTTTCTACATGCTCAATAGCAATCTGAGAAACATGAAGCAATGCGTCAATTCCTTCTTCCAACTCAATAAATGCACCAAAATCAGTCATGCGGGCAACCTTACCGGTTACGATTGTACCAATCTGATACTTCTCTGCTGCATTTTTCCATGGATTGTTCTCTTCCAGTTTAAGAGTAAGTGCAATCTTTGTGTCTTGAATATCTTTAATCATGACATTTACTTTATCGCCAACTTTGAACAGCTTTTTAGGATCTGCAACGCGTCCCCATGACATCTCGGAGATGTGAAGAAGTCCATCTGCTCCGCCCAAGTCGATGAATGCACCAAAATCGGTAAGGTTTTTAACAGTACCTTCTACCATCATGCCAACTTTAATACGGGAAAGCAATTCTTCCTGCATTTTTTTCTTCTTAGCAACGATTAACTGTTTGCGGTCTCCAATAATTCTTCTCTTACGTGGATTAACTTCAGTAAGAACGAATTCAACTTCCTGATCCTGATATTTGGATAAATCTCTCTCATACATATCGGATACCAGACTAGCCGGGATAAACACACGGCCTTCACCATAAGAAACACTCAAACCGCCTTTGAGTACCATGGAAACTTTTCCGGTAAGTACTTCCTGATTTTCAAATGCTTCCTGAAAACGTTCATTCATCTTGTCCTGCTGAAGTCTCTTATAAGTAAGAAGAACCTGTCCCTCACCATCGTTGACTTTCAAAACTTTAACAGTCATCGTATCTCCTGGTTTTACTTCGGAGGTCAAGTCAACATCAGTATTGTTACTGTATTCATTCTTCGTTAAAATACCATCTGCTTTATATCCAATGTTTAAGATAATCTCATTGTCTTTAACTCCGATAACTGTCCCTTCTACAATCTCACCATTGTGGATTGTGACTAATGAATCCTCTAATAATTCTGCGAAACTTGCTTCTGACATGCCTTAAGAACCTCCTGTATAATAGTATTTGGGGTCGATGCCCCGGCAGTAATACCTAGGCTTGCAAAAGATGAGACCGGGATATCCGGTAAATCTTCTGCTGTCTGTATAAAAAAAGTGTTTTCACACTGATTTTTACATATTTCATATAACTTGCGTGAATTGGATGAATGTGTTCCACCTATCACAATCATAGCGTCAGAATCCTTTGCTAAAGACTCTGCCTCCGTCTGACGTGTAGACGTAGCATTACAAATTGTATTCACAGCAAGTATATCATAACCTTTTTTTGAAAAAATTTCAACTAATTCTTGAAATTTTTTGTAATTAAATGTCGTTTGTGCTACCACGCATATCGGTTTTTCCCCTTTTGACGGCTTAAATAAAAGGGCATCTTCCTTCGATTCTACGACGGTTCCACCGTTTTTTGCCCACCCGAGAATCCCTTGCACCTCAGGATGTTTTGCCGAACCGATGATAACAATTTCATATCCTTTTTCACTATATTCAGCAACGGTTTTATGAATTTTTTTCACAAATGGACACGTTGCATCCTCAAATGGAATTTTTTCCTCCTTGAGCGTGTGGATGACGGATTCCGGTACACCGTGCGAACGAATCACTAAAATCGCCTGACTCCTGTCTTCTTTTGCAATTTCATCCGGGTGTTCAATCACCTGTACCCCCTGCGATGCTAAATCCTCTACAACCTGCTCGTTATGAATAATCGGTCCGAGTGTATAAACTTTATGATTTTCTTTTGCCAATAAATCATATACCGTATCAACGGCCCGCTTTACTCCAAAGCAGAACCCCGCGCTGTCTGCACATTTAATTGTCATGAGCTAATGCTCCTTGTATTTCAATAATTTTATTTACCACTTCATCGATTGTTAAATCAGAGGAATCCAGATATACTGCATCTTCTGCCTGCTTTAACGGCGCAATTTCACGGTTCATATCCTGTTCATCCCTAGCAATGATATCCTTCTCAATTTGTGCCAAATCGCAGGTTTCTCCTTTTTCTATTAATTCTTTGTAACGGCGGTTTGCGCGCACAAAAGAACTTGCCGTCAGATAAATTTTGCACTCAGCATTTGGCAAAACAACGGTTCCAATATCTCTGCCATCCATAATGACATCATTGGCAGCCGCCAAATTTCTCTGCAATTCTAATAATTTTTCGCGAACCTTTGGATATTTTGCAATTACCGAAGCATTTTTTCCAACTTCTTCTTTACGGATTTCTTTGCTGACATCCGCACCATTTAAGAAAATATGCTGCTCGCCGTTTTCATACTGAATCGTAATATCAATTGCCTGACATTTTTCATTTACCGCATTTTCATCTGTTGTATCAATGCCGTTTGTCAAAAAATAATATGCCATCGTGCGGAACATAGCACCTGTGTCTACATAAACATAATTCAGTTTTTTTGCTACTAGCTTTGCGATTGAGCTTTTTCCGGCTCCTGCCGGTCCATCAATTGCAATATTCATTCGTAACGCCTCCTTCTAATTCGATTCTTCCCTGCCAGCCAAATACCCGGTAGACCATGCAATCTGAAGATTAAAACCTCCGGTTAAAGCATCCAAATCTAACACCTCACCGGCAAAGAATAATCCCTGTATTTGTTTCGATTCCATCGTTGATGGATCAATTTCCGAAACTTTTACACCCCCGCGCGTAATAATCGCTTCGTTGATATCTCTCAATCCTTTTAATGTTACCGTAAAATCCTTTATGCTGTCAACTAATTTCAACCGATTTTTTTTGTCAAGCTGATTCACTTTGCTGTCAACATCCAAGCCGGCACGGGACAACACTTCTGTTACCATGCTGGCAGGAAGAAGATTTCTGCAGGCATTTTTCAACGATAAATTCATGCGTTCCGAAAAATCTTTCACAATCCGTTTATCTAACTGCTCCATTGACAATGCCGGTTTTAAGTCAATATGCAGTATCAGCGGTTCTTTTTGCAGCTTGTCACCAACGATGCTGCTTGCGCTCAGCATAAGTGGCCCGCTCACTCCATAATGTGTAAACAGGACTTCACCGAAACCGTCATAGAGCGATTTCTGCTTGCCGGATTCTCTTCGAATCGATACTTGACAGTTTTTTAACGTTAATCCCTGCAATTGTTTTCCAATGTTATCTGCTGTGACAATTCCGGTTAAGCCCGGACGAATTGCCGTTACGGTATGTCCTGCCTCTTTTGCAAATTCATAGCCATCTCCCGTTGAACCGGTACTTACATAAGAACAGCCGCCGGTTGCCACAATCACTTTGTCCGCCGGCAGAGTATGCTGATTTTTCAGAACAACTCCCGTCACTTCACTTTCTTTGATTTGAAGTTTTTTTACCTCTGTATGAAGAAGTACAACTACACCAAGTCTTTTACACTCCTTCTCCAATGTTCGGATGACATCAGAAGATTTATCCGATGCCGGAAAAACGCGCTTTCCACGCTCCACTTTTGTAGGCAGACCATGCTTATTAAAAAAATCAACGACCTGTTCATTGGTAAAGGAATAAAACGCACTGTAGAGAAACTTAGGATTTGAAATTACGTTAGAAAACAAATCAGAAATATCACAGGCGTTGGTCAGGTTGCACCTGCCTTTTCCTGTGATAAAAAGTTTTTTTCCTAATTTTTCATTTTTTTCAACAATAGTGACGTCACATCCGCATGAGGCACTTTGAATCGCCGCCATCATGCCGGCAGGACCGCCACCGATTATGATTACTTTTTTCATTTTCTTCTCCGATGTATTTATGCCGATGCATAAACTTCATTAAATCCAAAAGACCGATGAGAACTTTTGTATCGTTTGTTTTTGCATCGGTAAATAATTTTTTTGCAATCTTTTACATTATCCAACAGACTGCTGGCAAAACAGTTTAATATTAATGTTTCCATCTGCTTAGAACAACGCTTTACCGGTTTTGCTTTCGAATCAAATGAAACCACAACGGTATTTTTCTGCTGCTCTACATGGTCAACACGCACATCTTCATCTTCTAAATTCTGTGTTACCAGATAAGTGATATACTCTGCTGTCAATGTTTTTTCCTCTTTTTTAACAACAACCGGAATCAGACTCATTGTATCGGAATCAATGGAGTAAATCGTAAGTGTCTTCATCGTGCTTTTTGGCGTCGAAAGGGCCGTTTTTGCCGGTATCTCAGACGCTTTTCCACAACCATTTAATAATAACAAACCCACCATAAGTATTGCCATTATTTTAAATTTCAATTTTATTACTCCTTGTCTAAACATCGTATTGCCAAATCAAGAGCTGCATCCACTGCCTGCTTTCTTACCTGTTCTCTGTCACCGGAAAACACATGACGTTCTACTGTAACCTGCTCATGCAGTGAACAGCCCAGATACACAAGCCCAACAGGCTTTTCTTTTGTACCACCGCCCGGTCCCGCAATGCCGGTTGTAGAAAGTCCTATGTCTGCTTTCGCTGCCTTTGCACAGCCAACACTCATTTCGGCTGCTGTCTCTTTGCTGACAGCACCTTTTGTTTCCAGTGTTTCATGACTTACGGAAACCAGATTTTCTTTTGCTTCATTTGCATAAGTCACATAAGCACAGTTGATAACATCCGACGCACCGGAAACGTTAATAATTGTTGCCGATAGTAAACCGCCGGTACATGATTCAGCTGTTGTTATCGTATAGTGTTTGTTTGTCAGTTTCTTGACAAGCTCATTTTCTTTTGCATTTTCTTTCATTATCGCACATCCTTCATAACCCCTCGGTTTTTATAAATATAATCGACGAGAGAAATTATCGTTAGTATCACCGAAGCATAAATTAATATACTCTCAATGATACGGAATACTTCTGCCTGAAAATGAAATACTAAAAAAATTGACATTGCCATCTGGACAAAAGTTTTGACTTTGCCCCAGTAACTTGCTGCAATGGTAACTCCTTTTTCAGCAGCCACCAGACGAAAACCGCTGATAATGAACTCTCTGCTGATAATGATAATAACTACCCATGCCGGCATATTTGTCTGCGGGTCAGCCAAAAAACAGATGAGTGCTGCACAGACTAATAACTTATCCGCCAATGGGTCCATAAATTTACCAAAGGTTGTAACCTGATTGTATTTTCTTGCCAGATATCCGTCAAAAAAATCGGTAATACAGGCCGCAATAAATAGACCGCCGGCAATATAATCCGAATACGGCAATTGCTGCCATAGCATCGCAATTACAAAAAGAGGAATCATGGCAACACGCAAAATTGTCAATCGATTTGGTACATTCATTTAATCATCCTCCTCCGGTAAAATTTCTCCAATCAAATCATAGCCGTTTGCATCCGTTACCAAAACAGGTAATATGGTGCCTGATATGATTTCGTACGGTGCTTCAAAAAACAGACACCCATCAATCTCCGGCGCATCACGGTAAGTACGCCCGACATAAACGCCATCTTCCGGCAGATATCCATCCACAATCACGGAAAGTCTTCTGCCAATCATTTCTTCATTTTGGGCAAAAATCGCATTCTGCTCTGTCTGCATGATTTCATCTGCCCATTCCTGTTTAATCTTATCCGGAAGCTGTCTGTCATATCCTGCCGCCGGTGTTCCTTCTTCCGGCGAATAAGGAAATACTCCTAATCGTTCAAATTTCATGTTGGCAACAAAATCCACACATTCCTCATGGTTTTCGTTTGTCTCTCCCGGAAATCCGCTGATTAATGTTGTACGGAGTGCAATATCCGGAATCTCTTTACGAAGCATGGAAATCTTCTCACGCAGATCCGCCTGTGTGGTCTTTCGTCCCATTCTTTTTAATATATCGTCGTTACAGTGCTGAATCGGCAAATCGAGATAATGACAGATTTTTTTCTCTGTCTTAATCGTCTGTACCAGTTCCTCGGTAATTTCTTCCGGATAACAGTACAGCAGCCGAACCCACTCAATTCCATCAATTTTACAGAGTTCATGTAAAAGTTTAGGCAGTTGTTTTTCACCATATAAATCAACACCGTAAACCGTTGTTTCCTGTGCAATCACAATCAGTTCCTTGGTTCCTTCTTTTGACAATTGTTCCGCTTCCACTAACAATTCTTCCATCGGAACGCTGCGGTAATTACCGCGCAGTTTCGGAATAATGCAGTATGTGCAGTGTTTGCTGCACCCCTCTGCAATTTTTAAATACGAGGAATAGCCGGAGGACGTATGAACTCTGTTTGTTAAATTCTTCGGAAGATAGTCCAAATCATTTAACGCACATTCTTTTTTTCCCTGTAACGTATCTTTTACTACTTCAAATATTCTATCATATGCCGTTGTTCCGACAACCGCATCTACTTCGGGAATTTCTTTTTGGATGTCGTCGGCGTAGCGCTGCGCTAAACATCCTGTCATAATAAGTGAGACACACTTGCCGGTCTTTTTGTATTCTGCCATTTCAAGAATTGTCTCAATACTTTCCTCTTTTGCATCATGAATAAAGCCACAAGTATTCACAATAATGATTTCTGCATCCTCCGGTGTACTTGTCACCGAAATATTCTGCGAAGCTAACAATGCAATCATTTTTTCACTGTCAACTAAATTTTTATCACATCCTAATGATACAAAGAACAAATTCATGCTTTCTGAATTCCTTTCGCTTCCACACAATTATTCATCAACATCGCAATTGTCATCGGTCCGACACCGCCCGGTACCGGCGTAATTGCCGACGCTGTTTTTTCCACGGAGTCAAAGTCCACATCACCGCAAAGTTTACCGCCTTCCGGTCTGTGAATTCCGACATCAATGACAACAGCACCTTCTTTCACATAATCTGCCGTAATCATTTTCGGCTTTCCAATTGCTACAATCAGAATATCTGCTCTTTTTGTTACTTCTTTTAAATCTTTTGTATGACTGTGGCAGACAGTAACCGTAGCATTCTCACGAAGCATAAGCATTGCCATCGGCTTTCCGACAATGTTACTTCTGCCCACAATAACGCACTCTTTTCCGTCAATTACCACACCACTTCTCTTTAAGAGCTGAATGATGCCCGCCGGCGTACAGGATACAAAGCCCGGCTGACCGATACTTAACGCACCAACGCTCTGCGGATGAAATCCATCCACATCTTTTTTCGGGGAAATGGTCTGAATCACTTTATCCTCATTAATATGGGAAGGCAGCGGTAATTGTACCAAAATACCGTTTACGGTATCATCTGCATTGAGTTTTTCAACAAGTGCCAGTAATTCTTCTTCTGTTGTCTCTTCCGGCAATTCATAGGAAAGGGAATGAATTCCCACATATTCGCAGGCCTTCTTTTTGTTTCCTACATATACGGTAGATGCCGGGTCATTTCCAACCTGGATTACCGCAAGTGTAACATCCATATTTTCCTTTGCCACGCGTTCTTTGCACTCGTCCTTTACCTGTGCTGAGATTTTTTTGCCATCAATTAAAACTGCCATACTGTTATCTCCTTTTTAATCTATTTCTACTATATTGTCGCGGATTGCCTGCATATGAAAATCCGTCCGATTTATTACATCCGCACAAGCACGCAATTCGTAAACAATATTTTCTGCATCTTTGATATCTTTTTTGTATTTTACCTGATGCTCTAAGCTTGCCCAAAAGTCCATCGCAATCGTACGAATCTGGATTTCGACACGCATATTTTCTTTATGGTCTGAAAAGAATACCGGGACTTCCACAATTAAATGCAGACTCCGGTAGCCATTCATTTTCGGCTTTTTGATATAATCTTTTGTTTTTATTAAAACAACATCATCCTGTGCCGAAAGCATATCCGCCACTTTGTAAATGTCGTCAATAAAAGAACAGATTACACGCACGCCCGCCACATCGTTCAAATGCTGCCTGACCGATTCAACCGTAATCGGATAGCCTTTCTTTTTCAATTTGGTTGCGATGCTGTCCGGCTGTTTGATTCTTGTTTTAACAAATTCAATCGGATTTCGATTTTTTGTCATCGAAAATTCATCATTTAACACTTGTAATTTTGTTTTTACTTCTTTGATTGCACAACTGTACATCATCATCACTTTCTGAAATTCTTTGGCATCGGACTCAAAAAGATTGTCCATATCTTTTGGCAGATGCAGTTGTTTCAGATACGATGTATGTAATTCTTCATCAAGCATTGTTCTTCTCCAATCTTTAACCCCTGTACTTGCTACATACTCATTATACATATGCATACATTATCTATTATAAGCAAAAAATGAATAAAGTCAAACGAAACGGGAACGCTACTAAAAAAACGAAGGGAGAATTTTTTGTAATGAAAAGTTTTGTTGACCAGGACGCCTGCATTGCCTGCGGTTTATGTGTGTCTACCTGCGAAGATGTTTATCACTTTAATGAAAAAGGTAAAGCAGAGGCTGTTGAGGGAATAATTCCTGCGGAATATGAAGATGACTGCCGGACTGCAGCTGAAAACTGCCCGACTATGGCGATTGAAGTTGATGAAGGGTGAATTGTTTTCACAATTATTGCCATAAATAAAAAAGCATCAAAGTTTCCCATTCGGAACCGCTTCGCTTGATGAACACCTTCGGTGTTCAAAGTTTCTCATGGTGAAAGTTTGATGTTTTTTTATTTAAAATTAATGTGAAAACATTTTACCTCTTTGGGATTTTTACTGTTCTTTGGTTTTGCTATTCTTCGATTACTTCGATTTCGAGGTAGTCGAAGTCGATTTGCTCGATGAAGTTATCTTGTTCAAAGCGGGTTTTGTCAACCCGCTTGAATTCATTAATGTTTTTGTCAAGCCAAATTGGCTGCTGCAAATCAAAGGCTTCAGCAAATGCGTGAATACCGGCAAATACTTTTTTAGTCCGGTTGATATCCGTGTCACCATTTTCATAAACCATATCACGAACTAAATGATTGTCTTTGAATATTTTTCCCCATATGCGGAACATAAAAGTCCTCCCCAAAGAACTAATTCTTTTTGTTGTAGTTAATCAGGCAGCCTTTCAAAATAATTTCTCTTTCATCGTCTGTCAGATTACCAAGGTGAAGTTCAATTTCTTTCATTCCCTGGTTTACTACATAAGCATGAATCGTATCTTCTTTTGTTTCAATGGCTTTCTTGATATCTTTTACAAAAATATAATCATCTTTATCAAAAACAAGGTCACCATCGAAAACAAATGGAAGCATACCCCAGTTAATCAGGTTGGAACGGTATCTCTTTGTTGCATACTCACGGGCAATGTTAGCCATACCGCCAAGCACACGCTGACAGCTTGCTGCCTGCTCACGGGCAGAACCGTCACCCGGTTTCACGGCAAAAATCACACTTCCGACTTCTGTCTCTTCCGGTTTTACATCAAACTGTTTCGCAATTGCCTCATAGACATCTTTTAAGTTTGCATCTTCCGCATAAATATCTTGGCCTGCGATACGAGCCTTCTCTACCTTCTGTACTTCTTTTGCTTTTCCTACATATGCAGGGTCTTTTCTTGAAAGAGTAAACTCAGCAAGACCAAGCGGATTTGAGCGGTAAGAACTTGTCTCACCGGATGGAATCAATTCATCCGTTGTCGTAACCGGATCATGAATCATCGATACCACTTTCAAAAGTACATTATCCGTAAGTGCATGCATTTTCGGCCAGTCTACAATGTTTGGTCCAAATTTAATTTCAACCGAAGGATCTGCCTTGCCGACACCATTAAAGACACGGTTATCATAAATGGTATGATCAAAATAGTATTTCGGTTTTGTAAAGTCTGCATCAATATCTGTTGCTGCCGTCAAATATCCCTTATTCGCAGCCGTTGCCGCAATCGAACGAGCATCCATAAGTGCAACAGAAGCAATCTGTCCATTCGTAACTTTCGATCCCTCGCGGTTCGGGAAGTTTCTTGTCGAATGACGGATACTAAGTCCCTTGTTGCTTGGCACATCGCCGGCACCAAAACATGGACCGCAGAAAGCGGTACGAACGGTAGCTCCTGCTTCCATCAAATCAGCAATGCGTCCATTTTTCACAAGTTCCATGAAAATCGGCTGGGATGCCGGATAAACGCTTAACGAGAATTCATCGGCACCAATGTTTTTACCGCGTAGAATGTCAGCGGCATCACATAAGTTCTCAAAGCCACCACCGGCACATCCGGCAATAACACCCTGCTCTACATACAATCTGCCATCATGAATCTTATCCGTTAACTTAAAGTCAATGTTATTGTTATCAAGGCTTACAAGCGCCTTCTTCTCTACATCACGAAGGATATCCTCAAGGTTATTGTTCAACTCTTCGATTGTGTACACATTACTTGGGTGGAATGGCATCGCAATCATCGGTTTGATTGTTGACAAGTCAACTTCAACCACACCGTCATAGTAAGCAACTTTTTCCGGTGCCATTTCTTTATAATCTTCTTTTCTTCCGTGAATCTCATAAAATTCTTTTACGGCATCATCTGTGCGCCAGATGGAAGAAAGACATGTGGTCTCTGTCGTCATAACATCAATACCAATACGGAAATCAACACTTAAGTTATCAATGCCCTCGCCGACAAATTCCATTACTTTATTATTTACATAACCATTTTTAAATACAGCACCGATAATCGCAAGTGCAATATCCTGTGGACCAACACCTTTCTGCGGTTTGCCAGTCAGATGAATTGCCACAACACCAGGCATTGGAATATCATAAGTCTGCTCCAAAAGCTGTTTTACGATTTCCGGTCCGCCTTCGCCGACTGCCATCGTACCAAGTGCACCATATCTTGTATGACTGTCTGAACCAAGAATCATAGCACCGCCTGCCGCTAACATCTCGCGGGCAAACTGATGAATAACTGCCTGATGAGGAGGTACATAGATACCACCATATTTTTTTGCACAGGAAAGACCAAACACATGATCATCTTCGTTAATTGTTCCGCCTACCGCACATAAACTGTTATGGCAGTTAGTAAGTACATAAGGAACCGGGAACTTCTCAAGTCCGGATGCTCTTGCGGTCTGTAAAATTCCAACAAATGTGATATCATGGGAAGTCAATTTATCAAACTTGATTTTCAAGTTTTCCATATTGCCGGAAGTGTTATGGGATGACAAAATATGGTATGCCATCGTTCCCTTAACCGCCTCTTCTTTTGTTGTCTTAATTCCTGCTTTGCTTTCCAGTGCCGCGACAGCCTCTGCATTGTCCGGAATCAATTCCGTACCATTCAAAAGATACGCGCCACCATCATATAATGTTACCATTTGCAGCCTCCTTCATATTTTTTAACACCGAAGTGAAAATTTTTCCTATAATAGTATACTTGCTTTTTCTTTATAATGCAAATTATTTTTTGCATTTTTGCTTGATTTTTCTATTGTCATCCGTACTAAAATGAGGTAGAATAAGTTGAAATACGGCAAGCCATGGGAACATGGCAGATAGGAGGCATTATGCGTCATTTAATGAATGCACTTGACCTGACCGTGGATGAGATTCATGATTTGATTGTATTAGCTGAAAAAATCATTCAGGATCCGGCACGATTTTCAGAAGTGTGTAAAGGAAAAAAACTTGCAACTTGTTTTTATGAACCGAGCACAAGAACCCGTTTAAGTTTCGAATCGGCAATGTTGAATTTAGGTGGACAAGTTCTTGGTTTCTCATCTGCTGATTCTAGTTCTGCATCAAAAGGCGAAAGCGTGGCCGATACCATTCGTGTCATTTCCAGTTATGCAGATATCTGTGCGATGCGTCACCCAAAAGAAGGTGCACCATACGTCGCCTCTCTTCATTCAAAAATTCCAGTTATCAACGCCGGTGATGGCGGTCACAATCATCCGACCCAGACATTAACCGATTTATTGACAATTAAAAATTTAAAGGGACGCCTTGACAATCTGACAATCGGATTGTGTGGTGACTTAAAATTCGGACGTACCGTTCATTCTTTAATTGGTGCCATGGTTCGCTATCCTAATGTTAAATTTGTTATGATTTCACCGGAAGAATTAAAAATTCCGGACTATATTAGAAAAGACACCTTAGATGCCAATGGTATTGAATACAAAGAGGTTAATGTATTAGAAGACGTCTTACCGGAACTTGATTTATTGTATATGACACGTGTACAACGTGAACGTTTCTTTAACGAGGAAGATTACATCCGCTTGAAGGACAGCTTCATCCTTGACAGTAAAAAAATGAAACTGGCACCAAAAGATATGTTAGTTCTCCACCCTCTTCCACGTGTAAATGAAATTGCAACCGATGTGGATGATGACCCACGTGCTGTTTACTTTAAGCAGGCACAATATGGTGTTTACATACGAATGGCGTTAATTATGACTTTATTGGAGGTGATTCCGGAATGTTAAATATTGGTGGATTACAAGAAGGAGTTGTCATTGACCACATTAAGGCTGGCGGCTCCATGGAAATTTATCACTATCTTGAATTAGAAAAATTAGACTGCTCCGTTGCTATTATTAAAAACGCAAAAAGCAGTAAAATGGGAAAAAAAGATATTATCAAAATCGAGGGACCGATTACGGTAAACTTGGACATTCTCGGTGTTCTCGATGAAAATATCACCATTAATGTTATAAAAAATAACGAAATTGTAGAAAAACGTGTTCTCACACTGCCGGAAACGGTAACAAATGTAATCAAGTGCAAAAACCCTCGATGCATTACTTCCGTTGAGCAGGAATTACCACACCGTTTTAAACTGACAGACCGCGAAAACCGGATTTACCGCTGCATGTACTGTGAGCAGAAGTTTTCGAGAAGACGATAAAAGATGGTAAAATAATTTAATTGTAATACAAAAATTGATATTGTTTTTCCTATTCAGGACCGCTCCCGCTTAATGAACACTCGTAACGGTGCCTGAGGACAAAATACGTCCTCTAGGCACCGACGGTGTTCAACGTCCTTCATAGTGAAAAACAATATCAATTTTCATTTAAAATAAAATAAGTTAAAAAGTTTTACCGCCTACTTTTCACAAACTTACAGTTCTTCTGTCTTGAACGTTGTGTAACCTTCATAATAATAACTGTGGTCTATGCCTTTCATATATACTTCTCGGCTGTCAACCTCATCGGTCAATGCATTCTTTAAAAGATATTTTATTTCGATATCCTTAATCGGACTTCGTTCCATCGCAAGTAAATAATCTTCTTTATCGACTTTACTCCAATCAATTACTTTGCCAATTTCCTGTTTTAACATATGGTCAAGCCAAATGCGTGCACTCCGTCCGTTTCCTTCCCGGAATGGATGCGCAATATTCATTTCCACATATTTTTCTATAATTTCGTCAAAATCAGACTGTGGCATTTTATCAATATTTTCAAGTGCTGCATCTAAATACATCAGCGGTGCAAAACGAAAATTTCCTTTTGCCATATTTACCTTGCGAATCTCTCCGGCAAAATCATAAATATCTTCAAACAAATACCGGTGGATTGCCTGCAAAGTAAAAAACTTACCTGAAGAGAGGGAATCTAAAATGCCTTTTTCAAATAATAAAACTGCTTTTTTCTTACTTAACTGCTCCTCCATACGAGCAAGTTCAGCAGAACTTGTAAGACCTAATTTATTTTCAAGCATATCATCCCTCCTCATGCAAAATTATATAATACTATTGTAACATAAAACCGTTATAAATACAATTTTAAAAGTTCCGATTACATTCTTACTTTACCGCAGAAAACTGATGTGTTTCCACAGCTTCTAATTCATTAATTCGAATCCAGTGGCTTGTATAAATCTCCACTTTGATTTTGGATGCTTTTACTTTTCGTTTCAATGAAACTTCCGTTGTTACTTTCGGATTTATTCCGGCATCCGGTCTTACAGTGGCTCCCATCTCGGTCCATTTTCCATTCTCATAATAGGAAATACGGTATGAATACTGTGCCTTTTCAGATGTCATCGTCAAGTCCGGTATCACACCGGTCCCTGCACTCGCAGACTCGCTTTCCTGCAAAGTAAAGAGACGAACCACATTGATACTTTTTGGCTTACTAAACGTCATCGTAACTTCATGACGGTCTGTATCACTGCTTCCTCCAACACCAGTTTCCAAACCTTTCGTAATTCGATCTCCATCCACGACAGAGTTTGGAACAGTGAAAGAACCACCACCACTTTTCTTCTGTCCGGCAAGTTTTACTGCATCTTTCATTGCCCAGTTGACATACGGCGTCAAAGTTATTTCTGAAACTTCTACGTTCGTATCTGCAAAAACAAACCGTACCTGTGTGCTTTCAATTGCTTCTTTACCCTGAACAAAAATGGTCTTTCCGTCATCGCTTGATTTTCCGGTATATATCGTCTTCCATGTATCATCTGACTGTTTTACCTGAACCTCATAACTGCCAAGCGATGAATCCTTTGTCTGAATCATAAATCGGTCGTACTGATAAGAATCCTTAAAGTCAAATGTAAGCATAGGATTTGCATCCGTTGATTGTGGCTTCCATGTTGTTTTTTCATCCTTATCATATACATTTTCTGCTGCATTTGAAGTTTCTTCACTCGTTGCGGTAATGGAAACCGGCAGACTTTCTTCATCTTCATACACTTTAGAAGACAGCAATTCAATTACCGCATCCGCTCCCGTCACTTCCATTGTGATGGTACCAAGCCCCGGCGTCAAATCCATTGCACCATCTAACATATACTCTTGCATGGTATCGGATAACTGAACTTCTCCAATTGTCTGGTCATTCCATTTAAGTGTTACAAAAGCTTTTCCGTCGGACTTTCCTTTCAGGTAAAATACAAACAAATCATCTTTTTCAACCTGCGCAAGATAAGAATATGTCATGTCCTTTTTTGCCTGTAAATTAGTATGTGCTGCCTTAATTCCTTCATAATCAGAAGCTGAAATACTTCCCGGAACTTTCGCATAATCACGAGTGCGGACGGTTACTCCGCTCACGCTGACATTACCGGATACGACGGTCATTGTAAACGTCTGGCTGCCGGCATCCAGTTTTGCCATATCTGCCGCCTCATACAGTGCCTGCTCTTTACCAATTGTTACGGTACCAAATATCCGGTCTCCACATGAAATTTTTACCTTTGCTGCATTGTCCGATTTTGCATCTAAACCGGCAAAATAACTTTCCGATTCTGATACAATTCCCTTGGCACTAAAGGTTTCACCTGCCTGATATGTTGTTTTTTCCGTGGTAATTGTTCCCGGAAGTACATTTTCATCTGCAAGAACACCTGCAAGCGTTGTTTCTTTTGTCTGTTTTTTACCAACATAATAACTTTCTTTCGGCCCGGCATTAGAGCTTTTGACCGATTTTTCAGAAACAACCAATTTCTGAAGCAGGAATGCAGGGTCATCAGAATATATACGAATCGTATTCACGCCGGCATTTAGGTGGATATTATTCTCCTGCTTTCTGCCATTTACTTTCACATCATTTGCCCATGAACCACTGTATTCTCCAGCCAAAAACGTATCGGCATCTACTGTATTTTTCTCAATTAATGTTTCCCCATTAATCGAATAACCATACGATATGCAAACCTTATCACGATCCAGATTATTGGATGGTGCTGTATAAACAGTAAATTTATACTCTCCATCTTCCGGAACACATACTGCATATTCTGCATAGGCAGCTTCTTCCATCGTCTTTGTCTTATCCGCATTTGTCGGAAGAATTTTCATTGACTGTCCGGTTTTCCCATAACCGTCAAAAACATGGAATGCTGTATTATTACCGCCTTCTTTTGCCGTTACGTAATTTCCCGGAAGAATGGATGCATATCCATTTGTGTAAATATATGTCTTGTCTGCATAGGAAGATGTATCATATACCTTTGCATTGATATTAAGTGTAATGGACTGGCTGCCGCTTTGAATCTCAACGGAGCCGGAAGCATCTTTTTTAACCTTTGAAAAATCAACTGATACCTCAAACGCATCCTGTGCTTTTACTGTGCCGGATTTCTTACTTACAACAATCCAGTCCTCCGAAGGAGTTATCGTATAAGCAAAACTGTTCGCTCCCTGATTGGAAACAGTTACCGTATAAGATTCCTGATTCAGATTTGTAAAATCGGATAATGTACCACTTTCTGATGCCTCGACAGCCTGTTCTTCATTTTCCATCGTAACCATCATTTTACCATCAGCCGCCGGTTTCACCCAGACTGCTTTTGGATAACTCCACCCGGTTGAATTCCATGTTACAAAGCCAACATGAGGAGAACTCATCATACCATCCCACTTGTCACCGACTCCCGGCATATTTTTGTTATACGTTTTCTGTAATTCCTTATCCAGTGCCACCGCTTGTTCCAGCTCAGCCGCATATAAATTTGCTGCCACACTGTTATTTTTCGCCAGATATTTATTGATGCCGCTTAATATCTGCATTTTTGTCACATTTGCCGATGCAACAACCGGAAAATAGACAAGTTCAAAGTATGCTGCCTGCCAATCCGATGGAATCTCTTTCTGACACGCTTTCGCTCTTCGTATCATGTCATCCACTTTGACAAGCATTTCTCTGCCTTCATTATAATTTACTGAATCATAAGTTGCCGAATTGATGGATTCCGGTTTGCCGGAACCATTTAACCATGTATAATCATCCAACAGCATCTCCATCTCATTCACAAGAGAATCCGATGTGTTTTCGCCAAACTGCTGTTTTACCCAGTTTTTACGATATTCAGTAATTTTATCTTTTCCATTTGTTCCCCATGTATCATAATCATATGCCATATCAAGGAAATAGGAAATATTCATCTCCATCGGCTTCAAATCACCAACATTAACGATCCAGATATTATCAATGCCATGCTCATATGCCATATTCATCTGTTCCCAAGTTTTAGTAAGAGGAACTGTATTTACCCATTCATAGGAAGTCGGACCGCCATGGTAATCAAAGTGATAATACATACCATAACCGCCTTTTCGATTTTTATCCTCCTTCGTTGGAAGCGTACGCATATTTCCAAAGTTATCATTGCAGAGCATAATGGTTACGTCATTTAAAACATCCCATTTTTTCAATCCCTCTGCTTTATCTGTGCCATGCCAGTAGTCCTCTACTTCTTTATAAACAGTAAGAACCTGAGGAGCATCCGATAAATTATTCTTTTTCAAAATATCTTTCTGCGCCGTAATTACTTTTTTCAAAAGTGCAATATTTTCTTCTTTTGTTCCTGACAAAGAAGAATCCGACTCACCACGCATGCCAAGGGTATAAACATTTTCAAAATTTTTATTTCTTGCCACACCGTCTTCCCAGAATTTTGTGATGGCAGTTTCGTTCGTATTAAAGTCCCAAGCGTTACTTGTGCCATACTGACGATATTTGTTCTGCCATTCCACACCGGCACGACAAAGTGGCTCATGATGAGAGGTTCCCATAACAATACCGTATTTGTCGGCGAGTTCTGCATTGGCTAACTTATTCGTTCCCTTACCGTCCTCGCTAAAAGTATTTGACCACATCGCCGGCCACAAATAATTTCCTTTACAGCGTAAAATTAATTCATAGACATTTTCATAAAAATACTGATTATATCCGCCAAATTTTTTCTTTGCATAACTAGTCAGTGATGGAGCTTCATCATTTAGGAAAATACCACGATATTTTACGGATGGTTCTTTGGATGTAACCGTTAATTCCTTTTCCGGAATCTGAACTACATCTTTAGCAACCGGTGTAGCATCGCCCCAGTAAACCCATGGAGAAACACCCATTTTCTCAGAAATATGATAAAGACCGTAAATCGTTCCACGCTTATCACTTCCGATAACGACAATTGCCTTTTTTACATTAGCTACCGGATTTTCTACCACCTGAATGCGGTAAACTTCGCGCTTTCCTTTTATCTGGGAGGCATCTACTTTTCCCTGCTCAATCAAGGAATCAATTACCGCATTGTTTCCGATGGAGCCGGCAATAATTGCATATTCCTTCAATGATTCTGTCTTAGTTATGACATTTGCCTTTGCTTTCTCTTTTGTAACAAGAGAAATGTCTTTGGCAACGGAAGCTGCAATCAGTGATAATCCATCGTAATCTTCTCCTTTGGCATCTAAGTACAGACTTGCTGCAGAATCCTTTGCTGCAATCGTAAAGTAACCTGCCTTCTGTTCAGTAATCAGCGGGTCTTTTGTCGGCTGTGCTTTACTTGTATGAACTGCCGGAGCTTTTGTTACCGCACTTTTTTCCTTCACTGTAATCTTACAGACTGCCTTCGCCCCACGTCCATCCTTTGCATAAGCAGTAATCACAGCGGTACCTTTCTTCTTCGCCATAACAACTCCTTTTTTGCTTACCGATGCAACGGATGATTTTGATGAACGGTAAACAACACCTTTTTTTGTTGCTTTTGCCGGTGTCAGTTTTGCTGTTAATTTCAGCGAACTGCCACAAAATAAACTGGCACTTTTTTTACTAAGTGTTACTTTCTTTACTTTTTTAAGTTTCTTTGTTACCGTAACAGAAATCACTGTTTTTTTCTTTCCGCAAGAAACGATAACCTTTGCTTTACCTGCCTTTTTCGCCTTACATTTTCCCTTTTTGTTTACCGAAACAATTGAGGATTTCGTTGAGCGAAATGTTACCTTTTTTGCCTTTTTTTTCGGCGTTACCTTTACTTTCAACTGAAAAGTTTCACCTTTTTTCAGCGAAAGCATGGAAATTGCCGGATTCGTCACTGTAAGACTCACAGAAGACGAAGCCTTCTTCTTTGCCTTTGCAAAAACGATTCCTTGTCCCCCAAAAGAAGTTGTAACCAACGCAGCTGTTAAAAATGCTGTCAAACTTCTTTGTAACATCTTTGTGTTATTTTTCAAATATACCAACTCCTTATCATTATATAGTGATTTCATTATATCTTACAAAAAATACAATTTCGATTGCAAAAACTGTGTTTTACATTGAAAAAATTGAATATCTTGACAAAAAACATGAGATAAATCTATAATCAGAGAAAAGAATGATGACGAGGAGGATTTGTTTATGCGCTATTTACTTCATGAATCGGACCATCCGATTTCAACCGATTACTATTATGAATGTCGAAAGACAACCAACGACCATTTTCCAATAATTCCTGCCCATACGCATGATTATTATGAAATTTATATCTATCTCAGTGGCTCTGTTATGCTGTTTATTGAAGGCCGCATATATAAAGTAAAACGTGGAGACATTATGGTTATTCCTCCCTATACAATTCATCAGCTTCTTCTCACTTCAGAAGAACAACTAAATGATGAATATGACCGCACCTATATGTATATTACCCCTGCCTGCCTATCCTCCTTCGGGTTTAATGAATACTCTCTATTAGAGCCGATTGAACTGGCAAAAGAAAACAAACGGTATCATTTTAATATTGCCGATTCTGATGATTTTGAGCGCATATTTCAGTGTTTTATGGGGATTTACCAGAATTCAAAGAGAGAATTCCGCGAAAAAGAAATGTTAAACCGTGCTCATATTTTAGAGGCTGTTACACTGCTAAACAAACACATTCTTTTAGATATGAAGCCAAGAAAAGCGACACACGTGAATCCTTTGATTGATAAGGTACTGTCTTATATCAATGAACATTACAAAGAGGATTTATCACTGGAGCAGTTAGCCGGTCACTTTTATCTGAATAAATTTACGCTGGCAAAATTATTCAAAGAACAGACCGACCGAACCGTACATAATTATATTATACTAAAACGAATCAGCATGGCAAAACAAAAAATAACAGAGGGGATGCTCCCCTCTGTTGTATACCAAGATGTAGGGTTTCGTAATTATTCTACTTTTTACCGTGCCTTTCTCAAAATGGAGAAAATTTCTCCAAAAGAATTTGCACGTTTCTGCTCCGATAAAAAGGACAATTAGAACAAACCGGTAATCTGTCCATCGTCATTTACATCAATTCCTTCGGCAGCCGGCACTTTTGGCAATCCCGGCATAGTCATAATTGTGCCGGTAATGGCAACGACAAATCCTGCTCCGGCAGAAACATAGACATCACGGATATGGATTGGGAAGCCTTCCGGTCTGCCAAGGATTGTTTTATCATCCGACAAAGAATACTGATTTTTCGCCATACATACCGGCATAGAGCCAAACCCAAGCGACTCAATCCGTGCAATCTGTTGTTTTGCTGCCGGCTCAATGATAACTTCTCCTGCTCCATAAATTTCTTTTGCAATTGTCTCAATTTTTTCAACAATCGACAAATCATTTTCATAGAGATAATGGAAATTACTCTCTTTATTCTCAATTGTGTCAATTACTTTTTGTGCTAACTCAATGCCGCCTTCGCCACCTTTTTCCCAAACCTTGGAAAGTGCGAACTCACAGCCTCTCGCCTCACAGAACTCCTTAACGTATGCAAGTTCTGCTTCGCTGTCAGTTACAAACTGATTCAATGTAACAACACATGGCACACCAAATTTAGCAATGTTTTCAATATGTTTTTCCAGATTTACAATACCGGCTTTCAATGCATCAAGATTTTCTTCCGATAAATCTTCTTTTTTAACACCGCCATTGTATTTGAGGGCACGAACCGTAGCAACAAGTACAACGGCATCCGGTTTCAAATCAGCCATACGGCATTTGATATCTAAGAATTTTTCTGCTCCTAAGTCAGCACCAAAACCAGCCTCCGTAATTGTGTAATCTGCTAATTTCAAAGCTGTCTTTGTCGCACGGACACTATTACAGCCGTGAGCAATATTGGCAAATGGACCACCATGCACAAGTGCCGGCGTATTCTCCAAAGTCTGAATCATATTCGGACGAATAGCGTCTTTCAAAAGTGCAGCCATCGCGCCTACTGCTTTAATTTCTTTTGCCGTAACCGGTTTTCCTTCATAAGTATAAGCAACAATAATTCTTCCCAAACGTTCTTTCAAATCTTTCATGTTGTCTGCAAGACAAAGAATCGCCATGATTTCGGATGCTACCGTGATGATGAAATGATCTTCTCTTGTCACACCATCCACCTTGCGTCCGAGTCCTACCGTGATATTACGAAGTACACGGTCATTCATATCGACGCAGCGTTTCCATACGATCTGTTTTGGATCAATGTTAAGTTTATTTCCCTGTTGAATATGATTATCAAGCATTGCCGCAAGAAGGTTATTTGCCGAAGTAATCGCATGAAAATCTCCCGTGAAATGAAGATTCAAATCATCCATCGGTACAACCTGTGCATAACCGCCGCCGGCAGCACCACCTTTTAATCCAAAGCAAGGGCCTAACGATGGCTCACGCAAAGCAATAATTGCCTTTTTCCCAATCTTATCCATCGCCTGTCCGAGTCCAACCGTCGTTGTTGTCTTTCCTTCACCGGCCGGTGTTGGATTAATCGCTGTCACAAGGACAAGTTTACCATCCGGGCGGTCTTTAATTCGCTCCCAGAGTTCGTCCGTCAATTTTGCTTTATATTTTCCATATAAATCCAATTCATCCGCAGTGATGTCTAATTTCTCTGCTACTGTCTGAACCGGCAGCATATTCGCCTCTCTTGCAATTTCAATATCTGATTTCATATTCTACCTCCATCTTTCAAAGCACAATATCTGTTAACATAACTTGTATTATACACACTATCTTGTTCTAATGCAATAATTTATCAGAAACAAATGTAAAATATTGCTCCAACAAATGAACATCCGGCTGGCACTGATATAACATTCTGGCACCGACAACATCTTCAATTTCATTTAAAAGCCAATGATTGTTTTCATCTAAAATAAAATCAATACCAACCATGCCAAAATCAAACACCTGAACAACCTGATTTACATAATCAATAATTTCTTTATCGCATTGGTATGATGTAACACTTCCGCCCAAAGAAAAATTTGCCCGAAAACTGTTATTTGCCTGACGCTTCACAGCACCGACAATTTCTTTGCCTATGACATATACACGTAAATCCACGCCGGATCCTTTGACAAATGGCTGTAAAATAAAATCTGAACCGGCGATTCCCTTTTGAATCGAGTCAAAGGATTCGTTTGTCAAAAAAACCTGTTTTCCACCGTGTCCATCCACCGCTTTTATTACATAATCCGGATACTCCTTTAATAATTTTTCGGACAACTCAACATTTTGAAACGTCTTTGTTTTTACCAGCGGAATTTCGCAGTTTTTCAAAATATAATCATAGGTTTTTCCTTTATGATTGCAGATTTCTGACACAAAAGAAGAATTAAAGCAGGGAATCCCCCTCGCCTCAATTTGCTTTGTCAAAGCAGGACAGATTGTGCGAACCATACAAAAATCAACAGATTCCCGATTTGTCTCTAAATATTCCATCACATCTGTGTCATATAAAAAATGAATCGGCATATTTAACTTTTCACCTGCTTCTTCATGCATTTTAATGTAGGAAGCATTTCTTTTTGAGCCTTCTTTATCATAAACTAGTAAACCATTCCATCGTTTTGTCATTTTCTAACATCCTTTATGATCCATTCCACGATTTTATCCGCAACCGCCACACCGGTGCAGGTTTGTATATTTTTAAAATGTGCATTCGAATTTACTTCACAAACAATCGGACCGTCTTTGCCAAACAAAAGGTCAACTCCTGCAAAAGAAGTTCCAACTGCATGAGACGCTTTAACCGCAAGTTCACATTCTTCCTTTGACGGTGTGTAATCTTTCATCTTACCTCCGGCGGTTATGTTGGCACGAAAATCATTTTCAGAATACCGGTACATGGACGCTGCTACTTCATCACCAACAACTTGAAGTCTGACATCTCTTCCGATGCTGTTTTCTATCATTTCCTGAAACAAAAATTCTACCGAATCCGACTGTTTCATCACCGCTAAAAGTTCTTCTCTATTTTTCACCAAGTACACCTGCTCACCAAAGGAGCCAAATGCCTCCTTTGCCACAAACGGATATGTGAGTTTTTCTTCTGCCACACCAAGAAAATCATACTGATTAAATCCAATGGTCGAATATGTCATCGGTGCAAATATCGTCTGTGGAATCGGCAGTTTTTTCTCCTGTAATGCCAGATAAGTTAACCGCTTATCATCGCAGATTCTAATTGCCTCACTGCTATTATAGACCAGAATTTTCTGATTTTCTAAAAATTTTGCAAGTAAAATATCTTTATCCCAAAACAAAACAAAATCCGGTTTTTCTTTTATCTTTTCCTGCACATCTACAAGAATTTCACAGTTTGTATAAACGGTTAGTGACACATCGCACCGTTTCGCCGCAAGCAAAAATAAATCTGTCAGTTCAGAAAACTTTTTGGTGTGTAAAAATCCATTGACAATCAGCCAGCCATTCATCAGCCATTCTCCTCAAGATAATTTTCAAATTGTTCAATCGACATCAAAATCTGTCTCGGTTTGGTACCTTCTTCCGGTCCGACAACACCCGCATCCGAAAGCTGGTCCATAATTCGTGCCGCACGGTTAAATCCAATTCGGAACATGCGCTGCAAAAGACCAATGGAGGCCTTATCTTTTTCAATGATAAATCTGGCGGCCTCGACAAATAATTCGTCTTGTTCCGGTGCACCACCATGGGCAGTATTAGAATCGTTCTTTGCTCCCGGTACCGGTGCCGTGTCGATATGCTTTGTTACTTCTTCATTATAGGATGGACCGTTACTCTGCTCTTTTAAGAAGCTGACAACGGAATCTCTTTCTTCATCGGAAACAAATGCTCCCTGTACACGAATTGGTTTTGGCAGATTTTGCGGTGCAAACAGCATATCACCATTTCCTAACAGTTTTTCTGCGCCTGCCGAATCAATAATAGTTCGTGAATCCACGGCGGAAGAAACCGACAAAGCGATTCGTGATGGTATATTCGCTTTAATCAAACCGGTAATGACATTAACCGATGGACGCTGTGTTGCCAAAACCAAATGAATTCCTGCCGCACGGGCAAGCTGTGCCAGACGGCACACGGAATCCTCTACCTCTCCCGGTGCAACCATCATCAAATCCGCAAACTCGTCTACGATAATAACAATCTGCGGCATCTTCTGATAATCCGGGTCATCTTTGTTTGTCAGTTTGTCCATTTTTGCATTATAAGATTTGATATCACGAACACCTGCATCGGCAAATTTCTGATATCTTCCGGTCATCTCTGCCACCGCCCAGCCAAGTGCTGCCGATGCCTTCTTCGGATCTTTCACAACCGGAATCATCAGATGCGGAATATCTTCGTATGCAGTCAGTTCCACCATCTTTGGGTCAACCATAATCATTTTCACTTCGTTTGGGTCAGCTTTATAAATAATGCTCATAATCAGCGTATTAATCAAAACCGATTTACCGGAACCAGTCGCACCGGCAATCAATAAATGCGGCATTTTTGCAATATCCGTAACAATTGTTTTTCCACTGATATCTTTACCAACGGCAAATGTGACTTTGGATTTTGCTTTCGTAAACTCACTGCTCTCTAACAACTCACGCAGCGTAATCATTTCTCTCGCCGGATTCGGCACCTCGATACCAACTGCCGCTTTTCCGGGAATCGGTGCTTCAATACGAATATCCGATGCCGCCAGACTCAGTTTAATATCATCACTCAATCCGGTAATACGGCTGACTTTAACTCCCTGTTCCGGAATCAGTTCATAACGAGTTACACTTGGTCCAAGGCTGATGTCTCCCATCTTGACACGCACACCAAAACTATCTAATGTTGACTGCAATTTAGCCGCCGTCGCGCGAAGTTCGGAATTGTCCATACGTTTGCCATTGCTCTTTGGCTTGTTCAGCAAATCAAGCGAAGGAAAACGATACGGAATCTGTTCCGTCGCAGCCTTTGATAAGTCCTTATGTACCGCATCCATTTCTTTTTTATCTTCGTTGGTTATCTTAACCGGTTCTTTCTTTTGTTTCACCGGCTCATCCACCGTATCTGTTTTTGTAGGTGTTTTTGGTTCGCTCTGTATTTTCTTTGAGGCACCAAATTTTTCTTCTAATTCTTTTTCGTAAACACTTGATTCTCTAACCGGCTCCTCTCCACCACGGATAATATTGATTTCCGACAAATCCTGTACTTCCGGCACCACTTCTTTCATCTGGGCTTCCGGTTTGATTTCTTTTTGCGAAACCGTATTCTTGTTTTCCGGAATTTCTGTCTCTGCTTTCTTTGCCCGTTTCTTTCTCGTCTCTTTCTTTGGCTTTGCTTTTGCCGTTTCTTCTTTATCAAATGTATAGGTGCTCATCTGTCTTCCACTAGAATACACCGGTTCCGGTTCCTCATAATAATAATCTTCATCCGTCTCACGCTCTTTATACATCTGCTGAATCGAAGAAAAAATGAGTTTCTTGCTTAACAGCATAAAGAACAATAAAAACAGCGCCAGTATCACAATAAAAGAACCTGCTCTTCCGAGCACACGTGCCAGTTCAAAAGATAAAATGCCGCCGAAGAAACCACCACCACCGTGATTTTCAGCACAGACGGTATAGACTTCCCATACATTCTGCACAGGGTCATTTACCACCCATTGAAATAACCCGCACACACTCCAGTAAATACCGGCACTATACCAGACCTTGTGGCGCAGTCTCTGATTTTTCACATTTGCCAGATACAAACCGGCAGTCACAACCAAATAAACCGGAAAAACATACGCCAGTGCTCCCAGCAGTCCAAACAGCAAGGCACTTAACCCTTTGCCAAACACGCCGCACATTTGGAACAAACTAAGCAGTGACAAAATGGCAAACACAAAAAGAGCAAGAAACACAATCTCTCTTGCCAATGGGCTTGCCTGCTTTGTCTTTTTCGATGTATTCTTTCTCGAAGAAGCCGTCCGTTTCGTATTTGATTTCGATGCCGGACGTCCACGCTTCTTCGTATTTTTTGTTGTTTTCTTTGTAGCCATAAAATCCTCCCCAGACACAACTAACATGTACGATATCTGCTAATTGATTCGCAGCGTACTGAAATTATATTATACACTGAATCAGACTTTCCCGCAAGTGTTTTATCGAACAGATGTTTATATTTTGCTGCTTGGGTTCAAAATTAAATTTACTACTATTTATTATAATTTCTATATATTTTTATTGGTCAACTTATTGTTTAGGTGCAATCTCTGGTTTAATAATAATAGGTGCCTGACCACTTGAAGATGTAATTTCTGCTGTCAAAAGCGAAATTCTTCTCATTAAATTATCTAAGACAAATTGCCCATTTAATTTAAATTCCTTCGCCAAATTTACATTTTCCCAATCATGTTCGCCTCCTTTTTCGTCAGCAAACTCTAATAAAGCACCATAAGTTATTTCTAAACAAAATACAGATTTCGGAGAAAATTCCAACTTCCTTTTTACGGATATTTTAATACAATCTTCTTGCAACTTGGTTTCAATTGTATCTACTCCATTCAATTGGTAAACATTAGCTGTGAATTCATCCTCTATTCTAGTATACACTATATTTTCTAAATAAACTTCGTAATTTGATTTAAAATAATCTTGCAAATTTTCTATCATAATTTTTTTAATTCCTCCTTATAATTTATAGCTAGCTTGGTATTTATCGGAATAACATTTGAATTTATTTCCTCATTTTCAATGTCAGCAAAACCAAGATTCACTTTAAATTCCTGTGCTATTCTTTTTATATCATTTTCTGTTCTAATAGTAACAATTTCTTCGGATACATAATTACTAATTGCTTCTTCTACACATGCATTTAATGTTTTTCTTTGTTTGCTTGCTTTCAAAGCAATTTTTCTATGCAAATCCGGAGATATACGAACATTAAAAATTCCTTTGTATTCTTTTTGAGGTTCTTTTCCTACTTCCTTGCAAAAAATAAGATAATCATCAACAGCTGTATGAAATTCATCAACAACCTTACTTAAATCATCACACTCAAAATCTACATAATCTGCAATACCTTCTATTTTTCCCCTTAATACGTTATCTGCCGAATCAAATTCAACAACTGTATGATATCCTTTATATTCTAATATATTTGCTTTCATAATCTATAAATCTCCTATCTCAATCAACTTTTCCAAAAGTCCTTTTACAGCTCCTGGTTTCATCTCATTGCCTGGGTGTGGTTTATGAAGCATAATAATCTGTTGGTCATATTCTCTATAAAACATAACTCTTGAACCAGATGTTTTCCCTTTATTATGTTCTTTGTAACCCATTTGCTCTAATAAATATGTTGCTTCTTTATAAGTATAATCTCTAGGTTTTTGCTTTATGCGCTCTTTTGCCTTTTCAATCCTGCTCATATCTTTTGGCCTCACCTCTTTTCAAAATCCTCTTGTAACTGTTTTCTAGTTACATATAATTATATCTATTTTTTTTACACTGTCAAGTCATGAATTTCTTTTTTTATGATTCATCAACCCTCTCAGTTTCTGATAAGCTTTGTCAATTCCTCCAACCTCATTAACAAGTCCGGCCGTCACCGCATCCTCTCCAACCAAAACGGTTCCTAAATCTTTGGACAGCATACTGGTATTCATCATTAGTTTTTCTAAATTCTCTTTGGAAATACGACTATGTTCTGCCACGAAACAAATAATTCGATCCTGAATCTGTTGAAACTGCCGATATGTCTGCGGCGTTCCCAGTACCATGCCATTCATCCGAACCGGGTGGATAATCATCGTCGCCGACGGAACAATAAAAGAATAATCTGCCGCCACAGTAAGCGGAACGGCAATCGAATGACTGTCCCCAATGACTAAGGAAACCGTTGGCATGCTTAAGGAGTGAACCATTTCCGCCAATGCAAGTCCGCATGAAACATCACCACCGACGGTATTCATAAGAAATAAAATTCCCTTTACATTTTCGTCCTGCTCTGCCCTTGCTAAAATCGGCAAAATATGCTCATATTTGGTTGTTTTGGCATTTTGTGATAAGCAGTCATGTCCCTCAATCTCCCCAATAATAGATAACGTCAAGATTCCTTCATTCATTACCATGCCATATTCTTTTACTGCATCCTGTTCCATCTGTTTCGCCCTCATCTTTCCTGTCATTTTTGACTTCCATTTGATACGAAACAGTATTTCCTAAATCATAAAAATTTATCCCTGATAAATTTCCGGTCGTCTATTTTATACCATGATAGCATTCATCAAATGCAGGCCTCATAACTTCTATTTGACCGCGTGAAATATCATTTTTTCCTCCTTGATGCACGCTTTCCAGTCAATAAATTAAGGTCCTGCATTTGTCTTCCCAGCTCATCATCCTTGGCTATAAGAAGTAAATCTGTATCCATTCCCCCTAATGCATGTAAAACAGCAGCATAAATGCCAATTGCTACGGCAGGACTTCCTGACTCAACCTTCCATAACGATGTTCTGCTAATTCCGGCTCGTTCTGCCACTAATTCAGCAGACAAATCCCGTCTTAATCTTGCTAACTTTATTTGTTCTCCCATTGTCTCCAAAATATTTTCTGTTGCTGGCAATATATTATAAACTGCTTTTCTCATTTATATACACCTCACCTCTTTATTTTTATGTTCATTATTATAAACACAAACCAATATAATGTCAATAATAAAGAACGAACAGACAGATTATTTTGATTTGTAGTTAGACTTCTATATGCTTTTATCCCTGATAAATTTCCGGTCGTCTGTCGCTTCTTGATAAAATCGTTTTTTGAAATACCTCTTCTGAAAAATCAAGAGTTACATAGTCATTCCATTTTTTAGAGTCCGGCGAAATCATGCTTCCATCCGGTGCATAGGCAGCCGAACTTTTTGTATATTGGATTCCATCTCCCTCTCCCGTTCGATTTACGCCTACCACATACGAGGACATTTCAATCGCTCTCGCCGTAAGCAGAGAATACCACTGACTGATGCGGCTCTCCGGCCAGTTTGCAATCAAAAAGATAACATTTGTGTCAAGCGGCATCTGCTGAAACATTTCAGGAAAACGCAAATCGTAGCAGACTGCCATACCAAGGTGCATTTCGTCCACGGAAATATGACAAATTTCACTGCCTCCTCGATACGCCTTTGTCTCACCACCATGCGTAAATGGATGGATTTTCTCATAGTCAGCAAGCACACTTCCGTTTTCATCAACAAAACAAAAATGATTTCGCCCAAACTCATCCGGCATGGTAATATAACCAAAACCAATCATTATAGAATATTTTGCAGCAAGAGCCGAAAAATATGCAATTGTCTCCTCATGATAATCTGCCATCTCTTTAACCCGGAGAGAAAATCCGGTCAATGTCATCTCCGGAAACAAAATAATGTCAGCGTGTTCATCCGCTGCTTCCTTTATCATTTCCTCACATTGAAACTTATTTGCTTCTTTATCTTCCCAGACAATGTCCATGTTTGTAAGCGCAATTTTTTTAGACATAAAAAGCCCCCTTTGTATTCTTCTCCAAGTATAACATAGGTTGGGGAAAGGGGCAAAGGGGAGGCATTTTTACCTTACTACTAGCTTTTAAACATATATTCTACAAAACCTATCTCCTGCAAACTAATACGATTTGTATATAAAGTAGCGTAATTAGAAATATTCTTTAAAACATTAGCAATTAATGTATTATACATAATTTTATCAGTTGAGGAAACATTTCCACTCCAATTCAAATTATCCGACGCATCACCTTTATATGTGGAAATGTCAAATTCAGCCGTGTGTGTACCCACGGTAGCTAAGGCTGTTTTCTTGCCTTTTGTAATCTTCACACTATTTCCTTTTCTATCATGATTTTCAAAAAATTCTATTGTATTTTCCTTCATAGAAACTGATACATAGCCATATGTACAATAGTCACCAAATGCCGAAAATTCTCCATTCTCTTTAACATATGAAACAATTCTGTCAAAATTGTCATCAAACACTTCCGGTAAATTATTTAGGGTATGCTTTCCACCATTTAATGCACCAACAACACCATTGTTGATATAAACTTTGAAATCAAGTGTTCCCTTCTTTGAAAGCCCCTTTTGAATTTTGCTCACCGGGATACGGATACAGCAACTATATTTTGTTCCTGAGTATCGCCAAGTCCACTCTCCAAAATCTTTTTTGCCAAATTCAATGGTATTATCATATACACTCTGCTTTTTGTCATTGTTTATATTAATCATTATTTTTCCATCGGTCGCAACTCTTGTTTTTCCATCTTTCAATTGGAGCGAGAAAAACACCCGGAATTCATTGTCAGCAGGACTATACTCCACACTTTTGTCTGCCATATATTCAATATATGAGCCAGGGACATAAGAACCATTTCGGTAGGAAACAATTTTTACCTTTCTTGCCGTAACTTTACACTTTAACTTTTTGTTTTTTACTTTTGCAACAATAATAGTGCTGCCCGGTTTTTTCGCTTTCACTACCCCCTTTGAGGTTACTGTTGCAATTTTTTTGTTTTTGGAACTCCATTTCACTTTTACTTTCGTATGTTTCACTTTAAGCTTGTAACTTTTTCCAACCGCAAGTTTTACGTTTTTACGATTCAATTTAATATATTTTAAAGTTGTCGAACTTTTAAAGCGTTTCATCGGATAACCTTTTCCATTTCCAATCATTGCTTTTAATTTTTTCTTATAATAACTACGTGTCGCCGTATTATTATTTATTTGGTAATGAACTGCATTATCATATCTTGACGCCGTAAACCAAGTTCCTATTTTAGCTAACTTTCCATTTTTGTATGCATAAAACATCCGGTCTTCATAACCATGACTAAATCCACGATCAATATAATTACTTTTTTTATATATTGTACAATATGCCGTATGGCACATATAAGGATAAAACTTAGGCATTTTAATAACCGGTTTAAGTTTCCCTTTAACAATGGAATAAATGCATGTAGTTTCTCCAAAGCTGTAAATATCTGCTGTATTACATTTATTATCACCTACAAAACGCATAATACATTCATCAATACCATTTTTATCAATATCAACAAACGCATAATATGTATACATTACATAAACTGAATCTGTATCTTGCTTGACGTAGAGTTTCCTCATATGTGAGTCATATTTTTTTATCAGTCCCCGGTACATCGCATGCTGTTTTGTTTTACTTATTTGAGCATTTGATTTAGAAGTAAAAAGCATTACACCTGCAATCCCCAGAAACAAAAGCAAACCTATTATTTTCTTACATTGTTTCATCACAACGACCTCCTTTTTTACAAAAGTTCTGAACAACGCATTTTGTATTACAATTTTGTCCTTTTTTTGTACAAACCTCCCCATATTCTTTCGCACAATACTCCCAAAGAATATAATCAACTTCTGCAACGGGTTTTGATAAAGCACACGCAATCTTAGTTACAATGTCAATTGCTTCATATGGAGGAACCATATCCTCCTCTGAAAAACAAAGGCACTCTTTTCCTAATATTCTACGCAAATGTCTATCCGGTTTTGGCAAATCAAATCCAACATTTCGCAAATATTCACAAACCAAAGCTACATTCATTTGTTTTAACTTAAATGGACTTTCAACTGTAGAAAGAACACTAATAAGTGCTTTCATAGAAGAATCAATTTCTATCATGCTCTCATAGAACTCATCAATTGATCCATTTACCTTTTCCCGCTTTTTCAACATATTAATGTTATCAAATAGGACTTTCATTTGTGCAGATGTGGATTGTGTAGCACACTTGATTCCTTTAATTTTTTCATGTAATTGTTCGCATGAAACTTTCTGTAACTGCTTGCAATCATACTGACAAAAAATTTCATCCACTACGGGAATGTTTCCCATGCTATCCGTTTCAGCAGCAACTCTGCTCCAAGCATTTCCTGAACTTAACATAGCATAAATCATTGCTCGAATATGATCTTGCGTTGAAAAACATTCACCATTCACACGTCTTTGTATCTGAATTGCAACAAAACTATTTTCCCATGTCTTATTGCTGTCACGATGATATAATGTATCTTTCAAATACTTTTCGATAATTGGTATAACTTCATATCTCATACACTTCTCTCCCTTTGTAAATGCTAAAAAATAAAATACTCTATAATTGCCTTCGTTTCCTCTGTATCACCAAATTTCTCAACCATAACATCAAAACTTCCCCTGCTAAATGGATATTTAGCAATTAATTGTGCAATGAGAGAAGCAACTTTTTCTTGAGGAAACATTGGATTTTTCAGGTTTTTTATCATGGTATCATACGCACTTCCTGTATGTGTAGATACATCACCAAGCACACCATTTTCTGACAAAATGTGAATTAACGAGAGAAATGTATTCACATAATCGCTGTATACCTCTTGGAAAAATATATCCTTTTTAAATTTGGCATATATAGTTGCTTTTTCCTCATCGGACATTCTTGTTTGATTTGCAAAATATTTTCCAATACCCGCCATTCCAATATTAAATATTTCTGCTTTCACAACTCCCTTCATGGCACCCCGAAATCCAAAGCCACCGCCTTGCATACGAATGGAACCACCAATTTGATCTCCTAATTGAGCCGCCTGCTGATTTCTCTTTTCTTCAATTTCAAGCATTGTATTCCAAGATTGTACCGCTCTATTATATGTATTGATTTGATATTCAAAAAAATCTTCCACACTTACATTAAATACGTCAAAAGGAAGAAGTAAACTGGAAGCACGTTCCATCATCGGATGCAAACCAGTTAAATACATTTCCTGAAAATAATTTAATAACGTATCATAATCTTTTACGCAGTTATTATATTGAAACATAAATCGTTCCATATAGTATTGTGCACTCGACTTAAACAAATCCAGATATTTCATGCAAATATCCAGATTCTTTGAAATTGTAATTGTTTCACCTTCCAAAGGAAACACCTTTTGTTCCCCTGTAAGCAAAGTCCATTGAGGCGGTTCCGGTACATCATACTCCGGATAATCCGAAAGTGGCGGATACTCTTTCGGATCTTCCATCTTCTTGATATCCTGAAACACCTCTTTACCTATTACTTTGTTCAGTTTTTTGTTGATTTTTGTACCGGGTTCTGCAAACGCCTTGTTGTAAACATTTTTAAAATCAAAAGCCATAATTTCATCCTCCTCGTTATTGATAATACTTTGGTCTTGTCCCCCTGCCCCTCTTTGCAAAATAATTATAACATATGCAAACTTTGTTTTTTTTCATAACTTGACCATAGGAAGTTCAATTAAAAAAATGGAATCTTCAAGACGGATAAAATAACATTTTAAATTTGAAATGATGCTTCAACACATATACATGACGTCGTAACAGTCAAAAATTGAAAGTTCGGAAACAAAAAGCCCCCTTTGTCTTCTTCCACAAGTATAACATAGGTTTCGGAAAGTAACAAAGGGGCAAATTTTCAAAAAAAGCCACAAGCCGGCTTTCACCAGCTTGCAGCTTACAATACCTAATATTTCTTATCTTATTCTTCCGGAACATCCTTAATACTGAAACTAATACGTCCCATCTTATCTTTGCCAAGGCAGATTACTTTCACTTTATCACCAAGTGTAAGCTCGTCCTCTACATGATTGATGCGGCGATTTGCAATATTTGAAATGTGAACCATTCCCTCTTTGCCAGGCGCAAACTCGATGAAAGCACCAAAATCTTTAATGCTGACAACGGTTCCCTCAAGAATCTGGCCCTTTTCAAAATCCGTTACAATAATCTCAATGAGGCGAAGTGCTTCGTCCATTGCCTCTTTGTCTGTTCCGCAAACCGAAACAGCACCATCATCCGTAATATCGATTTTAACACTGGTACGCTCAATCAATGCGTTGATTGTCTTACCTCTCTGACCAACAACTTCACCAATCTTAGCCGGGTCAATCATAATCTGTTTAATCTTTGGAGCGTAAGCATTTACTTCTTTTCTAGGCTCTGCAATTGCTTTTGCCATAACCTCATCTAAGATGTAAAGGCGGGCTTCTCTTGTTCTTGCAATAGCCTGCTCCACGATTTCTCTTGTCAAACCATGAATCTTAATATCCATCTGGATGGCAGTAATACCTTTTTTCGTACCGGCAACTTTAAAGTCCATATCGCCGAAGAAATCTTCAAGCCCCTGAATATCTGTCAAAATCAAGTAATCATCATCGGTATCACCGGTTACCAAACCAACGGAAATACCAGCAACTGGTGCTTTAATCGGAACACCGGCAGCCATCAATGATAAGGTAGATGCACAAATACTACCCTGAGATGTAGAACCATTGGATTCCAAAATTTCGGATACGGTACGGATTGCGTATGGGAACTCTTCTTCGCTAGGAAGAACAGGAACCAAAGCACGCTCTGCCAAAGCACCATGTCCGATTTCACGACGTCCCGGTCCTCTGGATGGTCTTGTCTCACCAACGGACCATGATGGGAAGTTGTAGTGATGCATATATCTCTTGGATGTTTTTGTAATATCCAAACCATCTAATTTCTGTTTCTCTGAAAGGGGAGCCAATGTTGTAACATTCAACACCTGTGTCTGTCCACGAGAGAACAAACCGGAACCATGTACTGTAGGAAGTACATCAACTTCTGCATGAAGTGGACGAATCTGTTTTACCTCACGGCCATCCGGACGTTTGTGGTCTTTCAGAATCATCTTGCGGACTGTAACTTTCTGGAATTTATAAACAGCCTCATCAATAAAGGAAATCCAGTCCTCATGCTCCTCTGCATAACGCTCTTCCAAACGGTCTTTAATACCGCGGATATTTTCTTCACGAACCTGTTTTACATCAGTAAATACAGCTTCTTCCATAGCTTCCGGTGTAATGAAATTAACCATGTCATTCCACATATCTTCCGGAATATCGAAATGCTCATACTCGTGTTTCTCTTTACCGCACTCAGCAACAATCTTGTCAAAGAACTCGATAATCTGTCCATTCAACTCATGAGCACCATAAATTGCCTGAATCATCGTAGCTTCATCAACTTCGTTCGCACCGGCTTCAATCATGATAACCTTATCTCTTGTGGAAGCAACAGTAAGTGCTAAATCAGAAACCTCACGCTGTGCGCTTGTCGGATTGTAAACAAGTTCACCGTCAACCAAACCAACCTGTGTTGCTGCAGTCGGACCATCAAACGGAATATCCGAAATACTGGTAGCCAGTGCAGAACCAAGCATAGCAACAAGCTCCGGTGCACAATCCTGGTCAACATCCATAACTAAGTTTTCCAGTGTTACATCATTTCGATAATCTTTTGGGAACAATGGACGCATCGGGCGGTCAATTACACGACAAGTCAAAATTGAGTTATCACTTGGTTTACCCTCACGTCTTGTAAATCCTCCCGGAATCTTTCCGATGGAATACATCTTTTCATGATATTCTACGCTTAATGGGAAGAAATCAATTCCCTCTCTTGGTTTCTCGGATGCTGTTGCCGTAGAAAGGACAACTGTATCACCATAGCGCATAAATGCAGCGCCATTTGCCTGAGCAGCTACACGTCCAATGTCAACTGACAAAGTACGTCCTGCAAGCTCCATTGAAAATGTCTTGTACATACTTTTTCTCCTTTATTCTTATTTCGAGATGCCGAAACCACTGAAAAAACCACTGTATCAATGAGCTTTTCAGAAGTCTCGGTGTCATCTCAATTTACATACAAAAATTATTATACACAATCTTTGCAAAAAAAGCAACTTTCCTTATTCCGGATAACTGATAGCGTCATCGGGCCAATTTAAAACCTCATCGTGAAACAGCGGCACACGCATCAGACCGGCTCCAAATAAGTACGCGCGGTCACGCTCCGCAATCTCTTCTAACGTACGCCATGTCACACCGACAATCGTCTGTTCTGCCTCCGATAATTCCGGGTCAATTCCCTTGTGTGGAACCGCATCATCCGGAATTTCTACCAAAAATGTAAAAATCCGGCTTTCCAAATCCGGCTTGTATTCAATGGCAAGCGGACGCACAATTTTTCCACTCACGCCTGCTTCTTCGTTTAACTCACGCAAAGCTGCTTCTTCCGGTGTTTCATTTTCCTCAATTCCGCCGCCTGGCAGATTAAAGAAATCTCTTCCTTTCATTCTGTGTTCTACAAGCAGTAATTTGCCATCCCGGCAAACCATAGCCTGACTGCGATTTCGTTTCATTTCCTCACCTTTTTAAGAAAAATTTTTTTCATAGAAAGAGTGCCTTCAATCAAACAGTATCCATTTGACGAAAGCACTCAACTCATACAAATTATTTACGCAAACCAAGTTTTTCAATCAGCGCACGATAACCTTCCAAATCTGTCTTCTTCAGATAATCCAAAAGGCCTCTTCTCTTACCAATCATTTTGTACATACCACGACGAGAATGATGATCTTTCTTATTCTCTTTCAAGTGCTCTGTCAAAGTATTAATACGCTCAGTAAGAAGCGCTACCTGAACTTCCGGTGAACCTGTATCATCCGGTGTTCTTCCATAAGCTGCAATAATTTCTTTTTTCTTTTCTGTAGTCATCATTGTGACATACCTCCTAAATATTTTCTTATCACCATTTACTAAGATCCGGTCGGAGTTTCCGTAATCTGAGTAATGGCTATTTGCTATCATAACACAATTTAAGTTCGTTGTAAACCTTTATTTCGTGTCAATGGTAGCAATATCCACTAATGTCAATTCATTTTTCTCGGAATCCTCTAACGCAGTCAAAAGTGCATTTGCTGTATCAAGAGAAGTCAGGCAGGTAACACCGGTCTCAATGGAAGTACGGCGGATAAGGAATCCATCATGGGAATGTTCACCCTGTTTTGGAATATCAATTACCAAATCAATCTCATGGCCAAGCAGCAAATCCATCAGTGTCGGGGATTCCTGCTCAATCTTGTTGACACCGATAACCGAAACGCCATTCTCGCCTAAGAACTTAGCTGTTCCGCGTGTCGCATAGATTTCATAGCCAAGTGCCTGGAAACGTCTGGCAACGGAAATTGCTTCGTCTTTCGAGTTATCATTTACCGTAAGAATCATCTTCTTGTATTTCGGAAGATTGATTCCGGCTCCCATAAAGGCTTTGTGAAGTGCCTCATTAAATGTTTTTGCGATACCTAAGCACTCACCGGTTGACTTCATCTCAGGTCCTAAGCTGATTTCTGCACCGCGCAGTTTCTCAAAGGAGAATACCGGCATCTTAATTGCGATGTAATCCGATTTTTTCGCAAGTCCCGGTGTGTAACCCATATCCGTGATTTTTTCACCAAGGATTACGCGGGAAGCCAGTTTCACAATCGGAATTCCGGTTACTTTGCTGATATATGGTACCGTTCTTGACGAACGAGGATTTACTTCAATAACAAAAACTTCATCGTTATAAACAATAAACTGAATGTTAATCAAGCCAATTACATGGAGGGATTTTGCAAGTTTTGCCGTATAATCGACTAAAACTTCCTGAACTTCAGGTTTAATGCTCATGGCAGGATAAACCGAAATACTGTCACCGGAATGAATACCGGCACGCTCTACGTGTTCCATAATACCGGGAATCAAAATGTTCTCGCCATCACATACCGCATCAACCTCAACCTCTTTACCCATGAGGTACTTATCAACAAGAATTGGATGTTCCTGCACATGGCGGTTGATAATTGACATAAATTCACGAATATCATCATCATTAATCGCAATCTGCATGCCCTGTCCACCAAGTACATAAGATGGACGGACAAGAACCGGATACCCAAGTTCATTTGCTGCCGCTAATGCTTCTTCTGTTGTAAATACGGTTTTTCCTGCCGGTCTCGGAATCTTACACTGCTCTAAGATTTCATCAAACAGCTCACGGTCTTCGGCAGCATCTACATTCTCTGCACTTGTTCCCAAAATCGGAACTCCCATTTTAAGAAGTGCCTCTGTCAACTTGATTGCTGTCTGTCCACCAAACTGGACAACCGCACCATCCGGTTTCTCAATATCCACGATATTTTCTACATCTTCCGGTGTCAATGGCTCAAAATACAATTTATCTGCCACATCAAAGTCCGTACTTACCGTCTCCGGATTGTTGTTTACAATAATTGTCTCATAACCGCTCTGTGCCAGTGACCACACACTGTGAACCGAACAGAAGTCAAACTCGATACCCTGACCGATTCGGATTGGACCGGAACCAAGAACCATGATTCGTTTTCTGTCCTTATCTTTTGAAACTTCCGTTTCGCTGCCAAACACGCTGTAATAATATGGCGTACTTGCCTCAAACTCAGCCGCACAGGTATCAACCATCTTAAACGAAGCAACGATTCCATTTTCATGGCGCATATCGTGAATCTCACGCTCTGTCATGCCGGTATAGTTAGCAATAACAGTATCCGGGAATTCCATTCGTTTTGCTTCTGCCAAAATTTCCGGTGTCAATGTTTCGTTTTTCAAAGTCTGTTCCATCTCTACCAGATGGGCAATTTTATCAATGAACCACAAATCGATTTTTGTAATGTCATGAATTTCTTCATAGGTAGCACCCTTGCGAATCAGCTCGGCAATAATAAAAATACGGCGGTCATCAACAATGTGAATACGCTCTAGCAGTTCTTCTTTGGAGCGGTCACTGTAACGTCCGATATCCAGACTGTCAATGTGCTGCTCCAGTGAACGGAGTGCTTTCATCAACGCACCTTCAAAGTTATCACAGATACTCATAACCTCTCCGGTTGCTTTCATCTGTGTCGTCAAAGTACGTTTTGCCTTGATAAATTTATCAAATGGCAGTCTCGGAATTTTTACAACACAGTAATCCAGTGCCGGCTCAAAACTTGCAAAGGTTTTCTTCGTAATGGCATTTGGAATTTCATCCAGTGTATATCCTAATGCAATCTTTGCTGCTACTTTTGCAATCGGATATCCGGTCGCCTTAGAAGCAAGTGCGGAAGAACGGCTGACACGAGGGTTTACCTCGATAACACAGTATTCAAAACTGTCCGGATGAAGTGCAAACTGCACATTACATCCACCGGTAATACCAAGTTCTGTAATAATATTTAATGCTGAAGTACGAAGCATCTGATACTCTTTGTCACCTAATGTCTGAGACGGTGCTACTACAATACTGTCACCGGTATGCACACCAACCGGGTCAATATTTTCCATGTTACAAACCGTAATACAGTTTCCTACCGCATCACGCATTACCTCATACTCAATCTCTTTCCATCCGGCGATGCAGCGCTCAATCAAACACTGTCCGACACGGCTCAGACGAAGACCATTGGAGCAGATATCGTGCAGTTCTTCTTCGTTATGTGCGATACCGCCGCCGCTTCCGCCAAGGGTATATGCCGGGCGGATAACAACCGGATAACCGATTTCATTGGCAAACGCAATCGCATCATCCACATGTTCCACGACAATACTTGCAGCAATCGGCTCGTGGATTTTTTCCATCGTCTCTTTAAATTCCAAACGGTCTTCTGCACGCTTAATCGTCTGTGCAGTCGTACCAATCAGGCGAACATTTTCCTGCTTTAAAAAGCCGGATTCCTCTAATTCCATCGCAATATTTAACGCAGCCTGTCCACCCAGTGTTGGGAGCACGCTGTCCGGTCTTTCTTTGCGAATCAGTTTCTGAACCACTTCAACGGTCAGTGGCTCAATGTAAACACGGTCAGCAATATCTTTATCGGTCATAATGGTAGCAGGATTGGAATTAATAAGCACTACTTCCATTCCTTCTTCTTTCAGAGAACGACAAGCCTGCGTACCGGCATAATCAAATTCGGCAGCCTGTCCAATAACGATTGGGCCTGAACCGATTACTAAAACTTTTTTGATTTCATCCATTTTTGGCATTGTATGTATCCTCCTTACTCTTCCATCATCTTGATAAATTCATCAAACAAAACTTCCGAATCCTTCGGTCCGGCACAAGCCTCCGGATGAAACTGAACCGTGAAGATATTTTTCTGTAAATAACGAAGTCCTTCAACTGTGCCATCGTTGACATTTACAAAGGCAACCTCGGCAATCTCTTTTGGCACCGAAGATTCTTTTACCATGTAGCCATGGTTCTGGGAAGAAATGTATACGCGTCCGGTTTTTAAGTCCTTGACCGGATGATTTGCTCCGCGGTGGCCATACTTCATTTTCTCCGTGTCACAGCCACAGGCAAGTGCCATTAACTGGTGTCCCAAGCAAATTGCAAAAATCGGAATATCCGATGCATACAGTTTTTTCAGTTCTTCAATAACCTCTGTGCACTCTTTCGGATCCCCCGGTCCATTCGTCAGCATAATGCCGTCCGGATGAGAAGCAAGAATCGTTTCCGCTTTCGTTCTTGCCGGATAAATCGTCACTTCACAGCCACGTTTTAACAAACATCTGGCAATGTTAAATTTCGTTCCAACGTCAAGAATAGCAACCTTCTTTGTAATAGAAATGTTGCTATCGGTATCTAGATCGCCCGGTTTATAGGAAACAATTTCCTTTGTAGTTACTTTGTCAACTACACCGCGAACGGAATATTTTTTAATTTTTTCAAGAACGGCAGATAAATCCTCAGGTTTTTCTGTGGTAATCATGCCATTCATTGTTCCTTTTTCTCTGAGTCGTTTGGTGAGGGCTCTTGTATCAATTCCTTCAATTCCCGGAATGTCCTGCTCTACAAGAAACTGCTGAATACTTTCTTCTTTTCTGAAGTTGCTTCCAAGTCTTGCCAGTTCTCTTACAATAAATGCATCGGTATTTGACTTTTTCGCCTCTTTGTCTTGATTACAAATACCATAATTACCAATTAACGGATAGGTCATTACTACTGCCTGTCCGGCATAACTTGGGTCCGTGAGCACTTCAAGATATCCTGTCATTGACGTATTAAAAACAATTTCGCTAATGACTTCTTTTTTACTGCCTATGCTTTTTCCGGTAAACACAGTTCCGTCTTCCAGTATCAGATATGCGTTCATGTTATCCTCCTTTAATCGAATGCCAGAATCATCTCCGCAGTTTCCACAAGATTGTTTCCGCTGTCCATACTAAGTTTCTGGATATATTTATGGGCTTCTTCTTCAGACAAATGGTTTCGCTCCATCAGAAGAGCCTTGGCATCATCAATTGATTTTTGTTCTTTTTCGGATCGTTTCCTTGGCTGGTATCTTCTCTTTCTTTTCTCCGCTGCGTAAAGTTCCATTGCCATTGTTTCAATGGTACTTACTAATTCATGCGAATGAATCGGCATAGACAAACACATAATGCTGCCAATTGAGCATTCCTGCAATTTGGCAGGCGATGCTACTAAAAGCATCTGAAATTCCCTCGGCAGATAGCCATACAATTCACTGTAATGCATGTCTGTTAAACGATATCCGCACAACACAATACCGCCGTCACATTCATTGGCGGCTGCAATCACTTGCGATGCACTATTAAATGCTAGTATATCATCATATCCGCTCCGATTCAAAACATTTTTTATTTTTTTCGCATCATCCAGCTTAGGAAACGCTACTATAATGCGCAGAATCGTTCACACCTCCCCGTAGAAAAGTATCAAAATAAGCGGTATCCGGACTAAATTCGGTCCAGATACTTCTCAACTTCCCATGCGGTTACCTGTTCGCAAAATTCATCCCATTCCTGTTTTTTCTTCTGGATGATTATGCGTGACAACTCTTCTCCATATACTTTATGGAAAAATTCGTCTTTTTCAAATGCCTGTACCGCTTCAATCAAAGTTCTTGGCAGAATATCAAATTCCTGTGCCCCCTCTAAATCATCAATACAGGTTGGTGGCTCAATTTTATTGCGGATGCCGTCTAATCCGGCAGCTAAACATCCTGCTAAAACCAAATATGGATTACAGGAGCCATCCGGACTTCTCAGTGCTACACGCGGTCCCATCTCACCGGTACTTGTCATACGCATAAGTGGAGTACGATTTTTACGTGACCATGTAATATTAACCGGTGCATTGTATCCCGGCACTAAACGTTTATAAGAATTGATAATCGGATTGTTAATTAACGTAAGCCCTTTAATATGGCGCATAATTCCACCCATAAAATAGTATGCTGTTTTGCTCAGACCATACTCTTCATCCGGGTCACTGAAAATGTTCTCACCATCTTTGCTCAAGAACATGTTAAAGAACATCGCAGAACCTTTTTTCCCATAATTTGGCTTTGGCATAAACGTAGCATGAAGTCCATGTCTCTTTGCTACAGTACGAACGGTAAGTTTAAATGTCATAATATTATCGGCTGTCTGAATTCCATCATCAAATTTGAAATCGATATGATGCTGGCACACTTCATTGGAGTGATATGAAGATTCCATCTCAAATCCCATCTCAGACAAAGAAAGCACGATATCACGTCTTGCATTTTCTCCGGCATCCACCGGTCCGATGTCAAAAAATCCTCCTTTTTCACTGGTGTTTGTCGTTGGCTGTCCATCTTCCGACATATCAAAGAGGAAAAATTCTGATTCTGGTCCGACATTTAACGTATAGCCATCTTTTGCCGCTTCTTCAATTACTTGTTTTAAAATATAACGGGAATCTCCCATGAAAGGAGTTCCATCCGTATGACGCACATCACAAATAAAACGTGCCACACGACCTCTCTGCGGTCTCCAAGGGAAAATTGTAAAAGTATCCAAATCCGGAACTAAAACAAGTTCATCCACATGCATCGTATCAAACCCATTAATCGCAGCGGCATCAAACGTGCATCGGTTATTCAAAATAGAATCCAACTGTTTGGCTGTTACTGCCATGTTTTTCAAAATTCCAAAAATATCCACAAATTGCAGACGGATAAATTCTACATCCTCCTCTTCTACAATACGAATGATATCTTCCTTTGTGTAATGCGACATAGTTTATTCTCCTTTCCATATGAAATCCGGCAGCAGTTCTCTGCCACCGGATAATTGTACCCTTTAATTGAGGTTGGTATAACCCATCAAATCTTTATCAACTTCACGGGCTGCCTCTCTTCCTTCGCGGATTGCCCAGACAACCAAGGACTGTCCACGGTGCATATCGCCCGCTGTAAAGATTCCTTTCTGGCTGGTGCTGTATTCGCCCTGCTTCGTCTGCACATTTGTGCGGTCCGTACATTTTACGGCAAATTCTTTTGTAACATACTCCTCGGAGCCTAAAAATCCTGCCGCAATAAAGACGAGGTCAACATCTAAAATTTGTTCACTCCCCGGAATTTCGCTCATCTGCATCCGTCCGGTCTTTTCATCTTTCTGCCAGTTCAGTTTTACAATTTTAACCTGTTTCAAATCACCTTTATTATCCTTGATAAATTCTTTTACCGTGGTCTCATAGATTCGCGGGTCACTGCCAAAGACAGCGATTGCTTCCTGCTGACCGTAATCGGTCTTAAGAATTTTCGGCCACTCCGGCCAAGGATTGCTTGCCAAACGGCAAACCGGCGGTTTCGGCATCATTTCCAGCTGAACGACACTTTTAGCCCCCTGACGAATCGAGGAACCAACACAGTCATTTCCGGTATCACCGCCTCCGATAACCAGTACATTTTTATCTTTGGCATTGATATAATCCGTATACTGCGGATTGCGCAAATGCTTGGTTACTCGTTTCAAATAATCAACGGCAAAATAAATACCTTTGGCATCTCTGCCGGGAGCATTGATGTTACGAGGGTTTGAAGCACCACAAGTCAAAATGACGCGGTCAAATTCTTTTTTCAACTCATCAGCTTTTACATCCACACCGACATTCACACCGGTACGGAAAACAACCCCTTCTGCTTTCATTACTTCTATTTTACGTTCTATTACCGATTTGTCAAGTTTCATATTCGGGATTCCATACATCAAAAGTCCGCCCGGATAATCCTCGCGTTCAAATACGGTCACGCTGTGTCCACGTTTATTCAACTGGTCAGCAGCCGCAAGTCCGGATGGACCGGAACCTACAATCGCTACTTTTTTGCCTGTACGGACTTTTGGAGGTTTTGGTCCCATCAATCCGTGTTCATAACCATATTCAATAATGGCATTTTCATTTTCTTTAATGGTTACCGGTGAATCATTTAATCCGCAGGTACATGCCGCCTCACATGGAGACGGGCACACACGGGAAGTAAATTCCGGAAAATTATTTGTCTTAAGCAATCTGCCAAGTGCCTGTTCGTATCCGTTACGATACACCATATCATTCCACTCAGGAATTAAATTGTTTAACGGACAGCCACTTGCCATGCCGCCAATCATCATGCCAGACTGACAAAACGGAACACCGCAGTCCATACATCTGGAAGCCTGCACACTGCGCTCCTCTTCGCTCATCGGCACATGAAATTCATTGAAGTTTTTAATGCGTTCAAGTGGCTTTATCTCAAGGTTATTCTCTCGTTTATATTCCATAAATCCGGTTGGTTTACCCATTGTAATCATCCTTTCTTTCTTCGTTTTCAAAAAATCTTAGCGTGCTTTTTTCAACTGGTAAAATGCTTCAATCTGTGCCTGCTCATTGCTCAGTCCCTTTTCTTCCATCTGGGCAATTGCCTGTAACATTGCCTGATAATCATGAGGAATGATTTTCTTGAATTTTGGCAGGTACTCACTAAAGTTTGCTAAAATTTCTTTACCACGTTCCGAATCGGTTGCTTCTACATGCTCACGAATCATATCTTTCAACTGCATAACGTCGTATTTATCCGTTACTGCATTGGATGATACCAGCTCTTTATTCAGTTTGAGATACAAGTCACTATTTTCATCCAGTACATAGGCGATACCACCGCTCATACCGGCTGCAAAGTTCTTTCCGGTCGGACCTAAGACAACGACACAGCCACCTGTCATATATTCACAGCCGTGGTCGCCAACACCTTCTACAACAGCGTGTGCACCGGAGTTTCTGACACAGAAACGCTCGCCTGCCATACCGTTGATATAAGCCTCACCGCTTGTCGCACCATACAAAGCAACGTTACCGATGATAATGTTATCTTCTGCTTTGTACTGTACATTTTCCGGTGGAAAGACAACCAGTTTACCACCGGAAAGTCCTTTTCCGAAGTAATCGTTGCTGTCACCTTCCAACGTAAGCGTAAGTCCTTTTGGAATAAAGGCACCAAAACTTTGTCCGCCGCTTCCGATACATTCTACCGTAAAGGTATCGGCCGGTACATCGTCTCCTAAGTTCTTTGTGATTTCAGAACCAAGAATTGTGCCAAGTGCACGATCCACATTGCTGATTCTTGCACTAATTTTTGCCTTTTCTCCGGTTTCCAGCGCATGCTTAAATTTCTTTAAGAATACTTTCTCATCCATTGTCTTTGACAATTTAAAATCATACGCATCTTTCGGATTATATAAATGTTTTTTATCTTTTGCAAATGGATTATCAATAATTGCGGACAAATCCAGTTTCTTCGTTCTCTCATCATCCTGAATGTCATCACGCACTTTCAATAAATCCGTACGTCCAATCAACTCATCAAGCTGTCTTACTCCAAGTTTTGCCATCAGTTCACGAACTTCTTCTGCGATAAAACACATGAAGTTTTCAACGTACTCCGGTTTTCCTTTGAATCGTTTTCTCAGTTCCGGATTCTGGGTTGCTACACCAACCGGGCAGGTATCCAGATTACATACACGCATCATCACGCATCCCATCGTAACAAGCGGTGCGGTTGCAAAGCCATACTCTTCAGCACCAAGCAATGCTGCTACCATAACATCACGGCCGGTCATCAGTTTACCATCTGTCTCGATGACAACTTTTGAGCGGAGTCCGTTCATCATCAGCGTCTGGTGTGTCTCGGCAAGACCAAGCTCCCAAGGAAGTCCTGCATTGTGAATCGAACTTGCCGGAGCTGCACCGGTACCACCATCATAACCGGAAATCAGGATGACGCCTGCACCAGCTTTTGCTACGCCGGCAGCGACTGTACCAACACCTGCCTCCGATACCAGTTTTACGGAAATTCTGGCATTGGTATTTGCACATTTCAAATCATAAATCAACTGTGCCAAATCCTCAATCGAGTAAATATCATGATGAGGCGGCGGGGAAATAAGGGATACACCCGGTGTTGAAAGTCTGGTTTTTGCAATCCAAGGATAAACTTTTCCACCCGGCAGATGTCCGCCTTCACCCGGTTTTGCTCCCTGTGCCATCTTAATCTGAATTTCTTTTGCACTTACTAAATAATGAGAAGTGACACCAAATCGTCCGCTTGCCACCTGTTTAATTGCGGAGCATCGGTTCAAACCGTCTTTTCCAATGGATAGACGCTCTAAACTCTCACCGCCCTCACCACTGTTAGATTTACCATGTAAGCGGTTCATCGCAATCGCTAATGTCTCATGTGCTTCCTGAGAAATGGAACCATAAGACATCGCACCGGTTTTGAATCGTTTGACAATGCTGTCAACCGGCTCAACCTGTGAAAGCGAAATTCCCTTCTTCGGGAATTTGAAGTCTAACAAACTTCTCAAATTCATGAAGCGGTCTTCATTATCAATTTCTCTTGAATATTCTTTAAATAATTTATAGTCTTTCTGCCAAGTTGCCTGCTGTAAAAGATGAATCGTCTTTGGATTATAAAGATGATCTTCTTTTCCACTGCGCGACTTGTGCATACCCAGACTGTCAAGTGTTGTATCGTTGCCAAGATCCAATGGGTCAAAAGCACGTGTATGAAGGTTTTCTACCTGTGTCTCAATATCCTGAAGCGAAATACCACCGATTCTTGATACTGTATCGGTGAAGTACACATCTGTCACTTCCTTGGAAATGCCAATCGCCTCAAAAATCTTGGATCCCTGATAAGACTGAATTGTTGAAATACCCATCTTTGATGCAATTTTTACGATACCGTGAAGGATGGCTGAATTGTAATCATCCACAGCAGCATAGTAATCTTTGTCAAGCATGTTGCAGTCAATCAAGCGTTTGATGGTATCCAGCGCCAGATATGGGTTTACGGCGCAGGCACCATAACCTAATAAGGTGGCAAAGTGATGAACTTCTCTTGGCTCTGCACTCTCTAAAATCATGGCAACACTCGTTCTTTTCTTTGTGCGTACCAAATGCTGCTGCATTGCGGACACCGCCAACAAAGAAGGAATTGCCACATGGTTTTCATCGACACCACGGTCTGAAAGAATCAACACATTAACACCATCTTTGTAAGCTCTGTCTGCTTCCAAAAACAGTCGGTCAATTGCCTTTTTCAAAGAAGTATTTTTATAATAAGTAATCGGAATAACACCAACTTTGAATCCCGGCACATCCATGTTTTTAATTTTCAACAAATCCGTATCGGTCAAAATCGGATTCTTAATACGAAGCACACGGCAGTTTTCCGGCTGCTCATGTAACAGGTTTCCATCCTCGCCAATGTAAGTTGATGTTGATGTTACTACTTCCTCACGAATCGCATCAATTGGTGGGTTTGTTACCTGTGCGAAACGCTGTCTGAAATAGTTAAACAACGGCTGTGGCTGTTTGCTAAGCATCGGAAGCGGTGTGTCATGTCCCATGGCAGCAATCGGCTCACCGCCATTTTGAGCCATTGGAAGAATGGAATTTTTCACTTCTTCATATGTGTAACCGAATGCTTTCTGCAGTTTTCTCCGCTCTTCATCGCTGTAATGCTCTACGCGGTGGTTCGGAATGTGAATGTCTTTTAATTCTACCAGGTTGCTGTCTAACCACTCACCATAAGGACGGCGGGATGCATATGTCTCTTTCAAAACATCATCATCCACTAATTCTCCTTTTACCGTATCAACCAAAAGCATTTTACCCGGTCTTAAGCGGTCTTTTTTAATGACATGTTCTTCACTGATTGGCATAACACCGACCTCGGAAGAAAGAATCAATTCATCCTCATCCGTAATATAATAACGGGAAGGACGCAGACCGTTTCGGTCGAGCACGGCACCAACCAAATCACCATCTGAGAACAAAATGGAAGCCGGGCCATCCCATGGCTCCATCATCGTTGCATAATATTGATAAAAGTCTTTTTTCTTCTCACTAATATAACGGTTGTTTGCCCAAGGCTCTGGAATTGTAATCATTACGGCAAGTGGCAGTTCCATACCACTCATTACCAGAAATTCCAGTGTGTTATCAAGCATCGCCGAGTCTGAACCGCTGGCATTGATAACCGGAAGTACTTTGTGAAGTTCTCCTTTTAACTGCTCGGATTCCATCGTCTCCTCACGGGCAAGCATCTTATCTGCATTACCGAGAATGGTATTAATCTCACCGTTGTGTACGATAAAACGGTTTGGATGAGCACGCTGCCAGCTCGGCTGTGTGTTTGTCGAGAAGCGGGAATGTACAATCGCAATCGCGGATTCATAATCGACATCCTGCAAATCATCGAAGAATAAGCGAAGCTGCGAAACCAAAAACATTCCTTTATATACAATTGTACGGGAAGAAAGTGAAACTACATAAGTATTTTCATTGGACTGCTCAAAGACACGTCTTGCAATGTATAATTTACGGTCAAAATCCAGTCCCTTTTCGACTTTCTTTGGTTTCTTTACGAAACACTGCATGATATACGGCATACATTCCACGGCACGTTTTCCAAGAATATCCGGTGCAATCGGTACTTCACGCCATGCAAGAAATTCCATTCCCTCTTTGGCAATGATATTTTCAAACATTTTCTTTGCCTGATTTCTTTTTAACTCATCCTGTGGGAAAAAGAACATACCGACACCATATTCACGCTCTCCTCCGATGTCAATACCAAGCTTTTCTGCCACTTTACTGAAAAACTTATGAGAAATCTGTAAGAGAATACCAACACCATCTCCTGTTTTTCCTTCGCCGTCTTTTCCTGCGCGGTGTTCAAGATTGGCAACAATCTCTAACGCATTTTTTACGGTACTATGCGTTTTCTTTCCTTTAATATTGACAATTGCGCCAATACCGCAGTTATCATGTTCAAACCGAGGGTCATACAAGCCAATCGGTTTCCGTTTACATTCTTCTACATATTCACTCATCGAAATTCCTCCTTGTATTTGACGTATGGAATAGTCACTCGTGTTCCCGTCTGTCAAAAATATTTTTTGACTACAAAAGGCGTCAAAAGAGCATAGTTCAATACTCTTTTGACGCCTTTGTCTTTTCACATTATATAACAGGAAAAGTAAAAACGCAAGAAAAATTTTTCAATAAGCAGTAAATAACCGAAAAAACGTTTATTCACCTTGTTCTTCTTCCAGTTCCTGCATCACTTCTTTTTCCGCTTCGTCCTTAAAGGTCTCGATTGTTTCCTGATTTAAAATTGGCAGATCATCCAGTGATTCCAAGCTGAAGTAGCGAAGGAATTCTTCTGTCGTACCAAATAAAATCGGCTTTCCCGGTGCATCCAGTCTTCCGGCTTCTGCAATCAAGCCATATTCTACTAATTTATTTACCGCATGACTGCACGATACCCCGCGGATTTTTTCAATTTCCAAGCGGGTAATCGGCTGCTTATAGGCAACAATAGATAACGTTTCCAAAAGCACATCCGTCAAAACATGTTTTTTCGGAATATGAGCCACCTTAATCAGATACTCATACATTTCCGGCTTTGTACACAACTGGAAAGAACCATCTAACTCAATGAGATGAATTCCTCTGTCTTCTTCATCATACCTGGTCATCATACTGCGGATAATTTTGCGCACGGTATCTTCATCATGGTCTACGGCAGCAGCCAGACGTTCAATCTCGACAGCCTCTCCCATGGAAAATAATATTGCCTCCACAACGGCTTCTAACTTTTTTATATTCACTGTTCTTCCTCCTGCTCCTTGCCGGGATTATATGTAATGATAATATCATCAAATAACTTGTCCTGTTCAATCGTAAACTTCCCGGTTTTCATCATTTCCAATATACCTAGAAATGTGACAATCACATAACTTTTTCCGGAACCGTTTTCCAGCACTTTGCGAAAGCTGAACTTTTTATGCAGCATCGCATATTCCTCCAAAAAAATCATGTGGTCTTCTATGTTAATTTCTTCTTTTTCAATCTTGCCAAACTCACTTCGGATTGGATCGATTTTGTCCACCTGCTTCTGCATCACGGAATCAAAAATGTTTTGCAGTTTGCGAAGCGTTACATCGGAAAGCAATTCCTCATAATCGACTTCATCTTTATAGTTTTTTATCTCGTCCGGAATCGTAGGTTCTTTAAAAAACACTTTTCCGGCATCTACCTGTCTGTCCTTTAGTTCAAAGGATGCATATTTGTACATTTTATATTCTAAGAGCCGTTCCACAAGTTCTTGTCTTGGATCTTCTTCCTCTTCCTGTTCCTCTTCTTCTGCAGGCAAAAGCATCTTGGATTTGATTTTTACAAGCGTCGCCGCCATCACAAGGAACTCGCTCATGACATCCATATCTTTGGTGTCCATTTTTCTGACATAATCAAGATATTGCTCCGTAATGAGAACAATCGGAATGTCGAAAATATCTACTTTATTCTTTTCAATCAAGTGAAGAAGTAAGTCCAACGGACCATCAAACACTTCTAACTTTACTTGCAGTTCCATCTGTTTTGCCCCCTTAGCAAATGTACACTTTTTTTAGCGTTACCTATCTATAATACCCTATTTAGACTTATCTTGGCAAGTGATTTTTATGACGCTTATCTCCGGGCGGTTAAAAAAACGAAGTTTAATATGGTGAAGTCCCATCCCCCGGCTGAGTATCATCTTTTTCCCGTTTTCCTCAAACTCACCGGAATCATACTTTGGAAAAAGTCGAAGGCTCGGCGAAATCACGCCACCAAGCCACGGCAGCCTCATAATGCCACCATGGATATGTCCGCTTACCGTAAGGTCAGCTCCCCACGCAGCATAATAAGGAAAATACTCCGGGTTGTGTGCAATCAAAATAGAAAATGTATCCTTTTTCGGACTTCCCAAAAGTTTTTCTACTTCCTCTTTTGAAAAATTCCGCTTCTCCCAAAATTTATGATACCAATATTCCGGCAAATCCAGCCCATAAATATCCATTTCGTCCAGTTTTTCTGTTGCATTTGAAAGATAATGAATCCCTAAATTTTGAACCGCCTGGATAAAAGACTCATACTCCGGCATGCGAATCTCATGATTACCGGGCGCATAATAAACCGGCGCAATCGAACGAATCCCTTTTAAAAACTCGATTACACAATCTGTTCGTTTTCCGTTTTTCACCGTCATATCTCCCGCGAGCAAGAGAATGTCAGGATTCTGTTTTTGTATCATTTGCAAATATTTATCCTTTTTGCCTCCCACACAACAAGCGTGTAAATCCGTAAGCAAAACCACTTTTTTCTCTTCTTTTATTTTTGGTGATTGAATCGAATACTCTTTCGTTGTCGGAAAATAATTTTCCAAAACACCGTCAAATAATAAAAGAACTGCTATACCTAGAAAAATCATGATAACTGTTAGCATACAACTGCCCCCGACATCTTTTTTAATGATATTATAACATATCTGGAAGTGATTGGCACTTAGAAAGTAAAAAAAGGAAAAGAAATTCAATTCGCGAGAGACTATAACGCGAAGCGTTATCCCGTCTCGATACGAATGAATTTCTTTTTCTTTTTTCTTACTATTCTAGTTTGCCAATCTCCTGATTTCTTTCGCAGCGGCTACCATGTTCCGCAAGCTGGCATCTGTTTCTTTCACACCTCTGGTTTTCAAACCACAATCCGGATTTACCCAGAGTTTATCCGACTCAATCTTTTCAAGCATTCCTTTTAATGCTGTCACAATTTCTTCGACTGACGGTACACGTGCCGAATGGATATCGTATACGCCCGGTCCAACCTCTGTTTCAAAATGATTGTCACGGAGAGCATCCAAAATCTGCAAGTCTGACCGGGATGCCTCAAATGTAATCACGTCCGCATCCATATCGTCAATCGCCTTGATAATATCATTAAACTCACTATAGCACATGTGTGTATGAATCTGTGTTTCCGGTTTTACCCCGCTGTGCGTGAGACGAAAAGCAGGGATTGCAAAATCCAGATATTCCGAGTACCAATCCGATTTACGAAGCGGCAGTTTTTCGCGAAGAGCTGCCTCATCAATCTGAATCATACGAATACCATTCTTCTCCAAATCAAGCACTTCATCCCGGATTACAAAGGCAATCTGCATCATGGATTCTTCGATGGAAATATCTTCTCTAGGGAAGGACCAATTTAAAATCGTAACCGGTCCGGTCAACATTCCTTTCATAATTTTATCGGTCTGTGACTGTGCAAATACGGACCAGTCCACGGTTATCGGTTTGTCGCGGTACACATCGCCCCAGATAATCGGCGGTTTTACACAGCGTGTGCCGTATGACTGCACCCATCCGAATTTGGTAAACAAAAATCCCCCTAAAGACTCACCAAAGTATTCCACCATGTCATTTCTTTCATATTCACCATGGACAAGTACATCCAATCCAATCTCTTCCTGCCAGCGGATACATTCTGAAATCTTTTCACGGTTAAAAGCTACATATTCTTCTTTCGTTTTCTCACCTCTACGGTAAGCCGAACGGTTTGCTTTTACATCTTTGGTCTGCGGGAAAGAACCAATTGTTGTCGTTGGGAAAATCGGAAGACCGAGAACCTCTTTCTGTCTCTTCTGACGTTCCTTTCTCGCAGGCGTTCTCACATAATCTTCATCCTTCACTTGTTTTAGGCGCTTTTTCACTTCTTCCTTTACGCAGTCTCTTCCTGTCAAAAACAGACTTTCATTTACCTTTAACAAAACGGAATCTAAAAAGTTCTCATTCTCTGCAAGTACCTTCAAATCACGCAGTTCCGATAATTTTTCTTTTGCAAAAGCAAAGTGCTTTTTATATTCATCGGACAATTCTTTCTCCTGTTCTATTGTGTAAGGAACATGAAGTAAAGAACATGAAGTCGACAACACCGTGTGAATCCCTTTTTCCTTCAACTCTTGCAGTGCCTGGAGTGTTTCTTTATAATGATTTTTCCAAATATTTTTACCATTAACCAATCCGGCAAACAATATTTTATCCTTTGGAAATCCATACTGTTCAATCAATTTTTTCGTCTGTTTTCCTTCCACAAAGTCCAGACCAACTCCTGCAAATGGCAATTGAATCAAATCCTGATATACATCACGGACATCACCAAAATAGGTCTGTACCAATACCTGACAGGACTGCGCCGATGGCAGAATTTCAGAATAAATCTTACGAAACAGTGCTAAATCCTGTTCTGTCATATCAAAAACCAAGGACGGCTCATCGAACTGAATCCACGAAACCTCATTTTTATCGCAAAATTTCAGTAATTCCTTATATGCCAAAATGACATCATCGACAAAATCCTCTGCCGTTTTTGTACCAGTATAACGGCATAATTTCAATAACGTATATGCTCCCGGCACAACCGGTTTTACCAAAATTCCGAGTTCTTTTGCTTCCTCAAACTCACTTAGAAGTTTTTTCCCGGAAAAAGAAATGACCGTATCATCCTCAACCTCCGGAACAATATAATGGTAATTTGTATTAAACCATTTTTTCATTGCCAGTGCCTTTACATCTCCCGCTTCCCCCTGATAGCCACGTGCCATAGCAAAATATGTGTCAAGCTCTGACAAATTCAACTCCTGATAACGCTTTGGGATAATTCCGCACATAACAGCGGCATCCAAGATACCATCATAATAGGAAAAATCATTGCAGGAAATATAATCAATTCCTGCCTCTTTTTGTATTTTCCAGTGTGTTTTTCGCAAGGTTCTCCCTGTTTCTAACAATTCTTCTTCTGTTATTTCATTTCGGAAATATTTTTCCGATGAAAATTTTAATTCGCGCAATGCCCCAATCCTTGGGAATCCAATAACGGCTGTTTTCATAATATCCTCCTTCAAATCATTTTTTCAATCCTAGAATTTAAATTCATTATAACCTCTCATGTTTTGTTTGTATAATACCGAAAACCAGCGCTTTTATATAGTTTTAAACTATAGTCATATTTTTTCCTTCCACGCCATAGGATGTAACAGATTCTTTGAAGACAGGATGAAAAACCAACATGAAACAACTTTTGGGAATTTTTATATTGGCAGTTTTATCATTATTTTTTGCGGCTCCATTTTCCTATGCCCAGTCTAAAGCTCCTGCCGGGAGCACCGAATCTTCCAGTGGTCAAGCTGTAAATCTTACTGCAAAAGCAGCTGTTTTGATTGAAGGAAATTCCGGAGAAATCATTCTGGAAAAAAATAAGGATACCGAGCTTGTACCAGCCAGCATCACAAAGATTATGACGTTGACCTTGATTATGGAAGCTTTGGAAGAAGGAAAAATTCAACTCACCGATTCTGTCAGTGTAAGCGAATATGCTGCCAGCATGGGTGGCTCACAAGTATTTTTAGAACCAAATGAAACCCAGACAGTAGACACCATGATTAAATGCATCAGCATCGCCAGCGCAAATGATGCCGCTGTTGCCATGGCAGAAAAAATTGCCGGTTCAGAGCCAAATTTTGTAAAGAAAATGAACGAAAAAGCAAAAGAACTTGGCATGAAACACACACAATTCAAAAACTGTACCGGTCTCGATGACGATATCAAATCCGGGCATTTTTCCAGTGCCTATGACGTAGGTCTTATGTCCCGCGAGTTAATTATGAAACATCCCGGCATTTCCAAATATTCAACCGTATGGATGGACACAATTACCCACAAAACAAAAAAAGGTGAATCACAGTTTGGTTTAACAAATACAAACAAACTTGTACGTTTTTATGATGGAATAACAGGATTAAAAACCGGATCAACCAGCAAAGCAAAATACTGTCTCAGTGCAACAGCAAAGCGAAATGGATTAAATCTGATTGCTGTTATAATGGCTGCACCGGACCATAAAGTCCGTTTTTCAGAAGCCCAGGCATTATTAGATTATGGATTTGCCAACTGTTCTCTCTATCAGGACGATTATTCCGGCATGAAGTTTAACTCTCCTTCTGTCCGTGGTGGAATCCCTGAAAAATTAACGGTGTATCCAAAAAAATCTTTTTCACATACTTTTTCCGCTGCTTATGAAAAAAATAAAATCAAGAAGAAGATAACATATCAGGAATTAAAGGCTCCAATCAAAAAAGGAACCGCCGTAGGATTTATCACTTATTCCTATCAGGGAAAAACGCTTGGAAAAGTTCCCCTCCTTGCTATGCAGGACATAAAAAAAGCCGGCTACACCGACTATTTACTGATGGCACTTGACCGACTGCTGATGGCGGGGTGATGGGAAAAAAAATCAATTTGTGAGAGACGGGATAACGCTTCGCGTTATAGTCTCCTACAAATTGATTTCTTTATTTTTCTTTATAATTTGACAAATTAATCATTTGATTTAAATTATTTGGCATCTTTATTTTATTAAGGGGAACTCCTTTGGCAACATAACGTATCTCGGAATAAACTTGCTCTGAAGCATTATTGTTCTTCGATAATACTGCTAAAATCTGTGAAGGATGATCTCCCAAATTACGAATATCTTCCAACAAACATGAACTAGGCATATAATACTTTCCTTCTTTTGAAAATCCCAAACAATAATTTGTTGTACCATCTTCTCTCAATTTAATTTCTTTATGTGATAATTCATTATTTAATGCTCTATTGTAAAAATCTGTTGAATTATGTATCACTTTTCCATTATCCGAGTTAATATAATCAACGCCACATAAATGTTGGAAATGACGAGGTAAGAAAACAGTTTCAAAATATTCAATTTGATTATTCAGACGATTTCTGTATATAAATATAAAATTTTTATTTTCAAGTAATCTATTATAATCCTTTGCTGTTGCTATAATAATTTTAACCGCATCTTTTGCTGTATGCTTTTTCAATACTCTACATTCCTCGCTTTGTTATTTACTAATTCAAAAGGAGAGTTATAATACCGCAGCATTACCAACTCTCCTTTAACGACTAATTTTTTTGTTGTCCGCCAACCACTGGCACATTCGTCCAGTAAGTCTTTCAGGTTTTTTCGTTGCCTGCCAACCGCTGGCACATTCGTCCAACAAGTCTTTCGGATTTAAGTGTTAGCCCACTTGAGATAGCACGCTATCTCTTCTACTATTATTATACGAATCATTAACATTTATGTCAATCAAAATTTTCCTACATCTGCTCAATATATTTGTCATGGCCAAGTTTATCCAGTTTCTCTGCCTTTGCCATAACGCCATCTTTCATTTCTTTCTTATAATCTTTTAACTTAGCCCGCAAATCTTTATCCGAAATCGAAAGCATTTTAGCTGCTAAAATAGCGGCATTTGCTGCTCCATCGATAGCGACAGTAGCAACCGGAATACCGGATGGCATCTGTACAATCGAATACAAACTGTCAACACCGCCAAGGCTCTTTGTATGAATCGGGATACCAATAACCGGAAGGTCAAATAACGCCGCACACATACCCGGAAGATGAGCAGCACCACCGGCTCCTGCGATAATCACTTCAACGCCACGCTCTTCTGCTTTTGTTGCATAGTCAACAAATACATCCGGCATACGGTGAGCCGAAATAATCGTCATCTCATATTCAATTCCAAATTTTTCAAGCATATCTGCTGCTTTTTTCATAACCGGAAGGTCTGAATCACTTCCCATTAAGATACCTACTTTTGCCATCTTGCAATTCCTCCTGCATTCATTCATTTTAATCTAAAACTTCATTCAGACGTTCTGTTCCCGGAAGAACAAACCGTCCATTCCTTATCAGTGTAACGGTTTCACCCGTTTTTGTAAAGACAATTATATCACCAAGTTCATCATACGGAATCGTAACATCTGTGTGGCAGTTAAAATATGCCTTGGAAATATCCGTATTTCTGAGAGCCGAGCACTCGTTTTCTTTTGCAATAATTTCTTTTCCGTCCGGGTTGTGCAAAACCACATCTTCACTCATAGAATAACAGGTATCACCAAGAGCAAAATGCGGTCCTGTCTTTTCTGCAATCAAAATCGGCAGTTTTGCCTCAATGCCAAACTTTCTTCCCATCACATAGGCTGTCGTATTCGTACCAATGGCAAACTCGCCAATTGGCAGTGTCTCACGGTTATGAAGAATATTTTCCTTGATATATTTTCTTCCTTCCTCTTCCTTTTCATAATTGGAGCAGGAATAAGAGGTAACCATACCATCCGTAAAGGAAAATTCCAGATTTTCATAACGCAGTTCATTTAGATAAACCTGTGTCACATGAAGCACGCCATTCGTTCCCGTCAGTTTCGGAGAAGTAAACACCTCACCAACCGGAATATTAACATCTGCCAGACAATTTTCAAAATTCGTCTGTTTCGCAGGCTCCGTCAATTCGTGCAGACGAATCCAAATATCCGTGTGGTTTTTACCTCGTCCTGTCACATGAACTTTTTCGCCCAAATCCAGTGCATCAATTAAGTGCTGCTGAATTTGTTTGTATTCTTCCATGTCCAGTGTATTGACCTTTACTGTTTCCTCAAAAATATCTTCGAAATCCTCACCAATTTCCGGAATCGGATAGGCGATAATCGTGAAGCTGTAAGAGTCTTGAGGAATATACCGGTTTTGGAGCAAAGAATAATCTCTGCGGTAAGAAACCGAAAGCTCCTCCTGCTCTTTTTTATACGCCGGACTTTCCTTTTTCACTTTCGGAGAAAATAATTTCTCCCCAAACACTTCAATCACTGCCGGTCCGGCATACAAAGAAGCCTCTTCCCGATACGATTCAAATACTTTCTCAGAGATTTTTAATCTTTCCTGCACCAGTGCATGATTCAGATACAAAGCATCGTCAAAACGATGATCATACTGATACTGTTTATTCGGCGATGTACTGACAACACCAACAGCCTGCGTATTCGTCTTTCTTGTAAATACCGGCTTTAATCCCATTTTCTCAAACTGTAAAACCGCCTGTCTTACCATTGGCTCAAAACCAATGTGATAACGAATCTGCACGGTCTTTTTCTTCGTCAAATCAATCCCCGCAATTTCAAAGCCCTTGCGATAGCCTTCCGTATAAGTAGACGCCATGGCTAAAAGTTTTTCGATTGGCATTTTCCCTAAGAACTCCGCCATCCGAATTTCATTCTCCGTAATGTATTCCCCATAGCGGTACAAATAATCGGTATTTGAAAAATCACTCTTCATCACAATATTGTAAATCAGAGTTTCCTCCGGGCAAAGCAAATCATGAATGTTTTTCTCAATGCGGTCCTCTGCATAATCATGAACATCGTAGTAAATTGTCTCTTTCAGGTAGCGCTCGGTTTCCTCCTCCAAAGATAATACAGAAACCACCTGCAAAAACAACTCCATGCATCTTGTTACTTCTTCTTCGTCCTCTTCAAACGCCGCTACAATACTGTCACGGAATCTGGCATAAAACCAGCACAAATACTGTCCGGTCTTTTCGCCGAATTTCTTAACACAATATGCCGGATTTGCGTACGAAGTTTCATAATTATCCCCCACTATTTCTTCGTAAAGATTGTCTGTCCATTCTTTTCGCTGTTTTGCGTCTTCTGTACCATCCATTACATGAAAAATCGTCACAAATAAATGTGCCGCTTCCTTGATATAATCGCCAAATGCGCCGTCAATCTCCGTCTCCAGTTCCATAATACGATTTTTTGCAAGTTCGTATCGCTCCATCTTTTTATTCTCCTTTATTCCAATAATTCAAAATTCAAATTCAGCAAATGCTCATTAATTTCCATAACACTCATTTTTCTGCTGATTCCGTATAAAATAATGCTGTCCCGCTGATTACGCGGATACAGAACCGGCAGTTTCCATGACCGAAGCAGCCTCTGCGTCTGCTCCACGGTAAGTTCAAATGCAATGCAGAGTGCTATCACTTTGCCCTGCGACGGATTTTTCCGCTCACCATTTAAAATATGATACACATAAGAGCGTTCCAAACCACTCCGCCTGATAATATCCGTGGGCTGTAAATTTTTCATGTTCAAAAGACGATTCAAATAGTCTCTACTGTCAAACTCGTCAAACTCATCCTTGTTTTCATTGGCAAACGACTCAAAATCCTGTTTCGTCGTCGCAATTTCATGTAACAGTTCTCCTGTCGATTTCTTCGATTTCACCTTGGTATTCTCCCCAATTCTTCCACAATTTAACAAACAAATTATAGTACACAAATAAGAAATAGTCTATAGTTAGAATTTTTTTTGCCGAAATTTGTTTTTTGTGGTAAAATATATATAAATTTTTAAAGTAATGAAATGAAGGGAATGGTTTTTATGGAACTTAAAGAATTTATGGACATATCCAAACTGCAAAAAATTCAGGACAATTTTTCCGACGCTACCGGCCTTGCTGCAATTGCTGTCGGAAATGACGGACAATATTTAACAGAGGGCAGCAATTTTACTGAGTTCTGCATGAAGTACACACGTGGTTCAAAAGAAGGAAACCGCCGCTGTGTCAAGTGTGACAACGAAGGCAGTGGAACTTACTTCTGCCATGCGGGACTTATGGACTTCTCAGTCGATATTAAAGTAGGCGATGAAAAAGTGGGCGCAATTATCGGAGGACAGATTCTTCCGGAAGCCCCGGATGAAGAAGCTTTCCGCAAAACAGCAAGAGAACTTGGCATTGATGAGGACGAGTATATCGCCGCACTTAATAAAGTGACAATCAGTTCTGAGGAAAAAATCCGAGCTGCCGCCAATCTTTTGGAATTAATTGTAAACCAGTTAGTCAATCTGGAATACTACAAATACACAAATGCTTCCATGCTTCATGCATTGCAGGAAAAAACGCAGGAGTCAGCCTCCTTTGTCGATGTCATTAACAAAGACACCAGCCAGTTGAAAGCAATTTCCAGCAAACAGCGTATGCTTTCTCTGAATGCAAGTATTGAAGCTGCCAGAAATGGCGAAGCCGGTGCCGGATTTGCCGTTGTTGCAAACAGCATGCAGGATTTAGCCGAACAGTCCGCTGCTATTTACAATAACATTGAAGAATCCGTTCAGGGAATCACAGACACATTCTCTGAGTTAATCAACATTTTTAACGACTAACCGTGAAAAAGTACATAATCCGGCAAGTAATAATACCGGAAAAACAATAGCAGTTAATATTCCCAGGCGCAGATTACCGGAAAACGCACTGGAAACAAATCCAACGAGGGTCGGTCCTCCGGAGCATCCTAAGTCTCCGGCAAGTGCAAGCATTGCAAACAGGACCGTCCCTCCTCTTTTTATAGCTGCCGATGCCTTACTGAAAGTCCCCGGCCACATAATTCCCACAGAAAATCCACAGATAGCACAGCCAATCAGTCCAACTATCGGAACCGGCACAAGAGAAATGCACAAATACGAAGCAACACACAGTACACAGCTTCCTTTCATAAATCGGTCTAAATTAAGTTTTTCACCGTATTTTCCATAAATCAAACGCGATAATCCCATCAAAACAGAAAACATCATCGGTCCGACCAAATCCCCCACTGTCTTCTGGATATGAAGTCCCTTTTCAGCAAACGTGGATGCCCACTGGCTCACTGCCTGTTCTGATGCACCGGCGCAGAGCATCATCGCCATCAAAAGCCAAAACACCTTTACTCGAAACAGTTCAGAAATTGACATCCCACTCTCCCCTTCTTCATGAAGGCTGTAAATAGGAACTTTCGTAAACAAAATTAAATTAGCTGTCGGCAAAAGCACCCAGATTAGGGCAAGAATCTTCCAATGCGATGTTCCAAACACAGAAAAAAAAAGTGTGGACAACAAAACAACACCGGTACATCCCCAACAGTAAAATGAATGTAACAAACTCATGGCTGATTCTTTATTATCCGTCGGACACGCTTCCAAAATCGGACTAATCAAAACTTCAATCAAACCGCCACCGATGGCATAAACCATAACGGCAAGCAAAATGCCGTAAAATTGATTTGAAAACAATTCCGGTAAAATCGTAAGCAGAAAAATACCGGTTCCCGCACAAGCGTGCGCAATAATAGCCGATGCCCGATATCCGATTTTATCAACAAAACCGGCTGACAATAGATCAACCACTAATTGAATCACGAAATTCACCGTGATTAACAGCGTAATTTGTGTCAGCGGAATATGATACTCCGTCTGAAAAGTCACAAATAAAAGCGGGACAAAGCTATTCACCACCGCTTGCACGATATAACCAATAAAGCAGGCATACATTGTCATTTTATAATTATTTTTCATTTCACACACCTCATTTATCATCTGAACTAATTAAACCATTTACACTCGATTTTTGCAACCATTGATTGACGTGTTCCTGCAAATTATGAGATAATACAAGAGCTGAATAAAATAATACAAATACGACAATAGGGAGTTTTTTATGGAAACAAAAGAGACAATTCTTGCAAAATTGAATACCTCGCCAGACCGCCTTACCGAACTTGTGGAGCAGGACGGTTTCTACTTTGTGCGGAAAGAAATTACGCGGGAGCAGTATCCGGTCATAAAACAGTTCTATGAGTACCAGCAGCAATCCTCCTCTCCTGCCATTGTTACAATTTACTCCGTCTACGAAAAAGAAGGACACTTTTATATTAATGAAGAATGGATTCGTGGGGAAAGCGTGGAGGAACACCTTTATCTGCAAGGTCCATTTTCAAAAGATGAAGTAATCCGTTATGCAATGGATTTATGCCAGGGTTTGCAATGGTTTCACAAGCACAATATGATTCACCGTGATGTCACCCCCGCCAATGTTATTATTTCCGAGGAGAAAAAAGCGTATCTGGTTGACCCCGGAATTTTACGCGAGGTAAAGAAAAATCAGACAAATGACACCCAGATTCTTGGAACACCCGGCTACGCTGCACCGGAGCAGTTCGGGTTTACGCAATCCGACGCTCGGACCGACATCTACGCACTCGGTGTACTCATCAATCAGATGACAACCGGAAAAATGCCAAAAGAGGCGCTTCCAAAAGACAGACGTCTGCGAAAAATTGTAACCAAGTGCACACAGATTTCTGCCAAAAAACGATATTTAAACTGTCATCAGATTTACAAACAACTCGATGCCGTTTTACCGGAAGACACCCCTGCTGACATCCGTTTTCTCAGAAAAATTCCAGGATTTCGCAGCGCTACCTTGTGGAAAATGATTCTGGCAGTGTGCCTCTACCTTTTTGCCCTGCTCGCCTTTTTAGCACTTGCCTAAAAAAGTCGACTGTCAGGACACCACGGCAGCAGAAAAATTTCATATCCTTATTCTTGTAAAATACATGGTTCTTTGCAAGGAAATTTATGTTGTATTTTTCAAGGAAATATTCTCATGTAAATGCTCATGCAAATGTGCTACTCTATGTTACATGGGATAATAAGGAGGAAAAAAATGGAATATGCAGCAGAAGCACTTTCCGATGAGGCGAGCGAAATTACACCAAATGACCTTGCCGGCGATTATGCGTGTATCGCCGAAATCATCGGAATTGAAAATACGATTTTATTACATAAGCACTATCGCGGTCAGCAAATCACACTTCCCCAGCGTCTATATTCTGTTCAATATGTCGTAAAAGAGGTGGAACGGCAGCTCGGCACTCATTCACTCTCTGATTTGGCGAAGAAATACGGATATACTGAACGCCGGTTGAGACAATTAATTAAGGAGGATTCAAAATTATGATGTGGACTTATTGTTTTTTAGCTTTTATTGTTTTTCTTATAATACTAATTATTTACATGTTTCATCACAAGAAGAAAAAGGAAATATCAAAACCCCTTCGTTTTGTTTTATGGGGAATTGGTTTTATAGCACTTGCTCTTCTTATAGTTGCATGTCTGTTACCAGAATTTCTTGCCAAACAAGAACACGACGAGTACTTTCGTATTTCCTCGTCTATCAATAATGGAAAGTTTGAACATATTCTTTCTGATATTGATAAATTGTACCCACCTTCTGACGAATTAGACTCAACGAAACAATCAAATCGTTTTATTCTACTTCGCTTATACTATGAAAAAACGGGTAATACAAAAAAAGAGAAAAAATTATTGGATGATACTAAAAAAAATTCTTCAATTATGAATGATGAAATTATAAAGAGTATTGTTGATGAGCGATTAAAAGAACTTAAATAACTTACTTAAAAGAGAGACACTCCTTTATAGTGCCTCTCTTTTCTTTAATTTTTCTTCAAATAATAAACTGATAAAATCATATCCTGCCAACTACACCACCAACTATAAACAAACAAATCATCCATATTATAATAAAACGTCTAAGATATGCCCCAGTTGTTCCTATGGAATTTCTACATGTGATTCTAAAAATAATAATAGCAAGAACTGTCACAATAATACCAAGTGCTAAATCCATATTTATATTCCTCCTTATTTTTTGCTTTTTGTATTAATTTATTTCTTATTAAATATATAACAATTTAACCTGAAATTTCATTGGTAAATTACAAAATAAATTTCCGCGCAAAAAATATCAAACAAAAATCATCAAACAGACACCCAGCACTGCCGCTAATACAGAAAATATTACTCCGGCTATTGCTAATCCCTTTTTCTTATCAGTTTTTACTAATGCTATAATTCCAAAAATAAATCCCAATATTTCCGGAAGGAAAAAAATCCCCATTGTACATATCGATATAATTCCAATCACAAATGAACATATTCCAAATCCTGAATTCTTTTTTTGTTCTACTCGCTTATCCTCCTTATTTTCTGTAACATCTTTTTCAACCAATTGCTTCGAACCACATTCATCGCAAAAAATCGCATCATCCTCTAGTTCCGCACCGCATTCCACACACCATTTACTCATTTATCAAATCCTCCATATCTTCTATTCTTTCTCCACAATGGGAGCAAAATTTTTTTCCCACCTTAATTGCATTTCCACATTTTTTACACGTAATATAGTCTTTTTTTGGGGTATCAACATCAACCGAGGTTCCGCACTGTGAGCAAAATTTTTTCCCCAGAATAATTTTGTGTCCACACTTTTTGCAATTTAAGAACTCCTCTGGCTGTTTCTTATTCTCATCAGTTTGAACTTCTGCCACTTCAGAGATAGCGTCTTTTTTTTCTACATTTTTGTTTTCTTCTATCTGTTGTTCCTCTTCATAATCAAGCTGCTGTCCACAATTTGTGCAAAATTTACTATGAAGAGGAATGTAGTATTTACAGGAAGAACACAATTTTGTTTCCACAAACTTCCCGTTGTCCATTAATATACGTTTACACTTTGGACAAATTTTTTCATTATCTAATAATTTCATTCCACATATACAATTCTTTTGTCCATAGAGAAAATGATATAAATACCTTTTCTTATAATTGTTTAAATTACCTATAAACTGTATCAGGTGATTTAAAAAATGAACAAATGAATTTTGTTGGTCCAGTGATATTTTTTTCTTTAATTCAAACAAAATCACTCTGTCATTATATGTAAATTGATATTGATTCTTAGACAAGAATTTAAAATCCTTTACCATTTCAATATCATATAAATCATCTTGAGTTGAAAAAAGTCCTTTTGAATAAACTCTAAAAAAGTAGTTTGTAACCATCAAGCCAGACTTTCCCTTTTTAGCACGCACAATATTCAATATTGGTACTTCATCTGACAAAATCTGCACTATGTTATATATTACGTTTTTTCTATTATCAAATTCACCCAGTTGGGATGGAATATCAAATCCATCATTCATTAATTCTTCATCAAAATAAAGAGCCATTATATCTCGGACATTTTCGTATAGTTTTTCCGGATTTCTTAATTTACACTCTAATTCAAATATGCTATCAAAATTTGTATTAAACTCCTTAGATTGAAACTTTAGTTTAGTGTCAATCTCTGTTGGTGTTTTACTTTCAATTTCAATTTCCTTTATTTCATCATAAAAAACAGCATAATCATTTTTTACTGATTCTGCCTCTTCTCTTGTATCATACACTTTCCCCTTATATGATTTTAATTCAACATCAACTCTTTTTAAAATATCTTTACATATTTGTATTTGAGGAATCAATTCCTCTTCAATGCTACGTTGTTCACAATATTCTCTTAAAGATTTAAGTGTATCTATTACTATGTCTTCAATCTCAATTCCCTTGGAAATTTTATTATATGCCTCTATATATTCAGAGCATCGTTCTTCAAAAGTTTTTTCTCCATAATCTTCTGCCATCTTTTTAATTTTGGCCTCTAAATTTCCTTCAAAAAAAGAAGACATTTTCCGAAGATCATGCGATTTATCACCATATTCATTCCAAATAATAACATAGACACGATCATTATATGGATCCAAAATTAAAGCTTCTAATAACTGCTTTTTTAATATTTCTGCAGGTATTCTATTATTATTATAACTGTCAATGATTGCATTACACTTTGCTCTTTCTGTCTCAGTTACAAATTTACATTTAATATTTGCTTCTGTCTCAAGCGACGTCCTAATTGCATTTTTTGCACAATTAGCATACTCTTTAATACAAGCCAATAAAATCCCTTTTGATTTTTTGAATATTGAATTTTTGTCACTGCTTGCACTTAAACTTGAAACAGTATTTCCAGCAATATTTCTTACTGAATGAAGCATTCCAGTTGTTGCATTTATCATTCCTGCTTTTGTTTTTTCTTTTATTGTATCTGCAAAACCAAATCCAATTCCATATGATTTTCCTCTATATGCTTTTCTAGCTTTTCGATAATCTTTTTCTTCTTGTAACTGTTCATCGATTTCATCTAGTCGATCTTCTATTGTTTCTAAAATCTCATAATATTCACCTAAACACTCATTTAAATATTGTGAGTGAAAAACATTTTTATCTATCGAATATACACCTTGCTCCCTCAACATATCTATCCCGCATTCAATTATTGGATAAATTGTAATAGCCACTAATTGATCCGCATGATTCAATAAATCATTACAATCATACTGTTCAGAGTACCATTTTTTAAATACGTTATCTATATCATTAATATAAGGCATAACATTTCCTCTAAGATATTGCTCGTTTTCAACAGCTGTTGAAACAGAAACAATTTCATTAGCAATACTATATTCTGTCATAACACTACCAACCTTTTTACTTAATATTTGCACATTAATTTTAGCGCAAACATTGTGTAATCACATTGGTATTTTTCCTTATAAATTTCCCGCACCCACACAAAAAAAGCACCCTTCCGGGTGCTCTCCATCTACCTTCAAATCCATTGATTCAATTCATATGAGCAGCACGATAAGCCGAGTTCTGTCGTTGAGTGACCATCTATCTGGACCTGCTGTTGCCAACAGGCTCTAGCGACCTACCCGAAAGCACGACGGGCCGCCGTATTGCTTCCTGTTCGGTCTTGCTTCGGATGGGGTTTACATATGCCCTCCCTGTTACCAGAGAGGCGGTGAGCTCTTACCTCGCCATTCCAACCTTACCACGGGCAAAGCCGTGGCGGTATATTTCTGTTGCACTAGCCTGGGAGTCGCCTCCACCGGACGTTATCCGGCATCCTGCCCTGTGAAGCTCGGACTTTCCTCACCCATTCCCTTTCGTCTGAATGGGCGCGGTCACTTGTGCTGCTCATAATGAAATTACCCTAATAATATACCACCACCGATAAATTCGCGCAAGATGGAATTCAGTGGAACATCATGTGGGTCAATTGGCAAGAAATAATCCAAAAACTTAAGCAGACGCTGTGCCTCCGCATATTCCGGACAATCCTTAGTCACCTGGAACAGTAACGGATCTGCATAAAGTTTCATAGCAGCCAGCTCATAAATCAGTGCCGAGTTAAACATCGCGTCTGCCTCTTCCTGATAAGGGAAAATATTCTGGCTCTCGCCGCGGCGGACGGAATCCCACATAGAAATGGTTTTCTGGGCTGTATTGCCACGGGTTCTTGCATCCCTGATAATTCGGCGCAAAAGTCTTCCTTCCGTCGTTGGAATCCGATTGTGATGGTCAATATTTAATGTCGTCAGTGCACTAATATAAATCTTGTATTTATCCTTCTTCGGGATGGAATATGTCAGTTTATCATTCAAGCCATGGATTCCCTCTATAACAAGGATATCCTCACTGCCAAGCTGCATAACCGGTTTATCGTATTCTCTCATACCGCTGATAAAATTATATGTTGGCAGCTGAACCGGTTTGCCGGCTAAAAGATTCGTCAAATCTTCATTAAACTGCTTTGTATCAATCGCACCAAGGCACTCATAGTCGTATTTTCCGTTAGCATCTCTTGGTGTATCTTCACGATTTACAAAATAATCGTCTAAACCAATCGGATGAGGTTTCAGACCAAGGGTGCGAAGCTGAGTCGACAAACGATAAGAAAATGTTGTTTTACCGGATGACGAAGGTCCTGCGATTGTCACGATACGGCAGCCGCGCTCCGCAATCTGCACCGCAATATCACCAATCCGTTTTTCGTGCAGCGCCTCCTGTGTCAGCATCAACTCCTGAAAACCACCATTCACAATGATTTCATTTAACTCGCCAACTGTAGAAACCTGCATTTTTTCACTCCACTCATTTGCCATCTGCATCGTGTGGTACTGTTTTATGCTTGGTTTAAATTCAGGCATTGTAACAGGTGCCTCCTTTTTCGGAACCACAAAGACAAAACCATCTTCAAAAAGTTCCAGACGAAAATGAGTCAGAATACCGGTACTGTATGGCATGGCACCATAATAATAATCTGTAAAATTGCCTAAATGATATACCGTCATGCGTGAATTTCTGCGGTATTTTAACAGATTGCTCTTATCTGACATATGCTTTTTTTCAAACATCCGTCTGGCATCTCTGGTTCGCATCACAACTTTTTCAAAACGGATATCTTTTTTTACATCTTCACGCATCCGCTTTTCCAAACGGTTAAGCAGTTCCTTTGTCGGTTTTTCTTTTGAGTTTAAATGGCAGTAATAACCACTGTCTAAACAAAAATCAATCGTTATCCGGTCCTCTTCCTTAAATGCCTTTTCTTCCTGAATTGCCTTCAGCAAAAGCATTGACATACCACGTATGTAAGCACGCTTGCCATCACTGTCTTTTGTTGTACAAAAGGAAACCGTCGTTCCATCAATTACTTCGTGGTATAATTCCTGAATCACACCATCCACTTTTGCGACAATAATCGGAAACTCATATTCTTTTTCCACCTGCTTGCTTATATCAAACAGAGTAGTTCCTTCTTCACATGTTATTTTTTTATCTCTCCATGTAATTTCCATGACAATTCCTCCCTTCCGTTAGGAAAACAAATTAAAATTTGTTTAAAATCCAGTTAAGCCCCGTAATCTCTTCTGTCAATTCTTCCACACGGGCACCGGCACCGGATGTCTTTTGCATTTTTAATGTTTCCTGCAATTTCATTTTTTTATCTCGTTCATCCAGTAAAAACTTACGATAAGCGGTATCGCTCACTTCCGGCAAAAGCCGTCCGTATTCATACTCAGCCGGCTCATAAGGAGTTTTTTCCTCTCCTCTTACTGCGCGCATCACAAGATACGGTTTACCGGCATCCATACAAAACTTTTCCTTTTCAATGAAAAAACCTATCTTATGAATCATCTTTCTGACTTCGCATAAATCGGACTGCGCCTGAATTACAAGTGTGGAAACCTCCTGCATAACTTCCGGCGACTGCTCAAGAATCCGGCAGACTAACATACCGCCCATACCGGCAATCAAAACGGTATCGACCTCTCCTTGATTTAACGCCTGCATGCCATCACTCAAACGGCAGTCAATGCAATCACTAAGACCTGCCTTTTCAATATTTTTCCTTGCATGAGAAAGTGGTCCCTCATTGATATCCATGGCAATAACTTTTTTACATGCTTTTTTTGAAGCAAGATAAAGAGAAACATAACCATGGTCACAGCCGACATCCGCCACTTTTGCTCCATCTGATACAAGCGAAGCATTCATTGCCATGCGGGCAGACAATTCTATTGTATGCTGCATTAGTCCAAATAATCCTTTAATTTACGGCTGCGGCTCGGATGACGGAGTTTACGGAGTGCCTTCGCCTCAATTTGGCGGATACGCTCTCTTGTTACGTCAAATTCTTTGCCGACTTCTTCAAGTGTACGGGCACGTCCATCCTCTAAGCCAAAACGTAGACACAGAACTTTCTGCTCTCTCTCAGTTAATGTTCCAAGAACCTCCACAAGCTGCTCTTTCAAAAGCGTAAAGGCTGCTGCTTCTGCCGGCACCGGTACATTATCATCCTGAATAAAGTCACCCAGATGACTGTCTTCCTCTTCACCGATTGGTGTTTCAAGAGAAACCGGCTCCTGTGAAATCTTCTGAATCTCACGCACGCGCTCAACCGGAAGTCCCATCTTTTCCGCAATTTCTTCCGGATACGGCTCACGTCCCAATTCCTGCAAAAGCTGGCGCTGAACACGGATTAATTTATTAATTGTCTCCACCATATGAACCGGAATACGAATCGTTCTTGCCTGGTCGGCAATCGCTCTTGTAATCGCCTGACGAATCCACCATGTAGCATAGGTACTGAATTTGTAACCTTTGCGGTAATCAAACTTTTCAACCGCTTTAATCAGTCCTAAGTTTCCCTCCTGAATCAAATCCAAAAACAGCATACCACGTCCGACATAACGTTTGGCGATGCTGACAACCAGACGCAGGTTTGCCTCTGCCAGACGTTTTTTTGCCTCCATATCACCGGCTTCCATTTTCATTGCCAGTTCTTTTTCCTCCTCGGCAGTCAAAAGCGGCACTTTACCGATTTCTTTCAGATACATACGAACCGGGTCCTCAATGCTGACACCATCCGGAACTGCCATTTCGATATTTTCCAGTTCTTCCTCGGTTGGCTCATCTTCAACATCCAGAATAATGTCATCCTCAGTGTCACTTTCCGGCACCATTGCAACAATTCCTTTATTTTCCAAATACTCGAAAACTTTTTCGGTCTTGTCATCATCAAGCTCCATTCCCTGGTCTGCGAACACCTTCTCAATTTCACTGAGTTCCAGTACATTTTCCTTTTTCTTGCCCAATTCAACAAGCTCATTCATAATTGTCAGCATTTTCTGCTGTTCGTCTACATTTGTATTTTCCTTATCCATCTTTTCCTCCATTTCTGTTGTCAAACAACGGCTCTTTTAAAATGAAATCTGTAATGTCTGTAACTTTCTTTTCTCTTCCATAAGAGTCTGTAGTTCTTTCATGTCCGTCACATGCCTGCTCCGGTATTCCAGACTGTACTTTTTGATACTGTGCACAACTTCATTCAGTGCTTTCTGCTGTTCGGTATCTTTACTGATTTCTTTTAATTCTTTATTAAAAATTCCGGCTACCAGAGACTGCTCCTCTTTGCTTTGGAATTTACTGATAATCATGGCCGGCTCTACTTTGCCGGTAGTTTCATACTGCTCATAAATCATCTGCGCCACTTCGTGATACGGCTCATCCACAAAATCTTCGGCGGATAAAATTCCTTTTGTCTTTTCAAACAAAACCGGGTCATTACTAAGCCATGTAAGAAATACACCTTGGCTTTTTGCAATGCCGTCTTCCTTTTGTCCTGCCGTCTTCACCATGCGCTCCTGCCGCCTCTTCTCATAATCAATGCCAACCATTCTGGCACTGTGATAGGCAACCAGTTTTTTGAAATCCTCGGTTCTTACGCTATATTCTCTGCAAAATGCCTCCATGTAATTCGTCCGCTCAATTTCATTATCAAAGGTTAAACATTTTTTTGCCACTTCATTCATAAATGACGTTTTGGATTCCGGATCATTCATGTCATATTCTTTCATCAGGTTGTCCACCTCATAAAAGAAACTCGATTTTGCCTGTTCAATCCTCTCCTTAAACGCCTCCGGCGAAAGACCTTTCATAAATTCATCCGGATCTTTATACGGACGCATATTGATTACCTTGACACGAATCCCTGCTTCTTTCAGCATCGGAATCGCACGCATCGCCGCTTTCACCCCGGCGCCATCACTATCGTAGCACAGATATACCAAATCCGTATACCGCTTTAACAAACTACAGTGCTGACTCGTAAATGCCGTACCAAGGCTTGCCACCGCATTTGTGAATCCTGCCTGATGAAGTGCAATCACATCCATATAGCCCTCACAGATAATCATGCCCTCACTCTGCTTGCCGTGCACAAAATTCAAGCCATACAGATTCCGGCTTTTATCAAAAACCATTGTTTCCGGCGAATTTAGGTACTTTGGTTTGGCATCCCCCATCACTCGGCCGCCAAAAGCAATTACGCGGTTATTCCTATCTAAAATAGGAAACATCACTCGGTTCCAGAACTTATCATACACGCCACGCTTTTCATCATAAGTGAAAAGTCCGGTTTCTTTGAGAACCGAATCCGGATAGCCTTTGGATTTTACATACTGGTAAAGAGGACTTCCACCTTTTCCTGCAAATCCAAGTCCAAACCGCACAATAGTCTCCGGCTTTAACTCACGTTTTGTCAGATATTCATAACCAATCTTTCCCTGCTCACTTTTCAAACAGGCAAAATAATAATTGGCTGCTAACTTGTTGACTTCCAGTATCGAATCCCGCAAATCCCGGCGTTTTCTGTCGTTTTCCGAATTGCCTTTTTCCGGAAGTTCCATCCCTGCCTGCTCGGCAAGCCGCTCTAAAGCTTCCACAAACGTAAGGTTTTCATATTCCATTAAAAAAGTAAATACATTGCCGCCGGCGCCACATCCAAAACAGTAATACATCTGCTTTGACGGGCTCACGGAAAAGGATGCTGTCTTTTCATTATGAAACGGACAAAGACCAACATAATTGCTGCCGGTCCGTTTCAGATTTACATAGGAAGAAATAATATCGACAACATCACTTCTTTGTCTCACTTCTTCCACAAAATCTTCTTCGTAATACATGCCCATCACTCCGTTACTTTTCTTCCCTACAACACAGACCATGTGCGAGGAATTGTCAAACTCTGGTATGTCGCTACCGCATACCGATCGGTCATTCCTGCGATAAAATCACAGACCACACGCTCAACGGATGCCTCTCCGGATTTTAACATCTTGCCATATTCTTCCGGGAGTTTTTCCACATGGTCAATATAGTATTTATATAACTGGCCAATCATATACTCGGCTTTTCCCTCTTCCGCTTTTGCAACGGAATTGACATACACATTTTCAAACATAAAAGCACGGAGACCGGTCAGCGCTTCCCGCATTGTATCCGATTGAATAATATCATTTTTATCCATACTGTTACGAATCAAATCGTGTATCAGCGTATTGAGACGCTCTCTAAGAGTATTTCCCAAAATCTCGGTATATTCACGGGGAATATCCTCTTCTTTGATGACCTTTCCCCGGATTGCATCGTCAATGTCTGAGTTGACATACGCAATCTTATCACAGAGTCTCACAATTTTTCCTTCCAGTGTCGATGGATTTCCGGAAGTCGAATGATTCAGAATACCATCTCTTACTTCAACCGTAAGATTTAATCCCTCGCCATCCTTTTCAAGATGCTCCACCACGCGGACACTCTGCTCCTGATGACGAAATCCTTCGGAATATATTTCATTCAGAATCCGCTCACCGGCATGTCCAAACGGTGTGTGTCCCAAATCATGTCCAAGTGCGATTGCCTCCGTCAAATCTTCATTCAGACGAAGTGCTTTTGCAACCGTTCTCGCATTCTGCGACACTTCCAAAGTATGCGTCATTCGTGTGCGGTAATGGTCTCCTTCCGGTGCAAGGAACACCTGCGTTTTCCCCTTTAGCCGCCGAAACGATTTGGAATGAAGAATCCGGTCACGGTCTCTTTGATAAACCGGACGCAGGTCACATTGCTCTTCGTATGTATCGCGCCCCTTAGATTCATCACTAAACGCCGCATAAGGGCTTAGTATGTCATGTTCTCTTTTTTCTAAATTTTCACGTATTGTCATACTCTTTCCTGCCTTTCGGGATTAAGCAAAAAACAACTACATTAAAAGAATTACAACATAAAAATATTATTTCCTTTTTTTCGTAAAAAGTTTTTGCAGATTTCTAAAAAATAGTGTATGCTAAAAGATAGATTTCGATTACATAAGGAGGTGCATCATGGCAAGAGGAGCAGGAAAAAACGGTTGGGCACTCTTTTTACTGATTTTAGCAGGTGTTGTTCTTGGCAGCTTTATCAGCCAGCTGACAAGCGGAGTTGCCGGCCTGTCGTGGCTGAATTTTGGAAAAAGTTTCGGATTAGCAAAACCACTTACCTTAAATTTGGGCGTATTGGTTCTAACTTTCGGACTGACAATCAAATTCACCATTGGCAGTATCATCGGAATTATTGTTGCCGCTATTATTTACCACTTTATCTAGGATTTTATCATTCCCGCTTTTTCAGATTGGTAAAAGGTACCGTCTTTGCGTATCAAAATAATCTGAATCTGCGGGTGTTTTTTTTGAAAAGCAATTGCCTTTTCTTCTCCCATAACTGAAAGTGCGGTCGCATACGCATCCGCCATCGCCCCATTTTCCGCAATTACCGTAACCGATGCTAGATTATTATCTGCCGGCATACCGGTTCTTTTATCCATGATATGATGATACAGTTTTCCGTCTTTTTTGAAATTTCTCTGATAAATCCCACTGGTAATAACCGCCTTATCCTTTACCTTTACTGTGCCATAAATACTGCTTCCATCGGATGGGTCCGTAATTCCTACCGTGTATTCCGTGTCATCCGGTTTCATGCCGATTGTCTGCACATTTCCACCTAAGGAAAGAATACAGGAAATAACTTTTTTCTCTTTGCAAAGCTCAATAATTTTCTGGGACAGATAGCCTTTTGCCGCCGCTCCCAAATCAATTGCCATGCCGGATGGAATCCGCACCTGGTAATCCGAAAGAAGTTCTATCTTTTTATAATCAATCTTTTTTATAACAGCATCTCTTTCGGCTTTGTCCGGCACATGATATTTCTCTGTCGTAAATCCCCATAACTTCACAAGCGGGTAAATTGAAATATCAAACAACCCATCCGTATCATTTCCATATTGAATACAAGCAGAAAGTAAGTCATATGTTTCCTTCGAAACTGTGACTTTTTTCCCACCTGCAGCATTAATCTTTGAAATCTCACTGTCTGCTTTGGTAACGGATAAAGTTTTCTCTAACTGCTGAATTTCGGAAACAGCCGCTGTCATCGCCTGTTCTCCGTTTTCACCGTAAAAAGTCAGATTCATAATCGTGTCCATGGCAAAAATTTCACGCTCTGTCTTCTTTTCCTCAGAAGCTGCACATCCGGGAAGAAGAATGATGACACACAAGAAAAGAGAAATCCATTGTTTCACTCGCATCGCATGTCCTCCTTTGCCTTTTTTGAAAAACGACAGCCACAAAAATCCTGCCGGTACAAATCGTATTCTCTTGACAGTTCAATACTTCTTTTATATCCATTTTTCTTCTTAAAATCCGATGGCAGATAGGGAACGCCGTAATTTTCAGAAAGTTCTTCTCCAATTTGCATTAATAAATCCGCATTTTTATGAGGGCTGATGGAAAGTGTCGTACAAAAATAGTCATACGTACCCTCTTTTGCGTATTTTGCGGTTTCCTCCAACCGAAGTCTGAAACACTTTGCGCATCTTGGCCCCCGCTCCGGATCATTTTCATGCCCTTTTGCCATTTTTTCAAAAAGTTCCGGTTCATAATCGGCATCGTGCATATGAATTTCTTTTCCAAAAGGAGCTGTCTGTAAAAAACGCTTTAACTCCTCTTTTCTTTTTTGATACTCACACGCTTCCGAAATATTCGGATTATAAAAAAATACCGTAATATCAAAAAAATCATGCAGGTATTCTAATACATAACTGCTGCATGGTGCACAGCAACAATGAAGAAATAATCGTTTTTTTTCTGAAAACGATGCCAATAATTCATCCAGTTCTTTCTGATAATTTCTGCGGTTCAAGGTCTCATTCTCCTTCCATTAAAGTTATGACGCCTGCTAAATTTCCCCGTCTGCCACCGGTCGCACGGTGGGAAAACAGCCAGTCGAAATGACAGCAGGTGCATACGCCGCTCACCTCAATCTGTTCTTTCGGGATACCGGCTTCTTCTAATATAATTTCATTTACCCGCCATAAATCGAGCTGATATTTATGTGCCGGTTTCTCTTCTAAAATCTCCTGCCACTGCTCCTCTTTAAATTCTTTCTGAAAAGCAGCCGCAACATCTTCGCTCACTTCGTAGCAGTCTTTGCAAATCGATGGTCCGATTACCGCAAGGATATCTTTGGGATTGGAGCCAAATTCCTCTTCCATGCGGCGCACCGTTTTTTCCCCGATTCGCTTTACACTTCCCCGCCAGCCGGAATGACTTGCCCCAATTGCTTTTTTTACCGGGTCATAGAAAAACAACGGCACACAGTCCGCAAAAAAAGTCATCAAAACTACTTTTTTATCATTCGTAATCAATCCGTCGATGCCAATGATATCCGATTCTCTGACAACACCTTTGCCACAGTCTTTTTCATCAACGCGTAAAATTTTTGTCTCGTGTACCTGATTACTAAGCACCACATTTTCTACCGGATAACCGACGGCTTTTGCAAATCTTCTATGGTTTTCAAGCACGGCTTTCTCATCATCGCCTCTTGTAAAACTTAAATTCATAGTCGCACAGTCTCCCACACTGACACCGCCTAATTTCGTAGAAAAACCGTGTTTGATTCCTGCCTTTTCAAAAAGAGGGAACGTTAAATATACCACACCATCTTTTTCATTTTTTATCATTTTTTCGCACATATTTTCCTCCTGTCTGGTATACTTATAAGTGAAATTTGTAATGCTAATTTCATACATGGAAAGGAGATTTTTAATATGCCTTGTATTTATGCCCATAATTCCTTTGGCAAAGAAGTACAAAAAATGCTTCCCAAACCACTTAAAAATACCATTCGCCGACACCCTGCCGCATTCCGTATCGGATTGCAGGGACCGGATTTTTTATTTTTTTATCATCCCTTATTAAAATGTAAAACCAACCAATTAGGCTATCACCAGCACAGCCATGCGTTCGATGCCTTTCTTGCTTACGAACTGCCCATCATCCGAAAACTTGGTACAGACTCTGCCGCCTATGCCTATTTGCTCGGCTATATCTGTCATTTTGTGCTCGACAGCGAATGTCATACCTATATCATTCCAAAATCTACGGAAGCCGGAAAAAATCATCTGGTAATGGAAAATGAGTTTGACCGGTTTCTGCTGAAAAAAGATGGTTACAATGCCATCTCTTATCCTATCTGGCACATGATACCAAACGATAAAGCCACTATCCATGCCATTTACGAAGTATACCGCCCATTTGCTCTATCAAAACATAAAATCAAACGAGCTCTTTCGGGCATGCGTTTTTATAAGAAGCTTCTAACCTGTGGCTGCTCTTTGAAACGGTTTGTGATTCGTCTGCTTATGAAAATCACATTCCACTACAAACAGCTTGAGGGACACATGATGACACTCTGTGCCAAATCCTACGCAAAACACACCAACGCCGTCCTCTTAAAACACTATAAAAAATCGATTTCTTTGGCAAATGAATTGATTTTGGATTTTCACAAAAGTGTGACGCAGGGAAAACCACTTCACAAGCGCTTTCACACGACACTCAAAAGTAACGAGCCGCTTGACTAGTCCATCAGTCCTAAATCCCTGCGGTACTGCCTCAAAAATTCATACACAAGCGTTCTCTTTTCATGCCAGAAACGCTTGCCGGGTGCTGTCACAAAATCCATCTGTTTCATATGACGGTAGGTATATTTTTCAAAATGCCTGCAAACCTCATTAAACGATGGATTTTCTTCTTTGGATGTAATCCACGAATCGAGTACAATTCCCATTGCCCCGGTATCATCTAACATATCCGCTTCCATCAGAACAACCAACTCCAATGGCGTTGTTTTCTCATGCAAAAGCCGCTTATTTGGGTGTTCTAAAATCAAATAGCAGATAAAATCAATCTGCTCGGGCGTATACGGACGCCGTTCCAAATAATCTCTGCAAATAGCGGCACTTTCTTTGGCGTGTCCTTCATCTCCCTGCACGGCATATCCTACATCATGGAAAATTGTTGCAATCTTTAAGGATTCAACATCTAAACTGTCATCCTTTAACTCTCTCGTAATGCGGAGCATCCACTGATAAACCCGCAGTGTGTGGGCGTATCGGTCATATTCAATTTTGTTCTTACTCTTATCGCCCTTTCTGCGGTCATAGCTGTAAAGCATTTCTTCCACATACTGGAACATCTTGCGATGCTGTTTCATGATCTGCTCCATTTCCAATGTATTTTTTCTGATTTTTCTTCCAAATCAGTATTATAGCACAGCTTTCCCCATTTGTGCAAAGAAATCAATACCAATGTTTGACAAAAGACCGATTTGTATGTTACAGTAGGCAATACGATTTGATTTAAGGAGTTTAGTATGAAAATTCAGTTATCCGAACATTTTACTTATGATAAATTATTACGTTTTGTCTTTCCTTCCATCGTCATGATGATTTTCACATCCATCTATGGCGTAGTGGATGGTCTTTTTGTGTCCAATTATGCCGGAAAGACAGCGTTTGCCGCAATCAACCTCATTATGCCGTTTATTATGGCTCTCTCCGCTCTCGGTTTCATGGTCGGAACCGGTGGCAGTGCCATTGTAGCAAAAACTTTAGGCGAGGGAAAAGAAAAAGAAGCGAATCGGTACTTTTCCATGCTTATTTATCTGACGATTTTTGGTGGCATCGTTTTAAGTATCCTTGGAATTTTACTTGCAAGACCAGTTAGCATCGCACTTGGTGCCTCAGGAGACCTTTTAGACTATTGTACTCTGTATGGGCGCATTACATTTTTATCGTTAACACCGTTTATGCTGCAAAATGTATTTCAATGCTTTTTTGTCACGGCGGAAAAACCAAAACTTGGTTTACTCGTCGTTGTTCTTGCCGGTGTTACGAATATGGTGCTGGACTACCTGTTTATCGCCGTGTTTGGCATGGGACTTGTCGGTGCCGCCATTGCAACCGTCTGTGGCGAATGTATCGGCGGCTTTGTACCATTAATTTATTTTGCTGCCAAAAATTCAAGTCCGTTTTGCTTAGGAAAAACCAAATGGTATCCTTTTATCTTAAAAAAGACTTGTGCAAATGGCTCCTCGGAGTTGATGACAAACTTATCCAGTTCCATAGTAAACACACTATTTAATTTCCAGCTTATGCGCTTTGTCGGCGAAAACGGCGTAGCTGCTTACGGAACAATTATGTATGTTAATTTTATTTTTGTTGCGATTTATTTTGGATATTCCATCGGCAGTGCTCCTATTGTCAGTTACCATTATGGCGCACAAAATCACAAAGAATTAAAGAATTTGTTGAATAAAAGTCTGCGTTTTACCGGTATCTGTGGCATTTTCATGTTCATACTCGCCCAGTTGATTGCGACACCCCTTGCCCGCATTTTTGTTGGATATGATGTGGATTTGTTTGAATTAACCAGACATGGCTTTCGAATTTACTGCACAACATTTCTTGTGTGTGGACTTAATATTTACGGCTCCTCATTTTTCACAGCCTTAAATAATGGACTATTATCGGCGCTGATTTCTTTTTTGCGAACCCTTGTATTCCAAGTCAGCGCTGTCCTGATTCTGCCCATTTTCTTTGCGATTGACGGTATCTGGTCATCGGTTCTTTTAGCAGAACTGCTTACCTTAGTCGTCACTGCCATCTGCATCATTAAAAAGCGCTCCCGCTATCATTATTTCTGATGTTCGGCAAAGATTTTATCTACCGTTTGCATCGCATTAAGAACGGTCTCATCCATTTTGTAGCAATAATGAGAACCGTTTCTGCCAATCGTATATAAATTTTTTATTCCATCAACAAAAGAAAGTAATTCTCCCTTCTTTTCGTAGCTGCCGGCATACGCCGGATAAGCTTTCGGAACATACTCTCTATGATAGCAGACTACTTCTCTGCCCGATTCAATAAATCCAATTTTTTTCAACTCGGACACGGCAATTTTCGCACACTCATCCTCCGACAAATTCCAGAAGTCGTCTCCTTCTTTGCAGAAAAATTCAAGTCCCAGCCATAACTCATTTTTCTTTTTCACAAGATACGGCGACCAGTTGTTATAGACCTGAATTCTGGCAAGTTTAATTTTCGGGTCCTGTACATAAATCATACACTCCGGAAAATTTTCAATGGAAACTGCTCCATTCGATAGTTCCGGCCACTTAATGCACAATCCCATAATCACGCAATCACGGTATTTTAACCCATCGGCAATCGTCCGCAAAGAAATCGGAACGTTTCCCGTCATATTGGCAAACAATGAACTTAACGGCATAGTTGAAATGACAACATCCGCCTCCTCAAATACTCGTTTTCCGTTTGATTTTATATAACTGATTTTTTTCAGCATATTATTATCCAAAACAAGTGAGTCTACCATTGCTCCCAATTCAATAATTCCACCTCTTTTTTTTATCTTCTCTGCAACCTCCTGCCACATTTGACCAGCTCCCAATTTGGGATAGAGAAAATATTCTGTCTGAACTCGATTTTCCCCATGCATTGTTCCCTGCTCACAGGAAAGATTTTTTAGAGATTCTCCCCAGCATTTTTCCATATAATCCTGCAGAAAGGTTTGATAAATAGTTTGTCCAAACCGATTCATGTAGTAGTCTTCTAATGTATGTTCTTTCCTCTTCTTTATTTTACTTTTTATCAAGCCACATATACATTTTAAAGTACGAAAGCAGCCAACCTGATTTCTGAATTTTCGGTCAAACAAAATCGGATGACTAACATAATTCCCTTTATAATACAGTTTTAATTTTTGTTTTCTCCGAAACATACGCTTGATATAGTTTACTCCTCTTGAAGGCAAAAATTGATTCCACCAATCTAAAACTTTTTCATTCACCATAAGAAAACGATGTCCTCCCAAGTCCATTCGATAATCTTGGAAGTCTACCGTTTTTGCCAATCCACCTATTTGATTTTTTTCCTCTAATACAAGCACCTGGCAGGAATCCGTCCGGTTTAGTATCTCATACGCCGCCGTAAGTCCTGCCGGGCCCGCCCCTATAACGATTACTTTTTTCATATAGTTTATTTTCTTTCTTTATGCAATATTTTGTCATAATTATATCACTATTAGATAACTATTTCAATGTTTTTTTATTTTTCCTAGCGAAATTATATAAAATATATAAAGATATTAAAAAGAGTAGTATGTGTGTGCTTGTGTCAAGTGTTTGTTGCCACTTTTTTTATTTTCCGTAATCCAAAGGAACTGGCAACGAACAATTAATGCTTTGAATGTCTTCCACTCCAATCAATCACTTTTTTATTTTAGACAAGAGAACCACAGTTTCAACGGTACTTTCATTTTCCCAACTTATATCATCTATCACAGTACCATTATAATATACTGGGAATCTGAAGTGTATATGTTTTAGAAACTTGCCATTTTCAAGGCGTTCCGGATAAAGCTCAATGCTTTCCACGAAGGTTCCCATGAATTCCTTCTTCTCTGCATCTGATAATTTATCATATAACTTATCAAAGGCAATTAGGAAATTGTAGATTCTGTCCCCTGACAACTGCTTTCTTCGAATATGTGCCAGGCGACTCTGTATTTCATCCATATGATTTTCTGTCAGAGCCATTTCATCATATTTATCATAAAAACGCTTTTGCAGGTCATCATATTTCTTCTCATACATGGAATCTGTCACATCAAGATTATCCATCTGGATAGCTATCTTGTCCTTTGACACCTCAAGCTGCCTCATTTTCTTCTTTAATCCATCAAGCTCTTGCTCCAGTTCAGAGGTATCAACTCTGGCTGCAATCTTCTCTCTGATACCCTTTTCAAAGTCCGGAGAAGTAACTATTTTCTTAATCAGCTCAGCTACTGCATCATTTACAATATCCTGTCCCCATTGCTTATGGTAATCGCACTTATGTCCCGTGGTCCCAGTAGGATGCTTACAGGCATAATAGAAATAATCTCTATAAGTGCCACCTTTTGGATGTCTCTTACGATTTACATTACCATACATATTGGCACCACATCCAGGGCACTTTAAAATACCGGTCAAAATATGTTCGTGTTCAAGGCTATGCGTCTTAACGCGCTTCACTCCCGTAGTTTTTCTCTTATCCTGAGCCGCCTTCCATTCTTCTGCACTGATAATTGCTTCATGTTCTCCGTCTACAACCATGAATTCATCTTGTTTTACAACATGAAACTCATTTCTTTTTCCCTGGACCTTCTCTGTTTTTCTTCTTCCATAGGCTAATTTACCGCAGTAAACAGGATTATCAATTACACCTTTGACAAAGGATGCCGCAAAGCCATCAATCGTATTATTCTGGCGTTTCTTTTTCACATAACCACTTTCGTTGAGAAACGCAGCAATTGCTGCTACTCCCATAGTTGTATTGATATATTTATCAAAGATAATTTTTATTACTTCCACTTCATCTTCCGCAATAAATAATGATCCATCCACAAGCTTATATCCATATGGAGCAAAACCACCATTCCATTTTCCTTCTCTTGCCTTCTGCTTACGACCTTCCATAGTCTGAACAAGAATATTGTCTCTTTCAATTTCTGCAACAGCTGATAGAACCGAAATCATAAGCTTGCCGGCATCCTTAGAAGAATCAATGCCATCCTCAACACAGATCAGATTGACTCCGAAATCCTGCATCTTTTGCAGTGAGCTAAGTACATCAGCGGCATTTCTTCCAAAACGAGAAAGCTTAAAAACAAGAACATAGTCAATATCATCTGTGCCTGCTTCAATTAGTTCAAGCATTTCCTTAAACTGTGGACGGCCATCAACATTTTTACCGGATTTACCTTCATCAGAAAACTCTCTAACTACAACCATGTCCTGATAATCAGCATATTTCTTAAGTTTTTCCTTCTGAGCATCTAAACTGAACCCATCGACCTGCATGGCAGTAGATACTCTTGTATATATGTAACATCGTTGCTTTTTCAAATAATCACTCCTCCAAAATATATATCAACCATTTTGCCAATGCCGACAAAATGGTTGAATACTATTGTTCCTCAATCCTATTGCTGATTTTTTCAGCCTCATTTAGGACTCGAAGTTGATACTCTGCAATCTCCTTCAACGCTTCGAATCTATCTTTCTTATCCATTCCCTCTCGAATCATTTGTGCGTTATGCGATTCAAGATTCGATAGAACAGTTAATTCATTTATTGTTGCATAATCCCTAACATTACTCTTTTTTGCAAGCTCTGGATTAGCCTCTCTCCAAGCTTTTGCAGTAAAACCAAATAATGCTACATTAAGTAAATCCGCCTCTTCTGCATAAGGAAGCCACTGTAAATCCTCACGATAATTGCATACAGGAATCAAATAATTCTTAACCGCATCCGTTTGAATTAAATAATTATTCTTGGATAGAAATCTCTTTGCATCCCATTCCAACTTCTGCAAATCATTTTCAGCTTCCTTTAGTCTTTGGAACTCTTTGATCAGGTACAATTTGAACACCGGACTGATAGCAGAAGCAAATTCAAATGCAATATCCTTATGCGCAAATGTTCCGCCGTATTTTCCACGTTTAACATACAGTCCAACTGCATTAGTTTTTTCTACCCATTCTGATACGCTTGGTGTAAACGTAACAAGTCCTGCCTCTTTTTTAAAGTGTTCAGATTCGAACACTTTAAAATTCGGATTATATATTTCTTCCCATGTTGATAAGAATTCCAAAGTGCTTCTATTTCTTAACCAATTTCGAATAACATCCGCAGCTCGCGAATTATCCGATTTAGCAGCTGCTATATCTGTAATACAGATATAGTCATCTATGTCTTCATACGATACCGTAACCGGTATTCCCTGAACTGTAATAACTCTATTCTTAGCCATTATTCTGTTCCTCCTTCGCCTTATTCATCTGCTCTGCCTTCACATAATACTCAAGCAGTCGCAGAAAGTACTTAGGAACACGCTTCTTTCCATGCTCCCAGTCACTAACTGTCATATAGGGAATTTCAAAGTACTCACAAAACTGATGCCTGTTCATGCCGGTACTTTCCCTTAGTTCAATTAAAATATCTTTTGCGTCTCTATCATCATTCATAATATAATCTGCCATATCTTTGCTCCTTTCACGCTAAGCGTCAATATTATATTATCACGCAACACGTGAATATTCAAGATTAAGTATATAATCCTGCCTGTCTCCAGGCGCATTAGTCCACTCATATATCAATGCTACTTTCTGCGCGGTTCCAAGTTCTATGCTATCTCCATATTTCTCAATCATTCTTGCTAAAAAATCACAGCAGCGATTAAAGTCTCCCTGCTGTTGTCTTGTCATACTAATCATTATTTTCCTCCATATTTTCTAATCAATGTTCTAAAAAGTCCGCTCATCTTGCTCACACTGCTCCATATATATCAGGCTGAGCAGCATGAGCAGGTATTTTACCTATATCAGTCAAACGGTGTTTTGCAGGCAACCGGCGTAAACTCCGCTTTGCATACATTGTGAAAGCCTCGACGATTACCAATACATTTCGCATCATAAATAAGTCCATATCTTTTCTGATTCTCCTTTATATAATGCAAAAAGCCGGCAGAAGCCCTCGATTTTTCAAGGTTATCTTCACACCAGCTTACATAGATATTATAAAAATCCGTTGATGAAATCTTCTTCCCGATTTCAAATTGTAGATAACCTTCAGACTTCATAAATGCCAGGATATTATTTCCCTCCTCCTGTGCATCTAGTGAATCCCCAAATTGATTACTATAAAATGCTTTTTCAATTTCTTCAAATGAAAATCGTCTTTCAGGTCTTACCCCATCTGCACCGGCAATGTTATATCCTTGATACATGTCCCAGTACACATTCATGAAACTTCTGCTTGGATCAATATGTTCAGCTGCATCAACATCAAATGATCTGTCATTGTGTCCAGCCTTAAAAACGCCATTTTCACCTTTACGACCATTGTGCCTGGTCGCTCTTACTTTTTGTTTTGCCATTAAATAATTCTCCTTCCTCGCACAAAAAAAGGAACCGATTTTATTCGATTCCTCTTAATATGCCACTATTCATTTTTTATTTTTTCTAAAAAGATTAACTTGCTTTTCCCGGCGAAGCCGTTAATTCTGCGCTGAGCGTTACAGATAATAACCCAATACTAAGTGTCGCGTCCAACACTTTATTGGGCCAAGGTTGTCACCCTGGACGGACTAATGGGCGTTGCCCCTTAACCCCACAATACGTTTCACCCTTGACCAGACCGGACCTTGTCCTGGACCTACCAGGCTTTCCACCTGGACCCGAGCGGGAACTCTCCCTGCACCCAGGCAAAGGCTCTGCCCTTGCATCCTGGCGGAGTCTTGCTCCTGCACCACTCAAAATTACATCGCCTTCCTCACAAATAAAAAAAGCAACAAATCATTATTGTGCACGGTAATGATTTATTGCTTTATATTTGTTTTTATCTGCAAGCTATATCTCTTGCGAGTATAACAATATCACACCTTTTTTCTTTTGAAAAGGGACAAATGGTGTCGACTTTGTGTCGTCGATGTGTTGTGTCGTTAATTATGCCACTTTCCCTTCTTCCAGAAAACTCAAAGTTCTTTCCTTCAATAGCTTCTTTAAATCTCTAATTTTTCCCTTTGCAGTCTCATAAGCAATTGTCCGTTCTGTAGCAATTCCCTGAAGATCAATTTCTCTCATAACATACCTGCGAAGCAATTCTTCATCTTTACCGCCAATGCTATTAAGCGCGTTGGCAAAAATTCGAAAATCGACTCTCATGGCTATGTAGTTCTTGTAAGAATCTAAAATATATTCCGGAAGTTCTTCATCCCCAAACACAAAATCTATTGCCTCTCCCTTGCTCATGCATTCAGAGATGCGAGTTATCAGGCTATTTTTGTTTAAGCTGTTATAATACTTACAATACTTCTCCCAATGATTCTTCATCATAAAACTTTCAATCATATAAATAACGCAGTGTCTCTCACAGCTTAATATATTTTTGTAATTATGATAATACTCATATAGAAATTCAAACCTATCTGAACTACTGGCAGTACAATAGGTTGACATTATATCTCTTCGTCTCAATCTCTCTCACCCACCAAATCGAATATTTGTTCGAATAATATAATAATATAATTTACTCGAAATGTGAAGTGGAAGAAAAAAATACTACAACTTTGTCAAAAGAAGATAATCCTCTTTTGTAATGGCCATTTCAATAATGTTGTCTCTCTCATGTGGAACAATCTCTTTGTCAACAAAGCCAACTTTTTTATAACAGCTATGAGCTATATCATTATGTTCAAATACACCAATTGTTACAGTATGGACTCCTAGGATGTTAAAAGCGTAATACAATCCTGTTCGCAACATACTTGTTCCATAACCTTTTCCTCGGATGGAGTCGTCAACTATAACCCAGCCAAAACGAAGAACTTTGTTATTCCCATGAATATATCTCATGATAAAATGCCCGATAACGCCGTCCTCATCTGTAAATGCAATCCAAGGATAGAAGTTATCTTCCTCTTTGCAATCGCCGTTATCGTTCAAATATTTGTTATCTATAATCTCAGCGCTAATAGGATATAAACCAAAATGATCTCCGCCCCACTTAAGGAAAACTTCCTCATCTTTTATCCAGCTAATAATCTTTTTTGCATCGTAGCTCTTATATGGTCTCAGTCGCATTTTCCATACCTCCGTAACACTTATTTTATCTTTTCTCGTAATTTACCAATGTCATCTTATCGTTTATAATATGTTCTTCACCAACTCGCACAAAACCACATTTTTCATACAGGTGGCAGTTTCCGGATTCTTGAAGAATTGTATCAAGCTTCCATACCTTAGTGTCAGGATACAATGCAAAAGCTTTTTGAATTGCAACATATCCGATTCCCTGCTTCTGATATTTAGGAAGAATGAAAAGAGGGCTGATGTATAGACAGGGTTCTTCTGGGTCGGATAGTCTTTTGCCGATATTGATGGCTCCGACTCTTGCTCCATCCTTAACAATAAAATAATACTTTCTATTTTCCTGTGAAGCCCTGTCTCTTACTCTCTCTATAGATTCAATTGCAGGTGATCCCTCATCATGATATTTTTCATATAGCGACATAAAACTCTTAATCTGCATGTCATAAAGCTGCTCTATTTCATCTTCTCGGACTCCTTCAAGCTTCACCCTATTCATCAGTTCAGTTACACTAATTCCCTGTAAGTTGAATCTCTCCTTTATCATAAGAGCAACCTCTGAAGGCTCAAGATTCGTATTATCAATCTTCATATAATTTTCGAAAGGAATCTCACCATCATTACTTACAAGTCGATATTTTGTCTCCTCACGAAGCATACGATCTTCTGATACCACAATATCCCGCTTAGAAGCCTTGTTCTTTAAGCGGTTTTCCGTTTTGTTTCGTTCTATTCTAACTGCCCTGTCCGCAACAAGCTCCACATAATATACATTTCCACCGGTACCCTCGAATTTATCTGTAACCGACTTTATATAATCCCAATCTGACTGCATATCAAAGGCCCACATATAAGTAAATATTAATCCACTATAGTCAGTTTTTAGAAAGGCATCAAAGATATCTTCCCGAAGTTTGCCTACCACTGCTCCATCAAATTTACCAAAGATCTCGATTACCGGCTCTATCATATGATGATTATGAAAGAGTCTATAATCTGTTATTTTCATCAATTCCCGGCCCACGGTCATCTTACCAACCGCACCACTTCCTATAAGTACTATAAGATTCATTTTTATCACTTCCTCCGTACAAAACAATAATTAATCTACAAATATGTTGCAGCCTCCAGAGCTATCAATGCTTTCCCAACATTATGGTTAGCATCATGCAGTCCTTCAAACTCATATCCGCTGTCTCCCAATACATCTCCTGCTTCCAGAAAATCATAAAGTTCTAACCCGTAAAAATCACATATTGCCTGAACACCTGCAAGCTCCATTTCTACTGCTATGCACCCTTCACCTTTTCTTTTTGCCACTAGTCCCTTCGTTTCACGGAGCATAGAATCAGTTGTCCATACACGGCCTTTAACATACTGAGCTTTTATTTTTTCAAATACCTCTGCCAACACATCACAATTTTTAATAGTAATGTAGTCAGAAGATGGTGCGTAATAATGGGATGCTCCCTCTCCTCTATAACTTTCAGTTGGGATAATGAACTTACCTCTGGTTGTTTCTTTATCAAGACTTCCACAAGAACCAAACATAATATACTTTGTTGCACCAATAACATGATGGCTTTCATAACACATAGAGGATGCAACAGCAGAACCTATTCCCGTCAGATAAAAAGCTATTTTCTCTCCCTTGTAATCCAGACAATAGATTGAAATGTTTCCATTACAAGCGCCAATTTCACCTATAATTTCACATTTATAATGTGATACTAAATATGTATGTATCTCCTTAGAAAAGATAATCATACATTTGTCTGTAATATGCTTTCCGGCTCCATAAATAACATTTAAATCAATTAATGCCTCTGTCTCTTTGTCAAAAAAATCACTCTGTAGCATAATATCGCTCACTCTTTCTCTTCAATTATTGTAACTACTTTATTCGGATAAAAAAGACCACCTACCTGCAAAGATAAGTGGTCAGCATATACTATATTCTAATTATTGAACCATTTTCTCATCTTAGCAATTCAAATATTTACATACGCAATTAAGACCATACACGTTCATAATGTGCATAGCATAAATTTCAGTATATGAATATCCGACTGCAAATCTATTCATGAGAAAACTCCTTTCAAAAATTATTATGTTAAGATTACTCTTGTTTGTAACGCTTGTCAATCATTTTTATCTGTGGATGTACATTCTTGTCATTTTGGGTTCATCATCACCTTGAACCATACATAAAAATTCCCATCCATATCGTTCATAGAAGCCAATATGATCCGTCACCAAATATAAAGGCGTTACTCCTTTATTTCTCATATCATCAACAACTTTGTTTAGCAAATTCCCAGCTAGTCCCTTTTTTCGATGTTCTTCTTCAGCATATACGGCGCATACATTTGGAGTCAAATCCTTTCTATCATGAAAGTCATTTTCTATTACCCCAAGTCCTGCGACAATGGATTCATCATATAAGCATATATACCAACCATACTCGGTTTTTCCTGATAAATACGCTTTCATACACTCCAGGTATGCCTCTGCCGGCACACCCCATTTACTATGAAACCACTCAGCTGCAATAGCTACTAATTCCGGCCGTTCTCTTAATGTTATAATTCTATAATTGTTCATATTGTTAATATCCTCCAATAATATGAAAGGCAGGCTAAAATAGCCCACCTTATCTCTAATTCTTAATCAAATTCAGCACTATTATATCTTAAAAATCCCACTTGCACTTTTCTTCACAACTTGCCAGATTTTCTCTTTCCTTCGCGAACGATTCTTTGAATACTTTTCTCCGAAAGTGAAAACTGCATGGCAAGACTGGCAATAGAACTACCACCTTGATATTTCTGGCTAATCTCGTGATTTCGCTGTATCAGATATTGTCTTGTATCAGTATGACTTCCCCACTCCTTTTTAGATGTGCTGGGAATATATATTGCTTTTCCATTTACATATTGCTGAATAGTTTCTATTAATTCTTTTGGCAGAACCTCTTCTGCTCTAATATAACTCATAGTATCCTCCTAAATATAATTTCTTAGGATTCATCTGAGCTTAACTATTCTTTTTATTTTAAGCTCAGACTACTGAGCAAAAACATATCTTTTTTTCATAAATAAAATGCCCCTTTCCTTTATTAAAAAGACTTCCCCAAGCAATTAACATCACCATTATTTAGTCCGCATTTTTTATAAAACTCTAGATTATCATTTATAGAAATAAGTTCTATTGTATGAATATCCTTTACTTTAAGTTGCTCTTCTAAGGCACTAAGCAGCTTACGCCCTACTCCTTTTCTCTTCCACTTTGGAGTAACAAAAATTTCTGAAACAAAGAACATATCATAGTCTGCATAAGGATCCACAAATCCCAAAAGACCACCTATAATTTCACCGTCTTCTACTGCAGCTAAACCCAGGGCTTCAAATCCACACAAAATGGACTGCACTCTTCTTACTGCCTTTTCCTGAACCCAAGCCTCATTCCAAGGCTCCTCTGAATATGCCTGTCCCATTACTCCGGCAAGCTCCTCGATATCATTATGATTAACTACTCTTATCTCCATTTATTTATCCTCCTGGCCTCGTATTACATAAAAGCGATACAATTCTTCTTTTTCATCATCAATATCTTTGTACATTTTCTTTTCTATTAAGTTGAAACCAGATTTCTCTGCTACTTTCCATGATGGTGTATTCGCATCGAGAATAGTTGCTATTATTTCAGACTCACTATATTGTTTAAAGAAAAACTGAACATATGCATTTATCGCCTCTGTCATATATCCTTTTTCCCTAAAAGGTGTTCCTATAAAATAACAAATACCAACCTTATCCACATCTTCATAATATGTAGAACCAACAGAGCCTATGACCTCTTCTGTTTCTTTTAGTATAACAGTGCAAGGTATATAATTTTCTCTTGGATTATCATTATTTGTTAATTTTAAAGCCTCTTCAATCCAATCATTGATCCACTCTGAACAATTAGCATCAAACCCAACTTGACTAAGACTCCCATCTTGAGACATACCAGAAAAGATAATCTCGTCTCCGCGCTGTATGGAGCGAATAATCAATCTATTAGTTTCTAGCCACATTTAAATCACCTCCTCTGATTAAGTATAAGTTCCATCCTAATATATGAAAACCTCAATTTTAATTATAAATAAACTTGCTCCAGTATGTTTATATCATCTGAAACGCCTTCAGTGCCTCCACAATTGCCTCTTCCTTCTCCTTCGGGCACCGTGGCTGTCTAGCATCCTCCGACTTTGGCAAATTGAAATTCTCAGCCAATTCAATACCACATTTCCGTTTTACCTGAGCAATATAGAGATTCGAAACCTTCATCCCATCATTATGCTCTGCAACATACTTCTTTATCTTTTCATAGGTTGCCTTTGTCTCTGCTGAAGTACCTTCCAATTCAGCAACATCAATATCCACATCAATATAATCATCCGGCTTCTGACGGAGTTGGGAAAGAAGAACAACCGTCTCTATCCCGCGTGTCCACGGAAACATATCTACACATTTTGCCCTAACCGGCTGATATCCATATTCCAAAAACACTTCTAAATCTCTGGCAAGCGAAGTTGGCTTACAGGAAATATAAACAAATGAGGATAATCCATAATCTAAAATTTTACGAATTGCTTTTGGGTGGATGCCCTCTCTTGGTGGGTCTAAGACAATTGCGTCCGGTGCCTCCGTCAGTTCATCCAACACCGTCAACACATCTCCTGCCAAAAATGTGCAGTTGTCCAGCTGATTTTCTTTGGCATTTTCTGCCGCTGCATAAACTGCCTCTTCCACGATTTCAACTCCTGTCACCTCTTTTGCCACCGGTGCCAGTACCTGCGCAATCGTTCCGGTTCCGCTATAAAGGTCATATACCTTTTTCCCGGTCAAATCACCAATGTATTCTCTTGCCAGCGAATACAGTTTCTCTGCTCCGGCAGAATTTGTCTGGAAAAAGGAAAACGGCGTAATGCGAAAACGCAGTCCCAAAAGTTCATCGTAAAAATAATCTTTTCCATATAAAATATCTACCGCATCTGCTTTCACCACATCCGAAAGACTATCATTTGTCATATGCAGAATACCGGCAAACGTCCCTGTCGTCTCTAACGCAAGAAGCGTATCTTTATATTTCTCAAGTAACTGTTTCCCTTCCGTAGAATCGATTCCTCCCTGAGAAGATGTCACAAGACAGATTAACATTTCCCCGGTTTTTAATCCCTTGCGAACAAGCAGGTGGCGAAGCACTCCCTCATGGCGCATTTTATGATAAAAGTCAATGCTTTTTCCACCCAGTTTCGCATTCCGGAAAAAGTCCTGCGTTGTCTTTAACACCTTGCGCAAATCCTCATCAATAATCTGGCAGTTAGGAACGGAAATAATATCATAAAAACTTCCTCGTTTATGAAGTCCCAAAGTAAGCGGACCATCCTTCACTTCATCCCCAAAAGAAAACTCCATTTTATTTCTGTATTCCCAGATTCTAGGACTTTCTACACATTCATCCAGTGGAAAATCCGGATACACAGCATCCAACAAAGCTTTTACCTGATTCAGTTTCAGCTTCTTCTGCTCCTCATACGGAAGCGTCTGGTATGAACAGCCGCCACATTCTGAAAAATGCGGACACGGCGGCACTGCTTTTTCAATCTCCGAAGGCACCAAAACTTCCGTCAGATTTCCCTCCGGTCTTTTCTTCTTCACTTTCTTTAATTGAAAACGCACTCTCTGCCCCGGCAGTGTATTTTTCACCTGTACATAGGCATCCTCATCCTCTACATAAACAATTCCTTTATTCGGAAACTTAAGAGATGTAACCATCCCCTCATAAAATTCATTCTTTTTCATAGTAACCCTTCCTCGTAAAATTTGCTATTGCCATAGTATAGCATAGATTTTTGGGAATGTCATTTTTTAATGTTTAATGGTTGTGGGGAATGTTTGATGGCACTCTTTTTCTGGGTTCCGTAATTTAAGAGAAAAGCATTTCTCCTAAATTACTGGAAGCCAAATAGACTGGCATCAAACAATTGTCACAGACCTTTGAACACTAAAAATCACATCCAACACTTGCTTGCACCAACCTCCCCATTTCTTTATTCGTTTTCTCCCTTTTTACAAAAGTGTGTCTAATGCATAAACTCTTATAATTATTCGCTTTTGCCACTTTTATACATTTTCTATTCATTTCTGGCTAATGGGTATTCATTTTTACACTAAGTTATCGTGTGATTTATTAGAATGGAATTTTTGAAAGGCTATCTCACTTGGGAGGTGAGGTAGCCTTTTCAATTTGCCACTGTATTTTTAATAACCAATTACATCTTTTGACACTTCATTAATTACTGATTGAGGTATCGTATCAATGCTTACTGTATAGACTTTGTTCATACGAGGATTATATATACCTAGATTCTTTATGCTCTTAAACTCTTTATGAATCGAGTGCATACCCATGATATAATATACCAACAACTGCAATGTGTATTTTGGCTTTGGCTCATCCTTTGACACTTTAAAATCCCATAATGTATCTTTTGTTAAATAGTCTCCATCACCAGTAGAAATAGTGTCTGTGTACCCGCCTTCAAATGTAAATCCATCTTTTGTTATGGGTCCATATTCTTTCCAAAAAGATAAACTGTGATTAATCATGGTTACAATGTTCTCAATCGTATCTTTATCTGGGTTAATTTCTTCTACTGGCTTATACCCTATTATGCCAGCTCTAAAACAAACATCGTATCCTACCAATTTGCAAGCATTTGTTATGGATTTTTTATCAAGTCCTTTTATATCTGCTAATAGACTTGTAGCGTTTTTCATTGACGATTGCTTTTTATTCCCTGTAAATAAATCCAAAACCAAAGCCCCCTTCAAAGATATTGAAAAGGCTTCCTCTTTTTGGACACCCATCAAAAATCGAGTCATATAATCAACTGCAAGACCAACTAAACTTGCATGGATATTCTCATTCTCATTCAATGTAATTCCATCATCAAGTTGAGTTACCACAAGTTCTTTTTTGTTTATGTATCCACCACGGGGTTGTTTTATCATGCTAATTCGTTTGGTTACTGAATACATTAGTTTGTACCTCCAATATTCTCATTATGCATATTTTATAATATTTTAACACATGACAAGAGGATTGTGAATGATTTGCTATATTATATTCGATTATTTTCGTTCTTTGATGACTGATTCAATGATATCTATGTATTTCTGTGGTAGGTTGAATGCTTTGTAAAGTTCTTCATCAGTATATATGTGGTCAAACTTGCCTGTTGGAGGTGCTGGAACAAATCGGAAATAGTCATTTGTTAATATTCCAGTAAGTTTAGATATGTTGATTGCTACAAAGAATCGAGTAAATCTACAATTCAACCATGATACAAAACTTTCACATTCTGCTTTGTTGTCTGAACTGAACAAACACCCATATGCACCAGCGGGAATATATGACATTATTTTAGGCGTTCCAATAAATGTTGATTGCCCATTACTATTAAACATATTGGATATTCTACCAACTGCATCACTAGCTTTTCTTGCATCACTACCAGCACCACACAGCACAATCTGTGAATTTGTTATTACTTTATGTTTTTTGTTCTTATCAAAATTTTCAATGTCAATTCGTTTGTATGCCTCTATATAATCTACAATTTCCTGACCACAATTAATCAAGCTTTGCCTATTTTGTATATTTCTTGAAGTTATTCCATTATAATATGTTTGATGAAAGCTTATGTTAGATACTTCACATTTATCATGTACTTGCTTATCTAAAATAAAATATGTTAGTCCATCAACTTGGGATATTTTAAATATATCAAGAGCATCTGGATAAAATACTACGTTTGACATATGTGGCACTAATTTTTCTCTAAAGCCTTTGTAGTCTATGTTTTTGCTTGCACATCCACTATAGTCATCGGCGGCGGTTTGCCATTTTGCTGGTGTTATCATTACTGTATATTTGTTTGAAATTTTGTATCCCAAGTCTACAAAGTCTAAGTCCATTCCTTTGTTATATGGTGGGTTGCCGATGACTACATCAAATTTCATTTGTCCGAACTCCTTTTTCATGTAAACGCCTCATAGTCAGTATATAGAATACTTTTTGATTTTTTGAGAAAATAGACTTAACATTTTATACCAGTCCAAAAAGTTTAGCCTAAACTTTTTGGACAGTCAGGAGGGTTAAGTTTATGAAATCTCAAACATCACAAGTAGCACGCAGCTGTCGCATTCGTGAATGGGCTTCAATGGTTCAGGAATGCCGGAATCGTCCAAATGGCATGTCCGTAGACGAATGGTGTCAGGCAAATAACATCACCAAAGCGAGTTACTATTATCGCTTTGCACAAGTTAGAAAAGCCTGCCTTGATTCTATTCCAAGCAATGCCGTAAAACATGCAATTATTCCGGTTCCTACGGAACTGATGCATACGAAACCAGAGTCGACAGCAGTTGATTCAAATAGCACATTAATACAGGATTCCTTTCTTGATATATCTGGCAACGGTGTGACCATTCGTGTTACGGAGCAGACATCGAGCTCTCTTCTTAAAAAAGTGCTGGAGGTACTTGCCCATGTTGAATGATGCAACTTGTTTCAAACAAGTGTATATCGTCTGCGGATACACGGATTTGAGATCCGGAATAGATACTTTGGCTTCCATTGTGGATGCCAAGCCGGATAACAGTCCCTATGTACCAGATACCTTGTATCTGTTTTGTGGACGTAAGTCCGACAGAATCAAAGGCTTGGTTTGGGAAAAAGATGGATTTCTTCTTTTATACAAACGTCTGGAACAAGGTAAGTTCGTATGGCCAAGGAATGAATCTGAGGTGCAGGCAATCACCAGTCAGCAGTTTCGCTGGCTCATGGAAGGATTGACGATCACTCCTAAGAAGACCGTTCAAGAGGTTGCTCCACCCACTTACATGGCATAACGATTGTGCAATACGTAGAATTTTCAACGGTGATTTTGCCTTAAAAAACAGTGTAGCATTCATCATCTGTAAGGCCATTATCATGCATTGTGAGCGTATTACGTTGGTTTTATGCAGTTATAATTTATATCCATCATTTCAAAAGGGGCATATTTACAGTGCCTGAAAACGTAAAACAGAAGCTTGTACGTATAGGCAATATGACGAACTTTGAAATAAGTGATATTCGCTATTTTTGTTCATTTCTGCTATAATTAACCTTAGTAGAAAAGAGGTTTTTATGGCGATGGAATATACAGAAGAACAACTGAATAACTTTGATAAGGCTACGCTTGTTCAACTGTTTCTTGTTCAGCAGTCACAGCTTCAGGATATTGACCGGAAGCTTCAGCTGTTATTGGAACAGGTCGCTGTATTGAACAACAACCGTTTTGGCAAATCTTCCGAGAAACTGGATACTGAGAATCAGATCTGCTTCATGGAAGTAGATGGCAACATCGTTTTCTTCAACGAAGCGGAAGCAGTTGCTTCGCTCAATGAATACGCTGATGAAGATGAAACCAAGCCAAGAGGCAGGAAAACCAAAGGCAAACGAGAAAAGGATATCCGGGGACTTCCTGTAAATCCGGTGGAACACAAGATGTCCGAAGAAGAACTCATTGCCGAGTTTGGCGAAGATGGCTGGTATGAACTTGAAGACGAAATCTACCGACGTTATAGTTTCACACCTATGAAAGTTGAAATAGAAGAACATCATGTAGGAGTCTACAAATCCAAGAAGGATAATCACTTCAAAAAAGCGGAGCATCCGGCATACCTGTTAAGAAACAGCTTAGTATCACCTTCGCTTCTTGCCGGCGTATGGAATGCCAAGTATGTAAATGCAACGCCACTCTATCGTCAGGAAAAGGAATTCCAGCGAATGGGGCTTGCCATTGATCGGGCAGATATGGCACACTGGACGATTTTGTGTGCAGAGAGATATCTCTCAATCTTTTATGATTATCTGCATCAGAAGCTTTATGACTATCATGTGCTTCAGGCAGATGAGACTCCGGTTCTGGTCTCGAAAGAAAACCGAACCGATGGGAACAAGCATTACATGTGGGTGTATCGTACCGGTAAGATGTATGCGGACAGACAGATCGTACTGTACGATTACCAGCCTTCGCGTAATGCAAGCCATCCAAGAGATTTCCTCAAGAAGTTCAAGGGAATCTGCGTAACCGATGGTTACCAGGTCTATCATACCATCAAAAAGGAACGTGAAAACTTGAAGATTGCCGGCTGCTGGGCACACGCAAGACGTCGCTTTGACGAAGCCGTGAAAGCATTGCCAAAGGATAAGAAAAAGTCTTCGCTGGCTTATCTGGCACTGAAGCAGATCCAGGCAATATATCGCGAGGACAATAAACTTGCAGATAAATCTGCAGAGGAACGTTTGAGACATCGTCAGCTGACAGTAAAGCCACTGGTTGATGCTTACTTTGCGTGGGCAAAACAGAACCAGCAGTCTGTCCCAGCCAAAAGTAAAACTGCCAACGGGCTTACCTACTCCTTAAACCAGGAAAAGTATCTTAGAACTTTCCTGGAAGATGGAGAAGTGCCAATGGATAACAATGCCGCAGAACAATCCATTCGTCCTTTCTGTGTTGGAAAGAAAAACTGGGTTATGATTGATACTGTTGCAGGAGCCGAGGCAAGTGCAATGATTTACAGCATTGCTGAAACTGCGAAAGCGAATAACCTCAAGCCTTACAATTATTTCAAGTATCTTCTGGAAGAAATCCCCCGGCACATGGATGACCATGGTGTGGATTTCTGTGAAAATCTGCTTCCCTGGTCAGACAAGCTGCCAGCGGAATGCAGAAAGTAACTTTAATGATATGCTGCTCTTTGGAGCGGTTGTTTATGTGGGTGTACCCACTATGGAGCGTTTACGATTAATTTGTCTAAAATCATCTTATTCATATTTATTCAATCCTTTCATTCATGATATATTGATTTTTTTGTGTCAAATACATTTTTCTATAAAAGTTGCTGCTATTCATCAGATCTTCATGTTTTCCCGAACACATTACACGTCCCTGATGCAAAACAACAATTCGGTCTGCAAATCTGGCAGAAGATAAACGATGTGTTATCAACACGAACGTTTTATTACGAGCTATCTCAGTAAATAACTCCAGCAATCGCTTCTCCTCTAACGGGTCAATTGCAGATGTGGGCTCATCTAATAGCATTATATTGGATTCTTTATATAGTCCTCTGGCAATTGCAAGTTTCTGCCACTGACCAATTGACAAATCCATCCCCCCAAATTTCCTTAACAAAATCATATCCAGTTGCTGCCCCAGATTATTGAGCCCAACCCGGCTTAATAAATCGCGATAAAAGGCATCGTCCTTCTCCTTCCCATACTCCCCTATCTGAATATTTTCTTTCACTGTCATATAATATTTTTGAAAATCCTGTAAAACAACCGAAAAAGATTGTTTTATGTTATCCACCTTTATCCTATTTACGTCGTCGCACACAACCTCCCCCTCCGACACAGGCAGGATACCAAATAGTATCTTTGCTAACGTTGTTTTCCCTGCCCCATTTGTTCCCACCAAGGCAATCGTTTCACCTTTTTTTATATTGAGCGAGATATCCTTAAGAACATAGCTGTCTTGTCCGGGATATCTATAGGACACATTACGTAGCTCAATTGCATTTTCTAATTGATAATTTTCGTTTTCCCTGTAATCTTTGTCCTGTAATAGAAAGATAACATAATTACAAACACTTGCAAATTCCTTCAAAACGCCAAAGGAAACCTCTGATATTAAACCATTCACATTGTCAAAAAGGGTATGCAGGGAAGTAAATATTGTCACAAAACTGGCAATCGAAATATTTGCCTGCATAACTTCATACAGCAAAAATACAATGATGCCACAATATCCAACAAGAGTGAATATTTGAGCAGTAAGACGTATACGGAAATTTCTATTTTCCATTTTTTTCTTTTTAACATTATATTTTTTCAACGAATCGACATATTTCTCTAAAAAAAATTCTGTCGCGCCCAAATATCTTGTCTCTTTTGCGTATTTTAAATCATACATACACTGTTCATAATGCTTACATAATCTTTGCAGCTCGATGGTATCTTTTTCCGTCTGCCGATAATTTTTTGTTTGAAGCATATGACCAAATAGCTGAGGTATAAATATCAATAAAAGAACAAGCATAAGGGAAATATGAATTCTGGCCAAGAATATACTGACCACGAAAAAATATGGAATTCTGGCAAATAAAATAACAAACAACATATTGATAAATCTTGTCGCATGCTTTGCACCATTTTCCGCATTACACACTTTTTCGACTTCTTCCTTCGACTCAAAAGTCAAACTGCCTAAATGTTTTACACTATCCTGCAGTCTTTTATAAAAAATTTTATCCATCATAAAGGAGTACTTTTCTATCTCGCTATTATGTAGGGCAATCAAAATGTATTCCAATATCACAGAGCCACCTAAAATCAACAAGCTTGCAACAATAGAGGAAAGTCTGAATTCATTGCTCTGCATGACCGCTTGTAGTTTTTCAAAGAAATTTTGTGTACATATGACTACCAAACCACTGGAAATTCCATGTAAAATTCCCAAAATAATTGTCATTAAAAAATGCAGAAAAAAATCATGGCATAATATTTTAATCAATTCCCATATTGTTTTTACACTGGATATTTTTTGGCTCATTGGTAATACCCCCTTTGCGTGTCATACATTTCGTAAAACAACCCTTCTTTTCTCATCAATTCATGAAAGTTCCCTGCTTCCTCCACTTGTCCTTCTGATATAACAACAATATTGTCGACAAATTTTATTGCCCCCAATCGATGAGTAATCAGAATTGCCAACTCATCCCCAATCAATTTATCAAAGTCTTTATAAAATTGAACTTCAACCAATGGGTCAAATGCCGAAACCGGCTCGTCCAAAATATAGGCAGAAGATTTACGTATCATGGTTCTGGCAAGTGCAATTTTTTGCCACTCACCCCCTGAAAGTTCATTATTATTATCCACTTTCCCCACTACCGTATTTTCATTTTCTGAATATCGCCTCATCATCCCCCCTAAATTCAATTTATCTATAATGTCTTCAAAATCACCTGATTTTGAATAAAAATCTCCAATACGGATGTTTTCCGATAATGACAGATTATATCTGGCAAAATCCTGATGCAAAACAGAAAAAAAAGAACGCCTTTCTGCTGTGGAATAACTTCTCAGTTCTTTGCCATTGATATAAATATTCCCATCATAATTATCATATAGACCCAGCATTAATTTGACTATTGTTGTTTTTCCCTGACCGTTCTCCCCCACAATGGCATACTTGTTTTTCGTCTGAAACACATAAGAGAAATTCTTCAATACCTCTCGGTCCGTGTTGGGATATTTGAAGGACACATTTTCAAACACTATCTCTTCCACCTTCCTATAAGGAAATGTGGGCTTACTTAATAATTCTTCGTTTTCGTCCAGGTTTATAAATGTTTCAAAATCCTGCAAGTATTCTTTTTTCCTTGCCATTTCCCGAATTATCTGAGTAAATTCCGTTGTAATTGTGCCTAACAAAGTAAGTAAATTCGTTGAGATTGCCATAAAGGCACCGATGGAATCACCAGTATCAAGCAAAAACAGTGCCAAAATACCAATCATAGAAATTGTGATTATGCCGGAAAAAATACTGTACAAATTGACCTTCCAAAAATAGGAATAAAACCCCTTCAAATATTTTTGTGTCATTTTATCAAAACTTGTTTCCCATTTTGTTTGTATCCATTTTGAAAATCCAAAAACATTTCTCTCCAAATAAGATTCTTTACCCAGCAAAATGTCATTATAATAATCGATTTCTCTCTGAAAAAAAGAAACCTCTTTATCCATTTCATAAACACTTTCGCCATTTTTCTTAGCTAAGAGCAGCAATGGTACATTTAAAATAACAATCCCCAATGAACACAGGATGGAGTATTTAGCAACAATAACTACCGTACTGATTATGCGTATTATGACAGAGGCAAAGTTCATAGTAAGAAAGAACGTCTCCGCAAATTCTATCTCTGCATTATTTATAACTCTGCTAAACTGGTCATTTATATCTTTGTTTTCGATATCTGAATATTTTAATCTTGCCGCTTTATTCAAAAGCATGTAACGCAATCTTTCACTAAGACAAAAAATATGTTTTGTCATAAAAAATTCTTTTAGCTGATTTACTCCCCAGGAAAAAATCACGGAAAGAACAAGCAAAAACAGATTAAGTAATTCAATTTTCCCCTCTTGAATCGTCCAAATATCTTGTATTACAGAACTCAGAATCACGGTTTGCAACGCTGGCAAAAGTGATTCTGTCAAACATATAAAAGAGATAAAAACACTTGTATATGTGGAATAATAAAATGATATTTTACTCGTTTTAATTATTTTATACATAACTACCTACTCTCTTTCTAGTTTCTGGAATTGTTTTTATTGTTAAAACTATCTATAATACTCAAACAACATTTTAACTTATTTGTTTTACACATGTAATCAGGTGATATGCCCTTTCCCTCTATTCTCTCTTTACTTGGCAACAACATTTCATGAGTGCTGATTTTTAAACTTGTGCCATCTGCAAACTCATAACATTCTTGCATTAACCCCTTACCATGTGTTTTTTCACCTACTAAAATAGCATTATTACAATATTTTAATGCACTAACTAACAGTTCAGCTGCACTAGCTGTATTTTTATTTATAAGCACAAAGAAAACAACTTACTTTTATACACTCTTCAACCACTCCTCCCATATTTGGTCCTATGTCAAGATTTAGTACAAGTTAAAATGAGAAATTTCTCCCATTTTAACCTGCCAAAAGCTCAGCCTTAGTATGTGACTTCTTGTATACTCGTTCAAATTCATCCGGCGACATGTAATCGCAATGGCTATGAATTCGTTTCGTGTTGTAAAAAGCTTCCCGATATTCAAAAATCAAACGGTATGCTTGCTTGTAATCGCGAATTTTAAAGCGATTGAGCCATTCACGTTTGATAATGGAATGGAAGGATTCAATGCATGCATTATCCCATGGAAATGCTTTTTTCGAGTAGCTGCGCCGCATGTTTTCCGTTGCTTTTTTATATTCCTTTGCAACATACTGACTACCACGATCTGAATGAATGATTAATGGCTGGTCAATAATTCGGCGAGCTTTGGCTTTATTGATTGTATCAATCACGCAAGATACCTCCAGTGTTTCGGAAAGTGTCCAGGCTATGATTTTTCTGGAAAATAAATCCATGATACTGGTCAGATAGACAAATCCGTCTATTGTCCAGATGTAGGTAATATCCGAACACCAGACTGCATTCGGACGATCAGGATTAAATTGCTCATCAAGGATATTTTGTAATTCAGTGCTGAAATCGGAATCTTTTGTGGTGATCGTCCATGGTTTGCTCCACTGAGCACGGATTCCCATTTGGCGCATATATGTACCAACGGTTCTTTCCGAAATGACTTCACCAGTTTTTCGAAGTTCTACAGTGATTTTCGGAGCACCGTAGTTCTGCTTGGAATCATCATAAATA
>ERZ837910.17-NODE-17-length-238298-cov-40.156798_pt1 | contig 238298 bp, 211 predicted proteins | sample MGYA00519940_ERZ837910 | MGnify/ENA primary metagenome ERZ837910 (study PRJEB31850, sample SAMEA3708825) | human gut metagenome | biome: human gut; feature: human-associated habitat; material: faeces | place: China | collected 2014 ... | reverse complement strand
ATGGAAAGTGGTATGCAATGCTGTTTCAGGATTCCGGAGCAGTTGGACGGATTCCTATTCTGCTTCCGGTTACCTGGAAGGATCATTTTCCGGTTTTTGGACAGAACGGACATGTGCCGGAAGAAATAGAGGTTCACAGTACCAGACCAGGATATATTTATCAGCCATTAGTGGGAAGTGATGATTTCTGTAATGGGCTGCTTCCGCGCTGGCAGTTTAATCATGATCCAGATCCACGGTATTATCATCTGGATGCATCGCAGGGAACCTATACAATTACAACACGGGAAGTTTGTACAGAGCTTACACAGGCAGTAAATACGCTTACGCAAAGGATGAGTTATCCGTCCTGCGCAGCTGAGGTTACTGTTGATGCTTCTGCATTGAAAGAGGGCGATGTCGCAGGTTTGTGTGCGTTGCAGGGCTGTTATGCTGCAGTTGGCATTACAAAACATCATGGAAAATATGAAGTCCTTATGCTGGATAAAAAAGAAGATGGTATATTGGATATGACGGAAGGAACTGTTGTTGAATCACACCAGATGGATTTTCGTCTTGAAGCAGATTTCTGTAACATGAAGGATGAAGCACGCTGCTATTACCGGGTAAATAAGGGAGACTGGCTACCCATCGGAACCGTGCATAAGCTGTACTTCAAACTGGATCATTTTACTGGTTGCCGGTTTGGTCTGTTCTGCTATGCGGCAGAGGAAACAGGAGGAAGTGCCTGCTTCCGGGATTTTAAGTATTATGATGTTGATGAAATCTCATAAAGATAGAACTGCATAAAATAAGTGTCGGAATTTACTCAAATTTTTGCTACTTTGGACATTGGTTTTTACGATAGATAATAAAAAATTTATTCAGACCGGTATTGCTGCGGAGTAATACCGGTTATTTTTTTGAATTGTTTATGAAAGTAGGAGCTGCTGGAAAATCCAGTTTTTCTGCAATAATATCCATTCCCCAGTTGGTTCTTTCAAGAAGCTCCTTTGCCTTATCAATGCGCGTGGATGTATTGTAAGCACTAAGAGTCTGGTTAAATTTCTGATGAAATACATAAGATAAATAATCCGGACTCATATGCAGATATTCTGCAATAGAAGAACGGTTCAGATCAGGATCGGATAAATTGGAATAGATATAGGTTCGTACACGGAAAATAAAGTCTTCATCCTCTGCCAGCTGATCCTGAGCTGTTTTAGCAGGAGCAATGGATGATAGCAGGTGGATTACATTTGTCATCACTACGATTATTTTTACCGTTATCTATATGCTTCTCTTGGAAAGAATACTAGGAATTGTGATAAGAAGGGGATGTGTCTGGGAACTGGTAGGAAAAGAGATGCTTCTTCTGTGTGGATTTCCGGTGCTTGCAGTGATCGTTTTGTACTGTGTTACCGCCATGGAAAGTGGAATCTATCAATGCATCGCCAGTATAGTGATGGGGAAAGGAAATCTCAAATATAAATTTGTAAATAGGCATTCAGTGCCTTGAGTTATTTTTAGGATAGTGGTGCCTTTGGTATCGGAAGAGAATGCGGATGATATCGTGTATTTTACACCGGATGCATTCTTGCGTTGAATACGAGAAATTACGCGAAGGAAGATATGCTTGCGTGGGCGAAGAATTTTATATTTTAGTTCACTAGTAGAACTAAAATTTGAGAGCGCTCAAATTTGATTGACAATATGGTAATTTTACCATATTATATTTATATAAATAAATACATCGGAGCAAAAAGGAATGGTAAATAATATGAGAGTTGATGATTATTTACAGGAACAGTTAAAAGATCCTGAATTTAAAAAAGAGTGGGATGATATTCAGCCGGAAATGGATGTTATTCGTGCGATGATTGATGCAAGGATTGAACAGAATTTAACACAAAAAGATCTTGCTGCTCGTACAGGTATTGATCAGGCAGATATCAGTAAACTTGAAAACGGAACTAGAAATCCAAGTTTAAAACTTCTAAAAAAACTTGCATCTGGATTGGGGATGCGATTAAAAATTGAATTTGTGCCAATAAAGCAATAGTTACAGAATTGCTTGTCTTACGGCATGGTAGAGAGGAATAACGATGCAAACAACAAATGATTTAAAAAATATGGCTTTGTTCAGCGACACGACCGAAGAATTTGTATCTCCGGCGGAGCCGAAGATGAATGACACTGTGACGATCCGCTTCCGGTCGGCGAAAGATGCGATCAAGTGTGTCAGCCTGCGAAGTAAAGATACGCGGTATCTGATGACAAAGGAGAAGAGCGTGGGCTGCTTTGACTACTATGCGGTCCAGGTGGCGCTTGGAACGGAGAAGTTTACCTATTGTTTTGAAGTGGAGGCAGACGGCATCCGCGGATATTACGATATGCGGGGATCGCTGTGTCCGGAGCGCGATGCGCATTATGAATTTATCCTGATTCCGGGCTTTGAGACACCGGATTGGGCCAAAGGCGCGGTCATGTATCAGATCTATGTGGATCGTTTCTGTAACGGAGATCCGTCGAATGATGTCTTAAGCGGCGAGTATCAGTATGCGGGACGTCGCGTGGCGCAGGTTACGGATTGGAACCGTTATCCGAAAAATATGGATGTGGCGAATTTCTATGGTGGCGATCTGCAGGGCGTTCTTGACAAGATGGATTATCTGCAGGAGCTTGGCGTAGAGGTCATCTATTTTAATCCTCTTTTCGTTTCGCCATCCAACCATAAGTATGATATTCAGGATTATGATTATATTGATCCGCATTTTGGAAGAATCGTGGAGGATGAGGGAGAGCTTCTGCCGGAGGGAAGCGATGAGAATCGTCTGGCGACCCGGTATGTGAACCGTGTGACGAACAAGGCGAACCTTGAGGCATCCAATGAACTGTTTGCCGAAGTGGTGGCGGAGGCACACAGGCGCGGAATGAAAGTGATTCTTGACGGTGTGTTCAACCACTGCGGATCGTTCAATAAGTGGATGGACAGGGAACGCATCTATGAGAATGCAGAAGGTTACGAAAAGGGGGCATATGTGTCGGCAGACAGCCCGTACCGAAGCTTTTTCAAGTTCGGGAAGAAGGGTGAGTGGCCATACAACAGCGATTATGAGAGCTGGTGGGACTACGAGACGCTTCCTAAATTAAATTATGAGGATTCCAAGGAGCTTTTCGATTACGTGATGCGGATCGCTGCCAAGTGGGTTTCGCCACCCTATAATGCGGATGGCTGGAGACTGGATGTGGCTGCAGATCTGGGCTTTACGCCGGAGTTTAACCATCATTTCTGGAAGGAATTCCGTAAGGCGGTCAAGAAAGCGAATCCGCAGGCTGTCATTCTGGCGGAGCATTACGGCGATACGCGTCCGTGGCTCGGCGGCGATGAGTGGGATTCGGTTATGAATTATGATGCTTTTATGGAGCCGATGACCTGGTTTTTAACCGGAATGGAGAAGCACAGTGATGAGTATCAGCCGGAACTTGTCGGGGATGCGGACAGCTTCTGGGAGGCAATGCGAAGAAACGGCGCGAATTTTGCGATGCCGAGCAGGCTTGTTGCGATGAACCAGTTGTCCAACCACGATCATTCGCGTTTTATGACAAGAACGAGTCACAAGGCAGGACGGATCGATACACTTGGCGCAAAGGTTGCGGATGAGGGGAATAATCCTGCAATATTCCGCGAGGCGGTGGTGATGCTGATGACCTGGCCGGGGGCACCTACGTTATACTATGGTGATGAGGCAGGTGTCTGCGGATTTACCGATCCAGACAACCGCAGAACGTATCCGTGGGGGCATGAGGATCAGGAGCTTGTGGCATTTCACAAGGAAATCATAAGGATCCATAAGTCCTGTGAGGAACTGCGGACCGGCTCGCTCATGGAACTGAAAAGTGATGAGAATTTCCTTGCTTATGCGAGATTTCGTGCATCGATGTGTTCCGTTGTGCTGATGAACTGTGGGGAGCATGAGATGATGCAGACGATTCCGGTGTGGCAGGCAGGTGTTTTGCGTGAGGAGCATGATGCTTTGGAAAAGGAAAGCAGTGTACAAAAAAGTGGTGCAGCAGTGAGTATGACACGTCTTATGTATACGGATGAAAGCGGATATCAGACAGATCTGGTGCAGATTGCGGTTACGGACGGAAACATTACCGTTACCCTGCCAAAGTTCTCGGCGATGATTCTGCGATACGCGGATTAACAATTCCGGAGATATGTATGCAAAATTTGGAAATATACAGGATCTCCGGAAATGCATGCATAAGAAAGAAAAAGCTTGGAAAATGCTCTATATTTTGGTATAATGGCTTTACATGTGAATTATCCATGAATTCTTTATTGATAAAGGTGGTATAAAGATGGCTATATTGCAGGAGTGGCAGAAGATTGCCTATAATGAGAAAGCAAACCAGGGGGAGTTACAGAGATTCTGGCAGAGATATTTCCTTTTAGAGAAGGGTGTCTACGAGAAGCTTCTCACGAACCCGGATGAAGTAGTAGAGGGAACTGTTAAGGAACTGGCTGACAAGTACGGATTATCAGTACTTGAGATGGCTGGATTCTTAGACGGAATCAACGAGAGTCTCGTTGAGCCGAACCCAATCGATACAATGGAAGAGGATACTAAGGTTAGCCTTGCTTTTGATAAGGTTAAGCTGTATCAGAATATGGTAGATGCAAAGGCTGATTGGCTTTACAATCTCCCGATGTGGGATGAGATCTTCGATGCAGAGACAAAGCATAAGTTGTATCTTGAGCAGAAGAAGTCCGGTACGGTTATCGTTGGCAAGAAGGTTGGACGTAACGATCCATGTCCTTGCGGAAGCGGTAAGAAGTACAAATTCTGCTGCGGACGATAATTTTTGCAAATTAGTACTTGATTTTCTGAAATTCGAGCCTATAATAAGTTATGTTAAAACATAAAGCAAAACGTTGAAGAGAAGAGTACATAAGCAGGACATGACAGAGAAGGATGCCTTTGCGTGAGCAAAGTGGTGGAAGCAGCCGGATGAAGCGTTTATGGAAGACCAGCTCTGAGTGACCCCAATCCGGTCCGGTGATTCCGTTATCATCGAATGAAGTGATCACATTGTATGTTAAGAAAGTTAACATGCAGCATGTGGTAACTGGGGTGGAACCGCGAGTAATATCGTCCCCGGTATCAGGATCGTCTGATACCGGGGATTTTCTTTTTTGAAAATCCCCGGGTAGGATGAAGCAGGGCACAAGACTGATGTGCCAGGATTACTTTAAATTTAAGGAGGATTATCATCATGAAGATCACATTAAAAGATGGATCAGTCAAAGAGTATCAGGAAGCCAAAACGGTTTATGAGATTGCTTCCGACATTAGCGAAGGTTTAGCACGTGTGGCATGTGCAGGAGAAGTGAATGGAGAAATCGTTGATCTTAGAACTGAGATCAGTGAGGACTGCGAACTGAATATCGTGACCGCAAGTGATCCGGAAGGACTTCGTGTCATCCGCCATACGGCATCACATATTTTAGCAGAGGCAGTAAAACGCCTTTTCCCAAATGCAAAGCTGGCAATTGGACCGGCGATCGATGATGGATTCTATTATGATTTTGATTCTGAGCCGTTCTCAAGAGAGGATCTTGACAACTTAGAGGCTGAGATGAAGAAGATCATCAAGGAAGGTCATGAGATTACAAGATATACACTTTCAAGAAACGATGCAATCAAGTTCATGGAGGAGAAGGGTGAGCCTTACAAGGTAGAGCTCATTGAGGATCTTCCGGAAGATGCTGAGATCTCTTTCTATGATCAGGGTGGCTTTGTAGATCTGTGTGCAGGACCACATCTGATGAGTACTAAGGGAGTGAAGGCATACAAGCTGCTTTCTTCTTCTATGGCTTATTGGAGAGGCGATTCCAACAAGGCGCGTCTGCATCGTATCTACGGTACTGCGTTCAACAAGAAGGACGAGTTAAAGGATCATCTTGCAAAGCTTGAGGATGCAAAGATGCGTGACCACAACAAGCTTGGCCGCGAGATGGGTTTGTTTACAACCGTTGATGTCATTGGTCAGGGACTTCCGCTTTTTACACCAAAGGGAACCAAGATGATCATGAAGCTTCAGCGCTGGATAGAGGATCTTGAGGATAATGAGTGGGGCTATGTCAGAACACGTACACCACTTATGGCAAAGGCTGACCTCTACAAGATCTCTGGACACTGGGATCATTACATGGACGGAATGTTCATCTTAAATAAAGATTCTGACGACAAGGAGACGATGGCACTTCGTCCAATGACTTGTCCGTTCCAGTATTATGTATATATGAACGAGCAGCATTCTTACAGAGATCTTCCTTATCGTATGGCAGAGACATCCACTCTGTTCCGTAACGAGGATTCCGGTGAGATGCATGGACTTACCCGTGTAAGACAGTTCACAATCACAGAGGCACATATCATTCTTCGTCCGGATCAGGCTGAGGAAGAATTGACAAGATGTACCGAGTTGTGTCACTATGTAATGAAGACTCTTGGTATCGACGGAGATGTTACTTACCGTCTGTCTAAGTGGGATCCGAACAACAAGGAGAAATACCTTGGCGATGACGAGTACTGGAACAGCACCCAGCAGTATCTGCGTGACGTTATGAATGAGAATCACATTCCGTTCACAGAGGCTGACGGAGAGGCCGCATTCTACGGACCGAAGATTGATATCCAGGCGAAGAACGTATATGGTAAGGAAGATACGATGGTAACCATCCAGCTTGACTGCGCAAGTGCAGAAAAGTTCGGTATGTACTACATTGATGAGAAGGGTGAGAAGGTTCTGCCTTGGATCATCCACCGTACATCCATGGGATGCTACGAGCGTACACTGGCATGGCTGATCGAGCATTATGCCGGAAAATTCCCAACCTGGCTTTGCCCGGAGCAGGTTCGTGTACTTCCAATCTCTGAGAAGTATATGGATTACGCCAACAAGGTTGCAGCAGAACTCAAGAAAAAGCATGTAGATGTCACAGTAGACAGCCGTGCTGAGAAGATCGGATACAAGATTCGTGAGGCAAGACTGGATAAGCTTCCGTACATGCTTGTTGTCGGACAGCAGGAAGAAGCTGACGGAACGGTTTCCGTAAGAAGCCGCTTTGCAGGTGACGAAGGTGTTAAGCCACTCGATGCGTTCATCGCACAGATCTGTGAGGAAATCGAGACAAAGGCGATCCGTGAGGAAGTTAAGACCGAAGAGGAGAGTAAGTAATATACGGTATCTGCCCGAGGGACGAGTCGCGTAGCGTCCCTCGGGTTTATACATAAAAAAATTAATTCATTAAATGGAGGGAACAATGTTAGAAAAAATGTTCAAACTCAAAGAGAACAACACCAGCGTGAGAACCGAAGTTATCGCCGGTATTACGACATTCATGACAATGGCGTACATCCTGGCCGTTAACCCGAACATGCTGGGTGCAGCGGGAATGAATCCGACTGCAGTATTGATCGCAACCTGTCTTGCATCATTCGTAGGTACACTTGCGATGGCACTTCTTGCAAACTATCCGTTTGCACTGGCTCCTGGTATGGGACTGAATGCATATTTCGCCTATACTGTATGTGGTAACATGGGTTACTCATGGAAAGTTGCTTTGATGGCAGTATTTGCTGAAGGTATTATCTTCATCATCCTGTCTCTGACCAACGTACGTGAGGCAATCTTTAATGCAATTCCGGCAACCTTAAAGAAAGGTGTTGGAGCTGGTATCGGTCTGTTTATCGCATTCATCGGTTTACAGGGCGGTCATATCGTTGTAAACAATGATACTACGCTGTTAACTTACGTTAAATTCACAGAGAACTGGCACACAGAAGGTATCTGCGCCGTTCTTGCATTACTTGGTCTGATGCTGACAGCCATCCTTTATGTAAAGGGTGTGAAGGCATCTATCCTGATCGGTATTATCGCTACATGGGTTCTTGGTATGATCTGCCAGGCAACCGGTATCTATGTGATCGATCCGGATGCAGGATATTATTCGTTATATCCAACATTACAGTTTACTGATTTTACAGCAATCAAGGATACATTCGGACAGTGTTTTACTGCTGATTTCAGTGGCGTCCGTATCATTGATTTCATCGTTGTATTATTCTCATTCCTGTTTGTTGATATGTTCGATACCATCGGAACACTCATTGGTGTATCTGACAAGGCAGGCATGCTTGATGAAAAAGGACAGCTTCCGAATGTTAAGCAGGCACTTCTTGCTGATGCCGTTGCTACTTCCGCAGGCGCTATCTTCGGTACATCTACAACAACAACATTCGTAGAGAGCTCCGCAGGTGTTGGTGCAGGTGCAAGAACCGGTCTTGCATCGGTTGTAACAGGTTTCTTATTCCTGCTTGCAATCTTCTTTGCACCGATCTTTACAGCAATCCCTGGATTTGCGACAGCTCCTGCTTTGATCTTCGTAGGATTCCTTATGGTATCTGCTATCGTTAAGGTTAATTTTGATGATTTTACAGATGCTATTCCTGCATACCTTTGCCTGATCGCTATGCCGCTTATGTACAGCATCGCTGAAGGTATCGCAATCGGCGTTATTTCTTATGTAATCCTCAACCTTGTTTGTGGAAAGCACAAGAAGATTACACCTCTTATGTACATCCTTGCAGTATTATTCATCTGCAAGTACATCTTCCTGTAAATTCTATCAGGTGATATGCCCCGGATCTTCGGATTCGGGGCTTTTTGTTTTTTCATTCCTGAAATTATGAAGCTTTTATAGCAGCGGCTCCGGCAATCCGGTCTTGGCGCGTGCACCCATAAGAGGAACACGTTTTTAGACAAAATCATTGAATTTGCGAAAATGTCTGCTGGGCTCAATTTTTGTGTCCGAGCAACGCTTCGACTGCGGTGCTCCGGATGTCCGTCTGACACAGATGTGCTCAAAATTTCTAGTCTGCCTAAATGGGCGTCCTCAGAAAGTCGATATGAGCCGCCTTGTGCAAAACTCGCTTCGTGTCTATTGGAACGCCGCTATACAGTGTTGCTCACAAACAGTTGCCCTGCGGCGGCACGTTTTCTTCGAACGCCCATTAAGGCAGACACGAAATCCATCGGACACATTCTGTGTTCAGGCGAACATCCAAAGCGCCACTGTCTAAGCTTGAGCGGACAACAAATCATAGAAAGAGCCCAGCGGAGATTTCCTGCAAATTCTTGATTTTGGATAACTAGTGTCCTCTTATGGGTGTGCACGCCAGGACCAGAGTGCTGGAGCCACCGTCATATAACGTCTGTAATTGAATGACTGAAAAAATAAAAAGCGTAAGAATAGTTTGTGTCAGATTACACATATTAATGTAGGAATCCATATGAGAAAATGGATCAGACCGGAAAATGTCCGGTGGAAATCTGAAGAAATCAGGAGGTATGTGAGATGACAAAACTGGATTGTAATGTTGTAAACTGTTCTTACAACGAGGATAACTGCTGTAGAAGAGAGGATATCCATGTAGAAGGTATGAAGGCAAAGATGCCGTCAGAGACAAGCTGCGGAAGCTTTGCGGCAAGAGGCTTCGGATGTGCGACAAACAAGATGGGTGAGCCGGAGAAAGACACAAATGTAGCTTGTGATGCAACCGAGTGTAAGTTCAACCGTGAGAAAGCTTGTAGTGCGAGCCATATCGGTATCTCCGGAGGCCATGCAGACAGCTGTAAGGAGACAGAGTGCGGAAGCTTTGAGTGCAGCTGCTAGTGCTTGAAAGTTAACACATTTAAAACAGACAGGGCGTAGGACGTTCTGTCTGTTTTTCGTGTGTGAATGGAAGGCTTGCAAAAGAAGAAAGAAGCTTTCTTGACAACCATTCCTATAAGTGACAAAATAGTTTCATTGTGGGAATATGAAAAGTTTGGTTAGAAAATAGAAAGAGTATGGTATGAGACAAAAGGAAAAGAAGGAAGCAAATCTTGGAGAGGATCGGATAGGAGGTCTGCTTTTTAAGCTGGCGCTTCCTGCAATTCTGGCACAGGTCATCAATCTGCTTTATAACCTGGTCGATCGTATGTACATCGGTCATATTGCAGAGGTTGGTTCGGTGGCTTTGACGGGACTTGGAGTGACGATGCCTTTTATCATGTGTGTCTCTGCGTTTGCAGCGCTTGTGAGCATGGGCGGTGCGCCGCGTGCATCCATTATGATGGGGCGGGGCAACAAAGAAGAGGCGGAGAGGATTCTTGGCAATTGTACGTCGATGCTTGTTCTCGTGGCGGTCATTGTGACGGTGGTAAGTCAGATCTGGGGACAGGACATATTGCTGCTTTTTGGCGCAAGTGAGAGTACGCTCCCTTATGCATGGGCATATATGCAGATCTATTCACTTGGAACCATTTTTGTGCAGCTTGCGTTGGGACTGAATGCGTTCATCAATGCACAGGGATTTGCCAGAACCGGAATGCTGACCGTTGTGATCGGTGCGGTGTGTAATATTATATTGGATCCGATTTTTATCTTTGGATTACATATGGGTGTGCGCGGAGCGGCACTTGCAACGATTCTTTCGCAGGGAGTTTCCAGTGTGTGGATCGTGCGGTTTTTACTGGGAAAAGAAACAACACTTAGGATTCGGAAAGGGAATCTGAAGATTCGTCCGAAAACTGTTGGACCATGTATTGCGCTTGGTGTTGCGCCGTTTATCATGCAGTTTACAGAAAGTGTGTTAAACATCTGTTTTAACACGAGCCTGCTTAAGTATGGCGGTGATGTGGCGGTCGGTGCGATGACGATTCTCTCGTCTGTGATGCAGATGTCTATGCTGCCGATCCAGGGGCTGACGCAGGGCGCGCAGCCGATCATCGGGTTCAATTACGGAGCGAAGAAGATGGATCGCGTGAAGAAGACCTTCCGGTTGCTTTTGGTGTCCTGCGTGGCATTTACTGCGGTCATCTGGCTGATCTGCATGATCCTGCCACAGGCATTCATTCTGATTTTTACGGATCAGGCGGAGCTGATTGCTTTCACAAAATGGGCGATTCGCATCTATATGGCTGTATCGGTGATCTTCGGGGTGCAGATTTCCTGCCAGCAGACATTTATCGCGTTGGGAAATGCAAAGACATCCGTTTTCCTGGCTTTGCTGCGTAAGGTTATTCTGCTGATCCCGCTTATCTATATCCTTCCGGCATTCATGGAAGATAAGCTGATGGCGGTATTCCTTGCGGAACCGGTGGCGGATGTGATCGCTGTAACAACGACATCAATCCTGTTTTATCGGACCTACCGGACGCTTGACAGGGAGCAAGAAGAATCTTGCAATACGGAGAATGTCAACTTATAATAAAGAAATAGAACACCCACTATTGGGGTGAAGAAGGAGTAAAAAATGGATTATAACATTAATTTTCCACATTTACATATTTATCTGGATCATGTGGGGAAGAACATTATGATCGGCAATTTCTCGATCGCATACTATGGAATCGTGATCGCATGCGGAATGCTGGCTGGTCTTGGAATTGCCTGCTGGATGGCAAAGCGAACGGGACAAAAGCCGGACACTTATTACGATCTTGCGATGATCGCAATCGTTTGTTCACTGATCGGTGCGCGGCTGTACTACGTTGCATTCCGATGGGACTATTATAAGGATGATCTGTTAAGCATCTTTAATATCCGGCAGGGTGGGCTCGCTATCTATGGCGGCGTGATCGCGGCAATTATCACAACGTTTGTGTTCTCAAGGGTGAAGAAGCTTTCCATGGGGCTGCTCTGTGATACCGCAGGACTGGGACTTGTGCTTGGACAGGTGATCGGACGCTGGGGTAATTTCTTTAACAGGGAGGCTTTCGGCGGATACACGGACGGTCTGTTTGCAATGCAGCTTCCGCTGTCTGCAGTTCGTTCCTCGGATGTGACGACAGATCTTATGAATCACGTGGTGGAGAGTGGTGGAATCTCTTATATTCAGGTACACCCGACATTTCTGTATGAATCCATGTGGAATCTGGTGCTTCTGATCCTTTTAATCCTGTTCACGAAGCATAAAAAGTTTGACGGTGAGGTGTTCTTGCTGTATCTGGCAGGCTACGGAATCGGAAGATTCTGGATCGAATCGCTGCGCACGGATCAACTTCTGATTCCTGGCATCGGCTATCCGGTATCGATGGCGCTTGCGGCACTTCTTGTTGTTGTGTCGGTTGTGTGGATTATTGTCTGGCATATCCGCGCTACAAAGAAGGACAAAGTGGAGGATCAGCCCACTTCGGAAGCGTAATGGGAATAGAAAAGACCAAAAATTGAATAAGGAAATTGATGATAAAGTGGAGGATATTCCCAATATGGGAGTATCCTCCACTTTTTGCGTCAATAAGGAGAAAAACGAACAGGAATCTGGCAGAAAATACCTGCATTTGTCGCCTCTTGTATGGAGAAAACAAGTATACCACAATATATTGGATATGCCGAAAAAACAGCGTAAAATCCATGAAAAAATCTTGATTTTTGCCCCTGTGAGGGGTATTATGGTAACAAGGTGGTAGAAAGTGGAGTTAAAATACCACATAGTGGTGCAAAGTGGTGGATAAGTTGATAAAAATGTGGAGAACTTACCTGCGAAATCGGCACACGGCAGATTGAGAGAGAAAGGCAGGTGAGCGCGTCATGTTCATGGGTGAATACAATCATTCCATCGATGCGAAGGGCAGATTGATCGTCCCTTCGAAATTCAGAGAGCAGCTTGGCAGCGAGTTCGTTGTGACCAAGGGTCTGGATGGATGTCTGTTTGTATATTCACATGAAGAATGGCAGCGTATCGAAGAAAGCCTCCGCGAGAAACCACTTACCTCCAAAGATGCAAGAAAGTTCTTAAGATTCTTTTTTGCAGGCGCAGCAACCTGCGAGGTGGACAAGCAGGGAAGAATCAATCTTCCGGCAAACCTTCGCGAATATGCAGGCATTGATAAAGAAGTCGTATCGGTTGGTGTATTCAGCCGAGTTGAGATCTGGAGTAAGGAACGCTATCAGGAGAACAGTGATTTCGATGATATGGATGAGATTGCAGAACATATGGCAGATCTCGGAATTGGAATTTAAGAGGAGGCGTCCGATGGCGATACATCAGAGATGTACCGCAGTCTTCGCAAAGCGATTTTTCATGGTCGGATGTTCCGCCACCAGGAAAGGATGAGATATGGAATTCAAGCACTATTCGGTAATGCTGAATGAGACAATTGAACAACTGAATATCCGTCCGGATGGAATCTATGTGGATGGAACGCTCGGTGGAGCGGGACATTCGTCAGAGATTGTAAAACGCCTTACGACAGGACGCCTGATCGGCATTGATCAGGATGCAGATGCAATCGCAGCGGCCAGTGAACGACTGAAGGATTATAAAGATAAAGTAACGATCGTAAGAAGCAATTATGCACAGATGAAGGAAGTACTCCATAATCTGGGCATTGAGAAAGTCGATGGAATTCTGCTCGACCTTGGCGTGTCATCGTTTCAGCTTGATACACCGGAGAGGGGATTTACCTACCGGAGCGAGGACGCACCTCTTGATATGCGCATGGATGACAGACAGAAACTGACGGCGAGAGATATCGTCAATGAATACAGTGAGATGGAGCTGTTTCGTATCATCCGCGACTACGGAGAGGATCGGTTTGCGAAGAATATTGCCAAGCACATTGTAAGTGCAAGAGAGCAGAAACCGATCGAGACGACCGGCGAGCTGAATGCGATCATTAAGGGAGCAATCCCGATGAAAGTACAGGTGACAGGAGGACATCCTTCCAAAAGAACCTATCAGGCAATCCGCATCGAGTTAAACCATGAACTGGATGTACTACGCGACAATTTAGACGATATGATCGAACTCCTGAATGATGGTGGAAGATGTTGTATCATCACTTTCCATTCATTGGAGGATCGCATCGTAAAGTCGGCTTTTAAAAAGAACGAGAATCCTTGTACATGCCCGAGTAATTTTCCGGTGTGTGTATGCGGAAATAAGTCCAGGGGACATGTTGTAACAAGAAAACCAATTCTTCCTTCGGAGAAGGAACTTGAAGAGAACAGCCGCTCAAAGAGTGCGAAGCTTCGTGTCTTTGAACGGGTGACGGATTAAGTAAGAAAGCAGGGAAGCGCATATGACTAGAAATTATTACGTGAATGGAAATACAGTCCGTGAGTTGGATACGCCGGTTCGTCCGCAGCGAAGAAGCCGCGAGGAGATCGAGCAGGTACAGCACCGCAAGAGCAGAAGAAATGCAGCGCGCAGAAACCGTCAGAGAGCGATGGAGATGAGCCCGGGATATGTGATGTTTTTGACAGCCGGAGTGCTTGTGATCGCGATGGCAGCGGTATCATTTGTTAATCTGCAGTCACAGATTACAAGCCGCATGAGAAATATTGCGAACCTTGAGAGTCAGGTAACGGACCTTCGTGCAGATAATGATGCACGTTATAAGAGAGTGACAACATCGGTTGATTTAAATCATGTGAAGGATGTTGCAATCAACAAGCTCGGAATGGATTATCCGAAGGAAGATCAGGTTGTGTATTATACGATCGAGAACAGCAACTATATGGATCAGTATAGCGATATTCCGAAGCAGTAGGAGCGTAGTGTGGCAAGAACGAGAAAGAAAAGAAGACCTGTAAAGAAATTAAACCGAACAATGAGGGCGAAGCTGATCGTGCTTTTTGCTGCATTTGTTTTATTACTCTGCGGGTTGATCGGTGTGCTTACCTACATTGAATCCACGAGCGGAGACAAATATGAGAAGAAAGTTTTATCCATGCAGTCCTATGACAGTAAGACGATCCCTTATCAGAGAGGGGATATCATCGACAGTTCAGGGACTGTTTTGGCAACCAGCGAGGCAGTCTACAACGTAATCTTAGACTGCTCCCAGATGACCTATAAGGAAGACTATGTAGAGCCGACGATTCAGGCACTGCTTCAGTGCTTCCCGGAACTGAAGGAAGAGGATTTAAGAACCTACGCGAAGGATAAGAAGGACAGCAAATATATTGTGCTGGCAAAGAAGCTGCCTTACGATGAAATCCAGAAGTTTGTGGAACTTCAGGATAAAGCGGATGAAAAAGGCAACAAAGTCAATCCGAACATCAAAGGCGTATGGTTTGAAAAAGAATATCAAAGAACCTATCCGTACAAGTCACTGGCGGCATCGGTGATCGGATTTACTTCATCCGGCAATGTCGGTACGACAGGACTTGAAAATTATTATGATGATACGTTAAACGGAGTCAACGGAAGAGAGTACGGTTATCTGAATTCCGATAGTAATTTTGAGAAGACCGTAATTCCGGCACAGGACGGAAATAATCTTGTGATCTCGATTGATTCGAATATCCAGTCGGTTGTGGAGCAGAAGATTCAGGAATTCAACGATGCTTACCGCGACAATTATTACGAAGGCGATGGAAGTGTAGATACTGCTGTTATCATCCAGAATCCGCAGAATGGAGAAATCCTTGCGATGGCGGATTATCCGGAGTTTGATCTGAACAATCCGAGAGATTTAAGCTCTCTGTATTCCAAGAAGGAATTAAAAAAGCTGTCCGATGATGATACGATGGATATCTTAAATAATCTCTGGCAGAATTACTGTGTGACAGCAACGTACGAGCCGGGTTCCGTCCAGAAACCTTTTACTGTGGCTTCAGGACTTGAGACCGGAACACTCAATGATAAGATGACATTTGTGTGTGATGGAGGAGAGACCTTTAACGGACAGAAGGTCAGTTGTGTAAACCGTAACGGACACGGTACAGAGACGGTGCGAAAGGCACTGATGGATTCCTGTAATGATGCTTTGATGCAGATGTCTTACAAGATCGGCAAGACGAATTTCCACGAGTACCAGTCCATCTTTGGTTTCGGACAGAAGACCGGAATTGATCTGCCTGGCGAGGCAAATACATCTTCTTTGATCTATACCGAAGATACGATGAAGCCGGTTGATCTGGCAACGAACGCATTCGGACAGAACTTTAACTGTACGATGATTCAGATGGTGAGCGCTTTTTCTTCGCTGGTCAATGGAGGAACGTATTATCAGCCGCATCTTGTGACCAAGATAACGGACGCGTCGGGCAACACCGTATCGACGATCGAGCCGAAGGCGGTAAAACAGACCGTTTCCGAGAGCACAAGCGATCAGATTCGCGATTATTTATACGATGTTGTATCCAAAGGTACCGCAGGAACCGCCAAGGTTGACGGTTATTCCATGGGTGGTAAGACCGGAACTGCACAGAAGATTCCACGTAAGGACCGTAAGTATCTGGTATCCTTTATGGGATTTGCACCGGTGGAGAATCCGCGGCTTGTGATTTACTGTGTCGTAAATGAGCCGAATGTCGGCGACCAGGCCCACAGTTACTTTGCACAGAACATCGTGCGTGAGATCTTAGAGGAAGTGCTTCCGTATATGAACATCTATCCGGATGAGAAACTGACCGGAAAGAATAAGGATCTTGATGTCACAGGCGTGAATGCACAGTATACCGGAGAACATAAGCCGGTTAAGAAAAAAGGCGATACAGGCACAAATGAATAAGAGATAGCATGACGGCGGGTGTTCTAATGACATCCGCCCATTCATATATCTATAAGTAAGAGACGCAGTGGCAGGATCTGTCATGGAACGAAATAAGACCTATCACCGCAGAAAAATATGTGTGATCGGACTCGTTGTCGCAGCTTGTGTCTGCGTGTTGCTTGGACGATTAGTATATCTTATGATCTTTCGCGGAGATTATTACTCCAGGCTTGCAACCGATCTGCAGCAGAGAGAGCGGCAGATCAAGGCGGCGCGCGGCAAGATTCTTGATGCAGGCGGAGTTGTGCTCGCAGGTAATAAGTCGGTGTGCACGATCTCTGTGATCCATAATCAGATCGAGGATCCGGAGGGCGTGATCGCAATGCTTGTAAAGGAGTTGGATCTGCCTGAGGATCGCGTGCGTAAGCGCGTGGAAAAATACTCATCGATTGAGAAAATCAAAAGCAATGTTGACAAAGAGACGGGCAACCGTATTCTTGCCTATGGGTATGCGGGCGTCAAAGTGGATGAGGACTACAAGAGAGAGTATCCGTATGATGATCTGGCATCGAAGGTGCTGGGCTTTACCGGTGGCGACAATCAGGGAATCATCGGTTTGGAGACGGTGTACGATGACTATCTGCAGGGACAGGATGGAACGATTCTGACCACGACGGATGCCAGAGGCGTGGAGGTTGACAATATCGGTGAGGAGCGCATCGAGCCGGTTGCGGGAAACAATCTGCGGCTTTCGCTGGATGCAAACATTCAGCTTTTTGCCGCGCAGGCAGCGGAAAAAGCGTATCTGCAGAAGGACGCGGATTCCGTCAGTATTCTTGTGATGAATCCGAAAGACGGACAGATGTTTGCGATGGTCGATTATCCGGAATTTAATCTGAACCAGCCTTTTGAACTGACAGAGGAATATAGGGAATATGCGGGAACGGAAGAGGAGCAGGACTATCTGAACCAGATGTGGCGTAATCACTGCATCAATGATACCTACGAGCCGGGATCAACGTTCAAGATTATTACAAGCGCGGCGGCTTTGGAAGAGGGCGTTGTCTCATTAGAAGACCGGTTCCACTGTCCGGGATATATCATAGTGGAAGACCGCAGGATCCGGTGCCACAAGACGACCGGACACGGAGCAGAAAGCTTCGTAGAGGGAATTGAGAATTCCTGCAACCCGGTGTTCATCAATGTGGGACTCCGTATCGGCGCGGATCGTTTCTACGATTATTTTGATCAGTTCGGGCTGCTTACGAAGACCGGAATTGATCTGCCGGGAGAGGCTGCGACGATCATGCACAAGCGGGAGAATATCGGTCTTGTAGAACTTGCAACGATTTCATTCGGACAGTCGTTCCAGATTACACCGATCCAGCTTGCGGCGACGGTTTCTTCTATTATAAACGGAGGCAACCGTGTAACACCGCATTTTGGCGTGCAGGTGGAGGATGCTTCCGGCAACTGCATCGAAAAATTCTCTTACGAGCAGAAAGAGGGTATCTGCAGCAGCGAGACTTCGGAGAAAATGCGATATCTTCTCGAGAAAGTGGTCTCAGAGGGCGGCGGAAACAAGGCCTATATTGAAGGCTACAGTATCGGTGGCAAGACGGCAACATCGCAGACTCTGCCAAGGTCTGCAAACCGGTATATCTCATCGTTTTTAGGGTTTGCACCGGCGGATGATCCGCAGGTGCTGGTGCTCGTCATCATTAGAAATCCGTCCGGCATCTATTACGGAGGTACGATCGCGGCACCGGTGGCGAAGGAAATATTTGAAAACATTCTGCCTTACCTTGAATTACAGTAGCGAATAACGTATACTTAAATAAGTATGCCAAATGAAAACGGAGGAACAAGACATGAAGATAGAAGAGAAGAAGGTTCTGGTTGTCGGAACCGGAATCAGTGGAATTGCAGCAGCAAAGCTGCTTCTTGAGAAGAAAATAGATACGGTTTTGTTTGATGCCAACAAGGAACTGGATATTGAGAAGTTCCATGAGAAGGCACCGGAATTAAAGGATGTACCAATGATCCTTGGCGAACTGACAGAGGAACAGATGCATGAATTTGGCGTGGCTGTATTAAGCCCGGGAGTTCCTACGGATCTTCCGATGGTGGAGCGTCTTCGTGCACAGAATGTTGCCATCTGGGGAGAAATCGAGCTTGCTTACTATTTTGGAAAAGGCAGACTGATCGCAATCACCGGAACGAACGGAAAGACGACAACGACCGCCTTGACCGGTGAGATCATGAAGAATTATTTTGACGATGTGCGTGTAGTCGGCAACATTGGAATCCCATATACATCCGAGGCTGCATCGATGACGGAGAATACGGTAACCGTTGCGGAGATCAGCAGCTTCCAGCTCGAGACGACACATGAATTTAAGCCGGAGATTTCGGCAATTCTGAATATTACACCGGATCATCTGAATCGTCATCACACGATGGAATGCTACATTGAGACGAAGGAATCCATCACGAAGAACCAGACGAAGGATCAGGTGTGTGTATTAAATTATGAGGATGAAGTGCTTCGTGCGTTCGGCGAGAAGACACCGGCGCGTGTGGTATATTTCAGCAGCCACAGAAAGCTTGATGAGGGATTCTATCTGGACGGAGAGGATATCTTCTATGCGCATGACGGTCAGACGGAGCAGGTGATCAACGTCAATGAGCTGAATCTGCTCGGTCGTCACAATTACGAGAATGTGATGGCTGCCTGTGCGATGAGCGTGAATTTTGGAGTACCGATGGAGAAGATCGTTGAGGTTTTGAAGAGATTCCAGGCGGTCGAGCACAGAATCGAGTATGTGACCGAGAAGCGCGGCGTCAAGTTCTACAATGATTCCAAGGGAACAAATCCGGATGCTGCAATCCAGGGAATCCGTGCAATGAACCGTCCGACACTTCTGATCGGTGGCGGATATGATAAACAGTCCGAGTATGATGAATGGATCGACGCCTTTGACGGCAAGGTCAAGAAGCTTGTGCTGATCGGACAGACCGCAGAGAAGATTGAAAACTGTGCGCATCGCCATGGATTCATGGATACCGTGCGGTGTGAGACCTTTGAGGAAGCAATCAATTATTGTTATGATCATGCGGTAGCGGGAGACGCAGTTCTTCTTTCTCCGGCGTGTGCAAGCTGGGGCATGTTTCCTAATTATGAGGAGAGGGGAAGAATCTTTAAGGATATCGTCCGCAATCTGAAAGAGTAGAGAATCCGAAGGAGTTGTAATTCGTGGCTAGACGGGAACGAAAACCAAAAGGAACTACATATTTTGACTATAATCTGCTTTTTATCGTGATCTTCTTGCTGGGATTCGGATTGGTTATGCTGTATAGCTCGAGTTCTTATATCTCGGCAAACACATACGGAGACAGTGCACATTATCTGAAGCTGCAGCTCCGTAATATGGGAATCGGTGCTGTCTTTATGGTAATTATGGCCAAAATCGATTATCATCAGTGGAAGAAGTTCTATATCCTGGCGTATCTGGGATCACTTGTGCTCTGTACACTTGTTTTACTTCCGATTCCGGGGCTGACGAGATCTTCCCACGGTAAGTCGCGCTGGCTGAATCTTGGACCGGTCAGCTTCCAGCCGTCTGAGCTTGCAAAACTTGCAATCATTATTTTCCTTGCGGTGCTGATCGAGCGGCACACAAGGGAGGTCAGCAAGACGGCGGGTGTGATCAAAGTGTTTGTTTACCTTGCGCCGCTTCTTTTGATCGTTGCAATCGGTAATTTAAGTACAGCAGTCATTATTTTTGGTATTGCCTTCTGTATGCTTTTTGTTGCAAACCCGCAGTATAAGCCGTTCTTTGCTTTGGCGGGAGTCGGCATCGTCGGCGTAGTCGGACTGATCGCGATCGAGGGATACCGAGGCAACCGTGTCGATGCGTGGCTTCATCCGGAGACGGCAGGAGATAAGGGATATCAGACGATGCAGGGACTGTATGCGATCGGTTCGGGTAAGCTTTTCGGTAAGGGACTCGGTGAGAGTCTGCAGAAGATGGGAAATGTGCCGGAGTCACAGAATGATATGATTTTCACCATTATCTGCGAGGAGCTTGGTCTCTTTGGTGCTGTGTGCGTGATTTTGCTTTTTGTACTTCTTCTGTGGAGAATGATGGTGATCGCCAACAACGCGACAGATCTGTATGGTGCGCTAGTTGTGAGTGGCATTATGTCCCATATTGCGATCCAGGTAATTTTAAACATCGCGGTTGTAACCAATACCATTCCAAATACCGGAGTGATTCTGCCTTTTATCAGCTACGGTGGTACGTCCATCGTGTTCCTGATGGGGGAGATGGGGCTGGCGCTCAGTGTGTCGAAGGGCATCCGGCTGGAATCGATGGAGTAGATAGGAAATGATTAAAGAAAAACGCAGAAAAGCCAGAAAACGTAAGAAGATTCTGATCGCATTCCTGATCCTTTTGCTTCTGCTTGCAGCGGCGGCATTGATCGTGATCAAGGTGTTCCGTGTCAACAAGGTGGAAGTGGAGGGCAATGAACTCTACGATGCGAAGGTGATCGAGAAAGCGGTATTGAATGACGATTATTCATGGAATTCACTCTATGTCTATCTCAAGTACCGGTTTGTAAGTACCAGGGATGTTCCGTTTGTGGATACGATGGAAATTACCTTAAAGGATCCGCAGACGTTACATATTAAGGTATACGAAAAAGGCATGATGGGATATCTGTATATCTCATCGATTGATGAGAATGCATACTTTGATAAAGATGGAATTGTGGTGGAGACGTCATCAAAGGTGATCGATGGAACCCCGCAGATCATCGGAATCGACTGTGACAAGGTCGTATTGTATGAGAAACTCCCAATCGGGAATGCAAAGCTTCGCGAGATACTGACGCTGACACAGGCACTCAAGCGTAATTCGCTGATTCCGGATTCCGTCACTTACGGTGTTGCCAACGAGCCTGTGCTTGCATACGGCAAAGTCAGGGTGGAGATGGGGGCTCTTGACCTGCTGACACAGAAAGTCGAGCGGCTTGCCAAGATCAAACCGAGCATCGAAAATCTCGAAGGAACACTACATTTAGAGAATTGGACAGAAGAAACGACAAATATTGTGTTTGATAAAAAAGTTACCAAGAAGAAAGCTTCCAAAAAGAAGAAGCAATAATAAATGCAAAAAATCACAATTTTGTGTTGATTATTTCGTGAAAAAACTATATTATAGTCTATATGGGCGAGCATGAAACATTAAAATGTTTCACAGAACCGGTCAGAAAGTAAGTTTGCAGGTGGACAAGCATGAATATGAGGTGCTTTTCGCCGATGTTTCGTCGCAGAGACGGAAGATAGATTTGTAGAAATTATATGGGATGAGAAAGAGGAGGAAGAACCATGCTGGAGATTCGGACAACAGAGGCAGACACAAGTGCCAAAATTATTGTAATTGGTGTAGGTGGAGCCGGAAATAATGCTGTGAACCGCATGATCGATGAGAATATAGGTGGAGTTGAATTTATCGGAGTGAATACCGATAAGCAGGCATTACAGTTGTGTAAGGCTCCAACATTGATTCAGATTGGTGAGAAACTGACAAAAGGACTTGGTGCAGGTGCCCAGCCTGAGATCGGTGAGAAGGCAGCTGAGGAGAGCGCAGAAGAATTATCCGCAGCCGTAAAGGGTGCAGACATGGTATTCGTTACCTGTGGTATGGGTGGCGGAACCGGTACAGGTGCAGCTCCGGTTGTTGCTAAGATTGCCAAGGAGCAGGGAATCCTGACCGTTGGTGTTGTAACCAAGCCATTTAAGTTTGAAGCGAAGAAGCGTATGATCAATGCCGTATCCGGTATTGAGAAATTGAAGGAGAACGTTGATACACTGATCGTAATCCCGAATGACAAGCTTCTTGAGATCGTAGACAGACGTACTTCTATGCCGGATGCATTAAAGAAGGCAGATGAAGTATTACAGCAGGCAGTACAGGGAATTACAGACCTGATCAATCTGCCGGCACTGATCAACCTTGACTTTGCAGACGTACAGACGGTTATGAAGGACAAGGGTATGGCACATATCGGTATCGGTAGTGCGAAGGGTGATGAGAAGGCAATCGAGGCAGTGAAGCTTGCCGTTGCATCTCCGCTTCTTGAGACAACCATCAACGGAGCAACCCATGTTATCATTAATATTTCCGGAGATATCTCTCTTATGGATGCCAATGATGCTGCAAGTTATGTACAGGATCTGGCAGGAGAGGATGCGAATATCATCTTCGGTGCGAAGTTCGATGAGACAATGACAGATGAAGCAACTATTACGGTTATTGCAACAGGACTTGAGACCGCTGCTCCTAAGCAGACCGCAGGCGGAATCGGTAACCGTATGGTTTACCCGACACAGAACGCAGCCCGTCCTTCTGCGACACAGGGACTTCTGAATCGTACCGCTGCAACAACACCGGTTACGAACAGACCGGTAAATCCGGAAGTGAAGCCAAGCACACAGATGCCTGGTATCGGAATCAATGTTCCGAAGAGACCGGAGAGTACGGTTAAGCCGGTTGAAATCAATATCCCGGATTTCCTTAAGAATTCCAAGAGATAATTCTTTTGTCGAAACCGGACTATAAATTCTGAATTACAACCTCCTGTTTTTGCTAAATTATGAAGGAATATTTCTTTATAATGGCAGAGACAGGAGGTGATTTTGTATCTATGTATTCTATATGGATTTGTTCGTGGAACAAAACTTTCTGATGAATCTTATCGTGTTATCCCTCACACAAATATTTTGCAATCCGAATGGAAAAAAGAATTACATCCGTATGATCCTTGCTGCCTTTCTTGGAGCAGTATTGTCTGTCTGTGTTCTCGTAATTGGCTCGTTCTATGTATATGTTGCAGTGATGGCAATCATTCTGGTGCCTTTTATGCTTGTTATCGCATTTGGGCGACAAAACGGACGGCAGATGATACGTTTCATGCTTGTAAGCTGGCTGTCCATTGTGATTGTTAACGGAATCGTATCGATCGGTTGTCAATGGACCGGGACGCAGGGAATCCCCTGGTATCTGGCAATTCTTACACTTTGTATCGCACGTGTTCTGGTACAGAATCTGGTCAATAATCTGCACAGGCAGCCAAAGTTCATGCAGGTTGTATTGATGGATCACGGACAGAACCGATCCTGCATCGGGCTGTATGATTCCGGCAACCGGCTGCAGATGCCGGATACGGGCGAACCGGTGCATATTGTCGGAAGCGCGTTATTACGTGAACTTGGTGTAGTGGAAGAGGCGCAAAAGCTGATACCGTATCGCGCTTTGGGCAGGACAGACGGAGTGATCGGTGTAGTGAAGGTTGAGAAAATGAAGGTAATGTCTGGAAGGAAAGTATATTGTGGGGAAGGTGTGTGGATGGGATGTGCGGATGATGCGTTACTTCAAGGGATGGATTATGAAATGATACTCAATGGAGCAATCCGGTTTGGGTAAAGAAAGGAATGGGACTTTATGATCGATATCATACATATTTTACGGCAGAAGATTGAGAGTATCCGTCTTCTTTTTCTGGAAGATGAAGTATTTTACATAGGAGGATCTGACGTGCTTCCGCCGCCGCTTGAGCGGGATATGGAAAGCCAGTGCCTGACGGCTTTGGTTGAGCGGGAGATCCCGGAGCAGGACTTCACGAGAGAAGACGCAAAACGTATTCTGATCGAGCATAATCTGCGTCTTGTGGTCTATCTGGCAAAGAAGTTCGAGAATACGGGAATCTGCGTCGAGGATCTGATCTCGATCGGAACGATCGGATTGATCAAAGGAATCAATACGTTTAATCCGCAGAAGAAGATCAAACTTGCAACTTATGCTTCGCGCTGTATTGAAAATGAGATACTGATGTATCTGCGGCGCAACAATAAGGTGAAGCTTGAAGTGTCATTTGATGAGCCTCTTAATGTGGACTGGGATGGAAACGAACTGCTTCTGTCCGATATATTGGGAACAGATGAGGATATCATCTACCGGGATATGGAGAATGAGGCGGAGATTAAGCTGCTCCGTGATGCTTTGGAGAGTCTGTCGGCAAGGGAGAAGCAGATCATCTGTCTCAGGTACGGAATCGGAACGAAGGATGGCATCGAGATGACGCAGAAGGAGGTTGCGGATCTGCTTGGAATCTCGCAGTCTTACATATCCAGACTGGAGAAGAAAATTATGGTGCGGTTGAAAAAAGAAATACAGAAAAACTAGTAGATTTCGCATTGATATATGGTATAATCAATATAAATATTTGAATAAGAGATATGAATTTGTACACATTTCACAATTGGAGAAGGTGGGGATAAATTATGAAGATTGAATTCTTAGGCGCTGACCGTGAGGTGACGGGAAGCTGCCACTATGTGACGTTTGGGGAAACGCATTTTCTGGTGGATTGCGGTATGGAGCAGGGACCGGATCTGTATGTGAATCAGGAGATTCCGGTGAATGCGGCAACGATTGATTATGTCTTTGTCACGCATGCACATATCGATCATTCCGGATTGTTGCCTCTGTTGTACAACCACGGATTCCGGGGGAAGGTATTCGCGACGAAGGCAACCTGTGAACTCTGTAACATCATGCTCAAGGATTCCGCACACATTCAGGAATTTGAGGCGGAGTGGAGAAACCGTAAGGCGCGGCGTGCCGGTAAGCCGGAAGTGACACCGATGTACAACATGGAAGATGCGATGGGGGTATTGGAGCACTTCGTTGCCTGCGAGTATCATGATAAGATCGAGATCTGTGATGGACTTACGATCCGGTTTGTCGATGCCGGACATCTGCTTGGATCTTCTTCGATTGAGATCTGGGTAACAGAGGACGATAAGACGGTTAAGCTGGCATTTTCCGGAGATATCGGTAATCAGAACCGGCCACTCATCAAGAATCCGGAGTATCTTAAGGATGCAGATTATGTCATTATGGAATCCACATACGGAAACCGTAATCATGAGGCTCCGCCGGATTATGCGGTAGAGCTTGCGAAGGTTATGAATGCAACGTTCACGAAGGGCGGAAATCTGGTAATTCCGGCTTTCTCTGTCGGACGTACGCAGGAGATGCTTTACTTCATGCGTCGGATCAAGACGGAAGACCTGCTACCTGAATATCCGAATTTTGAAGTATATATCGATAGCCCGCTCGCAGTTGAGGCAACGAATATCTTTAACAAGAATGTCGCAGACTGCTTTAACGATGCTGCTTTGGAACTGATCGAGTCGGGCGTGAATCCAATTCAGTTTGACGGACTGAAGGTTGCGGTCACAAGTGATGAATCGAAGATGATCAATGTGAATTCGAAGTCGAAGGTTATCATCTCTGCATCCGGTATGTGTGAGGCTGGCCGCATCCGCCATCATCTGAAGCATAATCTGTGGAGACCGGATTCCACGATTCTGTTTGTTGGATATCAGGTGCCGGGAACGCTCGGTCATTCTCTCCTCAATGGGGTCAAGAAGGTAAAACTTTTTGGTGAGGAGATCAATGTCAAGGCAACGATCGTAAATCTTCCGGGAATCAGCGGTCATGCGGATCGTGATCATCTGACCAGGTGGATCTCTTCCTTCGAGCAGCCACCGAAGCGCGTCTTTGTTGTACATGGAGAGGAGAGTACGGCGGTCGCATTCGCGGAGCATGTGACGAATGATGTGGGATTCCCGGCTGTGGCTCCGTACAGCGGCGATGCATATGATCTCATTACAGGAGAGCAGATTGCACAGGGAAGCCGCGAACTTGTCGAGAAGAAGAAGCAGGGCGTATACCGTGCAAGCTCCAGTGTATTTGACCGCCTGATGATCGCAGGCGAGCGTCTGATCGCTGTCATCAAGAAGTGTCAGGGTATGGCGAATAAAGATCTGGCGAAATTTGCAGACCAGATCAACGCACTGTGCGACAAGTGGGATCGATAAATACATCGCCTGTGGTGCATCAAAGATGTATTGCCATAAGGAAATCAATTGTTTACAGATACATGATAGGAACAAGGAATCATGTATGATCAACAGAGGGCATCCGCTTAACGGTCGCCCTCTGTCTTTAGATACTGATACATGCTGCGGAGCGCATTTTTCTCGAGGCGGGAGACCTGTGCCTGCGAGATATGGATCTCATCGGCAACTTCAATCTGTGTCTTCCCTTCAAAAAAGCGCAGCTTGATGATCCGTTCGTCCCTCTCATTCAATCGGGAGAGTGCATCATTTAATGAGAGATCCTCGATCCAGTTTTCCTCCTTGTTCTTCTTGTCGGAAATCTGATCCATGACATAGAGGGTGTCGCCACCGTCGGTATAGACCGGATCAAACAGGCTAAGAGGCGTCTGGATCGCATCGAGTGCATAGACGATGTCTTCCTTCGGGATTTCGCTTGCTTTTGCAATCTCATCGAGCGTCGGTTCTTTCTGCGAGGTGCGGGCAAGCTGTTCTTTGGCCTGCATCGCATGGTAGGCAATATCGCGCAGGGATCTGGGGATGCGATACTGGGTGTTGTCTCTGAGGAAGCGGCGCAATTCCCCAGAGATCATTGGCACTGCATAAGTGGAAAATTTGACGTTTAAGGTTACATCGAAATTATCGATCGCCTTCATGAGTCCGATGCAGCCGATCTGAAACAGATCGTCCATACTTTCGTTGTGATTGCGGAAACGTTTGATCACGGAGAGGACGAGTCGGAGATTTCCTTTGATATAGGTCTGCCTTGCCTCCTCATCACCGGCGCGGATCCTTTCAAATAATGCCTCCTTTTCCTCATCCTTCAGTATGGGCAGTTTCGCGGTGTTGACACCGCAGATTTCAACTTTATATGAAGACATCATTTTGTTCCTCCTATTAAATCTTTAGTAAAAGGATGGGAATTTTTTTGCTTTTTTATACAGATAATGTTATACTTTTAGCAATTTAGGGGATAAAAGGGGAATAAAACAAATATGAAAAGCAGGGAAATGTATGCGGCGGACAAGATACCGCGGATCGCATTTTATATTGTGCTTGCAGTGATCGCTGCCGCATTTATTATTGCGGAGATGGTGTATCCGAGCGAGCGTACGCAGGAGTCACAGAGCAAAAATCTTCTGTACCACGGAACGTTTGTGTGGGAGAAGGAAGATGGATCCAGAGAGAAGATAGAGGTGCCGGGAGAGTACGATGTGCCGGTATGTGTTCTGCCCGACGTATGTGAGTGACGCGGGAAGAGAACTCCGCATTGAACTGACTTCGAATACAGCCAATTATTCCGGTGTCACATGGTATCCTGATGATGGTCTTTGTTGTGATCCTTGTTACTTTTATTCGTGACATACGAAGAGGTGCATCACGTGACTATCATCTGGCGATAGCGAGTATTGTGATTGCAATGATAGCCGCACTCATTGAGATGGTATCGGTTTATTTTGTGGTATCGTTGTCCGGTATCTTTATTGGCTCAGGTCTGGTGATCCTGCTTGTGCTCAATATTATCCGCACGGTACAGAACGTGCGCATGATGGAGCACAGACGCCAGAAGAAAGTGTTAGATGACAGAAGACGCCAGACGGAGCGTATTTCGCTGCAGACAATTAAGACACTTTCCACGACGGTAGAGACGAAGAATCTATACAGCAAAGGTCATTCGCAGAGAGTGGCGGATTACTCGGCTTTGATCGCCAGAGAGCTCGGATGGGATGAGGCGAGAGTCAGCAACCTGCGCAATGCGGCGTATATGCATGATGTGGGAATGATCGGAATTCCGGATTCCATTGTGAATAAACCGACAAGACTGTCGGAGGAAGAGTATGCAATCATAAGAAGGCACACGTTAATCGGCGCGGATATCTTAAAGGACATCACGCTGATCGATCATGTTGCGGATGTGGCACATTATCATCATGAGCGGTATGACGGAACCGGTTATCCGGAGGGACTTCGGGATGAAGAGATTCCAATCGAGGCGCGTATTGTTGCGGTTGCGGACAGTTATGATGCGATGAACTCGAAGCGAATCTATCGAGATGCTTTGACAAAGGAGGCAATCCTCTGTGAGTTTGAAAACTGCAGCGGAACACAGTTCGATCCGGCAATCGTTGCTATCTTTGTAAGACTTCTCAATGAGGGCAAGGTGGAAGCGGCGCTGCTTCCGAGCGAGTCCGTGAAGAAGCCGGACAACTATGAGACGGAGACGACGAAGTTTATTTCCGAAGTGATGAACACGATGAGAAGTCAGGAGAGCACGGACAATTATGATTTCCTGACCGGACTTCCGGTGCGCAGCAGAGGAGAGATCCTGATCGCACAGATGATGCAGGAGCACGACGGAGGACTTGTATTCTTCGATATGGATAATCTGAAGAAACTCAATGATGTCTTCGGTCATACGGTGGGAGACCGTGCGCTTAAACTGCTTGGAACGATGATCGGGGAAGTGAGAGAGAACGCCTTGGCCTGCAGGCTGGGTGGAGATGAATTCTTATTGTTTCTTCCGGACTGTGAGCAGGCGGAAGTGGCAAAATGCGTGAAAAAGCTCTATATTGAATTTGCCAAGGCAAGGGAGGAGGACGTTGAGATCCGATGTGCCGATCTGTCTGCCGGAATCAGCATGAGTCAGAAGGGACAGGCATTCGAAGAATGTTATACGGAGGCTGATAAAGCACTCTATTATGTCAAGCAGAATGGTAAAGGAAACTATCTGTTCTATGAGGAGATGGAGCGCAGGAGAGGTGTATCGGGAACCGGAAAGGATCTTGAGCTTGTTGCAAAAGCGCTGCAGGAGAGCGGAAGCTATATCGGTGCGCTGGATCTGGATTACCGTGCGTTTGCCAAGATCTATGAGTATGTAAACAGTCTCGGTGAGCGTTACCGACATAAATGTTATCTTGTCATGGTGACGATGGAGACGCTGCCGGATCGCATGATGTATATCGAGAATATCGAGGAAGCGTTGGAGTGCATGGAGCGGGCTATAAGAGAGAAGGTCCGCAAGGTGGATGTCTGCACAAGATTCAGTTCAATGCAGTATCTGATCATTCTATTCGAAGTACAGGAGGATCAGATCGCGAATGTTATGGAGCGTACGTTCAAGCAGTACAATGAATTCTACGGTGAGAGCGACTTTATTCCACGCTACGAATACATACCGATGGTGGAGAAGCAGGAAAATGAAAATTAAATTATGAGAAATACGCTTTGCGTTTTCTTGCAAAATTACGCGTCGGACTCTTGACAAATCGGGAGCCGGCGCGTAAAGTATTTCTTGCTGTAAAAGCAGTATGTCAGTTCGAAACCTTCCTGACAGAAAACAAAACTAAAGGAGACAAAAGAATATGAAAAACAAAGGTGTAGTATTTATTGTTCAGGCAGCGATGATCGCTGCTCTCTATGTGGTGCTGACTATGATCGCCAATGCGCTCGGTCTGTCCAAGTACAGCATTCAGATCCGTTTCTCGGAGGCATTATGCATTCTGCCATTCTTTACGCCGGCTGCAATCCCGGGACTTTGGCTCGGATGTCTGATTGCGAATCTGATGACAGGTGCGATCATCTGGGATATCATTTTCGGCAGTATCGCAACCTTACTCGGTGCAGTAGGAACCTATCTGCTTCGCAAGCATAAGTTTGCATGTACACTTCCGCCAGTGATCGCCAACATGATCATTGTGCCGCTTGTACTTCGTTACGGTTATGGATTTAAAACCATCTATAAGGGTGTGGACTGGTCGATTCCGTTTAACGTAGTGACGGTTGGAATCGGAGAGATCATCTCAGTATGTGTACTTGGCGGATTACTTCTTAAAGTGTTAAGCAAGTACCGAAGTGTGCTTTTCGAGAGAAATGCAGCCAAATAAGAAATAGATACGAAGGTTGATGAAGCCGCTTGTCTTAGGACAGGCGGCTTATTATTTTAATACATAAATAATTGCTAAATACGCTTTTAGATACACTAGTTCCATTATATTAATGGAAGTATAAATGTAAAAAGTGTAATTTGTTGGGAATGAGATAGGTTATCTATAAAAAGGAGAAACTCTATGAATAAGAAGAAAGTTGATAGTATTTTAAAAGGTGTAGCTGCAGCAGGACGTAACGCTTTGGGCAATACCATATCCTATGCCCTGAAATACAGGAAAGGTAAAATTGTCGTTTGTTGTATATGATGGTTATTTTGAAAGCTGCTCAAAAGTTGTCAATCTTGTAATCAATCATTATGACGGAGGGTATCAGGTAGGAAAATATTTCAAAGAACTGGGGCATCAAAAAGCATTATGTATTTCTGATAATTATATCTGTATGGATAAGGAACGCATTGACGGATTCTGTAAAGCCTTTGCACCGGGTGAAACAATTGTCTGGCGGACTCCGAACACGGAGAAGAAAAGAATACTTTTTTATCAGGAAAAATTCCACGAATTCTTAGATAGCAGGATTACTGCAGTTTTTGCGGTGTCCGATTATTACGCGCTTGAGCTTATGCGATTCCTGCAGGGAAAAGGTGTACGGATTCCACAGGATGTGCAGATTATCGGTTTTGATGATAATATGGCGAGTAGGGAAACTACTCTTTGATTTTTTCTGTAGTGATAGGAGCGGTAAGTACGGTTGCGGGGATATTAATCGCACAGTTCATCGGAGCCAAAGATATGAAAGAAGCATGGAGCGGATTTGACATTAGTCTGATTTGTGGAATGATAATAGCTGTCTTATTTCTGTTTTGTCAGCACTTTTTCCAACACAGATACTGGGATTGTATACAAATGACAGCAGCATTATGGAAATTGGTGCTGTCTATTTTAAAATCGTGGCGTTTGCCTATTTTCCAATGGCAATCAGTGCAGTCATATCTGCATGGCTCCGTTGCAAAGAGCATGCAACCATTCCACTTTTAGCCAGTCTAGGAGCTGTTGCCATAAATACTGGATTAAATTATGTGTTGATATTTGGAAAACTGGGGATTTCGCCTATGGGAATCAAAGGTGCAGCAATTGCAACACTTGCCTCACAGTTATTTAACCTCGCATGCATCATAGTAGGGTTTACGATCAGCATCAGAAAAGATGGGGATAAACCTATATGGTCCTGTCATTTTAGAAAGATCAGCATCAGAGATTACCTGATCATGATTCTTCCAATTTTGGCCAGTGAATTTCTTTGGAGTCTGGGACAAAATGTGGAATCTGCGGTATATGGGCATCTGGGAACCTCAAATCTGGCGGCTTATACCCTTACCTGTCCGATTCAAGGCCTGATTGTAGGGGCTTTAAGCGGTTTATCGGCAGCTGCTGGTGTCATGGTTGGCAAAAGGCTTGGCAAAAAAGAATATGATGAAGCATATGGTGAATCCAAGAAAATCATGTATGCCGGTTTGATTGGTGCAGTACTTGTATCCGCAATACTGATTTTGATGGCAAGAGTCTATACAGGATTGTATCGTGTGGATTATAATGTAAAAGAGCTTGGGCAAATGCTTCTTATCGTATTTGCCCTATATGCACCGGTCAAGGTCGAGAATATGATTTTGGGTGGTGGCATCATAAGAAGTGGTGGCAATACGAAAATCATCATGATAATTGATACGATTGGAACATGGTGTATCGGAATACCTCTCTGTATGTTTGCAGCTTATGTGCTGCACTGGGAAATTGTAGGTGTATACACATTGCTTACCACGGAAGAAATATTCAGGCTTATTGTATCATTGGTTATTTTTAAGAAACGTAAATGGATGATAAGCTTATCATAGGGATGAGGTGACACAAATGGATAATATAAAAGAAAAATTATATCAGCAGCTGGCAATTGATTATTGTTGCACAGTTTCAGATATCAAGGATAATAAAAATCATTTTACAGAATATAAAAAGTGGGAAGGCAGGAGACAATTTGAAGAATCTGATGAGTGCATCTTAAAGGTAATGGTTGTAAACGGAAAGCTTGTATTTACAGGAAAAAAGCAAGTGGTTGATGTATGCAGTCAGAAATTTTCCAATAGATCAGGAAGCTGGTTTATGGATGTTTCCAATTTTAGAGAGCTGGATAAGATATTAGCAGGAGAAGAGTATCAAATTAAGACAGCACATCCATTTTTTATTCCAAAGGATAATCATGTGTGTGAAATGAATGGAATTGAAGTAAAAAAATATAATCAGGAAGAGGTTCTTCAATTCCAAGGTGATGATAGATTTGATGAGGCATTTTGCTTTGATGAAAATTCACCGGATGTGCTTGCGGTTGCGGCAATGATAGATCATGAGATTGTCGGAATGGCAGGTGCCAGTGCAGATAGCCCTTATTTTTGGCAGATTGGAATTAATGTAAACAAAGAATTTGAAGGAAGACACATTGCTTCAGGACTTGTTTCCATTCTGAAACATGATATTTTAGAAAAAGGTATTGTGCCATATTACGGAACAAGCTTTTCAAATCTTGCATCACAACATGTTGCTGCAAAGGCAGGATTTGAAGTTGCGTGGGTTGAACTGATTACAGAAAAAATATGACGATAAACATATAAAAATCTGACACACTTGACAATATTCCTCTCTGAGCGAGGTGTCGGCGAAGGAAACCGCACCTGCGGTGTGCAAAGAGAGGAATTCTTTGTCTTCATAAAATCTTAAAGAAATTGTACCAATTCTTAAAAGACCTCCTCCCTGGTATATGTTATAGTAGAAGATAGCAAGATGTGTAATTCAAAAAGGAGGAAGTTATGACCAGACGATTGACCGCTGCGCTGCTTGCCTGTATCTGTATGATCTCATTTGTGTTGATCATGATACCAGTGCAGGCATCCGCAGAAGAGACACAGCAATTCACAGGGGAGGCCATTTTACTCAAGCAGGAGAACAGTGCCTACACATTTCAGATTACAGTTTCCAACAATGGCAATGATTTTGACGGAACCGTTCGTTTCCAGATTACAGATTCGAATGGAAATGCGTGCAGTGCATACGATATGGAACTTGCGCTGCCGCAGGGGAGCGAAAAGCAGTATATGCTGACGGTTCCACAGGATGATATTTCTGATTCCAAAGGTGTGGCATACATTACATTTCTGGATGAAAAGGATGCGACACTCCAACAGATCAAATTAACAGGAATCCTTGGTGACAAAGCTGCCAGAGTTTCTGTAGGTGTACTATCCGATCAGTTTGATCAGTTAGCGTATCTGCAGATGCCGGGCCAAACCTATTGTGTAGGGACCATGGAGCGCGATATCAATCTGGTTGAGCTGTCGGTCAGTGATCTGAAGAAGAGTCTGAGTGGTCTGTATTTTCTGGTCATTGATGATTATGATCTAAGTTCCCTTGACAGTAAGCAGATTCAGGCAATCGAAGACTGGGTGGATCAGGGAGGATGGCTGATCATCGGAACCGGAAGCAAAGGACAGGAGATGATCTCTGCTTTTTCCAAGGGATTTCTTAATCTGACTTATGTTTCCACGACAGAAGCGGGAACACCGAACGAAGCGTCAAGGATTGTAGATCGGAATCAGGGAAATTATGCGGTTTATATGAATAATGGTGTGAACCTGCAGGATATGGCATATTCCGAGTTTACGTACAACGGAAACGGCGGCTTCTTTAGTTCGGAGAACCCGGGCTGGTGTATCCCGATCGGACAGGGAAGTGTGATGGTACTTGGTATTTCACTGACCAGTCCGCAGCTGCAGTCGAACGGAGAGAATGTCTGCTACAGTCTCTACGATGAAGTACAGTACAATTCCATGAAAGCCAATACTTATACGGATTCGGACAATTGGACCTATCTTGGGGCAGGGGCAATGAATGTGCTTGACAGAGAGAATACGGATGTTAACTTTACTTCACTGCGCATATTGATCATTATCTATGTGATCTTAGTTGGTCCAATCCTGTATCTGATCCTGCGTAAGGCGAAACGCAGCGAATGGTACTGGGCGGCAATCCCTCTTTTGGGTGTTGTATTTGTGGGACTTGTCTATCTGTGTGGACACGGTCTGCAGGTGCAGGGAATTAAGACCTATTCGGTATCGGTGCAGCAGGCGGATGGTCAGGAAAATCCGGATCTTGATACGTACCTGATGGGATACCGTTCCGGTGCGAAGGAATGGTCCATGAAGCTTGCTGATAATTACCAGTCGGCAGGTGGAGGATTCTCTATGTATGGAGGTGCGTGGCAGAAAGCGCCAAAGTATACGAATCATATCGTATATTCCGGCAATGAGATCCGGGTCGGAGCCGATCCTTCCGACAATTTTGACAATGAATATTTTAAGGCGATCGGAAGCGGAATTTCAATCGGTTCGATCGATACCCAAAACCTGATGTTAAGTGCAAATGCACAAAGCGGTACGGTAACAAACAATACAAGTCAGTCCTTCCCGTATCTTGGTGTGCAGAGCAACGATTATGTATTGATCATTAAAGATGTGGCAGCCGGTGAAACGGTGGATATTGCAGAGTCGATTAAGAATAAACGGGCAATCTATAATCAGCAGATCGAATATCTGGATGATGTCTATTACAGTCTGACGAATTACTCTGGTTATGGAAATCCTGTTGCTGAAGTAGAGGATAAGGATACGGTTGCAGCGCTCCTGATCGGCATGAGTGATGCGAGACAGAGAGTCGTGCAGGAGAAGGCATCTATTGTTGTTACTGCAGTTGATCCTGATTGCAAGCAGTATGCGACAGTAGGAACGAATGAGCGGGCATACAGTTGTTTTTATGTCGTGGCAGAACAGGAGGGTACGGATGCTTCAAATTAGTCATTTATATAAGAATTATGGCAAATTCCTTGCGGTCAATGATCTGAATCTGCATGTGCCGAAAGGGGATCTGTTTGGCTTTGCGGGACCAAACGGTGCCGGCAAGACAACAACGATCCGTATGGTGTGCGGCCTGATGCCGCCGGCAGCCGGAAGCATTGTGATCAATGGTGTGGATGCGCTTGCCAATCCGAAGGAGATTCGCAGACAGATCGGTTATGTGCCGGATTTCTTCGGTGTCTATGATAACTTAAAGGTAAAAGAATATATGGACTTTTACGGATCCATGTACCGTATGACTTCGCGGGAGATTGCACGCATCTCGGATGATCTGTTGGAACTTGTGAATCTGTCGGATAAGAAAGAGGTGTATGTTGATACATTGTCCCGTGGTATGAAGCAGCGTTTGTGTGTGGCGCGTGCATTGATCCATAATCCGGCACTGCTGGTACTCGATGAGCCGAACTCCGGACTTGATCCGCGTGCGCGCGTTGAGATGAAGGAACTTCTGCTCAATCTTAAGAGTATGGGAATGACGATCGTGATCAGCTCCCACATTCTCTCGGAACTCTCTGAGATGTGTAACAGTATCGGAATCATGAACAAGGGACAGTTGGTGGCAGCTGGTAAGATCGAGGATGTCATGGAGAGCGTGTTCGGACATGATCAGCTGATCGTTGAGGTTGGCGAAGGTATGGAGACTGCGGTGCGCATTGCGAAGGAACATGTCGGAGTTAACGTGAATTCTGTGGGAGAGAAGGAATTGAAGCTGACCTGTAAGGTTTCGGAGCAGGAGGTCGCACAGATGATCGCACAGATGATCGGTGAGCAGGTATTGGTACGCGGATTCCATAAGCAGGAAGGCAATCTGGAATCGTTATTTATGGAATTGACAGGAGGTGCAGATCATGTGGCTGAATCCAATCGTTAAGAAGGATGTAAAAGTACAGGCGCGTAGCTTTAAGATGTGTGTGGAAGTCTTTGTGTACGAGATCATTATGGCACTTGTGTTTTTTGTTGCGATGCTTTTTATCACGAGTCGGAACCGTTATTCGGACAGCAATATATACAGTCAGATGGTATGGCTGTATCCGGTGCTTTCTGTCACACAGTGGTGCATATTAGGAGCGGTGATTCCAATCCATACCTCTTCCGCAATCTCTGGGGAGAAGGAACGGCAGACGTTTGATATTATGATGACAACCAGTATGACTCCTAGATCCATTATTATGGGAAAAGTGATGACAGCGGTCTTACAGGGAATGCTTTTTGTTATAGCAAGTGTTCCGGTTATGGCGCTCACGTTTGTGGTGGGAGGTCTGTCGTGGAGTTATCTGTTCTGGTTTATTGCGGTAGCACTTCTGATCTCGATTTTTGCGGCAAGTATCGGAATTATGTGTTCTTCGATCTGTCGCAAAAGCATTACGGCGGTCATTATGTCATACGGAATTTATCTCTTTTTCTTTATTGTGACGGCACTGCCGGTGTATATGGTGCAACTTATGACGGATTATGTAAGTGACGGAACGAGTGTGATCGGATGCTTTCTGTTGAACCCGATTGCCTACCTGATGGAGTTTATCACGCAAAGCATGACACAGAATTCGGCGATCCGTGATATGATCGGACAGACGAAGTCACCGATCCTCAATTGGATCTCATCCGGTTACTGGTGGCTGATCATTTCAACCATCGCGTTTCTTCTGGTATCGGCACTGTTTCTTGCGATTGCGAAGAAGCGGATTTCTCCGGTGTCAAGACGAAAGGCACGTAAGCTCGCAAAGAAAATGGGTACAGGAAATACGGAGCATTAATCAATGGATGAACGGAAGGAACTCCTGCAGGCAATCCGCCGGAGCAGACGAAAACTGAATATTGCAAAACTCATAGATACCTGTGTGTTCTGTCTTGCATATGCGGGTGTGGCTGCGATCGTGCTGGAAGCAGTCTCACTATGGATCCCTTTCTATTATGTGCATCTGTGCGTCGGAATTGTGATTGGAATTGCTCTTATCGTGGGTATTATCTATGCGGTGATCAAGCGCACCAGTATGCGGGAGGCAGCGCAGCAGATCGACACGTTCGGACTGAAAGAACGCGTGCAGACTGCTTATGAGCAGATGGCGGATGAAAGTCCGCTTGCGGGTATGCAAAGACATGATGCAGCGGAGCAACTGCAAAAGAAACTGGATGCAAAACAGATTCGGATCCGGCTGCTTCCTTCGCGAAGACATCTGGCAGCTGCTTTTCTTTCCCTTGCGGTGGCAGCGGCGCTGGCTTTTGTTCCGTCGCAGGCGAGAGAACTTGCAAACACCAGACATGCGATCCATCAGGAAGCGAAGGAGAAGCAGAAAGAATTATCGGAGCTTGCAGATGCAATCGAGAAGATGGATACAAGTGAACTCACGGATGAGCAGAAAGCGCGTCTTGCCAAACTGAAAGAGGCATTGGATCGTTCCATGCAGGAATTAGCGCGTGCCGACAGTAAAGAGGCGCTTGATGCAGCACAGAGTAAGCTTGGATTCAAATACGAACAGACGAGTCAGAGTCTGATGGAACTTGCCGATGCGCTGAGTAAGGATGGAAAAGCAGCGTTGGAACAGATTGCGGAGATGGCGCGTGCGGCGGCAGAAGCGAACGGTCAATCGTCTGCACAAGGCAATTCCCAGTCTGGAACCCAGAGTGCGTCGAACGGATCTGCAAGCGGTACACCGGGAACCAGCAATGGCAACACCGGGAATACAGGCGACGGATCCGGTGAAAATGGGCAGAATTCCGGAAACGGCTCGAATGGAAACGGTTCAAATGGGAATGGTTCAAACGGGAATAATTCAGATGGAAACAATTCCGGAAGCGGTGATGGATCCGGTAATGGTTCCGGAACTGGAAATGGATCGGGATCCGGTAACGGAAATGGATCCGGAAGCGGACGGGGAACCGGTTCCGGAGGAGGCAGGCATGATTATGTCAGTGTGCCGAATGCGACCGGAAACGATGATAATCTGACCGGAAACAAAACCGGAAATGAAAATGGTGATTCCTACCGTGCACAGAATGGAATGGTATGGGAAGGAGACCATGTGAGTCTGGATTCTGTGATCAGTGATTATACGAAGGATGCATATGAGGGACTTTCCACCGGAAAATATCCGAGCGGAATGGAAGATGTGATCAAAGATTATTTTAAGAATCTGAGTGAATAAAGGAGAGATTATGACAGAATTTGAAAGTTGCCAGAAGAAAATCATGCAGTGTGAGCAGGAGATCGGTAAAGGAATCATCGGACAGAAGGATGTGATCCGTCAGGTCATACTTGCGATGCTTGCAGGCGGCAATGTGCTGCTAGAAGGTATGCCGGGACTTGGAAAGACAATGCTTGTGCGCACGATCAGTGAAGTGCTTGCGTTAACCTTTAAGCGTATCCAGTTTACGCCGGATCTGATGCCGAGCGATGTGACCGGAACGAATATTATGGTAAAGGAAGACGCACGAAGCAGTTTCCGCTTTGAACAGGGACCCATTTTTGCAAATCTGGTGCTGGCGGATGAGATTAACCGTGCGACGCCAAAGACGCAGTCTGCCTTGCTTGAGGCGATGCAGGAGCATACCGTTACAGTTGGAAACGAAAGTCACAGATTACAGGAGCCGTTCCTTGTTCTTGCGACGCAGAATCCGATCGAGCAGGAGGGAACCTATCCGCTCCCGGAGGCACAGTTGGATCGTTTCCTGTTCAAGGTTCTAGTGCCGTTTCCGGATAAGGAGGAACTTCGCGGTATCGTTCAGCTGACGGAGGGGACAGACAAGCCGGAGATTCATTCTATCATGACAGGAGAGGAACTTCTTGCGGCAAGAACAATGGTCTCGCAGATCCCGATCGCGGATGCGGTCATGGATTATATCCTTGATCTTGTGATGGCAACGCATCAAAAAAATCCGTATATCAGAGAGGGCGCAAGCCCGCGTGCGGCGCAGGCGATCATCCGTACGGCGCGTGCCCGTGCATTTATGGAGGGCAGATTCAATGTGGCGTTTGAGGATGTTAAGAGTGTGGCTTATCCGGTACTGCGTCACCGCATTCTGCTCAGTTTTGATGCAATCTCGGAGGGCGTGACGGAAGATACAATCATTGCACAGTTGTTGCAGGCAAATGAGGGATAGTGCCAGTGAGAGAATTTGAGAAAACTACAGACTGGATATCCGGAGAATAGATATGTTTGATTCTGAATTTTACAATACTTTGTCGCAGCTTTCACTTGCGATGACACACAAAAGCAGTATGAATATGTCCGGAAACCGCAAGTCGGTGCAAAAGGGTGTCTCGGCGGAATTCTCGGATTTCCGCGAGTACATGCCGGGGGATGATCTGCGAAGACTCGACTGGAATGTGTATGCGAGACTGGACCGCATGTATATCAGAGAGTATATGGAGGAGAAGGAAGCAGTCATTACGATACTTCTTGATACGAGTGCCTCGATGGATTACGGAAGCAATAAGAAGTCGGAACTTGCCACGATGCTTGCGGCGGTTGTGGCTTATATTGCTTTGTCCAATATGGACCGGGTGGTGCTTATTGATACAGCAGATATGATGAGACCACTGTCTCTTGGCGGGGGAAAGAAAAGTTTTCCGCGCGTGATCCACTGGCTGGAAAATCGTAGATTTGCGGGAGAAAGTCATCTTCTTGAAGATGTTCGTAAGATACCGCTACACGGATCCGGAGTGACGGTTGTGATCAGTGATTTCTTACAGGAGAGTCTTCTCGAGGAGGAGAATCCTTCATATGAAAAAATGCTGCAGTATTTAAGATACCGAAAGCAGCGTCCGGTAATGCTACAGACGCTTGCCGGGGAGGAACTTCATATCGATATGGAGGGAACGAGAAATCTGATCGATATGGAGACGAACGGAAAGCTTCGTGTCACGATGGATGCGCAGGCCATTGAGGCTTATGAGCAGGAGCTTACGCTTCTTACGGATCGCCTGAAGAAGGGATGTGCTGCCTGTGGCGGTGCGTACGTGCTCTGTGATACGACGCGGGAGCCTAAGAAGCTGATCTATGAAGATTTGAGGGTATTATATGACATTTGAGAGTTTATGGCCGCTTGCTTTTCTGCTTGCGATACCGATCATTATAATATTTTATCTGCTTGTTCCTAAAGGGAAGGATACGAAGGTTTCTTCGAATCTGCTTTGGAATAAGCTTTTTGTGAACCGGCAGTCGAAGACGTTTTTAGAAAAATTCCTGCACAATATCCTTATGTATATGCAGATCGTGATCGCGCTGCTGCTTGTTTTGGCGCTTATGACGCCGTATATCAACCGTAAAGGAAGTACAAATTCGAATGTGATCCTTGTGCTTGATACAAGCGGAAGTATGCAGATTGTGGATGGAAGCGGAAAATCAAGGCTGGAGCTGGCAAAGAAAGCAATCGAGCAGGAGATTGCGGATTCGCAGGGGAGCACATTTTCCCTTATAACCACGCATGCGGATGAGACAGAACTTCTTGCGGTGTCTGTGACGGATGAAAGGCAATTGACGCAGACACTTGATAAAGTGAACTGCAGCGATTCGGATGGCAGTCTTTCGGAGACGGAGGATACGATCGATTCGCTTTGTGCCCAGCAGGAGGATGGCAAAAAGACATCTGTGCTTGTGTACACGGACGGAATCGGTGCGGCAGACACAAAGAATCTGGAGGATCGCTTTCATGCGAGCATCTATGTGATGGGTGAGGCAGCGGATAATGTTGCAAACGATTTCCTTAGCTGTGTCAGGGATGAAAATAGTTATCAGGCAGCGGCAGGACTGACCAACTACAGTGCGAAAGCTGCGACGCTTGAGATTGCATTATATGAGGATAACAAGACGCTTGATGTGCGCAGTGTGACGATTCCTGCGAAGGAGAGCTATACAGCATTATTTGAAGATATTGCATGGAATGGAAAGCCTCTGCGAAGTGAGATCTCTTCAATCCGGTTTGAGGGAAGCGAGGCAGGAGATGCCTTATCTGCGGACAATACAACCTACGCGATCCAAAGCGAGGCAGCGCAGTATGATGCAGTATTGATCGGCAAAGGCAATACTTATATTCAGAAGGCTTACGAGGCAATCAGCGGAGAGAGTCTGGTTCTTGCGGGAAGTGATAGTGCACTTGAAGCGGATGATACACGTGCGCGCATTTATGATGCCGGGACTGCGGATGCGCAAAAGGATTCATTGAACCGGATGCTTTTTGCGGATGCAACCGATGCAGACGATAAGGAAGAACATGTTGCGTTAACCGTTTCCGATACGGAGATCACATCGGGAATCAAAGATTTTGGTATCGGTGTAAATACCACTTATACGTATGATCTGCCGGATTGGGCAACCGGTTTTCTGTGGGCGGGAAAGAAGTGTGCAGGCTACTACGGCGAGCATGACGGTGTAAGAGTCGTTGTGGTCGGCTTTGATATCCGCGAATCGGATTTCCCGCTGCAGGCAGAATTTCCGGTTTTTATGGCGAATGCGCTGGGCTTCTTAAACGACAGTTCCCTGCTTGCGCAGAATGTGTATGTAGCGGGAGAAAAAATCGTTTATCATCCGCAGACGGATGTGGATGTCAATACACTTACTGCTTCCACCGACAAGGCGGGGCTGTATGAAGTAAGTGCCGGGGATAAGACAGAAGGTTATGTGGTGCGTTTTGCCACTTCCACGCAGTCGGATGCTTCGGTTACCGCGGAATCGACCGGAGACGGTGTGACAGCGCAGGCGGGAATGACAAGAAAATCCGTGCGCAGTCTTGTGATCGTTCTGATCCTTCTTCTGTTGCTTCTTGAGTGGATCATTTATGTGAAGCAGATGCGTTACCGGGGAAAGTTTTATCTTGGTGTGCGCATCGTGGGTCTGCTTCTTCTGGTGCTCGCAGCAGTGGGACTTACGATTCCGAAGAGGGCAGATGTCAATACGACGGTTTTTCTGGTGGATGCATCGACAAGTAATGACGCCAATCTGTCGGAGATCGATTCGTATATCGGGGATGCCGTCTCTGCGATGCCGAAGGGAAATCAGTACGGCATTGTGACATTCGGCAAGAAGCCGATGGTCGAGCAGATGGTGTCAAAGGAGAAGCAGTACGCGGGGATCCTGTCGGTTCCGGACAAGACGGCAACCAACCTTGAAGAGGCACTCTCCAGAGGTCTCTCTATGATTCCGGATGGCAGCGCGGGAAGAATCGTGATCCTCACGGATGGCAGACAGACACGCGGCAATATAGATAATACGGCTTCAGCGGTGATTTCACGCGGTGTGGAGTTGCTTTCTGTTGTCTATGACACCGCGCAGGGAAGCGATGCTTATATTGACAATGTCGATATGCCAAGTTACTTATATGCCGGGGATGCGTATTCCATGACGGTCACGGTAATGAGTAATTATGAGACGGACGCGGATCTTGAGGTCTGGGTTGGAAATAAGAAGAAATCAGATACACAGGTTCATCTGAACACAGGAAGCAATTCTTTTGTTTTAAAGCAGAAGGTTTCGGGAGAGAGCATTGAGAGCTTTACGGTCAAGGTACGTGCCAAAGGCGATACCTGCGAGGAAAACAATGCATTCAATGCCTATGCGGTCATTGATGCGATGCCGAAGATTCTTGTGGTAAATGGCGTGAATGAGGACCCAACGAATTTTACGGCGCTTCTTGACAGTGCCGGATGCAATTATGAGGTTGTATCGGCTGGCAGTGCACCGACCACGCTGGAAGGGATGCTCAAATACAAGAGTATCATTCTGGAAAACGCGCACATCGATGATCTGCCGGATCCGTTTGTGAGCAATCTGGACACTTATGTCAAGGATTACGGATGCGGAGTGGTCGCAACCGGAGGAAGAGAGAGTTTCGGACTCGGTCTGTACCGGGATACGACACTTGAAACGATACTTCCGGTTGATATGATGCCGCGCAGCACCAATGAGGTTCCATCCCTTGCGATGGTCATGGTGATCGATCATTCGGGAAGTATGTCTTCGGTGGGAGATCCGGTCAGTGGGGCTACGAATCTGGATCTTGCGATCACGGCGGCTGACCGGGCGGTGGACGAACTGACGGAGAATGATTATGTCGGTGTTGTTACATTTGATGACCGTTATGACTGGCAGCTTCCAATCACAAAGGTGGAAGATAAAGACGAAATTCACAAGGCAATCGAGAGTGTGGCAGAGGGAGGCGGTACGACGATTAAACCGGCGCTGTCTGCTGCTTTAAGTGAGATTGTCAAATGTGATGCGGATATCAAGCATGTCATTCTTCTGACGGACGGACAGGGAGAGGACAGAAATTACGGAAGTATCATCCAAAGTTATGCGGATAGTGGAGTCACACTTTCTACGGTTGCGGTAGGTGCCGATTCGGATACATCCCTGCTCCAGACGATTGCGAGAGGCTGCAGCGGACGATACTATTATTGTGATAACGGAACGGATATGCCCAAGATTTTTGCACAGGAAGTTCTCTTAAGCGGCGAGACCTATATCCAGAACGGAAACTTCTCACTTGCAGTCAATTCGTCCAATCCGATTACCAGGGGACTGTTTGCGGATGGATGGCCGAAGGTTAAGGGATACATCAGTGCAACACCGAAGAATGCGGCGAATGTACTGCTGGCTTCGGATAAGGAGGATCCGATACTCTCTGTGATGCAATACGGACTGGGACATACCGTTGCGTGGAATACAGATGTGACAAATACATGGACGGCTGGATTTGCAAACGAGGAAGAATATGTACAGCTTTGGAAACGCATCATCGATTACAGCGCAGGCAATGCAGCGCTCGGCGAGGATTCTCTTGATGTGGAGACGAGTGGCGAGACGACGACCATCCATTATAAGGCGAAAGATTATGAGGAGCGGACGACGGTTGAGGCAGTATATACAGATCCGGATGGCGAGACGCACACCGTTAAGCTTCCGGCACGGGCGCCGGGGGAGTATGAGGCGAAGATCGATACGGATATTCCGGGAATCTACAATCTGAGTGTGCGAAGAAGTGATGACGGAGAATTAAAGAACGCCATCACGACTGCAGCAGTTGCACAGTATTCGGATGAGTACAAGTTTGCGGCAGACAATGAGCGCTTCTTAAGTTTTATGGAGCGTTATGGAAAAGTGATAAAGCCGTCTGATTCATTTTGGAAGAAGTTAAAGACGAATTCGCGCGCAGCGTATGATCTGTCCAAGTGGCTTTTGATCCTTGCAATCGCATGGTTCCTTCTTGATGTGGCAATGCGCAGGTTTGCGTTCGTTCCACAGGACAGCCGGTTGTACCGGCGGGTAAAGAGTTACTTTACGAAGCGCAAGAAGAAGGCTATAATGACTGCTGATAGAAAGAATTCCATGCGGGATTCGGATGCCGGAAATGAGAAAAATGTTTCTTTGGAGGAACAGGATGAACCGATGTCTACACTGAGTGGAAGTTTGTCCGATGGAAAACCGGCGAAGGCAAAAAAGAAAAAAAAGAAGCAGGAGGAAGCGGCACTTGATACTTCCGCACTGCTTAAGAAAAAAGATCTGAGAGATCAGTAGGAGTAAAAATGCAGTCAGAAAAAGAATTAGAGCAGCAGTTGCTTCGCATAGACCATAAAAGTTATCCGGCCTACAAGGCGCTTCGCGGCGCATACCGCTTCGACGGATATGAATTCTATATCGATCATGTGCAGGGAGATCCGTTTGCAGCACCGTCACAGGTGCATGTGTTTGTAAACCGTAAGCAGGCAGGATTTCCGGAGACGTATCAAAAGGATGAGGTTACACGTACCGCACTTGCAGATTATCTGACACGTGTGTTTGCGCGTGAGGTTGATCGCTTCACATTTAAGGCAAAGGGATCCGGCAAAAGCGGGCTGATCTCTGTCACGCACTGTGGGCAGGAAGTATTAAACAGGACTGCATGTGAAGTTACGGATGCAGGAATTACCGCGCGTTTTGCGATTGGATTTCCGGCAAATGGAAGAACGATTAACGCGAGAGAACTTCACAAGATCCTTTTTGAATATTTACCGGAGTGTGTGAAGCGTGCGTTCTGTTATAAGAATCTGGAGGCGTCGAAGGTACAGGCGGCAGTTGAACTGGCTGAGGATCAGCAGGCTCTGCGGGAATGGATCCGTGCGCATCATATGGTGGCCTTTGTTGCGGATTCTGCTGTACTGCCGAGAGAGAGCGGTGTCTCCGCAAGACCGATGAAGGGTGGTGTGGCTTTCTGGTCGCCGGAATCACTTCGCGTGAAAGTGGTGCTCCCATACAGAGGAGAAATTACGGGGATGGGAATTCCGGAAGGAATTACACTGATCGTCGGTGGAGGCTATCACGGTAAGTCTACATTGCTTCAGGCTTTGCAGCTTGGTGTGTATAACCATATTGCGGGAGATGGACGCGAGTTTGTCATCACGGATGAGACGGCACTCAAGCTTCGTGCGGAGGATGGCAGATTTATCAAGGATGTTGATATCTCTATGTTCATTAATGACCTGCCGAATCACAAAGACACACATCGATTCTCTACGGAGGATGCCAGTGGTAGTACGTCACAGGCTGCCGGGATTGTGGAAGGTATGGAGAGCGGAAGCCGTGTCTTTCTGCTGGATGAGGATACGTCAGCAACCAACTTTATGGTACGTGATGCATTCATGCAGAAGGTGGTCAGTCCGGATAAGGAACCGATCACGCCTTTTCTCAGTCGGGCAAGAGATCTGTATGAGAAGGCAGATATTTCGACGATTCTTGTTGCGGGCAGTTCGGGAGCGTTCTTTCATATTGCGGACACTGTGATTCAGATGGACAGTTATGTGCCGATTGACATCACAAAGAAGGCAAAGGCTCTCTGTAAAGAGTATCCGGTGCAGCAGGAGGCTGCACATGCATTTGCGATGCCGCAGAGTGACCGGATTATGACAATTGATCAGAATGGGGCAACGAGACGCAGAGACTATCGCAGCGGCAGAGTGCGCACCGATGAGCCTGAGCGGCTGAAATTAAAATTCATGGGAAAAGAAGGATTTGCACTCGGCAGACAGAATGTGGATCTGCGTTATATCGAACAGATTGTGGATGCGGAGCAGACGGCAAGTCTTGGGCTGCTATTAAAATACGTGGTTGAGCATGAGGTGGACGGGCAGAATAACATTACGGAGATTGTGCGGACACTGATGGAAAAAATCCACAGAAACGGATTGAATTTCACTTGTGGAAGAGAAGAAATTCCCGGCGGATATGCGATTCCGAGGGAGCAGGAAATCTATGCCTGTCTGAATCGTTACCGCCGCAATTAACCTGTGGAGGAAAGCATGTGATTCTGCGGTAAAGGATATGTAAAATGTGTGGATGAATGCTTGACGATGCCGCATGAACTTGCTATATTAAAAGTGACAATTTAAGTAGCCTGTGCCACTTATATGAGTGGCACAGGCTATTTTGGAATTAGTAATGTATATTTTTATTAAGGGATTGGAAAAAAGTGGTAGAAAAAGAACGTAAGGGACTTTTATATTATTATGAATGTGCAGCCTTGATCGCAATCGAGATTATGCTTGCTTTTTCCGCGTGGGGATACGTTAAGCTTGAGTATGTTTCGATTACGTTTGTTCCGGTGGTTGTTCTGGCAATGGCTTATCTGCTTGGCCCGTGGGAAGGACTGTGGGGTGGTGTGATTTTCGGCATTACCGGAATGTGGAAGGCATCGGTCGTGACGATGCAGGATGCTTATGCGAATATTCTATTTTCGCCGTTTCGAAGTGGTAAGTCGATGCAGAGTGTGCTTCTTTGCTTTGTTCCGCACATTGTGCTTGGTCTTCTGGCAGGTATTCTGTATGCGCAGGTGAAGAAGTCAAAGAAGTCGCAGCCGTTGTTGATTGCAATATCGACGATTGTTGTATTGATCCTTCATACGGTTCTTGTGTTTGCTTTAATGCAGGGGCTTTTCCCGGAAGCCGGGGCTGTGTGGTGGACACCACTGCTTCACTGGCACATTACAGGAATGGATATCGAGATTGTTTCTGCAGTTGCGGTGCTTCTTGCTCTTTATTTCCTTTGGCAGTCGGCCGGAGTTAAGGATAAGATTACGAAGATCCGTGAGGGTGTTCAGGCGAATAAGTATACGAAGGTGGTATATTGGCAGTGGAGTGCATTAATTGTAGTAGCTGCATGTGGACTGAGTGTGTGCTGGAACTTAAAGGATGGAATCAACGGAATCGTGCAAAGTTATGACATTATGCCTGGCGAGACTTCGACGGATGTGATGCACGCACTGCTGATCCAGTTTATGGTTGCGCAGCTTGCAATCTTTGTCCTGATCGGCATTATGCAGTCTTTGATCTACTATTATTATGCAAGTGCGGAAGTGCGTTCCCGTATGGATATGATGACGGGGGCTTTCAACCGTACGATGCTGATTTCAACGATCGAGCATGATCTGAAGTCTTTAAAGAGAGGACAGAAGGTTATGTTTATTATGATGGACGTGGATTATTTCAAGCAGATCAACGATACATATGGACATGACTTCGGAGATCATGTACTGATTTCGCTTGTGCGCATTCTGCAACGAAATTTCGCGGGAGATGCGATGGTAGGCAGAATGGGCGGTGACGAGTTTTCGGTTTACTGCAGACATGCAGAGATTGAACGGAGACTGCCGAATATTATGGAACAGGTGATGCGTGAGTTTGATCAGATTGTTGTTCCAGGAGACCGTATCCGTGTGCTGAATTTTTCGTATGGAGTCAGCTGGGGAGAACCGGGAATGCATTTTGAGGAACTCTATAAGAAGGCGGATAAGGATCTGTACGAACATAAACATATCAGACGCCAATACGTTGACAATTCCAAGGGGAATGTATAGAATAGTCCCTAGATTAGTGAATAGGAGAGTAGTATGAAGACATTGATTGACAGCATTTCTGCCGAGGTAACGAAGGCGTTTACCGACAATGGCTACGATGCGAAATACGGAAAAGTGACATTATCCAACCGCCCGGATTTGTGTGAGTACCAGTGTAACGGTGCGATGGCGGCTGCAAAGGAATATAAATGTGCACCATTTATGATCTCGGATAAGATTGCAGAAAGTCTTAAGGACAACGCGATGTTTGAGAGCGTGGAATCCGTTAAGCCTGGATTTATCAATTTGAAATTAAGTAAGGATTATCTTGCTTCTGTGGTTACTTCCATGAAGGAAGATGAGGGAAGATTCGGCTGCGACAAGGCCGAGAATCCGAAGACGATCATCGTGGACTATGGTGGAGCCAATGTTGCGAAACCTCTGCATGTCGGACATCTTCGTTCGGCGATCATCGGTGAGAGTGTAAAGCGTATCGGTAAATTCATGGGTCACAATGTGATCGGCGATGTGCACCTCGGTGACTGGGGTCTGCAGATGGGACTGATCATTGTGGAATTAAAGGAACGCAAGCCGGAACTCGTATATTTTGATGAGAATTATGAGGGTGAATATCCGAATGAAGCTCCTTTTGATATCTCCGAACTTGAGGATATCTATCCGACTGCCAGCAAGAAGAGTAAGGAAGATGATGTCTTCCGTGAGGCTGCGATGGAAGCAACGAGTCAGCTTCAGGCGGGAAGACGCGGATATCGTGCGTTACTGGAACATATTTTGAATGTATCCGTAACGGATCTGAAGAAGAATTATGACAATTTAAATGTATCGTTCGAACTCTGGAAGGGAGAGTCCGATGCGCAGCCGTATATTCCGGATATGGTACAGATGATGAAGGACAAAGGTTTTGCTTATATGAGCGAGGGAGCCTTGGTTGTAGACGTCAAGGAAGATACGGATACGAAGGAGATTCCTCCATGTATTATCTTAAAGTCGGATGGAGCTTCTCTCTACAGTACGACAGATCTTGCAACGATTGTGATGCGTATGCAGGATTACAATCCGGACAGTATTATTTATCTGGCTGACCAGAGACAGAGTATGCATTTTATCCAGGTATTCCGTTGTGCAAGAAAGACCGGACTTGTCGGAGATGATGTACAGCTGACCCATATCGGATTCGGTACAATGAACGGTAAGGATGGAAAGCCTTTTAAGACCAGAGACGGTGGTGTTATGCGTCTGGAATATCTCCTCGATGAGATCAATGAGGAGATGCTCAAGAAGATTACGGAGAACCAGAAGGAGAAAGAGAATCTCGATATCAGTGACGAGGAAGCCCAAAAGACTGCCAGGATGGTAGCGCTTGCAGCTGTCAAGTATGGAGATCTCTCGAATCAGGCGAGCAAGGATTATATCTTCGATATTGAGCGTTTCACTTCTTTTGAAGGAAATACAGGACCATATATCCTCTATACGATCGTTCGTATTAAGTCGATCCTTGCAAAATATCAGGCAGATGGTAAGGCACTTCCAAACGGAGCAATCCTGCCTGCACATTCTGCGAGCGAGAAGAACCTGATGCTTGTGTTATCCCGTTTCAATGCGATGATGGAGAATGCGTATGAGGAGCTTGCTCCGCATAAGATCTGTGCATATATCTATGAACTTGCCAATGCATTCAATGGTTTCTATCATGAGAACAAGATTCTTGCGCAGGAAGATGAGCAGGTTAAGGATTCTTATATCAGCCTTCTTGTTCTGACCAAGAGTGTGCTTGAGACCTGTATCGATGTACTTGGATTCTCTGCACCGGACCGCATGTAAAAGATAGGCATACAATTACAGATTTACACATATATATGAGCCATAGGGACAATCCCCTATGGCTTTTTGTTTTACTTGGAGGTGATTATCATAATAAGCCAGGAGAGTGATATCATGTGCTATCTTCCGCGTGAATTCAGGGAACAGATCGATCCGGCAGTGATTGGCTGTGCGGAGGAAATCCGACTTCGCGTAGGACAACCGCTTGAACTGATATTGGAAAATGCGACTGTAAAACAATACGAAAAGGTGACGCAGGTGCAGATGAGGGAATGTATCAGTTATCTGACCGGATATTCGCCGTATATTTTGGAGGAGGAGATGCGGCAGGGATTCCTGACAATCGAGGGCGGACATCGCATAGGAATCAGCGGACATGCAAGCTATCACAACGGAAACCAGGGAATGGTGACGGATTGCGTGAGTGCAATTGGTGCAATCAATATAAGGGTTGCACATGAAAAAAAAGGATGTGCAGCAAATCTGATTCCATGGATGAGGAAGGGGGAAGGCTGGTATCATACCATTCTTTTTTCGGAACCGGGAGCAGGCAAGACAACGTGTCTGCGGGATTGCATCCGCATTCTTTCCAGTGGGGAAGGACTGCATCGGGGATATAAGGTTGGGGTTATCGATGAGCGGTCGGAGATCGCAGCCTGTCATATGGGCGTTCCCCAAAATGATCTTGGCCCGAGGTGTGATGTGCTTGATAATTGCCCGAAAAGCATCGGAATGCGTATGATGTTACGTTCTATGTCGCCGGAATTCCTTGCGGTGGATGAACTGGGAAGCAGAGAGGATTTTGACGTCATGCAGGAGGCTGCGCAAAGCGGTGTGTACGTGATTGGAACGATGCACGCGGGGAACATCTTAGAATTGCTTGCAAAGCTGCAAAGCAATCAAAACCGATTGGAGGAAAGTCTTCTGCGGCTGATTGAAATTGAAAGGGATGAAGGGCAGCGGCACTATCATGTCTATGATGGAGGAGGGCAAAGTATGTGGGAAAGCTAGTTGGAGGAGCCTGTGTCCTTATTGGCTTTGTAATCCTGCTTGCCTGCTGGATGGAGCGGATGAAGAGAAACATAAGAAATATGCTTGCAATCGTACGCTTTTTGCAAAGCTGGGCGTATGTGCTTGAAGTAAGGCAGATGCGGATAGCAGAATTTTTAGAGACATATCCGTACGATGTGCCGGAGCTGGAACACGTGGCGGATGAGGTGCAGCATGATCTGCTTTTACATCTCTATCCTACGGGGCAGGAGGTGTGGCAGAAGGTACTTAAGCGGCAGAAACATACGCTTGGACTGCCGGAGGATGCGTTTCAGGTTCTGCTTCGGGCAGGCGAAGGCTTCTTTGGTAACAATCACAGACAGACACAGCAATGTATCACTTCTTGTATCAGGCAGATGGAGACAGTCATTGGAGAGGAACGAGAGCACTATCTGGAGAAACGCAAAGTATATATGCCGGTCGGAATGCTTACCGGAGTCATGGTCGTGATTCTGTTGCTTTAGACGGCGGAAAGGAATGAGATGGGGGTAACAATCATATTCAAAATCGCTGCAGTAGGAATCGTTGTAACCGTGCTGAGTCAGGTGCTGAAACACAGCGGCAGAGAGGAGCAGGCGTTCTTACTCAGCCTTGCGGGTCTGATCATTGTGCTGTTCTGGATCGTTCCTTATATCAGTGAGCTGTTTGAGACAATGGAAACGCTTTTTGTCATGTAGTTATGATGGTCAAAATCGGATTGATCGGGATAGCGGCGATTTTTCTGGCAGCACCGCTTCGGAAAGATAAAGGCGAGTTCTCTATGCTGATCGTGTTAGTTGCAGGAATGCTTGTTTTTGTGTATGCGCTGGCGCGAATGCAGACGATCCTGACATTTTTAAAAGAATTGATCGACAGACTGCCGATTGATGAGGCATATCTTACGCCGCTTTTTAAAATGCTTGGAATCACTTATGTGGCGGATTTTGCCGCTAATTTCAGCAGGGAGTCCGGTTATTCGTCGCTTGCGGGACAGATGGAATTGTTTGCAAAGCTTTCCATCATTGCGCTAAGTATACCGGAGCTTATGTATCTGGTGGATGTATTGGAGAATTTTTTGTAGATGGCTGGATTTTGGAAAAAGATGGCAGCGGTGCTTATGATTATGCTGGGAATAAGTGTTGCACCGATTAGGACGGATGCGCAGGATACAAAAGATTGCAGAAATACGCGGTATTTACAGGAACTGATCGACGAATTGGATTTCGATGAACTGGACATGTCTCTGGAAGAAAATCATCTTCCGGAAAAACTAAGGTTCTCGGATCTGGTCAAAGCGTTTGCCGAGAACGGAACAGACGGTGTGGATGGGCGGATGATCTGCGATTATGTGTTTGATCTGTTCTTTTATGAGTTGGCGGAAGTGAAACCTATTTTTTTTCAGATTGTAGTGATGGCGCTTCTTTTTGCTTTGTTTGGGAAGCTTTTGATCGCGAAGCAGGGATATGTGGCGGATATGGGATTCCTTATGGTGTATGTCGGGATCGTGCTTTTGCTTCTGCAGTCCTTTACACTGATCGGGCGTGTTGTGGAGGAGGGGGTGAGCAGGATGCTTTCTTTCATGACCGCTTTTGTGCCGGCTTATGCGGCAACGCTTCTGCTTTCCGGAAATTCGGCGAGTGCAGGCTTCTTCTATGAAGTGACACTTGGAATTGTCTATGTGATCGAACTTGTGATGAAGGTGGTTTTTCTCCCGGGGGTACATATCTATGTACTTCTTGTTATGATGGATCATTTGTTTGAGGAAAGCCGGTTTTCAAAGCTTGCGGAGCTGATCGGAAGCGCCCTGCGTTCTCTGCTGAAATTTGGACTAGCCTTAGTGATGGGGCTTGGAGTTGTGCAGTCCATTCTAGCACCAGCGAAGGATCGCCTTGCGGCAAGCAGTCTCTATCACGGAATTCAGGCGATTCCGGGGCTTGGAAATACTGTGAGTGCAACCGGAGAACTGCTGCTTGGCTGTGCGATTATGATCAAGAACAGCGTAGGTGCAGCGGCACTGATCCTTCTGCTTATTCTTTGTATGGCTCCGCTTTGCAGCGTGCTTTGCTTCACCGTTATGTATCGTCTGATTGCGGCGCTGCTGGAACCGTTTAGCGACAAGCGGATCGTGGAATGTGTGGCAGGGGTCGGGCGGGGAAGCGGTCTGTATTGCCGGATTTTAGCGGATGCAATGCTGTATTTTTGGATCACGATTTCTGTGATCAGTGCATCGACAAGTTTTATTTTCTAGGAGAAGTTCTATGGAGACGATCATAGTATTTGTAAAAAATTATTTTCTGTTTCTTCTGGTGCTTTATCTGATTTCCTATCTGGCACCGCAGGAGAGCTATCGGAAGTACTATCGCTTTTTTGTGAGCGCGCTCATGATCGCGGTACTGATGAAACCGGTGCTTGGTTTTCTGCAGAAGGATGTGAGGGCTGAGACGAGGCGGCAGTTATATTCTGTCACAGATATGCTTGCGCAGAATGAATATAAAGAGAAGGGAGAGGATGTCTTTGCATGGTTCCTGGAGCGTGAAGGAGTGGATTATGAAGCGACTGAGCGGCAGGAGTAAGACCGACGGAATCATACTGATATTAATCGGAATTCTTGTGCTGATCATTTTAATCCCGACAGGGGACGGGAAAAAGGCCGGTAACGTCGACCAATTGACACAGGAGGAAACGGACGGGAAGAATACAGCGGAAATGAGACAGACACAGACGGATACAGAGTATACAAAGGCACTGGAGGAGCAGCTTACAGACTTGATTGAAAGTATGGATGGAGTGGGAAAAGTGCGGGTGATGCTCACGCTTTCCGATGACGGGCTGGCCTATCTGGACAAGGATATCCGGATACAGGAGAAGACACGTGAGGAGACAACGGTTGTCTATGACATGGGAGATACAAAGGAACCTTATGTTGTGCGAAGAGAACGCCCGAAGGTGGAGGGGGTCGTTGTGGTTGCGCAGGGGGGAGACAGACCGGGCATTGCCACCGAAATAACCGGTGCAATCCAGTCATTATTTGACCTTGAGGCGCATAAAGTGAAAGTAGTTAAAATGTCAGTGCAGGAGGAATCGCTGTGAAGAAAATCATTCATAAAAATCAGGTCGTGATCACAACACTTGCGGTACTTATCGCGATTGCCGGATATGTGAGTTACGATCGCAAAAGCGGAGGCGCAGAGGAAACGAAAACAGTTGCGAATATGAAGGAAGATGCGTTGTCTGACGGTATGGAAGGCAATTACGATGACATTGCAGCCGACATCAGTGATGGCGAGAGTATGGCGCTTGCATCAACCGAGAGTGGTGAAGAACCGACGGATGCTGGAGAGACCGTGCTTACGAGTGCGGTAGCCGCAAGTGCCGACTATGCGGCACAGGTCAAACTCAATCGTGAGCAGGTCCGTTCCAAAAATAAAGAAACACTGCAGGCGATCATCGACAGTGCAACGGTTGATGAGGCACAGAAGCAGGCAGCCATCGATGAGATGGTTACAATGACGGATCTTGCAGAGAAGGAGTCCAATGCGGAAATGATGCTTGAAGCGAAAGGCTTTCAAAACGTTGTGGTCAGTATTACTGACGAGGAGTGCGACGTGGTTCTTGATATGGGGGATGTGACGGATGCGAAGCGTGCACAGGTGGAGGATATTGTCAAACGCAAGACCGGTGTAGCAGCAGAAAATATCGTCATTACACCGATTGAATAAAATTAGTTGAAAATACATATTTTTTAGAGTAATATAAACTTTGATATGCATTTATATCAAGTTTTGGAGGATCTATTGTGAGCAACTTAAGAAAAGAAATAGAAAAAAGACGTACTTTTGCAATTATTTCCCACCCGGATGCCGGTAAGACGACACTGACGGAGAAGTTCCTTCTGTACGGAGGCGCTATCAACCAGGCGGGTTCGGTAAAGGGAAAGGCGACTGCAAAGCACGCTGTGTCCGACTGGATGGAGATTGAGAAGCAGAGAGGTATTTCGGTTACTTCTTCTGTGTTGCAGTTCAATTATGATGGATACTGCATCAACATTCTGGATACACCGGGACATCAGGATTTCTCGGAGGACACATACCGTACACTGATGGCAGCGGATTCCGCCGTCATGGTCATTGATGCAAGTAAAGGTGTAGAGGCGCAGACACGCAAACTTTTCAAAGTCTGCGTCATGCGCCATATTCCGATTTTTACATTTATCAATAAGATGGACCGCGATGCGAACGATACCTTTGAGCTTCTTGATGATATCGAGAACGAACTGGGGATCGCAACCTGCCCGATCAACTGGCCGATTGGTTCCGGTAAGGATTTCAAGGGTGTATATGACCGTAATACCAGAAAAGTCATGACTTTCGCCGATACCCTTAAGGGAACGAAGGAAGGTTCGGAGAAGATCATTGATATTGATGATCCGTCACTTGTGGATGAGATCGGGGCTGACAAGAAGGCGCAGCTTGATGATGAGATCGAGCTTCTCGATGGAGCGAGCGCGGAGTTCGATATGGATCTTGTAACTAAGGGTGAGCTTTCGCCGGTATTTTTCGGTTCTGCTTTAACCAATTTCGGTGTTGAGACATTCCTGCAGCATTTCTTACAGATGACCTATGCGCCGATGGCGCGCAAGTCTGACGTTGGAGAGATCGATCCGTTCGGAGAGGATTTCTCGGCTTTCGTGTTCAAAATTCAGGCTAATATGAACAAGAACCACAGAGACCGTATCGCTTTCATGCGTATCTGTTCCGGAAAGTTTACCGCCGGTATGGAAGTGTATCATGTTCAGGGAGACAAGCAGATCAAGCTCGCACAGCCGCAGCAGATGATGGCGGATGAGCGTAAGATCGTGGAGGAGGCATACGCCGGAGATATCATCGGTATCTTTGATCCGGGTATTTTCTCGATCGGAGATACGTTAACGACCGCGAAAGACAAGTTCCGCTTTGAAGGAATTCCGACCTTTGCACCGGAGCATTTTGCGCGTGTACGTCTCATCGATTCCATGAAGCGTAAGCAGTTCGTCAAAGGCGTGACACAGATTGCGCAGGAAGGTGCCATCCAGATTTTTCAGGAGTACAAAGGCGGTATGGAAGAAATTATCGTCGGCGTTGTCGGTGTGTTACAGTTTGACGTACTCAAATTCCGTCTGGAGAATGAGTATAATGTGGAGATTCGTCTGGAAAACCTGCCGTATGAGCATATCCGCTGGATCGAAAATAAGGATGAGGTCGATGTGGATAATCTGACCGGTACTTCCGACATGAAGAAGATCATTGATATGAAGGGAAATCCGCTTCTTCTGTTTGTCAATGCATGGAGTGTCGGTATGGTGCTTGACCGGAATGAGGGACTGGTTCTCGCTGAATTCGGTACGAATTAAACTTTTAGAGAAATAGAGAAAGCTTAAGGCAGCGCGTATTACAATGTGTGTCTGGTGACGAAGGAGAAATTAAGATGGATGTAGTGACATTGACGAAAGACAACTTTGAACAGGAAGTGTTAGCAGCTAAGGTGCCGGTACTGATCGATTTCTGGGCAACCTGGTGCGGACCGTGTCAGCTGCAGTCTCCGGTTGTGGATGAGATCGCGAAGGAGATGGGAGATCAGGTGAAGGTGTGTAAGGTGAATGTGGACGAGCAGGCTTCCCTTGCATTGAATTATCAGATCACAAGTATACCGACACTTGTATTCATGAAATATGGTCTGTTCCAGCAGAGAATGATCGGACTGCAGAACAAGGAGACGATCATGGAATGTCTGAATACACTTCTTGCGGATGAATAGAGTATGATTGAGACTTTTTGGTTGACAAGGAAAAGGTCTATCGATATAATTAAGGCAGTTGCTTAAGGCAGCTGTCTTTTTTATTCCCCAACACCGTTTTTTGAAATTAATGATTGACAATGCAATCAAAGTATACTACTATTAGAACATAAAAACGAACATAAGTTCGTGTAAAGGAGATCGTTATGGCAAAAGAAGATAAATTGAAAGCATTAGACGCTGCGATTGCGCAGATTGAGAGACAGTACGGTAAGGGTTCGGTCATGAAGCTCGGTGACAATTCCGCGAACATGAATGTGGAGACCGTTCCGACCGGATCATTAAGTCTTGATATTGCACTTGGACTCGGCGGACTTCCGAAGGGAAGAATTATTGAGATCTATGGACCGGAGTCCAGTGGTAAGACAACGGTTGCACTTCATTGTGTGGCTGAGGTTCAGAAGAGAGGCGGTATCGCAGGATTTATCGATGCGGAGCATGCATTGGATCCTGTCTATGCAAAGAATATCGGTGTAGATATTGATAATCTGTATATTTCGCAGCCGGACTGTGGTGAGCAGGCACTTGAGATCACAGAGACGATGGTTCGTTCCGGTGCGGTAGATATCGTAATTGTCGATTCTGTAGCTGCATTAGTTCCGAAGGCGGAGATCGATGGAGATATGGGAGACTCCCATGTTGGTCTGCAGGCGAGACTGATGAGCCAGGCACTTCGTAAACTGACCGGTGTTATCAGCAAGTCCAACTGTATCGTCATCTTTATCAACCAGCTGCGTGAGAAGGTTGGTGTCATGTTTGGCAATCCGGAGACAACGACCGGTGGACGTGCACTTAAGTTCTATGCATCGGTACGTCTGGATGTCCGTAGAGTGGAAGCTTTAAAGCAGGCTGGTGAAGTGATCGGTAACCATACCCGTGTAAAGGTAGTCAAGAATAAGGTGGCTCCACCATTCAGAGAGGCTGAATTTGATATTATGTTCGGACAGGGAATCTCGAAGGAAGGAGATATCCTTGACCTGGCAGCGAATGTAGGCATCATCAGTAAATCCGGTGCGTGGTACGCGTATGAGGGAGATAAGATCGGACAGGGACGTGAGAATGCGAAGACTTATCTGCGTGAGAATCCGGAGTTCTGTAAGATGATCGAGGAACAGGTGAGAGAGCACTATTTTGCGCAGGAGGATGAAGAGGAGGCTGTTGCGCCGGAAGAGAGTGCAGATGCAGGTAAGGATGCATAATTTATGATTTATGTGACAGAGTGCGAGTCTCTGGGCAAAGGAAAGCTCCGCATCCGTTTTGACAACGGTGTGGAGCTTTCTTTGTACCGCTCGGAGGCTAGACAATTTAAACTTTCAGAGGATGCTGCAATCGAAGAAGAGGATTATCGGAAATTGTTGGATGAGGTGGTGGCGAAGAGAGCAACGAAGCGTGCGATGCATCTCCTTGAGCGAATGGACCGGACGGAGCATCAGCTTCGGGAGAAGCTGCGTACTGGTGGTTATCCAGAAGAATGTATTGATGCCGCGGTCGAATATGTGAAGCGTTATCATTATATAGATGACCTGCGGTATGCCTGCACTTTTGTGCGGCTTTCACAGGAACGGTTGAGCAGGTTACAGATTAAAATGAAGCTATCTCAGAAAGGAATAAGTAAAGAACTCATTGAGCAGGCGCTGGAAGAAGAGTATGAGGCGCAGGAACTTGAGCAGATTTACAGACTTCTTGAGAAGCGTGGTTACGTAGCAGAGAATGCCGATGAGAGGGAATTCCGCAGAACTTACCAGTTTCTTATGCGGCGGGGATTCAAAAGTAACGAGATTCTGACGGCAATGAAAAGAAGATAAGATGCATATAAGAAGCAAATTCCAAAGTTGCACAAAACAAATGCGAATACCTTGACATAATTGAGCAAAAAGGATAAAATTGTTATGTTGTAAGTTTATGACATAGAAAGAGTTTCTTTTTGTTATATGTACAATGAAAATTTAATAAAGGAGGTGCTCCTGTGCTGCAGATTATTATAGCTGTTGTTATCACACTTATAATTACTGCAATTGCTACCTGGTTTATCTCTGTAGAATATCATAAGCGTGTCGCAAACACGAAGATTGGTAATGCGGAGGAGAAGGCGAGAGGCATCATTGACGAAGCTGTCAAGACAGCGGAATCCAAGAAGCGCGAAGCCACCCTTGAGATCAAAGAAGAGACCATTCGCTCCAAGAATGAACTTGACAAGGAAATCAAGGAACGCAGAAACGAAATTCAGCGTAACGAGCGCAGAATTGTTCAGAAGGAAGAAAATCTGGATAAGAAGCTCGAAGCGATGGAGAAGCGCGAAGCCAGCTTTAATGCCAAGGAAGAGGACTTAAAGAAGCAGAAAGTTGAGATAGCAAAGCTCAATGAACAGCGAGTGCAGGAACTGGAGAGAATCTCCGGATTAACCTCTGAACAAGCAAAAGAATTCCTTTTAAAGACCGTTGAAGAAGATGTAAAAATTGACACTGCAAAGATGATCAAAGAGATGGAGGCTCAGGCGAAGGAAGAAGTCTCCAAGAAAGCGAAGGAGTATGTTGTTACCGCGATTCAGAAGTGTGCTGCGGATCATGTTTCTGAGACAACAATTTCGGTAGTACAGCTCCCGAACGATGAGATGAAGGGACGTATCATTGGACGAGAGGGACGTAATATTCGTACTCTTGAGACAATGACAGGTGTAGATCTGATTATTGACGATACACCGGAAGCAGTCATTTTATCAAGCTTTGATCCGATTCGAAGAGAAGTTGCAAGAATTGCTCTTGAGAAATTGATCGTTGACGGACGTATCCATCCGGCCCGCATCGAGGAGATGGTAGAGAAGGCGCAGAAAGAAGTCGATACAATGATTCGAGAGGAAGGTGAGGCTGCTGTACTTGAAGTCGGCATTCACGGAATCCATCCGGAACTTGTTCGTCTTTTAGGTAAGATGAAGTTCCGTACAAGCTACGGACAGAATGCATTAAAGCATTCCATCGAGGTCGCACAGCTGACCGGTCTTCTTGCCGCTGAAATCGGTGAAGATGTCCGTATGGCAAAACGTGCCGGATTATTACATGATATCGGTAAAGCAGTCGATCATGATATGGAAGGATCACATATCCAGCTTGGTGCTGAACTTTGTAGAAAGTATAAGGAGTCAGCATTAGTGATCAACGCAGTTGAGTCACACCACGGAGATGTTGAGCCAGAATCATTGATTGCATGTCTGGTACAGGCGGCTGACACAATCAGTGCTGCAAGACCGGGCGCAAGAAGAGAGACATTGGAGACATATTCTAACCGCTTACAGCAGTTGGAAGATATTACAAATGGTTATAAGGGAGTCGAGAAATCTTTTGCTATTCAGGCAGGTAGAGAGATTCGTATTTTAGTTGTTCCTGAACAGATCAGCGACGCAGACATGGTACTGATGGCCAGAGATATTTCGAAGCAGATTGAATCTGAGTTGGAATATCCGGGACAGATTAAGGTTAATGTCATTCGTGAGTCACGTGTCGTTGACTACGCAAAGTAGAGATTAAAAAGGGAGGCTCTGATATTTGGGTATATATCCGAATATCAGAGCTTTTTTGATGTATATATGTTGTCCCTCGTGGTGGATGCGTATAAAACTTGTGATCATGATTGGTACATGATAAAATTGTTATCAGGATTGTAAAGCTGGAAAGGAAGTTTAAGTATGATCGAAAAAATGAAACGTTTAAAAAGAGAATTGAAGTATAAAGGATCTATCTTGGATATCTATCAGGATACGATGGAATTTGCAAACGGAAAGCAGGAAAAATGGGATTTTGTATCGCACCGTATGGGTGCTGCTGCCATCCTTCCGGTGCTTCCAGATGGAAGAATTGTGATGGTGCGTCAGTATCGTAATGCTTTGGAACGTGAGACCATTGAAATCCCGGCTGGAGCGCGTGACAGTAAGACGGAGGACACGAAGGTGTGCGCGACAAGAGAGCTGGAGGAGGAGACCGGATACCGGAGCGAAAATGTCGAATTCTTACTTTCTTTGCGTACGACCGTTGCTTTCTGTGATGAGCATGTGGATGTGTATCTGGCCACGGATCTGGAGAAAATCGGAGAGCAGCATCTTGATGATGCAGAGAGTATCGATATTGAAATCTATACACTTGATGAACTCTGTAAGATGATCTATGAAGGAAAGATTGAGGATTCAAAGACCGTAGCGGCGATTATGGCCTATGGGAATAAATTGAGGGGCTAGGACATATTCTAGAAAGAAGATTTAATTTGGATAGAATATGAAAAAAGAGATTACGATCGGAATCTGTTTTGTGATGGCAGGAATTCTGTGTGCCTGTTTCTTTGGATATGAATATTTTACAACGTATGGATTCCTGAATGAATATCATATGCGGTCATTTGCCGATTCGGATACAGAACTTATGACGTTGCTTGGAAATATTCTATGGGAGAGAGGTAAGTTATTTGTGTTTCTATGGATTCTGTCGTATACACCGGCACGTAAGGTAATTCCACTTGTGTTGCGATGCCTGATCTGTTTTACAGGAGGAATTTTTCTGGCAGCCTGTATGCTGAATATGGGAGTTATGGGCTTGTTGTTCTTCCTTTGCTCGTGGATGCCGCACGGACTGATTTATTTGACCGTGTTGTATCTGATGCTCAGAAGCGACAGGCACCGGTACTATGCACACAGTCATCCGATTGGAAAACGCGTGGCGGCAATACTTGGACTTGTGATCGTGTTTGTGTTTGGGTGTGTTGTGGAGGCAACAGCGGGAGTGTGGCTGATGCGAAGAGTGATTTTGTTAATATATTAAACGAGACGAGTTGTTTTGGAACTTGTCATGATCCGCATAGGGAGATATGTTTTTGTTACTTGCGCAAATAAAAAAGGATGATACCGAGTAAAAGTTATTACTTGATATCATCCTTTATATTTGTATGTATGGTTAATCCGTAATTTTTGCACCTGTAATAGTAAGACCATCTGTTGACTCAACCGTCAAATCGCTAAAACCAATGCGATCAGTCGGATTTTGGTGATATTGCATTGAAAGAATTAAATTGCTGGTGTTGTCACCGCCTGCTAAGGAACCAACACCACATGAGATAAAATGTACAGGTTGATTAAAACTAACCGATAATGCCTGGGCTTCACGTGTGTGGTCGGCAGCATGGGTAGCATTAATAGAGATTACATAATTTTTACGGCCCTCAGTAGGTGTCTGACTAACTATAGTTGCATCAATGGTATAGCATGATGCATCTGCACCACTCGCTAAATAAACACCCTCAGTTACATCATTATTCATAACAATTACAGGTTTCGTGTAATTCTTGTTCATGATAGTTCCCCTTTAATAAAACTATACTTTACGTCTTCTTTATACAAAATATAGCATAAGAAGGTGGAAAAAACAACACTTAATTGCGTTAAGTTGGCATTTTTTGCCTGATCTTGGCACGAAACTCGTTAAGTAACATTATTTGGCGTTCGATTCTGCAATCTCATAGATGAGTTTCTTGGAATCTTCCCATCCGAGACATGGATCTGTAATGGATTTACCATATACATGTTCGCCGATCGCCTGATTGCCTTCTTCGATATAACTCTCGATCATAAGTCCCTTGACTAAGCCGCGGATCTCGGAAGAAATCTGACGGTTGTGCATAACTTCTTTTGCGATACGGATCTGCTCCTTGAACTTCTTACCGGAGTTGGAGTGGTTGGTATCAATGATTGCTGCCGGGTGAACGACATCCATCTTCTCATACATATCGTGTAGACGGATCAAATCCTCATAGTGATAATTCTGTACGGTGTTGCCGTGTTTGCTGACAGCGCCGCGGAGCACAACGTGTGTAAGAGTATTTCCGGAAGTCTTTACTTCGCAGCCCCGGTATACAAAATGATGCGGATGCTGGGCTGCATATACGGAATTTAACATAACGGAGAAATCACCACTGGTCGGGTTCTTCATACCGGATGCTACATCAAATCCGCTGACGGTCAGACGATGCTGCTGATCTTCAACAGAACGCGCACCAATCGCAACGTAGGAGAGAAGATCCTCGACGTATCCCCAGTTTTCAGGGTAAAGCATTTCGTCAGCGCAGGTTAATCCGCTTTCTTCAATCGCACGGATGTGCATCTTGCGCATTGCGATCAGACCTTCTACCATGTCAGGTGCTTTCTCCGGGTCAGGCTGGGAAGCGATTCCCTTGTAGCCTTCGCCTGTGGTACGTGGCTTGTTGGTATATACACGAGGAATGATGATCAACTGATCCTTGACATCTTCCTGAATCTTGGTCAGTCGGCTGACATAATCACATACAGAATCTTCGTTGTCTGCGGAACATGGTCCGATGATAACAAGAAAACGCGAGTCTTTTCCGGTGATTACATCGGAAATCATGGCATCACGTTGCCTTTTTAACTCTTTTAATTCCGGGGAAAGCGGATAGTCGCGCTTGATCTCGTCCGGAGTTGGTAGTTGATTTAAAAATGTAAAACTCATTTCTTGCTCCTTGTATTTATCAATTGTAGTATATTTATACACTCGGATATATTAATTGAAAAAGCTGAAAATGTCAATTTTGTCACCGTAATTCCTTTATTTTTATCGGTGGAACTGTTATACTTAAAAAAGTTCATCACATGAAAACACATTGGATTGCGAAAATTATGCATAGATAAAAGTCTATGGTGGGAGGAGTATCATGGAGAATCTGCTTTGCATTAAGGGACGTGTATTAGGCAAGGAAAAGCCGCTTGTCTGTGTTCCGATTATGGCGACAACAAAGGAAGAAATTATAAAGGAAGCGAAGCGTCTGGCGTGGCTTCATGTTGATATGATCGAGTGGAGAGTGGATGCTTTCGCACAGGTGCGAAGTGCAAATGCAATCCGTGAGGTATTAGATGAATTAAAACCGATCGTTAAGGATACAATTCTTGTATATACATTCCGTTCTAAGAATCAAGGGGGACTTATGGTTTTAGAACCGGAAGAAATTGTTGATATCCATCAGGTCGCAGCGGAGACGGATGTGGTTGACTTTATTGACTTGGAATATTTTGAGGCAAAGAAACCAGAAAAGGAGATTCGGATACTTCAGGAAATGGGTGTGCATGTGATCGCATCGCACCATGATTTTGAGCAGACACCGGAGCGCGGCGTCATCCGTATGCTTCTTGAGCAGATCCGTGAGAGTGGCGCAGATGTGGTCAAGCTTGCGGTTATGCCACAGTCTATGCAGGATGTACTTGATTTATTGGAAGAGACGAATGCTTTCCATGAAAAATATCCAGATAAAGCACTCATTACGATGTCGATGGGAGCGCTTGGAGCCATCTCACGCGTGTCAGGAGAATTCTTTGGATCCTGTGTGACATTTGGAGCCGGCGAGCAGGCCAGCGCACCGGGACAACTTCCGATGGGAGAGCTTGAACAACTTCTTGGAACCCTTCATAAGAGTATCAGCCGTTGTTGACGAACAATGCCGGTTATGATATTATATATGTTGACTTTTCTCAAAAGTTAACACTTATTGGAACATCCGGTCATGAGAGTTCGCTACGCGAAGACTGGACGCTACATATTAACTTTTTCCAAAAGTTAATACATTTGCAGCCGTAGTATAATGGATAGAACGTAGGACTCCGACTCCTGAGATGCGGGTTCGATTCCCGCCGGGTGCATACTGTCATAAGGAGGGACCCAGCGACAGCTGGGAGGATGCCTTATGACCCAAAACTGAATTCATGTGATATAGTGGTAAGGAGGGACCCGGCGCTAGCTGGGAGGATGCCTTATGACCTCTGTATAAAAGGAGAAATATATGGAAAAACAAGATAACTTTGCGGACAATGCAAAGATTTTTTTGAATAAAAATAAAAGATATATCGGCGCAGCTGCCTTATTTATCGCTTTTGTTCTTGTACTTGTGAACTGTACAGGACCGAAACAGAAGGTTGCTGATACCCAGAGTGGAACTGAGAGTTCTTCCACACAGCCGGCAACAGAATATGAATTAAACGGTAAGCTTAAGAAGAATGCGTCGCAGGAATTGGTTGATTTAATTACAAATTATTATAATGCGTATGCGGCGGGCGATACTGAGACAATGGAAGAGTTTGTTTCTCCGTTCTCGGATGATGAGAAGAGTTACATTGGTGCATTGTCTGATTATTATGAGAAGTATGAGAATATTACCTGTTATTCCATACAGGGAGCAACGGAGGATTCTTATCTGGTTTCGGCAGTGTTTGACCTCAAGTTTTATGAGGTGGATACACCGGCACCGGGAATGGATTTCTTTTATGTTGAACGGGATGGCAAGGGAAATCTCTATATCAATAATGTGTATTCCGCATTTAATTTTACATTCCTTGAGGATGATTTGGATGCGAATCTGTATTCTCTTGTGCTGAGTTATGAGAAGTCGGATGAAGTTAAGGCGTTACAGAATCAGGTACAGACGAAGTATGATGAGGCGGTAGCCAGTGATGACAAGCTTGCGAATATGGTAGGCGGAACACTCAGAACCGTAATTTCCAATTGGAGAGATACGATCGCTGCATCCAAGACCGATGATACACAGGCAGGTACGGAAAGCACTGACAGCACACAACTTGAGGATACACAGAAAGCGGACAGTACCGAAAATAGTGAGCAGACAGATACCAAGCAGGATGCGGTAAAGACGGATGATGCTTCGAAGGATGATACGAAGACAGACGATTCGTCCAAGGATGATTCTTCTAAGAAAGAGACCAAGAAGACCGGCAAGGTTAAGACAAAGGATATCTGTAATGTACGTGCCAAGGCAAGTACAGATGCGGAAGTCTTAGGTAAGGTTGACGTTGGTGTCAAACTTAAGAAACTCGGAACTTCCGGAGAATGGACCAAGGTTAAGTTCCAGGGACAGACCGGATACATTAAGAGTGACCTGCTCAAAGAAGTAAAATAAAAATGAATGGCGGAGGCTGTAATGGTCTCCGCGTTTTTTGCACGTGAGGATCTATTAGTGGAAGTCAGAATTAACAAATTCTTAAGTGAGGCGGGCGTGTGTTCCCGAAGAGAAGCAGATCGGCAGATTGAAGCCGGAAATGTAACCATTGATGGCAGGATTGCCCAGATGGGAGACAAGGTGGAGGCAGGGCAGACAGTCTGCTTTCAGGGACGGGTTGTGTCTAAGGAAGAAGAGATGATCTTGATCGCCTTTCATAAGCCGGTGGGAATTGTCTGTACGGCGGAGAAGCGAGAAAAAAACAATGTGATCGATTATATCGATTATCCGAAGCGCATCTATCCGGTCGGAAGATTGGATAAGGATTCGGAAGGTTTACTTCTTCTGACCAATAACGGAGATATCGTCAATAAGATGATGCGTTCCGGAAATATGCATGAGAAGGAATATATCGTAACGGTGAATCGTCCGGTGACAGATGCTTTTGTCCATGGACTTGCCAATGGGGTTCCACTTGTGGAACTGAATACAACGACAAGAAAATGCCGTGTGGAGCAGATTGGTAAGAGGCAGCTTCGCATTGTCCTGACCCAGGGACTCAATCGGCAGATTCGTCGAATGTGCGAATATTTCGGATACCGCGTGCAGAAACTAGTACGTGTTCGTGTTATGAATATCGAACTAGGTGATCTGGAACCGGGACAATATCGTGATGTGACACCGGAAGAATATAAAAGACTGATGCAATTGATTGCATCCTCAAGCAACCAGCCGGTGCGCGCAACCGGAAAACCACGCGATGAGCGCAACCGGAATTTTGGACAGAGTGGAACAGGGCGTAAGAATAAGACGGATTCCGACTGGAATCCTGATAAGAATGCGACACACAGAACCGGGACATATCGCACAGACGGAGGCAACCGGAAGGAAAATGGAGTGACACGACCGGGAAAGATAAGTAAGCATGGAACATTTACGGTTGTGAACAAAAATATAGATCGAGAGAGAACACATGGAAGACAAAAAGAAACGGATTGAAGCCCTTGTAGAACAATTAAATAAAGCATCGTCTGTCTATTACAACGGACAGGATGAGATTATGTCTAATTATGAGTGGGATGCATTGTTTGATGAACTGGCTTCACTCGAAAATGAGACCGGCTATGTGCTTCCTGAGAGCCCGACACAGAGAGCGGGTTACGAGGAAGAGGCAAGTGGAGAGAAGGAGGAGCATGAGTATCCGGCTTTATCACTTGCCAAGACGAAGAATATTGAAGAACTTAGGACCTGGGCAGGGGAGCGCCCAATCTGGCTTTCCTGGAAGCTGGATGGTCTGACTCTGGTACTGACGTATGATGACGGAAAGCTTTCGAAGATTCTTACGCGAGGCAACGGAACGATCGGTACGAATATTACATTTCTTAAGAATGCAATCAGTGGATTCCCACAGAAGATCAAATACAAGGGACATATGGTTGTGCGAGGCGAAGCAGCAATTTCGTACACGGATTTCGCTTTGATCAACGATATGATCGAGGATGATGACGAAAAATACGCCAATCCACGGAATCTCGCATCCGGAACGTTGAACCTGGATGATCCGGCGGAGGTAAAGGAGCGCCATGTGTGTTTTCATGCCTTCACACTTGTGCATATCGATGAGCCTATGGTTTCCTGGGGCGCGCGCATGGATTATCTTGCAGAGCTTGGATTTGATGTGGTCGATCGGGAGGCGACAGACGCAGCACATTTGTCGGAGACGATTGATGCATGGACAAGAAAAGTAGAAAATGGTGAGATGGACATTCCGGTGGATGGACTTGTCATCTGCTACGATGATACGGAGTATGCTTCTTCCGGCAGTGTGACCGGACATCATGCGACACGTGCGGGATTTGCCTTCAAGTGGCAGGATGAGTCGGTTGAGACGAAGCTGTCCTATATTGAGTGGTCATGTGCGGTATCGACTATTTCGCCGGTTGCGGTATTTGAACCGGTGCAGATCGAGGGAACAACGGTCAGCCGTGCGTCACTTTGTAATATCAGTGAAATTGAGCGCCTGGGACTTGGAAAAGAATGCACGCTTGAAGTCATTAAAGCGAACAAAATCATTCCGAAATGTATTGCGGTAAAAGATGCAAGAGGAGAAGTAGAAATCCCTAAGGTTTGTCCGGTGTGCCATGCACCGACAGAAATCCGGATCAGTTCACACAGTGGAACAAAGACGTTGCATTGTACCAATCCGGACTGTACTGCCAAGAATGTGAAGAAATTTACGCGTTTTGTCAGCAAGGGGGGAATGGATATTGATGGATTATCCATTCAGACGATGCTAAAGTTTATTAACGAGGGGTATATTCATGAGTTCGCGGATATTTATCATCTGCGGGAGCATTTTGATGTGATCAGCCAGATGGAGGGATTCGGTGAGAAGTCCGTCCACAATATGGATACTTCCATCGAGGCAAGCCGGAAGGTTCATCCGGTGAACTTTATTTTTGCCTTGTGCATTCCTTTGATCGGAACAGATGCTGCCAAGAAAATCGTGAATACGATCGGCTTTGACGCTTTCTTACAGAGAATGGAGGAGAGTGTCGGATTTGATGATATCGATGGTATTGGCGTGGAACGATCCAATTCGATTCTGAAATGGTACACAAACGAGCACAATCGAATGTCTCTTGAACATTTGCTGAAAGAATTAGAGATTGAGGATGTTCAGCCTGTTGATACATTGGATGGATTATGCACAGGGCTGACATTTGTGATCACGGGCGATGTGCATCATTTTAAAAATCGTGATGCGTTTAAGGCTTATGTAGAGAGCCAGGGAGGTAAAGTTGCCGGAAGTGTATCCGGCAAAACCAGTTATCTCGTCAACAATGATGTGGAATCCAACTCGTCGAAGAACCGTAAGGCGAAGGATTTAGGGGTGCCGATTCTCTCGGAGGACGCATTTGTGGAACAGTTTGTCCGTTCGTAGAAGTACCGGAAAGTGAGGAAGAATAGTAATGCCAATCAGAACACAGAGTGATCTGCCTGCAAAGGAGATTCTTGAACAGGAAAATATATTTGTCATGGATGAAAATCGTGCGATGCATCAGGATATCCGTCCAATCAACATTGTGATCTTAAACCTGATGCCGCTGAAGGAAGACACAGAACTGCAGATCTTACGTTCATTGTCCAATACACCGTTACAGGTGGATGTATCGTTTATGGCTCCGGCTTCGCATGCGTCTACCCATACATCCAAGAGTCATCTGAATCAGTTTTATCAGACATTTGATGAGATCAAAAAGCAATATTTTGACGGCTTGATCATTACCGGAGCACCGGTGGAATTGATGGAGTATGAAGAAGTGGATTACTGGCCAGAGGTTTGTGAAATCATGGAATGGTCGAAGAAACATGTGACTTCGACACTTCATCTGTGCTGGGGGGCACAGGCAGGTCTCTATTACCACTATGGAATCCAAAAGCATATTCTTGACGAGAAGATGTTTGGTGTGTTCAAGCATAAAGTGATGAACCGTAAGATTCCGCTTGTAAGAGGCTTTGATGATTATTTTTATGCGCCACATTCGCGCCATACGGAGATTCGCAAGGAGGATATTCTTGCACATGATGAACTGACAATTCTTGCAGAATCTGAGGAGGCGGGAGTATTTCTTCTGATGAATCAGGACGGAAGCCAGATTTTCGTGATGGGACATCCGGAGTATGATCGCATGACGCTTGACACGGAGTATAAGAGGGACAAGGCGAAGAACCTGCCGATTCATATTCCAGCGAATTATTATCCAAATGATGATGATTCGAAGCGACCACTTCTTCAGTGGAGGTCTCATGGTAATATCATGTATGCGAACTGGCTGAATTATTATGTATACCAACAGACACCGTATCAGTTTATTGATGTGGCGGAGATTATCGGAAAGTGAGTAGGAAGAATTCCTTAAATGGGGAAGCTGGCTTTGCGCAGGCAAAAGATAAATCGGGATGCAACGAAGGAGAGTATAAAATGGAATTAAGTAAGACAATCCGCTTGTATGATGCGGATGCATACCAGACAGAATTTGAGGCTACGGTTCTTGCCTGTGAGGAAGTTGAAAAGAAAGACGGCAGGGTCTATCAGGTGTGGCTGGATCAGACACTTTTCTTCCCGGAGGAGGGCGGACAGAGCCCGGATATGGGAACGATTGATGGTGTGGAAGTACTCGATGTACAGATTAAGAATGAGGTCATTACGCACACGCTTGCTGCACCTCTTACCGTTGGTGCTACGGTAAAAGGCGTTGTGGATTGGAAGCATCGTTTCTATAACATGCAGCAGCACAGTGGAGAGCATATTTTCTCAGGAATCGTACATAACCGATTCGGATATGACAATGTTGGATTTCATCTGAGTGATTCTATTGTCACGATGGACTTTAACGGTGTGATCACACCGGAAGAGATCACAGAGATTGAAGAAAAGGTAAATCAGGCAATCATAGAGAATATTCCGGTGGAAGTGACGTATCCGTCGAAAGACGAATTAGAGGAACTTGATTACAGAAGCAAGATCGAGATTGAGGGACAGGTCCGTATCGTGACGATTCTGGGATACGATGTGTGTGCCTGCTGTGCACCGCACGTGAGAAGAACCGGAGAGATCGGAAGTCTTAAGGTTATGAATGTGCAGAGTTATAAGGGTGGTGTGCGAGTCAGCATTCTGTGTGGATTCCGTGCACTTGATGCTTTTCGCCAGAAAGCGGATATCATTACAGAACTGATGGCAGAATTCAGTACGAGTCAGGATGCAATCCTTGATAATGTGAAGAAACTCAAAGGCGCAAATCAGACGATGAAGAATCAGCTTGCTGCAGCAAAACAGGAGCTGATGGAATATAAGGTGTCTGCAATACCGGAGGATTCTGAGAATGCAATCCTGTTTGAAGCAGATCTTGAGACACCGGTTGTGCGTGGTGTGGTGAATGGATTGGTGGAGAAGTTTGCAGGCATCAGTGCGGTATTTGTCGGAAACGATGAGAACGGTTATCAGTTTATTGTCGGAAGCAAAAATAAGGATTGCCGTCAGATCGCGGCGACGCTTCGTGAAAAGCTATCTGCAAGAGGTGGCGGAAGCGATAAGATGATTCAGGGATCGGTTGCCGCAACACAGCTGCAGATCGAAGAACTGCTTACGATGTTGTAGAACATCGTATGGTTTTGCAAATCTGTGTGGTGTGATTCTGAACAGTTATGAATCTTAAATGAATGGAATGTATGAAAACTTTGTTTGTTATGAAAAAAGAATGGACAACCAGGGCACATTAGAGTGCCTTGGTTGTCCATTCTTCACAATTCCAGACATCTGTTACGATATCTTCGTAGAATTCCGGTTCATGGCAGATGAGAAGGATACTTCCTTTGTATGCGATGAGAGCACGTTTTAATTCTTCTTTAGCATCAACGTCCAGATGATTGGTCGGCTCGTCGAGCAGAAGAAGATTGGTCTCACGGTTGATCAGCTTACAGAGGCGTACCTTGGCCTGTTCGCCGCCACTTAATACTTTCATCAGACTTTCGATATGCTTCGTCATCAGTCCGCATTTGGCTAAGGCGGAGCGCACTTCATACTGGTTCATGGATGGAAATTCGTTCCAGATCTCTTCGATACAGGTAATGTTAGTCTCGTATTTTTTCTCCTGCTCAAAATAACCCGGATACAGATAATCGCCAAGGTGCGAGCTGCCGGAGTATGGTTTGATATAGCCCATGATGCTTTTGAGCAGGGTTGTCTTTCCGATTCCGTTGGCACCGATCATTGCAATCTTCTGACCACGTTCCATCACAAGGTTTAACGGGCGGGAAAGTGGTTCGTCGTAGCCGATCACAAGATCCTTCGTTTAAAAGAGAAACTTGGATGGTGTGCGCGCTTCCAGAAACTGGAATTCCGGCTTCGGTTTGTCTGCAGCAAGTTCGATGACATCCATCTTGTCGAGCTTCTTCTGGCGGGACATCGCCATATTTCTTGTTGCAACTCTGGCTTTATTGCGGGCAACGAAGTCTTTTAACTCATTGATTTCCTGTTGCTGCTTTTTGTAGGCAGCTTCCAGCTGCGCTTTTTTCACTTCATAGACGCGCATGAAATCGTCGTAGTTTCCGACATAGCGCGTGAGTTCTCCATTGTCAATATGATAGATCAGATTGATGACACTGTTGAGGAACGGAATATCGTGTGAGATCAGGATGAATGCGTTCTCGTAATCATTTAAGTAGCGTTTTAACCATTCAATATGTGATTCATCCAGATAGTTGGTCGGCTCATCGAGAAGCAGGATATCCGGCTTCTCAAGAAGCAGCTTGCCAAGCAGCACTTTGGTTCGCTGACCACCGCTGAGTTCCGTGACATCGCGTTCTAATCCGATATCGGTCAGTCCCAGTGCGCGGGCAACCTCCTCGATCTTCGTATCGATAATATAGAAATCGTGGGAGTCTAAGGTGTCTTGAATTTCACCGAGTTCTATCATCATGGCATCAAGCTCCTCCGGTGAGGCGTCGCCCATGTGATCGCAGATCGTATTCATTTTTTCTTCCAGTTCAAAAAGAGAAGCGAATGCACCTTTTAAGACATCATAGATGGTCTGGCCTTTTTCCAATACGGCATGCTGGTCTAAGTAGCCGACATGGATGTTTTTCGTCCATTCAATCTTACCTTCATCCGGTTGTAAGTGTCCGGTGATAATATTCATAAACGTGGATTTACCTTCGCCGTTGGCTCCGACAAAGCCGACATGCTCGCCTTTTAAAAGGCGGAAGGTGACGTCTTTTAAGATCGCGCGGTCGCCAAATCCATGATTTAAGTGCTCTACATTTAATATACTCATAATTACCTCGCTTTATGGGGATGTTTGCTGCATAATTGATACGTTTGCATTGCATTACAAATATCTTGAAATGACGAATTGGCAAAGCGTATTTATAATTCTATCATGGCATTTGAAATTTGAAAAGAAATTTTATGGCGAACCACTTGCCGATGGACAAAAATGGGTATATGATTGTAAAATCGACGAAAACTAAGGATGAATTTTATGAGTAACAAAAGTAATGATTTAACGGTTGGAAGGCTGCCAAAACAGATTTTGTTTTTGAGCCTTCCACTTATGTTGTCGAACCTTTTGCAGGTTCTGTTTAATCTTTCGGATATTGCAGTGGTAGGTAAATTTGCGGGCGCGAATGCGCTCGGATCGGTCGGTTCTACAGCGATTCTTTTGACACTTTTTCTTGCCGTGCCGATGGGACTTGCCGGAGGCATCAATGTGCTGACGGCGCTTGCAATCGGTTCGAAATCGAAGAAGGATGTGTCGGAGACGGTGCATACGGCTGGTATCATCAGCTTGATCGCGGGAATTCTTCTTTTGCTGGTCGGCGTGGTCTTCGCAAGAAATATTCTTATGATTCTTCATACGAAGGAAGAATTGATCGAGGGTGCGGTCGCTTATCTTCATATTTATTTTCTCGGAATGCCGGCGCTCGCACTCTATAATTTCGGTAATGCGGTATTCAGCGCTGGCGGCAACACCAAGAAGCCATTGATGTATCTGTCGATCGCCGGTGTGCTTAATGTCATCTTAAATCTGTTTTTTGTGATTGTTTTAAAAATTGATGTCCGGGGCGTGGCTTTGGCATCGGCCATCTCGCAGTATGTCTCGGCATTTCTGATCGTAAGAGATCTGTTTGGCAGTCATGAAATCTACCGGCTTCGCTGGAGTGAGATGCATCTGACAGGGCAGAAAGCGGAACGTATCTTACAGATCGGTGTTCCGTCTGCATTTCAGTACATGATTTACAGTGTGGCGAATCTGTTTGTACAAAGCGGTGTCAACTCGTTTAGTGCGACGGTTGTTTCCGGCAATTCTGCCGCGATGAATGCGGATAATTTGGTCTACGATATTATGGCGGCATTCTATACCGTGTGCGGCACATTTATGGGACAGAATCTCGGTGCAAGAAATAAGAAGCGTGTGATCAACAGCTATCTGATCAGTCTGTTGTATTCAACGCTGATCGCTGTTGTTGCAGGAATGTTTCTTGTGATTTTCAGCCATCAGTTCCTCGGACTTTTTGCAAACGACAAAGCGGTCATTGATGCGGGGGTTGATCGCCTTGTGATCATGGCGTCGTGCTATTGGTTGTCTGCGGCGATGGATTGTACGACTGCGGCGACGCGTGCGCTCGGCAAAACGGTTGTTCCGACGATCATTATGATACTCGGTTCGTGCGTGTTCCGTATTGTATGGATCTACACGGTATTTGCGGCTTTCGGCACGACGACATCGATCTATCTGCTGTATGGGGTATCGTGGCTGATCACAGGCATTCCGGAAGTTATTTACTTTATTTACATCTATCGAAAGACGGTTCACGAGTTGAATCTGTAATGCAACGAAATGGATTGCTACAATTGTTGTGGATGGGAGTGATTGAGAAGATAACTTCGTTGGATTCTGTGACGGTTTCTGTTATAATAAAAGCAGTGATGCACCGGAAAATGAGAACCGGTGATAAGGAGAAGAATAAAATGAGCGAAGTATATGATAAGTTGCAAAGATGTTATGAGAGCGTGCGGGCACAGACGGATTTTGTGCCGGAGGTTGCGCTGGTGCTCGGTTCGGGACTCGGTGATTACGCAGAGAATATCCGTGTGGAAAAAACGATTGACTATCACGATATCGAAGGCTTTCCGGTTTCGACGGTTGTGGGACATGCCGGTCGGTTTATTTTTGGTTATGTGGATGATATGCCGGTTGTCTGCATGCAGGGACGTGTGCATTATTATGAGGGGTATCCGATGACCGATGTGGTGCTTCCGACACGTCTGATGAAGCTGCTCGGCGCAAAGACACTGATTCTGACCAATGCAGCCGGAGGAATACAGCAGGGAATGCACGCAGGAGATCTGATGCTGATTACGGGACAGATCGCAAGTTTCGTGCCTTCTCCGCTCATCGGACCAAACATCGATGAACTTGGGGCACGTTTTCCGGATATGAGTGAGATCTATGACCGGAAGCTGATCCTTGCTGCAAGAAAATGCGCCAGTGAACTTGGCATTGATCTAAAGGAAGGAACCTATCTGCAGTTTACGGGACCGGCATACGAGTCGCCGCAGGAGGTCGCGATGGCACGCATTCTGGGAGCCGATGCGGTAGGAATGAGTACGGCATGTGAGGCGGTTGCAGCCAACCATATGGGAATGCAGATCGTAGGAATCTCCTGCATCTCGAATCTGGCGTGCGGTATCTCGCCGGAACCGTTATCACACGAAGAAGTGCAGAAGTCGGCGGATGCTGCGGCACCGAAGTTTAAGGCACTTATTACGGCTTTGATAAAGGAGATTGGAAGAACATGCAGGTAATTTTTATACATCACAGCTGCTTTCTTGTGGAAGTGGACGACAAAGTACTGATCTTTGATTATTTCAACGGAGACCGCGTGAACGGCTATACGTTTAGCGGAAAACTGCCAACCTATGAGCCGGATACGAAGATCTATATGTTTGCCAGCCACAAGCATCAGGACCATTTTGATATGGATATCCTGCGGATGGCGGAGCAGTATGAGAATATTCATTATATTTTATCGAAGGACATACGCATCAGTCCGAATTTTCTGAGAAAACACGGGATTGACCCGAAGGTTCGTGAAAAAGTGACGTTTGTTGCACCGGAGAAGGAATATGAGATCGATGATCTGAAAATCCGCACACTGACTTCAACGGATGCCGGAGTTGCTTTCTATGTAACAACGAACGGAGTCAGTTTGTTCCACGCGGGCGACTTAAGCGATTGGAAGATGGAAGGCGTAGGCGAGCTGATCAACGGCAAGATGAAACGTGCGTATCAGCATGAAATCCGAAAACTCAGCGGAAAGCCGATCAATATCGCATTCGTACCGGCGGATCCAAGACTTGGCGAGTATCAGTTTAACGGGCTGGATTTCTTCCTGAAGAATACGGATGCGGAGTTTGTATTCCCGATGCATATGTGGCAGGACTACAGTGGCATCAGGGATTACAAGAAGCGGATCAGCAATCTTGGGATGGCGAACCGCCTGATCGAGACCCAGCGTGAAAATCAGGTTTTCCCGTTTGGAGAGATGTAACGCGTGGTTAGATATTGAATTTTGCAAACAGTTCATTTATAATATAGTAGTTTAGGAGGTAGTGGTATGGTTGGAGACTTTTTTATGTGTGTTTTGCAGTATCTGTTGATCATGGTTGTATTGGCAGCGATTGGCGGACTCGGGGGATTTGTCGGTGTCAGACTTCGCAGAAAGAAGGATGCGAAGGCAGCTGCTTTAAAGGCTGAGAATACAGTAGAATCGGCAACAGATAAATAAAAGCACGTTTTCGCGTGTTTTATATATCAGGAGACACCTGGTAAAAAATAAAAAACAATCGGTCGTAAGAACCGGGTTTGGAGGAACTAGTAATGAAGAAGAGTTATGGCGTAAATGAGCTGCGCCGGATGTACCTGAACTTTTTTGAGAGCAAGGGACATCTTGCAATGAAGAGCTTTTCATTAGTACCGCACAATGACAACAGCTTATTGCTCATCAATGCGGGAATGGCGCCACTGAAGCCATATTTTACAGGACAGGAGATTCCACCGAGAAGACGTGTGACAACATGCCAGAAGTGCGTGCGTACCGGTGATATCGAGAACGTAGGTAAGACAGCACGTCACCTTACATTTTTCGAGATGCTTGGTAACTTCTCTTTCGGTGATTATTTTAAACATGAGGCGATCGCTTGGTCTTGGGAATTTTTAACAGAGGTTCTCGGTCTTGAGAAAGATCGTCTGTATCCATCTATCTACGGAGAGGATGATGAGGCATACGATATCTGGACAAAGGAAGTCGGTGTGCCGGGAGACCGTATTACACGCTTTTATCGTGATCCGGAAACCGGAGAGTGTGATAACTTTTGGGAGCATGGAGCAGGACCTTGCGGACCTTGTTCCGAGATCTATTACGACCGTGGAGAAAAATACGGATGTGGCAAGCCGGATTGCAAGGTAGGCTGTGACTGTGACCGCTTCATGGAAGTATGGAACAATGTATTTACACAGTTTGAGGGAGACGGCAAGGGTGGTTACACCGAGCTGGCTCAGAAGAATATTGATACCGGTATGGGACTGGAGCGTCTGGCTGTTGTTATGCAGGATGTGGATTCTGTATTCGACATTGATACGATGAAGGCTATCCGTGACAAGATCTGTGAGATGTCCGGTAAGAAGTATCAGGTAGATGAGATGGATGATGTATCGATCCGTCTGATCACAGACCATATCCGTTCGTCAACATTCCTTGTATCGGATGGTGTTATGCCAAGTAACGAAGGACGAGGCTACGTTCTGCGTCGTCTGATCCGTCGTGCAGCCCGCCACGGAAAGATGCTTGGTATCAACGGATTATTCCTTGCAAAGCTTTCCGAGACGGTTATCAATGAGAGTAAGGACGGATATCCGGAGCTTGAGGAGAAGAAAGACTTCATCTTCAAGGTACTGACACAGGAAGAGGAGAAGTTTAATAAGACAATCGATCAGGGACTTGCAATTCTCTCGGATCTGATGGATGAGATGAAAAAGGAAGGCAGGAAGGAATTATCCGGAGCCGATACCTTTAAGTTATACGATACTTATGGATTCCCGGTAGACTTAACAGAGGAGATCCTTGAGGAAAAGGGATTCTCTTACAATGATGAAGAGTTTAAGGCCTGCATGGAGGAACAGAGACAGAAAGCAAGAAGTGCCCGTAAAGTGACAAACTACATGGGTGCAGATGCAACGGTTTATGAGCAGATTGATCCGGCGATCACAACCGAATTCGTTGGATATGATAACCTGACATACAAGTCCAACGTATCCGTCATGACAACCGAGAGTGAGCTCGTGGATGCTCTTTCTGACGGAGATAACGGAACCATCATCGTGGACAAGACTCCGTTCTATGCGACCATGGGTGGTCAGCAGGGCGATAAGGGTATCATCCGCACCGCGGACGGTGAGTTCGCAGTGGAAGATACCATCAAGCTTCTCGGTGGCAAATACGGACATATCGGACATATGGTATCCGGCATGATTCGTGTTGGCGAGGAAGTAGAGCTTGTTGTGGATGTGAAGCTTCGTGCACAGACCTGTGCAAACCATTCCGCAACACATTTGATGCAGAAAGCACTTCGTGAAGTTTTAGGAACACATGTTGAGCAGGCCGGTTCTTACCAGGACAGCGAGCGTACAAGATTTGACTTTACGCATTTTGCAGCAATGACACCGGAAGAACTTAAAAAGGTTGAGGATATGGTCAATGAGAAGATCAACGAGGCGATTCCGGTAACAACCGATATTATGACCGTTGATGAGGCAAAGAAGACCGGTGCGATGGCTCTCTTCGGAGAAAAGTACGGCGAGACGGTTCGTGTCGTATCGATGGGCGATTTTTCCAAGGAATTCTGTGGTGGTACTCATGTAAAGAATACCGCAGATATCAAGGCGTTCAAGATCCTTTCGGAGAGCGGTGTCGCAGCAGGAGTGCGCCGTATCGAGGCATTGACCGGTGACAACGTACTTGCTTATTATAAGAAGATGGAAGAGGAATTTGAGGCAGCCGCTAAGGTTGTGAAGTCCACTCCGGCTAATCTTGCAGAGCGACTTGAGCATCTGACTGCTGAACTGAAAGCTTTACAGAGTGAGAATGAGTCACTTAAGAGTAAAGCTGCCAAGGATGCACTTGGCGATGTTATGGATCAGGTACAGGAAGTGAAGGGTGTGAAGCTTCTTGCTGCAAGCGTTGCAGGTGTTGACATGAATGGACTGCGTGATCTCGGTGATCAGCTGAGGGAGAAGCTTGGCGAAGGCGTTGTTGTGATCGCTTCCGAGTGTGACGGCAAGGTCAGCCTGATCGCGATGGCAACCGATGCAGCGATGAAGCAGGGCGCGCATGCAGGCAACCTCATTAAGGCAATCGCCGGTAAGGTCGGCGGTGGCGGCGGCGGACGTCCGAATATGGCACAGGCCGGAGGCAAGAACCCAGCCGGTATTCCGGATGCAATCGCAGAGGCTGCAAGCGCATTAGAGGGAATGTTAAAGTAAAAAATTATCAAATTTGATCAAAGTTGTTAAAACCTATTGACAAATCGCGATAATTTGCTAAAATAATCGATAGTGCAATTAAGATTACCTTACAGTTGATGCACAATACGCAACTGGAGGGAGGTTAGGTGTAGAATGTCTAGTGTAATCGTAAAAGAAAACGAGACTTTAGATAGCGCATTACGTCGTTTCAAGAGAAACTGCGCTAAGGCTGGTATTCAGCAGGAGATTCGTAAGAGAGAACATTACGAGAAGCCAAGCGTAAAGCGTAAGAAGAAGTCTGAAGCTGCTAGAAAAAGAAAATACAACTAGTATGTATTTAAATACCCCTGGGATTTTCCCAGGGGTGTTTTTTAATATCCGAGTGATTCTCCGATGAGAATGACTTTGATGCGGTCAGGGTTTCCACTTCGTCGTGTGATTACAATCTGGTTGCAGATGCCTTCCGGTGAGAGGCAGTCGGCACATCTTCCAGTTGCCGCACAAGGTGTCTTTTTATTAAGACGGATGCAGTTCGGCGGCGTTGCACAGTTTCTGACGCGGTGGATACCGTCCTCTACGTTTGCGGTAACTTTATTGAGTCCGGCAACGATAATCACCTGATCCGGTCCGTAGATGAGTGCGGCGACACGGTTGCCGTTGCCATCGATATTGATGAGTTCACCGTCGAGGGTGATTGCATTGGTACTCATAAAGTAATTGTCGGCAGAGAATGCGTCACGGTACATCTGCTTTGTTTCTTCCGGGGTCTTTGCATTGTTGCGGTCAATCAGATGAATGTCGCTTTTGGCGCGGAGCGCATCCAGGATACCGCTTTCTGCGAGTGTCATGGAACCTCCGAATGCAACGGCGGCACCTTCTGCAACGAAGGAGAGTGCCTTAACTTTGGCTTCTTCTATGGTTGCACAGTAGAATCCTTCGATCTGACGTTTCTTAAGATTCTGGATCAGTGTATCTGCCAGAGTTTTATTGTATTGTTCTTTTACGGTCATTGTAAAATCTCCTTATCATAAGATGTGATACTCCTAATGTGTTTTTTATGATAAAACTTTCATAAGTTTTTGACAAGGCGTAAAATCGTTGTTAGAATATTTAGGCAGTTCGAAATGAGGATAGTTGATTTTAGAACCGCGAGGAAAGGTGAGAAAATTATGAATCAAAATCTGAAAAAAATGATGGGCTACTATAAGCCATACCTAAAAATATTCTGGGCAGATATGTTTTTTGCAACGCTCTCTGCGGCGGTCGCGCTGACGATTCCGCTTGTTGTACGCTATGTAACTTCAACGCTGATCTATCTTCCGGCAGATGAGATTATAAGACAGATTACCTATATTGGAATCGGTCTGGCTGCGCTTCTTGCAATTGACTGCTACAGCCGCTTTTTTATCGGAAACTACGGACATGTGATGGGTGCAAAGATGGAGTATGACATGCGTGCGGAGTTGTTCGGACATATGCAGAAGCTGTCGTTTTCGTTCTATGATGATGCAAAAGTCGGACAGCTGATGAGCCGTATTACGTCCGATCTGTTTGATATCACAGAGCTTTTGCACCATGGTCCGGAGAATATCATTCTCTCGGTTTTGAAGATTGCAGGAGCGTTTGTGATTCTTGTAAACATCAACGGATGGCTGGCACTCGCTGCGTTTGCGGTGCTTCCGTTTATGTTTGCTTTTGCGTTTCTATTAAATAAGAAGATGCGGCGTGCGTTCCGTAATAACCGTATCAAGATTGCGGATATTAACGCGCAGATCGAGGATAACCTGTCCGGTATTCGTGTTGTAAAATCGTTTGCAAACGAGGATATCGAAAATGAAAAGTTCCGTGTCGGAAACGATGGATTCTTAGCGGCGAAGAAAAACAGTTACCATTATATGGGAAGCTTTCAGGCTGGCGTGGGTGTCTTTACAACGATGATTCAGGTAAGTGTGATCCTTGTCGGAACGGTACTGATCGCATATGGTCGTGTTGATATGACGGATCTTGTGACATTCCTTTTATATATCGGAGTTTTTACCGATCCGATCCGTACTTTGGTTGATTTTACGGAACAGTTTCAGAATGGTTATACCGGATTTGAGCGTTTTCAGGAGATCATGAATATCAGACCGGATATCGAGGACGCGCCGGATGCAACACCTATTGGTACGGTAAAAGGCGAGATCGAGTTTGATAACGTATCATTCCAGTATAAGGACAATCAGGAGAATGTGTTGAACCACATCAATCTCAAGGTCCCGGCGGGGGCGTATATGGCATTGGTCGGTTCATCGGGAGCCGGAAAGACAACACTCTGCTCGTTGATCCCGCGTTTTTATGATGTGACGGGCGGACGCATTATGATCGATGGCAGAGATATCCGCAGCGTGACGTTAAAAAGCCTGCGTGATCAAATCGGAATGGTACAGCAGGATGTGTATCTGTTTGCCGGCACAATCTTCGAAAATATTCAGTATGGTAAGCCGGGCGCAACGCGCGAGGAAGTGATTGAGGCGGCGAAAAATGCGAATGCGCATGAGTTTATTATGGCATTTCCAGATGGCTACGACACGGATATCGGACAGAGAGGTATCAAGCTTTCCGGTGGTCAGAAGCAGCGTTTGTCGATCGCACGCGTATTTTTGAAAAATCCGCCGATCCTGATCTTCGATGAGGCGACATCCGCTTTGGACAATGAGAGTGAGAAAGTGGTGCAGGATTCGCTTGAGAAGCTGGCGAAGAATCGCACGACATTTGTGATCGCGCATCGTCTGACTACGATCCAGAATGCCGAAAAGATTCTGGTGCTGACGGAGGACGGTATCGCAGAGTCTGGAACACATGAGGAGCTTCTGGCACAGGGAGGATTGTACGAGAAACTGTATCATATGCATGCGTAAGTTTGGGATGCATTGATTCAAAATTTCCCATACATCCGCGAAATCGATTCTGGAAGTATCTTATATTTGCAAAAGCTTGACATTCCGTGTAAAATATAAGGTTGTAGTGCAATGTTACAAAAGAATACAGCTTACAATTTGTGTAGCTGCCCTATAAATATAGAAAAGGAGAGATCTATTATGACAAAGATTGACATTATTTCAGGTTTCTTAGGAGCTGGTAAAACTACTTTTATTAAGAAGATGATCGATGAGGCTTTCAAAGGAGAGCAGATCGTTCTGATCGAGAATGAGTTTGGTGAGGTTGGTATCGACGGAGGTTTCTTAAAGGATGCGGGAATCCAGATTACAGAGATGAACTCTGGTTGTATCTGCTGTTCACTCGTGGGTGACTTTGGTAAGAACTTAAATGAAGTGATTACAAAGTATCATCCGGATCGTATCTTGATCGAGCCATCCGGAGTCGGCAAGTTATCCGATGTTATGAAGTCGGTTATCGATATCGAGAAGGAGCAGGATGTCAAGCTTAATGCCTTAGTTACGGTTGTAAATGCGCTGAAAGCAAGCAAACAGATGAAGGCATTCGGTGAGTTCTTCAACAACCAGATCGAGTATGCGACCACGGTTATTTTAAGCCGCAGTCAGAATGCAACACCGGAGCAGTTAGAGTTTTGTGTAAAGCAGATCCAGACGCTGAATCCGAATGCTGCAATTATCACAACGGACTGGGCTGCAATCGGAGGCGAGCAGATCCTTAAGGTTATGGAAGGACAGGACAACCTTGAGATGAAGGTGCTTGCAGAGGCTCGTCATGCACAGGATGAGGAAGAACACGAGCATGAGCATCATCATCACGATCATGACCATGAGGAACATGAGCACCATCACGATCACGACCACGAGGAGCACCATCATGATCATGACCATGAGGAGCATGATCACCACCATGATCACGACCATGAGGAACATGATCACCACCATGATCACGATCACGAGGAGCATGAACATCATCATGAGCACGGAGAGAACTGCACCTGTGGATGTCACGATCATGACCACGAGCATCATCATCACCATCATGCAGATGATGTATTCACAAGCTGGGGAAAAGAGACTCCGCACAAGTTCGAGAAGTCTAAGATTGAGGAGATTCTCAAAGGCTTCGTAGAGTCTGATAATATCCTTCGTTCCAAGGGAATGGTTGAGAGCACAGACGGAAGCTGGATCTATTTTGATATGGTTCCGGGCGAGTATGAGATTCGTGAGGGTGAGCCGGATTACACCGGACGTATTGTAGTAATCGGTACCGAAATTCATGAGCATGAGCTTGAGGAATTGTTCGGTCTGGCATAAAAACACAGGAATGATTCAGTCGATTGCCCGACTACAAAAAAGAGTATGGATGAGGCTGAATTGCAATCAATGAGACAAGGAGTATTATATGGCACAGGAAATTCCAGTATATGTATTTACCGGATTCATGGACAGCGGCAAGACATCTCTTGTAGAGGAGACGCTTTTTGAAAATGAGTTCGGGGACGGCGCCAAGGGTATCATCATCATGTGTGAGGATGGAGATAAGGAGTATGACGAGGCAAAGCTTGCTACGGTCAACTTTAAACTGGTTACCATCGATTCCGAGGAAGAGTTTACACCGGAAAAGCTGCAGGAGATTCAGGATTCTTATCTCCCGGAGCAGGTGTTTATCGAGTACAATGGAACCTGGGGAATGGATAAGCTGCTTGAGGCGGATCTTCCGAAAGGATGGGTGATCGTTCAGTCACTTGCAACCGTGGATTCCACCACATTTGACATGTATATGAACAACATGCGCGCGATGATGCAGGAACAGGTATTCTCAAGTGATGTTGTCATCTTCAATCGTACGGATGATGACACAGACAGAGGGCATCTCCGTCGCAGCATCAAGGCAATCAACCGTAAGGCACAGATCGTCTATGAGCGCAAGGACGGCACGATCGATGAACGTCCGGAGGAGCTTCCGTTTGATATCAATCAGGATGTGATCGAGTTATCTGATGCAGACTACGCAATCTGGTATATGGATGCGATGGATAACTATAAGAAATACGATCATAAGAAGGTCAAGTTCCGCGCACTTGTGTACAATCCGGATAAGCTGAAAAAAGGCGTTTTCGTACCGGGAAGATTCGCAATGACCTGCTGTATCGAGGACGTGACTTTCATTGGCTTTAAGTGTAAGTACGACAGGGAGAATGAGATTCCGCATAAGTCGTGGATCGATATTACCGCAGAAGTGCGCGTTGAATTCGCACGCGAATACAAAGGCAAGGGACCGGTGCTGTATCCGATTTCCATCGAGAAAGCAGAAAAACCGGAAGATGAGCTTGTTTATTTCTCATAACCTACAGTTATAGAAATGATGTATAATTATTCTTTGACAATGATACGCTTTTTCGATATGATTGAAATAGCGTAGATTTACGAGGGATTAGAAAACACTAGGAGGAAAATTATGTATCCAATCGTTCGAAAGGAAACACTTGCGGACAACATCATCCTTATGGATATTAAGGCACCACGTGTTGCCAAGAAGTGTCTGCCGGGACAGTTTATTATCGCAAAGACAGATGAAGTGGGAGAGCGTATTCCACTTACAATCTGTGATTATGACAGAGTAAAGGAGACCGTTACCATCGTTGTGCAGACCATTGGCGCAGGAACCGAGCGTATGATGAGCTTGAACGAGGGTGATGCACTTGAGGATTTTGTAGGACCGCTCGGATGTCCTTCTGAGCTTTGTCAGGAAGAAAACCTTGAGGAAACCAAGAAGAAAAACATCGTATTTATCGCCGGAGGTCTTGGAACCGCACCGGTATACCCACAGGTAAAATGGTTACATGAGCATGGTATCGATGCCGATGTTATCATGGGATCAAGAACCAAGGATCTCTTATTCTACATAGATGAGATGAAAGCGGTAGCTGGCAATGTCTATGTGACAACGGACGATGGATCATACGGATTCCACGGAAACGGATGCCAGCAGCTTGAGGCATTGGTCGGCGAAGGAAAGCACTACGATGTATGTGTAGCCATCGGACCGATGATCATGATGAAATTTGTTACCATTCTGACCAAGAAGCTTGAGATTCCTACGATTGTTTCCATGAACCCGATCATGGTTGACGGTACGGGAATGTGTGGCGCATGCCGTCTTATGGTTGGCGGAGAGGTCAAGTTTGCATGTGTTGACGGACCGGAGTTCGACGGACATCTCGTTGACTTTGATCAGGCAATGAAGCGTCAGCAGCAGTACAAGACAGAAGAAGGCCGTGCAAAGCTTGCATATGAAGAAGGCGACACCCACCACGGTGGTTGTGGTCATTGCGGAGGTGACAAATAATGGATGCAATGGTAAGAGTACCGGTTCGTGAGCAGGAGCCTAGGGTTCGTGCAACGAACTTTGAAGAAGTATGTTATGGATACAACGAGGAGGAGGCAGTAGCTGAGGCTTCCCGTTGCTTAAATTGTAAGAATGCCCAGTGTATGAAGGGATGCCCGGTTTCCATCAATATTCCGGCATTCATCGCACAGGTGAAGGAGCGTAACTTTGAGGCTGCTTATCAGATCATCTCAGAGTCTTCTGCACTCCCTGCTGTCTGTGGCCGCGTGTGCCCGCAGGAGAGCCAGTGTGAGGGCAAGTGTATCCGCGGAATCAAGGGTGAGCCGGTTGCAATCGGTAAGCTCGAGCGTTTCGTAGCGGATTGGGCAAGAGAGAATGGAATCAAGCCTAAGAAAGCAGAAAAGTCAAACGGACATAAGGTTGCTGTCATCGGTTCCGGCCCTGCAGGACTTACCTGTGCCGGAGATCTTGCAAAGCTTGGTTATGAAGTTACGATTTTCGAGGCACTTCATATGGCAGGCGGCGTATTAAGCTACGGTATTCCGGAGTTTCGTCTTCCAAAGGATAAGGTTGTCGCAGCGGAAGTTGAGAATGTAAAAGCTCTCGGTGTCAAGATTGAGACAAACGTAGTCATCGGAAAGTCGGTTAAGATTGACGAGCTGATGGCGGAAGAAGGTTTCGAGGCTGTATTTATCGGTTCCGGTGCCGGACTTCCTAGATTTATGGGAATCCCTGGCGAGCAGGCGAACGGCGTATTCTCCGCAAATGAGTTTTTGACAAGAAATAACCTGATGAAGGCTTTCAAAGATGGATATGAGACTCCGATCTCAAGAGGAAAGAAAGTTGTCGTTGTCGGCGGTGGTAACGTAGCAATGGATGCTGCAAGAACCGCACTCCGTCTCGGCGCTGAGGTTCATATCGTATATCGCCGTGGTGAGGAAGAACTTCCTGCACGTAAGGAAGAAGTACATCACGCAAAAGAAGAGGGAATCATCTTTGATCTCCTTGAAAACCCGACAGAGATCCTTGTTGATGAGAACGGCTGGGTTAAGGGCGTCCGCATCATTAAGATGGAACTTGGTGAGCCGGATGCTTCCGGAAGAAGAAGCCCGGTTGAGATTCCTGGTTCTGAGTATGAGATGGATTGTGACACGGTTATCATGTCACTCGGTACTTCTCCGAACCCACTGATTTCTTCTACCACAGCTGGTCTTGAGACAAACCGCCGCAAGTGTATCGTGGCTTCCGAGGAGAACGGTGCAACCAGCAAGGCTGCCGTATTCGCAGGTGGAGATGCCGTAACAGATGCCGCTACCGTGATCCTTGCAATGGGTGCAGGCAAGGCGGCTGCAAAGGGTATTGATGAGTATCTTTCGGCAAAATAAATACGGGTTTGCCATGGATCAGATTGGCTTTCTAAAACGGACGATACCGGATGATAAAGTAACGATAGAAAATTAGCAGTAAGTTTTTTTAGCCGACGGACTTTGAACGATTTCAATGACTGGAAAATTCTCAGAGTTACGGCATCGAACCATACGATTATTTTGTCCTTCAAAAATAAGTATGGCTCCGATGCCTGTAGCATGAAAAGGTTGGTCATTAAAATCATCCAAAGTCCTGAACATTTAGAATACTACTGCTAATTTTCTTTTTTACTTTTTTCTATCCGCTATCTGTGTATTGAAAATATCATATCTGATGCACGCCAAAAATTTGCCCCATAGTAGATAATGAAAGTTGACGCGCGGTGTTATTTTACAAGTAAATGTAAGATTTCACCGCGCGTGATTTATTTTATGTGTAGCGTTAGCGAACAAGCAAAATTTGTAAGAGAGTGACTGTAAAATAAGTCTCTGATTAATAAGCACCATCTTCGGCAAATGTCGGTTTGGGTATTGGTTTGTATCCCAAACTGGAATAACAACTTTACGGTATAAGTTCACTGTTTCCTCAAATACAAAAAAGTATCGAACGACAGTGAAAAGGGTATAAGCAACGAAAATTCTGCTGTTATACCCAAATCAAAAGACCCCAAAGGATATATAGACGGGAAAAACTCGCTGTATACCCAAAATACAACTTAAGAAATCTATCATCCAGTATCATCCGTTTTAGAAAACCAATCTGATCACGATAACCACGAATTTGCAGATTTGGTTGCCTTGGAATATTGGATTGTTATATGATAAAAGAAGAAAGTGTTTCGGGATGTGTAAAAAGGGTTTACCCCAAAAAGAGAAGTTTATGAAGAAACGGGGATTCATGCCTGTGTGGAGCAACTTGTGGTGGTATGCGAAAACTTTTTTAAGGGTAAAGGAGGCGATTCCATGAATATTCAAATTTTCGGAACGAAAAAATGTAACGATACAAAGAAAGCAGAGCGCTTTTTCAAGGAACGCGGCATCAAGTATCAGTTTATCGATATGCAGGCTAAGGGGATGAGCAAAGGAGAGTTTAATTCGGTTGCGCAGGTGAACGGTGGTCTTGAAAACATGATCAACTGGGACGGCAAGGACAAGGATCTGCTTGCGCTGATCAAGTATATTGCGGATGAAGACAAGCTGGAAAAGGTGCTTGAAAATTCGCAGGTAATTAAGACTCCGGTGGTTCGAAACGGAAAGCAGTCGACGCTTGGTTATCAGCCGGATGTGTGGAAAAAGTGGGAGTGATGCGAATGAAGCAAAAGAAGAAACTATGGTTGATCGTGGCAGCACTTTTATTGATGCTTTCATTTTTGTTCTCAAGGATATCCATATCGACAGATGGGATTGGTGGATGGGTGCTGCTTGGAATGGGGGGATTGTTTTTTGTTCTGGCAATCCTTTTGCTCGTTGTCCGCGGCAGAAAATAGGGAATGTCCAACGATTCGCGGTCTGTGGGAAAGACAAGAAAGCTTCGGATTGTTATCATAATTCAGGAGGTGACACAGATGGATTTGATTAAGATTGGAAATTTTATAGCGGAACTCAGAAAAAAACAAAAACTTACGCAGGAACAGCTTGGCGAAAAACTGGGAGTGACCAACAAGACTGTATCCAGATGGGAGACCGGCACCTATCTACCGCCAGCGGAGGCGCTTCTTGCGATGAGTGAGTTATTTGGTGTAAGTATCAATGAATTGTTAAGCGGAAAGAGTCTTTCAGAAGCAGAATACAGACAGGCGGCGGAAGAAAACTTAAAGCAGACGGTTAAAACCAGCAGCTTCACCTTAAAAGACAGAATTGATTTCTACAAAAATAAATGGCTCAAAGAACACCGTGTAATCATGATTTTGATCGGCATCGGTATCGCAGGAGTTTTACTTGTCGGAATCATATTGAAAAATGCATGGTTCATTGGCGCTGGTTTTATACTACTGCTTTTGGCACATGCATGGAGAAACAATACAATGATGGCGTATGTGGAAGACAATGCATTCGACGGAAGGGGAAATCAGGAAAGACCATGACCTGGATCTCCTTTTTGCCGTGGGCGCGGGGAAAAGAAATATTATATATTGTCCCACATGCCGGGGGATTTTGAAACTGATTTTCTGAATATAGAAGTTGATTTTCCTATTTTTTCGATAAAATAATTGTATGCACCGATGCCGTAACTCTGAAAATTTTCCAGTCATTGAAATCGTTCAAAGTCCGTCGGCTAAAAAACTTACTGCTAATTTTCTATCGTCCCTTTATCATCCAGTATCGTCCGTTTTAGAAAGCTTATCCGATCACGGCAACCCGAATTTGCAGAAATTATAAAAGTTTTGGAAACAATTTGTAAAAAGAGCGAATTTGGATTAAAAAGGGGGTATAATAACAGAAAATACATAGGAAGTGGAATGAGATATGGGAAATTATACAGAGATGGAAATGGAGCAGAGAACGCCGCTTACACGCGTGCAGGCGGATCCGGGGATTGGACTTTCTGCGGAGCAGGTAAAGGAACGTTTTGCGTGTCATGCCGATAATTATAAAGTGGAATCATCAACAATGTCAGTTTCTGACATTGTGAAATCAAATGTGTTTACCTATTTTAACCTTGTGTTTGCAATTATTGCGGTATTGTTGTCCATTGTCGGTGCGTGGCGCGATATGCTTTTCCTGCCGATCATTGTTGCAAATACATGTATCGGTATCATTCAGGAGGTACATTCGAAGAAGGTACTGGATAAGCTTTCTATTTTGAATGCGCCACAGAGCGTGGTTATTCGTGATGGGAAAAAGGCGAAGATTTCTGCAGATAAGCTGGTACTTGATGATGTCGTTGAGTTTACTGCCGGAAGCCAGATTCCTGCAGATGCTAAGGTAATTGACGGAGAACTTCAGGTTAATGAGTCACTGATCACGGGTGAGTCGGATGAGATTACAAAGAGAGCGGGCGACCAGCTGCTTTCCGGAAGTTTTGTCGTGTCCGGAAAGGCGTATGCGCGCCTCGAGAAAGTCGGCAAAGATTCTTATATTTCCAAACTGACATTACAGGCAACAAAAAGCAAAAAAGGCGAGCAGTCCGAGATGATCCGTTCCCTCGACTATCTGATCATGGTTATGGGAATTATTATCATTCCGATCGGGATCGCTTTGTTTGTGCAGTCTTTTATTTATAACGAGGGCACACTTCATGATAGCATTACCGGAATGGTTGCCGCCATCATCGGTATGATCCCGGAAGGACTGTATCTGTTATCCAGTGTTGCGATGGCGGTATCTTCCGTGCGTCTGGCGCAGAAGAAAGTATTGATCCACGATATGAAATGCATCGAGACACTGGCACGTGTCAATGTGCTGTGTGTGGATAAAACCGGAACAATCACGGAACCGGGAATGCATGTGTATGAGGTCGAGCTGCTTGACGGTGTGGATGAAGATGCTACGACGAAGATTCTGGCGGATGTCGTACGTGCGCAGAACAGGGATAACGCAACAATGGAAGCATTACAGGCACATTTTACGGAAAACGGTGGAATGCATGCAAAAGAAGTTTTTTCCTTTTCATCCGAGACCAAATTCTCCGGTGCAATCATGGAAGACGGAAAAAGTTATGTGATCGGAGCTCCGGAATTCGTGCTGCGCAGCCAGTTTGAAGAATATCAGGAGCAGATTGCAGAGTACAGCAGTAAAGGTTACCGTGTGCTTGTGTTCGGAGAGTATGAGGGAACGTTGACCAAGAAACCTTTGACGGAACCGGTTGTCCCAATGGGATTTGTTATGCTTGCCAATCCAATCCGAAAAGGTGCAAAGGAGACATTTACTTATTTCGCGGAAAATGAAGTGGAAATTAAGGTGATTTCCGGAGATAATCCGCTTACGGTATCGGTCATTGCAAAGGAGGCCGGAATCGCCAATGCAGAACGGTATGTGGATGCATCTGTTTTAAAGACAAAGAGCGATTATTATAATGCTGTCGAAGAATATACGGTATTCGGACGTGTGACTCCGAACCAGAAACGTATGCTAGTGCAGGCACTTAAGGCACATAAGAAAACCGTTGCAATGACCGGTGACGGTGTCAATGATGTATTGGCATTAAAAGATGCGGATTGCAGCGTGGCGATGGCATCCGGAAGTGATGCTGCTTCGAACGTATCGCAGCTGGTACTTCTTGATTCCGATTTCTCGCGTATGCCATCCGTTGTGACAGAAGGACGCCGCGTGGTTAACAATATTGAGCGGACGGCAGCACTATATATTGTAAAGAATATTTTTTCAATGCTGCTTGCTGTTTTCTCAGTCATTCTGTTATTGGATTATCCTCTTGAGCCGACACAGGTTTCACTGATCAGTATGTTTACGATCGGAATTCCTTCGTTTATTCTGGCTTTGGAGCCGAATAAGAATCCTATCCGCGGTCATTTCCTGACGAATGTGCTGGTCAAGGCACTTCCGGCAGGACTGACGGATTTTATCGTGGTGAGCGGGCTGGTTATCTTCTGTAGAGAATTCTCGGTGGATCTGGATTGTCTGTCGACTTCCTGCACGATCCTCGTTGCCATTGTAGGGTTTATGATCCTGTATCGCATTGCAAAGCCGATGAACGTGGGACACATTATCATGATGATCGGTGTGATCGCCGGCTGGTTGTTCTGCATGCTTTTTGTCAGCAAATTCTTTGCAATCACGAGTATCTCGAAACAGTGCGCGATGCTGATGATTGTATTCGCGATTATTACGGAGCCGGCGCTGCGCTATCTGAGTGCTGCTGTCGAGTGGATCTACGCGAAAATCAGTGGTATTCGCAGTTGCAAGGCAAGGTAGAATCGACTATAATGGTGATATTCATTAGATAAAGTAGGTGCGGCTGTGCGTAAACGAATCAGGCAGATAGCCAGAGGCAAGTTCGAATACGAGAAACCGTCGCTTTCACTCCCGGAAGAAGAATTAAGCATTCAGGTGATCGAGGGACAGGAGTACACTGGTAATTTTACGATTACCAGCACAAACCATGTGCCGGCGCGCGGCGTGGTGTACTCTACGAGCCCGAGAATGGAGTGTCTGACTCCGCAGTTTGAAGGCGAAGAAGTACGGATTCGGTATCAATTTTATAGCAAGGGCCTGGTAGAAGGTCAGGAAGAGAAGGGTGACTTTGTGATTGTCTGCAATCAGAGTGTGTACAGCCTTTCTTTTTGTGTGTCTGTAACGAAGCTGTACGCGGAGAGTTCGATCGGTCCGGTGCGCAATCTGTATGATTTTACCTGCCTTGCAAGAGATCATTGGAGCGAAGCCTATCAGCTTTTTTATCATAAGAGTTTTGTCAATGTCATCAAGGCAAAGGAAGTCAAAGAGAATCTGATCTATCGGGGAATTCTCGGTGCGAAGCCTTCGCCGCAGAATATGGAAGAGTTCCTGATCGGAATCCGCAAGAAGAACAGGATCGGATTCACGCTGGATCAGTCGGAGTGTAGATTGGATCAGGTGGAGGAGACAATCCAGCAGTCTGTGGAAATCAGGAAGGATGAGTGGGGCTATCTGGAGCTTCATATCCGTACGGATGCGGATTTCATCCGGTTGTCGGATAAAAAGATTACGACAGAGGATTTCCTGGGAAGCGCTTATACGCTTAAGTATCTGATCGACTATGACAAGATGCATGCGGGCAACAATTATGCACGTATTACGGTGACTTCCATCTATGAGACACATGAGCTGGAAATCTATGCGTACAAGGGAACGAAACCGGAAGAAAAGAAGCAATCCCTTCGTGCAGAAATTAAAGAGTGCAAAGCCGGTATCATGGAATTGTATCAGGCATACCGTCTGAAGAAGATCGTGACCGGAGTGTGGGCGAATGAGACGGTTGAAATCTTAAATCATCTGCATGCGATCATACCGGATGAGCCGATGTATGTGCTCATGAAGGCGCAGGCTTTGGTAATCAACAGGCAGAGGCAGGAGGCAGAATGGATCCTGGATGCGTTCAAGCGAGACTGGGCGGACCGTCATGCACCGGAGTGGGGCTATTATCTGTACATTATGACACTGATGGAGAGGGAACCTTCTTATGTGGATCGAATGACGCATGAGATTGAGGTGATTTTCCATGAAAATCCGGATTCTGCATTACTTTTCTGGGTATTATCCTTCCTGGAAGAAGATTATTACAACAACAGTGCACATAAGCTCAAAGCGATCGAGCATTGGGTGATGGACGGTTGTGCATCGCCGTATCTGTACATCGAAGCTTACTATCTGATCTGGCAGGATCCATATCTGCTTACGAAGCTTGGCAGTTTTGAAATCCGTATTCTGCGTTGGGCAATCCGCCATCAGGCGTTAAATCCGGATCTTGCCGCACAAATTTTTGCTGTGGCGCAGCCGAATGCCGGATTTGATGAAACCGTCTATCAATTACTCTGCGCAGCATATGAAATCGATCCAAGACCGGAAAATGTCGGTTTCATATGCAGTTATCTGATCCGTGCACAGAAGTTTGATGTGCGTTATCACAACTGGTTTGAGATGGGAATCGAACTGGAACTGCGCATTACGAGTCTGTATGAGGCGTATCTGTTGTCTTTGGATGAGCGTGCGATCGGGCATGTACCGAAGATCATCCAGATGTATTTCCAGTATGACAGCAATCTGCCGTACCGCAAGATGGCAATCCTTTACAATAACATTATCGCATCCCGCAAATCGGATCCGGAGACTTACGCAAAGTATCAGCGGACGATGGGGCATTTTGCAATGGAACAGGTTGAACAGGAGCATATGGATGATAATCTGGCGGTGCTCTATGAGGATATGTTGGATCTTGGACTGGTCAATGAGGAACTGGCGCATTGTCTTGCTCGTATTCTGTTTACACGCAAGCTGATCGTGTTTGATCAGAAGATGGTTCGGGCAATTATCTATCAGAAGCAGCTGAAGGAGCCGCAGATCGTTCCGATCGTGGAGCAGGCTGCGTATTTCCAGCTGTATTCGGATCAGTATGTGATATTGTTCGAGGATGAGAAGGGGCGGCGATACGTCAGCAGTGTTTCCTATCGCCTGGAGAATCTGATGAAGACAGAGAATTATCTGGACAAATGTATGCCGCTTGCGCCGGATGAACTGCCTTACATTATCTCTTATTTTGAGAAAAAGCCAAATTACCTGACGTATGGTAATGAGGATGAAAAATATTTTACGAGAATTTTGTTCGCAAAGGAATTAGATGCCACGTATCAGGCGGATATGGCACAGGAAATTCTGCGGTACTACCAGACGAAGGAGCCACAGGCTTTTGTGACGGATTATCTGAAGCAGGCAAATTACGAGACGATGCCACAGGCGGTACGTCAGTATATGATGGAGATGCTTGTGGAGAACCGCATGTATGATCAGGCATATTCCTGCATGGAACTTTACGGAATGGATCAGTTTGGTATGGCGGCCAAGGTGACACTTGCAAGCTATAAGATCCGTCAGCTTGCGGAGGAAGAGGAAGCGGATGAGAAGGTGCTGCTTCTTGCTGCCAATGCTTTTGCAAACAAGAAATATAATGACTCGATCCTGGATTATCTGTGCCGGTTCTATAATGGTCCGTCGCAGATGATGCTCAGACTCTGGAGAGCAGCGAGAGAGTTTGAGATACCGACCTTTGAGCTGGAGGAGAGGATTCTTGTGCAGATGCTATATGCGCAGGAGGATCTGATGCCGGTTGAAAATGTGTTTGCCCACTATTATGAGGGAGATGGAAGAGATCTTGTCATACTTGCTTATATCAGCGCGCGCGCACATGCTTATTTTGTGCAGGATACGCCGCTTAGTGAGGATGCACTGCTTGTTATCACAGATCGTTATGAGCATCATATGGAGTTAAATGATGCCTGTTGTCTGGCACTTTTGAAGTCACTTGCACAGGTGAGCCAGCCGGACGAAAAGCAGTATGAGATGGAAGATGCACTGCTCGCAGAATATACGTGTCGGAATATGAACTTCGCCTTTTACAAGAAGTTAGATAAGAGGCTTGTGCACAAGTATCATCTCTATGACAAAGTCTTTCTGGAATACCGTACCAACCCGAAGAAGCATGTGGTGCTTCATTACAGCAGGGATGAGGACGGGGAGAATTTTGTGAAGGAAGATATGCCGGATGTGTATGACGGTATCTTTGTGAAGCAGTTCGTTTTGTTTTTCGGAGAGATGGTGCAGTACTATATTACGGAAGAGTACGGTAATCAGGTGGAGGTAACGCAGTCGAGCCGGCTCACAAGCACGGATGTGTACTCGCAGAAGGATGAGAGCCGGTATCATCTGCTGAATGAGATGCTGATGTCGGAGACGTTGCAGGACGAGAAATCGCTCTACCATAATATGAAACAGTATGCCGGATTTGATGAGGTTACAAAGAAAGTATTCAAGCTTATATAAAGAGGAATGACGATGGAGAATCCATATTATCTTGGCATCGATCTCAGTGATTCGTATGCCATGGTAAGCTTTTATGAACTGAATATGAGTGAGCCGGAGACGGTGAGCCTGATCGCCGGAAGCGAAAATTACCATATCCCGACGCTGCTTGCGCGACGCAAGAATGTCGGTATGTGGTATTATGGAGACGAGGCGCAGAAGATGGCGAAGACCAGCGAGGTCATCTGTGTGGATTCCCTGCTGCGGCGTGCGGTCGCAGGAGAGATGATCGGTGTTGGAGGCGAGAATTACGAAGCGGTTGATCTGCTCGCGTTATTCTTGAAAAAAGTGATGGAGCTTCCCCTTAAGCTTGGCAATGGGCGGAGTGTGAAGAGGCTGACCATTACGGTGGATCGTCTGACGAGAGAGAATATGGAAGTGTTCTGGAAGGTGGCAAGTCGTCTGGAATTGACGGCGGATCGTTTTATGGTCGTGGATCACAAGGAAAGCTTCTACTATTTTTCGCTGAGTCAGCAGGAATCCTTATGGCTGCATGATGTGTTTTTGTTTTCCTGCGAGGAGAACAGTCTGTATTCCTATGATCTAAGGCGCGATATGCGCACGACACCGCAGGTGGTATCGATTCATGAGTCTTCCCGGTATACGCTTCGGGGAGACAGGGACAGTGCGTTTTCCGATATTATGAACAAGGCGTTTGAAAACCGGATCATCTCTACGGTTTATCTGGTTGGAGACGGATTTGATGGTGGCTGGATGAAGAATTCGCTCAACACGATGTGCCGCGGGCGCAGGGCGTTCATGGGAAAGAATCTCTTTTCCAAGGGGGCATGTTATGCGGCAGCCGTGCGGGATACGGAAGACTGGCCATATATCTACATGGGCGAGAATGAGATGAAGTTCAATCTGAGTCTTAAGGTGAAGGACAAAGGCAAGGTCGCATTTTTTAATCTGATCAGTGCCGGAAGAAACTGGTTTGAGACGAAGGGAGAATGTGAAGTGATCCTGTCCGGAAGTCCGGAGATTGATTTCTGGAAGCAGCTGCCGAACAGTAGAGAGGCGAAGATCGAGACACTCGAACTTACCGATCTTGCCCGCAGACCGGATCGCACGACGAGAGTGCGCATTGTGGCGACACCGATTGCGGATGATAAGATTGCGATCGAGATCAGGGATCTCGGATTCGGTGAATTTTTCAGGGGAACCGATAAGGTCTGGAAATATACGATGGTTATGTAGAGGTTGTTATGGGTGAGTTATTATATTGTCATGAACCGATCGCGGCACTTCCTTACTATGTGGAAGGGATAGGGATGAATCTCTATTCCATGGAGGAATTGTGTTATTACATTATGGAGAACACATTCCTTCTGGACAATTCTTTTATGAGTGAGGAATTGTGTACATGGGTCGAAAAACAGATGGGACTCTATAAGTTAGCGGAACAGCTGCGTGATATTATGCGCGGGAAGAGACTGCTTTCCGATTTTGTGCTGGCGATCCTGGAACAGAACGGTTACTGCACGATGAAAGAGATGCAACAGATTGTACTGACCATCCGGCAGATGGAGGAGAAATCGGACCTCGAATGCAATAAGATCCGTGCGGACCAGCTGATGGAAAAGGAAAAGTATCTGGCGGGAATCTACGAATACAAGAGACTTTTAGATTCTCCGGATGCGAAGGAGGCTTCGGCTCTGCTTCGAGGCAATATCTGGCATAATCTGGGAACCGCATATGCAAGGCTTTTTCTGTTCGAGGAGGCTGCAAAGTGCTACGAAGAGGCTTACCGGTTAAATGAGTCGAGAGAGTCGCTTCGGGAATGTCTGCTCTGCTTCCGGTGTATGCATGATGAGACGGGTTTCATGCGTAAGGCGATGGAACACAATATTGACGACATGGGGATGCAGGAAATCAAAAATGAGCTTTCCCTTGCAAGTAAGTCGGAAGCGCTTTTGCAGTTTGAGGAGCAGCTTGAGAAACTGGCGGAGGCAAAAGAGGGAACAGAAAAGACGCTGGCAAAGAATGAAATCAGTGATATTATTTTCCGGTGGAAGGAAGAATACCGCAGAAGCTGCAGAGTATAGGTGAGTATGTTTTTATCAAAAATATTTGGCAGAAGAAAAGAAAAATATGATGCGCAGGATTATGATCAGAGCGAGTATGCCAAGCTGCAGACCGAGAGTATTGTAGAAGAATTAAATCTCTCGGATGAAGCGCAGGCAAAGCGTTATGTCATTGATCTGTGCGAGCAGATGATCGCAGCTTCAAGAGAACTTGAGGATGCGCGCAGTGAGTATGACCTGGTCACCTATTATCTGACGGATATTCAGATCATTGAGGAATTGACGGAGGCGGAACGTGCACCGATCCTTGATTGTGCGATGCATGTCGCAAAGCTTGATAAGGAGCGTAATGAGTTTCTGAAGACGAAGCGAAAGCTTACCGAGACGCAGTTTGCACAGATGCAGGAGGAAGAGGATCATCTTCCGGGAATTATCAGGCGCCTCAGGGACAATGAGCGCTATATGGATGCGGTCAAAAAGGATCTCACATACTTGGAGGGACAGAAGCTTCAGTGGGCGATTCTAAGAAATGAATCCGTACAGGCACAGAAGAATTTAGGCAGGGCTGCCAGATATCTGCTCGTTCTTACGGCAACAGTGTTTGCGATGATTCTGGCAGGTGCATGGTATTTTCAGTTTGACAGTGCGCTGTCACTTACCATTGCTGCTTTTGTTGCAGTGCTTGCCGGAACCTATGTACTGGTACGGTATCAGGACGCTGCAAAGGATATCCGCAGGGCAGACGTGAACCGGAATCATGCGATCTCTCTTGAAAATCATGTGAAGATCAAGTTTGTGAATATTAAAAATGCGGTGGATTACACCTGTGAGAAATATCATGCACGCAATTCGCAGGAACTGGAGTATGTGTTTGAACAGTATCAGGATGAAGCGCGTGAGAAAGAAAAATTCCGCAAGACGAGCGATGATCTGGATTACTATTCCAAGTCGCTGGTGCAGTATCTGACACGGCTTCGCATGTATGATGCCCGTGTGTGGATCAACCATGCCAATGCGATTGTGGACAGCAGAGAGATGGTGGAACTGAAGCACAATCTGATCGAGCGCCGGCAGAAGCTGCGCGCCCGCATGGAGTATCAGATTCAGATAATCTCTGATATGAAGAAGGAAGCGAGAAGAAACATTGACCGCATCGGTAACTGCGGTCCGCAGATTGAGTCGATCATCCGCAAAATTGAATCCATCAATCCAGCATTATAGAGGAACCGGCGTTGTCCGGTTCTTTTGTTTTGCGAAAAAGTTCCCTTTTTGCCATATTCTCATATGATATAAGGAAAATTATTTTAGGAAGTCTTAAGAATATGGATTTTATGAATCAGACGAATCAAATGGATCATACACATCCTATGAGTCCGTGTATGCCGCATTCCCCGTCCGCGGATCAAAAGGAAGAATGCAGCTGGCAGACACCGGGCATGGCTTATGTTCCGTGGCAGAATTTTACAAAGGTGTATGATCCTAAGAAGGCTTTGCAGGCCGGAACGATTTTTCCGGAACTCGACAAACCATTTACCGGAAAATGCATGATGCGACAGGGAGGGCGATGCAGATGAACAGAGCAGGAAGCATGCAGCCGATGAATCAAAAGGAACTCTACGAATGGATTGCAACACTCGGGTTCTGTGCGGTGGATATGATGCTCTACCTTGATACGCATCCGGATGATGAGGCAGCATTGGATTATTTTAATCAGTGTACGCAGCTGTATCGAAATGCGAAGATGGCATATGAAAAGCAGTACGGACCACTGAATGCGTTTGGGGAGAGTAATGCTGACGAATGGAACTGGAACGAAGGTCCGATGCCTTGGGAAGGGGGAAGATGATCTATGTGGAGTTATGAAAAACGATTGCAGTATCCGATTAAAATCAGCACGCCGAATGCGAAACTTGCGTCTTATATCATAAGTCAGTATGGCGGTCCGGACGGTGAGCTCAGTGCATCCATGCGCTACCTTTCGCAGCGATTCTCGGCCGCAAATCCACGTGTGGCGGGACTGTTGACCGATATCGGTACAGAAGAACTTGCGCATCTTGAAATGATCGGTGCAATTGTGAGACAGCTTACCAGGGGCTTGTCAGCCAAAGAACTTGAAGCGGCAGGCTTTGCACCTTATTATATCGATCACACCGCTGCTGTATGGCCACAGGCTGCCGGAGGCGTTCCGTTTAATGCCTGCGAATTCCAGTGCAGCGGCGATGCGATCGCCGATCTTGTGGAGGATATGGCTGCGGAGCAGAAGGCGAGAAAGACATACGATAACATTCTTCGTGTGGTCGCAGATCCGGAAGTCGCGGATCCGATCCGTTTCTTAAGAGAGCGGGAGATTGTGCATTTTCAGAGATTTGGTGAGGCACTCCGTCTGGTACAGGAGGAATTGGACAGTAAGAATTTCTATGCGTTTAATCCGGATTTTGACTGTGCTTTCAGAAATTCGAAGGGAAATAAGGCCCAAACCACAAAATAAAGTATAAATTGAAAATAACAACTTGTTATTTTCCCCTTACAAGAGTACTATAGATATGTACAGAGCAAACCTAGAAGTATGGATTTGTTTATTTAAGTAAGATGAGGTGGAATATGGGGAAAACAAAGGTCAAAGTACAAAAAATCAAGAACGAAAATGTTCGTGCACGCGTGCAGAAATCCTTTTCAATCGTTATAGTGATGCTTGGATGTGCCGCACTCGTTGGAATCATTGCATTGTTTGCAATGACATCGCTGTATGAGCATGCACTCAAGAATTATGGTTTCTCACAGGGAGATATCGGTAAAGCAATGGTAACATTGGCTGAAACCAGAAGCTCGCTTCGTGCGGCGGTCGGATATGTGGATACCGCAGAGATCGCTGATATGAAAGACACATACGATCAGAAAAAGGAAGCTTTTCAGGGATACTTTGCCGATATTAACGATAGCGTAGTAACAAAAGAGGAAAGTGAACTCTATGATCGTCTGTCTTCGGAATTGGATGAGTATTGGACACTGAGTGATTCCATTCTGGAAGCTGGAATGACTACCGATCCTGGTGCATCTTCACAGGCACAGAGTCAGGAGTACAATGAGTTAAAGGGTAAATATGATGCAATCTACAGTGATTTTGCAACTCTTATGGATTTAAATGTTACCCAGGGAGATTCGCTTGATGTGACACTCCGTGTTGTAAAGTGGATCCTTGTCATTGTAATGTTACTGATCCTTGTTGTTTCCTTTATCATTTCCAGGAGACTTGGAAACAAGATTGCACTTGGAATCGAGAAACCACTTAAGGAACTTCAGGAACGTTTGAAGACTTTCGCACAGGGTGACTTAAGCAGCCCGTTCCCTGAGGTAGAGGTCAAGGATGAGATCGCCGAGATGGTAGAAGAGACCAAGGAGATGGCAGATACGCTGGATCGTATTATTACCGATGCCGGAGAAATCCTTGGATCTATGGCAGATGGCGATTATACGGCAAAAACAAAGATTGAAGATGAGTATGTCGGACAGTTCGTTGCATTAAAGGATGCAATGCGTAAGATGAACCGCAAGATGAATGCAACCCTCAAGGAAGTTGCAGAAGCATCCGGTCAGGTTCGTGCAGGTTCCGAAAACCTGGCAGAGTCCTCACAGGAACTTGCAGAGGGCGCTACGGAGCAGGCTGGTGCAGTGGAAGAACTGACCGCTACGATTGAGACAATTACAAGCAATGTGGAGCAGACATCCGAAGATCTCCTTGTTGCTTATAAGAACGCTAAGAATTATGCGGATGTAGCAGATCAGAGCCGTGCTGAGATGGAAGCAATGATGGAAGCTATGAACCGCATCAATGAGACATCCCAGAAGATTGCAACGATTATTTCCGACATTGAGGATATTGCAAGCCAGACGAACCTCCTGTCACTGAATGCAGCAATTGAGGCTGCCCGTGCCGGTGAGGCAGGAAGAGGATTTGCAGTCGTTGCGGAGCAGATTGGAAGCCTTGCAGATCAGAGTGCAAAATCTGCAGTTGATACAAGAGAACTGATCGAAGGTGCATTGCATGAGATTGAGGCAGGTAATGAGGCTGCCAAGAATGCAACGGAATCGATGCAGCGTGTTGTAGTCGGTGTCAAGGAGATTGCACAGTCGGCTAAGATGCTCAGTGAGAACTCTGCTCAGCAGGCGAAGGCAATGGAAGAAGCCGAAAAGGGTGTTGAGCAGATTTCCGATGTTGTACAGTCGAACTCAGCAGCATCTGAGCAGTGCTCGGCTACCAGCCAGGAGCTTTCTGCACAGTCTGAGTCCTTGAACGAGCTGACTTCTGCATTTATCCTGAGAAACGATTGATCAATATAAGTCAGAGTTTTGAATGAGAACCTGCCTTGCCATTCTATTTGATGGCAGGGCAGGTTTTTTATGATTATTGATAATTTTTTGCGGTTTAGCATCGTTGAAAAATTAAAAAACAGTGTTATAATAACATTGTTACAAAAAAAGAGGTATGTGAATGAGAACAGAAGCAAGCGGAGTGACTGAGGCATTAATTCAGAATGCTGAAAATGAGTTTTTAAAATACGGATTCAAGGATGCAAGTTTGCGAAGAATTGCATCTGCCAGCGGAGTGAGCACGAATTCCATTTATTCACGATTTGGTGATAAAGCGGGACTTTTTCGGGAAATTGTTAAAGAAGCGGCGGATGGAATGATGGATATATATCTGGATTGTATTCAGAATGCAGAGAAGGCATTAAGTGTTGAGCGTGCGATTCAGGAAGGGTTGGATGGAACCGATGTGGTGCTTAAGTATATTTACGAGCATAAGAAAGCATTTCAGCTTATTTTTTGTTATTCGGCAGGAACCGAGTACGAGAATTATTTTGACCGCCTTGCAGAGATTGAGGAGCGTTATTATCAGAAATTCGCTAGAAAATACTCCGGTGATGGGAAAAAAATCGATGATTTTTTTATTCATGTGCATTGCCGCACAGGATGGCAGTATATGTATGAGGTACTGACGCATGATAAGACTTATGAGGAAGCGTACAATTACATGAAAGACGTTCGAAAGTTCAACTATGCCGGCTGGCGGGCAATGCTTGGAACGGATGACTAATGGAATGAATTGGTTAATTAGCAGTATGTATGAATTTCAAAGCATACTGCTAAAAAATAAACTATTTGTTAGAATAAACTAACATATGTAAGGAGGAACTTCATGAAGGACAAAAAGCAAAGTGCAATGTCAAGACTGATGGATATGGCAGGAAATCACAAGTATTTTTCCTATGCATCCTGTGTTCTGGCTGCAATCAGTGCGTGGATCGCTTTGATTCCGTTCTATGATGTCTGGCGTATGATCAAGGAAATCCTTGAAGTGAGACCGGATTTTTCCAAGGCAACGCATATTACATCTTATGGCTGGCAGGCGGTAGGATTTGCGTTGCTTGCGATGGCATTCTACATAGCAGCACTGATGTGTTCGCATAAAGCGGCATTTCGTGTGCAGGCAAATATGCGGATGAAGATGATGGAGCATATTATGCGGCTGCCGCTCGGATATGTGGAGGCAGAAGGAACCGGCAAAATCCGGAAGGTCGTTACGGAGTCTTCCGCAGCAACGGAAACATTTCTGGCACACAATCTTCCGGACAAGGTAATCTCTAAGGCAACGCCTGTTGGTCTGCTTGTGATGATGGCAGTATTTGACTGGAGGCTTGGATTATTCAGTCTGATTCCGGCGGCGCTTGCGTTTCTCATTATGGGAACGATGATGATGGGACCGAAGATGGCGGAGGATATGAAACAGTATCAGAATTCGCTTGAGACGATGTCTTCGGAGGCTGTGGAATATATTCGCGGAGTGCCGGTGCTTAAGACATTCGGACAGACAATATTTTCGTTTAAGCGTTTTAAGGCAGCGATTGATGAGTATGAGAAGTGGACATTGGGGTATACAAAGTCAATGATGATTCCGATGATCGGATTTACGGTATTTTCAAACGGAATTTTTGCAGCGCTTATCATTGCGGCGTACGTATTTGGAGGAAATACCCTGACGGATACGTTTGTGTTGAATCTTATTTTCTACATACTTATTACATCGGTTCTGACCACAACACTGATGAAGGTGGCGTATGCAGGGGAATCACAGATGATCGTTGAGGATGCCTTAAACCGGATGGATGAAGTTCTGGGACAAAAAGAACTTCCGGATGCTGCAAAGGGAAAGAAGGTGAAGGACGCATCCGTAGAACTGCAAGATGTTACGTTTGCTTATGACGATACGAAACAGAATGCAATCGATGGTGTTTCCATCGAGATTCCTGCTGGTGCACATGTTGCTTTGGTCGGACCGTCCGGTGGCGGTAAGACAACACTTGCATCTTTGATCGCCAGATTCTGGGATGTGAAAAGCGGCAGTATTACAATCGGTGGCGTGAATGTGAAGGAGATTAGTTCCGCGGATCTGATGAATCTGGTATCTTATGTATTTCAGGACAGTAAGCTTCTGAAGATGAGCATTCTGGAGAATGTCCGGATGGGGAGAGAAGATGCAACGGATGAGGAAGTGGTGGAAGCGCTTAAGAATGCCCAGTGTCTGGATATTATTGAAAAACTTCCGCATGGAGTCAATACTGTCATTGGATCTAAAGGGACTTATGTATCAGGAGGAGAGATGCAGCGGCTTTCGATTGCCCGTGCGTTCCTTAAGAATGCACCAATCCTGATTCTCGATGAAGCGACTGCGTTTGCGGATCCGGATAACGAGAGACTGGTACAGCAAGCGTTTGAGAATCTGTCTAAAGACAAGACGGTGATCATGATCGCACACCGTTTATCGACGGTAACAAATGCAGATCAGATTTATGTACTCAAAGATGGAAAGATTGCAGAATCCGGTACACATGAGCGATTACTTAAGACAGACGGTATCTATTCGCATATGTGGAGTGAATATAATAAGTCTGTCAACTGGCAGGTACAAAGAGGAGGTGCAGACTGATGATCGAATATTTAAAACATAAATATGCACTGTCTGACAATGGTGCAAAGAAAATGGTAGGAGCATTTGCCGCGGTAACACTGGCAAATCTTGTACTGATGCTTCCGGTAGGTCTGCTTTATGTATTGGCTTCTTATCTGCTGGATGGTAAAGTGCCGCAGGATAAGCTGCCTTTTTTCATCGGGGGGATCATTCTCGTATTTGCATTGATGGCTGTCACAACCTATCTGCAGTATCAGGCGACTTTCTTTTCTACTTATGTTGAAAGCGGTATCAGACGTCGTGCGCTTGCGGAGAAATTAAGAAAGCTTCCGTTGTCTTTCTTTGGAAAGAAAGATCTGTCGGATCTTACAAATACCATTATGTCGGACTGCGCAAGAATCGAGACGGCAAGCTCGCACTGGATTCCGGAGCTGATTGGTTCTATGCTTTCCACAACACTGATTGTGATTGGTCTGTTATTCTTTAACTGGAAGATGGCACTTGCAGCAATCTGGGTGATGCCGATCGCATTTCTTATTGTACTTACTTCAAGAAAAGGACTCAAAAGCGTTCAGCGAAAAACGCTTGCGTATAATCTTGCCTGTCAGGATGGTATTCAGGAGGGGCTTGAGACCATCCGTGATATCCGTTCCAACAATATGACGGATAGTTACATGAAGGACCTGGAGAAGAAGATCAGGGATGTAGAGAAGAATGCTATCGTTTTAGAATTTAAGAATGCTGCATATGTCTGCTCGGCGCAGATGATTCTTAAGCTTGGAATCGGAACGGTCGCTTTGACAGGAAGTATTCTTCTGATCAAAAATGAGATCAGTATTCTGACGTTGTTTGCTTTCCTTCTTGTTGTGACAAGAATGTATGAGCCGTTGCAGATCGCATTACAGAATCTGTCAGCAATCATCAGTATGGATACGACCTGTGAGCGCATGGATGAAATTTTATCGCATGGGGAGCAGACGGGTACAGAGATTCTGACCAATCAGGGATATGATATTGTGTTTGATCATGTCGGTTTCTCCTATGAGAGTGGAGAAGAGATCCTCTCAGATGTCAGCTTTACGGCGAAGCAGGGATGTGTAACGGCATTGATCGGACCTTCCGGTGGTGGCAAGACTACGGTGACAAGACTTGCAGCCAGATTTTGGGACTGTAATAAGGGACGAATTACGGTTGGTGGAATGAATGTAGCAGAGATTGATCCTGAGCGGCTATTGTCTCTGTATTCGATCGTGTTTCAGGATGTGACACTTTTTAACAATACGGTAATGGAGAATATCCGGATCGGAAAGAAGGATGCGACGGATGAAGAGGTAAAGTGGGCTGCGGAACTTGCCAACTGCACTGCATTCATCGAGAAGCTTCCGGACGGCTGGAATACGATGATCGGAGAGAACGGATCAGAGTTGTCAGGAGGAGAGAGACAGCGTATCTCGATCGCCCGGGCGTTCCTTAAGGATGCACCGATCATTCTGATGGATGAAGCGACTGCTTCACTTGATGTGGACAATGAATCGGTAATCCAGGAGTCCATATCCAAGCTGATCGAGAATAAGACAGTTCTCATTATCGCGCACCGGATGCGCACAGTTGATGGTGCCGATCATATCGTGGTGCTTAAGGATGGTGTCGCCTGGGAGCAGGGAACACCGCAGGAACTGAAGGCAACGGACAGCATCTACCGGCATATGGTAGAGACGCAGCTTGTGACCGAGCAGTGGAAATATCAGTAGAAAATTGATATAATGAGCGCGAAGACCAAAGTGAGCATGAAAACAAAACAGGACACACATGCTTGCATGATTGGCGAACGGCGAATCGTGATATATTGCGAAAGGAACATATCTATGGAACAGTCCAAACGAAATAGAATCATAGAAAAATTGATTGAAAGCCATACTACGATCTCTACGATGGAAAGCTGTACGTCCGGTTTGATTGCATCGATGATCACGGATGAGGAAGGTGCATCGGCAATCTTTCCGGGAGGATTTGTGACGTATCTGAATGAGACGAAAATTCTTGTGGGTGTCGATGCACAGGTTATCCGAAAGTACGGTGTGTATTCGAGAGAGTGCGCCGAGGCGATGGCAAAGACGGTGCAGGAAAAGCTTGGCACGGACATCGCGATCGGAATTACGGGAACGACTGGCAATATCGATCCAAACAATGCGGACAGTGTGCAGGGACAGGCATTTTATTGTATTCGGATGAAGGATCAGACCTATTCGTATGAAATCAGGGAAGATGTCTTAGGACTGAGCCGGCATGAGATCAAGCAAAGGTATGCGGAGCGGGTGTTTGAGGCTTTGGAAGGTCTGATCGACCATAGTGTTGAGTCTGTTGGCAATCGGCTATATTAAGGCAGATCACTGGATTGTTCACTTTGTGATAAAAGACGAAAACATCATTCCTGATTTGACCGGAGATCTAAAATTTGATGAAAATGTGTGCAACTCTGCAAACCAAACCGAAGACGCCTTTTGGTAGAATAATTATGTAACTACCAAGAGGCGTTTTTGTTGTATAAAAAATCAAATGGAGAAGAACAGGAGGTTAGCGAATATGAAAAAAGGACGACAGATATTTCTCCGGAAATTCTTAGCAGTATTTCTGTCAATCAGTATGATTTTCGGATTGCTTCCGGGGAATCTTACGGTTGCACTGGCGGAAGATCGTGAAGAAAACCCAACGATTACCGGATTTGTTGCCGTATATCCGGATTGGAACGAAAATGGAGAGCCAAGTTTTCCAACGAAACCCGATTATATGACGGAACTAGGAGGAGAAGTACAGGGAGCAAGAAGCGACTTGTATTTTGGCTTTATCGGTGAATCGGGTAAATTTGAAAAAATTACGGATGTCAGCAAGATTGCGGTAGTAGGAGAAGGCTTAAAGATTACAAAGCAGACGAACGAGAACGGAACCGAATCGGAGGATCTGTTTACCGTCAGTTTTTGTAATCTCGGGCAGTATACGTTGACATATAACGATGAAACAAAAAATAATACGATAAATGTCAATGTGGTGGAGAATCGAATTAAAATCTATGAGGATGCCGAGCATAAGAAGGAACTTGCCCGGGATGCGTGGGGAAGCTATCTGTGGGATAATGACGATGCGGGACATTCCGCAGAGTGCAAGGAAGTATATGTCGTGATTAAACCGAATGAGGGTGAGGTCATTGATACAATGGAGCCGTTTGATTTTTCCGGTGGCACTGATAAGTTATCGATTGAGAAACTTACCGATCAGGAGAATGAATATAAGATCACTCGCACGGAAGGTTCGATATCGTGTGATCCGTTTCCTTTTAAAATTACGGGTCATATGAGAGAGAATACCGAGAATACGTTTGAACAGGAGATTCAGCTTTGTGTTCATTTTCAGGGAGCGAAACTTCGTGTGACTTCCGAGTTGAAACGTGATGAGTATGGTAATGTAACCGGAGTCGCGGATGGTGCAGCATGGGATGTTGGCATGGGCTGTGATATTAACGGAACAGAGGCTTACTTTGGTATCGTTGATGCAAACGGTAGTTGTCAAAAAAAAGTAACTGCGGATCAGCTGGGAATTTATGAGGCGCATGAAGAAAACGGTGCGATCATTCCTGATACTAATCCAACAGAAAATGCTTCTATTACGCAAAATGCCAACGAAGACTGGGTATCGTTGCACTTTAAAAACGAAGGCGTGTATGTCATCCAATTGAAAAATACCGATGATCCGGATAATAACAAGGTGGATGTATGGGTAACGATGCCAAACGTAGGCTTTTACAGCCGGCCGGAAATCAGTGCAGATGCTTATCTTGCTGGTAATGTTGCGTTTGGAAAAAAGAACGGAGACAATGTTCTTTATCTGATTGCAAGAGATGATAATTATGCAGCGTATAATCAGGCAAAAGAGGCGGTATTTTCCTGTGATGGGAATTCGAGCGAGGCGGTATGTAACCTATTTATCGATGTGGAGGAAATAAATGTTGTAAATGCGGCCAAAGCTTACAAAGTTACCATTAAGAAAAACAAAGATTTTCATTTAGAAGCACATTGTGAATATCAGACGACGGATCAACAAGAGACGTTTGATAACTATGCATGGAATTTAAGTCTTCAATATCAAGGTGATCAGCCGGATCAGGGACAGGAAGAAGCTCCGAATGGTCTGTGGCGTTATGAAGGAGAAGACGGAGAAGATTATATCGGTTATTCCGGCCGTTATATTACAGAGGAAGCCTATCGAAAGGGAACAATCTGGTTTGAAGATGCAACTCCGGAGAGTATCTGTTACTGGGTGCATGGAAAAACGATTCAGGAAGTTGTAGATAAGCTATTGGAATTGGAAGATCAGAATGTTACCGTATGGGATTCAGTAGAGGAAAAGGAAACCGAGGTAAAGATTCATAATTCAGGCTTTATCTATCTGAATATGAGTTACCGTGACAACAGCTATAAGGCTGCAGTGGAGGCGGAGCAGTATGTGTATGCACCGGCAAGTGTAAAGGGGGTCATGCTTGATACGGCATCCAATTCCTACAGTGTTGCCTTGACTTCACCGGATGAAAGCGTTCATAAGGATAAGGAAAATGATAATAAGCCGATCTACGATACGGTATATGAATTTCCGTTGACGGTAGAAGCACAGTCTTCAATGAAGCAATATGATCTTGCCGGAAATGAAAGTAAGGTTGTATATGATGCCACAGGCGATGATGGAATTCAGTATTTACATGGTATTGTTTTGCAGGATTGGTATCTGAGCAAAGAGGATGGGTATGGGAATAAACTGGAAAAATTATTGAAATTACAGAATGATGCAAATAAAAATCTGGGTGCTGATCAGCAATCCTCTGCAAAACGTATCATTCAAAAAACAATTTATGATGCATCAACCGATTCATGGCGCCAGACCGGCACCTATTATCTGATCTCGGATGATGATATCAATCCGGATAATGATGGGGAACATCATGTAGAACAGTATGCGGTATTTCAGAAGGATCAGCATCGTTGGCCTTCTCTCCATGTGAATGCCAGCACACAGGTACGAGTATTGGGCTTGTGGACGAACGATGCAAATTTATATATCGGATTTTATGACGGTGTAGACAGTGTCAGCACATATATCGATAAGGATGACGCGGGCAGGGATATAGCAAGTTTTTCACCGAAGGATATCGGAAAAGAACAAAAAGTGACGTATTCCTGCCGGTCCGTGGAATACGATCCTTCATTAAAACGAAATGGGGATGAGAAGACAAACGAAGATAATCATGTCACGGTGCATGTTGTAAAGGCAGAATCGAATACCAAAATAAACGATACCTATTCGGAAGGTGGAAAGTCCGCATCCATTGATATTGAGAAAGAAGCAATCTCGGATCTGGTTCCGATGACGAACGCAGAGAAAGAAGCTTTGATCGATGGTGCCTCTCTTGATCTTGAGTTAAAGGTTTCCGGCGTGGAAAATTCTGCAGATGCCGATGTGGTGAAAGCGCAGCAGGATATTAAGAGTGTGCTTGGCTCAAATAAGAAAGCGGATTTCTTTAACGCGTTTTTGAATTATACGCTTAAGAAAAGCGATGGAACTGCGGTGGCCGACAATAAGATGATCACCGAAGCGGAAGAAGAGATGGTATTATCGTTCCCATTAAAGGAAGCATTGCAGGGAAAGAAAAACTATGTGGTATATAGGTATCATGATGGCAAAGCCGAAAAGTTGAATGCATGGATTGATGAAATAACAGGAAATCTATGCTTTGAGACGGATCGCTTCTCGGTCTATGCGATTGCGGTTGACGATGAGACATCCGGCGGTTCTTCGTCTGGTGGCGGCTCTGTATCCGGAGGAGGTTCTTCAGCAGGCGGTGGAACGGTCGTGAATCCTGATAATAAGACGGAAAACACAAAGACAGAAGTGAAACCGGATGGAACCAGGGTTGAGACCAAGACGGATACGGTGAAAAACGATCAGGGAAATGAAGTGAAATCAGAGACCACAACGATCAAGAACGCAGATGGAACAGTTGTATCTGTGACTACTACGATTGAAATCAAGGATGCGGCAACAAATACAACGATAAATATGGTTGTGAAGAAGGATGCGGCAGGCGAAGTAACAGAAGCAAAAGCCGAGATAGAAGCGGTTGCCGCTGCAGGAAAGAACGGTAAGGCAAAGACAACGCTTAATGCGGACGCCGCAGAACAGATGATTCAGGCGGCAGGCACAAAGAATGTTACGATAAAACAGACCGTAAGGGATGATAAGGGGAATACTTTGTATACGGTTGAAACAGATGCGAAAAACCTTGAGGCAGGCAGGAAACTTACCCTTGTTGAAATTAAGGATGGTAAGCAGATACTAGTTGCAAAGACGGCAAAGGTTGACACAAACGGAAACTTTACCATTCGGGCGCCAAAGGGTGAGTATCAGCTTCTGAACGAAACCCAGATGAAGACCTTGCGCAAGCAGATCCTTGCGACGGTAAAACCGGTAAAAAAATCCGTGACGATCAAAAAAGGCAAAAAGGCAGCCATTTCGCTTAGCAAGAAGCTGGATAAGGAAAATGTTGCAAAAATCACATATCGTTCAACAGAGAAATCGGTTGTAACCATAACTAAGAATGGAAAGGCAACCGGAAAGAAAAAGGGAGCCGCCGTTATTGAAATCACGGTTGTGTTGAATGACGGAACAAAGAAAGTGATAAAAACAAAGGTAACAGTAAAATAGCATAAAATCAATCAAAAACAAAAAGGCGGGTCATGTGTGTTGACCTGCCTTTTGGTTTCGTTAAGGGATACATATAAAAAGTGACTGTCCTGTTTAATTGAGCAATTCTTCGCCAATCTCTTCGAGAAGCGCATTCGTTTCTTCTAAAGTCATCTCATGTTCCAAAGCAAAAATGATCGCTGCATCGAAACGGTTTCTGGGATAGAGCTGGGCGCGCTGCGCGATGGAGAGCATCCGTTGTGTCTCGTCAAGTGGAAGCTTTAAAACGAGTGCGATCCTAAGAAGAAAGTTCCGTGTCGGTCTGCGGCGGCCGCTTAAAATCTGATAGGTGTAGGAACGATCCATGTTCAGATTGATAATGATATCTTTCGGCTGCAGATTATGTGTATCAAGAAGCTGACTGAGATATTCACCGATTCCGATCTTGTCAAAACTTTCTTCTTTTCTAAATTCATCAATGTTAAGTTCTCTTATTTGTTTTAATAATTCATCTGTGGATTTCATAAACGATTCTCCGCCTCTAGAACATTAGTCCATGCAAAATTAGTAAATTATGGCATAACAGTTACCCTATAATTCTAACATAATCGTAATTCATGATGGTGTGCAAAACTGCCTACTTTTTAATTCTGCTCATAGGCGCGCACGAAACCATCCTGATTATCGATCGCTAACTGGACGTTATCGAGAATATCACTCAGACAGAAATGGTAGTCGATTTCATTCACAGCATCTTTTTTGGCATGAGCGTATTTATAAATACAACTGGTGTCAGCATCACTGGTGCGATAGATGACGATGCGCAGCAGCGACAGGATTTCATTTTGATAATTACTGTAGGAACCGATCGTGTTTTTCAGGCATGCATCGCGATATACAAGGCTTTGCCGGATATGATCCACCGCCGAGCAGTTTCGTACATAATCCGGCAGAGAGTCATAGTTGGCGTAATCCTCAGGCGGATTGCGGGTCAGTTCCGGTTCCGCATACAGCTTCGGAATCAATGTTTCCAAAGCCACGCCGAGTGCATCCGCGTCGTTATTGTAGACGGCGAGAAGCAGGGTATCGACATCATCCTGAAAATCAAACAGATTTAATGGCTGTGATCCTGCACGGTCGACGATGGATGCATCGGAATCGACGGCTGCATCGGTAGCAGGTGTGCCGGAAGGATTGGCCTGGGTATCGGATAAGGCGTTTTTGGATGGTTGCTCAACGGCTGCTTGATCTGCACCCGGTTCGGTCGATGCCTGTGCAAACAGGGTGGAAGAGGTCGGTACAAGAAACTTCTGTGAGCAGATCATACCGATTCCGGAGCCGACTGCCGAACCGATGAGAAGTCCGAGCAACAGCAGTATGAAACCCTGTTTTTTCGTGAAATCGGCCGGCTTTTTATTCTGCTTTTGCTGCAAAGCGCACAGTTCCTGCTGTAATTCTTTTACGCTGCGGTATCTTTGATCCGGTTCAAAGGCCGTTGCTTTGTGAAGGATCGCGGATAATTCGGTGGAGATCTGTGAATCATCATTTTCCGAAGCGTTCAGCAGTGAGAGAAAGGTCTTGCCAAGACCGTACACATCCGTGCGGACATCGCTCTGGCGGAAACCGAACTGTTCCGGTGCCGCATTGCCGTAAGTTCCGGCAAAAACCGTATCGCGGGATTTTTCCGGTGTGAATTCATGACCGGCGTCTACGTCGATGAGAATAAGATGGTGTGTATCGGTGGAATAGATAAAGTTCTCCCCTTTGATGTCGCGATGGATCATCGGCGGGTGAAGCGCATGAAGCTCTCCAATGATCGTGCAGCACTCGGTCAAAAGGGGCAGTAACGCCTTTTCAAAGTCACTTTCCAACGGATGGGATTCACATAATTGTTCCGCGTGATCACAAAGTGGAATGCCCCGGACATAGCGGCGGAGCAGATAGGCTGCGCCGTCCTCTTCAAAGAAATCCACCGCTTCCGGGAAATGGGATGACACAAGCTGATTTAACACGTCGTATTCCCGGCGAAGAGAATCGCGCAGGATTCCGCTTGAACTTTTTAGAATAAACAGATTGCCGGACGCGTCGCAAAGCTGATAGATCTTCTTGTTGTCCGTGTCTTTGAAAATGCTTGAGACTGTATAATTTTCTGTAAGTCGTTGCGGGAGTGCCACATCGGACATTATGTGTTCAAATTCATGGATAAATTGTGCACTTTTCGTATCTGGCATAACGTCTCCTTTGCATATTTTTTGCTTTTTATCTGCTCATATTTTACAGCGAAATACTATTTTATTCAACGCCGTCCGCACAAAGAAAAGCAAAGTTAGTTTCATAAAACTTATCTTGGAAAAAGCAGGAAAAAATGATATGATACTGATAAGAAAGGAGTGCTTGGAAACATGAATGAAATCATTAAAGCAATGGAAGAGCGTAGAAGCATCCGCAAGTTTAAACCAGAGATGCCGAAGAAAGAAGATTTGCAGCAGATCGTGGAAGCCGGTCTGTACGCTGCCAACGGCATGGGAAGACAGGCAACGATCACGGTTGCTGTCACGAACAAGGAACTGCGCGATAGATTATCAGCGGTCAATTGCAAGATCGGCGGCTGGGATGAGAGTGTTGATCCGTTTTACGGAGCACCGGCGATCCTGATCGTTCTTGCGGAGAAAGATTGGAGAAATCGTGTATATGACGGAAGTCTTGTGATGGGCAACATGATGCTTGCCGCACATTCACTCGGACTTGGAAGCATCTGGATCCATAGAGCGAAGGAAGAATTTGAGATGCCGGAGTATCAGCAGCTTTTGAAGAAACTCGGTGTTGAAGGCGAGTGGGAAGGTATCGGACATTGTGCGGTCGGATACATCGACGGTGAGATGCCGGAAGCTGCTGAGCGCAAGCCAAACCGTGTATTCTGGGTAGAATAAGAAATATGTCAGCCGAACGATACATCAGAGATGTACCGCAATTTGCCGAAGGCAAATTTCAATGGGCTGATGTTTATTATGGAGGACAAAAAGATGGCAATTCAGTCAATTGATGCAGAAGACGATCAGTTCGCATATCGCTATGATACGCAGCTTCTGATTGATAAGAGAGACAAGGATCTTGATGAGGATGAGATCGCCGATTACATCACTGATCATTTTGAGGGCAACAGCCTGATCGCTGCGGGAGATGAGGATCTTGTCAAGATTCATTTCCATACCAACGAGCCGTGGAAGATTCTGGAGTATTGCAACTCTGTTGGTGAGATTTATGACATCGTTGTGGAAGATATGATCCGTCAGGCGGACGGCAAGCAGGGTTAATGAAAGAATATTGACTTGCAGGAAAGAAAAATGCCTTTTGGTTTAACAACAATTCAATTGTGCAGGACGCGATTTATTGCTATGATTTCATTATAAGAAGTTGGGAGGCATAAATATGAACATAGCAGAATCCATTCGAAAATACAGGAAAGCGTCAGGATTGACACAGGAGGAGATGGCAAAACGATTAGGTGTGACAACTCCGGCGGTCAGCAAATGGGAGAACGGAATCACTAATCCGGATATAGCGTTGCTGGCTCCGATCGCAAGGCTTTTCCATATATCGGTTGATACGCTTTTATCTTATCGGGAGCGATTAACGGACGATGAGATCAATGCGATAGTTCAGAAGATCAATGATATGTTTGCAACGGAAGATTTTGCTACGGTTTATGAATGGGCGGAGCGTAAGATCAAAGAGTATCCAAGCTGTAATAAGCTGATCTGGAATGTCGCAATTGTGCTGGAGGCAAGACTGATCGTTGATGACAAGACGGATGGTGAGCTGTATGAACCGCAGATTTACACGTGGTATGAACAGGTGCTTGAGGATGAAGATGAGGATATCAGGGACAAAGCGGCGGACGCATTGTTTGGCTTCTCGATGCGAAAGAAAGACTATGCCAAAGCGGAAGAATATCTGGCGTATTTTTCGGATTACGACCCGGTAAAGAAACTCAATCGTGGCAGATGGCATATGGAACAGGGAGAAGCGGAGAACGCTTACAAACTCTTCGAGGAGGTTATTTTTACCGAATATAATCGATCATCGTTAGCTTTGGCATATATGGTCGGAATGGCACTCGAGAAGATGGATTATGAAAAGGCGCGTTATTATGCAAAGAAACAAGGGGAGATCACATGCGCGTTTGAGATGGGGATTTATCAGCAATACTCGCCAATGCTTGAAATCGTATGTGCGCAGAAGGATGTAAAAGGAACCTGTCAGGTTGTGGAACAACTGCTGAATCATGTGGAGTCACTGTATGATTTTACGAAAGCGGAATTGTATGAACATATGACGTTTCGGAAGCCGGATGAAACCTATGTGAAGGAAGTAAGGGAGAGCCTGTTGGAAGGCTTTCGTGATGAGGAGACGTTTGGGTATATGAAAGGGTGCAAGGAGTGGGAACACATGATAGAATCATAAGTATCTGGTTGTACACATATTTTGAAGTGAGGTATAGAAATCGGTGGAGGGCATATTATGGCAAGATTGACAGAATTTGAAGAAGATAATTGGCTTTTGTCAGAGGCTAATAAGCGTTTGGAGAAAAATGGAGAGAAGAATACTGTTTCATTCGATGATCTTATGAAACATTTAGGAATCAGTGAATCAGAAATTAGGAATGTTGACAAAGGTAAAGATGAATAGTATTGTATAAAACAAAGAGAATATGATAGTAATGAGCATAGTTGTTTTTGAGGTCGGAAATGGTTCCCGACGCACTTTTCGGAGTACCTGAGATGATGGATACACCGCCCATCCAAAAATAACTATGCTTTTATTGAAAAAATATGTTGTCTCATATAAACTTATCATTAGACATATCAAAAAGAGTTCTTTGAGTTATCGTACAAACGGAAATATTCATATGATAAATAATCGAAATGTAAATATAATCACTGATGAAGAAGGAAATAGAATAGCACTTATCAAAGATATTCGTTTTAGGGGAAAACAGAATATTGATTGGAGGAGTGTGAAAGCGTATCTTGAAGGATATATGGGGGATTCCTACGAGATAAGTGAATCTGCTGAGCGAGTTTACATTGGAAAAACTTTATCAGATGAATTTACCGGTTCTGAATTTACAAAATCATTAAAAGGAGCAAATGCAAAAGCAAAAGCAAATGCTGCTACGGCAATTCCTGAACTTATACAAATCGCGTTAAATCCAAAATGGCAAGAAAACAAAAAAGAAAAACATAATGAAATCGCAAAATATGGATGGTATAGGTATGATGTAAAATTTGCAATCCCAATTTACGAAAATAATAGGCTAGTTCGCTATAATATTTTTGGAGCAAGATTACTAGTTAATCATTCTTATAATGGTAAGAAATACTTATATGATATTGTGGCAATAAAAAAAGAAACGAGTAAGCCGCATCATTAAGTGCGGTGAAAACCCATTTCTTAATTGGTATATTACATGAATTTCAAATACTTGTCAAGAAAACTACATCTTTTTGCACCTTAAAGGGTGTAAAATACACCCTTTAAGGTGCATTCCTCGTTGCGATTACCCTGTTTATGGTGTATAATACACGTTATGACAAAAAAGGAGAGAACATTGCAATGAGTAAAGTGAGAACCAGATTTGCACCAAGTCCAACAGGAAGAATGCATGTAGGAAATCTTCGTACCGCATTATATGCGTACCTTATCACGAAGCATGAGGGCGGCGATTTCATCTTAAGAATAGAAGATACCGATCAGGAGCGTTACGTGGAAGGCGCAGTCGATATCATTTACCGCACACTGGCTGAGACAGGTCTCATCCATGATGAGGGTCCGGACAAGGACGGCGGATGCGGTCCGTATGTACAGAGTGAGCGCCAGGCGCAAGGAATCTACTTGGAGTATGCCAAGAAGCTCATTGAAAAAGGCGAAGCATATTACTGCTTCTGTGATAAGGAGCGCCTTGAGAGTTTAAAGACAACGGTTGCAGGAAAAGAGATTTCCATCTATGACAAGCATTGTCTGCACCTGTCCAAGGAAGAAGTAGAAGAGAAGCTTGCATCCGGAATCCCGTATGTTATCCGTCAGAATAACCCGACAGAGGGAACTACGACTTTCGAGGATGAAATCTATGGAGATATCACCGTTGATAATGCGGAACTGGACGATATGATTCTGATCAAGTCCGATGGATATCCGACCTACAATTTTGCGAACGTTGTGGACGACCATCTTATGGGAATCACCCATGTTGTGCGCGGTAACGAGTATCTGTCATCTTCACCGAAGTACAACCGTCTCTATGAGGCATTCGGATGGGAGGTGCCGGTATACATTCACTGTCCGCTGATCACTGACGAGAATCACCAGAAGCTTTCCAAGAGATGTGGACATTCTTCGTTTGAGGATCTTGTTGAGCAGGGATTTTTAACCGAAGCAATCGTGAACTTTGTTGCACTGCTTGGATGGAGCCCGGCAGACAATCAGGAGATCATGTCACTCGACGAACTGGTTGCGAAATTCGATTATCACCATATGAGTAAGTCACCGGCGGTATTTGATTATACAAAGTTAAAGTGGATGAACGGTGAGTATATCAAGAAGATGGATTTTGACGCCTTTTATGAGAAGGCACTTCCATATATCAAGGAAGTGATCACAAAGGATTACGACCTCAAGAAGATTGCGAAGATGGTACAGACGCGTATCGAGATATTCCCGGATATCAAGGATCATATTGATTTCTTTGAGGAGTTACCGGAGTATGATGTTGCTATGTATACGCACAAGAAGATGAAGACAAATGCCGAGACTTCTCTTGAAGTCCTGACAGAGGTTCTTCCGATTCTTGAGAAGCAGGATGATTATAGCAATGACGCATTATATGCGGCACTTCTTAAGTATGTAGAGGAGAAGGGCTGCAAGAACGGTTATGTTATGTGGCCAATCCGTACTGCAGTATCCGGCAAGCAGATGACACCGGGCGGTGCAACGGAACTGATGGAAGTCCTTGGTAAGGAAGAGTCTTTAAATCGTATCCGCAAGGGTATCGAGCTTCTTCAGGCTGCACAGGCATAACAATTCAGGCAAGACAGAGGTACTATGAATTATAGCAAATCACAGCAGGAGGCCATCCGACACAAGGATGGCCCGATGCTTGTCCTTGCGGGACCCGGATCGGGCAAGACCGCAGTTATTACCCAGCGAACCATACATTTAATCGAGCAGCATCATGTGAATCCGTCCAATATTCTGGTGATCACTTTTACCCGCGCAGCGGCGCAGGAAATGAAGCAGCGCTTTCTGGCGGCAACGGGGACAGATAAGACGCAGGTGACGTTTGGAACCTTCCACGCCATCTTTTTTATGGTGCTAAAATACGCGTATCATTTTGAGAGCAGCAACATTGTGACGGACGAGCAACGTTATCAGTTTATGCGTGAGATCTTATCGTATCATCATCTGGAGTATCAGGATGAGAACGAGTTCATCAGCGATCTGTTTGCAGATATCAGCAGAGTGAAAAATGAGAGGATTCCGCTGGATCATTTCTACTCGAGTCACTGTGGGGAGGATGTATTTCGCAAGATTTACCAGGCATACACAAGAAGACTTTCACAGAACCGGCTGATCGATTTTGATGATATGCTGACTTATACATACGAATTGTTCTCACAGAGAAAGGATATTCTATCTGCCTGGCAGAGACGCTATCCGTATATTCTCGTCGATGAGTTTCAGGATATTAATCAGATTCAGTATGACATTGTGCGTATGATGGCACAGCCGGCAGATAATCTGTTTGTTGTGGGCGATGATGACCAGTCGATCTATCGTTTCCGCGGTTCCAAGCCGGAGATTATGTTATCTTTTGATAAGGTGTATCCTGCGGCGAAGATTGTTACATTGGAGCAGAATTATCGCTGTACACCGGCAATCGTGGCTGCTGCTGGAAATCTGATCTCGCACAATAAGAAGCGATTTGATAAAAAAATCAAAGCGGAAAAAACAAACGGAGAGGCGGTACGCTTTTTCCAGTTTGAGGATCAGAGGCAGGAGAACCAGTTTATCATTGAAGAGATTGCAAAGGCAAAGAGGGAAGGCGTGCCTCTTTCTGATATTGCAGTGTTGTTTCGGACGAATCTGCAGCCGCGGCTTCTGATGGAGCAGATGATGTCTGCAAATCTTGCATTTACGACGAAGGACAGGATTCCAAATATCTATGAGCACTGGATCGCAAAGGATTTTCTGACGTATATAAGAATTGCGCAGGGAAGTACGAAGCGAGCAGATTTTCTGTCCGTCATGAATAAGCCGAACCGCTATATCGGGCGTAACAGTCTGTGTGAGCCGGAAGTTGCGTTTGATGAGTGGATGAAGATGTACGATGAGCAGCCATGGATTGCGGAGCGAATTGAGAAAATGTGGCATGATACGAGAATTTTGAATTCACTCAGTCCGTATGCGGCAATCAATTTCATCAGGAGGGGGATCGAGTACGATGATTATATTGCGGATTATGCAGAGTATCGCAATATCAATAAGGAAGATCTCTACGAGGTGGCGGACGAAATCCAAAGTAGCGCAAAGGGATACAAAACGCTTGAAGCGTGGTTTACGCATATTGAGGATTATAAGAAGGAACTCGAACTTCTTGCGAAGAAGCGGGCGGATATGGGAGATGCAGTCACACTTGCGACACTTCACAGTGCGAAGGGGCTGGAATTTGAGCGTGTCTATCTGATTGATGTCAATGAGGGAATGACGCCGTATAAGAAAGCCGTGCTGGAACCGGATATCGAGGAGGAGAGAAGACTTTTCTATGTGGGTATGACGCGTGCAAAGGAGAAGCTGACGCTTTGTGCGGTCAAAAATATCCGCAATAAGGAAGTGGACCTATCACGATTCTTAAGAGAGGCAGGGGCACAGGTTGATCCGCAATCAAATGACAGAGATCACAGTAAAGAGTAACAAGAAAAACGCCGGGAGCATATCGCTCCCAGCGTTTTGTCTTATTCGTCGTCCTCCATTGCATTAAACATATCATCATCTAAGAATTCATCGAATTTATCGGCCGCGATCTCGTATTCCTCATCGCCTTCGATCGGATCGATGCTCGGAAGTCCTTCTTCGTCTTCGGCGTAGCGGTACAGATATACATCGCCTGTCTCATTTCCCTGCTTATCAAGTGGCATTAAAGCGATATAATCGCGTCCGCCTGCTTCATAAATCGTAAGGATGGAGCATTCTACTTCGCCTTCGTCTAATTCTAATGTAACACGGATATCATCTGCTTCGTCCGGAGTAACCGGTGTTGCCTTCTCGTTATCTGCCATATTGTCCCCTTTCTGAAACGATTATTCATTGTTTTGTTTCATTATATAGAGTCTCATTTGGCTTGTCAATGAAAGCAGGGCGAAAAAAGATCGGATAAAGCGATATACAAAGACACCAAAAAAAGGTATAATCAATAAATGAGACTAAGACAGCATAGGATATGGCGGTAAAGAATGAATTATAAGATCAAAGAGGGAAATTACGAAAAACAGGGAGTACAGCAGCTCGGGAAGTGGACAATCTTCACGTTTGAGGGCGAGAAGGAGGACGATTGCAGCGTTGTGCTTTTGAATAATGAGAAAGAAGTGGTGGAAAAAATTGAGGTTCCGAAGGAATACTGTATGGGATCACTCCGATCCGTTGCGGTGGAGAACCTGAAGACAGACGAACTTCTTTATATGTTTGAAGTAAACGGTAAACGTGTGCTGGATCCTTACGCGCACAGGATTGTGGGACGTGAGGTCTGGAATGATGAGAAACGCATGCCGGATGCGGTGTATGGCGCTTTTGTGCCATCCGGTTTTGCGTGGGGAGATGACCGGTCACCGGAGATCGACCGTTCACAGATGATCATGTACAAGCTGCATGTGCGCGGCTTTTCGATGGATGCGAAGGCGAGTACAACAAACGGAACTTTTCAGGCGGTCAGCGCCAGAATTCCGTATTTACAGGGAATTGGCGTGACAACGGTGGAACTTATGCCTGTGTATGAATTTGAGGAACGCATTTTCCCGGAGGAGAAGGTGCTGCCGGATTATATTCAGTGGGAAGCAGAAGACGCGGATATGATTGTGCCTCCGGAAGAGACCAAAGTTCTTCCAAAACTGAATTTCTGGGGGTATACAAAGGGTAATTATTTTGCTGTCAAATCTTCTTATGCGAGAAATGCTGCTAAGGCTTCGCTGGAGTATAAGGCTCTCATCAGAAAGCTGCATCAGCATGGGATGGAGTGCGTGATGGAGTTCTTTTTCCCAGAAGGAACGGATCAGAATCTGATTCTTGCGGCGCTTCGTTTCTGGGTGAGGGAGTATCATGTGGATGGTTTTCATCTGCTCGGGGAGAACCTTCCGATGACCGCAATCGCGCAGGACAAGCGGTTGAGCAGAACCAAGATCTTCTATACGGATTTCAGTGATGCAGGGGAAAAGGAGCGCAGTTACCGCAATCTGTATGTCTACAAGGACGAATATCAGTATCCGGCGCGCAAGATGCTCAATCATTTTGGATATGATTTGGATGAATTCATTGATCAGCAGCGCAAGCAGGGGAGTGTGCTTGGCTTTGTCAATTATATTTCGGACAATAACGGATTCACACTTGCGGATCTGTTCATGTATAATGAGCGTCACAATGAGGACAACGGAGAGAATAATTGTGACGGAAATGCATGGAATTTCAGCAATAATTATGGCGTAGAAGGTCCTACCGCGAAGCGGTATATCAACCGTTTGCGCAAGCGCCAGTGGCGCAATGCGATACTGATGATCATGATGGCGCAGGGAGTTCCGCTTCTGTGGAGTGGCGATGAGTTCGGCAACTCGCAGGCGGGAAATAATAATGCTTATTGTCAGGATAATCCGATCGGCTGGATCAATTGGAAGAGTGAAAGATCGCACAGAGATCAGAAGCTGTTTTTCGAGAATGTGGCGCGTTTTCGAAGAGAACATCCGATTCTTGCGAATCCGATGCCTTTTCAGTTCTGTGATTATAAGGCGCTCGGCTGTCCGGATCTCTCGTTTCATGGGGAGAATGCCTGGATGATACGTCCGCAGGGGGGCGGACTGGCACTTGGAATGCTCTACTGTGGGGCATATTCTGTAGATGCAGCGTATCAGGAGGATGTATACGTTGCGTATAATTTCTCGGCCTCCGAGACGGTGCTTGCGCTTCCGGGTGTAGGTAAGACCAGGCAGTGGTATCTGCAGATCGACAGTTCCGATGATAAGACACCGTATCTCGCAGAACCGAAGGTATGTGCAGAGGGTAACATCACACTTCCTCCGCATACGATCAGGGTGCTCGCAGGCAGGGAAGTACCGCAGCATAAGAAGAGAAAGGAACGAGGAAGTAAGGCAGGAATTTAAGATATGGGTAATGCATGGAATCATTTTAAAACAATTACAAGACATAAGAATCTGGTTATGGCTGGCTGCTTTAAGGTTGGATTGTATAAGCAGGGACTTCTTCATGATCTGTCGAAGTATTCTCCAACAGAATTTCTGGTCGGATGTAAGTATTATCAGGGAACGATGAGTCCGAATAACGCGGAACGCATGGACAAAGGCTATTCGTCTGCGTGGCTGCATCACAAGGGGCGAAATAAGCATCACTTAGAGTACTGGATCGATTATGCGGTAGGGGAGCAGAAAGCCGGAAGCGTGCACGGTGGTATGGCTGGAATGAAGATGCCACTCAAATACGTGGCAGAGATGTTTATTGACCGCGTGAGTGCATCGAAAAACTACCAGAAGGATAAATATACGGATCATAGTCCGATCGATTATTATGAGCATGGAAAGGATCATTATCTGATTCATGAGGACACGGAGGCGATGCTTGTGTATCTGCTTACGATGCTTGCAGTCCGGGGTGAGAAGGAGACGTTTGCGTTCGTAAAAAATGAGGTGTTAAAAGGCAAAGTGCCTTATGACAAGGCACAACTTGATCCAAGGATCGAAGATCTGAAGAAAAATTAAGCATATAAAGTCGGAATGCCGGAGGGTGTTCCGGCTTTTTTACTTAGCCTTGTACGTTTTTGTGGGGAAAAGCACGAGATCATGTGCTTTCTCATACAATATAGAAAGCGATGTGAAAAGGTGCTGCGTGAAAACATTTTTGGTTCCACTGACACCGGAAGAGGAAGCAGACTGCCTGAAACGATGGCAAAGCGGTGAGCGGGCGGCGAAGGAAGAACTGATTCTGCACAATATGCGCCTTGTTGCTCATGTGGCAAAAAAATATATAAGTTCGGGGGAGGACGCAGAGGATCTGATCTCAATTGGAACGATTGGACTTCTGAAAGCAGCGGATTCGTTTAAACCGGACTATGGAAGCCGGTTTGCAACCTACGCGATCCGATGCATTGACAATGAGATGCTGATGCATTTTAGGAGCCGGAAGAAGGCAAGAGGAGAGGTTTCTCTTTTTGAACCGATCGGCGTGGATAAAGAAGGCAATCAGATTCAATTGGTCGATGTACTCGAATATCATGATGTTAACGTCGTGGAGAATGTTCAGAAAAAGGAACAGATGGAGACAATCAGCAGAAATATTGGGCAGATTTTAAGCGAAAGAGAGTACTATATCATCCGCAAACGGTACGGATTGTTTGGAACAAAAGAGTGTACACAGCGTGAAATCTCAGCGGAGCTTGGTATCTCCAGATCTTATGTTTCACGCATTGAGAAGAAGGCGTTGGATAAACTGAAAAAATTTGTGGTCAGTTCATAAAAATTTTGATGAAAAAAGATGGATCTTGTGTTATGATAGATCCATCTTTTTTCATACATCAGTCGATGTGCATTCCCCAACCGTTGGAATGAGGTGAATATGTACAGTACAGTTAGGACTTCTATGCTCTGTGGTATCCATGCGATACCGGTACAGGTAGAAGTAGATATCAGCACAGGACTGCCTGCATTTGAGATGGTAGGTTATCTGTCTTCCGAGGTGCGTGAGGCGAAGGAGCGCGTGCGCACAGCACTTCACAATTGCGGAGTATCACTCCCGGCCAAACGCATTACGATCAATCTCTCTCCGGGAAATATAAGGAAGACCGGAACCGGATTTGATCTGCCGATTGCAGTGGCACTTCTCTATGCGATCGGTGTGCTTGAAGCGGAAGACAACAGCAACCGCGTATTTGTCGGAGAACTGAATTTAAATGGACAGGTACTTCCGGTTAACGGAATTCTGCCGGTTGTGTCGGATGGATTCTGTGAAGAAAACAAGAATGAATTTGTAATCCCGATGGATAATCTGGCAGAGGGAAAACTGGTGCAGGACGCGAAAGTATATGGTTTTTCATCACTTGAATCGGTAATCTGTTATCTTCGGGATGGAAGAAAAGAATCGCCGAGGGAGACTGCTTTTGTGGAAGAGAGAAAAGCAAATGTTGATTTTGCGGAAGTGAATGGACAGCCGTTTCTGCGGCGTGCAGCGGAGGTGGCAGCAAGCGGAATGCATAATCTGCTTATGGTCGGACCTCCCGGGGCAGGCAAGACCATGATCTCCGAGCGCCTTGCAACCATTCTTCCTCCACTGACAGAGGAAGAAAAACTGGAACTTTCTAAGATTTACAGTGTATGCGGAATGCTGAATAACCATAATGCATTATTGCAGCAGCGCCCGTTCCGCAGTCCACATCACACGGTAACGCGTGCGGGAATCACGGGCGGAGGTGCCGTTCCGCGACCGGGAGAAATCTCCCTGGCGCATCACGGAGTGCTTTTTCTTGATGAACTGACAGAATTTGACAAGGCAACACTTGAAATTTTAAGACAGCCGTTGGAAGAGAGGCAGATACATCTGACCCGTGCGCTGACAAGTGTGTGCTATCCGGCGGATTTCCTTCTACTGGCATCCATGAATCCGTGCAACTGTGGATATTATCCGGACATGCAGAGGTGCCATTGTACGCCTGCCACGCTGCGCCGATATTCGCAGAAAGTGTCACAGCCGCTCATTGACCGTATTGACATCTGTGTGGAGGCTCCGACGGTAACCTATTCGGAACTGACGGGAAAATGCAAAAACGAGGATTCCGCAACAATCCAGAAAAGAGTGCAGGCCTGTCATGAAATCCAGCAGGAACGCTTCCGTGTGGAGTCGTTTCATTACAACAGCCGGATTCCGGCAGCACGGATGGAGGAGTTTTGTCCGCTTGGAGACAAGGAACAGAACTACATGGAGCGTATGTATCAGAAAATGTCCCTGACCGCACGCACTTACCACAAGATTCTGCGCGTGGCAAGAACGATTGCAGACTGCGAGGAGAGCAGACAGATCCATGTGCGCCATCTGAGTGAGGCAGTCTGCTACCGGAGTATGGATGAACGTTTCTGGGGAGGTGTGTGATGTATCGGTACTGGTTTGATAATATAAAGGGACTCACACCTGTCAAAAAGCGTATTCTCTATGAGACATTCCGTGAAGCGGAAATCCTTTATCATGCACCGGAAGATACGATCCGGAACGTGACTGGTATTGAGGATCAGGATGTCTTGGCAGTTATAGAGAGTAAAAGAAGCTGGAACCTCGAAGGTGCATGGATGCGCCTGCAGGAGAGAGGAATCAGTCTTGTGACATTGGAAGATGATGAGTATCCGGCTAAGCTTGCGCGGATTGTGGCACCGCCTTATGCATTGTATTACAGAGGACATCTTCCGGATGAATCACACAGATCTGTTGCAATCGTTGGCGCAAGAGGGCGAAGCGCCTACGGAAGTCAGGTCGCGCGGGCGCTGGCAAAGCGGCTGGCGGAATTTGATGTGGATATTATCAGCGGGCTGGCGCTTGGCATTGACACGGACGGTCATATGGGAGCGCTTGACGGTGGAGGAAGAACCTATGCTGTGCTTGGATGCGGTGTGGACATCTGTTATCCGAAGAGCAATCATTTTTTATATGAAGAAATTCCTAAGGAGGGTGGCATCCTTTCGGAATTTGTTCCGGGTACACAGCCGCTTCCCATGCTTTTTCCGCAGAGAAACCGGATTATTTCCGGATTGTCGGACTATGTGATTGTAATTGAAGCAAGAATGAAAAGCGGATCGCTGATTACAGCAGATTATGCGATGGAGCAGGCGAGAGAGGTTTATGCGCTTCCGGGGCGGATTACGGACGAACTGAGTCAGGGATGCAACCACCTGATCCAGCAGGGCGCAGGAGTGATCGCAAGTGTGGATGACTTCTTAAAAGAAATGCAGCTTTCCGATGCTTCGACGGACATTCAGATGGACTTTCGGAAAAATCTTCTTGAAAAAGACGAAACGTTGGTGTATAGTTTATTCGATTTTCATCCCCTTGGATTGGGGAGTCTGGTTGAGAAAACCCCATACTCGCTTCTTGAGGTATTGGATATTCTTGAGCGGCTGCAGCAGAAGGGGTTTGTGAAGGAAACCATTCCGAATTTCTACGTGAAAACGATCTGATAGATAATAAAGGAGCATTTTTCTTATGGCAAAGTATCTTGTTATTGTGGAGTCGCCTGCGAAGGTTAAGACAATAAAAAAATTCCTGGGTAAAAATTATGAGGTTATGGCATCGAACGGACATGTCAGAGATCTTCCGAAGAGTCAGCTTGGCTTTAGTCCGGAAAATAATTTTGAACCGAAATATATTACGATCCGTGGAAAGGGGGAAATTCTTGCCAAGCTTCGTAAGGAAGTGAAGAAAGCGGACAAGATCTATCTTGCAACGGACCCGGACCGTGAGGGAGAGGCGATTTCCTGGCATCTGACCAAGGCGTTAAAGCTTGAGGATAAGGATGTCAGTCGTATCAGCTTTAACGAGATTACAAAGACTGCCGTCAAAGCATCGCTTAAGAATCCGCGTGAGATCGATATGGATCTTGTGGACGCCCAGCAGGCACGAAGAGTGCTGGATCGAATGGTTGGTTACCGCATCAGCCCGCTTCTGTGGGCAAAGGTCAAGAGAGGCTTGAGTGCCGGACGTGTGCAGTCGGTTGCGCTGCGTATTGTCTGTGACCGTGAGGCGGAGATCGATGCTTTCATTCCGGAGGAATACTGGTCACTTGAGGCAAGTCTTCTGCCGGAGGGCGAGAAGAAGCCGATTCTTGCCAAGCTTACGGATAAGGACGGCAAGAAGATTGAGGTTACGTCTGAAGCGGAAATGAATGCGATTCTTGAGGAAATCAAGGGGCAGTCATTCCAGGTGAAGGATATAAAAAGAGGCGAGCGCACCAAGAAAGCACCGCTTCCGTTTACAACGAGTACGTTGCAGCAGGAGGCGTCAAAAGCACTCAATTTCCCGATCTCAAAGACGATGCGTATTGCCCAGCAACTGTACGAAGGTGTGGATATCAAGGGACAGGGAACCGTCGGTATTATCACATACCTGCGTACGGATTCTGTCCGCATTTCCGAGGAAGCGGATGCTGCTGCAAGAGAGTTTATCGGAACAAATTACGGAGAGCAGTATCTTTCTGCAGGAGAGGGAAGCAGGAAAAACGGTGCGAAGATACAGGATGCGCATGAGGCAATCCGCCCGACGGATATCAACCGTATCCCTTCCGATATCAAGGATTCGCTCAGCAGAGATCAGTTCCGCCTGTATCAGCTGATCTGGAAGCGTTTTGCTGCCAGCCGTATGGCGAATGCAATCTATGAGACGATGACGGTCAATATAGCGGTCGGATCTTATGGATTCCGTGTATCGACATCGAAGGTTGCTTTCGATGGATTTATGCTCGCATATACCGAGGCGGACGATGAGAAGGACACGAAGCAGGTTCTGCTTAAGGACATTGACGAGAATACGAAACTCTCATTAGTGGAGATGGATCCGAAGCAGCATTTTACCCAGCCACCGGCGCACTTTACCGAGGCATCCCTTGTAAAGACACTTGAGGAACTGGGAATCGGACGACCGAGTACTTACTCGCCGACCATTACGACAATTATTGCAAGAAGATATATTACCAAAGAAAATAAGAACCTTTATGTGACAGAGATCGGCGAAGTGGTAAATTCCATCATGAAGGAATCTTTCCCTACAATTGTGGATGAACATTTTACTGCCAATATGGAGTCGCTTCTCGATAGTGTAGCGGAAGGTGCGGTCAACTGGAAGACGGTTGTCGCTAATTTCTATCCGGACCTGGAAGCAGCAGTGCAGGCTGCGGAGAAGGATCTTGAGAAGATTACGATCGAGGACGAAGTGACCGAAGAAGTCTGTGAAGTGTGTGGACGCAATATGGTCATCAAATATGGTCCTCACGGTAAATTCCTTGCATGCCCGGGATTTCCGGACTGCCGCAATACGAAGCCTTATTACGAGAAGATCGGCGTTGCCTGCCCGAAGTGCGGTAAGGATGTCGTGATCAAGATGACGAAGAAGGGACGTCGCTACTACGGATGTATTGATAATCCGGAGTGCGATTTCATGAGCTGGGGACGTCCGGTTGCCAAGAAATGCCCACGATGCGGCGGTTATATGGTTGAAAAAGGCGCGAAGCTTGCCTGCGCGGATGAACATTGTGGCTACACGGAAGCAAAAGAGGCGAAAAACGAAAAATAAAATAATGCAATTGCATGAAAAATATTGAATTGTCAGAAAAATAGTGATAAACTCATAGTTAAATCGAAACTTTTTGCCGGAATGCGAAAGTAGTCAGGAGGATGACATGAGTGTACAGCTTCTGGATAAAACACGTAAAATAAACAAATTACTTCACAATAATAATTCGTCAAAGGTAGTTTTTAATGATATCTGTGAAGTTCTGACCGGAATACTGGATTCCAATATTCTTGTGATCAGCAAGAAGGGAAAGGTGCTTGGATCGAGCGTCTGCAAAGGCGTAGACGAGCTTCAGGAACTGATCGTAGATGAGGTCGGCGGATTTATTGATCCTGCGTTAAACGAGCGACTGCTCGGAATCCTTTCCACAAAGGAGAATGTAAATCTTGAGACGCTTGGATTCGGAGAGGAGTCCAGACGGTATCGTGCGATCATTACTCCGATTGATATTGCGGGAGAGAGGCTCGGTACGTTGTTTGAGTATCGCAGCGAGAAGGAATATGACATTGATGATATTATTCTGACGGAGTATGGAACGACGGTTGTCGGACTTGAGATGATGCGTTCTGTCAATGAGGAGAGTGCGGAGGAAGCAAGAAAAGTTGCCATCGTGAAATCTGCGATCAGCACGCTTTCGTTTTCGGAGCTGGAAGCGATCACTCATATTTTCGATGAACTTGATGGCAACGAGGGAATCCTTGTTGCGAGCCGGATTGCGGATCGTGTAGGAATCACAAGATCTGTGATCGTGAATGCACTTCGAAAGTTTGAGAGCGCCGGCGTAATCGAATCAAGATCATCCGGTATGAAGGGAACCTATATCAAGGTCGTCAATGATGTTGTGTTCGAAGAATTGGACAAGCTCAAACGCAGTAAGGCAAAATAAGCAGTAAAATAAATCGAAGAAACTACCAAGGAATGGGGATTTTAAAGGGACTTATACAAGATATAGGTTCCTTTTTTGCTTACAAAATATGGCTTTTTTATGAAAAGCACTTGTATTTTGAAAGAAGTATACTATAATTAGTATGATAGAATAATTAGGGATACTAGATGAAGGGGGTTCTTATGCTCAGTACAAACGCTTTTGATTATGTCAATGTATTGGACAAGGCTGCGGATGCAAGCTGGAAGAGAGAGACGGTTCTCGCCAACAATATTGCCAATGTAAATACGCCCGGATATAAGCGGAAAGACTTAGACTTTGAGGGTGTCTTGAAGCAGGAACTCGGCAGATGTAAACATACGTCGCTCGATACGAAGATCGACAATCTGCATATGGATCATCTGAATCCTTCGGTATATACGGATCTGTCCAATTATTCCTACCGTCTGGACGGAAACAATGTCGATATCGATGTCGAGGAAGTGGAGTACGCATCCGAGCAGATTCGTTACCAGGGAATTACGGCAGGTATTAACAATGAGTTTAACCGCATGAAGACTGTGATCAGTTAAGGAGAGTAAGAAATGGGATTATTTCAATCGTTTAATATCAGCGCATCGGGAATGACCGCGGAGCGCTTCCGCACCGATATCATTGCGGAGAATATTGCCAATGTAAATACAACTTCAACAGAGAGCGGCGGACCTTACCGACGCAAGATTGTGACATTTCAGGAACGTGCGGTTACACCGTTTAGTCAGGTTTTCTCAGCTTCGAAGAATCCGGCAATCGGTAATGGTGTCAAGGTAACTTCCGTGCGTGAGGATACGGAGACGGATTTTATCAAGGAGTATGATCCTTCCAATCCGGATGCGGATGCGGACGGATATGTGTCTTATCCGAATGTGAATACCGTTACAGAGATGACGAACCTGATCGATGCACAGCGTGCTTATGAGGCGAATGCGACAGCTTTTGAAGCGAGCAAGAGCATGGCACAGACAGGATTGTCAATCGGACAGTAATCTATAGAATGAGGCTTTACGCCGGAAACAGAGAGGAAATATATGGATATTAATTCACTTGCGAGTGTGTCATCCAATTATTTGAATACATTTACGCCTAAGACGACGGATGTGAATACGGATAAGAATAGTTTCAGTTCCGTACTTTCCGCGGCGATGCAGTCGATTGATGAGACGAATGACTTGCAGAATACTGCAGAATCAGAGGAAATCCGTTTCGCGCTCGGAGAGGCGGACAATACGCACGATCTTCTGATCGCGGAGACGAAAGCGAACATTGCACTCCAGTACACCGTTGCGGTGCGTGATAAGCTAATTGACGGTTACAGAGAAATTATGCAGATGTCAATCTAAATAATCATTTTGATAATAGGATGGATTAGGTAGGAGAGGAACAAAAGAATGCCAGAACAATTGCAGAAAATCATCAACCGTGTGGTTGAATGGTGGAAGAAATTTAATACAAAGCAGAAGGCTTTAATGATCAGTCTGACAAGCATCGTGATCGTGGCGCTTGTGATTCTTGGCGTGGTGATGACAAGACCTACCTATACGACACTGATTGATTGCGAAAATGCGAAAAGTGCCAGTCAGGTCAAGGAAATTCTTGATGCGGACGGAACGATTGATTATAAAGTATCGAATTCTACGCATTTTGAAGTTAATGTCAAGGATGAGAGTGCAGCAAATATGCTGCTGGGATCCAATGATATTGCGACCGCAGGATACGATATTTCTAAGGCAGATGTCTCATCTGTTGTGGATGGAAGCTTTTCCCGTACAGAGGCAGATAAGCAGAAACTGAATAAGGCATACCTGGAGCAGAAGCTGCAGGAGGATCTTGCAGCGAATGATCTGATCAATTCTGCGAAGGTTTCCTTAGATCTTCCGACCGATGATGGAACTTTGATTTCCAGAATGCAGGAGGGATCTGCGAGTGTATCGCTTGATCTCAAGAGTGATATGGATGAGGATCAGGCGTATTCGATTGCGCGCTTTGTTGCAACACAGATCGGCAACGAATCAACGAAGAATATTACAATTCTTGACCAGAAGACTTCAATGCTTCTGTATTCCGGAGCGGATCAGGACTCCGCTTCCTCGGTTGTTTCAACCAACCTGAGCACGAAGCAGAAGACACAGAACATGGTAAAGGATGAGGTTAAGAATGTTCTCGTGAAGTCTGGTATTTTCTCGGATGTGCAGGTCGGAATCAATCTGGACATGAATTTTGATTCGGTGAAGAAAAATTCGGTTGTATATTCCCATAATGACGGAATGGATAATGGTGAGATTACAAGCCGTTCGGAGTATCAGGCGGATGCCACCGGCGGACAGGCTGCGGTTCCGGGAACGGATTCCAATGATGATACACCAACTTATGTGACACAGGATGGCGAGATTACGGAATCTTCTGTGTCAGATATTGATACACAGTATGCACCGAATAAGGAAGAAACAGAGACAATCAACAATGGTGGAACGGTTGATTATACAACGAGTTCCGTTGCCGTATCAGCGACCAGATGGGTTGTCTATGATGAGGATGAACTTAAGGCAAGCGGTCAGCTTGACGGAACGACATTCGAAGCGTTTAAGGCGGCACACAGTGATCCGGTACAGGTACAGGCAGATCAGGAATATATTGATATGATCGCTAAAGCGACCGGTTTTGATACCAATAATATTTCTTTTGTCTGCTACGAGCGTCCACAGTTTGTTGAATCGAGCAGCAAAGGCATCGGTCTGACGGATATCTTACAGATTGCGCTTGCAGTATTGATCTTTGCATTACTTGGATATGTGGTGTTCCGAAGCACCAGAAAGCAGGTCGAGGAGGAAATCGAGCCGGAACTTTCTGTGGATGCATTGCTTGAGTCAACAGCAAATACAGGAGATGAGCTTGAGAATATCGGCTATTCGGAGAAATCAGAGACACGTGTTCTGATTGAAAAATTTGTGGATGAAAATCCGGATGCGGCAGCGTTGTTGCTGCGCAACTGGTTAAATGAGGATTGGGAGTAAGGTATGAGCGAATCTTATACAGGAGTGCAGAAAGCAGCAATTCTTCTCATTACGTTGGGACCGGAGAAGGCTGCTACAATCTTTAAGCACCTGAAAGAAGATGAAATTGAAGAACTCACACTTGAGATTGCGAATACGAGGAGTGTATCCCCGCAGACGAAGGAAGAGGTATTGGAGGAGTTTTATCAGGTATGTCTTGCGCAGCAATATATTGCGGAAGGTGGTATCGGATATGCGAAGGAACTTCTTGAGAAGGCTCTTGGAAGTGACAAGGCACAAGGTGTTATTGCCAAGCTGACCGCTTCTCTTCAGGTTCGCCCGTTCGAGTTTGTACGCAAAACGGATCCGAGTCAGCTGCTCAATTTTATTCAGGATGAGCACCCGCAGACGATTGCGATGATTCTGTCGTACTTATCGCCTTCACAGGCATCGATGGTGCTTAGTGCTCTGCCACCGGAGAAACAGGCGGATGTTGCAAAGCGTATTGCGTTGATGGATCGCACATCGCCGGATGTCATCAAGGAAGTAGAACGGGTATTGGAGAGAAAGCTTGCTTCTCTTGTTAATCAGGATTACACGATCGTTGGTGGTATTGATGCGATCGTTAATATCTTAAACAGTGTCGACCGTGGAACGGAAAAACACATTATGGAGTCTCTGGAAATCGAAGAGCCGGAGCTTGCCGACGAGATCCGCAAGAAGATGTTCGTGTTCGAGGATATTTTGTTACTCGACGACCGTGCAATACAGCGTGTGCTGCGTGATGTTGAGAATGGAGATCTTGAACTTGCCCTTAAGAATACATCGGAAGAGGTTCAGAATGTAGTATTCAAGAACCTGTCGAAGAGACTTGCGGCAATGATCAAAGAGGATATGGATTTTATGGGCCCGGTACGAATGAAGGATGTCGAGGAGGCACAGCAGAAGATTGTTGGTGTTATCCGAAAGCTCGAGGAAGCAGGAGATATCGTAATTTCCCGTGGCGGAGGAGACGATATCGTTGTCTAATTTATTAAAACAATGCTTTGTGGTGAATTCCACGCAGGGGAACAGAATTATCAATTCCGATCAGCATATGAAGGAGCGGATGGCGGGTGAAGGTCGGTCGTTATCGGAAGAACCGGAAGGAGAACTGACCGGTTCTGCAGATGCGGCGGAAGAGGAGAGCCTTCCGACTTACGAGGAAGAAAAGGTTAAGCTGGAACAGCTTCGCAAGGCGATGATCGCCGATGCGCAGACGATGGCAAACCAGATCACTTCGACAGCTCATTCGGAGGCAAACGGAATCTTAGATGCTGCCAAGCAGAGCGCGCAGCAATTATTTGAGGAACAGAGAAAGCTCGGATATGAAGAGGGAAGACAGCAGAGTGAACAGGAACTGCAGGCAGTAAGAGGGCAGCTGGAACAGGAATATGAACAGAAGAAGGAACAACTACAGACGGAATACAATGAACGCATGGAACATATGGAGAGCGACATTGTAGATGCAGTGTCCCAGGTGTTTGAAAAAGTATTCCAGATACAGTTTTCGGATAAGAGGGAAGTGCTTCTTGCACTTGTGAAAAATACACTTATGGATGTGGATGCTGGCAACAAGGTGCGCATTCATGTCAATGAGGCGGATCATCAGATGCTGATGGATCATTTAGATGAAATCCAGAAACAGGTCGGCGGAGATGTCGCAATCGAGTTTGTTCAGGAGAATAAATTTGAGGACGGACAATGTCAGCTTGAGACGTCGTACGGCGTGTTTGACTGCGGACTGGACACGCAGCTTATAAATCTGATCAAGGATATCCGCTCATTAGTTTCATAACCGGGGTACGATTGACGTTGAGTGTAGCAGATAAGTATTTACAGCTTTTAGACAGACAATATTATAACAGTTACGGAAAGGTTGTTAAGGTTGTCGGCCTGACGATCGAGTCCGTAGGACCGAAGGCGCGTCTTGGGGATCTGTGCAAGATTTATCCAGATGAGGATCGGGAGAATCATGTGATCGCGGAAGTGGTTGGATTCCATGATTCCCAGCTTATTCTGATGCCGGTTGACAGCGTGGAGGGCGTTGGAGTTGGATGTATCGTAGAGAATACGGGACATCCATTATCTGTATTAGTAGGGGAAGAACTGCTTGGGCATACATTGGATGGTATCGGAAGAATCAGTGACGGGGATGTGGAGATCCACGGAGAATATTATCCGCTGGAACAGACACCGCCGGATCCGATGGAACGTGAGATTATCAGTGAGGTATTGCCGCTTGGTGTGAAGGCGGTTGATGGACTGATCACGGTAGGTAAGGGGCAGCGTATCGGTGTATTTGCAGGTTCCGGAGTCGGTAAAAGTACACTTCTTGGTATGTTTGCCCGCAATACAAAGGCGGATATCAATGTGATCGCCCTGATCGGAGAGCGAGGCCGAGAGGTGCGCGAGTTTATTGAGCGTGATCTGGGACCGGAAGGTATGGCAAGATCGGTTGTTGTTGTGGCAACTTCTGACAAGCCTGCACTGATTCGAAACAAGTGTGCAAAGACGGCAACAGCAGTGGCAGAATATTTCCGCGATCAGGGAAAAGATGTTCTGTTGATGATGGATTCTATGACGCGTTTTTCGCAGGCACAGAGAGAAATCGGACTTGCGTCAGGAGAACCTCCGGTAACAAGAGGTTATCCGCCAAGCGTGTATTCGGAGATGCCGAAGCTGTTAGAGCGTGCGGGAACCAATGATAAGGGATCCATTACCGGCCTGTATACGGTATTGGTCGATGGTGACGACTTCAATGAGCCGATTACTGATACAGCGCGTGGTATCTTAGACGGACATATCATGCTTGACCGAAAACTTGGACATAAGAATCATTATCCTGCGATTGATATCTTACAGAGTATTTCCCGTGTCATGAGTTCAATCGTAACAAAGGAGCATAAGGCACTTGCGGGAAAATTAAAAAATGTTCTTGCAACCTACAATGAGGCGGAGGATCTGATCAACATCGGCGCCTACAAAAGCGGTTCCAATCCGGAGATTGATTACGCAATCCGCAAGATCAAGGATGTGAATACATTTCTTTGTCAGGGAACGGATGAGAAGTTTGCTTTTGACGAGGAAATCAAGCTGCTTGCAGATGTGTTTGCAGATTAGGAAAGTGGTTGAGTAAGTTATGGCGAAATTTGTATATCGCATGCAGAATATATTGAATATCAAGCAGAAACTTGAGACACAGGCACAGATGGCGTACAGTATCGCGAATCAGAGATATCTGGATGAGCAGAAGGTACTGCAACAGTATCTGATCCGCAGAGTCGGATATGAGAAACAGTTAAAAGAGGCTGTGCAGGGGAATCTTGATCTGCAGGAAGTTGCGCATGCACGTGCCAATGTCAATGATATGAAAACGATCGTGCGGCGTCAGATGATGAATGTTCATACGGCGGAGAAAGAGATGGAAGATGCGCGTGCCGCTTTAAATGAAGTGATGCAGGAGCGCAAGGTGCAGGAGAAGCTGCGGGAGAAAGCGTTTGAAGAATTCAAGCAGGAGCTCGCTGCAGCGGAGACAAAAGAGATCGATGAGCTGGTAAGCTACACATATAACAAATAGAGGAAAATTTATGCCATTTAAAAAGAAAAAGAATGAAACTGAGATGACAGCAGAACAAAATCCGCAAGAGGAAGAAGAGAAGGCGGGGGGCAAGCTGGTACTTGCGTTGGTTACCATCCTTATTATTGCAATCTGGCTCGGTATTATCGCAATTCTGATCAAGACGGATGTTGGCGGATTTGGATCATCGATTTTATATCCGGTGTTAAAGGATGTGCCGTATATCAATAAGATATTGCCGACGGTGGATAATTCCGATCTTCCGACGGAGGATACACAGTACCGGTACGGTTCTCTTGATGAAGCGGTTGCGCGGATCAAGGAACTGGAACTCGAACTGGATAGTGCGAAAGCAAACGAACAGAAAGATTCTGAGACGATTGACAATCTGAATGAACAGATCGACGATCTCTCAAGCTATAAAGAAGACGAGGCGGCGTTCGAAAAAGAAAAAGAAAAATTCTATGAAGAGGTTGTTTTTTCGGATAATGCGCCCGATATAAATGAATATAAGACTTATTATGAGAGCATTGATCCAAAGAATGCAGAAGTCTTATATAAACAAGTAGTAGAACAGATTACCTACGATGATGAGGTTAAAGATTATGCTGACACTTACTCCAAAATGAAGCCGAAGGAGGCGGCTGCCATCTTTGATACGATGACAGACAATCTTGGGCTGGTTGCCGATATTATGAAGAATATGGGCACGGAGGAGCGAGGCAAGATCCTTGGTAAGATGGATGCGACGACTGCGGCGAAGCTGACGGAAATCATGGAACCGACGAAGTAGGAATCTGTCAGATTTCATTTAGAAATCTGCTATGTCAAAGAAAGGAGGAACATATTTGACCAGTGCAAATGTATTTAATCTGGGTTCTGTAGGTCAGGGTCAGAATTTAAATGCAAATGCTGCAACAAGCAAAACAAAGGTTGAAAATTCAGGCGCTGCGGCTGCGTTTTCGTCGATTATGAATGGCAACTACTCTACAAATCATACTGCAAATACCAAAGATATTGTGCAGACATCCATTAAGACGAATGATACAGACCGCGCGCAGAATTCGTACACACAGTATTCCGGCAGAGATACGAAGATTGCTTCGGCAACGATGAATGACAAGATTAGTAAAGCGGCAGATCAGCTTGATGATTTTGATCAGAAGGTTGTCGCAAAGGTCGCTGAGGATCTTGGCGTGGATGAGGAAGCGGTACGGACTGCGATGGAAATACTTGGAATTACAGCCTTTGGTCTTATGGATCCACAGAATCTGGCACAACTGACAGTAGAACTGACTGGTGCATCGACACCGGAAGATTTATTACTTCAGCCTCAGTTTGTTGATCTTATGCAGGATATGCAGAGCATTTCCGGTGAATTGATGGACCAATTGGATCTGATGCCGGAAGAAATGCAGAAATTACTTGCACAGATGGATACGCTTGAAACACCTCAGGTGCTTGAGGATGCCTCTTTTGCAGAGGTTATGAATCAGGCGGCAGAGCAGAATGCACAACCGGATGTGACGGTGAATGCAGATAACGCTCAGGCGGATGAAATTGTGGATACAGATGCTTCAATACAGCCGGGGAATGCAAATATAGCAGAACCGGTCGCTGAGGAAGCAAAACAATCCGGACAATTCAGTTCGGACAATGATGGCAGCAATGCAGAAAATCTGGCACAGCATGAAAATGAAGTTCACACTGCAGATCGAACGGATGCTCATGTGACAGAACAGACACCGGAAATGGTGTTTACAACCGATCAGATTTTGAATGAAAGTATGGTACAGGCGGAGGACACTTCTTATCTGCCGATTGATACGATGGATCTGATCGAACAGTTTGCAGAGAATGTGAAGGTGACAGTGGCAGAGAATGCCTCATCGATGGAGATGCAGCTGAACCCGGAGAATCTCGGTAAAGTATATCTTCAGATTTCTTCCGAACAGGGAAGTGTCCGTGCACAGATCGCGGCGAGCAACGAAGCTGTTAAGGCTGCACTTGAAATACAGGTCGCAGAGCTTCGGGAGACACTCGAGCAGTCGGGAATCAAGGTGGATTCTATTGAAGTGACCGTTGCGTCACACGAATTTGAGCGAAATCTTGAACAGGGACAGAGCCGCGAGTTTGAAGAAGGACAAAGACAACAGGAACAGCAGTCACAGAGAAGAAACATTAATTTATCCTCGCTGGATGAGTTGTCTTCACTGATGACAGAAGAGGAAGCCTTAGTTGCCCAGATCATGAAGGACAACGGAAACTCGGTTGATTTGACTGCATAAGGAGGAACAATATGGCAACAACATATACCGCTGCGGTAGATAACGGTAAGTTGGTAACGGATTATCAGGCAAAGAAGAAGGCGGAAGAAGCCGATAAGAATAGTGGCTCATCCCTTGGGTATGACCAGTTTTTAACGCTTCTTTGTGCGGAAATGCAGTATCAGGATCCACTGGAACCAACAAGCAATACAGAGTATGTTGCACAGCTTGCTACATTCTCGCAACTCGAGGCTACGTTATCCATGCAGCAGACACAGGAAAATGAGATGGCAAACGCTTTGGTCGGTAAACAGGTAATTCTGAAGGTTGCAGATGAAACGACCGGCAAAGAAAATTATGTCAACGGTAAAGTCGATTATATCATGTATCAGGAAGACGGAAGCGTTATGCTCAGCGTGAATAACCGTCTGTACAACATTGATACGCTGGATACGGTTGCAGATGAAAGCTATTATGAGGCGGTTACAACTGCGAAAACATTCAGTGATATGGTCGGTCAGCTTCCGGATATTGAGAATATTAATGAGAGCTACGAGAAGGCGATCCAGCAGATCAGGGATGTGTATGACGGAATGACTTCTTACCAGCAGAAATATGTGGACAGTGATGATCTGACAAAGCTGGAAAATTATGAGAAGCGTCTTGCGGAAATCAAGAAGGCACATGAGGGCGAAAGCGGCGAGAAGACAGACACGGATAATACGACAGATAACACGGAGAACGGGACGACCGATGTTGTAGACAAGACCGATACTGACAACGATGCGAATACGGATAACAATACGAATGCGGACAGCAAAACAGAGACGGAGGCGAATGCATGAATCCGATAGCCGGACAGTTTTCGTCGATCGAACAGGTCAGTGATCAATATTTAAATCAAAAAAATGTTAATCAATCTTCCAAAAAGTCCGATATATCATTTGAGGAAGTTTTAAGAAGACAACAGTCCCTGAGTACAACAGGGAGTGAAACGCTAAAGTTTTCAAAGCATGCCACGCAGCGACTGGAAAGTCGGGGCATCAGCCTATCGGATGAACAGAATGTGAGACTGCAGAGTGGTGTGGAGAAAGCGAGCGCAAAAGGGATTAACGAATCACTGGTTCTTGTCGATTCACTGGCATTTATCGTGAATGTTCCGAACAAAACGGTTGTGACGGCGATGGATCAGACGGAAACACAATCAAATGTATTTACAAATATTGATGGCGCAGTAATTATGTAGCTGGACCTTATGGAAGCTACGGTTTCTGACTGACAGAGGAAACCAAAGGATGCCATCACAGGAGGTCAATGTACTATGATGAGATCAATGTACTCTGCTGTGTCCGGACTTAAGACACATCAGACAAGAATGGACGTTATCGGTAATAATATCGCGAACGTCAACACGGAAGCATTCAAGTCTTCCAATGTACGATTCAGTGAGATTATGTATCAGACGACAGCTTCTGCATCCGGCGGAAACGGTACAACCGGTATCGGCGGTAAGAATGCAAAGCAGATCGGTCTTGGTGTAACCACTGCATCGACAATGGTGAATATCACCGGTGCGGGTGCATCGGAGACGACAGGTAATCCGTTCGATTTAAAGTTTACGGACAGCCAGTCGACCAATTTCTTTATTGTAAGTGATGGAACCAATCGCTTTTTTACAAGAGCAGGTTCGTTTTATGTGGATGGTAACGGATATCTGTGTATGAGTTCGACCGGATATACGCTGCAGGGATGGCAGGTGGATCCGACGACAGGCGATATTCGTAAAGATATCGTATCTCCACTTCAGGTAATGTCTCCGCAGAACCAGACTGCAGCTCCGGAAGCTACGACAAAGGCTTATGTATCCGGAGTGCTGGATAAGAAGGACACGAACGTTACCAGTGAAGACGGATATACGGTGACACTGGGATTTTTCGATAATCTTGGATATTCCTATACGGCTAAGTTTGCAATCAAGCCGCGTGAGAATAGCACGGTGGATGGACAGTATCACATTACACTGACGGATATTATTGATTCGAGCAGTCGGTCGATTCTTGGAAATACAGATGCCGAGAAAAGGGCAAACATCAACAGTGTGTTCGGTAACGGATATGATATTGATTTCGATGCGAATGAGGGTACTTTCGTATCGATCGGTGGAAATAATAAGACGAGCCAGATGTTAAATCTGTCTGCTCTGAGAACCGGATATACAACAAACGGACAGAATGGACAGCAGAATGTTACCAGTAATTTTCAGAATATCGAGCTTGATTTCTCGAAATGTATGAACTACAACAACGGTGGAACTTCTACCTTTAAGATGTTAAAAGGTGATACGACAGGAGACGGAGCCGGAAAGAAGCTTGGAGCCTTAACCGGAATTAAAATTGACCAGCAGGGTCAGATCCATGGTTCTTACGATAATGGTAATACCGTTCTGCTCGGACAGATTCCGGTTGCGCAGTTTGCGAATGCATCCGGTCTTGAAAAAGTCGGAAACAATTGCTACCAGACAACCTTAAATTCCGGTGAATTTGACGGAATCGGTGTGGAAGTCAGTGCGGACGGTAGTGCAATCAACTCCGGCGAGCTTGAGATGTCCAACGTAGATCTGTCCGGACAGTTTACGGATATGATCGTCACACAGCGTGGATTCCAGGCGAACTCAAGAGTTATCACCGTATCTGATACACTGCTTGAGGAACTGATCAATCTGAAGAGATAATTTATAAGTTGACAGAAAAATACATAAAAATGCGATGGGAGATGCGTTTTCGCCATTTCCCATCATTTTTTTACCCTTTTTACCAAAAAGGAAGTAGACAAGAAAACAAAAGTTTAGTAGAATTATATAAAAGGGTCATTAGGTCTATTTTGCGTTTTGACCGGATCCGTAATTTGTAAAATTGGAAGGTGCATTGTATGGATATAGCATCGTTGGGTGGAATCCTTTTTGGACTCGCAATGGTCGTATTTGGTATTATAAACAGTGGTGGCAGCATTGATGCGTTCCGGAATTTCATTGATATTCCGTCGGTCGCAATCACAATCGGTGGTTCGATTGGATCAACGCTGGCGTGTTTTAAGCTGCCAGCCTTTTTGAATGGTCTGAAATCTTTTATACTGATATTCAAGGAGAAGAAATATGATCCTTCTGAGATCATTAAGTCGATCATCGATCTGGCGAATGTCGGACGAAAGGATGGGCTGCTTGCGCTTGAGGAGGCTGCCAATGGTCTGGATGATGAATTCCTGAAAAAAGGTATTTTACTTGTTGTAGACGGAACGGATCCCGAACTTGTCCGGGCGATCCTTGAGACGGATCTGATGTGTCTGGAGGATCGGCATAAGAGTGTAATTTCTGTCTGGGAGAAATGGGCGGAGATGGGTCCAGCCTGGGGTATGATCGGAACACTGATCGGACTGATCAACATGTTACAGAAACTGGATGATCCGTCTGCAATCGGACCGCAGATGTCCGTTGCACTTGTAACAACACTTTACGGATCCTTGATCGCGAACTGGTTGTGTACACCGGTTGTGGGAAAACTGAATGCCAACAATAGTCTGGAAGTTGTGAGCAGACAGATTACGATAGAGGGTCTTCTGTCGATTCAGGCAGGTGAGAACCCGCGTGTCATTGAGGAAAAGTTAAAGTCTTTCCTTTCTCCGTCGAACAGAAACCAGATTGGTGGTGACAATGCCGGAGGTGAGGAATAATGCCGAAGAAGAGACCTGAGGATCCGCCGAAGGGTTCCCCGGCGTGGATGGCGACATTCTCCGATCTGATGAACCTTCTGTTATGCTTTTTCGTATTGCTTTTCTCTATGTCTACGGTTGATGCGGACAAGTTCCAGCAGGTAATTGCTTCGCTGCAGAGCAGTGTGAGTATCCTGCCGGCAGGTGGTGCAAGCATCGGAGATGGAGAGATGATCTCCGCCGGTGTGAGACAGCTGGAGTTTATGGATTCCTACTACAATGAAGTTGCCAATTCGGCAGCGGAAGACAGTAACAATCAGACGGAAGGCAAAGAAAACGTACAGGAACAGTACGAGAAACAGGGACTTGCCGAGTCGGAGAAGATGGCAGAGGAGATACAGAAAGCTTTAGATGCCTCGGAACTTGGCTCCAAAGTGGATGTGAATTTTAATGCGGAATATGTACAACTGAATCTAAACGGAGCAATTCTGTTTGATTCCGGTCATGCGGATCTGGTAAGTGGAGCGATTCCGATTGTTGATAAGATTGGCAAGGTACTTGAACAGTATGATGCCAATGTGATTGAGATTGAGGGACATACGGATAATGTGCCGATACGAAGCAACGGTAAGTTTGAAAGCAACGAGATCCTTTCCGTGTACCGGGCGCTGGCGGTTGCCGAGCGGATCCGTGATCACACTTCATTGGATCCAAAATATATTAAGTTTGCCGGTCGCGGCGATTATGTCCCAATTGCGGACAACAGTACACCGGAGGGACGTGCACGAAACCGGCGTGTAGAGATCAAGGTGTATAATTCTTATAATTCGAAGGTGGATTAGGAGGAAAGTTAAGTATTATGAAGAAGAATTTGATTTCAGTACTGATACTTGCATTGGTGTTTGCCAACTTTGTGCTGACTGCGATACTGATGTTTAGTGTGCTTCCAGAGACGAAGAAGGCGAATACACTGATTGAAAAGGTATGTTCTGCAATCGATCTGGATCTTAACAGTGGAGCAGCAAGTGGTGTATCCAATGTGCCGATCGATCAGCAGGATATCTACAAGGTGAATGCCGGAGAGAAGATTACAACGAATCTTGCAAAAGGATCTGACGGTAAGAATCATTACGCCGTACTTAAGGTTTCACTTGTCTTGAATAAGAAGAGTGACAATTATGCGACGTATAACCAGGATTTCTTCACAAGTCAGGATGAGACGATCAAGAATGATATCATTCAGGTAATCGGTAACTATACCGTCGATGAGTTTGAGGCGAATAAGGACGAGGCCAAGGGAGAAATCCTTTCCGATATGCAGGAATTGTTTGGCGCGGATCTGGTAGTCGGTGTCAATTTCTCCGAATCGACATCTGAATAGAGAAGATTAAGAAGGCTAACCGGATTTTTCGGTTAGTCTTATCATGGTTGTGTAACAGGTGGTGAAAGATAGATGGGTGACGTATTATCTCAGAATGAGATAGACAGTTTGCTGGCAGCGCTTAGTACCGGTGAACTGGATGTAGAAGAAATTAAAGACAGCAATGAAAAACAGGTTAAAGAATACGATTTTGCCCGTCCTTCTAAATTTTCCAAGGAGCATCTTCGTACCTTGGAGATTATTTTTGAACATTACGGAAGATTGCTTTCCACAAATCTTCCAGTCTATCTGCGTAAAAATGTTCAGGTTGAGGTGATGAATTCCGAGGCGGTAACGTATTCGGAGTTTTCCAATGCTTTGTCGAATCCGGTGCTTCTTGGGATTATCAATTTTGCGCCGCTTCAGGGAAATATTATTATCGAGATGGCTTCGGCGCTCGGCTATACGATTGTCGACCGAATGCTTGGAGGCCGTGGAGATCCGATTGACAAGGTGAGGGAGTTCTCGGAGATCGAGCTTTTGATCATTGAGAGAATTATGATTGTATGTGTGAACCTTCTTAAGGAACCGTGGGAGAATGTGGTTGATATTCATCCGAGACTGGAGCGGATTGAGACAAATTCCCAGTATGCACAGATTATATCGCCAAGCGAGATGATCGCAATCGTGACGATCAATATGAGGATTGGCGATGTAGAAGGACTTATGAATATCTGTCTTCCGTACATTACGTTGGAAGATGTGATTGATAAATTAAATACCAAGTATTGGTATTCAAACATGCAGGATCAGGATGATAACAGTTACGCAGATGCGATTGAATCTTTGATCCAGCGAGCGGAAGTACCTGTGAAAGCGGTACTTGGCAACAGCGCAATATCGGTCAATGATTTTGCGATGTTGCAGCCGGGTGACATCATTAAGCTAGATCGCAATGTTGATGATGAGCTGGATGTCTATGTCGGCAATATTCGAAAATTTACTGCATTACCCGGTTCTTCGGGCGACAATTATGCAGTTAGGGTCACTTCGGTGATCAGAGAGGAGCAATAAACGTATGGATGGAATTTTATCGCAGGAAGAAATTAACGCACTGCTGAGCAATCCCGGAGGAGCGGGGGCTGCGACTGCAGAGGCGGAACTTTCAGAAGCTGAAATTGATGCGATCGGGGAGATCGCCAATATCAGTATGGGTACGGCTGCGACGACGTTGTTTTCTCTCGTGAATCGTAAAGTAGAGATTTCAACTCCGGTTGTATCTTATGCAACCTGGGATGACGTTGTGACAAAATATGAGAGACCGTGTGTGTTTATCCGTATTGCCTACACGGTAGGACTTGACGGAAGCAACATCCTTGTACTGAAAGAAAATGATGTTAAGATCATCACCGATCTTATGATGGGGGGTGACGGAACAAATACAGAAGGGGAACTCGGAGAACTTCATCTGAGTGCGATCAGTGAGGCGATGAACCAGATGATGGGATCATCGGCGACTTCTTTATCCTCGATGCTGAATAAGAAGATCGATATCAGCCCGCCAAAGGCAGATTTGATCGATCTGGCAGGAGAAATTGACGAGAGTGAGATTGATGAGTTCTTAACTGGAAAATTTGTCAAGATCTCGTTTCGTATGGAGATTGGAGATCTTGTGGACAGCGAGATCATGCAGCTTTACCCGATTTCATTTGCAAAGGAAATGTGTGCGGGTGTAACGCACAATATGGAGATGGATAGTAGCAGTATGAGGGAAGAACCTGCTCCGGCACCGGAACCAGCCCCGGCTCCGCAGCCTGCACCTGCTCCGCAGATGAATGCGCAGCCACAGATGAATATGCAGATGAACCCGGGAATGGGACAGCCGATGATGGGGCAGCCACAGATGAATATGCAGATGAATCCGGGAATGGGACAACCGATGATGGGGCAGCCGGTCAATGTACAACCGGCACAGTTTACTGCTTTTTCCGGTGGTAATTTCGGAACGTATCAGCCGGAGAATATTGATCTGATCATGGATGTTCCGCTGGAAGTTACCGTAGAACTTGGACGTACCAAGAAGTCGATTTCCGATATCCTTGATTTTGGACCGGGAAAGATCATTGAGCTTAACAAGATCGCCGGCGAACCAATCGATGTGCTTGTTAACGGAAAGTATGTTGCGAAGGGAGAGGTTGTGGTCATTGAGGAGAGTTTCGGTGTCCGTATCACGGAAATTGTGAACTCTTCGAAGCCGCCACAGGCATAGAAAGTCGTATGACAATATTATTATCAAGTTCTTTTCACAGTCTGGTACAACTGATCGGTGCGCTCATTATATTTGCGTTTGTGCTTGGAATTACTTACCTGACAACGCGATGGATGGTTGGCTTTCAGAAGAGTCGCAGCAACAATAAGAATTTGCACATTATTGAGACGATTAATGTCGGAAATAATAAGTACATCAGTATTGTTGAGGCTGGAACCGTGTATTTGGTGGTGTCGGTCGGAAAAGACGAAGTACATCTCCTGACGCAGCTTACGAGAGAACAGCTTAAGGATTTCTCGTTTGAACATGTGGAAGAGAAGGAGTCACAGGAGTCCTTCACGGAAATCCTTGAAAAACTCAAGGACAAATTACCAAAGAAACAGGATTAATAATGAGTAAAGGAAAAAAGATATACTGCGTGGCAAGCTTTGTGTTTGCATGTGTGGTACTGATAGTTACAACTGTATTATGCGTTACGCATCCGACGACGACGTACGCTGCTTCGACGAATTCAAGCAGCTCGACGACCGGAAGTACGGAGGTTGCAAACCATAATGACCAGACCGATGGATTGTCCATTACCTATAATAATGAGAATGGATCGCTGTCTACTCCGGTCAGAATGCTTCTCGTGCTTACGGTGTTGTCTCTGGCACCATCGATTCTGATTATGATGACATCATTTACCAGAATTATCATTGTGCTCCATTTCGTGCGTACAGCAATCGGAACGCAGACGGCTCCACCGAACCAGATTCTGATCGGTCTGGCGTTGTTCCTTACCTTGTTTATTATGTGGCCGACATTTCAGCAGATTAACACGGATGCAATCCAGCCGCTTGACAGGGGGGAGATCACACAGACAGAGTTTTTAGAGAAGGCAGAAGCCCCAATCCGTGAATTTATGATCAAGGATGCGAAGATTCAGATTCGTGATATTAATCTGTTTACCGAGATATCCGGCGAAACCTATGAGGATGATACGGAATTGTCGGATGTGCCGTTCACAACTTTAGTTCCGGCATTTATTTTAAGTGAATTAAGAAAAGCTTTTATTATGGGCTTTCTGATCTATATTCCTTTTATTGTAATTGATATGGTTGTGTCATCGGTGCTTATGTCAATGGGCATGATGATGCTTCCGCCGACAACGATTTCGCTTCCGTTTAAGATTTTATTGTTTATTCTTGCGGACGGCTGGAATCTCGTGATCGGTTCACTTGTACAGACGTTTTATTAGGAGGTATCGATATGATTTCAGAGAGTGCAGTACTTGATATTGCAAGAGATGCCATCTATACGATCATTATTACATCAGCGCCGCTTCTTTTAGTATCGCTGATCATTGGATTGATTGTCAGTATCTTTCAGACGGTGACATCCATTCAGGAACAGACACTTACCTTTGTTCCGAAGATTCTCGGTGTATTTGTGACGATGCTGATCTGTGGATCATGGATGTTAAACAATATGTCGAGTTTTATTGAACGATTATGGTCAAATTTTAGTTATTACCTGAGTTTAGGATAGTTTCATGGTCAACTTTACATTTACTCTGGATAATTTTGAATATTTTCTGTTGATCCTGGTGCGGGTCAGCTGCTTTGTGTATGTAGCGCCGCTTTTAGGACAGACAGGAATTCCCAATCAGGTGAAGATTGGTCTGTCGTTTTTTACTTCGATTCTTTTATATAGTGTGGTCGCCAGACCGGAGCTTACTTATGAAAGTGTAGTCGGTTATGCGGTCGTTGTTTTGAAAGAGGGAATTACAGGACTGCTTATTGGTTTTGCTGCAAATATCTGTAATTCTATTGTTTTGTTTGCAGGTAGTGTCATTGATATGGATATCGGTCTGTCTATGGCGGCTGAGTTTAATCAGGATATGGGAACCGAGGTCACACTGACTGGTAATTTTTATTATTATCTGGTTATGATCCTTATGATCACCTCGAATCTGCACACCTATCTGATACAGGCAATCGCGGATTCGTTTAGTGTCATACCGATTGCAGGTCAGGCGTTTGATATGGATCATCTGTTGAACACTTTTGCAAGATATATGGGAGATATTTTTGTACTTGGATTTCGAATATTTCTGCCGATTTTTGCCTGCATTATGATTTTAAACTGTGTGCTTGGAATTATGGCAAAGGTTGCACCACAGATGAATATGTTTTCCGTTGGTATGCAGCTTAAGGTTCTAGTTGGATTTGTTGTGATTTTTTTGACAGTATTTTTGCTGCCGGATATAGCAAACATGATTTTAAAAGAGATAAAGTTGATGGTGAGACTCATTGCCGAAGGTATGTATTAGCGAAAGATATTCTGACAATCAAATAATGAAATTGAATCTGCAGTGGTTTGCCAAGGATGGCGAAGGCGGAGAAAAAACAGAACCGGCGACTGCCAAGAAGTTGAAGGATGCCCGTGAAGAAGGAAAAGTTGCAAAAAGTAAGGAACTTACGGCAGCGTTCAACCTGATTGTTTTGTTTTTGTGTCTTAAGATCTTTATTTCTTATGTGGGAGAAAATTTGATTAATATTTTCCCGATGATCTACAATTCAATGGCAGATTTTGTACAAATTAACGAGGGAGCATTGTCTGCACAGGCAGTGTCATCCCTGTTTTTTGGCGTTATTATACGCTGGCTTTTGATTGTACTTCCTTTCTTTGGATTTGGCTTTGCGATTACGATACTGATCAGCATTGTACAGGTTGGCTGGAAAGTATCGACGAAGCCGATGAAACCGGAACTTAGTAAATTTAATCCGATCAATGGATTTAAGCGCATTTTTTCAAAAGATTCGTTGTTTCAGCTTTTGCTTTCGATTGTGAAAATCGGACTCATCGGATATATTGCATACAGCTCTTTGAAAGACAGAGTAAATGATCTTCTTATTTTGTATGATTTGTCATTGAAACAGGCGTTGTCTCTGGTTGGTACACTGATCATTGATATCGGACTGAAGATCAGCCTGGTTTATCTGATTGTAGGTATTGCAGATTTTGCATACCAGAAGATTAAATTCAATGATGATATGAAGATGACCAAGCAGGAAGTAAAGGATGAGTATAAAAATACAGAAGGAGATCCGCAGATCAAGGGTCGTCAGCGACGCAAGATGCAGGAAGTATCGCAGCGGCGAATGATGCAGGATGTTCCTAAGGCAGATGTCGTCATCACAAACCCGACGCATCTGGCTGTAGCATTAAAATATGATGCCGAAGTGAGCGCTGCACCGGTAGTGCTTGCAAAAGGAGAAGATTATCTGGCACAGAGAATTAAGGAAATTGCCAGGGATAATCAGATCGAGATTGTAGAGAATAAGCCGCTTGCAAGAATGCTTTATCACAATGTAGATATAGGAGCGGAAATTCCGCCGGAATTGTATCAGGCGGTGGCGGAAGTGCTTGCAGTGGTATTTCAAACAAGATAATTGGATATAAAAAGAGAGAAAGGAGGGAATCTGGATGTTAAAGAAAGCGGATATCGGAGTTGGATTATATCTTTTGGCAGCGGTCGTGTTTTTTATCGTGCCTATTCCGTCAATCCTGCTTGATGTAATGCTTGCAATCAACATCTCGATCGCCCTCATTATTCTTTTTAATGTATTGTTTGCGAAGGAAGTTCTTGATATGTCGTTCTTCCCGACACTGCTTTTGTTCACGACGATCTTTCGAATTTCACTGAATGTATCGTCCACCCGTCTGATTCTTCTGACGGGAGATCCCGGTAATGTCGTTACAACGTTCGGAAGTTTCGTTGGTGGCGGTGATATGGTCGTTGGTACGATTGTATTCATTGTTCTGGTATTGATCCAGTTTATCGTTATCAACAAAGGTTCTGAGCGAGTATCTGAGGTAACTGCACGATTCACACTCGATGCAATGCCTGGTAAACAGATGGCGATTGACGCCGATCTGAACACTGGTGCTATCACAGATCAGGAAGCCAAGGAACGAAGAGAGAAGATTCAGCGTGAGTCCAGCTTCTTCGGTGCCATGGATGGTGCGACAAAGTACGTAAAAGGAGATGCAACTGCAGGTCTTATTATCACATTCATCAACCTGATCGGTGGTACGGTCATGGGTGTTATGAATCAGGGACTTGATTTCGCTACTGCAATCCAGCAATATGGACTATTGACCATTGGTGATGGTCTGGTATCACAGATTCCGTCGCTTTTGATCTCTCTGTCAACCGGTATTCTTGTTACGAAAGGTTCCAACGAAGCTGATTTCTCCGGTGTGCTCGTTAAGCAGTTGTTTGGTGTGCCCCGTGTATTATATATTGTTGGTACCGTAATTATTTTCCTTGGAGTTGCCACTCCATTGAACCTTTTACTGTTTGTCGGACTTGGTGTTGCCTTCATTGTTGCCGGCAAAAGCATCAGCAATAATATCGGCGAGGAGACCATCGAGGAAGAAGTACAGCAGGCGGAGACGGAAGCCGAGGAAATCCGAAAGCCGGAAAACGTGGTATCGCTTTTGCAGGTGGATCCGATTGAACTGGAATTCGGCTATGGAATTATTCCGCTTGCGGATGTCAATCAGGGAGGAGATCTCCTTGACCGAGTGGTTATGATCCGAAGACAGATCGCTTTGGAACTTGGAACGGTTGTGCCGATTATTCGACTTCGTGACAATATCCAGCTGAATCCGAATCAGTATATTATTAAAATCAAAGGCATTCAGGTGACAGAGGGAGAAATTCTTTTTGATCATTATATGGCGATGAATCCGGGATATGTCGAGGAGGAGATTACCGGAATTCCGACTTACGAACCGTCGTTCCATCTTCCTGCGATCTGGATTACGGAGGCACAGAGGGAGCGTGCGGAAAGTCTTGGCTATACGGTAGTTGATGCACCGTCGATCATCGCTACGCATCTGACAGAAGTAATCCGCAGCCATATTGCAGAACTTCTTACAAGACAGGATGTACAGAACCTCGTTAACAATTTAAAAGAGAGCAATCCGGTACTTGTGGACGAACTTACACCGAAGCTCCTCGGACTCGGAGAGATTCAGAAGGTTCTTCAGAATCTGCTCGAAGAGGGCATTTCCATCCGGGACCTGCTTACGATTTTTGAGTCGCTTGCAGATCATGCACAGACGACAAGAGATACGGATGTATTGACGGAATATGTGCGACAGAGCTTAAAACGTGCAATTTCCAACAAATATTTTCCTGCCAATGAGACGACGAGTGTTATCACACTTGATCCGAAGGTGGAGCAGGAGATTATGTCCTGTGTCAAGCAGACGGAGCAGGGTGCATATCTTACCATGGATCCCGAGAAAACGCGTGCAATTATGGATTCGGTACAGACAGAGACGCAAAAACTCGAGGGACTTGGCAAGGCGGCGATCATTATTACATCACCGATCGTCCGTATGTATTTTAAGAAACTGACGGAAGATTATTTTAAAGATTTGATCGTAGTATCGTATAATGAAGTAGAATCCGATGTAGAACTGCAATCAGTAGGGATGGTGACAGCGTAAATGACAATCAACAAATTTCAGGGAAGAACTGAGGAAGAGGCAATCGAGAAGGCAAAACAGGAATTCGGCGAGAATGCGGTTATTATGAACGTGAAAGAGGTTAAGCCGAAGGGGTTGTTCCGAGCGTTTAAGAATTCAACATACGAAGTGACTGCGGCGATGGAGGAAAAAGAACAGTTTGTCAATCCGAAGCGTGCACTCCAGAATACGAAGAAGCTGCATGACAGCATTAATCTGTCGGCAGATGAGAAGATTGAGATTCCGAAGCCGGATGCAAAGCCTGCTTTTCGTGAAATGATCCAGAAAAGTGCGGCGAATCAACAGATGCCGGTGCAGGAGGAAAAGAAGATCGAACAAAGACTTGATGATCTGTCAAACCGGTTGGAGGAGAGTCTTGCGCGTACGCCGATGGGAGAGAAAAAGAGTGAAGAGACATCTGCAAAGGAGAAACCGGCTTCGGAAGAATTTCATTTTGTCCGGATTCTTTACAGTACGCTTTTGAAAAATGAAGTGCATGAGAAATATGTCAATCAGATTCTGGATGAAATCGAAAAATTGATCCGGCCGGGCAACAGCGTTGATATGATCCTTTCCAATGTCTATCAGAAGCTGATACTTCGCTTTGGTCAGCCGAAGACCATCGATTTGTCTGGAAATAAACCAAAGGTACTTTTCTTTGTTGGACCGACAGGGGTTGGAAAGACAACAACGATCGCCAAGATTGCGTCAAAATATAAGGTTGAGTATGACAAAAAGGTCGCTTTTATTACGGCAGACACCTATCGTATTGCTGCAACAGAACAGCTGCAGGTATATGCAAATATTTTAGATGCGCCGATGTCAATCGTGTATACGCAGGATGAGATGAATGATGCAATTGCAAAGTTTGCTGAGTACGATCTTGTATTCGTAGATACTGCCGGCTTTTCGCACAAGAACGAAAAGCAGAGAAATGACATGAAAGCATTGCTCGGCGGTGTCAATGAGGAGTATAATAAAGAAGTATATCTGGTGTTGAGTGCGACAACCAAATATGCGGATTTACTTGACATTGTGGACAGTTATCGGGAGATTGCAGATTATAAGCTGATCTTTACCAAGCTGGACGAGACGACAACTTACGGAAACCTGTTGAATATCAAGCTTTATTCCGGTGCGGATCTGTCCTATACGACTAATGGACAGAATGTACCTGACGATATCGAGGTGTTTGACACACAGAAGATCGTGAAGAAGTTATTGGGAGGCAATTCGTGATGGATCAGGCACAGCAGCTGCGCAATGTAATCAAAAAACATAATCAGATCAATCAGAATACGGCAAGGGTTGTGACGGTCACGAGCGGTAAAGGTGGCGTCGGCAAATCGAATCTTGCAGTGAATCTTGCGGTACAGCTATGCAAGGAAGGAAAACGGGTTGTCATTTTTGACGCGGATTTCGGACTCGCGAATGTCGAAGTTATGTTCGGTGCAATTCCACAGTACAATCTGTCTGATTTTATATACCGTGGTAAAGGCATCAAAGAGATTATTACGCCGGGACCAATGGATATCGGCTTTATATCTGGAGGCTCGGGCATTATCGGATTAAACAATTTATACAGAGAACAGATCATGTATCTTGTGAAATCCATCGATGAACTGAACGAGATCGCAGATTTTATTATTATTGATACGGGTGCCGGAATATCGGATCAGGTACTTGAATTTGTTATGGCAAGTCCGGAGGTACTTCTTGTGTCAACACCGGAGCCGAGCTCGCTGACGGATTCGTATTCGCTTCTTAAGGCTTTATACCGAAATCCGAATTTTGTTGCCGGTTCCACGACAATCCATGTTGTATCGAACCGGGTTACCAGTACGGAGGAGGGACAGGCGGTCTATGATAAGCTGAATTCCGTCGTGTCACAGTTTTTGCACGGAAAGTTAAATTATCTTGGAATGATTCCGCAGGATGCGGCACTTGAGAAGGCGGTACGCCAGCAACAGACGGTTTCACTTCTGGAACCAAACGCAAAATCGGCAAAGGCTTTTGAGGTACTTGCGGGGAATCTGCTCAACGGAACCCATAATCAGATTTCAATGAGAAGAGGAATCGGACAGATGTTTTCTAGTTTTCTTATGGGACATAAATAAGATTTGATACGGAACATAATAGGAGAAAAAGAGTATGGATTTTTCCAATATCATACTTCCAGGTGATAAGATAGATATTCGACTGATACATCAGATGAATGCAGAGGAGAATGGTGGTCAGAAAGCAAATGTATACCAAAGCAATGTGAGCGAATTTCTTTCGGATCATGAGATGGAAATACTTATGCCGATGCAGGGCAGTCGTATGGTTTTACTGCAGACTGGCGCTGAGTGTCAGTTTGTTTTCTATACAAGAAGAGGCCTATACAGTTGTGATATCATTGTTCAGGAGCGGTATCGCAAGGATAATCTGTATCTGCTTCGCGTATTATTTAAGAAGCAGCCGGCACGTTTTCAGAGAAGAGAATTTTTTCGAATTGAGTTTGTGACGGATATGCAGTTTCTGGAGATTGCAGAGGAAGTGGCGGCTCTTAAAACAACGGAGCAGTTGTTTGTCGAAATTCAGGATCCAAAATACATGGATCAAAAGCATAGGGCGATGATCTGCGATATCAGTGGCGGAGGTGTACGCTTTACTGGTGATGTGCCTCTTGAGGCAGGACAATTTGTTTTGTTGATTTTTCGGCTGATAAATAAGAATACGGATGAGTGCTTTCATCTCGTTAGTCAGATTGTGGAGGCTAGAAAAGAAGATCATGAGCGATATAGCTGCAGGGCAAAATTTATATTTAAAGATCTGAGGGACAGAGAGAAAATCGTACGCTTTGTTTTTGAGGAGGAGCGACGGATTCGCAAGAAAGAAATTGGGTGATTGAATGAAGAAAAACATATTAGTGGTTGATGATTCTGCACTCATGAGAAGAATTATCTGTGATATAATCAATTCAGATGATGATTTTCAAGCAACGGATTTTTGCAGAGACGGCCTTGAAGCATATGAGCGACTTAAGGTAAAATCTTATGATGGTGTTGTGCTGGATGTAAATATGCCGCGTATGGATGGCCTTCAGTTACTGGAACGATTGCAGAAGGAACATATCAAAGCCAAAGTTGTTATGGTCAGCACCTTAACGACGAAAGATGCCGAAGTTACCATTCTTGCAATGGAACGAGGTGCGATTGATTTTGTTACGAAGCCGGGCAATGTGATTGAAGCCAAAGGTGAGGATTTTAAGAAACAGTTACTTTCTGTTCTTACTGCGGTGTACAATACGCAGCTTTATAAGCGGACAACACCGGATACTTTCAAACCGGCAGGCGTGGCAAAACATATCAGACCTGTCCGGACAGACAGAAAGCTTGTTGCACTTGCCTGTTCAACCGGCGGACCGAAGGCGTTACAGAGTGTGATCCCGTATTTGCCGAAAAATCTGGATGCACCGGTCGTTCTTGTGCAGCACATGCCGGCGGGCTTTACCAAGTCTATGGCAGACCGCCTGAACGAACTGAGTGAGGTTTCGGTCAAGGAAGCGGAAGAGGGCGATGTCCTTGAAAAGGGACATGTGTATGTTGCACCAGGCGGAATGCACATGGAAGTTGTAAAGGCACATGGTAACACGCATAGAATTAAGCTGGATGATCTTCCTCCAATCGGAGGGCTTCGTCCATGTGCGAACATTATGTTCGATTCGCTTGCAAAGACGGATTACGATGAAATCATCTGCATTGTGCTGACCGGGATGGGAGCAGACGGAACCAATGGCATTTTGTCATTGAACCGGACGAAACCGATTCATGTTATTGCACAGGATGCACAGACATGCGTGGTATATGGTATGCCGAGAGCGATCGCGGAAGCTGGAATGGTCGACGAGGTAGTTCCTCTTACTGCGGTTGCAAAAACGATCATAAAGAATGTGGGGGTAAAATAGTATGGATGTAAGCCAGTATCTGGAAATATTTATTGATGAGAGTGCAGAACATCTGCAGACTTTGAGCGATTGTATCATGGCACTCGAAAAAGAACCGGATAACAATGATACCATCAATGAAGTGTTCCGTGCCGCACACTCACTTAAGGGTATGGCAGGAACGATGGGATTTAAGAGAATGCAGCATTTGACGCATGATATGGAGAATGTGTTCCAGGAAGTAAGAAGTGGTAAGATTCCTGTGGACAGTCCAATGATCGATCTTCTGTTTAAGTGTCTGGATGCTATCGATGGATATCTTGAAAATATTAAAGCGACCTCTGATGAGGGAACGGAAGATAATGAGATTATTATCAAGGAATTGAATGATTTTATTGCAAAAGCCAATGGGGAGGCTCCGGCAGAGGCTGCTCCTGCGACTGCTGCACAGGAAAGTGCGCCGGCAGCAAGTGCTGTTTCTGGGGGCGCAGAATTCGCAAAATTTGAGTTGAGCCATTCAGAACTTAAGGCTGTGATGACTGCCAAAGACAGTGGATTACATATTTACGGAGTGAAGGTGACGGTTGATCAGGAATGTCTGCTTAAGGCTGCCCGTGCATTTCTTGTATTTAAGGCTGTAGAAGAACTGGGTGAGATTCTTGTGTATCGCCCAAGCTCGCAGGATATTGAAGACGAGAAATTTGAACTGGATTTCAGCTTTTATATTGGTTCGCAGGAGAGCCTTGATAAAATCCTTGCTGCTGCAAAGAAGGTGTCAGAGATTACCGATGCGGTAGGAGAGGAAATCATTGATTTCACAACCCCTGAAGAAGAACCAAAGAAGGAAGAGACACAGACGGCTGTTACAAAGACGGAAAGTCCGAAGCCGGTAGCAAAGGCACCAGAAAAGAAAACTTCGGCACCGGCCAAGAAAGCTGCGGTTGGAAAGCCTGCAACGAACCGTACGGTGCGTGTCGATATTGAAAAACTGGATGCTTTGATGAATCAGGTTTCCGAGCTTATTATTGCAAAGAACAGTCTGGTATCCATCAGCTCTACAGAGAGCGGAAGCTTTAACAATCAGGGATTCCATGAGCAGATTGAATATCTGGAGCGAATCACAACGAACCTGCATGAATCGGTTATGAAGGTTCGAATGGTTCCAATTGAGAGTGTTGTTAATAAGTTCCCGAGAATGATCCGTGATCTGTCAAGAACACTTAATAAGAAGATGGAACTGGTTATGACCGGTGAAGATACCGAGCTGGATCGTACCGTTGTGGATCAGATTGGCGATCCGCTGCAGCATCTGCTTCGTAATTCTGCCGATCATGGTCTTGAAGATACAGAACTTCGTATTCAGAGAGGCAAGCCTGAGGTCGGTAATATTTTCCTGAATGCATATCAGGAAGGCAATAACGTTATCATTCAGGTCGGCGATGATGGTAACGGTATTGATACAGAGGCAGTCAGGGAGAAAGCAATCGAGAGAGGCATTATTACGCCGGAGCAGGCGGATGCGATGACACAGAAGGAAATTATCAATCTTTTGTTTATGCCAAGTTTCTCTATGGCAAAGAAGATTACAGATATTTCCGGAAGAGGTGTTGGACTTGATGTTGTTAAGTCCAATATTGAGCAGCTTGGCGGAGATGTAGAAGTACAGACAAAACTGGGTGAGGGAACGACCTTTACGGTTCGCCTTCCGCTTACACTTGCTATCATTCAGGCTCTCATGGTTGAAGTTCGCGATGAAAAATATGCGATTGCACTTGGATCTATCGCGAATATTGAGAATATTCCGGTTACCGATATCAAGTACGTAGAGGCAAAAGAAGTGATCCATCTTCGTGGTAATGTGATTCCTCTTATCCGTCTGGATAAAATCCTGGATATCGAACCGCTTGAGAATGGACCGGAAAACCTTACCGTTGTCATTGTAAAACGTGGTGACAGTCAGGTTGGTCTTGTTGTGGACAAGCTGATCGGTCAGCAGGAAATCGTAATCAAGTCATTAGGTAAGTACATTAACGGTAATAAGCTGATCAGCGGAGCAACCATTCTTGGTGATGGCGAAGTTGCACTGATTCTTGATGCCAATACTTTGATGTAACGGGGGTGAAGCACATGGCAGATAATAAAATCGAAACAACACAGACAGAAACAAAGCAGTATATCGTTGTCCAGATTGGAAGCGAAAAATACGGAATTGATATTCGTTATGTAGATAATATTGTTCGTATGCAGAAGATTACACGTGTGCCGAAAGCACAGGTATATTTCAAAGGAATTATTAACCTGCGAGGTGAGATTGTACCGGTAATGAGCATCCGTACCAAAATGGGGCTTGATGAGGATGTGATTACAAATGCATCGCGTATCATTATTTTGAAGCTTGAAGAAAAAGGATCGCTTGGAGTGATTGTCGATCAGGTATGTGAGGTGGTAACACTTTCACCGGATCAGATTGAGACAAATAACATCAATTCAAGTCATATTAAAGATTCTTTTATCAACGGAATCGGCAAGAACGGAGACCAGCTTATCTCTCTGTTTGAGATCAATTCCATTGTTGATGAGAAGGAGAATGTATAGTGAGGCATTGCCTCACTATATATATTATTGGAGGAATATATGAGTAATTTTTCACTGGATCATGTGAATGATATGTATATGGATGTCCTGAAGGAGATTGGTAATATCGGCGCCGGTAATGCGACGACTTCATTGGCAAGCATGTTAAATGAACAGATCAATATGAACGTACCGAAAGTGGAACTGATGGAGGCATCCAAGCTTGGGTCTGCCATCTGTCCGGAGGATGAAATTATTGTCGGCATTTTCTTAGAAGTGTCCAATGATATATCAGGAAGCATGATGTTTTTGATGAAGATGGACTCGGCACATTATCTGGTGAATCGCCTGATGGGTAAGGACCTGGATAATCAGGAACCGTTTGACGAGATGGATCTGTCCGCTATGAAAGAAATCGGTAATATTATTGCGGGATCTTATCTGTCAGCCTTGTCCGGAATGACAAATATGACGATTGCGCCGTCGGTTCCGCATATTGCAGTTGATATGGCTGCAGCGATCCTTAGTGTACCGGCAATCCAGTTTGGACAGTATGGAAATAATGCATTGCTGATTGAAACGGAGTTTGGGGATGAATACATGATCAACGGCTACTTTATTCTTATGCCGGAAGAAGATTCCTATGCTAAAATTCTTTCATCTCTGGGAATTCAGTTGTAGGAGATAAGGGATTATGGGAGAGATGATTAAGGTGGGGATGGCGGATCTTAATGTCGCTAAAGCCCCGGATTCGTTGACAACACTGGGATTAGGATCTTGTATCGGTCTGACGTTATATGATCCGGTCGCAAAGGTGGGCGGTATGGTTCATTATATGCTGCCGGACAGTACGAAGCTGAAAAATAATATCAACATTGCAAAGTTTGGAGATACCGGTATCCGCGAGTTGCTTAAGCAGGTACTTGCACTTGGCGCCAATCAGCGGCGTCTTGTTGCCAAGATTGCGGGAGGCGCATGCATGTTTGAGATGAGTGGACTCTCTTCGGTAGGACATGTAGGTGAACGCAATGAGGAGGAAGCAAAGCTGGTTCTGGAGGAACTTAAGATTCCTCTTGTGGCACAGGATACAGGGCTTAATTATGGAAGAACGGTTATTTTGGATTGTGAGACCGGTGATTTTACAATTAAATCGGTGGGAAAGCCGATCAAAGTCATTTGAAGGAATGAAACACAATGAAGACAAATAATGTACCGGCATTGGTTATGCTTAGTGCGGGGCTGGTTGACTGTGTGATTGCAATCAAAATGGGACAGCCTCTTTGGCCTTTTACCAGACAATTGTTACTTGTCCTGATTATTTTTTATATTCTTGGATCGATTATCCGTGTGATTTTGGATCGCAGTTTTCAGGATATGGATGATTTGGAAGAAATGGATCTTGAAGATCTTGGGGAACCGCAGGAGATGGAGCAGGAAGAAGCAACCGATGAGGAACAGGAGACGGATGATACGCAGGAAATGCAGGAATAGAATCCCTGAAATGATGTGGAGCGGGTTGGATGAAAACAGTTGATAAAGAAAAGCTTTGGGAAGCATATCGAAAGAAACCTTCGCAGGAGCTCAGAGAACAATTGATAATTGAATATTCGCAGCTCGTGAAGCTTGTGGCAGGTCGGCTCAGTATGTACCTTGGATACAATGTTGATTATGATGATCTTGTAAGTTATGGAATCTTTGGTCTCATTGATGCGATTGATAAATTTGATCTTACAAAGAATGTGAAGTTTGAGACATACGCAAGCCTTCGTATCAGAGGTGCAATCTTAGATCAGATCCGTAAGATGGATTGGATCCCGCGTACGGTGCGCCAACGTCAGCGTAAAATGGATGAGGCAATCAAGCTGATAGAAATGCGAACTGGAAAGACGGCGACGGATGAGGAACTGGCTGCTGAGCTGGAAATATCACAGGATGAGTTGTGTAACTGGCAGTCACAACTTAAGGTTACCAATGTAGTATCATTGAATGAGTTTGAGGAAAATGGTCCGGAGCCTGTGATCGATCAGTCTCATCAATCGCGTTTTTCGAGACCGGAGGAAGTGGTTGAGGAGGCAGAATTAAAACAGACGCTGGTGGAATCCCTTGAAATATTGACGGAAAAGGAACGTATGGTGATTGAATTGTATTATTACGAGGAACTCACATTGAAGGAAATCAGCAGAGTGCTTGAAGTGTCGGAGTCGAGAGTTTCACAGCTTCATACGAAGGCGTTAAATAAGATGCGGGGAAAGATGGGCTCTTATATGGGGATACTTGCAGACTGATGCATTCTCTGATTTAGAGATTTGAGAAATGAGATGAAGAAATATGGCAATTGGACCAATTGATATGGCGATGATCCAACGGACAAATGATGTGGAGATGTATAAGCTTCAGGAGGATGCAAAGCCGGTTGTTGATCAGCAGAATATACAGATGCAGGTGGATCAGAGAGAGGACGTGTTGAGTCATCAGGTGATTCATTCGCAGAATAGTGATAAAGCGAAGAATGATGCAGATGCCAGAGAGGAAGGACACGGACAGTACCGTTCCGGTTCTTCCAAGCGCAAGAAAGCAGCTGCCGATAAGGGACGAGTGATCCGCAAGACGAATATAGGCGGATTTGATATCAAGATTTGAGGAAAAAGCATGACAGCAGTAGAAATCACATTAATTATAGTAGGAATTGTTTTTCTGTTGGTCAGCTTTCTGGTGCAGGAAAAATTGTCACCGAAGGATATTGAAAGCATTACAAACCTCAGCGAGAATGAGCTTAAAATTATTGTGGAGAAGCAGTTAAAGAATGCGAATGATCAGATTGAGGATGCGATTACGGATGTGGTAGAAGATAAAACGGAGACAACAAAGCGTGCGTTAGAGAAGGAAACCAATGAGAAAATTATGGCAATCGATGAGTATTCCAACACGGTTCTCGAATCGATGAACAAGACACATAATGAAATCCTTTTTCTCTACAGTATGTTGAATGATAAGCACACGGAACTTACAGATCTTGCTACACAACTTCAACAATTCTCGGAACATATGAAGAACACAGAGAATGAGGTGCTTGAAAATCTTGCACTTGCGGCGCAGGATGTTCGTCAGAAAGTCAATGAAACAAAACCGATCGATGAGAATGAGGCGATTCTGGCATCACTTGGCACGGACGGACAAGAAGCGGATCAGGATCAGATTAATCATAATGATCGGATTCTGATGCTGCACCAGCAGGGATTTTCGGATGTTGAGATTGCCAGAGAACTCGGCCTTGGTCTTGGCGAGGTAAAACTGGTAATCGGATTGTTCAAAGGGGAAGAGACAGTTGAAGTTTAAATATTATTTAAGAGGATGCGGTCTTGGTATTCTTGTTGCGTCCATTGTCCTGATGGTATCCTTTCATTCGCAGAACAAAACGATGGATGATACAGCTGTTATGGAGCGCGCATCGGAACTTGGAATGATCATGCCGGAGACGGAAATTGTAAGTACGGAAGCGGACAGCCAGCTGCCGGAGTCCGGCACACAGTCAACAGATACAGATTTCTCGTCAAATAAAAACCAGAAGCAGAATACGAAGGATAGTCAGAACAATACCGATGGCTCGAGTCAGAAAGAGGAAAAAGACACACAGATGGCATCGGATGACAAGACAGGGTCTGGTAATAATAAGGATACAGAAAGTAAGAAAAAAGAAGATAAAAAGGAAGAATCCGAGGAAATTACGGTTGAGATCAAGAAGGGAGAGGTCTGCAGGCAGCTCGCGGAAGAACTGGAACAGATCGGACTGGTAGAGGATGCGGAAACGTTCCGAAAGTATATGCAACAGCTTGGGTATGATGACCGGATTAAGGTCGGAACGTATACCTTGAAGCGTGGAATGACGGAAAAAGAGATTGCGGACACTTTTGTTGAAGAAAATTAATAATACTGCTTGCAAGAGAGCCTTTGGTATGATATAATTCCAAAGGCTTTTAATTTAATTAATCACATGTACGGAGGTTACCGGTGCCGGATGATGCGCTTACGGTGGTGAACTGATTGGAAGTACATGGAAGAAAACAACCAAATGGAGGTAAGTAAAATGAGCGTAATTTCAATGAAACAGTTACTTGAAGCAGGTGTTCACTTTGGACATCAGACAAGAAGATGGAACCCTAAGATGGCTCCGTACATCTACACAGAGCGTAATGGTATCTATATCATCGACTTACAGAAGTCTGTAGGTAAGGTTGATGAGGCATATGATGCAATCTCTGATATCGCAGCCCAGGGTGGAACAATCCTTTTCGTAGGTACTAAGAAGCAGGCTCAGGACGCTATCAAGACTGAGGCAGAGCGTTGCGGAATGTACTATGTAAACGAGAGATGGTTAGGTGGAATGCTCACTAACTTCAGAACAATCCAGAGCCGTATCGCACGTCTCAAAGAGATCGAGACAATGTCTGAAGACGGAACATTTGATGTTCTTCCTAAGAAGGAAGTTATCGCATTAAAGAAGGAATGGGATAAGTTAGAGAAGAACCTTGGCGGAATCAAGGATATGAAGAGAATCCCAGATGCAATCTTCGTAGTAGATCCTAAGAAGGAAAGAATTTGTATTCAGGAGGCACAGTCTCTTGGAATTACTCTGATCGGTATTGCAGATACAAACTGTGATCCGGATGAGTTAGATTATGTAATCCCAGGTAATGATGATGCAATCAGAGCAGTTAAGCTTATCGTTTCTAAGATGGCTGACGCTGTTATCGAGGCTAAGCAGGGAACTGAGGAAGTTGCCGCAGAAGCTGCCGAGGAGACAGTAGAAGAATAATTTTTGCATAATCATTCAAGAATTGGAGGAAAATTAAGATGGCTATTACAGCAGGAATGGTAAAAGAACTGCGTGAAATGACCGGCGCAGGTATGATGGACTGCAAGAAGGCTTTAACAGAGACAAACGGAGATATGGATGCCGCTGTTGAAGTATTAAGAAAAAGCGGTGCCGCTAAGATGGAAAAGAAGCAGAGCAGAATCGCTGCTGAGGGTATCGCAAGAGTTGCTGTAAACGGAAATGTTGCAGTTGTAGCTGAGGTTAACTCAGAGACAGACTTTGTTGCCAAGAATGAGACATTCCAGGAGTTTGTACAGACAGTTGCTGATACAGCACTTGCTTCTGACTTAAATGGTGGAGCAAACGGTGAAGATATCGAAGCACTTCTTGCTACAAACGGACTGAACGATTTACTTGTTGAGAAGACAGCTACAATCGGTGAGAAGTTATCTGTTCGTAGATTTGAGAAGGTAACAGGAGATCTTGTTACTTCTTATATCCATGGCGGTGGAAGAATCGGTGTTGTTATTGCTGCAAACGGTACTGCTGATGATGCTTCCAAAGAGGCTCTTACCAATATTGCTATGCAGGTTGCTGCTATGAATCCACAGTATATCAGCAGAAATGATATCTCTGCTGATGAACTTGCCAAGATCAAAGAGATCACAATTGACAGTGCATTAAATGATGCTACAACACTTCCAAAGCCTATCTTAAACAAGTTATTGGATAAGGCTATCAATGATAAAGTTTGGAGCGATGATGACATTGCACAGTTCGAAGAGCACAAGAGCAATATGAACTATGTATGGAACTTCCTCTCAGATGCTGCTAAGGCTCAGCTTGCAGAACTGGCTATGGCTGATAAGGAATCCATCACAGCTGAGAAGATGTTCGGTGGACTTGTAGAGGGTCGTGTATCTAAGCAGTTAAAGGAAATCTGCCTTCTTGACCAGACATACGTTAAGGCTGAAGACGGTAAGCAGTCTGTAGCTAAGTATCTTGAGTCTGTTTCCAAGGATCTTACAATCACTAAGATGGTTCGTTTCGAAGTTGGTGAAGGTATGGAGAAGAAGCAGGAAGATTTCGCCGCAGAAGTTGCTGCACAGATCAAAGGCTAATTTTTCAAATCGAGAGATCAAAAGCTCTGAAAGCGGATGGCTTTCAGAGCTTTTTTGATTCGAAATATCCATTAATTCTTTACAAGAGATAAAAATATGGTAAAATAAAAAAGGATATTTCCCGCGGAGGAACATAATGAATACAAATGATACCGCAACGGTCGAGCAGCAACGCCGGCGGAGAAAACGGATTAACAGAATGAAGAATGTGATCATTCTGACAATCTCGATATGGATGATTGCATCGTTAGTCGCGATTATTATTCTTTCTGCTGCAGTTGTGCATTTGAATGGCAAGGTAAATCGTCTGTCAGAATCCGTACAATCGTCCCAGAAGAATGTGATGAAAGAAACGGATACAGAGAGTGTTGTGAATTCTAAGGCAACTGACACACAGCTTGAGGTGAACCGTTATGAGAATGTAGAGACAGGAATCGATTCCGCAGATAATAAAGCAGAGAATGGAGATACCCATAAGGTGTATCTGACATTTGATTCGATACCTGGCGAAAATACGGATAAAATATTGGACGTGCTGAAACAGTATCATGTGAAAGCTACGTTTTTTGTTACCGGTGATAAATCGGACGAGGCAAAAGCAGTGTATAAGCGTATTGTTAAAGAAGGACATACACTTGGAATGCATTCTTTCTGCAATCAGTACAGTACGATTTATGCTTCAACAGAAGCGTTTGAAAAGGATTACAATAAGCTTTCTGCGTATTTGAAGAAGGTTACGGGTGAGGATAGTTTGTACTATCGTTTTCCGGGTGGAAGCAGTAATCAGATTAGTAATGTGAATATGGCAGAGTTTGTTCATGTGTTGAATGAGAAGAAGATTTCGTATTTTGATTGGAATGTTTCGGCTGGTGATACATCGGGAGATTATACAGTCGATGATATTGTGAACAATGTTACAGACGGAATTGAAAATTATAAAACTTCGGTTGTGCTTTTGCATGATGGTGAGGATAAGGCTACAACGGTAGAGGCTTTAGGTCCGATGATTGAGGCATTACAGAAGATGGATGCTTCGATTCTGCCGATTGATGAAAATACAAAAATTATTCAATATATTAAAGCGGATAGTGTTGAATAAATATAAAATGGAGGAAGAACAATGGGATTATTTAAGGATTTCAAAGAGGACTTTTCTCAGGCTGTCAACGAGATGATGCCAGGATCAGATGTGCCGGAGAAGGAAGAGAAGGCAGAAGACCTTGTCGTCAATACGTTAGGAGAGGACGTGGACGTAAAATCAGAACTCTCTAAGCTTGACGGACTTTTAGAACAGGTTAAGAGTGAGCCGGAAGAGGTAAAACCTCTTGAGAGAGAACTGCCACCGGTAGAGGAAAAAACGGCAATGGAGCCGGAAATTTCAGCAACAGCACAGGAGGAAAAGAAAACTATGAGCGATATCACTTTAAATACAGCACCGATTATGGATGCAAAGCCGGCTACAACGATTAATCCGGAAGCCGTATCGGATGAGACATCTGTTATTACAACAGGAACGACTTTGACAGGTGATATTGCATCAGATGGATCTTTTGATATTCAGGGTACGATCAATGGTAATGTGACTTGTAACGGTAAGCTTGTAGTTACAGGAACAATCAATGGTAATAGCAATGCTTCTGAGTTCTTTGCGGATGTTGCAAAGATTGAGGGCGAGGTAGTAAGTACGGGTACCGTTAAAATTGGTGCCGGATCTGTTATTATCGGAAATATTTCTGCTGCTTCTGCAGTGATTGCAGGCGCCGTAAAGGGCGACATTGATGTTCAGGGACCGGTTGTTGTTGATACATCTGCAGTTATCATGGGTAACATCAAGTCTCGTTCTGTACAGATCAATAACGGTGCCGTTATCGAGGGATTCTGTTCTCAGTGCTACGCGGATATTGATGTCCAGGGACTTTTTGACGGCAGATAGGATATAATTATACAGTTATAAAGAGGTATAAAATATGAAGCGCATTTTATTAAAACTCAGCGGAGAAGCATTGGCAGGAGACAAGCATCATGGTTTTGATGAGCCGACGGTTACAGTCGTTGCGAAGCAGGTTAAGGAATTGGTTGATGCAGGCGTACAGGTTGGAATTGTTATCGGAGGTGGTAACTTCTGGAGAGGTCGCACCAGCGAGACGATTGACCGTACGAAGGCAGATCAGATTGGTATGCTTGCTACCGTTATGAACTGCATCTATGTATCGGAGATTTTCCGTTCCGTTGGAATGAAGACCGCAGTTCTGACACCATTCGAGTGTGGATCTATGACAAAGTTGTTCTCAAAAGATCGTGCCAATAAATATTTTGCGCATGATATGGTTGTATTTTTCGCAGGAGGAACCGGACATCCTTATTTCTCAACGGATACCGCTACGGTTCTTCGCGCAATTGAAATTGAGGCGGACGGCATTTATCTTGCAAAGGCAATCGATGGCGTTTATGACAGCGATCCTAAGACCAATGCCGATGCCAAGAAATATGATGAGATTTCCATTCAGGAAGTTATTGACAAGAAATTAGCAGTCGTAGACCTTACAGCATCCGTTATGTGTATGGAGAATAAGGTTCCAATGTATGTATTCAGCCTCAATGAGGAGAATAGCATTGTGAATGCAATCAACGGAACATTTAATGGAACGAAGGTTACGGTTTAGGAGGTAAATTTATGGATAGCAGATTAGCAGTATTTGAGGAGAAGATGGGAAAGTCTCTTGCCAATCTCGAGGAGGAATTCGCCGGAATTCGTGCAGGACGTGCCAACCCACATGTATTAGATAAGCTTCGCGTTGATTATTACGGAACACCTTCCCCAATTCAGAGTGTGGCGAATGTAAGCGTTCCGGAACCTCGCATGATCCAGATTCAGCCATGGGAAGCATCTATGGTTAAGGAGATTGAGAAGGCGATTATGTGTTCAGATCTCGGAATTAATCCTACCAATGATGGTAAGGTGATTCGTCTTGTTTTTCCTGAACTCACAGAGGAGAGACGTAAGGAACTTGCGAAGGACATCAAGAAGAAGGGTGAGAATGCAAAAGTAGCCGTTCGTAATATCCGAAGAGATGCGATTGATCATTTCAAGAAAGTCGGCAAGGAGGAGGATCTCTCAGAGGATGAGATCAAGGATCTGGAAGATACCATCCAGAAGCTTACGGATGAATATGTAGCAAAGGTTGACAAGGCAGTGGATGCTAAGTCCAAGGAAATTCTTACGGTATAAGAAAGATATTGAGGGGCATTGCCATAGGCACATGTCCCTTTCATTTTTTGAGGTGAGAGATGAAGATACCAGAACATGTAGCAATCATTTTAGATGGAAACGGAAGATGGGCCAAAAGCAAAGGAATGCCTCGTAATTATGGTCACACGGTTGGCGCGAAAAATGTTGAGACTGTATGCCGTGCGGCAGATGAGCTCGGAATCAAGTACCTGACACTCTATGCTTTCTCTACGGAGAATTGGAATCGCCCGCAGAGCGAGGTTGATGCACTTATGAAGCTTCTTGAGAGTTATCTGAAGACCTGCATTAAGACGGCGGATAAGAATAATATGCGTGTGCGCGTAATCGGGGAGATCGAACGACTTTCCGAGGCTTTTCAGAAGCGGATCAGGGAACTGGAAGCTGCATCGAGTACCAATACGGGACTTAATCTTACGATTGCAATCAATTATGGAAGCAGAGATGAGATGCTTCGTGCAGTGCGCCATATTGCAGAGGATACAAAGGAAGGAAAGCTTGAAATTCAGGATATCAACGAGGAAGTATTTGCTTCGTATCTTGATACAAGAGAACTTCCAGATCCGGATCTTTTGATTCGTACAAGTGGCGAACAGAGACTGTCCAATTATCTGTTATGGCAGCTTGCATATTCCGAATTCTATTTTACGGATGTTCCGTGGCCGGATTTTCATAAAAAGGAATTGGAATTAGCTATAGAGGCGTATAATAAACGAGACAGAAGATTTGGTGGTTTGACGAGCGAATAGTTATCAGACACTTATTCGATAAAGATGGTATGTTAAGACGGAGGATAAGATTATGTTTAAGACGAGACTGTTGAGTGGTATCGTGCTTGTGATTCTTGCGTTAGTGCTCATTATCACAGGTGGAGAGGTACTTTTATTTTCAACGCTGGCAATCTCCTGTATTGGAATGTTTGAGTTGTATCGCGTTTTTCATGTGGAGAAATCGATTCTGGCGGCAGTCGGATATATTGCGGCAATCGTGTTTTACTGCGATCTCCAGTGGAATTTTATTCCGGACAGGATGATGCTTTTTATGGGATTTATGATTCTTCTGATGTTCGTATTTGTGTTTGCGTATCCGAAGTATCATGCAAGTGAAGTGATGGCAGTCTTTTTTGGATTGTTTTATGTCGCAGTCATGCTTTCCTTTGTATATCAGATCCGTACACTGGAGAGAGGATTGTATCTGGCGTTCCTTGTATTTTTATGTTCCTGGGGATGCGATACCTGTGCATATTGTGTCGGAATGTTGATTGGAAAGCACAAGATGTCACCGAAGCTCAGTCCTAAGAAGTCGGTTGAAGGTGCTGTGGGTGGTGTTGCAGGGGCTGCACTTCTTACTGCGTTATACTGCTTTATATTCCGCTCACAGATGAATCTGACAACGGTTGAGATCTGGATCATTGCCGGTATTGCAGCTGTGGCTGCTTTGATTTCAATGGTGGGAGATCTGACCGCTTCGGCAATCAAGCGCAATTACGATATCAAGGATTATGGACATCTGATTCCGGGACATGGTGGAATTTTAGATCGTTTTGACAGTATGATCATTACAGCGCCAATCATATATTATCTGGCGCTTCATATTCTGTAGAGACACAGAATAGACATAAAAATCGGTTATTTTAAGAGAAACAATGGATGAAGAGGAATGCTTTATGAATGAAATTTCTAAGGTGGACACACCTTTAAAGAAAATTTCCATACTCGGATCAACCGGATCCATTGGAACGCAAACTCTGGAAGTGGTTGCAGAGCATGGGGATATTGAGGTGACAGCACTTGCGTGTGGAAGAAATATTAAGCTTCTTGAGGAACAGATGCGTCAGTTTTACCCAAAGCTTGTGGCAGTCGAGAACGAGATGCTGGCGGAAGAACTTCGCGTACGCACGTCGGATCTCGGAATTCCGGTTATGAGTGGGATGGACGGTTTGATTGCAGTTGCGACAGAAGAACATGCGCAGATGGTTGTTACGGCGATTGTTGGTATGCTTGGTGTGCGTCCGACAATTGCTGCAATCGAAGCGCATAAGGATATCGCTTTGGCGAATAAGGAGACACTTGTTACTGCGGGACACCTGATCATACCGCTCGCACAGAAATGTGGAGTGAAAATCCTTCCGGTGGATAGTGAGCACAGTGCAATCTTTCAGTCCCTGCAGGGAAATGAACACAATGCGATTCATAAGATATTGCTGACTGCTTCCGGCGGACCGTTCCGGGGAAAAACAAAAGAAGAACTGAAAGAAATGCAGGTTGAGGATGCACTCAAACATCCAAACTGGAGCATGGGCCGCAAGGTTACGATTGATTCTTCCACTTTGGTCAATAAGGGACTTGAGGTGATGGAGGCAAAGTGGCTTTTTGGTGTAGAATTGGATCGGATTGAAGTTGTGGTACACCCGCAGAGTGTGATCCACTCGGCGGTGGAGTACGAGGATGGCGCGGTGATTGCTCAGCTTGGCACGCCGGATATGCGTCTTCCGATTCAGTATGCACTCTATTATCCGGATCGTCGGACACTTTCAGGAAAGCGGCTGGATCTGTTTGCATTGCATGAACTTACTTTTGAAAAACCGGATACAGATACTTTTAAGGGGCTTTCTCTTGCATTTGATGCGATGCGGCGCGGTGGAAATATCCCTACGGTTTTTAATGCTGCGAATGAGAAGGCAGTTGCATTATTTTTAGACCGGAAGATATCATATCTGCAGATTACAGATATGATTGAGGAAGCAATGACGCATAGTACATTTATCCAGCATCCGAATGTGGAGGAAATTTTGGAAACAGAGCAGGAGACCTATAGATTTATAGGAGACAGGTGGTAATTTGAATATAGTTAGTTTGATCATAGCGTTACTGATTTTCAGTGTTATTGTAATTTTTCATGAGCTGGGACATTTCTGGCTCGCAAAGGCAAATGGAATAAGAGTGAATGAGTTCTCACTGGGGCTTGGACCTACGATTGTCGGCTTTACAAAGGGGGAGACAAAGTATTCCATCAAGCTGCTTCCGTTCGGTGGCGCGTGTATGATGGAAGGTGAAGATGAAGAGTCCTCTGATGATCGAGCCTTTGGCAAGAAGTCGGTTTGGGCACGTATGAGTGTTGTTTTTGCAGGACCGTTTTTCAATTTCATTATGGCGTTTGTATGTGCGTTTATTCTGATGAGCTGCATCGGATATGATAAACCGGTGCTTACAGGAGTGATTGATGGATACGCTGCGGATGAGGCTGGTCTTCAGGCTGGTGATGAAATCGTGAAAATGAATCATTTTTCGGTGCATTTCTGTCGTGAGATCAGTGCTTATGCAACTTTTCATGCAGGAGAAGCGGTTGAGGTAACCTACCTTCGTGATGGAAAGAAGCAGACTGCAACACTTACACCGAAGTATGATGAGGAGAATGGACGTTATCTGTATGGATTTGAGTACACCGGTCAGGCACGTGTCAAAGGCAATGTACTTACGAATATTAAGAACAGTTTCTATGAGCTGCGTTACTGGATCTATTCTACAGTGGAGAGCCTTAAGATGCTTGTAACCAGACAGGTTTCCGTCAATCAGATGAGCGGACCGGTCGGCATTGTGAAAAGTATCGGTGATACGTATTCTCAGTCGGTTTCCAATGATGGCTATTATTATGCAATCATGAATATGCTGAATTGGACGATTCTGCTGTCTGCAAACCTAGGCGTGATGAATCTTCTGCCACTTCCGGCTTTGGATGGAGGGCGTCTTGTATTTCTGATCGTGGAGGCAATCCGTGGAAAGAAGATCGATCCGAACAAAGAAGGTTTTGTGCATGCAATTGGAATTCTCCTATTGTTCGCATTAATGTTCATCGTTATGTTCAATGATATTCGCAAATTATTTATGTAGTTGTGGGATGAGGTAAAAGTATGACTAGACATAAAACAAAAGAAGTGCGGATTGGAAATTGTGTGATTGGTGGAAATAACCCGATTGCCATCCAATCGATGACCAATACGCATACGGAAGATGTGGATGCTACCGTCAAACAGATCAGGCAGCTTACGAAGGCAGGATGTGAGATCATCCGCTGCGCAGTTCCTACGATGGAAGCTGCGAAAGCGCTCACAGAAATTAAGAAGCAGATTACAATTCCACTCGTTGCGGATATTCATTTTGATTACAAATTGGCGCTTGCGGCAATGGAGTATGGTGCGGACAAGATCCGGATCAATCCGGGAAATATCGGAAGCAGCGATCGTGTGAAGGCTGTTGTAGATGAGGCTAAGGCGCGTAATATTCCGATTCGTGTCGGGGTCAACAGCGGTTCGCTGGAGAAGAATCTGGTAGAAAAGTACCATGGTGTGACCGCGGAAGGATTAGTGGAGAGTGCTTTGGACAAAGTCGCGATGATTGAGGATATGGGGTATGACAATCTGGTCATCAGTATTAAATCCTCGGATGTTATGATGTGTGTGAAAGCGCATGAACTGATCGCAGATCAGACGGATCATCCACTGCATGTCGGTATTACGGAGGCCGGCACCATCATCAGCGGTAATATCAAGTCTTCGATCGGACTTGGATTAATCTTAAATCAGGGAATCGGAGATACAATCCGCGTATCACTTACCGGAGATCCGCTGGAGGAGATTAAGTCGGCGAAGCTGATCCTTCGTACGCTTGGACTTCGCAAAGGAGGAATTGAGGTTGTGTCCTGCCCGACCTGTGGAAGAACGAAGATTGATCTGATCGGACTTGCCAATCAGGTAGAGACGATGGTAGCAGAGTTCCCGCTTGATATCAAGGTGGCTGTCATGGGATGTGTGGTCAACGGACCGGGAGAGGCGAAAGAAGCGGATCTTGGAGTTGCCGGAGGAATCGGTGAGGGACTGATCATCAAGCATGGTGAGGTATTTAAGAAGGTGCCGGAGGACCAGTTGCTGGATGCACTGCGTTTTGAATTAGAACATTGGGGGCAGTAATATGGCAAAGCCTTTTAAGGAGGCATTCCCGACTCTGTCATTGGATGCGGAGCTCGAGAGTCTGTTAGAGACAACGGAAGTAACGAAAATAGGTGCGAATCATGATCACGATCATATTCGCATTTATTTGCGTGCAAAAAGACTGATCTTTAAAAAGAATATATGGAAACTCGAGGAGGCGATCACCTCACAGATCTTTAAGAATCAGAATGTCTCGGTCAAAATTATCGAGACATTCGAACTGTCGGAACAGTACACGCCACAGACCTTGATGGAGGTGTACAAGGACAGTATTCTGGATGAATTAAATGCGTACAGTGTGCTTGAATACAATCTTCTTCGTACGGCCGAGATGGAGTTCGACCAGCCGCATCATATGATCCTTACGATGGATGAGACGATCATCGCGAAGACTCGTACCGATGAGATTCTGGAGTTTCTGGAAAAAGTCGTGTGTGAACGATGTGGCATGAATCTTGTTATCCAGACGGAATTCAGAAAGCCGAAGGAGAGCAAGTACCGCAAAAATTCAGAAAAGCAGATTGCACAGGAAGTAGCAAGTATCTTAGAGCGCACCAAGTTTGCAGTCATGGGAGATGAGGGAGAACCGGCAAATAAACCGGAGGACAACGTCGAATCTTCAAAAGGGACTGCTACATCGAGTGAAATTGTCGAAAAAACTACAACAACAGCAACTCGTCCTGCAAAGAAAACGGAAAATGCAGGAAATGCTGCGAAAAAGAAGACTTTCGAGAAGAAGGGCGAGTTCCGCAAGAAATTTGATTATGACAATAGCAAGAAGTCGATGAATCCGGATGTGATCTATGGACGGGACTTTGAAGAGGAGCCGATGGATATCGAGAAGATCGATGGTCCGATCGGTGAAGTTGTCATTCATGGAAAGATTCTGTCGGTAGATACCAGAGAAATTCGTAATGAGAAGACGATCATCATTTTCTCAATCACGGACTTTACCGATACGATCGTGCTAAAGATATTTGCGCGAAATGATGATGTAAAGGACTTGCTGAAAGAAATCAGTGGGGGTAAGTTTGTTAAGGTCAAGGGTGTTGCGACCATTGATAAATTTGATAGTGAGCTGACGATCGGTTCAATCGTCGGAATCAAGAAGAGTTCTGATTTTACGACGATTCGTATGGACAACAGTGCGGAGAAACGAGTGGAACTTCACTGCCATACCAAGATGAGTGATATGGACGGCGTGTCGGATGTCAAGGATATCGTAAAACGCGCGATGAAATGGGGACATAAGGCGATCGCAATCACGGATCACGGTGATGTGCAGGCGTTCCCGGATGCCAACCATACGGTAAGTCCGGATGATGATTTCAAGGTGATCTATGGCGTTGAGGCATATCTGGTTGACGATCTGAAAGGTATTGTTACGGACAGCCGGAACCAGTCGCTGCAGGCGGATTATGTTGTATTTGACTTAGAGACGACCGGATTTAGTCCTGAGACGAACCGGATTATTGAGATTGGCGCAGTTAAGGTACAAAACGGTGCGATCGTCGATCGTTTTTCGACGTTTGTCAATCCGGAGGTCCCGATTCCGTTTCGCATTGAGCAGCTGACATCTATTAGAGACGATATGGTGATCGATGCACCGGTGATCGAGGACATTCTTCCAAAATTTATGGAATTCTGTGATGGCTGTATCATGGTCGCACACAATGCAGATTTTGATATGAGTTTCATTAAGAAGAACTGTATGCGACAGGGAATCGAATGCAATCCGACGATTGTCGATACGGTCGGACTGGCGCGAGTTCTGCTTTCGAATCTGAATCGGTTTAAACTGGATACGGTTGCCAAGGCACTTGGCGTATCACTCGATAACCACCATCGTGCGGTCGATGATGCGGCATGTACTGCAGAGATTTTTGTGAAATTTATTACGATGCTTGAGGAACGTGGTGTGACAACGCTTGATCAGGTCAATGAGATGGCATCCGCCTCGGTGGAAAATATTCAGAAGATGCCGACGTACCATGCCATCATTTTGGCAACCTGTGACCAGGGACGCACCAATCTGTATCGCCTTGTCTCGCTGGCACATATCAAGTATTACCATAAGAGACCGCGAATCCCTAAGAGTGAGTTCTTAAAATACAGGGACGGACTTCTGATCGGCTCGGCGTGTGAGGCGGGAGAGCTGTACCGTGCAATCCTAAATGGAAGACCGGAAGAAGAAATTTCAAGACTGGTTGACTTCTACGATTATCTTGAGATCCAGCCGCTCGGTAACAATGCCTTCCTTGTCCGTGATGAAGATTCGCCGATTGCATCGAATGACGATCTGATTGAAATCAACAAGAAGATCGTGCGTCTCGGAGAAGAATTTCATAAGCCGGTTGTTGCAACGTGTGATGTGCATTTCCTGGATCCGGATGATGAGATTTATCGTAGGATCATCATGACGGGACAGGGCTTTAAGGATGCGGATGATCAGGCTCCGCTTTATCTTCGTACAACGGAGGAGATGCTGAAAGAATTTGAATATCTTGGCAGCGCGAAAGCGGAGGAAGTCGTCATTACCAATACGAACCGGATTGCAGACATGTGTGAGCGCATCTCACCGGTTCGTCCGGACAAGTGTCCGCCGGTTATCGAGAATTCGGATCAGATGCTCAGGGACATCTGTTACAACAAGGCACACAAAATGTACGGAGATCCGCTTCCGGAGATCGTGCAGGAACGTCTTGAGCGAGAACTGAATTCCATTATCAGCAATGGATATGCGGTTATGTATATTATTGCGCAGAAACTTGTGTGGAAATCCAACGAGGATGGCTATCTGGTGGGATCGCGAGGATCTGTAGGCAGTTCGTTTGTTGCCACGATGTCCGGTATTACTGAGGTAAACCCGCTGCATGCACATTATCTCTGCAAACATTGCCAGTACAGCGATTTTGATTCGGATCTGGTAAAGTCCTATTCGGGACGAGGCGGTTGTGATATGCCGGATAAGATCTGTCCGAGATGTGGACGCCCGCTTTCGAAGGAGGGGTTTGATATTCCGTTCGAGACCTTCCTTGGATTTAAGGGAAACAAGGAACCGGATATCGACTTAAACTTCTCCGGAGAGTACCAGAGTAAGGCACATAAATATACGGAGGTTATCTTCGGCGAGGGACAGACCTTTAAAGCCGGAACAATCGGTACGCTTGCGGATAAGACCGCATTCGGTTATGTGAAGAATTATTATGAGGAGCGCGGAATCCATAAGCGCAACTGTGAGATTGACCGCATTGTCGGCGGTTGTGTCGGCGTGCGACGGACAACCGGACAGCATCCGGGCGGAATCGTTGTTCTTCCGATGGGAGAGCAGATCTACACCTTTACACCGATCCAGCATCCGGCGAATGATATGACGGTTGATATCACTACCACGCATTTTGATTATCATTCGATCGATCATAATCTGTTGAAGCTTGATATCCTCGGACACGATGATCCGACCATGATTCGTATGCTACAGGATCTGACCGGTGTAGATCCGACCCAGATTCCGCTCGATGATCAGGCGGTTATGTCGCTTTTTCAGAATACATCGGCGCTTGGCATCTCGCCGGAAGATATTGACGGCTGCCAGCTTGGTGCACTCGGTATCCCGGAGTTTGGTACAGACTTTGCGATGGGCATGTTGATTGATACACAGCCGAAGGAATTTTCGGATCTGATCCGTATCGCAGGTCTGTCGCATGGTACGGATGTATGGCTCGGCAACGCGCAGACACTTATTCAGGAGAAAAAGGCGACCATTTCTACCGCTATCTGTACGCGAGATGATATTATGATCTATCTGATCAGTATGGGACTCGACTCGGAGGAGTCCTTCAAGATCATGGAGAATGTACGAAAAGGTATGGTTGCAAAAGGCAAATGTGATAAGTGGCCGGAATGGAAGCAGGATATGATCGACCACAATGTCCCGGACTGGTATATCTGGTCCTGCGAGAAGATCAAGTATATGTTCCCAAAGGCACACGCTGCGGCGTATGTTATGATGGCATGGCGTATCGCGTACTGCAAGGTATTTTATCCTCTTGCATACTACGCAGCATATTTTTCCATCCGTGCGACCGGATTCAGTTATGAGCTGATGTGTCAGGGAAAGGATACGCTTGAAGGATATATGCGCGATTACAAAAAGCGTAAAGATACGCTTTCCAAGAAGGAACAGGATACGTTTAAGGATATGCGAATCGTGCAGGAGATGTATGCGAGAGGTTTCGAATTCCTCCCGATTGATATCTATTCTTCCCAGCCGCATCGTTTCCAGATCGTGGATGGAAAGCTGCTTCCTGCACTCAATACGATCGATGGTCTCGGCGATAATGCGGCGGTTGCGATCGCAGAGGCTGCAAAAGATGGTGTGTTCCTGTCGAAGGATGATTTCAGAGAGCGCACGAAGGTGTCGAAGACAACCATAGATCTGATGAGTGACCTTGGACTGTTTGGAGATATTCCGGAGTCGAATCAGTTATCGCTTTTTGACTTTGGTGCGTAAACCGTTTCGAAAAGATATTTTATATGGGATAATAAGAAAGCCAGATTCGGTTATGTCCGGATCTGGCTTTCTTTCACTTAATAGGATTCTAATCGCTTATCACTCCTGGGTGGAACGGCTGGATATCACCAGGATTGGAGGTAGGGGTACGAAATACCTGCTGCGTCTGAAAATCGGTAAAGTAGATGTAGTAGGATGTCACATTAATGTTGGAGTAGGTTCCTTCTGCAAGTCTTGTGTAGCCACTTCCGTCATTTCGCATCATACATAATGCAGGCGTGTCTTTCGAATAATTTTGGTAGAAGATCGTGCTTCCGTAGATATTGTAGAGATCAATGCTGTCATTTGAAAGTGTGCGCGGATTGTCAAATTGTATGTTTGTGTGCACCAAAGCATTGTTCTGATTCACATCGAGATAATACACATCGCTGTCACCGGTCACAATCGGTTTATAGCTGTTGCAGTCATAGATCTGCTCAATCGAATCGGAAGCCGTATCGTAGCGGTACAGACATCCGTCCGTAGTTGTTCCGTTCGAGTAAAAATATTGTCCCAAAGCGCTGCAGGTAAAAAGAAACGAGTCATTTACCATCTGACGATCTTCACCGTCAATTCCGACTTTGTAGAGCGTTGTTGCATGATCCTTGTCGTAGTGGAGATAATAGATATAATTGCCAACAAGGGAAGCATATATGCATGGATCCGGATCGAGAACGACCAGCTGCTTACCGTCGCGCCGGATCCGGCACAGACTATTGTTGTTAAAGGAGAAAAAGTTAAAATGCGTGCTGTTGTGCTCATTATTGCGAACGTAATAAACATAGTGGGAGTCCGCATTAATGTACATAACAGTATCATCGCTCAGCTTCGCAAGGTTGCTGCCGTCTAAATCCATGGAATAGAGCCGGTATTTGTCATCCGGATTTGCGAAGAAAACCGTTCCGTTGCTCTCACAGAAAAGGCCCGCATTATAGAGATTGCCGGCAGTGTTGCCGTTCACATAGCTTTCGTTATATTTTGTTTTGTTCTGATAATGGTAGACAACACCGAAAACGGAGGCTACGATCACAATCAGACCAATTGTAAGGATCACAGGTAACTTCTTCATAGGCATTCCTTTCGTTGAATATCTTATGTGAAAAGTATACATTTTGGCATATAAACTTGCAAGGTCTACTTGCCTTTTGATGGGATGTGAGATAAAATTTTTTTAGTAATAAAAGGAGAAAATTTATGAGAGATTTATTGGAAATTCGCGATGAAATAGATGAACTGGACAGTCAGATCGTTGCATTATATGAGAAACGTATGCAGCTGACTTCGGATGTTGCAGAGTACAAGATCAATACCGGCAAACAGGTATTTGATAAGGCGAGGGAAGATTCCAAACTTGCCACGTTAGAAGGAAAGGCGAGCTGTGCATTCACGAAGCACGGAATCCGCGAATTGTTCGAACAGATTATGGCGATGAGCCGAAAGAAGCAGTATCAGCTTCTGACGGAGCATGGAATCGTGTATTCACCAGAGTTTGAGAAAGTGGATGCACTGGATTATTCGAATGCAAGAATCGTATTCCAGGGACTGGAAGGTGCTTATTCCCAGGAAGCGATGGAGATGTTCTTTGGGGAAAACTGTGACAATTTTCATGTAGAGACCTGGAAGGATGCGATGGAAGCCATCCGGATGGGAAAAGCGGATTATGCGGTACTTCCGATTGAGAATTCATCGGCCGGTATTGTATCGGAAAACTATGATCTGCTTGTGGAATATGATAACTATATCGTGGGAGAACAGATTGTTAAGATCGATCATGCGCTTTTGGGATTAGAAGATGCGGACGAATCTGATATCACGAGTGTATTTTCCCATAAGCAGTCGCTGATGCAGTGCAGTGATTTCTTAGAGGAACACAAGCAGTGGGAGAAGTTTTCCGTCAGCAACAATGCGGTGGCTGCGCGCAAGGTCAAGGAGGACAATGATAAGCATCAGGCCGCGATCGCCAGTGCGAAGAATGCACAGATCTATGGACTTAAGGTGTTGCGCAATTCGATTCAGGACAATAAGAATAATTCGACACGGTTTATCGTGGTTACCGGAAAGAAAATCTATACGAAGGTGGCAAATCATATCAGCATCTGCTTTGAGGTAAATCATGAGAGTGGTGCGCTCTATCATGCTTTGTCGCATTTTATTTATAATGGAATTAATATGACGAATATTCAGTCGCGTCCGCTTCAGAATAAGAACTGGGAGTACCGGTTCTTTGTGGATTTCGACGGAACTTTCGAGGATGATGCAGTGCAGAATGCACTCAGAGGACTTAAGGATGAGACGATCTCCTTTAAGATTCTCGGTACATATTGAGGCGTTTGTTTCAAAAAGGGGTGGGAATATGGCGATTCATACATTTGCAGCAATTTATATCGGTACTTACGATGTCAGCCTTAAGGTGTTTGAATTCTTAGACAAAAAGAAGGTACATCAGGTGGATCACATACGGTCACGCCTGGATCTGGGGCAGGATGCGTTTGGTGAGGGAAGCATCGGCTACGAGCATGTGGAAGAACTTTGTGATACGTTGGCGCAGTTTAAGGAAATCATGCAAAGCTACCGTGTGGACAGTTACGAGGTATATGCATCGGCGGTGCTGCGTGATGCAGAAAATGAGCTTTTTGTGCTGGATCAGATCTATCTTCGCACAGGATTTAAGGTGAAAGTGGTAAGCAATTCGGAGCATCGGTTTATCAGTTATAAGTCGGTTGCCGGCAAAGCAACTTTCGAGAAAATGATACAGACTTCCGCTGCGGTCGTTGATGTTGGCGGCGCAAGTATCCAGATTACCATCTTCCGTGACGGAAAGCTGATTACGACGCAGCATATCGAGACCGGTATCATGCGCATTCATAATCTGCTTGGAGACAGAGGATTGTCGCAGGCAAAATATGAGATGCAGATCGAAGAATATATGAATAAGAAGCTGGAGGCTTTCCGTGCAATGTATATGTCAGAGGACGTAGATTACGTGATCCTGATCAGTGACTACGCGATGGAACTGATGAAGCGGATGGATGAGACCGGAAATAAGGAGCGTCAGGTTAAAGGTGAGAAGTTTGTCAAATACATTGAGAAACTGCAGACGAAGACGTTAGAAGAAATTACGGCGGAGCTGAAGCTTTCCAATGACAGGGAGCCGCTTATCATTCCTTCCATGCTCTTGTTCAAGACACTTGTGGTAAGTGTCGAGCCTAAGACGGTCTGGGTGCCGGGAGCGAATATTCAGGATGGTATCGCATATGATTATGCGCAGCGGAATAAGTTATTATCGATTACGCATGATTTTGATGCGGATGTGATCTCTGCGGCACAGTATCTGTCGGAGCATTTCAACAGCTATACGCCGCACATTGAGGCTTTGTCGAAGCTTTCCACTAAGATTTTCGATGCGATGAAGAAGGTGCACGGACTCGGAAAACGCGAACGGCTTCTTCTTGAGGTTGCAACGATCCTGCATGATTGCGGTAAATATATCAGCCTTGCGGAATCTCCGGAGAGTGCATATCACATTATTATGTCTTCGGAAATCATTGGACTGACGCATCAGGAGCGGGAGCTGGTTGCATTTGTGGTTTTATACAATACATTGCCGCTGGATCCGTACGAGGAACTTTCGGATCATCTTACAAGGGAGGATTATCTGTGCGTAGCGAAGCTTTCCGCCATCCTTCGTGTTGCAAATGCGCTTGATCAGAGTCATAAGCAGAAGTTTAAGAATATTAAGATTGCCGTCAGAGAGAGAAAGCTTGTATTTACAGTAGAAGCATTTGAAGATATATCGCTGGAGCAGGCTTTGTTCGAGGCAAAAACCGTTTACTTTGAAAATGTGTACAGCATGAAGCCGGTTCTGAAAGAGAAGCGCGTCTATCATAGTTAGGAGGAGACATGGATACAAAGATTGATTTTAAAAATCCTGAATTTTACGAGAACCGGGAATTGAGCTGGATCAAGTTTGACAATCGTGTCTTAAGTGAGGCGCGTGACAAGTCGATTCCACTTCTGGAACGACTTAAATTTGTCAGCATCACTTCCTCGAATCTCGATGAATTTTTTATGGTAAGGGTGGCATCGCTGCAGGATATGGTGCATGCCAATTACAAGAAACGTGATATTGCCGGAATGACGGCAACGGAGCAGCTTGCCGCAATTAATAAGGCAACACGTGAGCTTGTAGATACGCAGTACAATACGTATACGCGTTCGCTCGTTCCGCTTTTGAATAAAGAGGGCATTTATCTTGTCGATGAACATGAGACATTGACAGACGAGCAGGCACAGTTCGTGGATCGCTACTTTATGGAGAGCGTTTATCCGGTGCTGACACCTATGGCGGTGGATGCATCAAGACCGTTCCCACTGATCCGTAATAAGACACTCAATATTGCGGCGCTCCTTTCGGGACGACAGAACAGTGATGAGACTGTATTTGCAACGGTGCAGGTGCCCAGTGTTCTGCCGAGACTGGTTCCGATTCCGAGTGAGGAAGGCACAACGACTTTTATCCTTTTAGAGCAGATCATCGAGCGCAACATTGGATTGCTTTTTTCCAATTATAAAGTGCTCTGTGCGTATCCATACCGAATTATGCGGAATGCGGATTTGACGATTGATGAAGATGAGGCATCAGATCTTCTGAAGGAGATCCAGAATAAGTTAAAAATGCGACAGTGGGGTGAAGTAATCCGATTGGAGATTGAACAGAAAGCGGATAAGAAGCTCCTTAAATTTCTAAAGACGGAACTTAAGGTTGCGGATGAAGACATCTTCCAGATTGCTGGACCAATCGATCTGACTTATCTGATGAAGCTTTACGGAATCGATGGATATGACCATCTGCGTTATGCACCGTACACGCCGCAACAGGTGCCGGAGATTGCACCGGGTGAGGATATTTTCGCAGCAATCAGGCAGGGGGACATCTTCTTACATCATCCGTATGAGACGTTTGACCCGGTTGTTGATTTTATCCGTCAGGCATCGATGGATCCGGATGTGCTTGCGATCAAGCAGACACTCTACCGTGTCAGCGGCAATTCGCCAATCATCAGTTCCCTTGCACAGGCGGCGGAGAATGGAAAACAGGTTACGGTTCTTGTGGAGCTTAAGGCGCGTTTTGATGAGGAACACAATATTGTCTGGGCCAAGAAACTGGAGCAGGCAGGCTGTCATGTTATCTATGGTCTGGTCGGACTGAAGACGCACAGTAAGATCGCTTTGGTCGTTCGCCGTGAGGAGGATGGTATCCGCAGATATGTGCACCTTGGAACCGGTAATTACAATGATTCTACGGCAAAACTGTACACAGACTGCGGTATCTTTACCTGCAAGGAGAGCATCGGAGAGGATGCGACTGCGGTATTTAATATGTTATCCGGTTATTCGGAGCCACTTTCCTGGAATGAACTGATTCTTGCACCGTACTGGTTGCGCGATAAATTTATTCATCTGATCGAGCGGGAAAAGAAGCATGCAATGCAGGGACGCCCGGCGCGCATTGTTGCCAAGATGAATTCTCTTTGTGATCCGGGAATCATTGAAGCGCTCTATGAAGCATCGGCAAGTGGAGTGAAGATCGATCTGATCGTCCGCGGAATCTGTTGTCTGCGTGTTGGAATTCCGGGGGTGAGTGAGAATATCACAGTGCGTTCCATCGTTGGTAACTTCCTCGAACACAGCCGTATTTTCTATTTCCTGAATGATGGAAGTACGGAAGTGTATATGGGAAGTGCAGACTGGATGCCACGTAACCTTGACCGCAGAGTGGAGATCATTTTCCCGGTACTCGAGGATGAACTGAAAGAAAAAGCGCTTCATATTCTGGAAGTTGAACTGGCAGACAATGTGAAGGCGCGTGTTCTCTGCGAGAACGGGGAATATGAGAGAGTTGACAAGCGTGGCAAGGTTCTGGTAAACTCACAGGAGCAGTTCTGTAAGGAAGCCAGAGAGGCTGTACCTAAGGACGGTCCGGTCGGAAATCAGAGAGTATTTATTCCGGCAGAACCGGTTGAATAGATTTTTGCATTTTCTTGTTGACAGACGATAGGAGATGTGGTAAATTTTAATAGTTGTTAGAAACAAGTAGAGTATCCACTCTCACCTAAGCGCAATCGGGCGACTTAGAGTTCATACTTTTAACATGCCTTTATGTTAGACGTAATAGTGGATAGTCTGCCTATCCACTATTTTTTATTGGAGGTACAGAACTATTAGCGAGTTAATGATTAATGAACAAATCAGAGACAGAGAAGTTCGCCTGATCGGGGCGGATGGTGAGCAGATCGGTGTTGTTTCATCCCGTGAAGCACAGAAGATCGCAGATGAAGCTGGACTTGATCTTGTTAAGATCGCTCCGAATGCGAAGCCGCCTGTCTGCAAGGTGATTGATTATGGTAAGTATCGTTACGAGATGGCTCGTAAGGATAAGGAAGCCAAGAAGAAACAGAAGACTGTTGAGCTTAAAGAGATTCGTCTTTCACCGAACATTGATACGAATGATCTGAATACCAAGATGAACGCTGCCAAGAAGTTCCTTGCAAAAGGAAACAAGGTGAAGATCACACTTCGCTTCCGCGGACGTGAGATGGCACATATGAGTAGCAGCAAACACATCCTGGATGATTTCGCTGAGAATCTCTCTGATATTGCAGTGGTGGAGAAAGCACCGAAGATTGAAGGCAGAAGCATCGGTATGGTGCTGGCAGAGAAAAGATAACATTTTAAGGAGGAATAAACAATGCCAAAAATGAAGACTAGCAGAGCAGCTGCAAAACGTTTCAAATTAACAGGAACCGGAAAGTTAAAGAGAAATAAAGCTTACAAGAGACATATCTTAACAAAGAAGACAACAAAGACTAAGAGAAATCTTAGAAAACCAGCTATGACAGATAAGACCAATGTTAAGAATATGAAGAAGATTTTACCATACATGTAAGATTTTGTTAAGGAGGATATTAAGATGGCAAGAGTTAAAGGCGGTTTAGGCGCTAAGAAGAGACATAATAGAACGTTAAAATTAGCTAAGGGTTACAGAGGCGCTAGATCTAAGCAGTACAGAGTAGCTAAGCAGTCCGTAATGAGAGCCTTAACAAGTTCTTATGCTGGACGTAAAGAGAGAAAGAGACAGTTCCGTCAGTTATGGATTGCCCGTATCAACGCAGCAGCTCGTTTAAACGGACTTTCATACAGCCAGTTCATGCATGGATTAAAGCTTGCAGGTGCTGACCTTAACCGTAAGGTATTAGCTGATATGGCTGTAACAGATGCAGAAGGATTTGCTAAGCTTGTTGAGCTTGCAAAGTCTAAGTTAGCATAGTTTTGTTTGAAATTTGGACAAGATATAAGACCTCGGAGATTACTCCGGGGTCTTTTTTATGTTCTGCCGATATTCTTTTGGTGACATGTTTTTCTTCTTATGAAAGGAGCGTGAAAAATAAAATCCATTGTCAAAGCCGACGGAATTGGCGATCGCAGTAATGGAGAGCGAGGAATGCTGTAAAAGATAACACGCCTGCTTCATGCGAAAATCCGTCAGGTATTCCTTTGGAGACTGGTGCATGACCAGCTCGAAGGAACGGAATAAGTGGCTTCTGCTCAATCCAACATACGAGGCAATATCCTCGATCGTAATCGGATAGGAGTAGTTGGCGCTGATGTATTCGATGCTTTTCTGCACGTAGGTCTGTGCGGTGTTTGATGTCTCTTTTTTCTTTGCATCCCGAACGAGGAGGGAGAGAGTCAGATAGAGCTGACCGGACATCTCGACCAGATGCTCGAATTCATTGCCGCGGATCTCATAGATGCGGAGCAGATTTTTGAGGAGCAGATCTTTGTGTGGCACATGGTGGATATAAGGATGCGTGGCAGAGAAATCCGTTGCGGTCAGGATTGTTGCAGCGTCGCTTCCGTTGAATCCGACCCAGGCATATTCCCATGGATCGCTTTCGTCTGCCTGATAGACGACCTCGGTGTTGGGATAGATCAAAAAGACATCACCGGCTTCCAGATGATGGGTGGAACCTTTGACACGGTAGGAACCTTTGCCGGAGATAATGTAGTGAATCAGATAATGATCACGGATTCCCGGACCCCACTGATATCCCGGATCGCAGCGCTGGCAGCCGACATTATAGACACTTAAGGATACTAGTTCTTTGTCCGTTGCCTTATAAGAATTCTTATAATTTTCACTCATAGCATACCTCCGCATTTTTTATACAACTAAATTCAGTATATCCGTATATGGAAATCATACTCGTAAAAAGCCAACCATGCAACAAAATTATATGTTTTTTAAACATTTGATTCTGTACAAGTGCACCTTGTTGGGCTACAATGTGTGTAACAAAGAGATATGAATCCAGTAGAGAAAAGGAGAAAGTGATTATGGCAATTTTAGTTACGGGTGGTGCCGGATATATTGGAAGTCATACCTGTGTAGAGTTACAGAATGCAGGATATGAGGTTGTTGTACTTGACAACTTATCAAATTCATCGGAGAAGTCTTTGGAGAGAGTGGAAGCTTTAACCGGAAAGAAAGCAAAATTCTACAAGGGAGACATTCTTGACCGTGATATTTTAAATAAGATTTTTGCAGAGAACAAGATTGAGTCCTGCATCCACTTCGCAGGTCTTAAGGCTGTCGGTGAGTCGGTTGCTAAGCCTTGGGAATACTATAACAACAATATCGCAGGTACATTGACACTGGTTGATGTGATGCGTCAGAACGGATGCAAGAATATTATCTTTTCTTCTTCTGCAACTGTATACGGTGATCCTGCTGAAATCCCGATTACAGAGAATTGCCCGAAGGGACAGTGTACCAATCCATACGGATGGACAAAGTCAATGCTTGAGCAGATCCTTTCTGATCTGTACAAAGCAGATAATGAGTGGAATGTGATCCTTCTTCGTTATTTTAACCCGATCGGAGCTCATCCAAGCGGAACAATGGGAGAGAACCCGAATGGTATCCCGAACAATCTGATGCCTTACATCACACAGGTTGCTGTCGGTAAGTTAAAGGAGCTTGGTGTATTCGGAAACGATTATGATACTCCGGATGGAACCGGTGTGCGTGATTATATCCATGTAGTTGACCTTGCAGTCGGACATGTAAAGGCGCTCAAGAAGATTGAGGAGAAGGCTGGTCTGTGTATCTACAATCTCGGAACAGGTCACGGATACAGCGTTCTTGATATTGTAAAGAATTTTGAGGAGGCCAATGACATCAAGATTCCGTATGTCATCAAGGATCGCCGCCCAGGTGACATCGCAACATGTTATTGTGATCCGTCCAAGGCAGCTAAGGAACTTGGCTGGAAGGCACAGTATGGCATCAAGGAGATGTGTGCAGATTCATGGAGATGGCAGAAGAATAATCCAAACGGATATGAGGATTAAGAATAAGTTATAGAAGTTACTGATCGTTCAAAGTGGCTTGAGACATTGAATGGGTATCGATTCGTACCGGACAGTGTCTTAGGTCACTTTTGTTTTATGATATATGAATATGGAAACAAAAAAGACAGATGTAATTACACATCTGTCTTATAAAGCAGTCCGTACGGGAATCGAACCCGTGTTTCCGCCGTGAGAGGGCGGCGTCTTAACCGCTTGACCAACGAACCGTTTATTATACTATCATGGGTAAACTTGTTCGTCAAGCACTTTTTTATTTTTATTCAAATTGCAAAATACAAATATAATTAATACTTTTTCCTGGTTACAAGTAAATAATAATTGGAATATAAAATGGCTTGAACTTATGTGTAGGAAAAGATATAATCAAACTTGGGAAGAGTATAAATTTAATAAGGAGGAAGTATTATGACACAAATGTATGAATCACCACAGATGCTGTCGCTTTCAGATGCTTCAGAAGGAGTGTACCTTGCGAGCGGTTTGACTGGAAGGCCGGGAGCATCATGGAATATCAGTGTGAAGGATAGTCAGACATGGAATGGAACAGATCATGTATTTGAGGCAGAATGTACACTGAATTCGGGAGAAACCATCAATGTAGATGGAATGACCATTGTGATGGAGTTTAATTATCCTTTGACAAGCGTGAGAGTCGATCAAAGTAATTACGCATGTTCTTTCAGCGGAAATACAGTTACGCTTGTTATGAATGATTCATTTTCTGGGGGACCGGGATATAAAGCTTATGCACAGATTTATGCCAGCACTGGTGATGAAGCAACCACAAAAGGATTGCGTTGTACCGGAAGCAGTTGTGTATAAGATTTGAATTTTCGAATTTGTATAAAAAATTTAAAAAATATGCTTGACGAACCAGAACCTCTATGATAGTATAATAGACGGTTCGTTGGTCAAGCGGTTAAGACGCCGCCCTCTCACGGCGGAAACACGGGTTCGATTCCCGTACGGACTGCTCACTGATATTTATTTAATTAAATACAGCCCAACCCGAAAGCATCGCATTTATGCGATGTTTTTTTATTTTTAGATTGTTGCTGACGCCGGACGCACCCGCAGCAGTAAAATACACCTTGCATGCGCTAACGCTACGCTGTTTAGATACTGTAGAATTATGCTTCACAAATAGAAATGCCCCACCATGGACGGTGGGGCAAGGCGTTACGCACCACGGACGGTGCGTAAAAGCCGGTTTCGTCATTCTGTGAAACTCTATATGCATAATTCATACAGCATCTTAACTGCAAAGCGTTAGCGCATGCGAGGTATTGCGTGTCACAGAGTGTACTCCGGGCTCCAATATTTCTGATAATTAATCATCATATCCGTTAGGATTGTTCTTCTGCCATCTCCATGAGTCGGCACACATCTCCTTAATACCATACTGTGCTTCCCAGCCGAGCTCTCTCTTGGCCTTTGATGGATCACAGTAGCATGTAGCAATATCGCCAGGTCTTCTAGGCTTTATTGTATAAGGAATCTTAACACCTGTTGCAGCCTCGAAATTCTTTACGATATCAAGCACGCTGTAGCCGTGTCCTGTTCCAAGATTGTAGATGCAAAGACCTGCATTCTCCTCGATTTTCTTTAAAGCCTTTACATGTCCAACCGCAAGGTCAACTACATGGATGTAATCTCTCACACCTGTTCCGTCAGGAGTATCATAGTCATCACCGAATACTCCAAGCTCTTTGAGCTTGCCTACTGCCACCTGTGTGATGTAAGGCATGAGGTTGTTTGGGATACCGTTTGGATTCTCACCCATTGTTCCGCTCTTATGAGCTCCGATTGGATTAAAGTAACGAAGCAGGATGACATTCCACTCATTATCTGCCTTATAGATGTCCATAAGTATCTGCTCAAGCATAGACTTTGTCCAGCCATATGGGTTTGTACACTGTCCCTTTGGACACTCCTCTGTGATAGGAATCTGTGCTGGATCTCCGTATACTGTAGCTGATGAAGAGAAAATGATGCTCTTGCAGCCATTCTGTCTCATCACATCAACAAGTGTAAGTGTTCCTGCAATATTATTGTTATAGTACTCCCAAGGCTTTGCCACAGACTCTCCTACTGCTTTGAGTCCTGCAAAGTGAATACAGCTATCTATCTTTTCTTCCTTAAAAATCTTATTTAAGATGTCTCTGTCAAGGATATCTCCCTTATAGAACTTTACTTCCTTGCCTGTAAGAGCCTTAACTCTGTCAAGTGACTTCTCAGAAGAATTTGAAAGATTGTCAAGTACTACCACATCGTAGCCTGCATCAAGAAGCTCCACGCATGTGTGGCTTCCAATATATCCGGCTCCACCAGTAACTAAAATTGCCATAATAAATATCTCCTTTTTCATTTTTTGTTAAATTTATTGTAGCGCATTTGCCCATTTTTGTATAGAATAAAATGTAGAAGAAATATGTAAAAATGTTGTAAAGGTAGGCAATATGAACAATAAATATAAAAACTCCTATATCGTAAAAGAAAAAGAGCTTGTATCTCTGTCCGTATATAATGTAGGCTTCCAGAGCTGTGATAGCCTGTATCAATGGGGACCCGGTATCAGGGATCATTATCTGATTCACTATATCATAAGCGGTAAAGGCCGTTACACCGTAAACGGCGAGGTTCATATGTTAACCCCGGGCGATGCATTTCTCGTATATCCAAATACCGAAGTAATTTATCAGGCTGATGAAAAAGATCCTTGGGAATATACATGGGTGGGCTTTACCGGCAGCGATGCCGCAACCATTTTAAGAGCCACTGATTTCACAAAGGCACATCCATACATACACAGTGTATCAAACGGAAACGAAATTAAAAGGCAGCTCATGCATATATACGACGCCAGAGGCACCGAATTTGAAAATGCACTCGAAATGACCGGGCGACTCTACACCACCCTCGCTCTTTTTGTCAGCGCCGCCACATCAAAGCCACCGCAAAACAGTGCAAACTCCTATGTACAAAAGGGCATCGAATACATCTCCGCCAACTATTCATACCCTATCACCGTTGAGGATATTGCATCATATATAGGCTTAAGCCGAAGTCACCTGTTCCGTTCCTTCCAGAGCATCCTAGGTGTATCGCCAAAGGAATATCTGACCGATTTCAGAATCAAACAGGCATGCTATCTGCTTAAACACTCCTCATTGTCCATCACAGCAATTGCAGGCTCTATAGGGTTTGATAACAGCCTTTATTTTTCAAAGACCTTTCATAAGATAAAAGGCCTTTCGCCTAAGGAGTATCGCAGTAAATACAAAAAAGCTCAAGAATAAAAAAGCTGCCGGGCTTCATGTGAAGCCTGGCAGCTTTTTTCATCTCTCTCTTTATGCTAAACTAAGCAAGCTTAGATTTAGCAACCTCTACTAATTTAGCAAATCCTGCTGCATCTGTAACAGCCATATCAGCTAATACCTTACGGTTAAGGTCAACGTTTGCTAACTTTAAGCCGTGCATGAACTGGCTGTATGAAAGTCCGTTGAGACGAGCTGCTGCGTTGATACGAGCAATCCATAACTGACGGAACTGTCTCTTTCTCTCTTTACGTCCAGCGTATGAGCTTGTAAGTGCTCTCATAACTGACTGCTTTGCTACTCTATACTGCTTAGATCTAGCGCCTCTATAACCCTTTGCTAACTTTAATGTTCTGTTATGTCTTTTCTTAGCGCCTAAACCGCCTTTAACTCTTGCCATTTGTTGATTCCTCCTTAACTAATACTACCGATTACATGTATGGTAAAATCTTCTTCATATTCTTAACATTTGTCTCATCTGTCATTGTTGCTTTTCTGAGATTTCTCTTTGTCTTTGTTGTTTTCTTAGTTAAGATATGTCTCTTGTAGGCTTTATTTCTTTTTAACTTTCCTGTTCCTGTAACTTTGAAACGTTTTGCAGCTGCTCTGCTTGTTTTCATTTTTGGCATTGTGTGTTCCTCCTTAAATTGTTATCTCTTTTCTGCCAGCACCATACCGATGCTTCTTCCTTCAACCTTTGGTGCTTTCTCCACTACCGCTACATCTGAAAGATTCTCCGCTATATCATCAAGGATATGTTTGCTTGCATTCATATGAGCCATCTCACGTCCTCTGAATCTGAGTGTGATCTTTACCTTATTTCCTTTTGCAAGAAATTTCTTTGCAGCATTCATCTTGGTATTCAAGTCGTTAGCCTCAATGTTAGGTGAGAGACGAATCTCTTTCAATTCAACGGTCTTCTGCTTTTTCTTTGCATCCTTTTCCTTACGGGCCTGCTCATAACGATACTTACCATAATCAATCACCTTACATACAGGTGGCTTTGCATTTGGTGCTATCTTTACTAAATCAAGTCCTGCCTCGTCTGCAATCTTTTGAGCTTCTCTTGAAGAAACAATTCCTAACTGCTCTCCATCCGCTCCAATCAGTCGAACTTCTCTGTCTCTGATCTGTTCATTAATCATTAATTCGCTAATGGTCTTGTACCTCCATAAAAAATAGTGGATAGGCAGACTATCCACTATACAATCTTCAACACAAATGTTTGAAAATATTAACGCTAAGTCGCGCCATTGCGCTTAGGTGAGAGTGGATACTCTACTTTGTTTTCATACAACTACTAGAATATAGCACAGACAATTTCTGTTGTCAACACTTTTATCTAAATTTCTATAATTTCTATAATCTAATATGTACCAAGAATCTTAAGGGCAATTGCCTCTTCCCTTATGCCTCTTAGTGCATTCTGCACCGCTGTATCCGTAAAGCGCCCTTCAAAATCGACAAAGAATCTGTATTCCCATGCCTCATCCGGTATCGGACGAGACTGAATATTTAACATATTGATTCCATTGTATATAAAGTGGGCAAGCATATGATACAGCGCACCACTCTTATGAGGTGTCTCAAAGCATATGCTTATCCTGTCCGCATCTCTGCGGCATACCCTTTTAGCCGACACAATTATAAACCTTGTTGCATTGTTTTTATTGTTCTGTATGCGGCTCTCAAGCACCTGAAGCCCGTATATATCAGCCGAGATATGGCTAGCTATGCCAGCCTGTGTGATATCTCCGTCATCCTTTACCTTTTTTGCTGAAAAAGCTGTATTCCTGACAGCTACCTGATTGATATCCTTATGCTCATCAAAAAAATCAGAGCACTGCATAAGAGCCTGTGGATGAGAATACACCGTTCTGATATCAGAAAGCTTTGCTCCCGGAAGCCCCATCAGACTGTGATCAACGCGAATAACCTGCTCCCCGACTATGTAATTATCGTACTCAACAAGCAAATCATAGTTTTCCGATACGATACCGGCCGAGGAATTTTCTATAGGAAGCACCGCATAATCAGCCTTTCCGCACTTGATATCCTCCATGGCATCCTTCCACGTATCCACATTGTAGCCATTGCAGTTCTCGCCAAAGTATGTCTTCATGGCAAGCTGTGAGTATGCGCCCTCAACTCCCTGAAACACAATCCTTGCATTGGAAAAATCCAGGCTGTCTACCTCAGTAAAGTTTTCCTTCTCCACTATGCCATGCTCAGTCATAAGCTGATACTGCTTCTTTCTACTGGTCGACATAATCTGTTCAAAAAGCTCAACTATACCGTGCTTCAAAAACTCATCATCTGCAAGAGACGATAATTTCTCAAGCTTTTCATCCTCTCTCGTCTTGTCAAAGACCTTTTTGCCGGTGGTTATCTTATACTCGGCAACGTGCTTTGAGATATCCATTCTTTCCTTATATAATCTGACTATTTCACTGTCTATCTCATCGATAGACGCTCTCAATTTCATTAAATCTTCCATTATTGTCTCCTAAAAAAGATATAATAAAATATTATTACAAAATTTATAGAAAGGCAAGTAATCCTTGAAAGATTTATCATATATAGATATAATTAAGTTAATATCTAAGCATAAATCTCATATACCCTCGGGAGAATTACATGAAAAAATATCTAAAAATAATTATTCCACTAATTTTAATATGCATCACAGGCCTTGTTATATATCATTTTGTATCAAAGGTAAAGCTTAATTCATCCTATGTAAATGGTAATACTGCAGGTAATCTGTACAATGCCGGGCTCTTCTGTGAAAGTGACGGTGAAGTATTTTTCTCAAATACAAACGACAACGGCAGGCTGTATGCCATGAACTTAGACGGCAGCAATATACATAAGCTGAGCAATGACACCGCCATGTACATAAACGCAGATAAAAACTATGTCTATTACGTAAGAAACAACAATCAGAAAATCACAAGTCAGACCTTCTTTTCATATGACAGGAACAGTCTCTGCCGTATAAAAAGAAATGGCCACGGCTCCACCGTACTGGATCCTGACCCATGCATCTATGCATCCCTGATAGGCAATTATATATACTATCTGCACTATGACACACAAACCGCTACCTCTCTATACCGTATCAGAATAGATGGAGAAGAAAAAAAGAAAATAAAAAGTCACTATCTGTTCACCTGCAACACATCAGACCGGTATTTTTATTATAATAATCCAAAAAACGGACAGCTATACAGATATGACACTGCTTCACAGAGTGAAGCCTTATTCTACGACTGCAACTGCTACAAGCCGGTTGTGCTGGATGACACAAATGTGTACTACATGGATGTAAATCGTGACAATGCAATTGTCCATGTGAATATCAACAATCCCAATCCTGTAGTTTTAACGGAAGCCAATATTGAGCATTACAATGTATATGGCAGTCTGATATTCTATCAGCGCGGCGGTGATAATCCGGCACTGTGTGTTGTAAAAAATGACGGCACCGGCTTTAAAGAGCTTGCAAAGGGTGAGTTTTGCAACATAAACGTAACATCACAGTATGTGTATTTCACAGATTTTGTCTCGAACAAAGAGTACTGTACATCCACACAGAATCCGGATACAATAAAGGCTTTACAGCCATAACAAATAATTTCATTAAAAAGAACACGCATGATTAATCAACTCATGCGTGTTTTTTATTAATTCATATAAAATTCAAATCTTGATCTGTATATATCACTGCACTTTCCGGTATTCTGGTCTATCGCAATAACAGAAAGCACATTATTTCCCTCAGGAACAGGTATTGGAGCTGTATACTCTGTTGATGCAGCACTCGGATCTGACGAATCCCAGGTATAGTATACCTTGCAATTTTCAGGTACTGTGATTGTAATGTCTGTCTGTGCACCAAACGTACCTCCGTCAGGGTCTATCTCCGGTGCATCCGGTACCTCAAACTCGATTTCATACTTGGCAGATGCCACCTCGCTTTTGATTCCTCTGTCATCAACCGCAACAGCTGTTATCTCATATGTGCCTTCCTTGTCCAGGGTGATCGGGCTATAATATCTTTCTCCTCTGGTCAAAGGATTATCCGAATCATATGAATAGTATATTTTGGTATCGCTGTCTGCATCTATAGAAAGCTCAATAGTCTCTCCATACTTGCCACTGCTCTTGCTAAACTGCGGTTTAGATACAGTATAATCCGCAAAAAGCTTTAAAACAGATGCATCCTTAGCACTCTCACGCAGCGCAGCAATTGCATCATAATCCTTTTTTGATTCATAAATCGAGATAAGCTTCTTATAAGCCTCTTTGCTCTTTGGATCAATATTGATAATTTCCTGATACAGCACAAGAGCGGCATCATAATCCTTCTTCGACATATATATATCAGCCAAAGCAAATCTGACATCTGTATTATCCGAATCAATCGACAAAGCCTTCTCATAATAAGAAACCGCGGAATTTATATTTCCCGCCGAATAAGCTGCCTTTGCCTGCTTCACCTGATAATCAAATGAATTGTCATGTGATCTGCTTACATTACGTGTAATAGCTGCAATAAGTATTACAATTGCTACAGCGCACACTACAGCTGATATAATAATTATCTTCTTCTGCTGCGCTCTCTTTGCCCTCTGTCCGTCAGACTGCGGCTTCTCACACGGTTGTTTCGTCTGAGACTGCTGCTCACCTGTCTGAGCCTGTCTCACCTGCTGCTTTACAGACTGTGACATTCTGTCCGGTTTTTGTCCGTTCCGCTGACCGGCACTATGAAGCTGTTCCCTCACCGGCTCATCAAACCTGATTGTCATATCAGACACAGGCTTTGCAGTCTTTTGTCCATCAGTTCGCCTTTCATCATTTCCAACCAGATTATCAAGATAATCATCAAATTCGTTGTAATCAGGCACTATCTGAACCGGATGCCCACAGACATCACAGTACAGACTGCCCGCCTTCAATTCATTACCACAATTGGCACATCTCATACATCTAATCCTCTTACTTATTGTCTAATTGTCTAATTATCTCTTCATAGCCTCAACACAATTGCTCATGAGCATCGCAATTGTCATAGGACCTACACCGCCCGGTACAGGTGTGATATGTGACGCTTTAGACACAACAGAATCAAAATCCACATCACCACACAGCTTATTTTCAGCATTTCTGTGGATTCCAACATCAATTACAACCGCACCATCCTTCACATATGAAGCATCTATAAACTTAGGCTTTCCTATTGCCACTATAAGTATATCAGCATTTTTACATACATCTTTTAAATCCTTTGTATGTGAATGGCATACCGTAACAGTTGCATTCTCCCTAAGCACGAGAAGTGACATAGGCTTGCCGACTATATTGCTTCTGCCAACCACAACACAGCTTTTACCATCAATATCTATATTGCTTCTCTTTAAAAGCTGAATGATACCGGCCGGAGTACACGGTAAAAAGCCCGGCTTTCCTATAACCATCGCTCCAACACTCTGTGGACTGAAGCCGTCAACATCCTTCTTTGGATCAATAGCATCAATAACCGCATCCTCATCTATATGCTTTGGCAGCGGAAGCTGACAGAGAATACCATTTACAGAAACATCAGCATTGAGTTTTTCGATAAGCTCTAATATTTCCTCCTGTGTAGTCTCCTCTGCAAGCTCGTATGAAAGCGATTTTATTCCGACATACTCACATGCCTTTTTCTTGTTGCGCACATACACTGATGATGCAGGGTCATTTCCGACCTGAATCACCGCAAGGCAGCCATCGATACCTTTTTTCTTAAGTTCTGCCACTTCTTCCTTAAGCTCATCCTTAATCTGTGTTGAAATTAATTTTCCGTCTATTAGATTAGCCATATTTCCTCCTAGAATAATCCTGTGATCACACCATTATCATCCACATCAATGCCGTATGCAGCCGGCTTCTTTGAAAGTCCCGGCATAGTCATAATAGAACCGTTTACTGCTACCACAAAGCCTGCACCTGCTGACGCATAAACCTCACGTACGTTGATTTTAAAGCCGCTCGGTCTGCCAAGCTTCTTTGCATCATCAGAAAGCGAATACTGTGTCTTTGCCATACATACTGGAAAATCGCCCATTCCAAGGTCTGTAATCCTCTTAAGCTCTCTCTCTGCTGCCGGAGAATATGTAACACCATCTGCTCCATATATTTCTTTTGCAACAGTTTCAATCTTTTCCTTAAGTGACAGGCTATCATCATAGAGCACCTTAAAATTGCTTTCCTTGTGCTCGATTGTTTCAAGTACCTTGTTGGCAAGGTCAATTCCGCCTTCGCCACCCTTCTCCCATACCTCTGAGAGTGCAAATTCACAGCCTCTTTCTTTACAGAACTGCTCTACAAAATCAGTCTCAGCCTTTGTATCTGTGACAAATGAATTTAATGTGACAACTACAGGCACTCCAAACTTGTGAAGATTCTCAATATGCTTCTCAAGATTTACGATTCCAGCCTTAAGTGCATCAAGATTCTCTGATGAAAGCTCATCCTTCGGCACACCGCCATTATATTTTAATGCTCTGATTGTTGCAACAAGTACAACCGCATCCGGCTTAAGCCCTGCCATACGGCACTTGATATCAAAGAACTTCTCTGCGCCAAGGTCTGCGCCAAAGCCTGCCTCAGTGATAACATAGTCTGCAAGCTTTAATGCTGTCTTTGTGGCACGGACACTGTTACAGCCATGTGCTATATTGGCAAAAGGTCCACCGTGAACTATTGCCGGTGTATGCTCAAGTGTCTGGATAAGGTTCGGCTTTAAGGCATCCTTTAAGAGAGCTGCCATAGAGCCTGTAGCCTGAAGATCATCGGCTGTGACAGGCTTTCCGTCAAAGGTGTATGCCACGATAATTCTGCCAAGGCGCTTCTTTAAATCTGCCATATCATCAGCCAGGCAGAGTATAGCCATAATCTCAGATGCTACAGTGATGACAAAATGATCCTCTCTGACCATTCCGTCCATCTTACTTCCAAGACCAACAACGATATTTCTCAGGACACGGTCATTCATATCCATACATCTCTTCCATACAATCTGGCGTGGGTCGATACCAAGCTCGTTTCCCTGCTGGATATGGTTGTCAAGAAGTGCTGCAAGCAGATTGTTCGCAGATGTAATTGCATGAAAATCTCCTGTAAAATGAAGATTTAAATCCTCCATTGGGACAACCTGTGCATATCCGCCACCGGCTGCTCCTCCCTTGATACCAAAGCAAGGTCCAAGTGACGGCTCACGAAGTGCGATAAGTGCTTTCTTCCCAAGGCGTCCAAATGCCTCTCCAAGACCGACGCTTGTGGTTGTCTTTCCCTCCCCTGCAGGAGTCGGGTTTATAGCTGTAACAAGTATGAGCTTTCCGTCAGGATTTTTCTTTGTGCGATTGATGAGCTCATCAGAAATCTTTGCCTTATACTTTCCATAAAGCTCTAAGTCATCCTCTTCAATCCCTATAGCTGCTGCTACATCCTTGATTGGAAGCATTGTAGCTTCCTGTGCGATCTGAATATCTGTTTTCATTTTTCTTTGCTCCTTTGTGTTAATTATTCTCTAATATAGTATCTAATTCCTCTTTAGTCACCAGAACCTTGCGGGGCTTTGTCCCCTCCTCAGGTCCCACTACACCGGCCTCTTCGAGCTGATCCATGATGCGGGCCGCCCTGTTGAAGCCAATTTTAAGGTATCTTTGAAGCATTCCGATTGAAGCCCGTTCCTTATCTGTGATAATTGACGCTGCCTCCGCAAAGTAAGAGTCCCTGCCATCATCCGTGTTTTCCACATCTGAAATGGTAACGGTTGTATTTGTCGTATCGTTCGACAGGCTCTCCATCTTTTGTGCCACATCATTACTGTACTGTGCATTCTCATTATTTTCAATAATAAATTTCACAATATCGGAAACTTCTTTATCTGAAACGAATGCGCCCTGTACTCGAAGGGGCTTCGGAACACCCTGTGGGTCAAATAACATATCTCCCTTTCCAAGGAGCTTTTCCGCACCATTCATATCAAGTATGGTACGACTGTCAACACCGCTTGTAACCGCAAATGCGATACGGCTTGGCATATTCGCCTTGATGAGACCTGTAATAACATTAACAGAAGGCCTCTGTGTAGCTATAATCAGATGTATACCGGCTGCTCTCGCAAGCTGTGCCAGCCTGCATATTGCCTCCTCCACATCCTTTGATGCAACCATCATAAGGTCTGCAAGCTCGTCCACTATAATGACTATCTGAGGCATCTTCGGCGGCTTTTCTGTGTCCTTGCCATCCATCGTGTCAATCATGGCATTGTAACCGTTTATTTCCCTGACACCGCTGTTTGCAAACTTCTCATATCGATCAGTCATCTCTGAAACCGCCCAGTTTAATGCTCCGGCCGCTTTTTTGGGATCCGTAACAACCGGAATCATCAGATGCGGTATGCCATTGTATACACTAAGCTCAACCACCTTCGGGTCAATCATAATCAGCTTAACCTCATCCGGCTTTGCCTTGTACAATATACTCATGATAATAGTATTGATACAAACTGATTTACCTGAGCCTGTAGCACCGGCAATTAAAAGATGCGGCATCTTTGCGATATCCGTAACCTTAACCTTGCCTGCAATATCCTTTCCCACTGCGAAGGTAATCTTTGATTTGGCATTTTTAAACTCTTCAGACTCCACAAGCTCCCTGAAGGAAACAGCAACACTCTGACTGTTTGGCACCTCGATACCTACAGCGGCTTTTCCCGGAATCGGAGCCTCGATTCGTATATCTGCTGCAGCCAGATTAAGCTTTATATCATCTGCAAGATTCACAATCTTTGATACCTTCACTCCAAGCTCCGGTGTAATTTCAAACCTCGTAACCGCAGGACCGCAGCTTATGTTATTCACCTTTGCATTCACACCAAACACATTAAGAGTCTGTTCAAGCTTTGCCGCCGTCTCACGCAGATGTGCCTGCGAATCACCGGTTTTACCCCTGTCAGGAGCCTTAAGCAGATCAACAACCGGAAATACATACGGCTTCTGCTGGATTGCATTTTCTGCATCATTTGCTGCTATCTGCTCGCTGACTTTTTCAACCTCTTTGGCGAGCTCATCCTTGTCTGATTTGACATTTTTCTTACCTGGCTCTGCTGCAGGTGGTTTTGTCATTACCGCATCTGCAGCCGGAGCTGATAATTTTGATTGCAGCTCATTATCTTTTTGTATGCCAAAATCATCAGATATATCAGGCTCCACGCAGCCCGATATAGGTATCTGCGACACATGGCTTTCAGCTGCTGCACCTAAGTCATCCGGTTTCATGCCATTAATCTGCTGCAAGGTCCTTCTTCCAAGCTCATCTGCATTGTCGCTACCGGCTGTGCCACCCAAAACCGAAACTGGCTCCGATGCCACACCAAAGTCAGGTGTCTGCACTATCTCACCTGCATCCCCTGATGTAAGGCTTGTCGTCTTTTTCTCCTTTATTGCAGGTGAACTCGGGTAATTCTCTATAGTTATCTCACCAAGCGCATCTGTAGCAGCTGCACCTTGTCCAAATATCCCCACATGCGCTGTATCACTACCTGCCATGCCTGAATCCAGCGCGTTTTCACTGCCATCAATTTTTGTATCAAGTGACACGCCTGTTATCTTATTGTCCATCCTTCGGCCGGCACGCTTACTCCTTCTGCCACCTTTTGCAGCCTCCTTTATGTCACTGTCTGTATCATCTGAAGCTAAACCCTCTCTTGTCTGACGCTCTCTTGACTTATACTGCCGATACTCCTGATATCTCTCATTATTCTCACGCGCTGACTCGTATACCTTTCGGCCGCCGTTTCTCATACCCTTCATAAATGATTTACCGGTAATGAGCACAAGACAGATAATCATTACAACTATTGTCACCACGTATGCACCTATAATTCCTACCGCCGGAACCAAAATGCAGCCTATGAGGCCGCCTATAAATCCACCACCTGAATGCCTTTCAACACTGTCAATATATGACTGCACCGGCGAAACCGCGAATTCACCATACACTGCCAGGTACATAAACACACATATAAACCATATGAGAACTATGGTCATAACAAGCTTCATGATAGCATATGAATTGCCCTTATTGGACACAGCAAAAAAGCTGCCCACCAGAAGCACAAGCGGAAAAATATATGCCACCATTCCAAATACACCAAAAAGGAAACCGCTTACTGCGTTTCCCAAATGACCGCCTATTCCAAAATTGCTTATAAATAAAAGGATTGAAACAGCTACTACTATCCAGAGAAATATTTCCTTTTTAAATGCCTGCTGCCTCTCTATCTGAGCCATTCTCTCCTTTTTTGTCTGTCTTTTTGCTGAGGATTTCTTCCTCGTTGCCATGTAACTAACCTCCGTATTTTGATTTACAGAGTATATAATAACATATTTCTTCTGTTCTGTGTAAATTTTCTAAAGTAATTTTTCGATTTTGTGATTAAAGGGTCAAAATGTATCATGCACCTAATATATAAAAAATGCCCCGCCGTAAAAGGCGGGGCAAAATGTTATGCAAAAACCACAATTTCACCAAAATATTTTATTCACCAATAAGGTAATTGTATAATCCCTCATATTTGAACTTGGAAGCATTCCAAGAGAAATCATTGGCCATGCCCCTGTCCACAATCTGGTTCCACTCACGCTTCTTATCAAAGAAGATGTGCTTAGAATAATTGATGACTGCAAGCATTTCATCGGCGTTGTAGTTTGAGAATGAGAAGCCATCTCCTGAATTCTCATACTCATTATAAGGCTTAACCGTATCCTTGAGACCTCCTGTCTCACGAACAATCGGAACTGTACCATAGCGGAATGAGATAAGCTGTGTCAGACCGCAAGGCTCAAATCTGGATGGCATCAGAAATGCATCAGCAGCCGCATAGAGCTTGTGAGCCAGATCATCGGAGTAACATATATTTGCTGAAACCCTGTCAGGGTATTTCCATGCATAGTGTCTGAACATATTCTCGTACTGAGGATCTCCTGTACCGATAACAACAAGCTGTGTGAAATCGTCCACGATACCCTCAATCACATGATTGATAAGGTCAAGACCTTTCTGGTCTGTAAGTCTTGAAATAAGACCTATCATGTACTTCTTTTTATCAACCGCAAGGCCAAGATCCTGCTGAAGCTTTGTCTTGTTATTGAACTTCTTCTTTCTGAAATCGGAAGCATTGTAATTGCAATAGATTCTGCCATCAGTCTGTGGGTCATAGGCATTGTAATCAATACCGTTTACGATACCCTGCATGTCAAAATGTCTGGCACTTAAGAGCCCGTTTAATCCCTCACCATAGTACTCTGTCTGAATCTCGTTTGCATATGTATCACTGACAGTTGTGATATAGTCAGCATATACAAGACCACCCTTAAGCATATTTGCGTCCTTCTTGAACTCAAGCTTGTCCGGTGTGAACAGATTGTCTGTAAGACCTGAAACACCCTGTACCCACTCCCTGTCCCATATTCCCTGGAACTTAAGATTGTGGATAGTGATAATTGTCTTGATACCCCAGAAGAATGGATTTGCGGCAAACTCATTCTTTAAGTATACAGGCAAAAGACCTGTCTGCCAGTCATGACAGTGTATAATATCCGGCTTAAAATCAATAAGCGGGAGCATTGAGAGTACAGCCTTGTCAAAAAATGTATACTTCTCAATCTCAAACTTAGTGTCAGAAGTATATGGAGAAAATCCTGTAAAGAACTCCTGATTGTCAATAAAGTAATATGTAACGCCGTCCTGCTCATATTTGAGCACTCCGACATACTTGTCCTGCACGTATGGACCTGAGCTCATATAAAAATGGGTAACATACTCAAAATTATTGCGATACTGCTCCGGTATACAGCTATAATCAGGTATTACAACCCTTACATCCCAATAGTTCTTGTCAAACTCTTTAGGAAGTGCACCGCACACATCTGCAAGACCTCCTGTTTTTATAAATGGTACACACTCTGAAGCTACAAATAGAATCTTTTTCATATTCTCCTCCCGCTAAAACCCGTGATATATAATATTTAGTTTACTCTTCCCAATTGTGGTATACTTCCTGGACGTCGTCATCATCGTCAAGAAGGTCTAAGATACGGCCGATATTCGTGATGTCAGCTTCATCTGTCAGTGTGACATATGTCTGTGGAATCATTGTGACCTCTGCTGAAGCCATTGTGATACCTGCCTCCTCAAGAGCAGCCCTGACTGCATCAAAATCAGCAGGTGCAGTTGTGATTTCGTAGCTGTCATCCTCATCGGCAAAATCCTCAGCGCCTGCATCGAGTGCCTGCATCATAAGGTCATCTGCATCCATATCGCACTCTTCCTTGTCGATGATGATCTGACCCTTCTCGTCAAACATGTATGATACACAGCCCTGTGTACCGATGCTTCCCTGTCCCTTTGTAAAGGCATTGCGGACATTGGCCGCTGTACGGTTCTTATTGTCTGTAAGACACTTTACGATAATAGCTGTACCCGATGGTCCATAGCCCTCATATGTAGCTGTCTCATAGTTTACACTGTTGCCATCTCCTGCTGCCTTTTTGATACCTCTTTCAATTGTATCGTTTGGCATGTTGTTGGCCTTTGCCTTGGCAACTACCTGTGCAAGCTTGAAGTTATTGGCCGGATCCGGTCCGCCCTCTTTAACTGCAACTGCGAGCTCTCTACCGATCATTGTAAAGATTTTACCCTTTGCAGCATCATTTTTCTCTTTCTTATGCTTGATATTCGCAAATTTAGAATGTCCTGACATAATTTGTATCCTCTTTTCTACTTTTAAAAATAATCTATACTTTATAATATCATTTTTTTTGTTCCGGTGCAAGTTTCTTAATCATTACCTGCTTAATGACCTTATCCTCAACGCTCATAACAGAAAACTTATAGCCATATGCTGTAATCACAGTCTTATCCCCCTCCTCCGGAATCTTATCCGAAAGCGATATGATAAAGCCGTTAAGCGTCTCGTAGGCATCATCATCAACAGGCAGCGACAGCGCCTCCTTCACATCGGAAAACTCAGTCATACCGTCCATTATAAATGTCTCGTCATCATTCTTTCTTATGTAGTTTTCTTCCTCATCGTGCTCATCCTCGATATTTCCGACAAGCTCCTCGAGTATATCCTCCATCGCGATAAGTCCCGATATCTGTCCGTACTCATCCACAACCATCGCAAGATGACTCTTTTTAGACTGCATCTTTTTAAACAGATCATTGATGTTTACCGTCTCTGGTATGAAGTCCACCGGCCGGATAAGCCCGTCTATGTCCTTGATACTGCTGCGGTAAACCTCATTTTTTTCAAAAAATGTAAAAGCATCCTTGATATGTAAGACTCCGATGATACTGTCAACATCGTTTTCATAGACCGGAAACCGTGATTTGCCTGTATCTATAATAAATTCGATTGCATCAATAAAGGACATATTGCCATCGAGGCTGACAATATTCTTGCGATGAGTCATGATATCCTTTACTTCCTTATCATCAAACTCAAACACATTGTGTATCATCTCTGCCTCAGACGCAAGGATTGTGCCCTGCTCGTGTCCCTCTCTGACCATGGAAATAATTTCTTCCTCTGTGACATCATCGTTTCCAAGTATTCCATCGAGAGTCTTTTTGTTGTTTTTCATTCCGTAGAGCAATACTCCAATACACAAAAGAAGTATCACTACAAGTATTGATAAAATTATAATTGCATATAACATAATGTTTTTATTATCCTATGTAATAAGTTCTAAGCTGATTTCAAGTGCTCTGTCTATTTTAAGCAATGTGTCCTCATCAAGATGGCACACCTTATCCTTAAGCCTTTTTTTGTCGATTGTGCGAAGCTGTTCTAAAAGCACAACCGAATCCTTTGCAAGCGCATACTCCTTGCAGGCAAGCTCCACATGGGTGGGCAGCTTTGCTTTATGCATCTGCGAGGTTATGGCTGCACAGATTACTGTCGGGCTGTGTCTGTTTCCGACATCATTTTGTATTATAAGGACAGGTCTTATCCCGCCCTGCTCTGAGCCTACAACAGGTCTTAAATCAGCGTAATAAATATCTCCTCTTTGAATAATCATACACGAATACACTCCATATTATGGTATACAAAAAGTATCTCCAGATTTTTCGAGTGTATTCTTAAAAGTTACACTTTTTTAGTTTTTGTGGTAGATTCTTGGAACACGCGGTGTGATAAGACACGCAAACTCATAGTTGAATCTGCCTGACAGCTCACCTAACTGCTCCATTGTGATTGTCTCATCCCCGTCTTTACCGAGCAGAGTAACTGCATCGCCTATTTTCACGTCAGGTATGTCTGTCACATCAACCATAAACTGATCCATGCAGACTCTGCCGCATATAGGCGCTTTTTTTCCTTTTATGAGGACCCAGCCCTTGTTTGAAAGTCCTCTTGAATATCCATCACCATATCCCACCGGGACAGTTGCTATCATCATAGGATGTTCTACCGTAAATGTGCCTCCGTAGCTTATATGCCTGCCCGGCTCAAGCTCCTTTACATAAGCAACCCTGCTGTGCAGCGACATAACAGGCTTTAGGGAGATTTTACTCTTGTCTACCTCCTCTGACGGCCACAGACCATAGAGTGTGATGCCTGCTCTTACCATATCCATATTGCACTCCGGAATTTCAACTATTCCCGCACTGTTTGAGCAGTGCTTGATTGCAATCTCGACTCCTCTTGCCTCAACAAGAGCTATCATCCTCTTAAAAAGCTCAAACTGCTCAAAGGCAGGCTCCTTTGACAGCTCATCTGCCCTTGCAAAGTGAGTGAATATTCCCTCTATCATAATATTCGGCAGCTTAGCAATCTGTGCAATAATATCTGCACTTTCCTCTGTCACCTGAAAGCCTATACGGCACATACCGGTATCTATCTTGATATGTATCTTACAGGTTTTATTCTTAGCGACAGCGATACGCGATAGTTCCTTAGCGGTCTCGTAGGTACATACCGCCGGTCGCACATCATTGTCCACTATCTCCTCAAACTGCTCTGGGAAGCTGAGTCCTAAAATAAGTATCGGCTTTTTCCTGCCTGCCGCAATAAGCTGCATTGCCTCGTTGCTTGTAGCAACGGCATAGCCCCACAGATACGGAAGCGGCTCCAGTACCTCTGAAACAGCCTCAGCACCATGACCATAGCCATCAGCCTTTACGACTGCTGCCATCATTGTCCCCGGCTTTAGCTTATTATGCATCGACTCCATATTATATAAAATTGCATCCAGATCTATATCTGCTCTGATTCTGTTAATTGCCATTTTTTTCCACCTTAATCCAAACTTTATCTAATCCATCAATAATTTCACTTGCTATCATACCATAAGAGCCGGTATTGTCAAATGCCATATCACCGGCAAGCCCATGAATAAATGCGCCGTATGCCGCAGCCTTTTTCGTATCCTGCCACTGCACCAGAAGACCTCCCACGATGCCGCTTAGCACATCTCCGCTTCCGGCTGTTGCCATACCGCAGTTGCCGGACAGATTGATAAATTTTTCGCCATCAGCCGCTGCGATAATCGTACGAAAATCCTTAAGCACACAAGTCACATTGTACAAGCCTGCAAACTCTCCTGCCACACCGATGATATCTTCCTGTATATTAGCAATGCTCTTTTTCATAAGTCTGGACATCTCGCCCAGGTGCGGAGTCACGATAACAGGCATTTTATGTTCCTTAAGCAAAGTCATGTTTTCTGATATGATATTAAGCGCATCCGCATCGATTACAAGAGGTATCTCTGCTGTTTTTAGTACTGTTTCAACTAACATTTTGGCATTATCAGACTTTGAAAGACCGGGACCTATCACTACTGCATCTGCCCACTCAAGCTCTGTCTCAAGCGCTTTAGCTGACGCGATATCAGTACAAAGCAGTGCTTCCGGCAAAGCACATTGGATTATTGAGCGGTTGCACTCCGGCGTTATAATTTTCACAAGCCCTGCTCCGCTTTTGTATGCAGCCTTTGCCGAAAGCACCGCCGCACCGGCCATATTGCGGCTTCCTGCTATAACTAACAGTTTTCCGAAAGTTCCCTTGTTGGAGTGTGCCGGTCTGTTATCAAGCTTCTTTAAATCAGACTCATCAAGAGCCCTTACTGATGGCAGATTACCACAAAAGCTGTGGTCATCTATGCCTATATGCACCACCTTAACCAGACCGCAATAGTCACAGCCCGGCCACAGGAGAAGGCCAGTCTTCTTATAGGAAAAAGTATATGTGAAATCTGCTTTAAAAGTGCATCCCATCACATGTCCTTTATCAGAATCCACTCCCGACGGCACGTCGACCGCCACCCTGTAAGCATCTGCCTTGTTAACGGCTGAAATCACATCTGCTAAAGAGCCTTCTATGGCTCGCTTAAGCCCTGTGCCAAACAGTGCATCTATTATTACGTCACTTTTACATACACACTCAATATCAGAAACCACCTTAAAGCCATACCTTGCGTATATATTTTTCTGCAGCTCAAAAAGCTCACTTCCTGCCTCATCTGTGCCAAAAGCATAGTACAGCACGCATCTGTATCCGGCCTGATTTAAAAGTCTTGCTATCGCGATACCGTCTCCTGCATTATTGCCTCTGCCACATATCACGGCAAACTCCTTTGATTTATCAAAACATGCAACAAGCTCCCGGACAACACCGGCCGCAGCCTGCTCCATCAGCACCACCGAAGGAACCAAAAAGACCTGTGATGTTGTATCGTCCAGAAGCTTCATTTCATTACCTGTAACAATATATTCCAATATCAATTCCCCTTATTCTCATTGTTTGCATTATCAGTATTTGCATTATTGGCATTGAAAACCATAGGATCGTCATATTCAATATCAAAAAGATCTAAAACCTCAGCGCCAAAAATATCATGAAGATACGAATAAATCTCCCTGTTGTTAATATCTCTGTTCTGTTTTCTGATTACATTTTTCTTAAGTTCAACTCTTATATTTGCAATCCAGTCGTCAATTTCTTTTGATTCCAGTTTATTTTTCTCGATTTTTTCACTGAAGTAATCCATCGACAAAAGCATCAGCCTGTCATTTACAGCTTTTATATTCTTCTGGATTTCAATAAGCTCTCCCTCAATGTTGTCAGCTTTCTCATTTATCTCATCTATAAGCTGCTTATCCTTGTCACGCTTTTCATCGCCGTCATCTCCCATGTTGGCAACAATATTAGACATAATTTTCGACTTAAGCTTTTTTAAATTCTTAAGCTCATTGTTGTACTTTCCCTGCAGCTTTAACAGCTCATCCAGTTCTTTTTCCGTGGCTGATATTTCGTCAGTCTTACCATGAATGGCAAAAAGTCTGTGCCACTTCTGGTCTAAAACCAGTAAAGGCACCTTTTTTCCTTTTAATGCAGCCTCAAAATCTTTTTTATCATTCATAAGACTCACCCTCTATTTATTTTTGGAGTTTTTAACAATATTATAGCTGAGCTGCATAAGGCTGTCAGACAGATGAACACTCTCCACAACCACATCTTTATTTGGAATTTCAAGATCCACATGTGCAAAATTCCATATAGCCCTTATTCCTAAATCCACAAGCTTTGACGCAATAGAGTCAGCCTTTGACTTTGGCATGGTCAGCGCCGCAATATCCACCCTGTGTGTTCTGCAATACTCATCCAGCTCACTTAGCATAAGGATTGGAATGCCTCGTACACTCTTTCCTGAAAGCTCAGGATTTACGTCAAAAAGCGCTGTTATCACAAAGCCAAGCTTTTCAAACTTTACATAATTGGCGAGTGCCTGGCCCAGATTGCCTGCACCGATGATAATTATTCTATGCTCTGTGTCAAGTCCCATTATCTTTCCGATTTCCTCGTAGAGAAACTGAACATTGTATCCGTATCCCTGCTGTCCAAAGCCACCGAAATTATTGAGATCCTGTCTGATTTGTGAAGCTGTCACTTTCATTCTGTGACTCAGATCGTTTGATGAAATACGCTCCACTCCCTCATCCAAAAGCTCTCCGAGATATCTATAGTATCGTGGCAGCCTTCTGATAACCGCCTGTGATATTTCTTTACTCAAGTCTTATTCCTCCAATCATCAGGATATCATTTCTCTTTTAAAGACAAAAACCCAAGATTAATTATAATTTTTTGAAGGTCATCTGTCAATGTGTTAAGAATTTAACATTCAAAAAATTCATAATTATCCCCGGGTTATATCTTATTCTAAGGCTAAAAACCAAATTTCAGATTAAATTGTCTTCTCAAGCTCCTCTCTGATTGCCTTGATGAAGCCCTCGCTGTTTAAAACAGTAGGATTTTCAATTGTTGTAATGAGTGCGAGATCCTTTGTCATCTTTCCGCTCTCAATAGTCTTTATGCAGGCTGCCTCAAGCTTGTCTGCAAACTCAGAAAGTGCCGGAAGCTTGTCAAGCTCTCCTCTTTTTCTGAGTGCTCCTGTCCATGCAAAAATAGTAGCTACAGAGTTTGTTGAGGTCTCTTCACCCTTTAAATGCTTGTAATAGTGTCTCTGAACTGTTCCATGTGCTGCCTCATACTCATAGTATCCGTGAGGGGATACAAGCACTGATGTCATCATGGCAAGTGAGCCGAATGCAGATGAGATCATATCACTCATTACATCTCCGTCATAGTTCTTGCATGCCCAGATAAATCCACCCTCCGATTTCATTACTCTGGCAACAGCATCATCAATAAGTGTGTAGAAATATGTAATTCCAGCCTTCTCAAAAGCATCCTTATACTGTGCATCAAAGATTTCCTGGAAGATATCCTTGAAGGTGTGGTCATATTTCTTTGAGATGGTATCCTTTGTAGCAAACCATAAATCCTGCTTTGTATCAAGTGCATACTTAAAGCAGCTATGTGCAAAGCTCTCAATTGAATCATCCAGGTTATGCTGTCCCTGAATAACTCCTGCGCCCTTAAACTCATGTATTAATTCCCTGGTCTCAGTTCCGTCTTCTGCTGTAAATACAAGCTCAGCCTTTCCCGGACCGGCTACCTTCATCTCTGTTGCCTTGTACACATCACCATATGCATGACGAGCGATTGTGATTGGTTTAACCCATGTCTTTACGTTTGGCTCTATGCCCTTTACAACGATTGGTGCTCTGAACACTGTTCCATCAAGCATGGCTCTTATTGTGCCGTTAGGACTCTTCCACATCTCCTTTAAATTGTACTCTGTCATTCTGGCTGCGTTTGGTGTGATTGTCGCACATTTTACTGCGACACCGTATTTCATGGTTGCCTTTGCTGATTCAACGGTCACCTGATCATCTGTACGATTTCGCTCCTCTAATCCCAGATCATAATACTCTGTCTTTAAATCAATAAAAGGTATTAAAAGCTCATCCTTTATCATCTGCCAGAGGATTCTGGTCATCTCGTCTCCGTCCATCTCTACAAGGGGTGTTGTCATCGTAATCTTGCTCATTCTTAAATCTCCTTTACTTAATAAGGTTTTCCCAACCAAGGTGTTCCATATTTTCCTTTGAATTGTTTATATGCTCTCTGGCGCATTTTTCTGCCAGCAGTGCGTCATGATTCTTAATTGCCTCGCATATCTGTTTATGCTCGTGAGTGGAGTTTTTGGCTCTTTTTGTCTCGCCGAGTGTCACCTTTCTCACTCTGCCGACATACTCATGATAGTCCTTTAATACCCTCATCAGCTCCTTGCTTCCGCCGGCCTCATACAGCAGCTCATGAAACCTATTGTCCAGCTCAAGAAGCTTCTTTGCATTGCCCTTTTTCTCGTGAAACTCCGTGAGATAAATATTCTCCTCCATGGCCGCCATGAGCTCATCCGATATCCTCGTTGCAGCCCATCTGGCACAAAGTCCCTCAAGCAGAGCTCTTATCTCGTATATATCCCTGATATCGTCCGTGGAAACACCCTCCACGAACGCTCCCTTATTGGGGATGATAGACACAAGTCCCTCAAGCTCAAGCTGACGCAGTGCTTCCCTCACGGGAGTCCTGCTCACTCCAAGCTCATCACCGATATTCTTTTCCTTAAGCTCATCGCCCTTTGCAAATGTTCCTGCAAGTATACCATCCCTGATATGATTGTATACCTTGGCACTCAGGCTGTAATTATCATGTGACATGTACTAATCCACCTCACTATAATACTATATTAAGCTTTTTACAGCAATCAGTAATTTGAACTACAAGCTCATTATCTGTGATTGTAGTCACACGGCCCTCGTCGTACTGCTCATCTACCCATTTCTTTATCATGGTCACAAGCTTTGAGTTCTTATCTACTTTTCTGTCATCCGGCAGACGGTAGTAAGTGTTTATCCACAGCGCTATTCCTGCAAGTCCCGATGTATTGGACACAGCTACAAGAGGTGGTCTGTTTAAGAATTTACCTGTATCGAATATGTTGTAAATTTCCTCATTTTTGAGAAGTCCGTCAGCATGGATTCCGGCTCTTGTCACATTGAAGTTTCTGCCGACAAAAGGTGTACGGCTCGGCTGCACATATCCAAGCTCCTTCTCAAAGTACTCTGACAACTCTGTGATAACCGTTGTATCCATTCCATCGAGTGTGCCTTTAAGCTGTGCATACTCAAATACCATAGCCTCAAGTGGTGTGTTTCCGGTTCTCTCTCCGATACCAAACAGTGAACAGTTGACACCGCTTGCTCCGTAGAGCCATGCCGTAGTCGAATTGTTTACTGCCTTGTAAAAGTCATTGTGTCCATGCCACTCAATCTGTGATGAAGGCACACCTGCATGTGTGTTAAGTCCGTATATGATACCCGGAACGCTTCGAGGTATAACTGCTCCCGGGAAGTTTACTCCATATCCCATTGTATCACAGGCACGCACCTTAATCGGAATCTTGTACTCCTCCTGCAGCTTCATGAGCTCAACACAGAATGGAATAACAAAGCCATATATATCAGAACGTGTGATATCCTCCAGATGACACCTAGGGCTTATTCCTGTCTCAAGACACTCCCTGATGACTGACAGATACATATTCATTACCTCGCGTCTGGTCATCTTCATCTTATAGAAAATATGATAATCCGAACAGCTTACAAGTATACCGGTTTCCTTTAATCCTATATCCTTTACAAGCTCAAAGTCCTTTTTGCTGGCACGAATCCACGATGTAACCTCCGGGAACTTATATCCTCTCTCGAGACACTTGTAAACAGCGTCCCTGTCCTTTTTGCTGTAGAGGAAAAACTCGCTCTGTCTGATTATTCCCTTAGGGCCACCAAGCTTATGTAAATAATCATAAATGGTAACAATCTGCTCCGTCGTGTACGGTGCTCTCGACTGCTGGCCATCTCTGAAGGTGGTATCTGTAATCCAGATGTCCTCCGGCATATTGTGAGGCACTATTCTGTCATTGAATGCTATCTTAGGAACTTCTGAATAAGGAAAGAGATTTCTAAAAGTATTCGGCTCATCTACATCCACGAGCTGGTAAAAATGCTCTTCAAGCTGCAGTAAATTTGTTTTTTCGTTCATCAAAACTTCTCTCATCTTCACATCTCCTGTGCTTAGTTTTATCTTTTGAATAATTGTATACAATTATACTTTTTGTGTCAATAAAAAAATTTAAATCTTTGTGTAACACTTTGTTATGTCTATCATAACCTAGAGTGTAAATAAATTTTATTGGAGGTCACTTATGAGTGATTTAGCAGCAACAAACTGTTCATGCAGCAATACAGATAACGGATGCGGATGTTCTTCGATTTTATGGATTATCCTGTTACTGTGCTGCTGTTGTGGAAATGGTAACGGAGGCTCTTTCTTCGGAGGAAACGACTGTGGAAGTGGCAATAACAGCTGTATCTGGGCTATCATCTTACTTTTCTGCTGTGGTGGCTTTGGCTGTGGCGGCGGCAGCAATAACGGCTGCGGATGTGGCTGCGGCTGCTGATTTACATTTTTACTGCGGGTCTTTTCGGCCCGCAGCTTTTTACGATTTTTCGGTATTCTTTTTTTGCCTGCACTGCTCTTTTTCTTTGAGCTTTTCAAGGACTTTACATTCGCCCTTCACCCTGTGCTTTTTGATGCATTCTTCATCTATCTCGTATACGTCGTGACCATCTATGATAAGCATATATCTTTTTTTAATAATATATGCTGTAAACATGCATAATGTGAATCAGGTGACATATTATATAGAAATATATTTTAAAGGATTTTTTATGGACGAGAACAGCCTGTTTACACCATTCGATGAAATAACCCAGACAAGGGAGCTTCAGATGCTTAAAACCATAATTCCATATATGCCGCATGACTCACAAAAGCAGATGACTCTTATGGTTCACTACATATCACTTATGAATTCAATGAGAATGATAGATTCTGCACCGGCACTGTCTGTTGCAGAGACAGAAAGTATGGCAGACAGAAGGCTTTCCATGCTCAATGCCTTAAAGAAATACTGTAGCAAAAGCGAACAGGATACAATAGACAATCTATTAAATATTTTTTCAGTTTTGGACAATAGGGAGATTTATGACAAAGCAGGAATTTTTAAATAATTTTGTACAAAAGGAAAAACCTAAGGACACAACAAGTGCCATGCCGTTTCTCATGGAAAGTATTAAGGAGGCAAAGCGTAACGGCATAGAATTTACCAAAGAAGAGGTCTATTCCATGTGCACTGAGCTAAGCAAAAACCTGCCTGAGAAAAACCGCAGGCAGGTTGAAAAGCTTTTAAAAATGCTATAGTTAATTTTTAAACGAATCTGTATTTATGCGAAGTATCTTGTCTATCGGAGCAGGCGAATTTCCCTTGCCATCCGTACCCTCAAGATACTTCTCCCCCGCAGATTCAAAAATGACATACAATCTTTTATCCACACTGTCAAGCTCCTCTGAACCCGGCGGCATCTCTATTGTGATGTCAGGGCTATTTGGCCTTGACGACAGAGCTATGAGTGATTTGTAGCACTTGATATACGATGACTCATTTCTGCCATAGGAGGTGCTCAGATATACCTTTCCTGAGGCATCAAATGTAACGCCCTGTACTCTGGCAGGTATCGTATATGTGCTCAGGCTTGTGAGCCTGTCGTCCTTTTTGTCATAATAATATGCTACCATCTTTGACTTAAAAAGGATATTATGAGTGGCTATCCACAGCCTGCCTCCATAGTATGTTATGCATGACGGCTTGTTTCCCACATCAAACACATCTACCACACCTGTCGCATCGATGACCTGCTTGGAATTCGCAGTGGCCATTAGAGAGATAAAATCATACGAGATGCGCTCCACAGTTGTGTCGTAGGAATTGCACACCCATACATTTTCCCCGTCAAAGGCAATTCCTCCCAGGTGACTGTTTGCATCCATGCCAAGTGTCACAAGGTACTCTCCGTCCTCCCTGTCAAATACCATAAGCTCCCCGAGTGAGCCCTTGTCATCAGAATAGCTCGTGATAAGCACGTATTCGTCCGTGATACAAATTCCCTGAGGACACTGTGCCTCGCTGAAAATATAATTATTGAGAAAATCATTTTCCTTCGTCTCCGGCATTCCCGGAATATCTATTTCATCTATAAAATCGTAATCGCAATCCTTAAGCGCCAGTGTATGCGCTTTTTTATTACTCCTGTAATTGTAATGCTCTACGCTGTATTCATTGTTAATCGTCCTGACCCATTTGGCATATACCACATATCCATTTGCTTTTTCGTAGGTCAGAACATCCGCCTTTTTTGAAAAATGCTCATCCAGATACCAGCCATCAAATTTATAACCGTATTTGTGTGGTTCTCTTAGTCCCATGAATTTCTGCTTTGGCGTGATGTATCCACAATTATTGATATTGTTTGCCGCACCGCCCAGATTATAGTAAATATATGAAACACCATCACTTTCTGACATATTGTCAACCAGTGTATTTAGTGATGGCCCGGAAGCAAAAGAGGCAGCTTCTGCCTCTTTTATCTCCGATGCAAACACATGAGTATTGGTAAAAATCAATGTAAGTAATATAATTAATGCTATTCTACTCTTCAACTTCAACAAGCTTGCTTGCCCTTTCTTCTATCTGTTTTGCAGCCACATCATCCGGTGCCTGCTCATATCTGGCAAACTCATATGAGAATGTGCCGCTTCCGCTCGTCATTGAGCGAAGTGTGGCATTGTATCCATAAAGCTCCAGATAAGGAATATCCGCAACTATCTCCTGATATCCATTGTCTGTCGGGTTCATGCCCATCACTCGCGCACGTCTCTTGTTAAGCTCACCCATCACATCACCTGTATAGCCCTCAGGCACCACTACCTTAAGAGTGGCAATCGGCTCAAGAAGCACAGGCTTCGCCTCCATAATGCCCTTTTTAAAGGCCTGCTGTGTTGCCACCTTAAAGGCCATCTCAGATGAATCAACCGGATGATAAGAGCCGTCATACAGCACAGCCTTTATACCCGTCACAGGATAGGCTGCAAGAGGTCCCTTTTTCACGGACTCTGCAATACCCTTTTCAACAGCTGGGAAGAAGTTCTTCGGTACAGCTCCTCCTACGACCGTCTGCTCAAATACATATGGCGTATCCATATCACCTGACGGCTCAAAGGTCATCTTGACATGTCCGTACTGTCCGTGTCCGCCCGACTGCTTCTTGTACTTATACTCTACGTCAGATTTTTTCCTGATAGTCTCCTTAAAGGCTACCTTTGGACGCATAAGCTCTATCTCCACCTTGTACTTTTCAAGAAGCTCACTTGCCACTACCTCAAGCTGCATATCACCGATACCATATAGTACAGTCTGTCCATTTTCGCTGTCATTTACACTGTTTAGTGTCAGATCCTCCATTAACAGTTTCTGTAAAGACTGGGAAATCTTGTCCTCATCGCCCTTTTTCTTTGCCTTGTAGCGCATTGCCACATACGGCTTTGATATGCTTGTTCTAAGATATGTAACCGGCATATTTCTGGTGGAAAGTGAATCTGTCGTAAGAGTCTTTGCAAGCTTTGCAAGCGCTCCGATATCACCTGCATGAAGCTCCTTCACTTCCTCCACCTTACTGCCTCTCATCACATAGAGCTTTCCGATTTTTTCATCGCAGTCCCTGTGATAATTGTAAAGTACATCATCTGTCTTTAGTACGCCCGAATTAACCTTGATCAGTGAATACTTACCGATGTACGGATCAACTATAGACTTGAACACATAAGCGCTCTTTGATTTTGCAAAATCATAATCAGCATTATACACCTCATTTGTCTTGGTGTTAATACCGGTACAGCTTCTCTTCTCAGGACTTGGCAGGTATTTCACAATATCAGCCATAAGTGTATACATGCCTCTTGCGAGAATATTTGAGCCCATGAGCACCGGTACAATAGAGCCCTCAAGCACGTTTGCACGAAGCGCAGCCCTGATTTCATCATCAGAAAACTCCTCTCCGCCGAAATATCTGTCCATGAACTCCTCACTTGTCTCAGCTACAGCTTCAACTAAAGCCTCACGACATATTCCCAGGTTCTCCTTTGAGTACTCCGGCACATCAAACTTATCCACGCCTCCGCTTTCATTCCATCTCTTTGCCCTCTGCTGGATGACATTGACATAGCCCACAAACTTCTCATTCTCTCTGATTGGCAGATGGAATGGAGCTATTTTCTTGCCATAAAGCTCCTGCAGCTTTAATACCACATCCTTGAAGCTTGCATTGTCGATATCCATGTCCGTCACGAAAATCATCCTCGGCAGCTTGTATTTCTCGCATATCTCCCATGCTCTTTTTGTGCCTGTCTGTATGCCTGCCTTGCCTGAAACCACGATGATTGCAGCATCTGCAGCCGATACAGCTTCTTCAACCTCTCCCACAAAATCAAAAAAACCAGGAGTATCGAGAATATTTATTTTGACATTATCCCACTCAATCGGTACAACCGATGTATGTATAGAGAACTGACGCTTTATCTCTTCTTTGTCAAAATCGCTGATAGTGCTGCCATCCGCTACAGTGCCCATTCTGGTGGTCTGTCCTGCCAGATATGCCATAGCTTCCACGAGTGATGTCTTGCCACAGCCGCTATGGCCTAAAAGCACGACGTTTCGAATCTTCTCAGTAGTGTAAACATTCATTTCAAGTACCTCCCTGACATTATTATAGTATGTAAACATTGTACTAATATTTTATATAATTTACAACACTTTTATGCAATCTGACGATTTTTTTTTATTATTATATTTGAATAAATATGCCAATAATTTATTGCTTTATAGTGTTAAATTGGATATAATATATTGTAAATATTCAAAACCACTATAGTGCGATTTTGAGAATGTGCGTGTGGTGATTCTGAATAGTTACAATAAAGAATTAGGAGATACACATAAATGCATTTTGATAAAGTTGGCTTTATAGGGCTCGGTCTGATTGGCGGCTCGATAGCCAGAAAAATGAAAGAAAATAATCCAAAGGTCTCAATTATCGCAACAGCCGGGCATCAACAGACCATAGAGGATGCCTTTGGGCTTGGCCTGATAGATAATAATGAGCTTTTAGAGCTTAACTCTTTTAAAGACTGCGACGTAATCTTTCTGTGTGCACCGGTAAACAAAAATATCGAATACCTCACACAGCTTAAGGATATCATAAAGGATGACTGTATCATCACAGATGTAGGCAGCACCAAAACCCAGATTCACGAAAAGGTTATAGAGCTTGGCCTTGAGCGCAATTTTATCGGCGGTCATCCTATGACCGGCTCTGAAAAAACAGGCATACTCAATTCAGACAAGCAGCTTTTGGAGAACGCCTACTATATTATCACTCCTACTGCAGCAACTACTGAAGAAAATCAGAATGATTTCAAACAGTTTGTACTTTCACTGGGCTCGATAGCTCTCATTTTAGACTACAGGGAGCACGATCATGCTACCGCAGCCATCAGCCACCTGCCACATATGATTGCATACTCTCTTGTCAATCTGATTGAGCATATTGATTCCGAAAAAGAGACCATGAAAACTATCGCTGCCGGAGGCTTCCGCGATGTGACACGTATCGCTGCAAGCTCCCCTGTCATGTGGGAAAACATATGTGAGTCCAACAAAAATCAGCTGCTCTCACTCATGGACCAGTATGAAGCCAATTTCCATAAGCTTCGCGAAATAATTGCAGAGGGCAGTTCTCAAAAGATGATTGATTATTTCCAGGATTCAAAGAATTACAGGGATTCACTCACACTGCCCGGTGCCAAAATCCGCAAGGATTTCCACGAGGTATTTGTCGATATTGCCGACGAGGCAGGCGGTATTGCAGTGCTTGCAAGCCTTTTAGCCTTCAACAGCATCAGCATCAAGAATATCGGCATCATAAACAACCGTGAGTTTGAGGAGGGTGTACTGCGCATAGAGTTCTATGACGAAGATGCTCTTGAATCGGCTATCAGCGTACTTAAAGAAAGAAACTATACTATTCACCGCAGATGATTTATCCTGTTATATGGCTTTAATCCAAAAACAAAGAGCCGTAAAGCGAAGTAATTTCGTTTTACGGCTCTTTTGGTATTAATATACGCTCTCCTCAAGTACCTCATAAAAATCCTCAAAGGTCTTGCGGCAGCAATAAGGGTCTATTATCTCAACCCCCTCTGCCTTAAGCCCCGGCAAAGTAAAAGACATGGCTACGCGATGATCGTCATACGTTTTAATTTTACAAGGCTTAATACACTCTGACGGATAAATCCTTAAGCCATTTTCAATTTCTTCAACCCTCACACCTAATTCCGTCAGGTTTTCCTCGATGGCGTTTATCCTGTCACACTCCTGCAGACGAATATGCGAAATGCCTTCTATCCCTACAGGTGCATTTACAAACGGTGCAATCGCCGCAAGTGTCAGCGCCTGGTCTGAGAATGTTGACAAATCCCAGCTTCCGCCATGTATATGAGCATTCTTTGGTGGCATACACACTATGCCGTCTGCCTCGTCGGAAATTGTGCAGCCCATATCCGCAAGCACATCAAGAAATGCCACATCTCCCTGCAAGCTGTTCTGGTGCACCCCAATCACCTTTGACTTAACATGTAAAAGCGGGCTCATTGCATAAAAATAGCATGCAGCCGACACATCCGGCTCTATATCATAGTCTAAGCTTTCATACGCCGCTTTCTTAGGGATAATAAAGCTGTTATTCTTTTTGTCCTGCATCACATCGAGCCCAAACTGCTTCATCATAAGACGCGTCATCTCAACATATGCCATACCATGCGTTCCTGTGACATTAATCGTAAAGTCCTTTTCCATCACTATAGCCGAGATAAGAAGGGCACTCAAAAACTGGCTGCTCTTGTCTACGTTTATATCAACAGTATCAGCATACTCCCCTGTATTTCCGATGGTAAAAGGAAAATGATATTCGTTCTCATCATACTCAATATGGGCACCCAGCTTTTCAAGCGATACAAGCAGATCCTTCATAGGACGCTTCTTCATCTGCTCAGAGGACACTATATGGTATCTGCCCTTTGACAGTCCAAGAAGAGCTGTAAGAAAACGCGCAGCGGTACCTGCACTTCCCACATCTATCTCAGCTTCATTCTTTGGTATCCTGCCTCCAAAGCCTGTTATTGTTATTTCTCTTTTATCCTCATCCACCAAAACCGGAAATCCCAGACGAATCAGTGCATCTATAAAATGTCTCGAATCATCACTAAAAAGACACCCTTTTAAAACGCTGCGCCCGCTTGCGAGTGCAGCGATTAAAAGGGCCCTGTTTGTGATACTCTTTGAGCCAGGTACACTGGTTACTATATCATGTGGATGATTTACTTTTTTTACTTTATAAATCATTGAAAATCTGATAAATATCAATCTTGAGTGCATCAGTGTCTGTCATACCGATAAACACAGCACCATAGTGATATACTCCTTCTTCACTGTCTGTTCTTCGTACAATCTCGACAACCGCATCCACAACCTCCTTGGTCCAAATTTGGATCTTGGTGTCATAATATGTATGTATATCAAGAGGTACCTTTGCATTAAATCCGATACCGCTTCTGGAAATATCTGTGACATCCACATGACAATACTTAAGTGTTGTCACTCCGTCCTCATCCAGCCGCTCTAACTGTACCGATACATCAATGTCAAGTCTTTTATGTCTTCTCTTTTCTTCCATTCACTTTACCCCATCTATTATATTATTGACTGAGGGAACAAATTACCCTCAAACAACATATTAGTATATATGACTGATTTTTACAAGTAAAATTTATTCAGCTGCCTCATCGTCCATATGCATATCGTTCGTTATAAACATCGCATCACCAAAGCTGAAAAACCTGTATCTTTCCTCTACAGCCTCTTTGTATGCATTGAGGACATGCTCTCTGCCTGCTAATGCTGACACAAGCATGACAAGTGTAGACTGTGGCAGATGGAAATTGGTAATCAGACAGTCAATCACCTTAAAGCTGTATCCCGGATAAATAAAGATATCAGTCCATCCGCTGCACTCTTTTAGCATGCCGTTTTCATCGGATGCTGCCTCTAAGGTACGAGTGCTTGTAGTGCCGACAGATATTATTCTGCCGCCATTTTTCTTTGCATTATTAATCTTGTCTGCAGCCTCCTGTGACACCATATAAAACTCAGAATGCATATGGTGATCAAGCACATTATCCACCTTTACCGGTCTAAACGTGCCAAGCCCCACATGTAAAGTCACCTCTGCTATATCCACTCCCTTATCTTTTACCTGCTGTAAAAGTTCCTTTGTGAAATGCAGTCCTGCCGTAGGCGCAGCGGCCGAGCCGTCATACTTTGCATATACTGTCTGGTAGCGGTTCTTATCCTTTAGCTGATGTGTGATATACGGAGGTAGCGGCATCTGTCCGAGCTTATCAAGTATCTCCTCAAAAATACCCTCATAGCTAAACTGAATCAGCCTGTTTCCATCATCAACCACATCTATTACTTCACCTGTTAAAAGTCCGTCACCAAATATAATCTTTGTGCCCGGCTTTGCCTTTTTACCCGGCTTTACAAGAGTCTCCCATACGTCATTTTGTCTGCGCTTTAGAAGAAGTATCTCTATCTTTGCCATAGTGCCTTCTTTCACGCCAAAAAGACGTGCAGGAATGACCTTTGTATTGTTGAGCACAAGGCAGTCGCCCGGTCTTAAATATTTAACAATCTCCTTGAACACATGATGGCTGACTTCTCCTGTCTTCTTGTCAAGCACCATGAGTCTTGAGCTGGAGCGGTCCTCCAGAGGATCCTGTGCTATCAGCTCCTCCGGAAGATCATAATCAAAATCTTTTACGTCCATAATTTTCCTATTCCTAACACTATACTAACGTCTAACCACGAAGTGTGATACCTGCAGTCTCTTTAAGATGAGCAAGTATATCCTTTACAAAGCCCTCGACCTTCTTAGTCTTAAGCTCCTCATCCTTTGGTGTAAATACTACACTGTACGCCATGCTCTTCTTATTCGGAGGAAGCTGTACACCCTCGTAAACATCAAACAGTGTAACATCTGAAACATAATCACAGGCTTCCCTGATACCGTTTTCAATCTGCTCACATGTGATATCCTTGTCCACAACAAAAGCAAAATCTCTCTTCTCATCATCAAATTTTGAGATTGGAGTAAATACTCTGTCCTTTCCATACCACTGTGAAAGAACTCTTAAATCAAGCTCCATCACATATGCCGGTACTCTCATGTCAAGCTCATCGCATATCTCATATCTTACCTGACCGAGATATCCGATTTTTTGTCCGTCACAGAATACCTCTGCTGTCTGATATGGATGAAGGAATGGCTTTTGAGCCGGCTTGTATGTAAACTTCACATCAAGCGCATCTGCTACAGTCTCAGCCAGTCCCTTTATAGTAAAGAACGATTCATCCTCACCGAATACGCCTGCGCAAAGTGTCTCTCTCTCATCCGGATACTCTGTAAGCGGAAGCTCCTTTGCGATAAAGATATTTCCCAGCTCAAAGATTCTTCCCTCCAGGATACCCTTCTTCTGGTTTCTTGCTATGGCATAAAGCATCTCAGAAGCAAGTGTTGTTCTCATAAGCGAGAGGTCAACATTGATTGGGTTTATAAGCCTGATAGCATGTCTTTCAGGTGCATCCTCCGGGAATCTGAGCAAATCAAGATCAGCAGGTGAGAAGAATGAGTAATGTATTCCCTCATACGCGCCTGCTGCACAGAGCACCTCTTTTATCTTGCGCTCTGTCTGCTGTCTAAGGTTGAGTCCTCCGAGTGTAACCTGTGCCGTAGGCATGAATGCAGGAATGACATGGTCATAGCCATACATACGGATAACCTCCTCGGCCACATCCGGATAATCCTCCATATCCTCACGGTATGCAGGAATCATGAGTGTCAGCTCATCGCCGCTTACAACCGGTGCAAAGCCTAAATTTGTGAGTATTCTCACGATATCCTCTGTAGGTACCTCTATTCCAAGCACACCATTAACCTTTGCAATAGAAACCTTCATCTCTTTTGGCTCAAGCGAATTTCCTGTAGTCACCTCAACGTGAGTTGAAGAAACCTTACCACAGCCAAGCTCCTCCATCAGGTGAAGCGCTCTCTTCATGGCCATGGCTGTTGTGTACTCGTTTACACCCTTTGAGTAAAGTGCACTCGAATCAGAAGCCTGTCCCAGCGCACGAGAGCTCTTTCTGATATTATCTCTTGCAAATTTTGCAGATTCAAACATCACCTCTGTTGTACCGTCGTTAATCTCAGAGTTTAAGCCGCCCATGATACCGGCGAGCGCAACTGCCTTCTTTCCGTCACAGATAACCAGGTTATTGCTGTTTAACTCAAATTCCTTCTCATCAAGTGTGACAATTTTCTCTCCATCGTTTGCACGTCTTACTACAATCTCATCTCCCTCAAGGTATGAGTAATCAAAAGCATGCATTGGCTGTCCGAGCTCTTTTAAAACAAAGTTAGTGATGTCTACCACATTTGAAATAGAGCTTATTCCGACAAGTGCAAGACGTTTTCTCATCCATGCAGGTGACTCGGAGATTTTTACATCATGTACATAGTGAGCTGTGTAGCGAGGACAGATGTCCTGTGCAAGAACCGAAACCTTGAAGTTTTCCTTCTTCACATCATCTGCAGTATAGTCAAGCGCAGGCTCCTTAAGCTCTTTTCCCAAAACAGCAGCAACCTCTCTTGCCATGCCATATATACACTGGCAGTCAGGTCTGTTTGCTGTGATTGCAATATCAAAAATCCAGTCATCAAGGCCGAGGATAGGTTTTACATCATCTCCAGCCTTAGCATCCTCAGGTAAAACCAAAAGTCCGTTGTAGCCTGCACCCGGATAGAGGTCCTCATTTAAGCCAAGCTCTACGCCTGAGCATAACATTCCATATGAATCATATCCACGCAGCTTGCCCTGCTTTATCTCCATCACGCCCTCTATTGTAACATGATCCTTTGCTGTGGCATATACTGTTGCGCCGATAAGTGCAAGAGGATATTTGCCCCCTGCCTTTACATTGTCCGCTCCACAGCAGATCTGGAATGTGCCATGTGCTCCGGCATTTACCTGACACAGGCTTAGGTGTGTCTCCGGAATCGGCTCACATTTTTCTACAAGGCCGACTACTACGTTTGAGATATCCTTTCCCACCTCATATGATTCTTCAACCTCGAAACCACATGAGAATAATTTTTCCTCTAACTCCTTTGGTGTTACATCTATATCTACATAATCTTTTAACCAGCTAAGTGGTGTTAACATAATTTTTGCCTCCTGTTATATATTCAAGAAATGAATCTAGTTGTCATCAATCTGGTCTAATACCCTAAGGTCTGACTCGAATAAAAGCTTGATGTTGTTAATTCCGTATTTGAGCATTGCAATACGCTCAAGACCGATACCAAATGCAAATCCGCTGTACTCATTTGTGTCTATGCCACAGCCCTCAAGCACCTTTTTATTTACCACACCTGCACCAAGCACCTCAATCCAGCCTGTGCCCTTGCATAAAGAGCAGCCCTTGCCGTGGCACTGGAAGCAGCTTACATCAACCTCTACAGACGGCTCTGTAAATGGGAAGTATGAAGGACGAAGACGTGTTGTGACATTCTTTCCGAACATCTTCTTTACAAGCTGGTCAAGCATACCCTTTAAATCGCACAGTGTGATTCCCTTATCTACCACAAGACCCTCCATCTGTGTGAACATAGGAGAATGTGTCGCATCATCATCTGAACGGAAAACCTTACCCGGTGAAACAACCTTGATAGGTGGCTTCTTTGCTTCCATAACGTGAATCTGTCCTGCTGAGGTCTGTGTGCGCAGTAAAAACTCAGGTGATAAGTAGAACGTATCCTGCATATCACGCGCCGGATGATCCTTTGGAGTATTTAAAGCTGTAAAATTATAGTAATCATTCTCGATTTCTGTACCCTCGTAAACCTCAAAGCCCATAGACGTGAAAATCTCTGAGAGCTGGTCCTTTACCTGTGTTACAGGATGAAGATTACCCTTTTTGCCTCTCTTTGCAGGCATAGTGACATCTATTTTCTCGCTCTCATACTTGCGCTTAAGTGCCTCTGCCTCAAATTTCTTAACCTTCTCATCAAGAAGCTTCTCAACTGCCTCACGTGTCTCATTGACCCACTGGCCTACCTTTGGTCTGTCCTCCGGAGCAACATCCTTCATGCCCTTTAAGACAGCTGTGAGCTCACCCTTCTTTCCAAGAATTGCAGCACGCACATCATTTAATTTTTCAAGGCCGTCAGCCTTATCAATTTCAGCAAGTGCTTTCTCTCTGATCTGTTGAATTTTGTCTCTCATCGAATTTCACCTCATAATATTTTTCTTAATTTGCATAAACTCGTAACTCCAAGCTCGAATTTCCCGTTTATGCGATAAAAAACGCCCCTGCATGGCTATTAAACCGTGCAGGGACGAAAATTCCGCGATACCACCCTGATTTCCATTGACGTTTTACTCAATGGACTCTCATTGATATGTGTAACGTACATAACACGTCATGAACTACTGTACTTCATCCATGCAGCTTCAGTGTGAACTTCAATCAATAGCCTTTTTGTAAGACTGCTTTCAGCCGATGACAATCTCTCTCTGGTCAAAGTACTATAATCTACTATGCACCTTCATTGCTTTTATTATATATAGCTGCGACATATATATCGCAAATGCTTATTTCTTAATAACACATAAGTCATTTTAGCACAATCTCTATATTTTGCAAGTAGAAAATTTTATATTTGATTTATATTTTATTTCTAAGCCCCTTAGGATAATGGTTTTTAACCTGTGCGCCATTCACCTTGCCCCAACCGGCCGTGTATCCGTCCACACATACAAGTGCCCAGCCCTTTTTGCATTCAACCGCCTGCTCATCAGATAACATAACTGACTGACCATTGAAAAAGCCGATAGTCTGCGGATTTTCACATGTAAGCTTTACTACGTTTTTAGCATCATTTAGCTTAAGTGCAAGTGCCAGCGAATGCGACGGCTCAAAGCGCTGTTTTTTAAACTCTCCTATATGAAGCCCTGCTCGCTGCACCTTAAGCCCTTTAATATCAACTTCCATATCAGGCAGTCTGTAGAGCTGCTCCCCAAACATGACAAGCCTTGAGTTTTTTATCCATGCTGCCATATCCTCTGATATGGTCTCATCAAGAAACTCTGAGAAAAGCTTCATATTTTCTTTTGTGAGAGCCGGCTTCGTTTCATTTTTCCTGTTCTTACTATTTTTGTTCTTTTTGGTTTTCCTGTCAGCTTTAAGGTCTGTGTCCACACAGCCTCTTCTCACAAGCTTTGCCACAAAATGTCCCTCTCCGTCCACCTTATGCGGCCAGAAGCGCTCCATCTCTTCAAGTGTAAAATCAGTATGTCTCTCCAAAAAATACTCAATTACATCCTCATTTTCTTCCTTCGAGAAGGTGCAGGTGCTGTACACTATCGTACCTCCCGGCTTAAGCATCACCGCAGCATTATCCAATATTTCCTTCTGCCTTGCCGCACAGATTGCCACATTTTCCATGCTCCACTGCTCTATTGCCTCAGGCAGCTTTCGAAACATTCCCTCTCCTGAGCAAGGTGCATCCACCTGTATAGCATTAAAAAAGCCTGGGAAATGTGAAGCAAGCACAAAGCTGTCCTCATTTGTCACAATCGCATTTTTGATTCCCATACGCTCTATATTCTGCGACAAAATCCGGCTTCTTTGTGTGTTAATCTCATTTGATACCAAAAGTCCGCTGTCTCCTAAATATGTGGCAAGCTGTGTGCTCTTTCCACCGGGTGCCGCACACAGGTCAAGCACTCTCATACCCGGCTTTGGAGCTAAAAGTGCAGCCGCCGACATGGCACTTGGCTCCTGTATGTAGTAAAGCCCCATCTCATGATACGGATGCTTTCCCGGACGCACATTCTCATCAAAGTAATATGCCTCATTTGCCCACGAAACCTTTTTTTCTGAGGATATTTTAAGTGTTTTCAATATCCGCATTCTTTCTTCCTGGCTTTGTACCTTTAATGTATTGAATCTGAGTGCCTGAAATCTGTTATTGTCATAGCTGTATAAGAAATCATCCCACTCATTGCCCAGAAAGGCCTTCATCTTTTTTTCAAACTCTATCGGTAAATTCATTGTCAAATCCTCTTGTTTTCTTACGAAATAATTACAATGTATCTTACTATCACACACATAGTCATGTATCTAAGCACTTCGATATTACCACATTTCTACTATCCATGCTATCAATTTTTTTAAACGTAAAAATTCACCTTTAAATCGGCTATAGTGGCTGCTAAATATAATAAAATCCCGAAAGTTATAATAATTGAGACATATCACTGCTCACTGCGTACACTGCTTATATCCACCACTGTCACATCCTTATAATAATATCCGATTATATCCTTATAGCCGCTTCCTGCCTTTGCCAGCTTGTCTGCCCCATACTGGCTGAAGCCTATTCCATGGCCGAAGCCTCCTCCGGACAGTGTATAGTGACCATTTGCACCGGCACTCACACTAAAGCAGGCGCTTGGTATCATCGACATATTCTCCCTCACAGAGCCATCGTTTAATGTAACTTTTTTCTGATAATGCCCTAACGCCTTTCTTATATCATTCTCCGCCGTAAAGGTCTGCGATTTGTTTCCATAATTTATTGTGAGCGAAAGTACATACCCAGCATCCGACGTCTTATCGACAGAAATACCTGTTGCTGTGCCATACTGAGGATCATTGTATGCCGATAAATCAAGCTCCGAGGTCCATCTGTAGTATGGCGAATTGTCATCCACCGACTCCACCTTGTGTATGAAATCCGGTGTACTCGAAGACCATACCTCCATATCCTCTGTTTTTCCGGCAGATGTAGAAAAATAATAACATGTTATTAAGCTTCCTCCACATGAGACAACCTGTCCTGCCGTAGCTTTTACAGCCTCATCGGTCGATTGCTTTGTTTCTGAAGCGTTATAGACCTGAAAAGCCGTGGTATTGTCAATATTTGCTCCGTATAGCGCATACTGTGTATTTTTCATCTGTGAATATACAAAGGTTCTTGCGCAAACTGCCTGAGCCTTAAGCGCCTCTGCATCAAATGTAGACGGCATCTCCGACGGCAGCACATAGCGCACATATGTCTCCACATCGACTGTATTCACCGCCACAATACCTTCCTCTGTCCCGATAAACTCAAATGAGCCCGGATAGCTCTTACCGTTTATGCTGACATAATTGTCCGCTGAGCTCACCTTTATCCGGCTTTTTTGCGCATTTGCCATATATGCACCCACATCGTCAATAGCATTGCTTCCACAGTCAGCATCATCCACATAAAGGTTAGCTGCGGCAGCTGCCGCAATTGTTGGAAATGCATCCTTTCCATCGTTTTTTATAAGCACTCTTATGTATGTAAGGTCTGGTGCCTGTCTTCTGACGATGGCACATATCCTGCCGGAATCAAGTATGTAAGAAAGTGTTTCACTTCCGATTATCAGGTCAGAAACCGCTATTTCCTTAGGTGAAGTGCCTGTCTCATCATACACCGGCAGCTTGTCTGACTGCATTGGAATGTCACCCTGCCCTGCAATCTGCATGGTTCCGTTTCCGTATGACAGCATCACACCTGATATATCATCCGGCTTTATCTGTATCTTTTTGACCTTAGAGCCACTGATTTCAATATCACAGACACCTGTAAAGTTCTCTTCCATGGTACCCTTTGCCCTGTAAAGCTCTCCATCACATATGAAAATCAGCCTTCCATCGTCATTTGACACAATATATGCATTCTCATACACCATATCCTTCGTCACTGACTTCGCCTGTTTTACAAGTGTCCCTTTTTCCTTTTGCGCCATAACAATTGCAAAAACAATAACCACGCAAACCATGGTTATCGCAAGCATTATCCAGACCATCTGATTCGGCTTTTGCCGTCTTCGTCTTCTATTTGCCAAATTTCTGTTCTCCTTAACACCCAAATAGTGGTTACTGCTCAAAAAATGGGAGCTGCAAAAACAGCTCCCTTTATCATCTGTACTTAAGAATCCTTTGTGCTTTAAAAATCTTTTGTATCTCATAAATCTTTTGTGCGTCCGGAGTTCTTTTGTACATTATTATTCTTTTGTAAGAACCCAAAATGCCGGTCCTGTAATTTAGACTCCTAGCGCTCTTGCTAGGTGGGTAACCGCAGTCTGCCTTCTGCCTTCCGCTGCATAATGACGGCCTGACATCCAACAGCTCATATAGGAATCCCGTTTAAAGTAAATGTAGGTTCTAAATACACAGGGTTGTCGAACATCTCAGGTATCTTTGTAAATTCATTATACTTTATTATGTCTCATGTTGCAATGCAAAATTCATGTTAGAATTTAACAAATTTTTCTCTGGCATTTCGTAACATATTTGAAAACCAGATAATTACTGCGACGAATATAATCATCTCCACATATGACCAATACGGTATCTTTTTGAGGCAATCCGAAACTATCGCAACTATACTGATAACAAAAATCACAATGCCGAATACAAGTGACTTTGGATAAATATAAGCTATATATCCAGCCGTATCCTTTATCTTTTTCATCTCATCCTCAGCCACAAAGGTACTTTCAATTTTGCCGCTTTTCTTCATTCGCAGTGACACAAATATTATGTAAATTCCCAGTATCAGCGTGACCGCATCTATTATAATAAAATAGTTCATGCTTCTTTCTCCTGTATTTTTATTTATTATTCCTAAATAGTTATCACGGATCTTATATATACAAAAAATATGTAAAATCACCAAAATTAGTATAACCTCATGTAAGGAAAAAATAAATGGTAAATAAGTCCCAACTATTTCTTGAATTTCTATTATTAATGTAGTAAAATATATTTATATTTTCAAGGGGAAGGAGTTTTTAAAATGCAACTTGACGATTTAAAAATACTTATATGCGATGATTCGATTCTCGCAAGAAAACAGATGAAGGACATAATCAATTCCATTGGTTCACCGACTATCATTGAGGCGGCAAACGGACAGCTCGCCATTGATATGTACAAGGAGCATAAGCCAAATCTCACATTTATAGACATTGTAATGCCGGTAAAGGACGGCAATGCCGCTATCTCAGAAATTATGGAGTATGACAGCAGTGCTACCATCTTCGTTGCATCATCTGTCGGCACACAGTCCGAGCTTAAAAAGGCTCTTGCTGCCGGAGCATGTGACTTCATTCAGAAACCAATCGACAAGGATCAGGTCATAAGTCTGATTAAGAAGCACATAGGAGGAAATTAATATGTATACTCAATTTTTTGGCAATTTTCTCCTATCAAAGGGGTATATCACTAATGAGCAGCTTTTTGACGCACTCAAAGAAAAAGCACAAAAGCACGCAAAGCTCGGTACTCTTGCCATCCACTCAGGGCTTATGACAGCTGCCGAGGTTGATTCAGTAATAGTCGAGCAGACCCATCAGGACAAGAAGTTTGGTGAGCTTACAATAGAAATGGGCTATCTGACAGACGAGCAGGTAAAGGATCTCTTAAACATCCAAAGCCCTGACTTTCTTCTTTTAGGACAGATTCTTTTAGACAAAGGCATAATTGACAATACCACTCTCGAAAAAAGTATACATGATTACCGCAGTGAGAATGCTATTTCCGATCTTGACATGGTACTCGAGGATAAGGACAGTATAAATCATCTGATAGGTCATTTTTTTGCCAATACAGGCATAGATCCTTCTGCCATTGACATTATGTATCTTGAGCTTTTGTTTAACAGCTTTATCCGATTTGTCGGTGATGACTACACTCCGCTCTCTGCCGAGATATGTGACAGCTTTAGTGCGGACTGCATGGTACGTCAGGACATCGAGGGCAGCTATGCCATATCTACATACATAGGCATGAGTCAGACAACAGCCATCAATTTTGCATCACGCTATGTAAATGAATCATTTTCAGTATACGACGAGTATGTACAGGCATCTCTCGATGATTTTCTGAACCTGAACAATGGACTGTTTCTGGTCAACTGTTCAAATGATCAGGCACTTGAGCTTACTCTCACTGCACCTGAGCATTTTGATGGACAGACACTCAGCTTCAATAAAGCCTGCAAGCTCAAGCTGTTATACCCTTTCGGAGCCATTCACTTTATTATTGAATTCTAATATCTCTGCAAGGCAGTTTCAGTAATCTGATAATTATTTACTCTATAATTAGAGCACAAAAAGAACATCTGCAATCAGCAGATGTTCTTTTATGTTGCGCTATATATAATTATATATCAAACAAATTACAATTATATGATTAAATGGTCAAAAGGTAACATTATATTATTACTGCACACCGAGCATTTTCTTAACAGTGTTTTCCATCTGATCCACATCACAGACTGTGTTGTGAAGAATCTTTGCATCCCTGATTTCCTCGATGGCATTTGGTACCTTAACGTTGCCAAGCTTTGAAAGCTCATCGACAAGCTCAAAGTCTGTCATTGAATCGTACTTAGGATCAATTGCATCCATCACACTTCTTGTGAATTTGAATGGACTTGCTGTAGATGCGATAACAGTCTTTGTGGCTGTATCACCTGTAGCCTCCTTATACTTGTCATATACACCTGCTGCAACTGCTGTATGAGTATCAATAATGTATCCTGTATCCTCGTAAAGCTTTTTGATAACCTCAGCGGTTTCCTTCTCACTTGTGTAATTTCCATAGAAGTCAGAAAGCTTTTCCTTCATCTCAGGTGTTACAGTGTATTTGCCATCCTTAGCAAGCGAAGCCATAAGCTGAGCATTCTTATTTGCATCATTTCCTGCGATACGGTAAATGAGTCTCTCAAGATTTGAAGAGATGAGAATATCCATGGATGGTGAATTTGTGAGGATAAACTCTCTGTTTTTATCATACTCTCCTGTTGTGAAGAAATCGTAAAGCACCTTGTTCTCGTTTGAAGCGCAGATAAGCTTTGCAACGGGAAGTCCCATATTCTTTGCATAAAACGCTGCAAGTATATTTCCAAAGTTTCCCGTAGGAACAACGATATTTATCTTCTCATCCTTTGCGACAGCTCCCTGTGCAAAAAGCTTTGAGTAAGCATATACATAGTACACAATCTGTGGTACAAGGCGACCTATATTGATTGAGTTAGCGGATGAGAACTGATAGCCTGCGGCATCCATCGTCTCTGCAAGAGCCTTATCATTGAACATAGCCTTTACCGCTGACTGTGCCTGGTCAAAGTTGCCGTGAATACCCACTACATGAGTATTGGCACCCTTTTGTGTGAGCATCTGCTTCTCCTGAATCGGGCTGACACCATTCTTTGGATAGAAAACGATAATCTGTGTCCCCTCAACATCAGCAAAGCCTGCCATAGCTGCCTTTCCTGTGTCTCCTGATGTGGCTGTCAGGATGACAATCTCGTTTTTAACATTGTTTTTCTTTGCAGATGTGATAAGTAAATGAGGCAGAATGGATAATGCCATATCCTTGAAGGCTATTGTAGAGCCATGGAACAGCTCAAGGTAGTAAGCTCCGTCAGCAAACTTAAGCGGTGCAATCTCAGTAGTATCAAACTTGCTGTCGTATGCCCTGTTGATACAATTTTTAAGCTCTTCCTCTGTGAAATCCGTAAGGAAAAGCTTCATAACCTCATATGCTACCTGCTGGTATGACATCTTAGAAAGCTCCTCAACAGAAACATCAAGTGCCGGAATGCTCTCAGGTACAAATAATCCTCCGTCATCGGCAAGACCCTTAAGGATAGCCTGTGAAGCTGTTATTTTCTTTTCACTGTTTCTTGTGCTTGAATATAATAAATCCATTTTTTACCTCATTTCTCTTTTTATCTTATCTAAATCCATATTGCTGCATCTATATGCAGACAATTATTATCCTTTATAGTATAATAAATTTCATATATCAAATCAATAACAAAAATGCTACAATTATATAAATGTTTTAACAAACAATAACAAAATATATGTGAAAGGGACACAATACATCTATGCTGCAAGGAGTTTACACCGCAACAAAAAAGGACAAAACACTGTACTACCGCTCCAGTATCACCTATAAAAATAAACATATAAGCCTGGGAAGCTTCGACAGTGAACCAAAGGCCGGCCGAGCCTACTCTGCAGCCTCATCCATACTAAATGGTCATGACAGCATTGAAGACTCATTTTATCACACATATGCCCTATCCTTTGACAAGATTGTTACACTGATTAACTACCGGGACAACGGCATGTACATAAAGACGCCCATATATCTGCACAAAAACTATTTCAGCTATTTCATGGATATATCGTGCGAACTCAAATTTAATATAGATGACCTGTTCTACTACTCAGGGCACCGCATACTAAGGCGGCAGGGACATCTGTACGTCAACGACTACGGCATGCAGGTCACCCTGCTTAGCCGCTATGGCATACAGCCTCATGCTGTTTGCGGACGGGACTATGTATTTGTAAACAACGATTCAACCGACATGCGCTACGAAAACATCAAGCTGTTAAATCCATACCATGGTGTTGAGATTGTCAAAACTGCAGGGCTCGACAAATATAAAGCACGCATACACATAAACGGCAATTTTGTCATAGGAACATACAACACAATCGAAAAGGCCGCTATTGCCTACAATAAAGCTGTCGATATGGCTCATGCACATGGCATAGAAAAAAACTATCCGGAAAACTATATCGAAAGTATATCAGGCAAGGAATACGCGGATATTTACACTTCTGTGACAGTTTCCGATAAATATGTGCAGTATCTGCAGCAATTTGATTTATAGAACGCATATCCCACAGTTTGCATATTACCATTACTTTTAATATTGTACTAAAAACTCCCGCGGTTATATAACCTCGGGAATTTTTATAATTACTTCTGATTTATATAGTTTACAAGTCCCTCGCAGTCGATAATCTTCTGCATGAACGGTGGGAAGGCCTGTCCCTTAAACTTCTCTCCTGTTGTCTCATCTGTGATGATACCGGAATCAAAGTCCACTGTCACCTCATCACCGGCATTTATTGCCTTTGCTGCCTCAGGGCACTCAATAATAGGAAGACCTATATTGATTGCATTTCTGTAGAAAATTCTTGCAAATGTCTCTGCGATAACACAGCTTACGCCGGCAGCCTTGATGGCAATCGGTGCATGCTCTCTTGATGAACCACAGCCGAAGTTCTTGTTGGCTACCATGATATCTCCGGCCTTTACATTATTTACAAAATCCTTGTCGATATCCTCCATGCAGTGTGTTGCAAGCTCCTTAGGATCAGAAGAATTCAGATATCTTGCAGGAATGATTACATCTGTATCGACATTGTCTCCATATTTAAATACACGACCGTGTGCTGCTTTCATTGTGCTTCCTCCAATCTTTACATAACATCCTTTGGTCCTGAAATCTTACCTGTAATGGCACTTGCAGCTGCAACAGCAGGGCTTGCCAGATAAACCTCAGAATCCACATGACCCATACGTCCGACAAAGTTACGGTTTGTGGTAGATACGCATCTCTCGCCCTCAGCGAGCACTCCCATGTATCCGCCAAGACATGGTCCGCAGGTAGGTGTGCTCACAATGGCACCTGCCTCGATAAATGTCTTAAGAAGGCCCTCTTCCATAGCCTGAAGATAAATCTTTTGTGTGGCAGGAATCACGATAACCCTGATACCATCCGCAACCTTTTTACCCTCAAGAATCTTTGCTGCAATACGCAGATCATCCATACGGCCGTTGGTACATGAACCGATTACTACCTGGTCAATCTTTACATCACCCACCTCATCGATGGTACGTGTATTGTCAGGCAGATGTGGGAATGAAACTGTAGACTTAAGTGTGCTAAGGTCGATTGTATACTCCTCATCATACTCTGCATCACTATCAGCCTCATACTCTGTGAACGGACGCTTTGAATGCTCCTTCATGTACTCTCTTGTGAGATCATCTACAGGGAAGATGCCATTCTTGCCGCCGGCCTCAATTGCCATATTGGCGATAGTAAATCTGTCGTCCATAGAAAGGTATTTAAGTCCCTCTCCGACAAACTCCATTGACTTATAAAGTGCACCGTCCACACCAATCATACCGATGATATGAAGGATGACGTCCTTACCGCTGATCCACTCAGCAGGTTTTCCGACAATATTGAACTTGATGGCAGAAGGCACCTTAAACCATGCCTTGCCTGTAGCCATTCCTGCTGCCATATCAGTGCTTCCCACACCTGTAGAGAATGCTCCTAAAGCTCCGTATGTACATGTATGTGAATCGGCTCCTATAATCACATCACCTGCCACAGTCAGTCCCTGCTCAGGTAAAAGTGCATGCTCGATGCCCATTTTTCCTACATCAAAGTAATTTGTAATCTCGTTCTTGCAGGCAAACTCACGAACACATTTGCAGTGCTCTGCGGACTTGATGTCCTTGTTTGGTGCAAAGTGATCCATAACGAGTGCGATTTTATCTTTATTAAACACTCCCTCTACCTTCATCTTGTCGATCTCATGAATCGCTACCGGTGAGGTAATGTCGTTTCCAAGCACAAGGTCTAAATCAGCCTCAATGAGCTGTCCTGCACTGACAGAGTCAAGACCTGCGTGTGCTGCAAGAATCTTCTGCGTCATTGTCATTCCCATGCTTATATTCCTCCTAGCATATAAAATATTGTATTATGATTGTATCTGAATCAAGTTTACTAAAGACATCATAACATATGATTTACCATAATAAAAATACATAATAAACATATTTACCATAACTAAATCTCATGGTATAATAAACACAGATTTGTTGATGTTCACACCTTTTTGTGACAAGCAACGATTACAGCCCATTAAAAGTACAAAACACAGGAGGTACAAATGAACCAGAATCTCTCATCTTACTGGATTTTCTATACTGTCGCCAATGCCGGCAATATATCAAAGGCAGCCAAGGAGCTCTATATCAGCCAGCCTGCCATCAGCAAGTCCATCCAAAAGCTCGAGGACGGACTGGAATGCAAGCTTTTTTCCAGAAGCTCCAGAGGTGTCGTCTTGACCGATGAGGGCAGGCTTCTTTATGATCATGTAAGCGAGGCCTTTGAGGCATTAAATGAGGGGGAAGAAAAGCTGAAGCGCTCAATAGAGCTCGGTGTCGGCCAGCTTAAGATTGGTGTCAGCTCAACGCTCTGCAAATACATGCTTTTGCCATATCTCAAGGAATTCATACACAGAAATCCTCACATAAGCATTTCCATCGAATGTCAGTCCACAAACGAAACCTTAAAGCTCCTCGATGAGGACAAAATAGATATAGGTCTGATCGGAAAACCGGCGTCCCTTAAGACCTTTAATTTCTATTATCTGGACAATATTGAGGATATATTTGTCACTACAAAGGACTATCTGCGCAACTTAAGCGCCCGTGGTGTCAAAAAGAGCGAGATTTTGCAAAACTCTACTCTCATGCTTCTCGATAAAGGCAATATGACACGTAAATATATTGATGATTATCTGCAGGAGAACCAGATACACGTAAAGGACTCTATAGATATATCAAATATGGACCTGCTCATCGACTTTGCCAAAATAGGCGTAGGTGTGGCCTGCGTCATAAAAAGCATAGTTTCAAAGGAGCTTGCTGACGGTACCCTGATTGAAATTCCTCTCGGCATACCAATCCACAAGCGTGAGGTTGGCTTTGCTTACAAGGAGTCTTCAAAGCTTTCCACCTCTTTACAGACCTTTATCAAGTTTTATGAGAGCTACACACCAGAGGATTTTTAAATAACAAAATATGACCCCGGAGGTATTACCTTGAAAGAACAAATACACACTATCCCCATATCAGATGCCTTTGACAATGCCGGCGAATGTCCCTTCTGCTATATAGAAAAACGCACTGAGGATCACGTCATGGATTTTGTACTTGGTCATGGTGCCTCTTACATGGAGGCTGATATACGCGACATGACCGATAAGGAAGGCTTCTGCCGGGCACATTTCAAGAAGATGTTTGACTATGGCAATTCACTCGGAAATGCCTGGATACTAAAAACCATGTACATGCGCCATATTGAGGAGATGGACAAGGAATTTAAGAGCTTTAAGCCTGATTCAGTGCAAAAGGGCGGCCTTTTCAAAAAAGCAAACGCATCCTCCAATTCCATCGTAGACTGGATTAACAAACGTGAATCAACCTGCTTTATATGTGACAGCGTAAACAAAACCTTTAATGCGTACATGAAGACCTTCTTCACTATGTACGAAAAGGACCCTGAGATAAAAGAAAAGCTAAAAAACACAAAGGGCTTCTGTCTTGACCACCTGAAGGTGGTGCTTGAGGGCGCTGATACATATTTAAAGGGTGAAAAAAGAAAAGAATTTTATGACATAGTACTTCCAATGATGCAGGAAAACATGAAGCGTATCTATGATGATGTAGCATGGTTTATAGAAAAATACGATTATAAAAATAAAGATGCTGACTGGAAAAATTCCAAAGATGCTATCCAGCGCAGCATGCAGAAGCTTCGTGGAAGCGATCCATCGCTTCCGCCACATGTGCTCAAAAAATAAAATCACCCGGTATTCTGCCGGCCATCTAATGGCTGTGCAAAATACCGGGTAATTTTTTATTTCATTACGATGTTTACAATACGTCCCGGAACATAAATCTCTTTTACGATATTTCCTGTAAGCTTATCTGCAATAACATCCTTTGCCTTTGCGATAACCTCATCCTTAGGATCCTGTTTTCCTATTTCAAGAGTGCCCTTTGTCTTTCCATTGATCTGTACAGCAATCTCTACTGTATCCTCAACAGTCTTTGCCTCATCGTATACCGGCCATGGCTCAAATGCGATTGTATCGTCATGTCCCATTCTCTGCCATATTTCCTCACCAACGTGTGGACATACACATGAAAGCATCTTGATAAGACCCTCTGCAAACTCTCTAGGACATCTGCCTGCCTTGTATACTTCATTGACAAAAATCATCATCTGGCTGATAGCTGTATTGTAGCCAAGTGCCTCGAAGTCATTTGTGACCTTCTTTACTGTCTGATGATAGATTCTTGTAAGCTTTCCGTCATCCTCTTCGATAATATTCTCAGGCTCTGTAAAGAAATTCCATACACGTGTGATGAATCTCTTAGCTCCCTGTACATTGTTATCGTTCCAAGGCTTTGAAACCTCAAGTGGTCCCATGAACATCTCGTAGAGACGCAGTGTATCGGCGCCGTACTCCTCGACTACATCACTAGGATTGACTACGAACTCAGGGAATCTCTTACCCATCTTGATACCATTTGAGCCAAGGATCATTCCCTGGTGAACAAGCTTCTTAAAAGGCTCCTTTACAGGAGATAAGCCCTGATCAAATAGGAATCTGTTCCAGATTCTTGAATACATGAGATGTCCTACCGCATGCTCCGGTCCACCGACATAGAGATCTACAGGCATCCAATGCTTTAACAGCTCCTGATTTGCAAATTCCTTATCATTGTGTGGATCGATATATCTCATATAGTACCATGAAGATCCTGCCGAGCCAGGCATTGTGGATGTCTCACGGGTACCCTTTACACCATTTCTGTCATACTGCTTCCACTCTGTAGCGTTCTCAAGAGGTGCCTTGCCATTCTTGCCCTTATAGTCCTCAAGCTCAGGAAGGATAAGCGGAAGCTCATCATCAGGAAGGAAATAGATTGAACCATCCTCCTTGTATACACATGGAACAGGCTCTCCCCAGTATCTCTGACGTGCAAAAATCCATTCACGGAACTTGTAGTTTACAGTTCTCTTTGCCACACCCATCTTCTCAAGCTTGGCTGTGATAGCTTCCTTAGCATCCTCAACTACCATCCCTGTAAACTCCTCTGAGTTGATGAGCTTGCAGCCCTTTCCAAGGTAATCATGCTTCTCAAATGCATGCTCTGATACATCTGCACCATCAATTACCTGAATCATCTCGATATCATGGGCCTGTGCATACTCGAAATCTCGCTGGTCATGGGTAGGAACTGCCATAACAGCACCTGTACCATAGCTTGCCAGTACGAAATCACCGATGAACATGCGCACTTCCTTGCCGTTTACAGGGTTGATACAATGAAGTCCCTTAAGCTCACAGCCTGACTTCGTCTTGTTGAGCTCAGTTCTGTCCATATCGCTCTTCTTTACAGTCTCATCTATGTAAGCCTGAACCTCTTCTTTGTTCTCGACTCTGTCCATAAGACCCTTTACTATATCTCCGTCCGGAGCAAGCACCATAAATGTGATACCATATATTGTCTCAATACATGTAGTAAAGATAGAAAACTCTCCACCGCCTACAATCTGGAATTTGACCTCGACACCTGTGCTCTTGCCAATCCAGTTTCTCTGCATTTCCTTGGTTGACTCAGGCCAGTCTATCTCATTAAGACCCTCAAGGAGCTTTTCTGCAAATGCCGGCTGATCAATAACCCACTGTTTCATGTTCTTACGGACTACAGGATAGCCGCCACGCTCTGACTTGCCATCTATAACCTCATCGTTTGAGAGAACTGTTCCAAGCTCCTCACACCAGTTTACAGGCATATCAATATGCTTTGCATATCCGGCCTCATAAAGCTTCTTGAAAATCCACTGTGTCCACTTGTAAAACTCAGGGTCACTTGTAGAAATCATCTTTGACCAGTCATAATCAAAACCAAGCTCTCTAAGCTGCTTTGAGAAGGTCTCGATATTCTTCTGAGTGAAACCGTTTGGATGATGACCTGTGTTTACAGCGTACTGCTCTGCCGGTAAACCGAATGAATCATATCCCATCGGATGAAGCACATTGTATCCCTGCATTCTCTTCATACGTGACATGATATCTGTAGCTGTATATCCCTCCGGATGTCCTGCGTGAAGGCCTACTCCTGAAGGGTAAGGGAACATATCAAGTGCATAGTATTTAGGCTTTGAAAAATCCCAAACATCTGTCTTGAATGTCTCGTGTTCTTTCCAGTATTCCTGCCATTTTTTCTCTATGGCCTTGTGATTGTATGGTTCTGACATACTTGCCTCCTTATATCAAAAACGCTCCGCCTCTCAAAGAGACGAAGGCGTATTTTTAATCCGTCTGATTAACATTCATAATTTTACACATCACACTATATTTTGTCAAGTTTTGCTATGTAAAAAACCCGGTGCATCACTGCCCCGGGTCTTATTGTCATATATATCTGACAGATTAGTTGTTGATGAGCTTGTCGCTCTCATCATTCCAGCTGTAAAGCTTACGGATTTCCTCGCCAACCTTCTCTGAAGGATGCTCAGAAGCAAGCTTTCTCATAGCCTTGAAGTGTACCTGACGTCCTGCTGGTGACATATCAAGTAAGAACTCCTTAGCGAATGTACCATCCTGGATGTCTGAAAGAATCTTCTTCATAGCTTTCTTTGTCTCAGCTGTAACAATCTTAGGTCCTGTTACATAATCACCATACTCAGCTGTATTAGAGATAGAGTATCTCATACCTGCGAAGCCTGACTGGTAGATAAGGTCTACGATGAGCTTCATCTCATGGATACACTCGAAGTATGCGTTTCTTGGGTCATAACCAGCCTCACAAAGTGTTTCGAAACCAGCCTGCATAAGTGCACAAACACCACCACAAAGAACTG